>Ga0209646_1000010_pt1 | contig 573803 bp, 509 predicted proteins | sample AraplaL_Col_mTSA_FD_184259 | JGI IMG/M metagenome (GOLD analysis project Ga0209646, IMG submission 184259) | Arabidopsis root microbial communities from the University of North Carolina, USA - plate scrape CL_Col_mTSA (SPAdes) (version 2) | ecosystem: Host-associated > Plants > Roots >...
GAAGAAGCGCAGCCGCACATCGTCCGGGTCCAGCGCCGCGAAGAACAACTGGTGCTGCGGCGCGTCCTCCGGCCGGATCGGCCGCAGCAGGATGCGCCCGCCCTGCCAATCCAGCTCCTGCTCCAGCTCCAGCGGATAGGGGCGGATCGCCAGCGCGCCGCCGCTGCGGGCCGGCGCCAGCCTCACCTGCGCGGCCAGGGCCACCACGCCGCCGCCGATGGCCAGCAGCGGATTGAGATCGAGTTCGGCCAGCTGCGGCAGGTCGGCCACCATGTCGGCCACCTGCACCAGCGTGCGGCACAGTGCATCGGCGTCGGCCTCGGTCTGGCCTTGCGCCAGCAGGCGCGCCACGCGGGTGCGGCCGACCATGTCGCGCGCCAGCACCATGTTCAGCGGCGGCAGGCCGGCGGCGCGGTCGGCCGCCACCTCGGCCGCGATGCCGCCCTGGCCGAAGAACACCACCGGCCCGAACACCGGATCGGTGCCGGTCTGGATGCGGGCGGCCGCCAGCGTGGGGCCGGTCAGCGCGGCCTGCTGCGGCGTGGCCAGCGCGATGCCGTAGGCCGACAGCAGCGCGCGCGCATCCTGGTCGGACAAAGTCCCGCGTCCGGACGCCAGGGCCGCAGCCACCAGCGCCTGCGCGGCCGCGCGCTCCGGTGCCGAGGTGGCGGGCAGGCGCGCCGGCACTTCCATCAGCAGCTCCTGGTTGCGGCGGTACTGGGCGATCTGCAGGAAACCGTGTACCGCCTTTTCCGGCGTGTCGTAGGTGGGCAGGCCGGCGTCGGCGAACACCTGGCGCGCGGCCGCCACCGAGCGCCCGCCCAGCCAGCAGGACAGCACGTTCTTGGACGCGGAGCGCATCAACGGCGCCACCGCCGCCGCGATCCGGCCGCTGTCCACCATGGCGGTCGGCGCGTGCAGGAACAGCAGCGCGTCGGCCTGCGATTCGCGCAGCAGCGCCTCCACCGCGCTGGTGTAGCGCTCGACCGGCACGTCGGCCAGCAGGTTGACGGGATTATCCAGCGGCGCGTCGGCGCGCTTGAGCAGGCGCTGGGTCTCGGCAGACAATGGCGCCAGCCGCGCGCCGCTGCATTCGAGCGCGTCGGCGGCGATCAGGCCCAGGCCGACGCCGTTGGTCAGCACCGCCAGCCGCTCGCCGCGTTGCGGGCGCTGGCGCGCCAGCGTTTCGACGGCGTCGAACAGGTCTTCGGTGGAATGCACGCGCAGCATGCCGGCGCGGCGGATCGCGGCGTCGAACACCAGGTCGGCGCCGGGGGCGGCGTCGCGCCCCACCTTCAGCACGATCACCGGCTTGCCGCGCGCCGCCAGCCGTCCGGCCGACATGAACTTGCGCGCGCTGCTGACATCCTCGATGCACAGCAGGATCGCCTCGGTCTCGACGTCGCCGGCCAGGTAGTCCAGCAGGTCGCCGAAATCGACGTCGGCGCCCTCACCCATCGTGACGAAGCGCGAGAAGCCGATGCCGCGCAGGCTGGCCCAGTCCAGCACCGCCGTGCCCAGCGCGCCCGATTGCGAGACGAAGGCCAGCTTGCCGGGATCGGCGGCGATGTGCGTGAAGCTGGCGTTGAGCCCCGCCGCCGGCGACTGCAGGCCGACGCTGCCCGGCCCCAGGATGCGCATCAGATAAGGCCGGGCCGAGTCCAGCATCGCCTGCTGCACGCTGCGGCTGCCAGCCCGCAGGCCGTCCAGCCCCGCCGTCATGACGATGGCGGCGCGGGTGCCGCGCGCGCCCAATTCGGCGATCACGCCGGGGATGGTGGACGGCGGCGAGCACACGATCGCCAGGTCCGGCGCCGAGGGCAAGGCCGACACCCGCGCGTAGCACGGCATATCATGCAGCACCTGGTACTTGGGATTGAGCGGCCAGATCGCGCCACCGCCGCGCGCGAAGCCGGATTGCGCCAGGTTGGCCAGCACGCGGGTGCCGATGCGCTGCGGGTTGTCCGAGGCGCCGATCACGGCCACCGAACGCGGTTGGAACAATCGGTCGAGATTCCTGATGCTCATGCTGCGATGCTCCTGTTTTACCGGCGACTACCAGCGCGAAGCATGGTCCTCGGTCACGCCCATCATCTGCGTGACCACGCGTTTCGGTTGATCGGGCGCGCTGCGCACCCAGCCGGTGAACGTGCCGACCGGCTGCAGGTAGCGGCTGGCCGCCACCACCAGGTTTTGGTCGTCGCGGCGCGCGCCCTCGGGCGTGAAGTACAGCTCCAGCAAGTCGTCCTCGGTGAAGATGTGCCACTGCGACAGCGGGTCGCTGCTGTCGTAGATGAAGTGCGCCGGCGCCAGCGCGTGCACCTGGCCGTCCAGCCACAGCGCGTTCTCGTTGCCGCCGAAGTAGCCCGACTGCAGGTTGAAGCCCATCTCCAGGTTGTGCGCGGAGGCCCAGCGCCACGCGGTGTTCCGCGCCAGCAGGCCGTTGGAGTAATCGAAGCTGGCGACGCCGCCGGCCAGGTTGTAATCCTCGCGGAAGGTGCGCACCTCGCCGCTCAGCGGCATGCCGGACGACTTCTGCGTCGCATGCACCGAACCATGCGCCACCGGCCCGGTGGCCAGCAGCAGCGGCGAGGCGCCGGGACCGAATTCGGCGTCGATCTCCAGGTAGTCGCAGCGCAGCCTCAGGCCGAAAGTGCCGTCGCCACGGCTGTCGATGGCTATGCTGCTCTTGCGTGTCTTGAAGCGGCTCGACGCGCCCGCATGGTCGGCCAGCCGCGCCGACACGCCGGGCAAGCCGTTCTCGCCGAAGTTGGCCAGCATGTCGCCGTCGTTGCGGTCGAAGGCGTAGGCGAAGGCCGTGCTGGTCCAGCCCAGGTCGACGATGGCGACCGCGCAGAACAGCTGTTCGGTGCACAGCGCCACGTAGTGCCAGCGCTTGTGGTGGAAGCGGCGCCACAGGCGGTTGCGCGCGAACGGCGCGGCCAGACGGCTCCAGTCGATGTGGCCGACCTGGCCGGCGTAGCGGCCGAACAGCGGCTGGCCGTCGGGGCCCAGCAGGCTGGCGGGGGCGGCGGGCAGGCTCATTGAACTCCCATCATGCGGCTTCCATTTCTTTGATGTTGTGATCCAGCACGGTGCGCAGCAGCGGCGCGAAGCTCTCCGGCGCGGCGTGGACAATGCGTATTTCGGGACATTCGTGCCAGTTGGCCAGGCGCTGCAAGGCGCCGGCGACGTCGCGCACGAAACGGTCGCTGACGCGCACACCCGGCTCCAGCACCAGCGACTTCAGTTCAAACACGCCGCCGCGCCGGTGCGCCTTGGCGTCCACCCGGCCGACCAGCGCGCCGCGCCGTAGTATCGGCAGCGTGAAGTAGCCGTACTTGCGCTTCTCCGCCGGAGTGTAGCATTCGAGCCGGTAATCGAAGCCGAACAGCTCCAGCGCGCGGCGGCGGTCCCACACCACCGGATCGAACGGCGACAGGATGGTGGTCAGCGTTGGCGCCAGCGTGCCGGCGGCTGCGGCCTCCAGCAGCGGCGCGTGGTCGGGATGGACGTAGATCGGATCGTCCCAGTCGTCCACCCACGCGCGCAGCAAGGCGCCCTGCTCCACCAGCTCCGCCGGATCGACGCGCGGCGGCTTGGTGCGGAAGTAGTCGCTGATCCAGCCGGCGCGCGCGCAGCCCATCGCCTTGACCGCCTTCAGCACCAGCGTGCGGCGGGCGTCGTCCATGTGCGGCATGTGGCGGTCGTCCCAGCCGGGCAGCACGCGCTCGGCCAGATCGTAGATGCGCTGGAAGTTCTCGCGCGCGGCGATCATCAGCGCGCCGCAGGTGAACAGCACTTCCAGCGAGCGCTTTTCCGGCTTCCAGCTCCACCAGCCGCCGCTTTGGCCGTCGGTGCGTTCGAAGTCCGAGGAGCGCGTGGGGCCGTTGACGCGGATATGGTTCAGCACCGCGTCGACGTCGGCGCGGCGTTCGCGCATCCAGGCCTCGGAATACTTCCAGCCCATCGCCGCCGGATCGAGCATGCGGTGCCGATACAGGCCGTAGTCCTCGATCGGCACGAAGCAGGCCTCGTGCGCCCAGTATTCGAACAGCTGGCCGGCGGCCAGCGCCTGCTCCAGCCACGGTTGCGGATAGTCGCCCAGGCGGCTCCACAGCACCAGGTAGGGACTGCGCGCCACCACGTGGATGGTGTCGATCTGCAGCACGCCCATCTGGCGGATCGCGTCCACCACGTCGGCCTGGCGCGCCTTGCGGCGGCGGGGTTGCAGCAATCCCTGCGCCGCCAGGTGCAGCGCCCGCGCCGCGGCCAGGCTGATTATCAATTCGGTCATGACCGCTATTCTAATAAAGAAATCAACATTGCCTGTGATCGGAAAGCGGTTTTTTTTGACTCGCCAGCCACAAACGTGACATTTCCGTGCAGAATATCCACAGTGAGGTACGGCTTCGATTTCGCGGTGACCCCAGACTTTCAATGACCCATATCGCCAAGCACCCGATCGTGAATTTTTTCAGCCGCCTGTATCGCGCGGTGCTGTTGCCTGTCTTTGCGCTGGTGCTGCTGGCCGCCATGTGGGCGGCGGTGGCCTATCAGCTCGGCCAGGAGCGCCAGACCGCCCGCTACGAAGCGGTGCTGCACAATCAGTCGCTGGCGCGCACGCTGGCCGAACACACCAACCACCTGCTGCGCCAGGTCGACCATGCCACCCAGCTGTTCAAGCTCAAATTCGAGGAGACCGGCGGCGCGCTGCGGCTGGCCGAATTCACCCGCAGGAACGGCCTGCTGGATTCGCTGTTGCCGTCCAAGCTGGACCTGCCGCTGGCCCTGATCGGCGCCGACGGCCGCCTGCTCGACAGCCGCAATGGCTACTTCCCGCCGGACGTGCATGAGCAGCCGCTGTTCCAGCACCACGCCAGCAGTCCGGCCGACACGCCGCTGGTATCGACGCCGGTCGTCGAGCCGCGTACCAAGAAATGGCAAATCCTGATCACGCGGCGGCTGAACAACGCCAAGGGCGACTTCGCCGGCATCATCATGGTGATGATCGACCCGGCCACTTTCGTCGAGGACTACGACCGCCTGAACGTGGACCCCGGCGGCGCCGTGCTGCTGGTGAGCCGCGAGAACGGCATGTCCACCGCGCGCGTCGACGACCAGTTGATCATCAGCGATTCGATCGACTTCACCGCCGCGCAGGACGGCGCGCAGCAGGACGAGCTGCTGCTGGCGCATCCGTTCGACGCCGTCGAGCGCATCTACGGCTACGCCGAGATGCCGCGCTACCAGCTGCTGGCGGTGGTCGGCAATCCGGTGCAGTCGGCGATGGAGGGCTTCGCGCACCGGCGCGACATGTACTACGGCGCCGCCGCCACCGCCTCGGTGCTGGTGCTACTGTTTGTCGGCCTGCTGATGCAGCAGGCGCACCGGCTGCGGCGCAGCGCGCGCATGATCACCGAGGCGCAGACCATGCTGCGCGCGGCGGCCGACGCCAGCATGGACGCGGTCTACCTGTTCAAGGCCTGCCGCATGCGCGGGCCATCCAAAGAAATCATCGACTTCACCATCGCCGACCTGAATGAACGCGGCGCCGCGCTGCTGGGCTCCACCGCCGCCGAACTGAAAGGCAAGCGCCTGCTGGAAGTGGTGCCGGCGCTGCATTCCAAGGGCTTCATCGAAAAATTCAAGACGGTGCTGATCAGCGGCCGGCCGATGGAGGAGGAATTCGAGTCCCAGGATCTGCCAGGCGGCGCCCACCTGTGGCTGCACCACCAGATCGTCGCCATCGACGAGGGCGTGGCCGTGACCACGCGCGACATCACGCCGCGCAAGGAAAGCGAACTGGCGATGCGCAAAAACCAGGCGGAGCTGGCCGCCGTCAACGACGCCTCGCCACTTGGCCTGATCCGCGCCGACGCCGACGGCCACTGCACCTACGTCAACCGCACCTTCGAATTCATCACCGGCCTGACGCGCGAGGAGTCGCTCGGCGATTCATGGATGCGCGCCATCCACCCCAACGACCGCCCGGTGCTCAAGGCGGCGCTGAAGCACATGGCCGAAACCCGAGTCCCCTACCAGGACACGATGCGCTGTGTGCACCCGGACGGCATGATGATCTGGATCTCGTTCAAGATCGCCGCGATGGTGGTGGACGGCCATATCTACGGCTACGTCGGCACGGTGGACGACATCACCCACGTGCGCAAATCCGTGATGGCCCTGCGCGAGAGCGAGGCGCGCCTGCGCACCATCGCCGACACGCTGCCGGCCATGGTGGCCTACATCGATTCGGAGGAAATCTACCGCTTCCACAACCTCGCCTACGAGCGGGAATTCAACCGCAACGGCGTGTCGGTGCTGGGCAAGAGCGTGGAAACCACCATCAGCGAGGAGCGCTACCGCTTCCTGTCGCCCTACATCAAGCGCGCGCTGGCCGGCGAAACGCTGACCTTCGAGGAGGAGGATCCCGACTCCGCCGTCGGCCGCACCTTCGAGGTGGTCTACATCCCGCAGATGGACGAAGACGGCGTGAGCGTGATCGGCTTCCACGTCATGCGGCAGGACGTCACCGCGCAGAAGCGCGAGAAACAGCGTCTGCTCAAGCTCTCGCAGGTGGACGCGTTGACTGGCCTGACCAACCGCGCCGGCTTCGTGCAGCGGCTCCAGGACAGCATGCAGGCCAGCCGCGAGCACCACGGCCTGATGGCGGTGATGTACATGGACATCGACCGCTTCAAGCCGGTCAACGACACCTATGGCCACAGCGTTGGCGACGCGCTGCTGAAGGCGTTTTCGGCGCGGCTGACGCATGCCATGCGCGCCAGCGACACCATCGCCCGGCTGGGCGGCGACGAGTTCACCATCATCATGGAGCGCATCGCCCGCATCGACGACGCGGCGGCGCTGGCGGCCAAGATCGTGGTGGCGATGCAGGCGCCGTTCGATCTCGATGGCACGGTGGTGTCGATTTCGGCCAGTATCGGCCTGACCTTCTACCGCGACGAGGAAGTCACGCCGGCCGAGCTGCTGCACCGCGCCGACGTGCTGCTGTACGAGGCCAAACAGGCCGGCCGCAACACCTATCGCGCCGGCCCGGCGCTGCCGGCGGCGGCCAACAGCGCGGCCTAGCCGGGGGCGTATCCACTTTTATCAACTCGTCAGGCGCCATCTTGCGCTATATTGTGCGCTTCCCGGCTGTTTTGATTACACATCTTCATGCGTCTGCTGCACACCTCCGACTGGCATCTCGGCCAATCCCTGCATAATTTCGAGCGCACCTACGAGCACCAGTGTTTCCTGGACTGGCTGCTGGACACCGTCGCCGCCGAACAGGCCGACGCGCTGCTGATCGCCGGCGACATCTTCGACAACGCCAATCCCTCGTCGGCGTCGCAGAAGCAGCTGTACCGTTTCCTGCAGCAGGCAAAGGAGCGTGCGCCGCACCTGAACCTCATCATCATCGCCGGCAACCACGATTCGCCGGGGCGGCTGGAGGCGCCGGGGCCGCTGCTGGAGGCGCACGGCACGCGCGTGGTCGGCACCGTACAGCGCAAGGCCGACGGCGAGATCGACCTGGAACCGCTGGTGCTGCCGCTCACAGGCCGCAGTGGTGCGGTGGAGGCCTGGTGCCTGGCCGTGCCTTTCCTGCGGCCGGGGGACGTGCCACGCCTGCCGCCGGCGGCGGATGGCGCCGATCCGGCGGCCGAACCGGCTCCCGATCCCTATTTGGCGGGCATCGCCCTGCTCTACCAGCAAGCGCTGGAACTGGCGCGGTCCAAGCGCCAGGACGGCCAGGCGATACTGGCGATGGGCCATTGCCACATGGTCGACGGCCAGATGTCCAACGATTCGGAGCGCCGCATCGTCATCGGCGGCACCGAGATGCTGCCGGCCGGGATCTTCGGGCCGGACATCGCCTACGCCGCGCTGGGCCACCTGCACCTGGCGCAAAACGTCGGCAAGCAGCAGCACATCCGCTACTGCGGCAGCCCGATCCCGCTTTCGTTCGCGGAGGTGGGATACAGCCACCAAATCCTGCGCATCGATATCGACGGCGCCGCCGTGCGCGAGATCACGCCGCTGATGGTGCCGCGCGCGGTCCCGCTGCTGCGGGTTCCGGCCAAACCGGCGCCGCTGGCGCAGGTGCTGGAGGAGCTGGCGGCACTCGAGCTGCCGCAGGCGGAGCCGGAACGCCAGCCCTTCCTTGAAGTGCGGGTGCTGCTGGACGCACCGGAACCCGGCCTGCGCGCGCGGGTCGAGGCGGCGCTGGACGGCAAACCCGTGCGACTGGCCAAGATCGAGACATCGAGCGCGGCGCGCAGCATCTCCATCGACGACGAGGTGATGACGCTGGACCAGCTGGAGCAGCTCAAGCCGGACGACATCTTCCGCCAGCTATACCGGCAAAGGTTCGACAACGACGCGCCGCCCGATCAACTGAGCGCCTTCACTGAACTCATGCTGACATCGAGGCAGCCATGAGAATCCTGAAGATAAACGGCAAGAACCTGGCCTCGCTGGCCGGCGAATTCGGCGTGGACTTCGAACAGGAGCCGCTGGCGTCGACCGGCCTGTTCGCGATCAGCGGCCCGACCGGCGCCGGCAAAAGCACCCTGCTCGACGCGCTCTGCCTGGCGCTGTATGACGCCACGCCGCGCCTGTTGAAAGTCGCGGGACGCAGCTACCTGGCCGACGTCGGCGCGGAAACCGTGTCCACGCAGGACCCGCGCACACTGCTGCGGCGCGGCACGGCCGAGGGCCATGCGGAGGTGGATTTCGTCGGCAGCGACGGCGCCTCCTACCGCGCCCGCTGGAGCGTGCGCCGCTCGCGCACCAAAGCCGAAGGCGCGCTGCAACCGACCCAGATGACACTCCACCTGCTGCCGGCGCTGCAGGCGATAGGCGGCACCAAGACCGAAGTCAAGGTGGAAATCGAGAAGCGCATCGGCCTGTCGTTTGAGCAGTTCACGCGCGCCGTGCTGCTGGCGCAGAACGAATTCTCCGCCTTTCTCAAATCCGAGGACAACGAACGCGGCGAGCTGCTGGAAACGCTGACCGGCAGCACCGTCTATTCCGAGATCTCGATGCGCGCCTTCGAACGCGCCAAGCAGGAACAGGCGGCCTTGCAAAGCCTGATCGCTCGCCTGGCCGACCAGAAGCCACTGAGCGCTGAACAGCGCGGCGAGCTGGAAGCGCAGCGGGCAAGCGCCGCCGAAGCCCTGCAGGCACTGGAGCAGCAAAAGCTGGAGCTGGAACAGGAACTGCGCTGGCACAAGCAGGCCGCGAAGCTGGCCGACGACGAACAGCTGGCGCAGCAAGCCTGCCAGGCCGCCGTCGCCGAGGTGGAAGCATCGGCGCCACGCCGCACCGCGCTGGCGCGCATCGCGGCGGTGCAGCCGGCGCGCCCTCTGGCCGATGACATCGCGCGCATCGGCGCGGACATCGCCGCCACCCAGGCCACCATTACAAGCAGTACACAGGATGCGGCACTCGCCGCCCAGGCGCTCGAACGCGCCACGGCGGCGCAAGCGCAGGCCACAGCGCAAGTGCAGGAATCGGAAGCCGCGCAACGCAACGCCGCGCCGCAACTGGACCAGGCCAAGGCGCTGGATGCCCGTATCGAAGCGATGCTGCCGACCTATCGGCAAACCGCCGCCGCGTGCGAAAAGGCCGACCAGGCGGACGCCGTTGCCAGGGCCGCGCTGCAGGAACGGCAGGATGAACGCAAGCGCCTGGCTGCGCAGCACGAGGCGGCCGTCACGTGGCTGGCGCAGCACAAGCAATGGCAAACGATGGCGCAGTCGTGGGAGCGTTGGGACGTGCTGTTCGTGCAGGCCGGCCAGGCCGCGTCGCAAGCGGAGAAGCTGAGCAGCGCGCTGGCCCGCGTGCAGCGCAACGCCAAGGCGCATCGCGACGAGGAGGCCGACGCCAGCGGCAAGCTGGCCGCCGCCGGAGCCGCCATGCAAACGCTGGACGCGCAGCGGCAGGAAGCGGCGCGCATACTGGCGGCCTTCCCCGCCGACCGGCTTCAGACTACGCGCCACGACCTGGAACAGCGCCGCGATCGATTGGCCGCAGCGGAAAAATTGTGGATCGAACTCGATGCGCGGCAAACCCGCCACGCACATATTGAAGCGCAGTCGGCGCAACTGCGGCAGGCGGTGGCCGCAGCCGAGATTCAACTGAAGGCCGCGCAGCAGGAAGGCACCGGCATACTGGCGGCCTTCTCGCAGGCCGAGCGTTCGCTGAAACTGGCGGAAGCCGCCTGCGCCAAGAACGTGGAATCGCTGCGCGCCGCGCTGGAAGACGACGCGCCCTGCCCTGTCTGCGGATCGCACGAGCACCCGTACAGACAGGACGACGGCGGCCTGCACGCGATGCTGGCCGAATTCCAGGCGGAAGTGGTCCGCTGCCGCCAGCAGATGGAGGCCAACGTCAATCAGCAGGCGGCGCAACGCGCCACCGAGCAGGCCAGCCTTGAGCAATTGAACGCGCTGGCCAGCGAAGGCCGCGTCGTGGCGCAGGCGCTGGAGCGCGTATTCGCCGCGTGGCAGAGCCACATGCAGGCCGCCGATCAAGGCGATGCGGCATCGGCGCTTTCGGCATCGCTGCCGCCGGAACCGGAACGCACCGGCTGGTTCGTCACCCAGCTGGAGCAAGTGCGCGACGCGCTGCAAGCCGTCGAACGGCAGGAGCGGGACATGCACGCCGCCCGCACCGCGCGCGACCAGGCGCAATCCGCCTACGACCTGGCGGCCGCCGAACACGCACGCCTGCAAGGCATCGCGGCGCATGCGCAGACCGCGCTCGCGCAATCGAATACCGAATACAAGGCGCTGGACGATCAGCGTATCGAAATCGCGCTGACGCTCAGCGGCCTGCTCTCCGATCTGGACCCGGCCTTCAGCGGCGGCGACATTCCAAGCGAAGACTGGAAGGACGACTGGAAAGCCGGCCCGGCCCGATTCCACGAAGCCCGCCAGGCCGAGAGCAAACAATGGCTGGCGCAGCGCGCGGCGCATGACGAACGCGCGGCGGCCATCGCCACCATCGAGCTGGAAGTGAAGGCGCTCGCCGAGGCGCAGGCCAGAGCCGGCCTGGATGCCGTCAACGCCCGCGTCGCCTATAGCAGCGCGGACGCCGCGCTCAAGGCCATGCAGCAGCAGCGCATGGCCCTGTGGGGCGGCAAGGAAGTACGCGGTGTCGAAGCGGCTCTCAACGCTGCCATCGATGCAGCCAGGGAGCGGCTGGCAGGATTGCAAACCGCAGCGCAGCAGGCGGCGCAAGCCCGCGCGCGCGCCGACGAAGCGCTGGCCCAGGCCACGCAACGGTTGGCGGCGCTGCATGGTGCATCGGCGACGGCCGCGACGAAGCTGTCCGACTGGGTCGCCGCATTCCAGCAGCGCCAGCCCGACGCCGGTCTGCGCGACCTGGAGCACCTGCACCAACTGCTGGCCCATTCCGCCGACGACGTGGATGCCGAACGCGCCGCGCTGCAAGCCATCGACCGCGCCGCCGACAACGCCGCCGCTGTGCTGAATGAACGCCAGCGCCAGCGTGCCGAACACCAGCTCTCCGCGCCGCCGGAACGCACGCCGCCGGAACGCGTGTCCCAGGAAGGTGCACCGCCGGAACCTGCATCGCCAGGACGTGCGTCGCCGGAACACGCATCGCCGGAGAGCCCTCCGCCGGCCGACGAACAGGGCGACCATGGCGCGACCACCGCCGCGCCGTCGCCGATCGCCCAACTGGCTGCGGCGCTGAACGCGCTCGCCACAGAACGCGGCGCGGCGCAGGACCACGCCACCGCGCTGCAACTGGCGCTGGCGCAGGACGACGCCAAACGCCGGCAATCGCAAGCCATGCTGGCGCAGATCGAACAGCAGGAAACCATCGAACAGCGCTGGGCGCGCATGAACGACCTGATAGGCTCCGCCGACGGCAAGAAGTTCCGCAACTACGCCCAGCAGTTCACCCTGGACGTCCTGCTGGGCTACGCCAACGCCCACCTGAACCACCTGGCGCGCCGCTACCAGCTTGAACGCATCAGCAATCCGGCCAGCCCGTCGCTGGCACTGCTGGTGCGCGACCTGGACATGGGCGGCGAAATGCGCTCCGTGCATTCGCTGTCCGGCGGCGAATCGTTCCTGGTGTCGCTGGCGCTGGCACTGGGACTGGCCTCGCTGTCGTCCAACCGCGTGCGGGTCGAATCGCTGTTCATCGACGAAGGCTTCGGCAGCCTCGATGCCGAAACGCTGCGCGTGGCGATGGACGCGCTGGACGGCCTGCAGGCGATGGGCCGCAAAGTCGGCGTGATCTCGCACGTGCAGGAGATGACGGAGCGGATCGCTGTAAAAATACTGGTGCAGCCTTCGGCCGGTGGTAAAAGCGCGGTCACAGTGCAGTAGAATGGTATTTTATTGCTAACGCAGGTTGGTCCATGAAAGTACTGCTTCACCTGTGCCTTTGTCTGTCGTTCGCGCTGCCGGCCGCGCATGCCGCGCCGTGCGCCGCGCCATCCGTGCAAACCGATGGATGGGAAGTGGCCGCGCCCGAGGCGGAAGGCTTCAACGCCAACGCCTTGTGCGTCACGCTGACCGCCCTGGCCGAGGGCGGCGACAATATCCACGGCATCGTCGTCGAACGCCACGGCAAGCTGGTGGCGGAGATGTACCGCGCCGGCAAGGACCGCTCGATCCGGCGCGGCTTGGGCATCTGGCCGCCGTTCGCGCCGACGGTGGAATTCGGACCGGACACGCTGCACGACGTGCGCTCGATCGGCAAGAGCGTCATCAGCCTGCTGGTCGGCATCGAGAAGCAGCGCGGCAAGATAGGCGCGCTCACCACGCCGGTGCTGGACTACTACCCCGAGCTCCAGGACCTGCGCTCGCCGCAGCTCAACGCCATCAATCTCGAACACCTGCTGACCATGAGCGGCGGCTGGAAGTGGGACGAAGGCATGCAGCCCAATAACGAGCTGCGGCTGTACTGGAAATCCGACCAGCTGCGCTATGTGATGGAGCGGCCCATCGTGGCGCCGCCGGGCACCGTCTGGAACTACAACGGCGGCGGCACCACCATCCTGGCCGACATCGTCACCCGCGTCAGCGGGCAGCCGTGGATCGAGGTGGCGCGCAAGGACTTATTCGAACCGCTGGGCATCGTGCAATGGGAATGGGTGACCGACTTGCGCGACCGGCCGGCGCCCTTCTCCGGCCTGCGCATGCGTCCGCGCGACATGGCCAAGCTGGGACGGCTGATGCTCAACCACGGCCGCTGGAACGGGCAGCAGATCGTGGCCGGGGAATGGGTGGATGAGTCGCTCAAGCCGCGCCTGAGCGTGGGCTTCAGGAGTCCCGGCAACCAGCCGGACGAGCTGCATTACGGCTATCAATGGTGGGATGGCACGGCGGCCTGGCACGGCCACCGCACGCCGTGGAGCGCGGCCTTCGGCAACGGCGGCCAGCGCATCTTCATCGTGCCGGAGATGGACCTGACGGTGGTGATCACCGCCGGCGACTACGGCTCCGAAGCGATGGCCGCCAAGGCCAACCAGCTGCTGCACACGCTGATCGCCACCGTCAGCGACTGATAAAAACCTAGCGTTGGCCGCGCTCCTTTCGCTCCATCTTCAGCATCTCCCAACCGAGTTCCCGGCGGATCTGCTGGGCATCCGGCGGCGGGCGCCGCTCGGCGATCTGCGTCTGCAGCCACTGCCGCACGGACTCTTTGCTCGGTTGCTTCTTTTGGTTCATGGTCTTGCCTCTTTGCGGAAGAATGATCCCCAGTAGGCCTTCAACGCGGGCCGGCCCGCACAGTTGACGCACCGGCCGCCGCGAATTTGCAACCATTTGCTACAATTTTGCTATCATTAAGACAAGCACGAGGCAGCGCAGGTCACCATGAGCATAGGCGCCATATCACCGAGTTCCGCCATCCAGCCACCGGCGCGCGCGACGCCGCCGGTGCGGGGGGCGTCGCCGGACGCGCCTGCGGGGCCCGCGGTTTCCGGCAGCGACTCCACCACCAACCTGACGCCGCAAGCACTGGCCCTCGTATCCCAGCTCAAAGCCCGCGACACCGAAGTGCGCCAGCACGAACAAGCCCACCTGGCCACCGCCGGCGGCCTGGCCACATCCGGCGCCTCCTACACCTATCAGCGCGGACCGAATGGCGTGGACTACGCCATCGGCGGCGAGGTGCATATCGATACCTCGCCCGGCCGCACGCCGCAGGAGACCATCGAACGCGCCCGCACCATCGAGGCGGCGGCGCTGGCGCCGGCCGATCCCTCCGGCGCCGACCGCTCGGTGGCGGCACAGGCGCAGCAAATGGAGCTGCAAGCCCGCGCCGAGCTGGCGACGCAGCAGGTGGAACAGGCCGCGGCCCGGCTGAACGGATCGGGGACGGCGTCCGGCGACGCCACCAAGGTCCGCCGCGCCTACGAGTCGCCGCCGCCGGCGACGCCCAGGCTGGACATCTTCGCCTGAGCAGCTGAGCGGCCGGGTGATAAAATCCCGCCTTTGCAAGTCACTCAAAGAGCAACCATGTTAAAAGCACCACGTACCCTGACCTTCAAATGCGCCAAGTGCGCCAAAGCCGTGCAAGTCCGCCTGCAAAAGGTATCGGCCTGCTCGCACATCCAGCCTTACCTGGGCATTTGCACCTGCGGCGAGGTCAAACACCACGCGATCGGCCAGAAAGACGCCGTCGCCTCGTACCTGGCCGCGCCGGAAGGCTGGACCCATCATCATTAATCTTTGCGCAGGCCTCAAGAAATCGGCGGGCGCACCGTTATAGAAGTATTATCAAACCGAATCCGCTGGAACCTGCCATGTCTATCCTACCTGCTCTCGGCACCCGCGCTTTGCCGTCGTCGCTCTACGGCGCCAATCCACACAACGACGGCAAAGCGCAGGCGGCCAACGCCGCCAAGCCGGTCAAAGCGCTGGATTCCTCGCCGACTTCCCTGTCCACCGACAGCCTGGAAAAGCACGTGGCATCGGTCGGCAACGCCACCGTGGATTTCGCGCAGGACTTCCTGAGCAGCTTTGCCAAGTCGCTGTTCGGCGACTCGGGCAAGGATGCGACCATCAGTTTCGACTCGGCCAGCCTGGATACCAGTTCCACCTTCGCCATCGGCGCGCAGCACACCTCCGGCCCGAACGGCAGCAGCGACGCCGCCGCCTTCGACCTGACCGACAGCTCGCACTTCATCGGCAAAGGCACGATCACCACCGCCGACGGCCGCAAGTTCGACTTCGAAGTGGAAGTGCAGTACGACGCGGAGCTGAGCGGCGCCGCCAGCCAGGACACGGCCAACAACACGACGGCCAACAGCGACACCGCCGCCAAGCGTCCGGCGGCCAGCAACGCCGCCAGCGCCGACAACCTGCCGACGGTGCAGGTACCGAACATCGACTTCCCAGGCACCCTGGCCGACCTGTTCAAACTGATCGGCCGCGACCTGCAATCGGCACTGTCGACCGGCGACAGCGCGCCCGCCAAGACCAGCGACGGCATCGACCGCAACACGCTGCGCAACCTGTCGCTGCGCCTGCTCAACCTGGTCGACAGCAAGGACACCAACACCTACAACGCGCCAACCGCCGCCGACAAGGTCAAATCCGCAGCCGATGCCTACGGCGCGCAAGCCCCGCAGGAACCCATCAAGGCCGGCCCCGCAGGCGTGAGCGCGACGCCCGCACCGGCGGACGATCCGATCTCGCTCGCTCCCGTCAAAGACGCCACCAGCTAAGCGCCAAGTATAATAAGCGCCTCAACACCGAAACGCCGGCAGGGATGAGCACCATCCCCGGCGTTTTTTGTGCTTGTCCATTCCGCTTATTACACCTACCGATTGCCCCGAACATGTCCGCACACACCACCGCCTCCCCTACGCCGCAACAGATCCACTGGGAGGAAAACGGCGTGCAGTGCGCCGCCCGCTGGCGCTCCGAAGCCGGCATGCCGCCGCCGAAGCGCGTGGTCATCGCCGACGACCGCACCAATGCGGACGTGGCCTACCGCCTGGCCTGCGAAGGCACGGCCCTGCTGTGGCGCGGCGACTTCCAGAACGCACGCCAGCTGCTGCAGGCGCTCGCCCGCCGTGCGGACCACAAGGGCAAGCCGTCGAAGAAGGCCAAGCCGGCCAAGACTCCTGCCACGCCGACCGAAGCCTTCCACCTGCATCGCCAGGCGCAATCGCAGCGGGCACGCACGCTGGCCATGCTGCTGATTCCATTCGACGCCGACTACGCCATCCCGCTGCGCCGCGCACCGGACGTGCAACTGGCCTGCAACGAGGCCTACGGCCGCTTCGAGGAACCGTTCGTGGCCTCGCTGCGCGAGCTGCTGGGCGTGATCGGCGCGCACGAATGGCGCCGCACCGGGGTCGAGATCCCGGCGCTGGATGCGCGCATCCATCCGCACTACGGCGTGTTCTCGCCGGTGCGCGGCGAGTACGTAGAGCTGGTGGCGAATACGCCGCTGCCGGCCGGCGTCAAGCTGGCCTACGACATCGGCGCCGGCACCGGCGTGCTGTCGGCGGTATTGGCCAAGCGCGGCGTGGCGCGCGTCATCGCCACCGACCAGGACCAGCGCGCGCTGAGCTGCGCGCGCGAAAACCTGGCGCGGCTGGATATGGACGGCCAGGTCGAGCTGCTGGAGGCGGACCTGTTCCCGGAAGGCCGGGCGCCGCTAGTGGTGTGTAATCCGCCGTGGGTGCCGGCGCGTCCGAGTTCGCCAATCGAATACGCGGTCTACGATCCGGACAGCCGCATGCTGCGTGGCTTCCTGGCCGGCCTGTCGGCACACCTGACGCCAGGGGGCGAAGGCTGGCTGATTTTGTCGGACCTGGCCGAACATCTGGGCCTGCGTCCGCGCGAACAGCTGATGGAATGGATCGCCGCAGCCGGCCTGAAAGTCATCGACCGCCACGACGTGCGCCCCACGCACCCGCGCGCCGCCGACGCCACCGACCCGTTGCACGCCGCCCGCGCCGCCGAGGTGACGTCGCTGTGGCGCCTGGCCGCCGCGTAACGCGAACGCCTATCGAAAAAGGCAATATTTATAGTTCTGATATGCTCGCTTGAGTCATCTTTCGTGGAGGGTCTCCCATGTTCAAGCGATTATTCGGGCTGTTATCGCCTGCGCCGGCGGCGCCTGTCCGGCCTCCCGCCGACCTGTTGAGCGATGAGGAATATGCGCGCTACAAGGCCGGCGCCTCCGGGCTCACGCGCCTGATCACGCGCCATCTCGGCGACCAGGAAAGCGAACGGCTGGTGCGGCATGTGGAAGCGAAGTACGATGCCACGGGGCCGACCAGCATCGACGAGATCCGCTGGCTGTTTTACGACGCCATGCTGGACAACGACGGCCAGCAGCGCGGCAAGTGGTTCATGCTGCAGGTGGACTGGAAAGCCAGCGAGGAAGTCGCGTGGCAGGTGCAGGAAATGCTGGCGGCGCGTGGCGTCGAGCCCTTGTGGCAGTGGGATCACGAAGGCAAGACCGTCATGCAGGGGCTGAGCGACCTGTCGCACTGGCTGGCGCCACAGCCGCTGTCGCTGCTGATCGTGGACTACGAATCGGATTCCTACTACGCGCTCATCATGGAAACCGCCCTGGTCGGGCAGACGATCTCCCTGGGATGGGAAGCTGGCGTAAAGATCCTGGGCTTCGACGAATTCGCCGCCACGCAAGGCGAGGAATGATGCGACAAACATAAGCGCCACTTAAAAAATCCACCGGAATATAAGTGACTCTTATTTTGACCCTTGCGGAACGCAAAAGGTCTATGTATAATTCGGGCCTCAGACGCGGGGTGGAGCAGTCTGGCAGCTCGTCGGGCTCATAACCCGAAGGTCACAGGTTCAAATCCTGTCCCCGCAACCAGATTCGATAAGCCGTTGATTTCTTTCAGGAATCAGCGGCTTTTTCTATTTTTGGCTTGCCTTCGCCATTCTCGCGTATCTACAATGTAAATACACTACCGGGGGCGAATATGCTGGTCGAGATACAAGAATGGGGTGATAGCGCTGCCGTACGCATACCCGCTGCGGCATTGAAAGAAGCTGGCCTCCAAATCGGACAAAAGCTGGACCTGCAAACCGCTGCCGGACAATTGCTACTGGCGCCGGCAGCCGAAAGTCTGGAAGACCTGGTCGCTCGCATCACTCCTGAAAATCGCCACGCCCCTCTGCTGGACGATCTCTCCGTCGGCAGCGAAGAGTGGTAACGACCGCCTACGTGCCCGATCGTGGAGACGTCGTATGGCTCGACTTTACTCCGCAAGCTGGGCATGAGCAGGCCGGCCGCCGGCCCGCCTTGATACTTTCCGTGGCCGGGTACAACGCAGCATCCGGCTTGACCATCTGCTGTCCAGTCACCAACCAGGTCAAGGGCTATCCATTCGAAGTGCCCGTAGTGGCCGCGCTCAATCACCAATTAACCGGCGTTGTTTTGGCCGACCACGTCCGCTCAGTCGATTGGAGGGCACGCAAAGCCCGCAAGTTCGCCGAGGTGACTCCGCAATGTGTCCACGATGTCAGCGCTCGCATTAAACTGCTCCTCCCTTGATATATCCAACCCGTCATAAAACTGTCACAATCGCGTTTTCAGTCTGCCAAGGAGGCGCGTGTGAAGGATCAGGTCCAGTTATCAGCACAAAATGAGCAGGATGCTCCCGCCAATCCATCGCGCCGCCGCATCTTCCAGGCCGCTGCCGCCACCGGCATGGCTGCTTCCCTGCCCGCGCTGAGCGAAGCCGCCACCGCCGCGCCGGCCGCCGTCAAAGGCTCGCTGGACGCCAAGCTGAAAGCCCACGTCAAGAACGTGGTCGTGATCTACCTCGAAAACCGCAGCTTCAACAACCTGTTCGCCAACTTCCCCGGCACCGCCGCGCCGCTGTCGGCCGCCACCGCCGCCGCCTGCCAGCAGCGCGACCGCGACGGCTCCGTGCTGCCGGCGCTGCCGAAAGTCTGGGGCGGCATGGTGCCGAACACCCAGGACATCGGCGGTAAAAAATACGCGCTGAAGGAAGACGACATCAAGGGCCTGCCGAACGCGCCCTTCAAACTGGTCGACACCGAAGGCAAGCCGCTGCCGGAAGCCGTGATCACGCGCGACCTGTGGCACCTGTTCTACCAGAACCAGATGCAGATCAACGGCGGCAAGAACGACGGCTTCGCGGCCTGGGGCAATACCGGCGGCATGGTCATGGGCTACTACGGCGAGACCAGCAAGAACCTCGGCCTGTGGAAGATCGCCGAGCAGTACACGCTGTGCGATAACTTCTTCATGGCGGCCTTCGGCGGCTCCTACCTGAACCACCAGTTCCTGATCAGCGGCCGCACGCCCGAATACTTCAACGCCAAGGACACCGCCGCCGCCAAGAAAATCGCGGTGCTGGACGACGGCCCGACCGGCATGCGCCTGTCCGTGACCAAGGACAGCCCGGCGTCGGCGATGGACGGCATGCCGGTCTACGTCAACAATGGCGCCATCACGCCGGACGGCTACGCGGTCAACACCATGGCCCCGCCCTACCAGCCGAGCTACATCCGCCCGGCCTTCGACGGCGATCCGCTGCTGGCCGATCCGAACGACGCCGGCACGCTGCCGCCGCAAAGCTACGAGACCATCGGCGACCTGCTGTCGGCCAAGAAGGTCAGCTGGGCGTGGTATGGCGGCGCGTGGCAGGCCGCGCTCGACGCGCGCGGCGGCGGCGAGAAGCCCAACTTCCAGTACCATCACCAGCCGTTCAACTACTTCAAGCAGTTCGCGCCCGGTACCGCCGCGCGTGCCGAGCACCTGCGCGACGGCGGCCTTGGCGACAGCCCGATCTCGAACAAATTCCTGGCCGACGTCGTCGCCGGCAAGCTGCCCGCCGTGACCTTCTACAAACCGCAGGGGAACCTGAACCTGCATGCCGGTTACTCGGACGTGGAATCCGGCGACGCCCACATCGCCAACGTGATCGAGCACCTGAAGAAGTCCCCGCAGTGGAAGGACATGGTCGTCGTGGTCACCTTCGACGAGAACGGCGGCTGGTGGGATCACGTGGCGCCGCCCAAGGGCGATCGCTGGGGTCCGGGCTCGCGCATTCCGGCCATCGTCATTTCGCCGTATGCCAAGAAGGGCCAGGTCGACCACACCTTCTACGACACCACCTCGATCCTGCGCTTCATCAGCCGCCTGCATGGCCTGCCGCTGCTGCAAGGCCTCAAGCTGCGCAACGATGCCTTCGCGGCCCGCAACGCGCTGCCGCCGGGCGACCTGACGGCCACGCTGAGCTTCCGCTAAGCCTCCGATGAGATAGTGCGGGCGGTAGCACCTCTGTGTTACAATCCGCGACTTACTTACTGAGCCCGACTGCTGCAGCCGGGCTTTTGTTTTGAGCGGCGCATTTTCACCAGCGCCGTGGGCACGAGATTTAAGAATGAGAGATAAAAAAGACAACGCCACGTTCGACCTGCCCGGCTTCAGCCCGGCCGCGCCGCTCGAACCGGAAGCGAAGCGCCCGCCGGCGCCGCGCGGCAAGCGTTCCGCACTCAAGCAGGTGCAGCTCGAACTGCTCGAGCCGACCGACACCACCGGCCTGCCGGTCTGGGTGCGCGACGAAAACCTGGACCTCACCGGCTTGCCGGTGTGGGCGCCAAACTAATACCAACCCCGATATCACAGCGTCAGCGAGCCTGTTAGACTGTGACCACGTCCTTTTTGAACAGGTCTGACACCATGACATCCACCGCTTTTTCCAGCCTGCCGCTGGCCCAAACCCTGCTCGACAATCTCGATTCGCTCGGCTACAAGGAGATGACCACGATCCAGGCGCAAAGCCTGCCGTCGGTGCTGGAGGGGCGCGACCTGATCGCCCAGGCCAAGACCGGCAGCGGCAAGACCGCGGCCTTCGGCATCGGTATCCTGGCCAAGCTCAATCCCGCGTGGTTCGCCGTGCAGGCGCTGGTGCTGTGCCCTACCCGCGAACTGGCCGACCAGGTGGCCAATGAACTGCGCCGCCTGGCCCGCGCCACCGGCAACGTCAAGGTACTGGTGCTGACCGGCGGCTCGCCGATGCGTCCTCAAATCGCCTCGCTGGAACACGGCGCCCACATCGTGGTCGGCACGCCGGGCCGCGTGCGCGACCACCTGGGCCGCGGCACGCTGGACCTGTCCAAGGTCGAGACGCTGGTGCTGGACGAAGCGGACCGCATGACCGACATGGGCTTCTACGACGAAATCGCCGGCATCGTCAGCGCCTGCCCGAAGCGCCGCCAGACCTTGCTGTTCTCGGCTACCTACCCGGACGACATCCGCCGCGCCACCGATTCCTTCCTGGCCGATCCGGTCGAAGTGACGGTCGAGGCGCAGCACGACAACAGCCAGATCGAGCAGCTGTTCTTCGAGATCGGCTTCGACGAGCGCAACGCCGCCGTGGCGCGCCTGCTGGGCCACTACAAGCCGGTATCGGCCATCGCCTTCTGCAACACCAAGGTGCAGTGCCGCGAGCTGGTGGAAGAGCTGCAATCGAAAGGCTTCTCGGCGCTGGCGCTGTACGGCGAACTGGAACAGCGCGAGCGCGACGAAATCCTGGTGCTGTTCGCCAACCGCAGCTGCTCCGTGCTGGTGGCCACCGACGTCGCCGCGCGCGGCCTGGACATCCCGAACCTGGAAGCAGTGATCAACGTCGACGTGTCGAAGGACACCGAGGTGCACATCCACCGCGTGGGCCGCACCGGCCGTGGCGGCGAACAAGGCCTGGCCCTGTCGCTGTGCGCGCCGAACGAGAAGAAGTGGGTCAAGCTGATCGAGGAATACCAGAACGCGCCGGTCGAATGGTTCGACCTGAAATCGCTGGATGAAAACGACTACGGCGTCGATCCGGCGCCGATGATGACGCTGGTGATCTCGGGCGGCAAGAAGGACAAGCTGCGTCCGGGCGACCTGCTGGGCGCCCTGACCGGCGACGCCGGCCTGTCGAAGGAACAAGTCGGCAAGATCAACGTGTTCGAATTCCAGACCTACGTGGCAATCGACCGCCGCGTGGCTTATGAAGCCTTCGAACGTCTCAGCAAAAACAACCCGCTGGGCGGCGACTTCGGCGCCATCAAGGGCCGCAACTTCAAGATGCGCTTCATCGACGCCTGATCCTGTTTAGCGGTGCTGCTGCGGTATATGCGGCAGCAGCACCGTCAGGATGCCCAGCAGCGGCAGGAACGAACACAGTTTGTACACATAGGCGATGCCGGCCACGTCGGCGATATGTCCCATGGCGGCGGCGCCGATGCCGCTCACGCCGAACATCAATCCAAAGAAAATCCCAGCGATCATGCCGACCTTGCCCGGCATGAGCTCCTGCGCGAACACCACGATGGCGGAAAACGCCGACGAGATCACGAAGCCAATCACCACCGACAGCACGGCCGTCCAGAACAGGTCGACGTAGGGCAGCATCAGCGTGAACGGCGCGGCGCCGAGGATGGAGATCCAGATCACGCGCTTGCGGCCGATACGGTCGCCGATAGGCCCGCCCATGAAGGTGCCCGCCGCCACCGCCGCCAAAAACAGGAACAGGTACAGCTGCGCCGACGATACCGACAGGCCGAATTTGTCGATCAGGTAGAAGGTGTAATAGCTGCTCAAGCTGGACATGTAGATGTACTTGGAGAAGACCAGCAGCGCCAGCATCACCAGCGCGCCATACACGCGGCCTTTAGGTAAAGGCGATATGGCATGCGAGGCGGCCTTGCGCGGCAGCCCGGCCAGGTGCGCGCTGTGCCAGCGGCCGACGTGCGCCAGCACCATGATCGCAGCCGCCACCGGCAACGCGAACCAGGCGATATTGCCCTGTCCACGGCCAATGATGACGGCGGCCGCCAGCAAAGGCCCGAGCGCCGAGCCGACATTGCCGCCCACCTGGAACAGCGATTGCGCAAAGCCGAACCGCCCACCCGAGGCGATGCGCGCCACGCGCGAAGCCTCCGGGTGGAAGGTCGAGGAACCGACGCCGATCAGCGCGGACGCCACCAGCAAGGCCGGGAAGCTGCCGGCGACGGACATCATCAACACGCCGATCAGCGTGGCGACCATCCCAAGCGGCAGCAGGAAGGGCATGGGACGGCGGTCGGTGTACAGGCCTATCCACGGCTGCAGCAGCGAGGCGGTGCACTGGAAGGTCAGCGTGATCAGGCCGACCTGCGTGAACGTCAGGCCGAACTGCGTCTTCAGCATCGGGTAGATCGACGGCAGCATGGCTTGCGTCAGGTCGTTCAGCAGGTGGACCAGGGCGACCGCGCCGAGGATGGACATGACGGTGTCCCCGTGGGGACGGCTGGAAGTGAGAGTGGATGTATTCATGCCGCCCAGTGTAATATGGCTGCAAACCCGATCTATTCCAACTTTCGTCGAATAAGTGACATATGAAAGCTCTCCACCGCAGCAGCGACCACCGCGATTACCAACGCGTTCCGCGCGTCGTCACGGCGATGGCGCGCGACGCTGTGCATGGCGAATCGGCACGGCCGCACAGCCACGAACGCGCGCAGCTGCTGTATGCCACCGAGGGGCTGATGAAGGTGAAGACCGACTTCGGCGTGTGGATACTGCCGCCGCGCCGTGCGCTGTTCATTCCACCCGGCGTGGTGCATCAGTGGACGTCGTTGGGCAAGGTGACGATGCGGACGATTTACGTCGAAGCCAAAACTGCGCAGGCCTTCGGCGACATTTGCCGCGTGATCGAAGTCAGTCCGCTGCTGCGCGAGCTGATACTGTCGTTGCTGGATGAACCCATCGAATATCCGCTGCCCGGCCGCGGCGAGCATCTGGCGATGCTGATCCTGTCCGAACTGGCGGCGGCGGAGACGGTGCCGATCGCAATCCCCTGGCCGCGCGACCGCCGCCTGCTGGCCGTGTGCGAAGCCATCATGGACGATCCGGGCAGCCCGCGCACCATCGAGGAGTGGGCCGCCGAAGCCGGCGCCAGCGCGCGCACTTTGATACGCCTGTTCCCCAAGGAGACTGGCCTGCACTACCGCCAGTGGGTGCAGCAGGTACATCTGGCCGAGGCGTTCGGACGGCTGGAGCGCGGCGACAGCGTGGGCGAGATCGCGGCGGCGCTGGGCTACGCCAGTCCGAGCGCATTCAGCGCGATGTTCCGCCGCATCCTCGGCAAAACGCCGCAGCACTACCTGAGCAGCTGGCGCGCGCCGCTGCAGCGCGCCTAGACCGTCGCCAGCGTAAAGCGGAACACGGCGCCGCGTTGCGGCATGCGGACCAATTCGATGCCGCTTCCGTGCAGTTGCAGGATGCGGCTGACGATCAGCAGGCCCAAGCCCCCTTCCCTGCGCTCGCCGCGCAGCGCGAACGGGCGGCGGAACAGCACTTCCTCCATGTCGGCCGGGATGCCCGGTCCGGTGTCGCTGACGGTGATGCGGATGTGGCCTTGCGCGCCAGGCTGCACCTCGATCTCCACCGTGCCGCCGGGCGGCGTGTGGCGGATCGCGTTGTCGAACAAATTGGTCAGCACGCGTTCGATCATGCCCAGGTCCGCGCGCACCATCGGGGCGGGATGCGGCAGCACGGCGTTCAGGTGCAGCTGCTTTTCCTCCGCCCGCAACTCGAACTTCTGGAACACGTCCTGTATCAGATCGCTTAGCGAGAAGGATTCGATTTCCGGCGCCACCGCGCCATGCTCCAGGCGCGCCAGCTCGAACAAGGCTTGCGCCAGCCGGCCAACCTTGCGGCTTTGCGCCAGCGCGATGCCGAGGTAGTGCTGACGGCCGGGCGCGTCCAGCGTTTCATCCTTCAGCGACAAGGTCTCCAGATAACCGTGCAGGGAACCGAGCGGCGTGCGCAGATCGTGCGAGATGTTCGCCACCACTTCGCGGCGTTCGTGGTCCAGCTGGCGCACCGTCTGCCATTGCTCGTTGATGCGCGCGGCCATCTCGCCGTAGGCATGCTCCAGGATCGCGATCTCGTCGCGCCCCCCGCCGGCGTTGGGCGGCGGCAGCGCCAGTTGCTCGGCCTTGGTGTCCAGCTGGCGCATGGTGTCGGCCAGCCGGTGCAAGGGCCGCGTGATCAGGCGGAAGGCGACCAGGCCGGCCACCAGGCCAAGCAAGGCCACGATGGCCATCGACCACAGCGTCGTGCGCAGCACCGAGCTGGCGGTGGCGCGGGCGGCGAGACGATCATGCTCTTCGCTTTGCAGGATGACGTAGATGTAGCCGACCTTGCGCTCGCCCATGCGCAGCACGGCCGCGCTGAATACCTTGCGGCCAGTCTCGCTGCGCGGATCATCGCCCTGTATCGGCAAGGGCTGGTTGTCCAGCAGGCGGCGGATGGGTTCAAGGTTGACGTGGTCGCGCTTCAGGTGGCCCGCCGGCGCGGCGTGGCCGACGATGCGGCCTTCCATGTCGAGCAGGTAGACCTCGACGTTGGGGTTGACCACCATCAGCTGCCCGAACAGGCGGCGCACGGCTTCCGGGCCGAGGCCCTCGCTGGCCGGTGCGCCGGCGGCGGGGACAGGATCGCTGTCCGCGTGCATCAGCTGAGCGTCCAACGCGATGCTGCGCGCCAGGCCGCGCGACAGGCCCTGCACCACTTCCTTCTCGTGCATGATGTTGGCGCGGATCTGCAGCCATGCAGACGCGCCGCAGCAGGCCAGCAGCAGCACCGAAAACACCAGCGACAGGCGCTGGGAAAGTGTCAGGTTCATGCCGCCGGCCCGCCGTGCGCGAAGCGGTAGCCCTTGCCCCATACGGTCAGGATGCGGGCCGGGTCGGCGGGATCGGCTTCGATCTTGGCGCGCAGGCGGTTGATGTGGGTGTTGACCGTGTGCTCATAGCCGTCATGCTGGTAGCCCCACACCTGGTTGAGCAGGTCCAGCCGCGAGAACACTTTTTCGGGATGCTTGACGAAGAAGTACAGCAGGTCGAATTCGCGCGGCGTCAGGTCCAGCGGGCGGCCTTCGACCTGCGCCTGCCGGGTCAGCGGATCGAGACGCACGCCGTTCAGTTCCAACGCGCCGGCCTCGTTGCGCTGGTTGCGGGCCATGGCGTCGGCCCGGCGCAGCAGCGCCTTCACGCGGGCCACCAGCTCCAGCACCGAGAACGGCTTGACCAGGTAATCGTCCGCGCCCAGCTCCAGGCCGAGGATGCGGTGCACTTCGCTGGAGCGCGCGCTGGTGATGATGATGGGCGTGTAGGTCGCCATCGCCCGCGCCTGGCGGCAGATCTCCAGCCCGTCCACGCCGGGCAGCATCAGGTCGAGGATCAGCGCATCCCAGCCGCCGGTGCGCAGCTGGGCCAGGCCCTGGTTGCCATCGGCGCAGTGGGTGACCTGGTAGCCTTCGTCCTGCAGGTGCAGGCGCAGCAGGTCGGCGATGGGCATATCATCCTCTACGATCAGGACGCGTTTTGGTAAATCCATAGTCTGTCGGGCCGGGTAAATGTCTTGGTGCCGCCATTGTGCGGGATTCCTGCGCTGGAAAGTATCACATTTAATTGAAGTTTACGTGAGGATTTCGCCATCCGCGCCGGGCCACAATGGCCCCATCGACATTCCACTTCATGGAGTATGTATGACTTCCAGACGAAAATTTCTCCTCACTGGCGGCGCAGCCCTGATGGCGGGCGCCGCAGCTTTAAAATGGCGCGCAGCCAATGCCGGCCCGGCTCCCACCTGGGAAGTGACGCACACCGACGCCGAATGGCGCGCCCTGCTCTCGCCCGCGCAGTACGAGATCCTGAGGCGCGGCGGCACCGAGCGGCCGTTCAGCAGCCCGCTCTACAAGGAGCATCGCGCCGGTAAGTTCGTCTGCGCCGGTTGCCAGAATCCGCTGTTCTCGTCCGCCGCCAAATTCGACAGCGGCACCGGCTGGCCCAGTTTCTGGAAGCCGCTCGAACGCGGCGTGTTCACCAGCCGTACGACGTCGCTGGGTTTCCGCGGTGTCGAGGTGCAGTGCCGCCGCTGCGGCGGCCACCTGGGCGATGTGTTCGACGACGGTCCGGAACCGACCGGCCTGCGGTACTGCATCGACGGCCTGGCGCTGACGTTCACGCCCGGCGCGGCTTAAGGGAGGGTCATCGTCATGCTGCTGATACTCCTCTCTTACCTCGGCGGGGCGCTGACGATACTCAGCCCCTGCATCCTGCCGGTGCTGCCGTTTGTGTTCGCCCGCACCGGGCAGCCGTTCGTGCGCAGCGGATTGCCGCTGCTGGCCGGCATGGCGCTGACCTTCGCGCTGGTGGCGACGCTGGCCGCCGTCGGCGGCGGCTGGGTGGTGCAGGCCAATCAATATGGTCGCTGGCTGGCCATGGGGCTGATGGCGTTCTTCGCGCTGACCTTGATGCTGCCGCACCTGGCGGACCGCTTGACCAAGCCGCTGGTGGCGCTTGGCGACAGGCTATCCAACAAGGCGCAGGCGGCCGATGGCGCGGCGGGCGGCGCGTGGTCGGGTGCGCGGTCGTCGTTCCTGCTGGGGATCGCGACCGGCTTGCTGTGGGCGCCCTGCGCGGGGCCGGTGCTTGGCCTGGTGTTGACCGGCGCGGCGTTGAACGGCGCCAGTGCCCAGACGACGTTGCTGCTGTTGGCCTATGCGGCGGGTGCTGCGACTTCGTTGGGACTGGCGCTGCTCATCGGAGGACGGGTCTTCAACGCGATGAAGCGCTCATTGGGCGCTGGTGAATGGTTGCGGCGCGGCTTGGGCGTGGCCATGCTGGGCGGCGTGGCGGCGATCGCCAGCGGGCTGGATACCGGCCTGCTGACGCGGGTGTCGACGGTCGCCACGTCCGGCCTGGAGCAAAAACTGATCGATAAGCTGTCGCCGCGCGAGCCACAAGGCGGCGCGATGATGGCGGGCGGCGCAATGCGCGGCGGCGATGCGGCCGGTGGCGTGATGCGAGGCGACGATGCGGCCGGCGGCACCATGCGGGGAAGCGACGCAACCGGTGGCGCGATGCGCGGCGGTAACGCTACCGGAGGCGCCATGCGTGGCGGCGACGCGACCGGCGGCGACATGGCCGGTGGTGCGATGCGCGGCGGCGATGCGGCGAACGGCTCGGGCGCCATGATGTCGCGCACCGCGATGAGCGGCAACGGCCCCGCCATGATGGCTATGCACGCCACCATGCCGGCCGAGGACACGCTCCCGGTGGAAGGCAAGCTGCCGCCGCTGACCGGCGCCGTCGACTGGCTGAACTCCGCGCCGCTGACCGCCGCGCAGCTAAAAGGCAAAGTGGTGTTGGTCGACTTCTGGACCTACTCCTGCATCAACTGCCTGCGCTCCATGCCCTACGTGAAAGCCTGGGCGGAGAAATACCGCGACCAAGGCCTGGTGGTGATCGGCGTACACGCCCCTGAATTCGCCTTCGAACGCGATATCGGCAACGTGCGCAAGGCGGTCAAGGATCTCGGCATCACCTACCCTGTCGCCGTCGACAACGACTACGCCATCTGGCGCGCCTTCGGCAATCAATACTGGCCCGCGCACTACCTCATCGACGCCAAGGGCCAGATCCGCCACCACCATTTCGGCGAAGGCGAATACGCCCAGTCCGAGCAGGCGATCCAGCAGCTGCTGGAGGAAGCTGGCCGCAAGAACGTGGCCAACACCGTGGTCAGCGCGGAAGACGCACAGGGCGCGCAGCAGGCGTCCGACATGAGCCAGGTGGCTTCGCCGGAAACCTACCTGGGTTACGAACGGGCGCAGAATTTCGCCTCGCCGGAAGCCCAGGCCGCAGACAAGAGCCGCAGCTACACCGCCCCTTCGCAGCCGGCGCTGAATCAATGGGGCCTGGCCGGGAACTGGCTGTCGCAGCCGGATCAGGTCACGCTGAGCCAGGGCACGGGCCGCATCGTCTACCGCTTCCACGCCCGCGACCTGCACCTGGTGCTCGGCCCGGACAAGAGCGGCAAGCCGGTACGCTTCCGCGTGACGATAGACGGCGCCGCGCCAGGCCGCAACCACGGCGCCGACGTCGCCGCCGACGGCAGCGGCACCATCAACGGCCAGCGTTTGTATCAGCTGGTGCGGCAGTCCGGCGGCATCGGCGACCACACCTTCAGCATCGAATTCCTCGATCCCGGCGTGCAAGCCTACGCCTTTACTTTTGGTTGAAACGGAGAGCACAACATGAACAGCTTCTTGAAAAACTACGGCGGTCCCCTGACGTTGGCCGGCGCCGCCATCTTCGGCGTGGCGTTGTGGCAGCAGCCGGCGGTATCGGCGGAAGTCGCGGTGGTGATCGCACCACCGGCCGTCGATGAACCGGCACCCACCGGCCACACCGCCACCGCCATCTTTGCCGGCGGCTGCTTCTGGGGCGTGCAGGGCGTGTTCCAGCACGTGAAAGGCGTCAGCAACGCCCTCTCCGGCTATGCCGGCGGCGACGGCCGCAGCGCCAACTACGACGCCGTGAGCGGAGGCGACACCGGCCACGCGGAAAGTGTGAAGATCACCTACGATCCGGCGCAGATCAGCTACGGCAAGCTGCTGCAGATCTTCTTCTCGGTGGCGCACAACCCCACGGAGCTCAATCGCCAGGGGCCGGACAGCGGCACGCAATACCGCTCGGCGATCTTCCCGCAGTCGCCGGTGCAGCGCAGCGTGGCGGAAAAATACATCGCGCAGTTGAACGCCTCGCACGTGTTCAAGAAGCCGCTGGCGACCAGGATCGAAATGGACAAAGCCTTCTACCCCGCCGAGGCCTATCACCAGAACTTCCTGACGCTGAATCCCAACCATCCGTACATCGCCTTCAACGATCTGCCCAAGGTCGAAAACCTGAAGCGTATCGCGCCGGACGTATATCGCGCCGATCCGGTGCTCGTGCGTAAAGGCCTGTAGTACAATTACAGGACAAAACGACACGGCCAAGCGCCATGGAAAACAGAGACGATCCCTCCCCCGATTCACCGCTGCGGCGCCGGCTGCTGGGCGGTTTGCTGACCGCCGCCGCGCCGGCGCTGCCGCTGATCCTGCCGTCCAGCGCCCGCGCGGCCGACGCGCCCATTCAAGTGGGCGGCCTGCCCGTCACCTGCAACCTCACGCTGCCGGTGGCCTGCATGGCGAAGGCCGCGTCCAGGGGCAAGCCGGGCGCGCTGCCGCGCGGCTTCGAATACAGCAAATACAACGGCTGGCCCGAGGTCAAGGAATCGCTGATGACGGGCCGCATCCAGGCCGCGTACATGCTGGCGCCACTGGTGATGGACCTGGCCGACAAGCGCATTCCGGTGAAGATCGTCTCGCTAGGCCACCGTTCAGGCGCCGTCATCATGGTCCGTACCGACTCCGCGTACAAAAAATTCGCCGACCTGCGTGGCAAGCGCATCGCCATCCCGAGCCGCTTCGCGGTGGACTTCCTGTTCCTGCGCAAAATGCTGGCGCGCGAGAAGATGACGCCCAAGGATATCGAGATCATCGAGATGGCGCCGCCGGACATGCCGGCCGCGCTGTACGCCAAGGCGGTGGACGGCTATTGCACCGGCGAGCCTTTCGGCGCCGCCGCGCAGCGAGCCGGCTACGCGCGTCCGCTGGCGATGACGCGCGACGAGTGGCGCAACTACATCTGCTGCGTGCTGACGGTACGCGAAGAGCTGATCAAGGAAAACCGCCCGCTGGTGCAGGAGCTGGTCAACTACGTGCAGGCCGCCGGCAGCTGGCTCGATTCCGCGCCGGCCAGCCGCGAGAAGGCCATCACCATCGCCGCCGGCCGCAAGTACTTCAACCAGGACCCGAACGTGCTGCGCTTCGTGATGCAGAACCCGGCCGACCGCGTGACCTACGGCGACCTGCGCATGATACGTTCCGAGTTCGACGAATTGATGCAACTGTCGATCGAAGCCGGCACCATCAAGCGCCCCATCGCCTACGAATCCTACGTGGACGAGAGCTTCGTCAAGGCCATCAAGCCGGTCGCCATCAGCCTATGAGCAAGTTGAAGACCGCACTGCTGGCGATGACGATCAGCTTCGGCGCGCAGGCCGCCGACACCCTCGGCCTGAAAGCCGGCGTATTCGACCCGCCTCGCATGGCGCCCGACTTCACGGTGCGCGGCTCGGACGGCAAGGAGCTGAAACTGAGCCAGTACCGGGGCAAGCTGGTGCTGCTGGAATTCGGCTACACCTCCTGCGTAGATGTATGCCCGGTATCGCTGGGGATGCTGGCGGAGGCGCGCCGGCAGATGGGCGCGCAGGCCAGCCAGCTGCAGGTGATCTACGTGACCGTCGATCCCGAGCGCGACACGCCCGAGCGCATGCGCAACTACCTGCGCGCCTTCGACCCGACCTTTATCGGCGCGACCGGCACGCCGCAGCAGATGGCGCGCGTGCGCCAGGACTACGGCATCACCGCCACCAAAAAAATGATCGACGGTAGCAAGACCGATTACACCATCGGCCATTCCTCGTACCTGTACTTCGTCGACCGCAAGGGCAGCCTGCGCGCGCTGCTGCCGTTCGGACGCACCGCCGCCGACGTGGTGCACGACGCCACGCTGCTGTTGAAGAATTGAACGCGCGGCGTCTCCACAAATTTATAGCACCGTGCCTGGCCATGGCGGGAGTGGCGCTGTGCGCGTGGGCCGCGCTGGCGCCCATCGCCCTGCCCTCGCGCGACGAGCAGTTTGAAATCCCCAACGGCACCTGGGCGCGCCGCATGGCCGGCGACAAGGTCGAGATCCTGCCGTCCGAAATCCATCTCACGCAGGGCGCGAACGACGTGCTCCTGCTGCGCAACAAGGACAACGTGCCGCAGATTTTCGGGCCGGTGCTGATCATGCCGGGCCAGAGTTTCCGGCTGCCGTTCGAAACCGTCTCCGTCAACGACTTCGCCTGCACCGCGCACGCCAGCGGGCAAATGCGGGTGGTGGTCGACGCCATGCCGGCCGTGGGCTGGCAGCGATTGAAGTGGCGCGCCCTGCGCGCCTGGGCGCGTGCGCCGCATCTGTTCTCAACCTGACTGGACGCCATGGAAAAACTCAAGAAAATCCTGCCGCCGCTGGCGGTGCTGACCGCGCTGATCGCCCTGTGGTGGATCGTCGTGGTGCAGACCGAGAGCGTGATCTTCCCGACGCCGCTGCAGGTGGTGACAGGCACACTGGAACTGGCCGAAGACGGCACGCTGTGGGAGCATATCGGCGCCTCGCTGTTCCGGGTCGGCACCGGCTTCGGGCTGGCGGCGCTGGTGGCGATTCCGCTCGGCCTGTGGATGGGGCGCGTGGACGGCGCCTACATCACGCTCAATCCCATCTTCCAGATCCTGCGGCCGATATCGCCGATCGCGTGGATACCGCTGGCCATCCTGTGGTTCGGCGTCGGCAACGTATCGCCGATCTTCCTGATCTTCATCGCCGCCGTGTTCCCGATGATCGTGCAGACCGCGTCCGGCGTGCACACCATCGAACGGCGCTACCTGCGGGCGGCCGAGAACTTCGGCGTATCGAAGACCACCTTGTTCCGGCAGGTGATCATCCCGGCGGTGCTGCCGGAAATTATCGTCGGCATGCGCATCGCGCTGGGCGTGGCATGGCTGGTGGTGGTGGCGGCCGAGATGATCGCGCTGCGCTCCGGCCTGGGCTACCTGATCATGGACTCGCGCAACGCCGGCAACCGCTATGACCTGGTCATCGCCGGCATGATCATCATCGGCGTCATCGGCCTGATACTGGACGCGGTGATGCGCAAACTCGAAGGCCTCAAATCGGTAAGGTGGCGCTATGGACGCTAAGATCGTCGTCAAGGAAATCAAGAAGAACTTCAAGGAGCTGCCGGTGGTCGGCGGCGTTTCGCTCGACGTGAAGGATGGGGAGTTCGTCGCCATCGTCGGGCCATCGGGCTGCGGCAAATCGACGCTGATGAAAATCATCGCCGGCTTCGAGCAGCCCAGCGAGGGCGAGGTGCGCATCGACGGCACGGTGCGGCGCGGGCCCAATCCCAAGGGCATCGCGATCTCGCAGCATGGCTCGGTGTTCCCGTGGTTGACGGTGCAGCAGAACCTGATGTTCGGCCTGACCGGCAACGGCCATGGCGACAAATCGGCGCTGGCCGATCACTACGCGGAGATGGTGGGGCTGAAGGGCTTCGAGAACAGCTATCCGCACGAACTGTCGGGCGGCATGTTGAAACGGGTGGAGCTGGCGCGGGCGTTCGTCGTCAAGCCGGAGATCCTGTACATGGACGAGCCCTTCTCCGCGCTGGACGCGTTGATGAACCTGAAGATGCGCACCGAACTGCTGCGCATCCTGGCCGAAGAGCGCCACACGGTGATCCTGATCACGCACGATGTGGAAGAAGCGCTGTTCATGGCGGACCGCATCCTGGTGCTGTCGCCGAGGCCGACGCGGATCCAGGCGACATTCGAAGTGCCGCATCCGCACCCGCGCAAGCTGTCCCATCCCGAGTTCCAGGAAATGAAAGACCAAATCTTGCGCGAACTAGGCGTCACCTGACCGTACAAAATTGGGGTCAAGTCTGACATTCGGACACGGCCTCTGCCGTAGGCGCGTGCCTACGGCAGAGGCCGTGTCCGAATGTCAGACTTGACCCCACCGCTGTTTTGGTTGAGCTCGTGTCCGAATGTCAGACTTGACCCCAGGGTTTTCCAATGTTGACGCTGGCTGGGAATTGGGGGGCGCGGCGGTGTAGTGTGGCTTGCTCGTATGAGTAGGCCATGCGGATCAGCATCGCTTCGCTGTAGGCGGCGCCGACGAATGACAGGCCGACCGGCAGCCCATGCACGTATCCCGCCGGCACGGTGATGTGCGGGTAGCCAGCCACCGCCGCCGGCGACGAGAAGCTGCCGCCGAAATGGTCGCCGTTGATAAAGTCGGTCAGCCATGCCGGCCCGCCGGTCGGGGCGACCAACGCGTCGAGACGGTGCTCGCGCATGACCTGGTCGATGCCTTCGGCGCGCGAGTAGCGCTGGTTGTTGGCCAGGGCTTCGCGGTAGGCCGGCGTGTCGAGGTCGCCCTTGGCCTGCGCGCGTTCCAGGTATTCCTGGCCGAAGTACGGCAGCTCTTGCTGGTGGTGCTTCTGGTTGAAGGCGATGACGTCGGCCATGTTGGCCACCGGCGCGTGCGGCGCGTATTCCTTCAGGTAGGCCGCCAGGTCGGCCTTGAATTCGTACAACAAGACTTCGGTCTCGCTGTCGCCGTATTTGCTGATGTTGGGAACTTCGGTGTCGACCAGGATCGCGCCCTGCGCCTTCAAGTCCAGCAGCGCTTTCTCGATCACCGCGTCCAGCTCGTCATTGCTGCCGAAGAAGTTGCGCGCCACGCCGATGCGCTTGCCCTGCAGGCCGCCCTTCTCCAGCGCCGCCCGGTAGTCTCCCGCCTTGCCGGCGCCTTCCCGCGTGACCGGATCGCTGGCGTCGACGCCGGTCATCGCGGCCAGCATCAGCGCGGCGTCGGCCACGCTGCGCGCCATCGGGCCGGCGGTGTCCTGCGAGTGCGCGATCGGGATGATGCCGCTGCGGCTGACCAGCCCCAGCGTCGGCTTGATGCCGACCACGCCGCAGATAGAGGCCGGCGAGACGATCGAGCCGTCGGTCTCGGTGCCGACCGCCAGCGTGGCCAGCCCGGCCGCGATCGCCGCGCCCGAGCCGGAACTGGAGCCGCTGCAGTTGCGGTCCAGCGAATACGGATTCAAGGTCAAGCCACCGCGCCCGCTCCAGCCGCTGACCGAATGCGTCGAGCGCATATTGGCCCATTCGCTCAGGTTGGTCTTGCCGATGATGACGGCGCCGGCCGCGCGCAGCTGGGCGGCCACATGCGCGTCACGCGCGGCGCGCACGCCGTTCAGCGCCAGCGAGCCGGCGGTGGTGCTCATGCGGTCGCCGGTGGCGATGTTGTCCTTGAGGAGGACGGGGATGCCGTGCAGCGGGCCGCGCACGCGCTTGAGGTTGCGCTCGCGGTCCATCTCCAGCGCGATCTTCAGCGCTTCGGGATTGATTTCAATGATGGCGTTGAGGCGGGGGCCGGACTTGTCGATGGTCTTGATGCGGGCCAGGTATTGCGAGGTCAGCGAGTGCGAGGTCAGCTTACCGGCCTCCATCATCTGCTGCTGTTCCCACACGCCCGCGTCGAGGATGCCGCCGGGACCGAGCTTGGATGCCGCACCGGCCGGTGCCGCAAGCACCCGGTTGCTGCCCGCCACGGCGCCCGCCGCGACCCCCATACGAACGAATTCCCTGCGATCCATGCCATCCTCGTGAGTGGTTTGAACTGATCACCAATGCGCACTATTTATTGCGTTGCATAAATATATCAGCGTGTTGCCACCTACACCACAAAAATTATTACAAATCAGAAAATAATTACCAATACCAAACAAAAAAAGCACGCCGGCATTATGCAGGCGTGCTTCCTTAGCAACTAAAACCGATTAGTTACGAACGATACGCTTGTATTCGTTGGTACGGGTGTCGATTTCGATGACGTCGTCCTGGCTCACGAACAGTGGCACTTGCACGGTGTGGCGCTTGGATTCGATGGCGTTTTCGATCTTGGCTTCTTTCAGGACGTTGCCCGAAGTGTTGCCTTTAACGGCTGGTTCCGAGTACACCACTTGACGTGCGATGGTGGTTGGCAGTTCAACCGAGATCGCTTTGCCGTCGTAGAACACGGCTTCGCATTCCATGCCGTCTTTCAGGTAGTTCAGTGCGTCGCCCAGGTTTTCTTCTTCGATTTCGTACTGTTCGTAGTCGGCGTCCATGAAGACGTACAGCGGATCAGCGAAGTACGAGTAGGTCACTGGCTTCTTGTCCAGAACGACCACGTCGAACTTGTCGTCGCCGCGGAAGACGTTTTCCATTGGGGTGTTGGTCAGAAGATTCTTCATCTTCCACTTGTAGGTGAAGCCCGTGCGGCTCGAACCGTTGACGTCGGAGCGCAGAACGATCATAGGCTTGCTGTCAACCATGATGATGTTGCCAACACGAATTTCTTTTGCAGGTTTCATAGAGAGTGTACGTAAAAAGTAGGTTGCGTAAAAATCATCTGTCGCCAGGCGAAACGCCCAAAGCTCACGGTTGATCAGGTAGAGATTAACCCGGCATTATACTTTGTTTTTCCCGCACCGCCTATCTCAGCGTGGCCGCAAAGCCCATCAAATTGGCGGCCAGATCGCCGTTGGCCAGCATTTGCGTTTGCCATGCTTCGGCACGCGCGGCCATGGCCGGCATCTCGCGTGCGAAGGCTTGCCACAGCGACGGCCAGTCGCTGCCCTCGCCCGCCGTCGGCGCGCCGTTCCAGCGCAGCGAGAACTCGTCAAGCGCGTCGAGCCCGGCTGCGTAGCGCTGCAGGAAGGCGCGCAGTTTTTTGTGATGCAGGTTCTCGTCCTGCGGGTAGATGTGCCAGACGAAAGGCTTGCCCGCCCACTGCGCGCGCACGAAGGAATCCTCGCCGCGCACGAAGTTCAGGTCGCAGGCCCACAGCAGTCGGTCGTAGTCCGGCTGCGGCACGAAGGGCAGCACGCGCAGCGTCAGCGCGCCTTGCGTGGCGCTGGCGCCGGCTGCGGCGCCGGTACCGAGGAAGGCTTGCACCGCCTCGGCCGCCACGCCTTCCGGCACCAGGCAGGTGATCGCTTGATCGCCCGCGCGCCACACATCCAGCAGGGCCGACACCGGCGCGTGCGGGTAGCAGAACAGCGAGACCTTGGTGGCCGCCATCTCGTCCGGCGTGACGCCGAAGCGCGCCAGGAACTGCGCCATCTCCGCCGGCGAGGATTGGAACTGGCGGCGCTGTTCGTCCAGCTCCGCCTCGCGCAACAGGCCACCGGTCTTGTCCGTGAAGCCGGGGAAGAAGAAGTGCTTGGTCAACGGCAGGCGCGGATGCGGCGACGTCAAGCGATGACAGCCTTCGACCCACTCTTCCGCCGTCAAGCCCTCCAGGTTGAACCACACCGGACGCGGCTCGCACTGCGCCATCGCCTCGATGTAACCGGGCGGGATGTCGACGGCGAAAAATTCGATGACGATGTCGGCCACGTCGGCCGGCGTGAACGCGCCGTCCTGGCTGGCCCAGTGGCGCACGGTGACGCCGTCCAGTTGCTGGTTGGCGGCGCCGGTGTCGACCTCGGGACAGATGCGGCGGAAGCTGGCGAGGTCGTCGACCCACAGTGTTACGGCCAGGCCGTGCTCGCGCCGCAGCTGGCGCGCCAGCCGCCAGCAAATGCCGATGTCGCCGTAGTTGTCGACTACACGGCAGAACAGGTCGAGGCGGCGGAATGTCGTCATGGCGGCGTGGGAAAAAAGAGAGGCTGGATGATACCTGATTAACGCACAGCGGCCACCAAGAATACCAAAACTTTCGTCCGGCGCCCCCGGTCCAACCCCTTCCAGCGCCGGTCCTCATGCCGCGCTGGCCCATAGCAACCACAACAAGGAGATGTCATGAACGAGTACCAACAATACTACGCACAACAACTAGCACCGCAACAGTTCGGCGGCCTGGCGCCGCAAGGCTTCTTTGGCAGTCTGCTGGGCGCGCCGCTGGGTGGCCTGATCGGCCGCGGCATCGGCGGCCTGTTCGGCAACTCCCACCTGGGCAGCCAGATCGGCCAGGCGGCCGGCGGCATCGGCGGTTCCTTCCTGCCGCTGGGTGTCGACCCTGTGACCGCAGCCTACGCACAACAAGCACAACAACAGCAACTGCAACAGCTGCAGCAAGCACAGCTCGCACCGCAGGGCTGGTTCGGCAACATCATCAAGAGCGTGGCCCAACCCCTGGGCGGCGCCATCGGCGGCGCGTTCGGTAACGCCGGCCTGGGCAACACCATCGGCGGCATCGCCGGCCAGCTGGGCGGCATGCTGCCGTTCGCGGCCGACCCGGTGACGCAAGCCTATGCACAGCAACAGCAGCAACAACAGCAACAGCAGCTGCAACAGCTACAACAACTGCAGCAACTACAACAGCTGCAGGCGCAAGGCCTGGCGCCGCAAGGCTGGTTCGGCAACATCATCAAGAGCGTGGCCCAGCCACTGGGCGGCATGATCGGCGGCGCCTTCGGCCACTCGGGAATCGGCAACACCATCGGCGGCATCGCCGGCCAGCTGGGCGGCATGCTGCCGTTCGCGGCCGATCCGGTGACGCAGGCCTACGCACAGCAAGCGGCACAGCAGCAGCAACTGCAACAGCTGCAGCAGCTGCAAGGGCTGGCGCCGCAAGGCTGGTTCGGCAACATCATCAAGAGCGTGGCCCAGCCGCTGGGTGGCGCCATCGGCGGCGCGTTCGGTAACGCCGGCCTGGGCAACACCATCGGCGGCATCGCCGGCCAGCTGGGCGGCATGCTGCCGTTCGGCGCCGATCCGCTCACACAGGCCTATGCGCAGCAGCAGGCGCAACTGGCCCAGCTGACGCAACAGGCGCAGCTGGCCAACGCCGCCAACTCGCTGTACGGCGGCCAAACCCTGCATTGATCCACCGCTGCGGCGCTGACGGCGCCGCAGCCCTGCCCTCCGTCGGCGGCGGCCACGGAGGGCGCTGCTCTTTTAAGGAGATCCCCATGACAGAAGCGCAAGCCGCGTCGGCCAACAAGGCCCGGTATCTGATCCATGCCGCCGACAGCGCGCCGCTGGCCGATTTCCTGGCGCTGGCCGACGTCGATCCCGAGATCGATGTGGTCGACGTCATCGGTCCGCGCGACCAGCCGCACACGGCGGTCGTTGAAATCAGTCCCGACAAAGCCCGCCTGCTGGAGCTGCATTTCCGCAGCGCCAGCAAGCCCTCCCAACAACTAACGATAGAACCGGACCAGCCGCTGTCGCTGTTCGACAGCGCGCCGTCCGATCCGATGATGTGAAAGGAAAGTCCATGCCCAGACCAACTAACGACGGCGCCTCGTCGTCGCCGGACCCTACCCTCTCCGGCGGCGACAACGGTCCCGCCTCGACTGAAAGCGCGGGCCGGTCCACGCGCGGCGCGTCCAGCTCCTCCGGTTCCTCCGGTTCCTCCGGCTCCTCCGGCGGCGAAACGCGCGCATCGGCCGACACCGCCGATACCAGCCCCAGCCGGCGCCCATCCGACGGCCGTGGCCGCAATGTGGCTGCGCGCAAGAAGCAGTACGTGATCGCGCCGCGCCAGCCCGAAGGCTTGCAGGCCATGAGCTTCCAGCCGCTGCAGTTCTCCGCGCTGGAACAGGCGCTCCGCAGCAGCAACGATATCGAAGTGGTCGACACGGTCGGCCCCAAATCCGTGCTCGGCGCGCTGGCCGACGGCATGGGCGGCTCGCAGGGCGTGCTGGTGGCGCGCATGACGGAGCAGAAAGCCGCCGTGCTGCACCAGCAAGGCCAGGGCCGGCTGCTGGTCGAGCACGACCAGCACCTGAACCTGATGGACCCAGCGCTGCGCCAGCCAGCCATGGTGACCGGCGTGATGCCGGCCGGCGGCGGCCCTGTGCTCAACGCCGTCATCAGCGTGACCGGCAAGGACGGCGCGCCGCTGGCCGAGGCCGAGGTGTCGCTGTTCGGCAGCATGCTGCCGGCCAGCGGCGTGACCGACGCCAACGGCCAGGTCACGCTGTCGCTGTACGGCGAAACGCCGGAATCGGTGCGCGGCCTGTACGTCAAGCCCAAGGCCGACTACTGGAGCTTCTACCAACGCGATCCCGACATCAGCGCCGACGAGCCCAACGTGGTGGTGCTGCGCGCGCTGTCGGACTGGCCGTCGCTGGCCGGCTTCCCGCGCCAGCGCGCCTACGGCTGGGGCCAGAAGGCGATGCGGCTCGACCAGCTGCCGGGCAATTACCGCGGCCAGGGCATCAAGATCGCCATCATCGATTCCGGCGCCGCCACCACGCACGCCAACCTCACCGGTATCAAGGCCGGCTTCGACGTACTCAACAAGAAAACCAACCCCGACGGCTGGGACCAGGACACGCTGGGCCACGGCTCGCACTGCGCCGGCGTGATCGCGGCGGCCGACATCGCCTCGGGCATACGCGGCTTCGCGCCGGACGCCGAGGTCCACGCCTGCAAGCTGTTCCCCGGCGGCCAGATCAGCCAGCTGATCGACGCGCTGGAGTACTGCATCGACAAGCAGATCGACGTGGTCAACCTGAGCCTGGGCGGGGCCGAGGTGTCGGAAGCGCTGGAGCAGCAGATCGTGCGCGCCAAGCGGGCCGGCATCGCCTGCATTGTCGCGGCCGGCAATTCGAGCGGCGCGGTGCAGTATCCGGCCTCGTCGCCGAATGTGCTGGCGGTGGCCGCCGTGGGCAAGCTCGACGAGTTCCCGGCCGACAGCTACCACGCGCAGACGTTGGACCAGAACGTCGACGCCTACGGTTATTTCACGGCCAAGTTCAGCTGCTTCGGGCCGCAGGTGGCGGTGTGCGCGCCGGGCGTGGCGATCACCTCCTGCGTGCCGCCGAATAATTTCGCGGCATGGGACGGCACCTCGATGGCGACTCCGCACGTGACCGGCCTGGCCGCGCTGACGCTGGCGCACCATCCGGACTTCCAGACGCCGCAGTACAAGGCGCGCGGAGCCGAGCGGGTCGAGCGGCTATTCCAGATCATCCGCGCCAGCGCGCACCGCGTCAGCCTGGGCGACCAGGGCCGCATCGGTTACGGCATGCCGGACGTGCTGGTGGCGGTGGGCTTGCAGAACGCGGCCATGCAGCAGCCGGCGCAGGCCGTGGCGCCGCAGCAAGCCGGCGCGATGGCGCCGATGATGGCGTCGCCGCAGCTGGGCGCCAACCTGGGCGGCGGGATGAGTGGTGCGATGAGCGGCTTGATGGGCGGCGGCGCCGTCTACGACCCGCTGGGCCTGGATGTGGCGCGCGCGGCGCAGATCGCGGCGTATGGCACGCAATGGCCACAGCTGCACGTGGGCCGCTTCCCGCTGCCGCAGCCGTACAACCCCATCATGTGGTAGGTCCGGAAATGCAAAAAGCCGCACGAGGCGGCTTTTTGCATGTGTACTGCTTGACTGGCGTCCCCAGGGGGATTCGAACCCCCGTACTCACCGTGAAAGGGTGATGTCCTAGGCCTCTAGACGATGGGGACAGAAATCTGTCCGAGCGCGTATCAACTGCGCTGACCTTATTGGAAAAATCCTGGCGTCCCCAGGGGGATTCGAACCCCCGTACTCACCGTGAAAGGGTGATGTCCTAGGCCTCTAGACGATGGGGACTTTTCCAAGGCGCGAATCATAGCAGTCAAATTCGCGCTTGGCAATAGCAAACCCTTGTTTTTACAGGAAAAACCCGAAACATAGTCGGGCTTGCAACACGCTCGCAGGAGGCGCAAAAACAAAAAAGCCGCTCAAGGCGGCTTTGCTGTGCTGGCGTCCCCAGGGGGATTCGAACCCCCGTACTCACCGTGAAAGGGTGATGTCCTAGGCCTCTAGACGATGGGGACATGTCGGTGCTTCCTGCGCTAATGGTGGAGGTAAGCGGGATCGAACCGCTGACCTCTTGCATGCCATGCAAGCGCTCTCCCAGCTGAGCTATACCCCCCGGGCGCAGAAAGTCTTCTGTCGTACTGCATTCACTACTCATCAGCCTGGCAAAGCTGGCGTCCCCAGGGGGATTCGAACCCCCGTACTCACCGTGAAAGGGTGATGTCCTAGGCCTCTAGACGATGGGGACCTTGGAACTACGGTAACACTATCGTTATCATCTCCGCGCAGTGGTGGAGGTAAGCGGGATCGAACCGCTGACCTCTTGCATGCCATGCAAGCGCTCTCCCAGCTGAGCTATACCCCCCCGGGCGCAGAAATAATAAAAGCCGCTTGCGCGACTTTTGTTCTCACTACTTGTATCTATCCAGCGTAAGCCAAACATCAAACAATCAGTACAAACAACGTCAACTACAACATCTACAACTTTGGCGTCCCCAGGGGGATTCGAACCCCCGTACTCACCGTGAAAGGGTGATGTCCTAGGCCTCTAGACGATGGGGACTGCGAACAACCAATTCTGCAACGTGGTGGAGGTAAGCGGGATCGAACCGCTGACCTCTTGCATGCCATGCAAGCGCTCTCCCAGCTGAGCTATACCCCCGTTTGCTGCAGAAACAAGAGTATAGCAAAGAAGCTGCGCTATGCAAATACCCTTTTGCAACTTTGCTCAGTATTCAATTCAGAATCACAGAAATTTCGCCAGGCGCGCAACAATGGCCTCGCGGCCGAAGATCTGCAACACTGCATCGATGGCCGGCGTTTGCAGCTGGCCGGTGACGATCAGGCGCAGCGGCATGGCCATCTGCGGCATCTTCAGGCCGTTGGCGGCCAACACTTCCTTGATCATCGCGGCCAGCGCTTCCTTGGTCCACTCCACCGTGGCGCAACGCTCGGCGAACTGCGCCAGCGCCGGCTTGACGGCGTCGGTCAGGTGCTGGGTCATCAGCGCCGCGTCCGGCTGCGGCGTACGGTAGAACAGCATGGCGGCGTCGGCCAGTTCGTTGACGGTGTTGACGCGCTCCTTCATCAACGCCAGCACGGCCGGCAGCGCGGGCGCGCCGTCGAACACGGCGCCCGCCGCCAGCATGCACGGCTGCGCCAGCGCGGCCAGGCGCTCGTTGTCGGCTTGCTTGATGTAGTGGTTGTTGAGCCAGTTCAGCTTTTCAATGTTGAACTGCGCGGCCGAGTTGGACAGGTGCGTGCCGTCGAACCAGCTGCACACCTGCTCCATCGAGAACACCTCGTCGTCGCCGTGGCTCCAGCCCAGGCGCGCCAGGTAGTTCAGGATCGCTTCCGGCAGATAGCCTTGCGCCGGATAGTCCATGACATTGACCGCGTCCTTACGCTTGGACATTTTCTGGCCGTCGGCGCCCAGGATCATCGGCAGGTGGCCGTACAGCGGCAGCGGCGCGCCGATCGCGCGCAGGATGTTGATCTGGCGTGGCGTGTTGTTGACGTGGTCGTCGCCGCGCAGCACGTGGCTGATCTGCATGTCCCAGTCGTCGACCGCCACGCAGAAGTTATAAGTCGGCGTGCCGTCCGGGCGCACGATGACCAGGTCGTCCAGTTCCTTGTTACCGATGGTGATGGTGCCCTTGACGAAATCGTCCCAGGTCACTTCGCCGTCCAGCGGGTTCTTGAAACGCACGACCGGCTTGCGGCCTTCAGGAATGGCCGGCAGCGTCTTGCCCGGCTCCGGACGCCAGGTGCCGTCGTAGCGCGGCTTCTCGCCCGCTTCGCGCATGCGCTCGCGCATCGCCTCGACTTCTTCCGGCGACGAGTAGCAATGGTAGGCGGTGCCCGCCTCCAGCATCTGCGCCACGACTTCGCGGTAGCGGTCCATGCGCTGCATCTGGTAGAACGGGCCTTCGTCGTGGCTCAGGCCCAGCCACTCCATGCCTTCGATGATAGCTTGCACCGCCGCCGGGGTCGAACGCTCCAGGTCGGTGTCTTCGATGCGCAGCACGAAGGTACCGCCGAAGTGACGGGCATAGGCCCAGGAGTACAGCGCCGTGCGGGCGCCGCCCAGGTGAAGGTAGCCGGTTGGGCTGGGTGCGAAACGGGTGCGGACTGGCTTGGCTGGTGCAGTAGTCATCGAAGTAGGAATGCTTATGTGTAAAAGCCGCTATTTTACCCGCTCCTAGTCCACCTGGGCCATCGGCGCGAAACCGGCGCGGTAAGCTTCCTCCGCATCGGCGCGCGTGTTGATCTCGAAGAGCAGGCCACCCGGCGCCTCGCAGAAGAAGCGCGAGCCGCGCGCGTGGTAGAAGACCTCGGTCTTCATGACGACGCCCTCTTCCTTGAAGCGGCTGTACAGGCTGCGGACTTCATCGATGCCCGGCAGCTCAAAGCCCAGATGAAAGTTGTGCGGCCAGTTGACGTCGCGATCGCTGGCATCTTCGATGACGATGTCGAAGCCCGCACGTTTCAGCACGGCCGTGTCGCCGAAGCGCTCCGCGCTGCAACCCAGTTGGCGAACGAAAAAGTCCACGGTGGCGGTGACGTCTTTCGATGGGAAGCTGAGGTGATTGAATTTCATGGTGTTTCTCCTGTTGTGAAGACAACAGAATACGGCCCGAAAACAGCGCCATCAACTCGCTTTCCGGCGCCGGCGCGCGGCGCAAAAAACGCTTTGCAAACAAATGCTTGCGGCCGCTTTCAAGCGCGCGCGGCGTACTTGCTCACATTTGGCGCGGCGGCACGGCCAGATAGCCGAAGACGGCGGCGCCGATGCGGTAAGCCAGGTCATAGACATCGCGCTCGCCCCGCTCGCCGGCGGCGTCGGTCATGCCGCGTATCATGGCCGCCAGATCGTCGGCGGCCAAGTGCCTGCGCGGCTCGTCGTCGCACAGGTGGGTGGGCGCACCGGGCTTGGACAGCATGGCCGACAGCACCAGGCGGAAGTTGGAACCGTCACCGAGCGCGGCGCGGAATTCGGGCCGCGCCTCTTCCTGGTCCAGCAGGCGGGCCAGGTTGGGACGGGTCAGTTGCTGGCGCGCGGACAGGTCGACCAGGCTGGCGAGCGCCTCGCGGCAGGTAGGCAGCGCTTGCGCGGCGACCAGCGCCTCATGGAACTTGCGCTTCTCGCGCAGCACCAGGGCCAGGGTCAAGGCATCTTTGCTGGGGAAATACTGATACAGCGAGCCGACGCTGGCGCCGGCGCGGCGCGCGACCGCGTTGGTGTTGAAACCCTCAAGACCATCGGCCTCCAGCACCAGGGCGGCGGCCTCCAGCAGCGCGTCGACGGTGTGGACGGCGCGGCGCTGGCGTGGCGCCTTGCGGACATGTAAAGCGGAGGGCGACATGCGCTTGTCGATCAGCTCGCGGTAAACGCCAGCACCGTCATGAGCTGTACGATCAACATCATCAGCACCAACAGGTAGGCGGTCATCAACACCAACCAGCGCACCAGCGTCGCGAACGGCGCGCCGCCATACACATTCTGCATGGCCCGGCCGATGTACAGCGACAGCACCAGTGCAAGCGCAGCCACGCCCCAGATCCATGGCGTCACATGCATCAGCATCATGACGAAGAAGGCGAAGGCATTCACATGCAGCGCGAACAACAGGTATTCGCCATAAGGCCGCCGCGACGGCAGGTACAGCAGCTTGAGGAACAGGGCGAACACCGGCACCATAAAGAAGATCACATAAGGCATGCGGGCAAAGAAGCCATGCGTCATGAGTTCGGCCTTGGTCGCCGGCGGCAGGGCAATAAAGCGCTTCATTTTTTCATCGAAGTGCGGGAACACGGCATGCCCGATCGACCCGAGCACCGATGGCTCCTCGCTGTCGGGGATGCTTAACTTGAAGCCGAACTCGAACGACTTATCGTCGCGCAGCAGGCTGATGCCGTAATACCCCAGCGAGACTGTATAGCGCGTGGCTCCGGCGGCCAATGGTGGTGGCGCGGCATCTCCGCCGGTGCGTTTGACATCGGCGGTAACGACTGTCCCGCCCTGCGCCGGAGGCTGGGCGCGGTCGTCGCCGATCTTAAAGCCGTCGAACTGCAACAGCGCAAACAGGATCACGCTGAGCGTCAGGAACAGCCGCAGCGGTTGCATGTAGTTGACGCGCCGGCCGGCCATGTAGGCCTTGGTCAGGCCGCCTGGCCGCAACAGCAACTGGCCCAGCGTGCGCCACAGCTTGCCCTCGATGGCGACGTAATGGCCGATGAACTCGGCGACGAATTCGCCCATGCTCGGGGGATGCAGCACGGATTCCTGGCCGCACTGCGGGCAGAAATTGACGCCAAGGCGGGTTTGGCAGCTGGGGCAGAATTCAGGCGCGGCGTGGTGGGCGGACGGTGCGGGAACTGCGTGCAGAGGCGGCGACATCTAAGCGGGCTTTCGGGCTGGGAAATCCGCATGCTACCCCATGATGTTGCGCTTTTTAATATCTTTTCTGGAAAAGTTGCGTGCGGTGTGGGCCGCACGCAACCATCCGGCTTACTTGACGGTGATCTTGATGTCCTTGGCCATGCCAGGACCGTAGGACTGGTGCAGGCCGTTGGCGAACTGCATCGACAAGGTGTAAGTGCCAGGCGGCAGCTTGACCTCGGTCTCGGTCTGGCCCTTGCCAAAGTGGATGTGATGCTCGTCGGCCGGCACCACCTCGCCCGCCTTGACCGGCGCGGCATTGATCAGCAGGTGATGGTGGCCGGTATTGGCCGTCATGTCGCCGGCCGGCTTCACTTCCATGCCGCTGACCGCGAACTTGACCTTGAACGGGCTGCTGACGGTGGCGCCATCGGCCGGCTCAACAAACGATACCGATTGCTGGGCGTATGCGCTCGCGCCCAGGGTCAGGAAGGCTGCTGCGGCAATCAATTTTTTCATCATAGATAATCTCCGGGTTAGTCGTTCTTGATGACGATACTAGGGAACTTGCTGGTCATATCCTTGGCCTTCTCCGAGACCTGTACTGCAATCTTGCGGGCGATATCCTTGTAGATGGCGGCCACCTGGCCGTCCGGCTCGGCCACCACGGTCGGCTTGCCGGAATCGGCCTGCTCGCGGATGGACAGCGTCAGCGGCAGCGCGCCGAGGAACTCGACATTGAAATCCTTGCACATCTTGGCCCCGCCGCCGGCGCCGAAGATTTCCTCCGCGTGGCCGCAGTTGGAGCAGATGTGCGTGCTCATGTTCTCGACGATGCCCAGGATCGGAATACCGACCTTCTCGAACATCTTCAAGCCCTTGCGCGCGTCCAGCAGCGCGATGTCCTGCGGCGTGGTGACGATAACGGCGCCGGTGACCGGCACTTTCTGCGACAAGGTCAATTGAATATCGCCGGTACCGGGTGGCATGTCGACGATCAGATAGTCCAGGTCGCGCCAGTTGGTCTGCTCCAGCAGCTGCTGCAGCGCCTGCGTGACCATCGGACCGCGCCACACCATCGGCTCGTCCGGATCGATCAGGAAGCCGATCGACGACACTTGCACGCCGTAATTCTCCAGCGGCTCCATGGTCTTGCCGTCCTTGGTTTCCGGCCGGCCGGACACGCCCAGCATCATCGGCTGCGACGGGCCATAGATATCGGCGTCCAGCAGGCCGACCGAGGCGCCCTCGGCGGCCAGCGCCAGCGCCAGGTTGACGGCGGTGGTCGATTTGCCTACGCCGCCCTTGCCGGAAGCCACGGCGATGATGTTCTTCACGTTGGGCATCAGCTTCAGGCCACGCTGCACGGTATGCGAGATGATCTTGCTCGACACGCCCACGCTGACGTTGCCGACGCCCGGCAGCGCGCGCAGGCCGGCGATGACGCTGGCGCGGATGCCGTCGAACTGGCTGCGAGCCGGGTAGCCCAGCTCGATATCAAGGGAGACATCGCCGCCCTCGACCTTCAAATTCTTCACGGCCTTGCCGGTCACATAGTCTTTCGTTGTATTTGGGTCAACGATCTTGGACAGCGCGGCTTTGACGTCTTCTACTGTGATGCTCATGTAACTCTCTCCGTAAAATGTGCCCTCATTCTAGCGCATCGCGCCGGAAAACCCCTCGAACGTGCGCAGTTGCGGCTTCCACTGTTAAAATGTTCTTTTTCCACCCACAAAGTGCATCAACCATGACCCGCAAGCTGTTCGTCACCACTGCCCTGCCCTACGCAAACGCCGCTTTCCATATTGGCCACATGATGGAGTACATCCAGGCCGACATCTGGGTCCGGTTCCAGCGAATGCAGCGCGACGGCGACGCCCAACGCGTGGTGCACTTCGTCGGCGCCGACGACACCCACGGCACGCCGATCATGATCGCGGCCGAAAAGGAAGGCATCACGCCGCAGGAATTCGTCGCCAAGATCGCCGCCGGCCGCGCCCAGTACCTGGACGGTTTCCACATCGCCTTCGACAACTGGTATTCCACCGACTCGCCGGAAAACGTCGAACTGTCGCAGGGCATCTACCGCAAGCTGCGGGATAACGGCCTGATCCAGACCAAGATCGTGCCGCGCTTCTACGACCCGGTCAAAGGCATGTTCCTGGCCGACCGCAACATCAAGGGCGAATGCCCGACCTGCCACGCCAAGGACCAGTACGGCGACAACTGCGAAGTCTGCGGCGCCGCCTACCAGCCGACCGAGCTGATCAACCCGTTCTCGGTGTTCACCAACGCCACGCCGGTGCTGAAGGATTCGGAGCAGTACTTCTTCAAGCTGTCCGACCCGCGCTGCTACCAGTTCCTCAAGGACTGGCTGAACACGCCTGGCCGCTTGCAGCCGGAGATGGTCAACAAGGTCAGCGAATGGCTGGGCGAAGCCGGCGAAAAGCTGGCCGACTGGGACATCTCCCGCGACGCGCCCTACTTCGGCATCCCGATTCCTGACGCGCCGGGCAAATTCTTCTACGTGTGGCTGGATGCGCCGGTCGGCTACCTGGCCAGCCTGAAGAACTACTGCGAGAAGAAAGGCATCGACTACGAGGCGCTGCTGAAGGATCCTGGCACCGAGCAGATCCACTTCATCGGCAAGGACATCGTCTCCTTCCACCTGCTGTTCTGGCCGGCCATGCTGAACTTCGCCGATCATCCGGTGATCGACAAGCTCAAGGTCAACGTGCACGGCCACCTGACCGTCAACAACGAGAAGATGTCCAAGTCGCGCGGCACCGGCATCTCGCCGCTGCGCTACCTGAACCTGGGCATGAACCCGGAATGGCTGCGCTACTACATCGCCTTCAAGCTGAACTCCAAGGTGGAAGACCTGGACTTCACCGGCGACGATTTCGTGGCCCGCGTCAACAGCGATTTGATCGGCAAGTACGTCAACATCGCCTCGCGCTGCGCCGGCTTCATCGCCAAGAAATTCGACGGCAAGCTGGCATCGTCGCTGTCCGAAGGCGCGCAGGGCTGGATCAAGCGCGCGCTGATCACCGCTGACGGCGTCGAGCGCCAGGCCAGCATCGCCGCCAATTTCGAGGCGCGCGAGTTCGGCAAGGCGCTGCGCGAGATCATGGAAATCGCCGACATCACCAACCAGTACGTCGACGAGAACAAGCCGTGGATCCTGGCCAAGGACGACGCCAAACTGGCCGAGCTGCACGACGTCTGCACCACCGCGCTGATCCTGTTCCGCCAGCTGACCATCCTGCTGTCGCCGGTGCTTCCGGGCGTGGCCGCCAACGTGGCCAAGTTCCTCAACGACGAGCAGCTGGTGTGGGCCGATACCGACGTCGCCAGCGGCGTGGTATCCAGCGCCATGCTGGGCCGCACCATCGGCGCCTACGCGCACCTGATGACGCGCGTCGACGCCAAGATGATCGAAGACCTGTTCGACGCGCCGGCGCAGCAGGCCGCAGCGGCCGCCGCTCCGGCAGCCGCCGCCAAGCCAGCCAAGCAAGCAGCAGCCGCAGCGCCAGCCGCACCGGCGCTGCCGATGCCGGAAGGCGTGGAAGACCTGGCGCCGCAGATCAGCATCGACGACTTCGTCAAGATCGACCTGCGCGTGGCCAAGATCGTCAACTGCGAACACGTGGACGGCTCCGACAAGCTGCTGCGCCTGACGCTCGACGTGGGCGAAGGCCGCCTGCGCAACGTCTTCTCCGGCATCAAGTCCATGTACCAGCCGGAAGAGCTGATCGGCAAGCTGACCGTGATGGTGGCCAACCTGGCGCCGCGCAAGATGAAGTTCGGCGTCTCCGAAGGCATGGTGCTGGCCGGTTCGGCCAAGGACGAGAAAGCCAATCCAGGCATCTACATCCTCAACCCGTGGCCGGGCGCCGAGCCAGGCATGCGTATCCGCTAAGGACGTGGGCATGAACATCGTGGTTCGGGAAGCAAGGAATGACGATGCCCAGCTGATTGCCGAGCTCACGCGCGCCGCGTGGGCGGGCAAGGTCAGCGTCACCTCCAGCGGCCACCGCGAGACCGCCGTCCTCGTCGCAGACCACCTGCGCGACGGCGGCGGTTTTATCTTGCTGGTCGATGAAAAGCCGGTGGGTTCGGTGCGCTGGCTGCCGCTGGACGCCGAGCCGGACGTGTGGGAAGTGTGCCGTATGGGCGTGCTGCCCGAGTACCGGGGCAGCAACCTGTCGCAGCATCTGCTGGAAGCCGTGATCCACCACGGCCTGGCCTGCGGCGTCGAAGAAGTGCGGCTGGCCGTGCGCAGCGACCAGCCCAAGCTGATCGACTTCTACTCCGCCTTCGAATTCGAACTGGCCGAAGAACTCGAATACACGCACGCCAACCCGATGGAGCCGCCGCCGCTGGTGATGCGGCGCTCCCTCAAGTTCTAGTTGTAAAGACTAGTTGTAAATTCCGCAGCCGAGGATCACGTCATCCACCCGCTCGACGTAGGTGCGCTTGGCGTCGATCTGGCCGGTGGCGGGATTGGGCCATTTGTAGTCGACCCAGCCCTTGCCCGTCCCGCCCATCCCCACCGCCAGAATGTCCTTGATCAGGAACTTGCCGTCGGCGTCCTTCATCTCCTTGACGTTTTTCCCCACCAGCTTGACGTTGGCGCCGTTGGCCAGCTCCACGCCGTCGCCGTTGGCGCCAAAGGCGAAGATGTACAGATCCTTCTGGATGAACTGCCCCTTGGGATTATTGAACTCGGCCAGCGCCTTCTCCTTGCCGTTCTTTTTCATGAATTCGGCGGCCTTTTTGACCATCGCCACCGCTTCATCGGCCGTGCCCTTCTCCGCCGCACCGGCGCCCGCATTGAACAGCAGCGCCATGCAACCCACCATCAGGTACTTCAACAGGTTCTTCATTTTCCCAGCTCCTTGGATTAACAACACGAACGTCGATTATTCGATGCCAGCCAGGCCAGCACCGGGCCCACGCCCACCACATCCGCCGCGCGGGCGATGACCGCCTCGGTAACGCACCACGGATACGGCAGCGAGGCCACCCATTTCATCACCGACTCCAGCGCGGCAGGCGGCAGTATCTGCATGACCTCCACGCTGATGGCCAGCCGCTCGGCCAGGCCGGTGACATCTTCGAAACGCCAGTCATAGCGCCCGCACCCGACCCGCACATTGCCACTACCCTTGTCCGTCATCGCCACCAGCCACTCGCAGCTGAAGGCGGAAACCCCTTTCCCCGGCGGAGGCCCCAGGCAAAAAGTATAGACGTTCTCGTAGCTTTGACCGAAACGACGTACCAGAACATCGGCAATGGCGTCGCGTCCCTGCGACAGTGGCGGAAAGGTGATGCTGTCGGTATGAACCTGCATCGACAACAAGGCGTCCTCGCTGAAGGCCTCGGCCAGCAAGTGGGGACGATTGCCATCCTTCGCCAGCAGGTAGCTGTGGATGGTGTGGGCGGGTGAGCGCATGATAGCCGCCTAGAAGACGTGGCGAATGCCGAGGTTCAGGCCACGGTTGCCGGTCCCGCCCTCGATCGCGCTGCCGACCGTGTAGCCCGCGCCGTTCTTGTTGCGGATGTAGGCATACACTCCGTACAAGTCCGTGCGCTTCGACAGGTAGTAGCGATAACCCGCAGCCAGCTGCTCCGCATCCTGATTGAAGCTGGTCTTGTCGTTCTTGCGGATGTAGGAGCCGATCCACGAGCCCATCCCCTGCGGCACGGTCACGCCCAGCAGCACCACGCTGCTGTCGATCGACGGCGTCGGCGCCACAGCATAGCCGAACGGATTGTTCAGGTTACGCGGCAAGGCGCTGTTCATGCCCTTGTCCACGCCGTACGCGAAGTGCGCCTTCGCCACGCCGAAGTCGTACAACGCCGTCAGCACGGTGTTCCTCGCGCTGCTGTTGTTCTTCACGGTGGCCGTATCGTTGTTGCGGTTGTGATGCGCCAGGCGCACCACCAGCGGACCATTGGCGTAACCGATCGAGCCGCCGAACTGGCGCTGCGCCGTGCTGTCGCCCGCCACCTCGCCCACGCCGTAGACTACTTCCGCATTGAAGCCGTTCACCACTGGCGACGCGTACTTGACCGCGTTGTCCATGCGGCTGGCGCTATTGCCGGTCGACGCCATCAGGTTCTTGGTGTCGCCCGCCGTGCCGGAGCCAAAGGGATCGACCGCCGCCACCGCCAGGTACTGCGGCGTGTACTGACGGCCCAGCGTCAGCGTGCCAGCCGTCTTGCTCTGCAGGCCGACGTAGGCCTGTCGACCGAACAGCAGGCCGCCCTGCCCCATCGCGCCGGTATCGGCCTGGAAGCCATTCTCCAGCAGGAAGATGGCCGACAAGCCGTCGCCCAAGTCCTCCGTGCCCTTGAAGCCCAGCCGCGATCCCGACTCCACGCCGCTGGTCAATTTGGTGCTGGAAGCCGCCGCGCCAACGCCGCCGCTCTCGCGCACCACCGCCATGTCGACGATGCCGTACACCGTCACGTTGGATTGGGCCGCAGCCGTACCTGCCAAGGCGGCCAGCGCCAGCGCAAACATAGTCTTATTCATTTTGTCCCCAGTTGTTCAGGCTCTGATATGGAAGGCGGGATAACGAGCCCTGGCTATCCCGCCCATCTGCTTATTTGATGCCGAAGCCGCCGCCGCCCGGCGTCTCGATCGCGAACACATCGCCCGCACGCATCTCCGCGGTGTGGGTGGCGCCGAATTCCTCGATCGATCCATCGCCGCGCTCGACCCAGTTGCGGCCCAGCGCTCCAGGCGCCGCGCCTTCCAGTCCGAACGGCGCGATGCGGCGGTGGCCGGCCAGGATGTTGGCCGTCATCGCCTCCAGGAAGCGGATGCGTCGCAAGGCTCCATCACCGCCGCGCTGCGCGCCCTCGCCGCCGCTGCCGCGCCGGATCGCATGCGTTTCCACCAGCACGGGGAAGCGCCATTCCAGCACCTCGGGATCGGTCATGCGCGAGTTGGTCATGTGCGTCTGCACCGCCGCCGTGCCGTCGAAGCCCGGGCCCGCGCCGGAACCGCCGGCGATGGTTTCGTAGTACTGGTGCTCTTCGTTCCCGAAGGTGAAGTTGTTCATCGTGCCCTGCGAGGCCGACATCACACCCAGCGCGCCGTACAGCGCATCGGTGACGTACTGCGACACTTCCACATTCCCCGCCACCACCGCCGCCGGATAGCGCGGGTTGAGCATCGAGCCTTCCGGGATGATGAGGTTGAGCGGCTTCAGCACGCCCTCGTTCATCGGGATGTCGCTGTCGATCAGCGTGCGGAACACATACAGCACGGCCGCCTTGCACACCGACAGCGGCGCGTTGAAGTTGGTCGGACGCTGCTCGCTGGTGCCGGTGAAGTCCACCGTGGCGCTGCGGCTGGCGTGGTCGATGGTCAGCTTCACCTTCAGCACCGCGCCGTCGTCCATCTCGTACGCGAAGCTGGCGTCGCGCAGGCCGCCGATGGCCTTGCGCACCGCCGCCTCGGCGTTGTCCTGCACGTGCTGCATGTAGGCCAGCACCACGTCCTCGCCGTAGGTGGCCACGGCCTTCAGCAGCTCGTTGGCGCCGGTTTCGCAGGCGCCCAGCTGGGCGATCAGGTCGGCGATGTTCTGGTCGATATTGCGGCTTGGCCAAGGACCGGCGCCAAACAGCCCGCGCACCAGCGGCTCCATGAACACGCCCTTGTCGACGATCTTGATGTTATCCAGCAGGACGCCCTCTTCCAGGATACTGGTGCTGTTGGGCGGCATGGAGCCTGGCGTGATGCCGCCGACATCGCCGTGGTGGCCGCGCGCGGCGACATAGAACAGCGGCTTGTCGCTGTCGCCATACACCGGGCAGACGATGGTGATGTCCGGCAGGTGTGTGCCGCCGTTGTACGGCACATTGAGCACATAGGCGTCGCCCGGCGCCATCGTGGCCGCGTGCTGGCGGATCACGCACAACACGCTGTCGCTCATCGAGCCCAGATGCACGGGGATGTGCGGCGCGTTGGCGATCAGGTTGCCGTGGCGGTCGAAGATGGCGCAGGAGAAGTCCAGCCGCTCCTTCATATTGACCGAGTAGGCGGTGTTCTCCAGCGTGGTGCCCATCTGCTTGGCGATCGCCATGAACAGGTTGTTGAAGATCTCCAGGTGGATCGGATGGACGGCGGTGGTCATCTTGTGCGCGCTGCCGGCGGCTGCGCTGCGCTCCAGCATCAGCGTATGGTCCGGCAGCACGTGCGCGGTCCAGCCGGCGTCCACCACGGTGGTGGCGATCTCCTCGCGGATCAGCGCGGGGCCGACCACGCGGCTGCCTACCGGCAGCTCGGCGCGCACATGCAACGCAATCGGCACGGTCTGGCCATCGACGTAGCTGTAAACCCGGCCCGGCGAATCGCCGCCACCGCCGGCCGGCACTTCGATGACGAAGTCCGCACCATCGCCCGCGCCTATCGCTTCGGCGGACACCGATTCGATCACCAGCGGCTGGCCTTCCATGACGAAGCCGAAACGGCCGCGATACAGCGCCGCAAAGGCCTCGCTCATCTCGGCCATGCCGGCCAGCGGGATGACGAAGGCGGAATCGCTGTCCTCATACTTCAGCCGCGCGCACAGTTCGACGCGGATATCCTCCTGCGCCACCTGCTGTTCCAGCAGCTCGGTGGCGGCGTCGCGCGCCAGCGCCACCAGCTGCGGCCCCAGTTCGGCCAGCGTGGCCTCGCTCAACGGCTGTTCGACCGCCCCTTCGCGCATGGCGCGGATGTCGGCCAGGCCCATGCCGAACGCGGACAGCACGCCGGCGAACGGATGAATCACGATCTTGGTCATGCCCAGCACGTCGGCCACGCGGCAGGCGTGCTGCCCGCCGGCGCCGCCGAAGCAGCACATGGCGTAGCGGCTGACGTCATAGCCGCGCTCCACCGAAATCGACTTGATCGCCTGCGCCATGTTATCGACCGCCACCGTCAGGAAGCCGTCGGCCACGGCGGACGGCGACAGCCGCGTGCCGGTTTCGCGGGCGATCTGCTCGGCCAGTTCGCCGAAGGCGCGAACCACCACGTCGCGGTCCAGCGGCTGGTCGCCGTTGGGGCCGAATACGTGCGGGAAGTGCTCCGGCTGGATACGGCCCAGCATCACGTTACAGTCGGTGACGGTCAGCGGCCCGCCCTTGCGGTAGCTGGCCGGCCCCGGATTGGCGCCCGCCGATTCCGGCCCGACCTTGAAGCGGCCGTTCTCGAAACTGCAGATCGAGCCGCCGCCCGCCGCCACGGTATGAATGTGCATCATCGGCGCACGCACCCGCACGCCGGCCACCACGGTCTCGAACACGCGCTCGTAGGCGCCGTCGTAGTGAGCGACGTCGGTCGAGGTGCCGCCCATGTCGAAGCCGATCACCTGTTTCAGGCCGATCGCCTCGCAGCTCTTGACCGCGCCGACGATGCCGCCTGCGGGGCCGGACAGGATCGCATCCTTGCCCTGGAAGCGGCCGGCGTCGGTCAGGCCGCCGTTCGATTGCATGAACATGATGCGCACATCGCCCGTATCGGCCGACACCCGCGACACGTAGTCGCGCAGTACCGGCGACAGGTAGGCATCCACCACCGTGGTGTCGCCCCGGCCGACGATCTTCATCAAAGGACTGACCTGGTGGCTGACGGAGATCTGCGTGAAGCCCGCCTCCTCGGCCAGCGCCTGCAGCCGCTGCTCGTGCTGCGGATAGCGGTAGGCGTGCATCAACACGATGGCGATGGCGTCGATGCCCATGGCGCGCAACCCCACGAACTGGCCGCGCAGCCGCTCCTCGTCCGGCACCTCCAGCACCTCGCCGCGTGCGCCGATGCGCTCATCGATCTCGATCACTTTTTCGTAGATCAGGTCCGGCAGCTCGATGCGCATGGCGAAGATGTCCGGCCGGTCCTGGTAGCCGATACGCAGCTGGTCCGCGAAGCCGCGCGTGATCGCCAGCGCGGTGCGCGCGCCCTTGCGCTCCAACAGCGCGTTGGTGGCGACGGTGGTACCCATCTTGATCACTTCGATCTGCTCGGCCGGCAGCGGATCGCCGGTTTTCAGTCCGAGCATGTCGCGCAAGCCCTGCGTGACGGCGTCGTCGTAGCGCTCCGGGTACTCCGACAGCAGCTTGTGCGTCACCAGCTTGCCGTCCGGGCGGCGCGCAACGATGTCGGTGAACGTGCCGCCACGGTCTACCCAGAACTGCCAGCGGAGTTGTTGGGTGGGGATGTCGTTTTTCATGGTCTTACCTCTAATTTCAAGATTCAAGTTGTTTGCCGGCGGTTTCGGGCAGCGTCAGCGCGGCCAGGATCATCACGCCGTAGGCGGTGCCGGCGAACACGCCGATCGCCTCACCCAGCGCCATCGATTGGCTGCTCATGCCGATCATCAGCGGGAACAGCGAGCCGATGGCGCGGCCCATGTTGTAGCTGAAGCCCTGGCCCGAACCGCGTATCTCGGTCGGGAACAATTCGGTCAGGAAGGCGCCCATGCCGCTGAACACACCGGACACGCAGAAGCCCAGCGGGAAGCCGAGGAACAGCATCACACTGTCGGTCACCGGCAGCCGGGTGTAGGCCAGTGCGATGCACAGCGAACCGGTGGCGAACAGGATGAAGTTCTTCTTGCGGCCCAGGTAGTCGGTCAGGAAGGCGCTGACGATGTAGCCCACATACGAGCCGACGATCACCATCGCCAGATAGCCGCCGGTGCCCAGCACCGTCAGATGGCGCTCGGTTTTCAGGAAGGTCGGCAACCAGGTGGTGATGGCGTAGTAGCCGCCTTGGGCGCCGGTGGTCAGCAGGACGGCGCGCAGCGTTGTGCTCAGCATCTTCGGCGCGAAGATTTGGGCGAACGAGGCGCGGTCCGCCGGCGCCACCTTCTTCTGCTGAGCCACGAACACTTCAGGCTCGTCGACGAAGCGGCGGATGAAGATCACGAACAGCGCCGGCAGGATCCCCAGCAGGAACAGCGAGCGCCATGCCCACTCGGCCGGCAGCAACGAGAACATCAGCGCATACAGCAGCGCCGACACCCCCCAGCCGATCGCCCATCCCGCCTGCACCATGCCGACCGCCTTGCCGCGGTCCTTGGCGCGGATTACCTCGCCGATCAGGATGGCGCCGGCGGTCCACTCGCCGCCCATGCCGAAGCCCATCAGGCCTCGCGCCACCAGCAGCTGCGTGAAGTTCTGCGCCAGTCCGCACAACACAGTGAAGAAGGCGAACCACAGGATGGTCAGCTGCAGCGTCTTGACGCGGCCGATGCGGTCCGACAGGATGCCGGCGATCCAGCCGCCTGCTGCGGAAGTCAACAAGGTGACGGTGCCGATCAAGCCGGCGTCGCCTTTGGACAAGCCCCAGGTGGCGATCAGCGTCGGGATCACGAAGCTGAGGAATTGCGTGTCCATCGCGTCGAGCGCATAGCCGATCTTGCAGCTCCAGAAGGTGCGGCGCTCCTTGCCGGTCAAGGCGTGGAACCAGGAGAAGAATCCCTCCGGCTGGGTGGTTGATAGAGCTCTGGTATTCATGGTGGTCCCCTTTTTTCAGATGTAGCACTCCCCCTGCGGACGCGCTGTGCGGGTCCGTCGCGGGTGCCACTTTGGTTTTAAATCAGAACGCTGCTAAAGATGAATTCAGTATGTCCGTCACCAGCATGTAGCCCGGCTGGTGGGTGATCACCAGCGGCAGGCGCGCATGGCGTATGGCTTCCTGCGGCGTCACGCCGCATGCCCAGAAGACCGGTATCTCGTCCGGCATGATCTCGACCGGATCGCCGTATTCGGGCCGCGCGATGTCGGCGATGCCGATCAGCGCCGGGTCGCCCAGGTGTACCGGCGCGCCATGGACGGCCGGATAGCGGCTGGTGATCTGGATCGCGCGGATCGCGTCGGCGGCCTTCATCGGCCGCATCGACACTACCATCTCGCCACCGAATGGACCGGCGGCCTGGTTGCGGATATTGGTGCGATACATGGCGACGTTGCGGCGCTGCTCGATGTGGCGCAGCTTGATGCCGGCCTCGATCAGCATCTGCTCGAACGAGAACGAGCAGCCGATCGCGAACACCACCAGGTCGTCGCGCCATACGTCGTGCAGCGAATGGGTTTGCGATGCCAGCTGGCCGCCGCGATAGACGTTGTAGCCCGGGACGTCGCTGCGCAGGTCCATGTCGGCGCCCAGGCGTGGCACGTTCCACTGACCAGGCTCGCCCACCGCCAGCAGCGGGCAGGCGCGCGGATTGCGCTGGCAGAAGAGCAGGAACTCGTCGGCATGCGCCTGCGGCAGGACCACCAGGTTGGCCTGGGCGTACGGGCCGCAGTAGCCGGAGGTCGGCAGGCGGAACTCGCCGCTGCGTACCTTGTGACGTAATTCGAGTGGGGTCATTGGATGGCTCTCTGTCAAATCATGAATAACTTGCATGAGTTAAGAATAAACTTGAATACCCCTACACGCTATCTAGTTATTTTTGCTGTTGTTGTATAGTTTTTCTTACCACTCTGCGCTATCTTGGTGCGTCAGGTTAAGGTATTCTTGTTTGCTATGAACACCCGCTTCCTGGAGACCTTCGTCACCCTCGCCCAATTGCGCAGCTTCCGCGCCACAGCCCGCGCGCTGCACGCGACGCCGGCCGCCATCTCGCTGCGCATCAAGACACTGGAAGAGGAACTGCAAACGGAGCTGATCGACCGCACCAGCAAGGACTTCCGCCTGACCGCCAACGCCGAATACCTGCTGGCCCACGCCAAGGCGGTGGTCGACGCCACGCGCCGGCTGATGTCGGCCGCGCAGAAGGACAGCGCCATCCGCGGCCGCCTGCGCGTGGGCGTGATCGAATCGGTGGTGCACAGCTGGCTGGCGCAGTACGTCCGCGAGTTGAACACCATGTATCCGGAGCTGGAGGTCGACCTGACGGTCGACATGAGCAATGTGCTGGAGCGGCGCCTGCGGGCACGCGAACTCGATCTGGTGATCCAGGTCGAGGGCGTGGAGAGCAGCGACATCGTCTCCGAAGCGCTGGCGGTGTATCCGCTGCACTGGATCGCCCGCAAGGGATTGATCGACACGCGCAAGGAAGGCCTGAACCAGCGCCTGCTGGCCCTGCCCATCCTGACCTTCGGACGCGGCACGGCGCCGCAGCGCATGATCGAGGAAATCGTCAGCAAGATGGCCAACCTGGCGATGGTGCCGCTGGAGCAGACGCGCATCACCTGCTCGCCGTCGGTGGCGGCCATCGTGCAGCTGGTGAAGGATGGCTACGGCGTGGCGGCCATCCCCAGCCTGTTCGTGGTCGACTCGCTCAAGAACGGCGAGTTTATCGAACTGCCGGTGCAGCCGGAGCCGCCGGCCATCATCGTCTCGATGTGCTTCCACTCCAACGCCGAGATGCTGGTGCACGCGGCCGCCAACGCCGCCCGCCAGTCCTGCGCCGGCTACTGCGCGCAGATCGATCCCCGCTACATCAAGTCGCTGGGCTGAGTTCACAAACCGCCGAATGCACAACAGTAAAACTACTGGGGTGCGCGTGCGCGCGCGTTTTTGAACTACTATTTTCCTTCCGCCGGCGGCCCCTCATAACGACAACGGAGACAATCATGACCAACCACATCAAGCGATTGGTGTCGCACGTATTCGTCTGTACGGTCCTGCTGGCGGCGGCTTGCTTCGCGCAAGCGGTGACTGCCGGCCCGGGCACGTGGAGCGCACAGCAGACCTGGGCCGCCGACAGCGTCAACGGCGGCAATCTCACCGGCTACTTCTACTGGCCCGCCTCGCAGCCCACGCTGGGCGGCAAGCGCGCGCTGGTGCTGGTGCTGCACGGCTGCCTGCAAACGGCGGCCGGCGACGTGATCGACAGCGCCAGCGACGGCGGCTTTAACTGGAAGGCGGTGGCCGATCAATATGGAGCCGTGATCCTCGCGCCCAACGCCACCGGCAACGTCTACAACAACCACTGCTGGGACTACGCCAACACCACCCACACGCGCAGCGCGGCCGGGCACGACGCCATCCTGCTCGACCTGGTCAGCCGCTTCGTCAACGATCCGCAGTACGCCATCGATCCAAAGCAGGTCTATGTGACGGGCTTGTCGTCGGGCGGCGGCGAGACCATGGTGCTGGGCTGCCTGGCGCCGGACATCTTCGCCGGCGTGGGCATTAACGCCGGTCCGCCGCCGGGCACCACCACCGCGCAAATCGGCGCCGTGCCGTCTGGTTATACCGCGACCACGGCGGGCAATCAGTGCAAGGCAATGGCGGGCTCCAACGCCGGCGCGTTCGCGACGCAGATCGCCGGTGCGATCTGGGGCACGTCCGATTTCACGGTGGCCCAGGCTTACGGACCGATCGACACGGCCGGCATCCGCCTGGCCTATGGCGGCAGCTACAGCAAGGGTGGCGCGGTGTCGGTGGCGGGCGGCGGCAGCAACGTGCCCTACACCGACAGCAACGGCAAGCTGCGCACGCACGAGGTCACGGTGACCGGCATGGGCCACGCGTGGCCAGCCGGCAGCGGCGGCCAGAATACCAATTTCGTCGACAGCACCAAGGTCAACTACCCGGCCTTCGTGATGGATTTCTGGTTCAAGAATAATCTGCGCGTGTCGTCGACACCGGGGCCGGTGATGAATTCCTGCGGGACCACGGTGGTCAGCGGCAGCGGCGTTACCGTCAGCGGCGCGGCCACGGCCAGCGGCGCCGTCGCCAGCTACGCGGTGCAGCTGAACGGCCCAACCGCGATCAACGATGCGGCGGCGGGCAGCGGGGCAAGCTTCAGCAAAAGCTACAACGTCGCCAGCGGCTACTACACCGGCAGCGTCACCGCCACCGACACGCTCGGCCAGGTCTCGACCGCGTGTCCATTGGCGCAGTTCCTGGTCGGCAGCGCGCCGGTGCTGCCGCCGCCGACGGGCCTGAGCGCCGGCACGCCGACCGCTAGCGCCGTGGCGTTGGCGTGGAACGCCGTCAACGGTGCCACCGGCTACAACGTGTATCGCAACGGCGGCAAGTTGAACGCATCGCCGTTGAGCGCCACCAGCTACACCGCGACCGGCCTGGCGGCGAGCACCAGCTACAGCTTCGCCGTGTCGGCGGTGGGTTCGGCCGGCGAGAGCGCGCTGTCGGCCGCGGTCAACATCACCACCGCGCCGGCGTGGAGCTGCACCGCCATCAGCGCCAGCAACTACGCCCATGTACACGCAGGCCGCGCGCATGACAGCGGCGGCTACGCGCTGGCCAACGGCTCCAATCAGAATATGGGGCTGGACAATCTGTTCTACACCACGATGCTGGCGCAGACGGCGGCCGGCTACTACGTCATCGGCGCCTGTCCCTGATCGGTGCCTGTCGCTGATAGTCGCCGGCCCCTGGTCGGCGCCTGTCCATGAGACGCCTGTCCCTGAGGTGCGCGGCGGCCTTACAGCGCCAGCGTGATGGCCGCGCTGCCGGCGGCGGGAATGGTGGAGCACAGCAGCACCTGCCCTGGCGCGATGTCGGCGGCGCAGGCGCGGGTGTATTCGACCTCGCCCGCGACCAGGCCGACCGCGCAGGCGCCGCACTGGCCCGAGCGGCAGCTCGACTCGGCCAGCACGCCCTTGGATTCCGCCAGCGCCAGCAGGCTGTCCGCGCTGCCGTCCCACATCGCCGTCGTGCCGGACTGCGCGAACTGCACAGGCACCGGCGGGCCAGCACGTACGGCGGCGGACGCGGTGGTGCCGTTGGCGGCGCCAGTCCCGGCGCCGGTGGCGTTGGCACCGACGGCAGCGCTGGCGGCCGGCTTGGCATCGCGCTGCACGCTGGCCGGGCCGAACGCCTCGAAGCGGATGCGCGCGTCGGCCACGTTCAGGCCGCGCAAGCCGTCGTACATCTGCTGCATGAACGCCGCCGGGCCGCACAGGTAGAAATCGTAGTCGTCGAACGACAATTGGGCCTTCAGCCAATCCAGGTCGATACGGCCCCTGCTTGCCTGCCAGTTGGCGATGTCGCTACGCTCGCCATCCTCCCCGCTGTAGCGTATATGGACGTTGAGGTTGCGATGCCCCGCCGCCATCGTCTGCAGATGCGAGGCAAACGCATGCTCTTCGCGATTGCGCGCGCCGTGGAAGAAGTGGATGGCATGCCGGTGTCGCGTGCGACTGCCATTCACCAGCAGCCCGTTCAACATGGCGATCATCGGCGTGATGCCGATGCCGGCCGACAGCAGCACCGCCGGGCGCCGCGTACCCCGCTCGAAGACGAAATCGCCGCCAGGCCCCAGCAGTTCGACGCGCGCGCCCGGCACCAGATGATCGTGCAGCCAGCCGGAGACGGCGCCGTCGCGCTTGACGCTGATGCGGTAGCGGCGGCCATTCGGCGCGTCGGACAGCGTGTAGCTGCGGATGCGCTGCCCGCCCTCGCCATCGAACGGCGCGCGCAGCGAGATGAACTGGCCCGGCACATGCGCGGCCACCGCCATGCCATCTGCCGGCTCAAGGTAGAACGATTGCACGGTAGCGCTTTCACGCACCACCTCGGCGACGGTGTAGGGCCGCCACGCGCTGGTCAGCGCGGCTGCTTCCAGCACGCGGTCGGCCTCCTCCCAGATGCCAGTGCGCGCCACTTGCGCGGCCGGCTTCGGCGCGCTCCAGCGGAACGGCAGCGCGCCGACATTCCGCACCACCTCGCGCACGTGAAAGCGCAACAGCTGCTCCGCGCCGGCGAAGGCCCGCAGCTGTACGCCTTCCCAGATGATCTCCGCCTCCACCGCCACATGCAGCATGTCGCCGCGTTCGAAGTCGATGAACAACAAGCCCGCGCGCGGATGGGCGAGCAGATTGCCCATCGTGTTGAAGAAGAAGTTGCCGACAAATTCGGGCGACGTCAGCGTGCGTTCGTCGTCGATCCGCACAAAACCAGGCCGCCCGCCGCGATGCGAGACATCCACGCCGCGCCCCGCCCCGGTCTCCAGGTTGGCGCTGGCGATGAAGAAGGTATCGGCGCGGGCGATCAACTCGCGGTCCTGCGCGCTCAACGCACCGGCGCGCAGCACCTGCGGCGTGGGCACGGAAGGAACCAGCGTCTGCACGCGGTCCTGGATGTACTGTGGGCAGTTGCCGAAGCTCTGCGTCACCGCCACCTGCACGAGGCCCTCGTCCATCGCGGCGATCACGCCGTTGACGCGGTTGCGCCGGCGCGTGGTGGGCACCAGTCCCAAGCCGCCGATATGGGCACCCACGCGCAACTGCCCTTGCAGCGGATCGCCCGCCAGCATGCCGCCATCGATGCGCAGCGTGCGCGCATCGGGCGTCGAGATGAAACCCGCATCGTTGACCAGCATTGTGGCCCACGGCTGCCCCTCCCCATCAAGCGCGCCGAGGAAGAACAGCGGCAGCTCGCCGAAGAACTGCCGGTGCTGGTCCGGCATGTAGTCGCGCACACCGGCACTGCCGGCGCCGGCCATCTGTTCGCGCACGCCGACCCGCTGTTGGATGGCCAGTTCACCCGCATGGAACGGCGAGACGCTCATGATGGCCTCCGCTTAAATGGTTTCGGGCGCCAGGCCGCAGGCGGTGGCCTGCATTGGCACGAAGCCCGGCAACGCGCGCACATTGGCCAGCCAGGCGCGGATGTTCGGGTAAGGCTTGAGCGACACACCACCTTCCGGCGCATGCTCGATGTAGCTGAACGCGGCGACATCGGCGATGCTGGCCTGCTCGCCGAGCGCGAAGCGGCGGCCGGCCAGCTCGACCTCCATCGCATCGAACAGCCGCACCGCGATGCTCTTGGCGCGCTCGTGATCGAACGGCAGGCCGAACGCCACCACCAGCCGCGCCACGCACGGGCCGTAGGCGATCTTGCCCGACGCGTTGGACAGCCAGCGCTGCACCGTGGCCGCCGCCACCGGTTCGCGCGGCAACCAGCGCCCGCTGTCGTCGTACTTGGATGCCAGGTAGACCAGGATCGCGGTCGAATCGGGGATGGTCACGTCGCCGTCTTCCAGTACCGGTACTTCGCCGAAGGGGCTGCGCGCCAAGTGCTCGGGCGTGCGGTTCTCGCCTGCCCGCATGTCGAGCTGGACAAATTCATACGGCAGGTTCAACAGGCTGAGGAACAGGCGCGCACGGTGGGTGTGGCCGGAAAGGAGGGAGCCGTATAGTTTCATGGTGAATGTCCTGTGACGATGAATAGTCTGGCCAGTATATTCAGCTACAATCGTGCCGATAAGCTGGACAAAACCGGACACTCAGTTCACTCTAGGTGGACAATCATCTTCCCCACCCCGCCATGGCCGATTTAAGCACCGTCAACCTGAACCGCCTGATCACCTTCGTCGCCGTGGTGGACGCCGGCTCGCTGACGGCCGCCGCCGAGCGCCTGGGCCTGGCCAAGTCCATGGTCAGCAAGCACATGCAGCTGCTGGAGGCCGAGGTCGGCGTCGCCCTGCTGCTGCGCTCGACCCGCAAGCTGTCGCTGACCGAGGCGGGCCGCGCCTTCTACGATTCCAGCCGCCAGTTGCTGCTGCAGGCCGAACAGGCCATCGAGCAGGCCCGCAGCGGCCGCGCCGTCCCGCAAGGCACGCTGCGGGTGGCGGCGCCCATCGACTATGGCGTGATGGTGGTGGCGCCGGTGCTGTCGCAGTTGCGGCTGCGCTATCCGGCGCTGAAGGTCGAACTGGTGTGCGGCGACAGCCTGATCGACCTGATCGCCGAAGGCATCGACGTCACGGTCCGGCTGGGCAAGCTGGCAGATTCGGGCTACATGGCGGCGCGCGTCGGCCGCATGGTGCGCCTGCTGGTGGCCAGTCCGGACTTCGTGGCCCGGCACGGCATGCCGGCCGATCCGCAGGCGCTGGCGCCGCTGCCGTATATTTCGCTGACGGTGCTGCGCCAGCCCAACGTCTTCACGTTGGTGGACCAGGCCGGCAACCACAACGAGGTCCGGATGCGCAACATCGTGTTCTCAACCAACACCGCCCCCGCCTGCCGCGCCGCCGCGCTGGCCGGCGACGGCGTGCTGCGCGCGACCTGGTTTTCGGTGAAGGAGGATGTGGCGGCAGGCCGTCTGGTGCGGCTGCTGCCAGAGTGGTCGCTGCCGGAGGGCGACATCCACGCGGTGTTCCCCGCCACGCCGCACCTGCCGCAAAAGGTGCGGGTGTTCATCGACGCGTTGAAGGAAGCGGCGGGCGACTAGCGCGCCGCGATGGCGACGACGATGGCGGCCGGCCCCAGCGCCCGCACGCCACCAGCGCGATTGCTGCGACGAAGGCCGGCGAAAACCCCGACGTGACAGCAGCGCGGCTACCGCGGCGGAGGACGGCGGCGCAGGCGCGCCACCAGCGCTGCCGCGGCCACCGCCGCAAAGCCGAACCATAGCCAGGTCGCCAGCACCGACGGCGGCTTGCGTTCGCTCGGCGCGGCGGCGTCGCGGAACGAGGCCGGCAGCACGCGCGGCGCCACCGGCACGATCTTCCAGTCCGCGTGGTTGGCCGGCGCGCGCTGCTGATATTCGTGCAGCGACATGACCGGCTCGCTACCAAACGCGCGCGACGACGGGAACTGCGGTATCCGCACGAACAGCAGCGCTTCCAGATCCTGGCCCAGTTGCGCTTCCAGCTGCTCGCTGCCGGCACGGCCCGGCACGGCCAGGCGCGTCAGCAAATCCTCGGCGATGGTGTTGAAGGCCACGAAGGGCAGCAGCTCGGTGCGCTCGGTCTTGAGGTAGTCGTAGGCGTTCTGCCCGCTGGCCAGGCTGACCTCTTTCAAGGCCATGTACGGCAAGGCCACCGCCGCCTTCAGCGGACTCTCGCCACCCAGGCGCGGAACCTTCCAGCCCAGCGTGCGCAGCGTTTCGACGTTGATGCCGGCGCAGTTGGTGCTGGCGTGGCGGTAGTGGAAATCCTGCCGGTAGAAATGGTTGAACACCCGGCTGATCGCCTCCTGGTACAAGGCCGGCGCGCGCTGGTCCTTGAGCACGGCCACCAGCATGTAGGACGGCCGGTACCAGGCCTGGCCGCTGTTGAGGTCCCCCATGTACGCGTCCATCGGCAGGATCGAGGCGACGATGCCTTTTTCACTGATCGAGGCCAAGCTGTAGAAATTGTTCACCAGCCAGTTGTCCCATTCGCCGGCCGGGCCGAAGCGGCCGGTGGCGACGGCGAAGTGGCCGCCGTAGGATTCATCGTCGTCGCCCTGCGCGCCGTTGAGCATGAAGGCCAGCACCGGCTTGCCGGCCAGCGGCAGCGGCGCGCGGCCGCCGGCGCGCCGCCACAAGGTGCGGCTGTCGAATGGCGCGGTGGCGCCGCCATGCGCGGCGCGCACCAGGCTTTCGACCGTCTCGCCGGCGGCCAGCGGCTGGCTGGGCGCCGCCGCGCCGATCGCATAACGTTTGGGCCACAGCGTGCGCACCACGAAGCGCTCCTCGGTCAGCACGCCGCGCGCCTTGACGTCGCCGCCGGCAAAGAACGCCAGGCTGCCGGGGTCGACATACGAACGGTTGGTGGACAATTTGGGCGTCAGCTCGACCGGCAGCGAGGGCGCGCTGTCGGCCCGCGCCAAGCGCGCGTCCGCGCTCAGGCGGCCCTCGGCCACATGCGGCGACCCTATCCACACCAACGGCGGCGGCTGGTCGCGCGGGCGCCCGCCCCCGCCGATCAGCCAGGCCAGGACGTCTTCCTGCGCCCGCAGCCGGGGCGCGTAGCCGGCCGGGTCGGCCTTGGCCACGGCGATCATGTCGTCATTGAAGTACCACAGCGCCTGCTCGGGCGCCGCGCAGTCCTGGCAGCGGCCGGTGGCCAGCTTGAACCGTTCGGTGGGATACAGGCCCAGCAAGCCGGGCGCGAGGGCGTCCCGCAGGCTGGGTTCGGCGGGCGCCGCGTGGGTCGGCGTGGCGGCGCCGATCAGGGCCGCTGCCGCCAGGATGCCGGTGGTGGTGTATGCGCTGTGCCACATGCTGTCGCTCCCAAGAAAGATGGCGAAGCTGCAGTGTAAAGTGGCCCGGCCGGCGGATTGTTACGCTCCGTCAACGTTTCGCAGGCTAGCGCCGCGCCGACACCACGATGCCGCCAACGATCAGCGCGAACGCGGCCACGTGGTAGCCGTGCGGCGCGTCGCCCAGGAAGGCGGCCGACAGCACGGCCGTGAACAGCGGCGTCAGGTTGACGAAGAAGGCGCCGATCGCCGGCCCCGCCGCCTGCACGCCCGCGCCCCAGCAGCGGAAGGCGATCACGCCCGGCCCGACGGCCACGTAGGCCAGCGCGGCCGCCAGCGTCCAGCTCCATTGCACCGGCTGGGCGCCCAGCGCCTGTTCGCCCAGCGCGAAGCCGCCCGACCACAGCACGCCGAACGCCACCTGCGCCAGCAGGAAGCCGGCCCAGTCGGCGCGCAGCGCGGCCGGTTCGCGCGCCCGCGTCAGCAGCCAGCTGTACAGCGACCAGGCGATGGTGGCCAAAATCATGAACAGGTCGCCCGCCACCAGCCGCAGCTCCAGCACGTGGCGCCACTCGCCGCGCGCCAGCACCAGCAGCACGCCGGCGATCGACAGCACGGCGCCGGCCATCTGGCGCCGGCTGACCGGCACGCCGAAGAACAGCCAGCCGGTCAACATCATCCACACCGGCATGCCGGACGCGACCAACGTGACGTTGATCGGCGTCGAGGTTTGCAGCGCCATGTATTGCAGCGTGTTGTACAGGCCAATGCCGAGCAGGCCCAGCAGCGCATATTGCTTCCAGTAGCGCCACATGCCGGCCCCGCGCGCGAACACCGGCCCGGCCAGCGGCAGCAGGATGGCGCCCGCCAGCACCCAGCGCAACAGGTTCAGGAGCACCGGCGGCAACTGGTCGTGCACCAGCCGGCCGACGATGGAATTGCCGGCCCATAGCAGCGGCGGCAGGGTCAGCAGGATAACGGTACGGGGCGTCAGGCGGGTGCTCATCGGGGGTTTTATCGGGGAAAACTATGCAATATTGCAACTTAAGCATAGCCGATTCCGCCATTTCTCGCTGGCGGCTAGCGATAGGATTGGCGTCCGGCTGCTGCGGCGCGGTAAAATAGCCGTTGCTGATCCACCCACTTGAAAAATATGAAACTCTCCAAACAACATTCGATGTACGAATCCGAGCACACGCTGTTCATCAAGGCGCTCAAGGAAAAGAATCCGGGCATGGAAGCTGGCCAGCAACAGGGCCGCGCCCTGCTGTGGGACCGTCCGCCGGTGTCGCTGGACGAGCAGGAGCGCCAGCTGAAATCGGCCATCAAGCAACAAGCCTACGTCTACCAGAACAAGGTCTAAGCATTCAGGGCGGCAAGGATGTTGCCAGACGATACGGCTGAAGTGCAGCCGCCAGCAAGCGACGGCGAACTCGCCGGCGTGGCGGCGCCACTGTCGCCGGAGCTGGCCGACGCTGCCGCCGTGACCGATGAGGCCGCTGCCGACGCTGTGGCCGAGGCGGCCGCCGTCACCACCGAAGTGGCCGCCCTTGCCCGCCTGTACGGCGAACCGCTGCTCAAGCTGCCCAACGACCTGTATATCCCGCCGGACGCGCTGGAAATCTTCCTCGACGCCTTCGAAGGCCCGCTGGACTTGCTGCTCTACCTGATCCGCAAGCAAAACTTCAACATCCTCGACATCCCGATGGCGCAGCTGACGCTGCAATACCTGAAATATGTCGACCAGATCCGCCTGTCCAACCTGGAGCTGGCCGCCGAGTACCTGCTGATGGCGGCCATGCTGATCGAAATCAAGTCGCGCATGCTGTTGCCGCAGCGCCCGTCCGAGCTCGACATCGAGAGCGACGACCCGCGCGCCGAGCTGGTGCGCCGCCTGCTGGAATACGAGCAGATCAAGCTGGCCGCCTACGACCTGAACACGATCCCGCAGCTGGACCGCGACTTCGTGCGCACCCAGATCTTCATCGAGCAAAGCCTGGTGCCGACCTGGCCCGAGGTCGAGGCGATCGACCTGCAGCAAGCCTGGCTGGACGTGATGAAGCGCGCCAAGCTGACCCAGCACCACAAGATCAGCCGCGAGGAACTGTCGGTGCGCGAGCACATGACCGGCATCCTGCGGCGCCTGCAATCGAGCCGCTTCGTCGAGTTCGCCGACCTGTTCGACATCGCCGGCGGCGTGCCGGTGGTGGTGGTGAACTTCGTCGCGCTGCTGGAGCTGGCCAAGGAAACCCTGATCGAAATTACCCAGGCCGAACCGTTCGCGCCGATCTACGTGCGGCTGGCGTATTCGCCGGCCTGAACGGCGCCCCACCCATTCCCATTACGCTCATAGCGACCTAGTCATGAAAATCATCACTTCCATAGAAGAACTGCGCGACCAACTCAGCGGCCAACTGCGCACCGCCTTCGTCCCGACCATGGGCAACCTGCACGAGGGCCACCTGTCCCTGATGCGCCTGGCGCGCAAGCACGGCGACCCGGTGGTGGCGTCGATCTTCGTCAACCGCCTGCAGTTCGGCCCGAACGAGGACTTCGACAAATACCCGCGCACCTTCCAGGCCGACGTCGAGAAGCTGGAGAAGGAAGGCGTGTACGTGCTGTTCGCGCCGACCGAGAAGGACCTGTACCCGGAGCCGCAGGAGTTCCGCGTGCGTCCGCCGGACGACCTGGGCAACACGCTGGAGGGCGAGTTCCGTCCCGGCTTCTTCACCGGCGTGACCACCGTGGTGCTCAAGCTGTTCTCGTGCGTGCAGCCGCGCGTGGCCGTGTTCGGCAAGAAGGATTACCAGCAGCTGATGATCGTGCGTAACATGAGCCGCCAGTTCGCGCTGCCGACCGAGATCATCGCGGCCGAGACCTACCGCGCGGACGACGGCCTGGCGCTGTCGTCGCGCAATATGTATTTGTCGCCGGCCGAGCGCGCCGAGGCGCCGGCCCTGTACCAGAGCCTGAACTTTGTCGCCAACGAAGTGCGCGCCGGCCATCTGGACGTGTTCCAGCTGGAGCACAAGGCGATGGAGGACCTGGCCAAGCGCGGCTGGAAGCCGGACTACATCTCGATCCGCAAGCGCATCGACCTGCAGCCGCCTAGCGCGGGCGACCTGGCGCAAGGCACGCCGCTGGTGGTGCTGGCCGCCGCCAAGCTGGGCTCGACCCGCCTGATCGACAATCTGGAGATCTAAGGTTTGACCGGTGGCGCCACGGGCGCCGCCGGGGTCAATGGCTGCACGGTGACGCCCTGCGGCGTGACCTGGATGATCACGGCCGGCACCGCAGCAGAGGCCGGCGCGACTGGCGTTGACGGCTGCGCCTTGGGGATGGCATTGTTCAGCACGAAGGTCATCACCGTGACGACAATGGTGATTCCCGCGGCCAGCACGCCTACCATCCATTTGACCATCTGCGAGGTGGCCCGTTGGAAAGCGCTCTCGATCTTCGCCATGATGGCTTCAAGCTTGGCATCGGTGGCGTCGAAGCGGGCATCAACCGCGCCGAACTTGGCGTCACTCGTCCCGCTGACGGCAGCCAGCCTGGCGTCGAGACCTTCCACCTTGGCATCGATATAGTCTTTGTCGGCATTGGAGTTCATACGCCGATGATCCGCCCCGCAACCAGCCCTGTCAACGCGCGCACGCGCGCCGCTTGAGACGGATCAGGCGGCGACGTTTTGCGCCCAGGCCAGCGCGGAGAGATGGGCGCGGTTGACGTCCTCGGGCGACAGCTTGAGCGACGCGGCCAGCGAGGCCACCAGGTCGGAACTGAGTTCGCAGGCCTCGGCCAGCGCCAGGAACGGCCCGTACTTGCCGCTGCGCGTGAGCAGCGCGGCCACCACGTCGTCAGACAGCTGGATGTTGGCCAGCACCTCCTGCATGGCGATGCCCAGCAGCCGGTCCAGCAGCGAGAACATGCCCGCCACGAACACATTCTCCGCCTCGCTCTTGCCCAGCGCCGCCTGCGCCAGCAGCTCGGCCAGGCGGCCGCGCACCACCGCCGTCTCCAGCAGCACCGGCGAATAGCCCGAGGTGCTGGCCGTGGCCAGCAGCAAGGTCAGCCAGCGGTACAGCGGCGTGTAGCCCAGCAGGGTCAGCGCCTGCCGCAGCGACTGGATCTCGCGCCCGGCGCCGAAGCCGGCCGAGTTGATGAAACGCAGCAGCTTGTACGACAGCGTGGCGTCGCGCTTGAGCACGGCCTCCAGCTGGGCGATGTCGGCGTTCTGGCGCACCATCTGCATCAGCTGCATGATGATGGTCTGGGCCGGATTGAGGCCCTTGGAATCGGTGCTGGGGCGCGGCGTCAGGTGCAGCTTGCCGACGAAGGCGTTCAGGCCGAGCGCCGCGCAGGCGTCGAAGTCGGCCCAGTTGCTGACCGGGCGCGCCACCATGCCCACGCTCGACTGCTTGAGCGCGGCATACGCGCGCGCCTGGCTGCCGACGTCGGCGCCGGAAAAGCGCACTTCCACGTACGAGGCAATGGTCGGCAGGCGGCTGCCGATGCGGGCCAGGTCGGCCTCGCGCAGCAGGATGCCGACGCCGCCCGCGCGCAAGCCTTGCACGGCGGCCAGGGTATCGGGATTGGCCAGTTCGGCCGTTTTGAGGGATAGCACGGTGCGCTCCGGCGGCAGCCGGTGCAGCGCGTCGGCCGACAGCATGGCCGGCACCGCGTCGAGGAACAGGATTTTGTCGCGCAGCCGCCAGTTGTCGTCGTCGTCGACCACCTGGCCGGCCACGAAGTCCAGCAGCGCCTCCAGCGCGGCGGGCGACGATGGCGCCGCCCCCTGCTGCTGCCAGCAGAGCTCATACCCAACCACGCGCTGCTTGGGGTCCAGCAGCGGCTCACGGACGATGAAATTGGTCTGATGCATGATGCTCGTCTCGGAGGAAGCCCGCGGCGAACGGGCCGGTACAGATCAGAAGCCCAGACTATCCAGCAAGTCGTCCACCTGCTCCTGGTCAGCCACCACGTTCTCGCGGGTCGGATCGATCTGCGGTCCGTTCAGCAAGCCGTTGTCGATTTCCTTCTTCATCTGGTCAGGCGCGAAGTCGATCAGCATCTGCACCAGCTGCTTCTCCAGGTTTTGCGCGATCGAGGTGACCTTCTTGATCACCTGCCCCGTCAAATCCTGGAAATCCTGCGCCATCATGATGTCCATCAGGTGCGCCTTGGTCTGCGAGGTGCCGGCGGTGGCGCCGTCCAGCGCGGCCACGGTCTGCTGCGCCAGCGCGCGCCACTGCTCGTCCGAGGCGCCGGCCGCCAGCAGGCCGTTCCACGAGGCGCTCAGCTGCCTGGCGTCGCCGGCGATCCGGTCCTGCAGCGGACTGGCCGCGTCGGTGGCGTTGAGCACCTTCTGCGCCGCGTCTTCGCTCAGGCGCGCCACGTAGTCGAGCCGGTCGCGTGCGTCCGGGATGTCGGACGCCGCTTTTTCAATCAATTTATCCAGCCCCAGTCCGCGCAGGCTTTCATGCAGGGCGCGCGTCATGTGGCCGATGCGCGACAAAAACTCCTCGTTCGGCTCCACCGCAGCCGCGGTGGCGCCGCCTTGTTGCTCAACCATCATCAAGCTCCGAGTTTCTCGAAGATCTTGTTGAGCTTTTCATCCAGCGTTGCGGCGGTGAACGGCTTGACCACATAACCATTGGCGCCGGCCTGGGCCGCCGCGATGATGTTTTCCTTCTTGGCTTCGGCGGTCACCATCAACACCGGCAGCTTGGCCAGCGCGGGATCGGCACGGATGTTTTGCAACATCGTCAAGCCGTCCATGTTCGGCATGTTCCAGTCGGACACGACGAAGTCGAACGATTCGGCACGCAGCTTCGCCAGCGCCATCACGCCGTCCTCGGCCTCGTCGACATTGGCATAACCCAGTTCTTTTAACAGATTCCGGACGATGCGGCGCATCGTCGAAAAATCGTCAACGACTAAAAATTTCATCTTTGGATCAGCCATGAATTACTCCGTTGTTTCTCTACGCGGTTGTTAATAGTATCTGCAATTGCCAGCAAGTTGTAGGATAGCATTTTCGTTGCTTGAAGGCGAACAAAGTAGCAGTAAAACGTCACACTTGACGATTTAAAGCTTTTTATACCCGCAAAGCGCGCATGCCGTGGGCCGCCAGGTAGCCCAGCACCATGCCCGGCAGCGCCTGCAGCGCCCCCACCTCGTGGGCGGCGCCGACCGCGATCGCCTCGCGCGGCATGCCGAACACCACGCAGCTGGCCTCGTCCTGGGCGAAATTATACGCCCCGGCCTGCTTCATCTCCAGCATGCCGGCCGCGCCGTCCTTGCCCATGCCGGTCAGGATCACGCCGACCGCGTTCTTGCCGGCGCACTGGGCGGCCGAGCGGAACAGCACGTCCACCGACGGCCGGTGGCGGTTGACCGGCTCGGCCTGGTCGATCTTGGTCATGTAGTTGGCGCCGCTGCGGGTCAGGTACAGGTGCGAGTGGCCGGGCGCGATGTAGGCGTGGCCGGGCAGCACCCGCTCGTTGCCGGCCGCCTCCTGCACCGAGATCTTGCACAGCGAATCGAGGCGCTTGGCGAACGAGCGCGTGAAGCCCTCCGGCATGTGCTGGGTGATCAGGATGCCGGGGCAGTCGGACGGCATCTGCATCAGGAATTCGCGGATCGCCTCGGTGCCGCCGGTGGAGGCGCCGATGATGATCAGCTTTTCCGACGAGGTCAGCGGATTGCGCAGCTGCGGCAGCTGGGTTTGCCCGTTCTGGCCGTCGGCGCCCGGCTGCGGCAAGGTGCGGGCCCGCACCCGGGCCTTGGAGGCGGCGCGGATCTTGTCGGTGATCAGCTCGGTGTACTCGCGCATGCCGGCCTGGATCGAGATCTTCGGCTTGGTGACGAAGTCCACCGCGCCCAGCTCCAGCGCGCGCATGGTGATCTCCGAGCCGCGCTCGGTCAGCGAGGACACCATCACCACCGGCATCGGGCGCAGGCGCATCAGCTTTTCCAGGAAGTCGAGGCCGTCCATCTTGGGCATCTCGACGTCCAGCGTCAGCACGTCGGGGTTGGTCTGCTTGATCAGCTCGCGCGCGACCAGCGGATCGGGGGCCGTGCCGACCACTTCCATGTCGGGCTGGCTGTTGATGATCTCGCTCATCACGCTGCGGATCAGCGCGGAGTCGTCGACGATCAGGACTTTGATCTTCATAATAAAATGCTACTTTCCGGGCAAAAGGCCCACTATCACTATCAAAACAGGTCGATCTCGCCGCCCACCGGCGCCACCTTGAGGCGGCTGGCGTATTCGATCTCGCGCTTGGCCAGGGTGTCGTTGTGGGTCTGCATCAGCTTCTTGACCAGCACCTTGCCGGTGCGCGGGAAGAAGTACACCTTGCGCGGGTGGATGTCGTTCAAGTCCTCGGCCACCACGCGGATCTTCTCGACCTTGAGGAAGTTCAGCACGAAGGCCGCGTTGCGCTCGCCGACGTTGATCGCGGTGAAGCCCTTGAGCACGGCGCCGCCGCCAAACACCTTGGCCTCCATGTTCTCGCGCTTGGCGCCGGCCTTGAGCAGGTCGTTGATCAGGATCTCCATCGCGTAGGTGCCGTAGCGGGCCGAGGCCGACACCGGGCTGTTGGTGTCGCTGCCGCCGTCGGGCAGCATGAAGTGGTTCATGCCACCCAGGCCGGTCACGCGGTCGCGGATGCAGGCCGACACGCAGGAACCCAGCACGGTCACGATCAACATGTCCTTGTTGGTGAAGTAGTACTCGCCCGGCAGGATCTTGGCGGCTTCACAGTCGAACGTCCTGTCGTAGTACACGTTCGTGGCAAATTGTTCGAGGTCCATGGTTTACTCTCATGTACGTTGCGTTGCCTTGAGGGCAGCGCCACGGTGTTGATCGTCCAGCTCGTACACCGTCTTGCCGCGTAGTTTGAGCGACTCCGACACGTAGAGGAAATTCTCCGAGTGGCCCGCGAACAGCAGGGCGTCCGGTTTCATCAATGGGACAAAGCGCGACAGGATCTTGCGCTGCGTGGCTTTGTCAAAGTAAATCATCACGTTGCGGCAAAAGATCACGTCGAACTGGCCGCTGATGGGCCAGTTGTCGGCCAGCAGGTTGAGCTGCTTGAAGGTGATCATGTTGCGCAGCTCGGGGCGCACGCGCGCCATGCCCTCGCGGTCGCCCTTGCCCTTGAGGAAAAAGCGGCGCGAGCGCTCGGGCGACATCTTGTCCAGCCGGTCCATCGTGTAGACGCCGTTGGCGGCCGTGGCCAGCACATTGGTGTCGATGTCGGTGGCGATGATGTGGCAGTTGGGTGTGAGCGTGTTGAACGCCTCGCACACGGTCATGGCGATCGAATACGGTTCCTCGCCGGTCGAGCTGGCCGAGCACCAGATGGTGATCGGCTCGCGCTTGTGCTTGACGTGCTCGGCCAGCAGCGGGAAGTGGTGCGCCTCGCGGAAGAACGAGGTCAGGTTGGTGGTCAGGGCGTTGGTGAACGACTCCCACTCCTCGCCCAGGCGGCCGGCCTCGAGGTCGTCCAGGTACTTGCCGAAGGAGCCGATGCCGGTGGCGCGCAGGCGCCGGGCCAGGCGGCTGTACACCATCTCCTGCTTGCTGTCGGCCAGCGAGATGCCGGCCCGTTTGTAGATCAGGCCGCGGACGCGTTCGAAGTCCTTGGCGTTGAAGTCAAACTCTTTGACGGTGTCTTTGGTATGCGGCATATGTTAAACCTCTTATTTGTCACTACTAACAATGCCCACGCCGCCGCCGTTCCCGCGCGGGCGGGAACGGCGTGGTACAGCTTGATTAAAACTCTTCCCATTCGTCGCCGGCGGCCGGCGCGGCGGGGGCCAGCTTCTTCGGCGCGGCCGGCTTGGCGGCGGGCCGGGCGGTCACGGCCGGCGCCGGACGCGGGGCCGGGGCCGGCGCTGGGCGGGCGGTCACGGCCGGCGCCGGACGCGGGGCCGGCATGGCCGGCACCGCGCGCCGCACCTGGTCGTGCGACAGCTTGAAGATGCTGACCGCCTGGGCCAGCATCTCGGCCTGCTCCTGCATGCTCTCGGCCGCCGCGGCGGCCTCCTCCACCAGCGCGGCGTTCTGCTGGGTCATCTCGTCCATCTGGGTGATGGCCTGGTTGACTTCCTCGATGCCGTTGCTCTGTTCCTGGGTGGCGGCGGTGATCTCGCCCATGATGTCGGCCACCTGGCGGATCGAGGTGACGATCAGGCCCATGGTCTGGCCGGCCTCGTCGACCAGCTTGCTGCCGGCGTCGACCTTGTCGACCGAGTCGCCGATCAGTTCCTTGATTTCCTTGGCGGCGCCGGCCGAGCGCTGCGCCAGGTTGCGCACCTCGGAGGCCACCACCGCGAAGCCGCGGCCCTGCTCGCCCGCGCGGGCCGCTTCGACCGCGGCGTTCAGCGCCAGGATGTTGGTCTGGAAGGCGATGCCGTCGATCACGCCGATGATGTCGACGATCTTGCTGGAGCTGGCCTTGATCGAGCCCATGGTCTCGACCACCTGCGCCACCACGGTGCCGCCCTTCTCCGCCACCGACGAGGCGGTCACGGCCAGCTGGTTGGCCTGGCGCGCGTTGTCGGCGTTCTGCTTGACGGTGGAGGTCAGTTCCTCCATCGACGAGGCGGTTTCTTCCAGCGAGCTGGCCTGCGACTCGGTGCGGGCCGACAGGTCGGCGTTGCCGGAGGCGATTTCCTGCGAGGCGGTCGAGATCAGGTCGGTGCCGCTGCGCACGTCGCCGACGGTCTTGGCCAGGCTGTCGTTCATGTCCTTGAGCGCCTGCAGCAGCTCGCTGGTCTCGTCCTTGCCCTCGACGTGCACCTGCGAGGTCAGCTCGCCGGCCGCCACCTTCTGCGCCACCTCGACCGCGCCCGACAGCGGCACCGTGATCGAGCGGGTGATCACCACCGCGCACGCCACGCCGATCGCCACCGCGATCGCGCCCAGCAGGAACAGCATCATCATCAGGCTGCGGTCGGCCGTGACGGAGCTGTCCATCACGTCGCGCGCGGCGGCCTGCTGCATGTCGACCAGCTTGTTGATCAGGGTCAGCGTCTGCTGGTTGAGCGGATCGATGCGGCCGGAGATGACCTTGGCCGCACCCTCGCTGTTGAACGCCAGCACCTGGCCGATGGCTTCCTTGAAGGCCTTGTCGACGTCGGCGTCCAGCGCGGCGATGTCGGCCAGCGCCTTCTTCTCGTTGTCGTTCAGGCCGAGCGCCTTGAGGTCGGCCTGCGCCTTGTCGTAGCGGGCGCGCTGGTCCTTGACCTTCTGCTCTTCCTTCTGCATCAGGCTGACGTCCGACTGCAGGCCGATGTTGCGCATCGCGATGCCGGTCTCCAGCATCGCGCTTTTCATCGTGCCGGCCTGCAGGTTCTTCTGGGTCGACAGCTCGAGGCCGCGCGTGAGCTTGCCCTTGTTGCTGTAGTTCAGGTAGTTGGTCATCAGGACCATGACCACCAGGATCGCCAGAATGGCGCCGAAACCAAGGCGCAGCCGTGAGCCGATTTTGAAGTCGCGTAAATTCATGTTGTTTCTCCCCTATGCTGTCTGTGCTTGTCCGCCGGGTACTGCGCGCGGACCCCGTTATTGTGTAGGTGACTGGCGCGCACTCTGTTGGGCGCTGCCGTGGCGGGTGGCCGGGGCGTGGATCAGGCCGCCAGCTGTTCCATCAAGCCCATCTCGGCGCTCGACATCAGTTTGTCGATGTTCACCAGGATCAGCATACGCTCATCAATGGTGCCCAGTCCAATCATGTAGTCGGAACTGAAGGCGGTGCCCATTTCCGGCGCCGGCTTGACCTGCTCGGGCGTCAGTGTGGTCACGTCCGACACCGAGTCCACCACCATGCCGACGATGCGGCCGCTGATGTTGAGGATGATGACCACGGTGAACTGGTCGTACACCGGCTCGCCGAGCTTGAACTTGATGCGCATGTCGACCACCGGGATGATGATGCCGCGCAGGTTGATCACGCCCTTGATGAACTCGGGCGCGTTGGCGATCCGGGTGACCGCCTCGTAGCCGCGGATCTCCTGGACCTTGAGGATGTCGATGCCGTATTCCTCCGAGCCGAGCGTGAAGGCCAGGTATTCGTGGCCGGCGATTTCGTTGGCCCCGGTGGTTAGTACGTCTGCCATGATGGTTTCCTTGGTGGGGTTAGCTAAATATCTGTTCGTCAGCGAGCTGACGGGACGAGCGGATCAGGGCGGCCACGTCGAGGATCAGCGACACGCCGCCGTCGCCCAAAATGGTGGCGCCGGAGATGCCGGCCACCTTGCGGTAGTTCGATTCCAGGTTCTTGACCACCACCTGCTGCTGGCCGACCAGGTCGTCGATGAACAGGCCGGCCTTGCGGCCGTCGGTCTCGATGATGACCACGATGCCCTGGCAGGGGTCGGTGAAGCGCGGCGTGATGCCGAACATCTGGTACAGCGGCACCAGCGGCAGGTATTCGCCGCGCACCTTGACCACCCGGCCCTTGCCGGAGATTTCCTTGACGTCCTCCGGCGCCGGCTGCAACGATTCGATCACAAAGCCCAGCGGCAGGATGTAGACTTCCTCGCCGACCCGGATCGACATGCCGTCCAGGATCGCCAAGGTCAGCGGCAGCGAGATCGAGATGGTGGTGCCGAAGCCCTTGGCCGAGCGGATGTCGACCACGCCGCCCATCGCCGTGATATTCCTCTTGACCACGTCCATGCCGACGCCGCGGCCCGACACGTCGGTCACCTGCTCGGCGGTGGAGAAGCCCGGCGCGAAGATCAGCTGCCAGACCTCGGCGTCGCTCATATTCTCGGACAGCGGCAGGCCGCTCTGCTGGGCCTTGGCCAGGATCTTCTCCCGGTTCAGGCCGCCGCCATCGTCCGACACCTCGATGATGATGTTGCCGCCCTGGTGGGAGGCCGACAGGAACAATCGCCCGGCGTCGCTCTTGCCGCCGGCACGGCGCACCTCGGGCATTTCGATGCCGTGGTCGATGGAGTTGCGCACCAGATGGGTCAGCGGGTCGACGATGCGCTCGATCAGGCCCTTGTCCAGCTCGGTCGCGGCGCCGTTGGTGATGAAGTCGACCTTCTTGCCCAGCTTGGCCGCCAGGTCGCGCACCATGCGCGGGAAGCGCGAGAACACGAAGTCCATCGGCATCATGCGGATCGACATCACCGCTTCCTGCAGGTCGCGGGTGTTGCGGGTCAGCTGGCTCACGCTGTTCAATAAGCGCTCGTGCACCATCGGGTCCAGCGTGTCGACGCGCTGCTCGATCATCGCCTGCGTGATGACCAGCTCGCCCACCAGGTTGATCAGCTGGTCGACCTTCTCGATCGACACGCGGATCGACGACGACTCGGCGCCGCCGGCCTTCTCTTCCTTCTTGGCGGCTTTCTTTTCCTCCTCGGCGGCGGCCTGCTGCTGCACCGCCGGCGCCTCGATCACGATGCCGGCGGCCGCGCGGATCTGCTCGACCGGCTGGAAGAAGCCGTAGCCTTGCGCGTCCTCGCTGCCGGCCTGGGCGTCGGCGCGGATCTGGTCGAGCGGCTGGAAGAAGCCATAGCCCTCGCCGCCGCCGGCCTGCGCCGGATGCAGCTCGGTCTCGTCGAAGAAGCCGTAGCCCAGGTCCTGCTCGACCTTGGAACGCTCGGCGTTCTCCAGCTTGGCCTGCCTGGCGTCCAGCGCCGGCAGCTCGATCACCACCATGTCGTCCGGGTTCAGCACGAAGGAGCAGATGGCGATGATGTCGTCCAGGCTCTCGTGGGTGGTGACCACCATGGCGTTGCGGTCCTTGTCGAGCGGGGTGATAGCCACATGGCCCATCAGGCCCAGCTCGGCGCCCAGCGCGGTCACCTCGCGGTGCGCCATGGCCGGCAGCTCGAGCCGGTAGCGCCGGCCGCCGCTGTGGTCCACCACCTTGGCCTCGGCCGTGTGGAACGACGGCGCCACCGGCGACAGCGCGGCCAGCGGCACGTCCTGCGCCAGCGACTGCAGCATCATGCGCACGTCGCCCACCGCGTCCTGGTCGACCGTGCCGCCGTGGCGGTGGCCGTCCAGCTGCATCTTGAGGATGTCCTTGGCCGCCAGGAAGGCGTCCACGTGCTCCGAGGTCAGCGCCATCTCGCCCTTGCGCACGCGGTCCAGCAAGGTCTCCAGGATGTGGGTCACCTCGGTCATGTCGGTCACGCCGAACGTGGAGGCGCCGCCCTTGACGGAATGGGCGGTGCGGAAGATCGCGTTGAGGTCCTCGGGGTCGGGACGGTCGACGTCGACGGCCAGCAGCAGGCGCTCCATTTCAGCCAGCAGCTCCTCGGCCTCATCGAAAAAGACCTGGAAGAACTGGCTTATATCGATGGTCATGGGGATACTCCGTAAGTTTCGCTCAGCATCATTGCACGCGCCTTATCAGCCGATGACCTTCTTCACTACCTCGATGAGCCGCTGGGGATCGAAGGGCTTGACCAGCCAGCCATTGGCGCCGGCGGCGCGGCCCTTGGCTTTCATCTCGTCGGACGATTCGGTGGTCAGCATCAGGATCGGGGTCTTCTGGTAGGCCGGCAGCTCGCGCAGCAGCTTGATCAGCTGCAAGCCGTCCATGCGCGGCATGTTCTGGTCGGTCAGCACCAGGTCCACGCCCTGCAGCTTGGCCTTTTCCAGGCCGTCCTGACCGTCCACCGCCTCCACCACCAGGTAGCCGGCCGCCTTCAGGCTGAAGGCGACCATCTGGCGCAGGGAACTGGAATCATCAACTGCAAGTATTGTCTTGGCCATCTTTGCTCTCACTCATTAAATGCGGGACGTGGGCGTCCGGGTAGTTCAATCGGTAGGTCGCGGCGTTCAGAACAGTTCGATGTCGCCGCTCTCCAGGTGTTGTTGACTGACGGCCTTGCGCAGCACGCTGCGCAACTCCAGGCTCTGGATCGCCAGCGCCATGCTGACCTTGCCCAGCAGCGCGACGATTTCGTCGTTGTCGCTCTCGGGCAGCATTTCGGCGCCGTGCGCGCCCAGCGTGCCGAGGAACTCGCGCAGGCCGGTCACGCGCTTGAGCGTGCGGTCCAGCAGCTGGCTGGTCATGTCCTGGAACTGCAGGCTGGTGATGGCGGCGTTGACATAGCCGCCCACCTGGCCCTGCAGCGCCTCGAGCTGGGCCCGTTGTTCGGGCGTGGCGGTGCCGCCGTCCAGCAGCAGCCGGATCGTGGCTTGTTCGGCCTCGACCGCCTGATGGATGGCCATGAAGTTGAAGGACAGCTTCTCGATCGCCTCCTCCAGCAGCAGGCCGGTCTGGATCAGGTCGGTCTCGACTTCGGTCAGATGCTTGCGCCCATGGTCGGACACGCCCGACAGCAGGCGCTTGACATGGGAGCCCAGGATTTTTTTTCTCGTCATAACAGTCTCGTCACTCCACCTGCTTTATTTGCGCACCGGCGGGCCGGACGGCGCGGGCGCCGGCGCCGTTGGCGTTGCCGTCTCGTCCGCGCCCACCTCCATCTGGCGGGCGCCGTCGCGCATCACGTTTTCCTCGGTGCGCTTGTTCATCACGATGATGCTGATGCGGCGGTTGATCGGGTTGAACGGATCGGCCTTGTCCAGGTGGGCGGCCGAGGCCAGCCCCACCACCCGCAGCACCTTGTTGTCGGCCATGCCGCCGGCGATCAGCTCGCGGCGCGAGGCGTTGGCGCGGTCGGCCGACAATTCCCAGTTGCTGTAGCCGGCGTCGCTCAAATACGGCGTCGAGTCGGTGTGGCCGGACAGGCCGATCTTGTTGGGCACGTCGTTCAGCACGAAGCCGATCGCGTGCAGGATCTCGCGCGTGTACGGTTGCAGCTCGGCCTTGGCCAGCGCGAACATCGGCCGGTTCTGCTCGTCGACGATCTGGATCCGCAAGCCCTCGCTGGTGATGTCGAGCAGCAGCTGGTCCTTGTATTTCTTCAGCAGCGGGTTGGCCTCGATCTGCGCCTCGATCTTTTGCTTGAGCGCCTTGAGGCGCTGGTTTTCCTCGGCCTCCAGCGCGGCCTTGGCGGCGGTCAGATTAAACGTCTTCTTGATCTGCGGGTCGTCGCTGGCCTTGACCTGGCCGTCGCGCCGCGTCAGATCCTTGCCGCCGCCGGGGATCACCGACGAGCTGTCGCCGCTGCCCGAGCCGCCCTGCAGCGCCACCTTGAGCGGCGTCTTGAAGTATTCCGAGATGCCGTTCAAGTCGCCCTTGGTGGTCGAGCCGAGCAGCCACATCAGGAGGAAGAAGGCCATCATCGCCGTCACGAAGTCGGCGTACGCGATCTTCCAGGCGCCGCCATGATGGCCGCCGCCGCCCTTCTTGATGCGCTTGACGATAATCGGCCGCAAGCCCTCTTCAGCCATGATGCTTCCTTATGGTTGCCGCGGCGCCGCCTGTCATGCGCGCGCTCACTTGGACTTCGATTTCTTAATATGATCCTCCAGCTCGGCAAAGCTGGGGCGCTCGGTTGAGTACAGGACCTTGCGGCCGAACTCCACCGCCAGCGCCGGCGCATAGCCGTTCAGGCTGGCCAGCAGCGTGACTTTCACGCACTGGTACATCTTGGTCGATTCGTCCAGCTTTTGTTCCAGCAGGCTGGCCAGCGGACCGACGAAGCCGTAGGCCAGCAGGATGCCGAGGAAGGTGCCGACCAGCGCGTGCGCGATCAGGATGCCCAGCTCGGCCGGCGGCAAGCCCACCGATTCCATCGTATGCACCACGCCCATCACCGCGGCCACGATGCCGAACGCCGGCATGCCGTCGCCCAGCTTGGCGATGGCGTGCGCCGGCACGGCGTGCTCGTGGTGGTGGGTCTCGATCTCGTTGTCCATCAGGTTCTCGATCTGGAACGCATCCATATTACCGGACACCATCAGGCGCAGGTAGTCGGTCATGAACTCGACGATGTGGTGGTCCTCCAGCACGCTCGGATACTTGCTGAACAGCGGGCTCTGCTCGGGGCTGTCGATGTCGCCCTCGATCGACATCAGGCCTTCCTTGCGCACCTTGGACAGCACGTCGAACAGCAGCGACATCAGCTCCATGTACAGGTCTTTGGTGTAGCGCGAGCCCTTGAACAGGGTCGGGATCGCGGCCAGGGTGGCCTTCAGGGCCTTGCCGTTGTTACCGACCAGGAAAGCGCCGAGCGCGCCGCCGCCGATCATCACCAGCTCGAGCGGCTGCAGCAGTGCGGCCAGATGCCCGCCATTCATGGCGAAGCCGCCGAACACGCCGACGCAGACCACTACATATCCAATTATGACTAACAAGTGCCCAGACTCCCCGGTATGAAAACGGGCGGTATCATACCTAACAATCGCCCGATTTCAATAAATTTACATGTAGAACTACAATAGCGTGACTAGGGGGGAGCGGGCAAGAGAATAACGCGAAATGATGCTTAAAAGTACCATATGTAGAGGGCATCCTCGGCCTCTGTGGTGTGGATGGTGCGGTCCGGCGCCCGGGCGTCGATAGCGAATTCGTAGCTGGCCAGCATGGCGCCGGGCCGCATTTCGGCCGCCGCCTTGCGCCACAGGCCGGGCATGGCGGCCGGCGACAGGTAGGCGAACACCAGCCGGTACTGGCCGAAGTCCAGCTTTTCGTAATCGCCCAGCGTGAAGCGGGCGCGGCTGCCGCTGATGGCGGCGCGCAGTCGGCTATACAACCAGGGCAGCGGCGCCAGCTCGATGCCGTGGCATTCGGCGTCCGGACGCTGGCGCGCCAGGTACAGCACCAGTCCGCCCAGGCCACTGCCGATGTCGATCACCCGCAGCGGCGCGCCATCGGCGGCCGGCGGCGGCAGAATTTGACGTACCGCATCCCACACCGCCGGGTTCGACGGGTAGTACGGCACCTGGGTGCGGAAGGTCGACCAGTACAGGCCGAGCAGGAGCAGGAAGGCGGCCAGGAACAGCCAGGGCGGCAGTTGCAGCGCCAGCGCGGCCAGCAGCGCGGCCGGGAACAGCAGCTGGATCGGGCGCCACCACGCGGCCAGGCCCAGTTTCCAGGTCAGGCCGGCCGCCAGCAGGCCCTGCACGGCCGCCACGCTCCAGTAGTCGACCGGTAAACGGCAACTGGCCATCACATAAATGATGGCCAGCGTCAGCGGCGCGGCGCCGCATTGGATCAGCAGCGCCCGCACGGCGGGCGCGCGGGCGATGCGCAGCAGGTAGGGATCGGGGCCGGGCCGGCTCACGCGGCCAGGACGTCGGCGTCGCGGGCCTTCTTGGTCTTGCCGGCGCGCGAGGGCATGTGGCACAGGCCGCAGACGTAGCTGCCGTTCAGGTCCATGCAGTTGACCACGAACTTGCCCTGGCACTTGCCGCACGGGGCCAGTTCCAGCATCTTGCCGCTGAAGAAGCGCACCAGCGTCCAGGCGCGGGTCAGCGACAGCAGCGGCTCCTCGCCCGCTTCCGGCGGCATTTGTTCCAGGTACAGCTTGTAGGCCTTCATGACCGCCTCGATGCCGGTGGCGCCGGCGTGCTCGGTCAGGAATTTGTGGATGTTGATGAACAGCGAGGAGTGGATGTTCGGCTGCCAGGTCAGGAACCAGTCGGTGGAGAACGGCAGCATGCCTTTCGGCGGCGACACGCCCTTGAGCTCCTTGTACAGCTTGAGCAGGCGTTCGCGCGACAGCGACACTTCCGATTCCAGCAGCTGCAGGCGCGCGCCAAGCTGGATCAGTTCGATGGCCAGCTGGATTTCCTGGGCTTCCGTCACTACGCTTTTCTTGGACATGATCCGGCTCCGGCTGGGTGATCAGGCGATTTCTTCGACGGCTTGGCCGGCCATCAGGATGGCGGCGTGCGACTGGGCCAGCACGCGGTCCTTATTATAGTTGGTCAGCATCGACAGGATGGCGCCGTCGTCGAAGCGGAAGCGGGCCAGCATCATGTTGCCGCCTGCCAGTTTCAGGATCTGGGCGTTGCTCATGCCTTCGATCAGGTCGGCGATCTCGGCGGCGATGCCGAGGCGGAAGATCGCGGTAACTTTGTCGGCGCGGATCATCTGCTGGGCCAACATCAGGTAGCTCAGGTTAGCGTCGCGAATTTCAGCCATCATATCGTTAGCGGTCATTTTCCATCTCCTAGTATCTGCACTGCGGAACACAATTGCGTTTCCAGTGAGATACATTCTGCGGGAGCAACAAAAATACGAGTAGAGGATGGCCTCCGTATTTTTCGTCAGGAAATAGCGAACGCGATCCGTCGGTGTTTGTCTGACAAACACTCGCGAATCACTCATCAGCGCCCTTGCGGCGCCGGTTTGGTAAGGTCCAAGATCTTCAAAAAAGTCCTGTCATGAAGCGAAAATAAAACGGTTCAGCGACTCTTTTTTGCTACATCTAACCCGGTTACGGCAGCGTTGTGAGGAACTTTAGGGTTCCAGCGAAAATATTTTGAATTATTTTCGTTTCACTTCCTGCAACCTGATGGCGCTTTTCCGCTCATCATGAATCTGGTAACGGCAGCGTTTCGGGGAACTTTAGGGTTTTTTTGAAAAAAATCGAAAATAATTTAAAAAAGTCGCAAAGCCAGCATCCATGCGGGTTTGCGGGGAGGTGGCGGCTCCCGCGCGGGGCCCGCCGGCGGTTTTTCGGGTTACACTGGCAACTTATTGAAGCCTAAAGCATCTCCCCACCCTTGCAAGAAAGTTACATAATGACAACTCGCAATGACTGCCTGGGCCGCGACGCGCAAGATCCGCTCGCCGCGCTGCGCGACCAGTTCGACCTGCCCGACCGTGTGATTTATCTGGATGGCAACTCTTTAGGCGCCCGCCCCAAGGCCGCGCTGGCCCGCGCCCAGCAGGTGATCGCCCAGGAATGGGGCCATGACCTGATCCGCAGCTGGAACAGCGCCGGCTGGTTCGACCTGCCCAAGCGCCTGGGCAACCGCTTGGCCCCGCTGATCGGCGGCATGGACGGCGAAGTGGTCATCACCGACACCACCTCGGTCAACCTGTTCAAGGCGCTGGCCGCCGCGCTGCACATGCAGGCCAGCGACCCGGCCCCGGCCCGGTCCGCGCGCCGCGTGATCGTCACCGAACGCTCCAACTTCCCCACCGACATCTACATGGCCCAGGGCCTGAGCGGCTGGCTGGAACGCGGCTACAGCGTCAAGCTGGTCGACTCGGTCGACGAACTGCCGGCCGCCATCGGCGCCGACACCGCCGTCGTCCTGCTCACCCACGTCAACTACCGCACCGGCTACCAGCACGACATGCGCGCCACCAGCGCCCTCGCCCACGCGGCCGGCGCGCTGACCGTCTGGGATCTGGCGCACTCGGCCGGCGCGGTGCCGGTCGACCTGAACGCCGACGGCGCCGACCTGGCCGTGGGCTGCACCTATAAATACCTGAACGGCGGCCCCGGCGCGCCGGCCTTCATCTGGGTGCCGCGCAAGCACCAGGAACGGTTCCGCCAGCCGCTGTCGGGCTGGTGGGGCCACGCCGCCCCGTTCGCCATGGCGCCGGACTTCGCGCCCACCGACGGCATCGGCCGCGCGCTGTGCGGCACGCAGCCGGTGGTGTCGCTAGCGATGGTCGAGTGCGGCCTGGATGTGTTCGGGCAGACCAGCATGGCCGCCATCCGCGCCAAGTCGCTGGCACTGACCGATTTGTTCATCGAACTGGTCGAGCAGCGCTGCGTCGATCACCCGCTGGGGCTGGTCACGCCACGCGAGCACGCCCGCCGCGGCAGCCAGGTCAGCTTCACCCATCCGCACGGCTACGCGGTGATGTCGGCGCTGATCGCGCGCGGCGTCATCGGCGACTACCGCGAGCCGGCCATCATGCGCTTCGGCTTCACGCCGCTGTACACCAGCTATGCCGACGTCTGGGACGCGGTGGAAATCCTGCGCGACATCCTCGACCGCAAAGACTACAACGTCGACGCCAAGCGCGACGCCGTGACCTGAAACGAGATAAATAATATGAGCGATTCCAAAACCAGCACCAGCGGCTGCCCGATGCACGCCGCCGAGACCGGCAGCGCCGAATGGCACGGCGCGCAAATGGACTTCAGCAACTCGATGAGCTACGGCGATTACCTGGGCCTGGACCAGATCCTCAACGCCCAGCACCCGCTGTCGCCCAACCACAATGAGATGCTGTTCATCGTCCAGCACCAGACCAGCGAGCTGTGGATGAAGCTGATGCTGCACGAGATGCACGCGGTGCGCAGCCACCTGCAATCGGACGACCTGGCGCCGGCCTTCAAGATGTTGGCCCGCGTGGCCCGCATCATGGACCAGCTGGTGCACGCCTGGGACGTACTGGCCACGATGACGCCGCCCGAATACACGGCCATCCGCCCCTACCTGGGCGCCTCGTCCGGCTTCCAGTCCTACCAGTACCGCGAGATCGAGTTCATCCTCGGTAATAAGAACGCCGCGCTGCTCAACGTCCACACCACCGCGCCCGCCGCGTTCGCCGTGCTGGACAAGGCGCTGCGCGAGCCGTCGGTCTACGACGAGGCGATCAAGCTGCTGGCCCGCAACGGCCTGCCGGTCGCCGCCGAGCGCCTGAACGCCGACTGGACCCAGCCTACCGTCGCCGACGAGTCCGTCAAGAACGCGTGGCTGGAAGTCTACCGCGACCCGAGCCGCCACTGGGCGCTGTACGAGCTGGCCGAGAAGCTGGTCGACCTGGAGGCCGCGTTCCGTTTCTGGCGCTTCCGCCACGTCACCACGGTCGAGCGCATCATCGGCTTCAAGACCGGCACCGGCGGCACGGCCGGCGTCAGCTACCTGCGCAAGATGCTGGACGTGGTGCTGTTCCCCGAACTGTTCGCCCTGCGCACCGCCCTCTGAGATTGCCGCGAGAATACACAGTGGGGGTGGGTCTGCACGGCCATTGGGTAAACGCTACTGAAACCGCCTTCTAAAACCTTCTGAAATCATCCGGATCGTGCTGTAAATTCCGCCGCCCCCGCGCCAGCGGGATTCCGCAGATTTCAGAACGTTTCAGAAAGCCGAATCAGTACCGTTTTTCCGAAGGTCCGCAAAAAGGCACCCCATCCCCCCTGCTCCGGCTTGATTCCCGGCATTTGTCCACGCTTGCGCAAAACGGCCGCGCCGCCACATATTGCGCACCTTGGCGCAGTAAGATAAGCACCATCTTACCCAGCAAGGAAAACGCATGGACTACGAAGTACTGACCCTGGCCGGCCTGTGGAACTCCGGCCCCGCCCACTGGCAAACGCAATGGGAAGGCCAGCACCCCGGCTGGGTCCGCGTACCGCACCGCGACTGGGACACCCCCGACCGCACCGAATGGGTGGCCGAACTGGACGCCGCCATCGCCCAGTGCAAGCGCCCGCCGGTGCTGGCCGCGCACAGCCTGAGCTGCTCGCTGGTCGGCCGCTGGGCCGCCTCCGGCTCGACGCTGAAGATCGCCGGCGCCTTCCTGGTCGCCCCCAGCGACACCGACGCCCCCAGCTACCCCGACTGCACCACCGGCTTCCAGCCCATGCTGCTGGAACGCCTGCCCTTCCCCAGCATCGTGATCACCAGCAGCGACGACCAGTACGTCAGCCCGCAACGCGCCCGCCAGTTCGCGCAAGCCTGGGGCAGCGAGTACGTCGAGATCGGCAACGCCGGCCACATCAACGGCGATGCCGGCTACGGCCCCTGGCCCGAAGGCGAACGCCTGCTGCGCGATTTCTGCGAAAAGGTGCACCGCTGAGGGAACTCCCGCGCCGGCCGGCCCTCTAACTAAGCATCACGCACAAGGAGGGAAAAAAAATGAACCAGCATCTCCGCCACTGCGCAGCCGCCGCCGGCCTGCTGCTCATGACCGCGACGGCCAGCGCCGCCACCTACACCGCCATTCTCACCGGCCCGAAGGAATCGCCGTCCAACACTTCACCGGGCGTCGGCGCGGCGGTGGTCGCGTTCGACGCCGCCACCCACGTCCTGCAGGTGGACGTAGCCTTCGGCGGCCTGCTCGGCCCCAGCACGGCTTCGCACATCCACTGCTGCACCGCCACGCCGGACGCCGGCACCGCCGGCATCGCCACGGAAACGCCAACCTTCGGCGGCTTCCCCCTGGGCGTGATGCACGGCGCTTACAGCAACATCTACAACACCTCGCTGGCCAGCAGCTGGAACCCGGCCTTCATCAGCAGCCACGGCGGCACGATCGCCGGCGCCGAGGCCGCCTTCGGTGCCGGCCTGGCGGGCGGAGAGGCCTACCTCAACATCCACAGCGACAAGTATCCCGGCGGAGAAATCCGCGGCTTCCTGATGGCCGCGCCGGTGCCCGAACCCGCCATGCTCGGCATGCTGGGCCTGGGCGTGCCAGCCGTGCTGCTGATGGCGCGGCGTCGCCGTAAAGTGGCCTGAACTAGCGCGCCGCTCCGACCAGCGGCAGCTCGATATAACTGTCGTGGTAGACGCGCTGGGTCGCCTTCTTGTAGTCGCCCGGCTGGGCGTAGAAGATGTTCGGCACAAAGGTCTGCGGGTTGCGGTCGTACAGCGGGAACCAGCTGGACTGCACCTGCACCATGATGCGGTGCCCCGGCAGGAACACGTGGTTGGTGGTCGGCATGGCGAAGGTGTAAGGCAAGGCCGTGTTGGCGGCGATCGGCTTGGCGGTCGCCAGGCTCTCGCGGTAGCGGCCTCGGAAAATGTCGGCGGACACCATCAACTGGTAGCCGCCCATCTCCGGCTGCGCCGCCACCTGGTCCGGGTAGACGTCGATCAGCTTGACGACCCAGTCCGCGTCGCTGCCGCTGGTCGCGGCCAGCAGATGCGCCACCGGCTCGCCGCTGATCTTCACCGGCGCCGTCAGCACGTCCGTCGTATAGCTCAGCACATCCGTGCGGCCGGACGCCTCGCGCTGGTCGTCCACCAGCCAGCGCGGCCAGGTCTGGCCCTTGGCCTCGTCGTAGCCATACGGCGCGATCGGCCGCGCGCGGTACGGCACCGGCTTGGCCGGATCGGACACATACTCGTCGAACGCCGCCCGCTGCGCCGGCGCCGAAGCCGGCCGCGACGCCTCATTGGTCAGCCGCAGCTTGCCGCCCGCCGCCAACCTCAACGTGGCCGGCGCAATCGTGCAGCCGCTCACGCAGCCGCTCGGCCAGCTGTTCAGCGAGCGCCACTTGTTGCTACCCGTCTCAAAGGCCGTCACCGGCGCGATAGTCGCGACCGGCGTCGACGGCGCGACCGCCCCGGCCGGCGCATCGTCCTGCAAATAACGGTCCAGGAAAGGCCGCAAAATCTCCTGCCGGAAGTACAGCGCCGTATCGCTGTTGAAGCGCAGCGGACCCAGGTGGCTGCCATCGCCGATGCCGCCGCCATGGTTCCACGGCCCCATCACCAGGAACACCTTGTTATCCTGGTCATGCGGCTTGATCGCCTTGTACACCGCGATCGCGCCATAGATATCCTCGGCATCCCACAGGCTGTGCACCAGCATGGTCGGTACCGTCACCGGCTGCTGCGCCAGTATCTTGTCCATCGCCTGCCCGCTCCAGAACGCGTCATAGCTCGGATGCGCGACGATCTTGCGCCAGAAACCGCTCTGCTCCACGCCCCGCTGGCGCGCCAGCTCGCCCACCGAACCGGCGCGGATGAAGGTATCGTAATCGTCGTAGTGCGAGGTGTACCACTTGGCCTCGTTGCGCCGCGTGACCACCTGCTCCAGCACATACGACAGATTCACCTGCCGGAACGCGCCATTGTGGAACCAGTCGTCGCCGCGCCAGCCGTCCACCATCGGGTTCATCGGCACCGCCACCTTCAGCGCCGGATGCGGATGGACCAGCGCCATCAGCGGCAGGAAGCCGTCATACGAAATGCCGATGATGCCGACCTTGCCATTAGTCTCGGGAATATTCTTGACCAGCCAATCGATGGTGTCCCAGGTATCGGTGGAATGATCGACCGGCGTCGGATTGAGCGCGCTGCCGCTCAGCGGCCGGTTCATCACATAATCGCCCTCGGACCCATACTTGCCGCGCACATCCTGCACCACGCGGATGTAACCGCCCTCGGCGATGACATCGGCCGCATTGTCATAGCCCTGCAGCATGGACTCCATCAGCGAGCTCTCGTTATGGCTGGTCAGCTCGGCCGCGCTGTAGGGCGTGCGCGTCAGCAGGATGGGCGCGTGGCTGGCCTTGCGCGGCACGATGATCACGGTGTTGAGCTTGACTCCGTCGCGCATCGGTATCATCACACTGCGCTTGACGTAGTCGAGTCCGTCCAACGGCGCCTTGAACTCATCCGGCGTCTCGCTCGGCAATGCGGGATAAAGGGGAACCGCCGCCACACCCGGCGTCGAGGCCGGCAGCTGGGCCAGGACGGCCGGAGCGGAAACAACAAGGGCGCCAGTCAGCGCCCAGAGTATCTTGTTCATGTACATCCCGGGAGTGTGCCTATGAAACCCTAAAAATAGCACAACTCCCGGTTGCAGCCTTACTTGCTTGCCCCGTTCAGCAGCATCTCGTTCAGACGCTTGACGAAGGTGGCCGGATCGCTCAGCGAACCGCCCTCGGCCAGCAGCGCCTGGTCGAACAGGATGTTGGCCCAGTCGCTGAAGGCGCTACCCGCTTCCTCATACTTCAGGCGCGTCACCAGCGGGTGGTTAGGGTTGATCTCCAGGATAGGCTTGGACTCAGGCGCGCTCTGGCCGGCCGCCTTCAGCATGCGCAGCAGGTTGCCCGACAACTCATGCTCGTCCGCCACCAGGCAGGCCGGCGAATCGGTCAGGCGGAACGTCACGCGCACGTCCTTGGCCTTGTCCGACAAGGCTTCCTTCATCTTGCCGACCAAATCCTTGTACGAAGTCTCGGTCTCCTCGTGTTCCTTTTTCTCGGCCTCGTCTTCCAGCGCGCCCAGATCCAGGCCGCCCTTGGCCACCGACACCAGCTCCTTGCCTTCGAACTCGGTCAGGAAGGACAGCATCCACTCGTCCACGCGGTCGGTCAGCAGCAGCACTTCCACGCCCTTCTTGCGGAAGATCTCCAGGTGCGGCGAGTTCTTCGCGGCGACGTAGTTATCGGCCGTGACGTAGTAGATCTTGTCCTGGCCTTCCTTCACGCGCGCCACGTACTGCTCCAGCGAGACGCTTTGCTCGTCGCTGTCGTTGGCGGTCGAGGCGAAGCGCAGCAGCTTGGCCAGACGGTCCTTGTTGGCCGCGTCCTCGCCGATGCCCTCTTTCAGCACCTGGCCGAACTCCTTCCAGAAGGTGACATACTTGTCCTTCTTCTCCTGCTCATCGGCGTTCGCCAGTTCCTCCAGCATGCCGATCACACGCTTGGTCGAACCGTCGCGGATCACCTTCACATCGCGCGACTCCTGCAGGATCTCGCGCGACACGTTCAGCGGCAAGTCGGCCGAATCGATCACGCCCTTCACCATGCGCAGGTAGGCCGGCATCAGCTGCTCTGCATCGTCCATGATGAACACGCGCTTGACGTACAGCTTGATGCCGCCGCGCTTATTGCGGTCCCACAGGTCGAACGGCGCCTTGGCCGGGATGTACAGCAGCTGCGTGTACTCGCTGCGGCCTTCCACGCGGTTGTGCGTGTGCGTCAGCGGCGCCTGGAAGTCGTGCGACACGTGCTTGTAGAATTCCTCGTACTGCTCCGGCGTGATGTCCGCCTTGTTGCGGGCCCACAGCGCGCTGGCCTGGTTGATGGTTTCCAGTTCGTCCTTGACGACGGTTTCCTTCTTCTCCTCGTCCCACTCTTCCTTCGCCATCACGATAGGCAGCGAGATATGGTCCGAGTACTTGCGGATGATGGACTTGATCTTCCACGACGACAGCAGCTCGTCCTCGCCCTCGCGCAGGTGCAGGATGATGTCGGTGCCGCGGCCGGTCTTCTCGATCTGCTCGACCGAGTAATCGCCCTCGCCGGCCGATTCCCAGCGCACGCCTTCGGAGGCTGGCGCGCCGGCGCGGCGGGTTTCGACGGTGATCTTGTCGGCCACGATGAAGCCCGAATAGAAGCCCACGCCGAACTGGCCGATCAGGGCCGCGTCCTGCTGCTGGTCGCCGGACAGCTTGCCGAAGAATTCCTTGGTGCCCGATTTGGCGATGGTGCCCAGGTGCGAGATCGCCTCGTCGCGGCTCATGCCGATGCCGTTGTCGGAAATCGTGATGGTGCGCGCGGCCTTGTCGAACGATACCTTGATCTTCAGCTCATGGTCGTTGCCATACAGGGCGTCGTTGTTGATCGCCTCGAAGCGCAGCTTGTCGGACGCGTCGGACGCGTTCGAAATCAGCTCGCGCAGGAAAATCTCTTTATTCGAGTACAGCGAGTGGATCATCAGCTGCAGCAGCTGTTTTACTTCGGCCTGAAATCCCAGGGTTTGCTTATCGGTGTCTGCCATTTTGAAAGCCTCAATAGTCTTGTGGTGGATGATACAAAAAACGCAAAAGTTCCAGGAACGTGGGGATTATAAGAGCGATTTCAAGAGCGGCCCCTCATTTGCCCAACTCCCGCTCAAGGAAGCGCCACACCGCCGGCTCCTGCATCGCCGCTACGTTGAGCCGCATGCGGGTCGACGGCAGCTGCTTGGGCGAGAACAGGCTGCCCGGCGCCAGCAGCATGTTGTGCGCCATCGCGCGCTCGGTCAGCACATTGGTGTCGCAGCCGGCATCAGCCCACACGAACATGCCGGCCGGCGCCACCACGTCCACCTTCAGTCCCACCCGCTCCATCTGGCGGATGGTCTTGGCGCGGATGCCGTCGAGCCGCGCGCGCACCCGGTCGATATGCTTGCGGAACGAGCCCTCCGACAGCACCTTGTACACCACCCGCTCGCCGATATCGCTGGTGGTCAGCATGGTCAGCATCTTGCGGTCGGCCAGGCGCTCGGCGCGTTCCGGCGAGGTCGCGATGAAGCCCACCCGCAGGTTGGCCGCCATCGTCTTCGAAAAGCCGCCGAGATAAATCACCCTTTGCAGCTGGTCCAGCGCCGCCAGCCGCGTGGCCGGCTGCACCGCGACGCCCGGATGCAGGTCGCAATAGATATCGTCTTCGACGATGATGAAGTCATGCTCCTCCGCCAGCCGCAGCACCTGGAAGGCCTTGGCCGCCGACAGCGAGGTCGAACTGGGGTTGTGCAGCACCGAATTGATGATGTACAGCTTGGGCTTGTGCAGCGCCGCCAGCTCCGCCAGTTGCGCGATGTCCGGGCCGTCGGCCAGGCGCGGAATGCCCACCACCTTGGCGCCCAGCGCCGCGAAGGAGCCGAACATCAGGAACCAGGCCGGATCGTCGACAAAGATCGTATCGCCCGGCCGCGTGAACTCGCGCGCCACCAGGTCCAGCGCCTGCGTCACACCGGCCGTGGTGACGATCTGCTCCGGCGCGGCGGCGATTTCCAGCTCGGCCATCTTCAGCTGCAGCTGCTGGCGCAGCGGCAGGAAGCCCTGCGGCACGCCGTAGCCGATCAGCAGATTGGCATTCTGCCGGCTGACCGCGCGCAGCGCATTGCCGATGGCGACACCGTCCAGCCAGTCCGGCGGCAGCACGCCGGTTCCCGGCATCTGCCCGTGCGGCATCTGGCGGAACATATTCCGCACCAGCCAGACCACGTCGATCGGCTTGACGCCGGGCTGCTCGCGCTCCGCCTCGCCGGTCCGGCGCCGCCCGCCCGGCCGCCGCTGCGCCAGGTTCAGCTCCATCGCCGCCGGCTCGCGCACGAAAAAGCCCGCGCCCCGGCGCGACTCCAGATAGCCGGAGGCCACCAGCTTGTCGTAGCTGGCCACCACCGTGAACGCCGACACGCCGTGCGCCGCCGCGAACGCGCGGATCGACGGCATGCGCGCGCCGCCGCGCAGCAGGCGGTCATCGATGCGCGCCGCCACTGAGCGGACGATCTGGTCGATCAGCGTCTCGCCCGACTCGCGCGACAGCAGTCCGAGCACCATCCCCGGCTGCCCCGCCCGCGCCGCGCCCGGGCCGCCCTCGCCATCCTTGCCGCCCTTACCGCCTTTGCCGGCGCCGCCAGCCGTCGTCGCGCGCACCGCGGAAGACGCCGTCGCCACCGCCGCCACCGCAGGCCCCGGCGCGGCCGCCGCCACGGCCCGGCTGGTGGCCGCCTTGGCCGCCGAATGCGCCTCAGCCGCCACCCGCCCGGAAGCCGCCTTGGCCACCGAACGCGCCTCGGCCGCCGCCAGCGCCTCGGCCACCGCCTCCGCCGCAGCCGACGCGGCGGCGCCCAAAAGTGAAGTGCGCGTGCGTGTATTGGTCATTTTACCGTCACAGTATGAGAAATTATGTGCACAAGTGTACTGGCACTGTACTGGTTTTGTCACGTAGCATACAACCATACCAACCATATAACCACCACTGGAGACCGCATGACCCACAGCGCCCCGCCGCCCGCCGCCGTCCCCATCGCCACCCGCCCTGGCCTGAGCGATGAAACCACCGGCATGCTGCTCGGCCTGATCGCGGTCGCCATCTTCAGCCTGACGCTGCCCTTCACCCGCCTGGCCGTGGGCGGCGGCGATACCGGCGCCGGCCTCTCGCCCACCTTCGTCGCCCTCGGCCGCGCGCTGGTGGCCGCCGTGCTGGCCGCCGGCTGGCTGGCCTGGAAGCGCGCCCCGCTGCCGCCGCGCTCAGCCCTGGCGCCGCTGGCCATGGTGGCGATAGGCTGCATCATCGGCTTCCCCTGGCTGACCTCCATCGCCATGCGCAGCCTGCCGGCCGCCCACGGCGCCGTACTGGTCGGCATCCTGCCGCTGGCCACCGCCGTCTTCGGCGCCCTGCTGGCCGGCGAAAAACCGTCGGCCGGCTTCTGGATCATGGCCAGTGTGGGCTCGGCGCTGGTGATCGGCTTTGCGCTGGGCCAGAGCGGCGGCAGTCTGCATCCGGCCGACCTGGCCATCTTCCTGGCCGTGCTGCTGGCCGCGATGGGCTACGCCGCCGGCGGCCGCCTGTCGCAGACACTGGGCGGACAACAGACCATCTGCTGGGCGCTGCTGCTCTCGGCGCCGGTGCTGTTGCCGCTGGTGGGCTGGCTGTGCTGGCAGGACGGCCCGCAGCTGGCCGCCGCCAGCCCCGCCGCCTGGACCGGCTTCGCCTACGTCTCCGTGTTCTCGATGTTCATCGGATTCTTCTTCTGGTACCGCGGCATGGCGCTGGGCGGCGTAGCGCGGGTCGGCCAGGTGCAACTGGTCCAGCCCTTCCTGTCGCTGCTCGGCGCCGCCCTGGTCCTGGGCGAGGCGCTGGAATGGCCCACTGTCGTTTTTGCAATCGCCGTCATCGCCGTGGTGGGTGCCGGCCGCAAAATGCAGGTAAAACGGGGCGAAAACCGTAGACTATCTTGATTTCGCCACGATTGTGGGCGGCCCCTGCCGCTGACGTACAATATCGGTCTTGAACCTGCTTTTCCCACTTACTCTTTGGATAACCACATGTCTGTCTACGAAAAACTGAAAGCGCTCGATATCACCCTCGCCGCACCCGCCACCCCGGCGGCGGCCTACGTCATGTACGCCCAAACCGGCAACCTGGTGTTCCTGTCGGGTCATATCGCCAAGCGCGCCGACGGCAGCGTGTGGGTCGGCCAGTTGGGCAAGAACATCGACACCGCCGAAGGCAAGGCCGCCGCGCGCGCCATCGCCATCGACCTGATGGGCACCCTGCAAGCGGCCGTCGGCGGCGACCTGACCCGCGTCAAGCGCATCGTCAAGGTCATGAGCCTGGTGAACTCCACCCCTGAATTTACCGAACAGCACCTGGTCACCAACGGCGCCTCCGAGCTGCTGGGCGAAGTCTTCGGCGAAGCCGGCAAGCACGCCCGCTCGGCCTTTGGTGTCGCACAAATCCCGCTTGGCGCCTGCGTCGAAATCGAACTGATCGCGGAAGTCGCGTAAGCGGGCGGCTTCTTACCCGAAGCCGTTCCTTTTATAAGAGCACGCCACAAGCGAGCTTGATGAACAACCGGCAGCGCCGGTTCACTCTAGTGAGACATGTATGAAAATCGAAAACCCTAATCCGATCCAGTGGCGCTTCTCCGAACGCGCCGACCAGCTGCAATCGTCCTTCATCCGCGAGATCCTCAAGATCACCCAGCAGCCGGAGATCATCTCCTTCGCCGGCGGCCTGCCGTCGCCGCTGACCTTCCCGGTCGACGAGATGAAAGCCGCCTTCGACAAGGTGCTGAGCGAGAACGGCAAGGTCGCCCTGCAATACGGCCCGACCGACGGCTACCTGCCGCTGCGCCAGTGGATCGCCGATTCGCTCTCCACCAACGGCGCGAAAATCGTGCCGGAACAGGTGCTGATGACCTCCGGCTCCCAGCAAGCGCTGGACCTGCTGGGCAAGGTGCTGATCGACGAAGGCAGCCGCGTGCTGGTCGAGACCCCGTCCTACCTGGGCGCGCTGCAGGCGTTCTCGGTCTACCGTCCTGAATTCAAATCCGTCGCCACCGACGAACATGGCCTGGTGCCGTCGTCGCTGGACGCCGTCGCCCAGGGCGCGCGCCTGCTGTACGCGCTGCCGAACTTCCAGAACCCGACCGGCCGCACCCTGTCCGTCGAGCGCCGCCTGGAGCTGGTGGAAACCTGCGCCCGCCTCGGCCTGCCGCTGATCGAGGACGATCCGTACGGCGCCTTGAGCTACAAGGGCGACCCGCTGCCGAAGATGGTGGCGATGAACCCGGACGGCGTGATCTACATGGGCTCCTTCTCCAAGGTGCTGACCCCCGGCATCCGCCTGGGCTACGTGGTCGCCCCGCTGCCGCTGGTGCGCCGCCTGGAGCTGGCCAAGCAGGCCGCCGACCTGCACACCTCGCAGCTGACCCAGATGGTCGTGCACGAAGTGATCAAGGACGGCTTCCTGGGCCGCCACATCCCGAAAATCCGCGCCCTGTACGGCGACCAGTGCCAGGTCATGCTGGACGCGATGGCCCAGCACTTCCCGGCCGGCGTCGAGTGGACCAAGCCGGAAGGCGGCATGTTCATCTGGGTCACGCTGCCTAAGCACATCGACGCCATGAAGCTGCTGGACGAAGCCATTGCCCAGAAGGTCGCCTTCGTGCCAGGTTCGCCGTTCTACGCCAACGAGCCGGAAACCAACACGCTGCGCCTGTCCTTCGTCACTGTGGCGCCGGACCGCATCCGCACCGGCATCGAGATCCTCGGCAAGCTGATCGCCGCCAAGATCTAATCAGTCCCGCCAATTGTGGGCGGCCGCGCGCCGCCCACAAATACAACAAAGCCGCCGCGACTTTATCACCAAAAGTCACGTTCGCCGGCCAAAGCCATAACATCCCATCAACATTAAGTAAGCCATTAGCATGCTGGCGTGGCATCGCTACAAATTCTGAAGACTTCATCAAAAAACTGCCCATGATTTTTCACATGGCGGCGGGCCGACGCGTTATGATTTGAACGAATAGTCACCTTCCTGTCAGGCCAGCCCTTGTTCAACCCAGTCCCCAATCCTCTTCTAGCCACGCGGCGTGACGCCGCGATACTCATAGTGGACGACGCGCCGGAGAACCTGAGCGCGCTGCGCAAACTGATGGTCCAGCAAGGCTACCAGACCTTTGTCGCCACCTCCGGCGAACGGGCGCTGAAGATCGCCCGCCGCGTCCATCCGGACCTGATCCTGCTGGACGTGGTCATGCCCGGCATGGACGGTTTCGAGACCTGCCGCCAGCTCAAGAGCCACGCCGCCACCCAGCGCATCCCGGTCATCTTCATGAGCGCGCGCACCGAGACCGAGGACGTGGTGGCCGGCTTCGACATCGGCGCGGTGGACTACATCAGCAAGCCGCTGCGCATGGCCGAGGTGAGCGCCCGCGTGCGCACGCAGCTCAACATCCGCAGCAAGAGCGAGACCCACGAAGAACAGGCCGAACGCCTGCGCACCATCGTCAACAACATGGCCGAGGGCCTGCTGATCATCGAAGCGGACGGCCGCATCCAGTTCACCAACCCGGCCTGCGACAAATACCTGGGCTACCAGGAAAACGAACTGGCCGGCAGCTCCATCGCCGACCTGCTCAATCCCCTGGTGGCGCAGGAATACCTGGACTACTTCGACCGCTACGCCGCCGCGCCGGAAACGGCGCACAGCCACGGCACGCGCGAGGTGATCATCCGCCACCGCAACGGCAGCTCGGTGTGCATGGACCTGACCCTGACGCCGATGTACCTGCGCCAGCCGCTGTTCATCGGCCTGCTGCACGACATCACCCACCACAAGCAATCGGAGGACGCGCTGCAGCGCGCCGCCATGGTCGACCCGCTGACCAAGATCGCCAACCGCCGCCACTTCGACACCTTCCTCGAAAAGGAATGGCAGCGCGCCATGCGCAGCGGCCTGCCCTTGTCGCTGGTGGTGCTGGACGTCGACCACTTCAAATTGTACAACGACACCCTGGGCCACCCGGCCGGCGACGCCTGCCTGCAGCAGGTCGCACAGGCCATCGCCTCGCACGCGCTGCGCCCGACCGACCTGGCGGCGCGCTACGGCGGCGAGGAGTTCGTGCTGCTGTTCGCCGAAACCGACGGCGACTCAGCCCACCTGCTGGCCGAATCGATCCGCGCCCACGTCGAATCGCTGCAGATCCCGCACCCGCGCTCGACCACCTCGGCATGGCTGACGGTGAGCATCGGCGTGGCCACCATCCGGCCGCACCAGCTGGACAACATCGAATCGCTGTTCGTCGCAGCCGACCGCGCCATGTACGTGGCCAAGGAAGGCGGCCGCAATCAGGTGCAGGCCACCACCACCGGCAGCGCCGCGATGGAGGCCGTCAAGGCGCTGGTGATGCGCTGATCCGGCCGTGGCCGCGCAGGGCCTTGAGCCCGAGCGGCACGCTGGCCGCCAGCGCCAGCAGCGAAAACAGGATCACGCCCCAGCCGCCCAAGTCCTGGAACAGCGCCCCGGCGCCGACCGTCCCCAGCGCCACCGCCGCGAAAGTCACCACCACCGATTGCGACAGCAGCGTGCCATCGCGGTCGCGCGCCGAGATAAAGCTGTTCAGTATCGCCATGATGGTATAGAAGGCCGCGTTCAACACCAGCTGCGCGACAAAGAAGGCCGCCACGCCGCGCGCCATGAAGAAGCCGGCCACCGACGCCGACATCACCGCCAGCGCCGCCATCACCGTCAACCCGCGCCGCGCCGCCAGCGCCGGTATGGCCGGCACCACCGCGCCGAAGAACCCCAGCAGCGACGACAGCGACAGCAGCATGCCGATGGACGGCAGCGACAGGCCGATGCGCTCCCCCTGCAGCGCCGACACCGCCCACACGCCCGCCTGCACGCTGTAGACGCCGACGAACATGCCCCACGCCAGCCACACCTCCCCCCGTCCGCGCCGATGGCCGGCATGGACCGCCGGCTGCGGCGCCGGCATCAGCACCGGCACCCGCACCGCCGCCAATCCCAGCACCGCCGCCAGCAGCGCCAAGCCGTACCAGATCCCGCTGCCCGCCGCCACGCCCGGCAGCAGTGTCATTAGCGTGAACACGCCCGCCACCGCCAGCCCGGAAAGCAGCAGCACCACGCCCCACAAGCGTTCCGCATCGCGATGGCAAGCCAGGCAGATGCCGACCATGACGATCATCTGCGCCTCGCAGAAGCCGGCCCCGAAGCGCGCCATCGCAAACGCCGGCGCCGACACCGTCAGCGCCGACAGCACCTGGCTCCACACCAGCAGCACCAGCGCGCCGGCGGTGAGCTGCGACGGCCAGCGCCTGGCCAGCGCCGGCAGCACGACGCAGCCGGCCAGCATGCCCACCACCTCCGCCCCGGCCAGCATGGTGGCCGCGCCCTCGTCCAGCCGCAGGCGCGCCATCGCGTTCGTCACCAGCAGCGGCATCATGGTGGTGCCGCCGATGCCCAGCGCCCAGCAGCAGGCCAGCACGAAGGTGGGACGGACTTGGCGCGCGGGCTGCGCAGGCGTGATGATCATCGTTCCTCCAAAGTGAGCGGCGGGATTGCACGCTGGAGTCAAGCATACGGCGGCGCCGCGCGGCAGGGGGTCCGAAGCGGCCAAAAAGAGACACCTATCCGGCCATTTCCACGCCGGCCGCCCCACGCCCCCGAATCCATACTATGCTGGCTTCATCTTCAAAAGGAGCTGCCGTGACGGCGAAATCCCACCATCCCGATTCCGACGCCGACGTGCCGCCGCATGTGATCCGCCAGGTCCTGCAGCTGCTGGCCAGTCGCGGCCACTCGCCCGAACGCCTGTGCAAGGGCCTGGGCTTCACGCCCGAGAACCTGTGCGACGCCAGCTTCCGCGTCTCCTACCGTCAAACGAGCCTGCTGGTGAAGCGCGCCATGCAGCGCTGGGGCGACCCGGCCATCGGCATCGCCACCGGCGCGCGCCAGACCGTGGTCTGTTTCGGCCTGCCCGGCCTGGGCATGCTGACCTGTGCCACGCTGGGCGAGGCCTTCCACTACCTGGTCCGCCACCAGCGCGCCGCCGGCGCCCTCACCGTCAATGAACTCGGCATCCTCGACGAACATCACTTCGTCGCCGAAGTCACCACGCGCTTCCACGATCCTGAAATGGAGCCTTTCTTCATCGAGGAGATTTTCGTCAGCAGCGTGGAGGTGTCGCGCGCGCTGGTCGGCTCGCACTTCCGGCCGGCGCGGCTGGAGCTGCGCTATCCGCGCCCGGCCTACGCCAGCGCCTACAACGAATACTTCCGCTGCCCGGTGACGTTCAACGCGCCGATGAACCGGTTGATCTGCGACATGGCCTGGTTCCACTGCCCGCTGCCCACCCACGACCGCTACATGCAGGCCACGCTGCAGGCGCAGATCGACAAGCTGCTGGACGTGGACCAGCCGCGCAACGACCTGGTGGAATCGATCATGAACCTGTTGCGGGTCTCGATTGACGAGGTGCCGGGCCTGGCCGCCATCGGCGCGGCGCTCAATCTCAGCGAGCGCACGCTGCGGCGCCGCCTGTCGGACCTGAACACGAGCTACCAGCGGCTGGTCGACCAGGTGCGCTACGAATGCGCGCTCGACCTGCTCAAGCGCAGCGATATGCCGCTGGTGGATGTCGCCATGGCGACCGGCTTCACCGACGCGCGCAACTTCCGCCGCGCCTTCAAGCGCTGGTCCGGCATGCTGCCGAACCAGGTGCGTCAAGGCGCGACGGCACCGCGCCCCAATGCCTGGGCCTAGGCCTTCAGGACAATTCCCACTTCCCTTCGTTGGAAACCACCAGCCCGCGCTTGCGCAGCGATTCCATGTAGCGCGCGTGGCCGCGCACGCCCTTCTTGCGGAACAGCGGTATCAGGCGAGGCAGGAAGTTCGGCGCCAGCATCGCCAGCCGCACCGACCATGACTCGCTCAAGCGCGGATAACGCTCCAGGCAGGGGTTGTCGAGCATGCGCATCACCTGGCGCGCCACGTCCGCCGGCTGCTGCGGCGGGTCCATGAACTGCAGCGTGTTGCCGCCTTCGACCGCCTCGCGCATCAGCATCGGCGTCTCCGTGGCCGAGGGCAGCACGCTGCCCACATGCACGCCGTGCCGCTCGCGGTCCATGCCCAGGCACAGCATGGCCCCGCGCAGCCCGAACTTGGTGGCCGAATACACGCCCGTCTCCGGCAGCGGGAAGATTCCGCCCAGCGACACGGTGTTGATCACGCGCCCATCGCCGCTGCGCTGCAAGGCCGCGAAGGCCAGCCGCGTCAACACGATGGGCGACAGCAGGTTGATGTTCAGCTCCCCCAGGATATGGTCGACCGAACGCTCCTCGAAATGACCGGTGCCGGTGATGGCCGCGTTGTTGACCAGGATGTCCAGCCGCCCGTAGCGCGCCTGCACAAAGGCCAGCAGCGCGGGCAGCTTGCTGAAATCGGACAGGTCGACCGCCACGCCGACCGCCGCCGGCCCCAGCTCGGCGGTGGCGCGGTCCAGCGCCTCCTGGTTGTAGTCCGCCAGCACGCAAATGATGCCGCGCTCGATGAAGCCACGGCAGATCTCGCGGCCAATGCCGCCCGCGCCGCCGGTGATGAGAGCGATCCGGCCGCTCTTCGATGTAATAGCCATGTGTGTTCCTCTCAGGTGTTGCCGATGGTGCCGCTGCCGCCGGCCGCGCCGAGCTGCATCCAGATGGTCTTGGTCTCGGTGTACTGGTCGTGCGCCATCAGCGATTTTTCGCGCCCGCCGAAACCGGACTCCTTGTAGCCGCCGAACGGCACGCCGGTATCGCCCTCGGAGAAGCAGTTGACCGACACCGTGCCGGCGCGGATCGCCCGCGCCACGCCATGCGCCGCATCCAGGTTGCTGGTGTAGACCGACGAAGCCAGGCCGTAGTTGGTGTCATTGGCCATCGCCACGCCCTCGGCCAGCGTATCGAAGTCCAGCACCGACAGCACCGGCCCGAAGATCTCCTCGCGCGCGATGTTCATCGACGGCTGCACATGATCGAAAATCGTCGGCTCCACGAAGCTGCCGCCGGAATCGCGCCGCACCTGCGCGCCGCCATGCACCAGCGCCGCACCCTGCGCCTTGCCGCCGTCGATATAGGCCAGCACGCGCTGCATATGGCCAGGCTCGATCAGCGCCCCCCCCCGCGTGGCCGGATCGAGCGGATCGCCGACCCGCCACTCGTCGAACGCCCCCTTGACCAGCTCCAGCAGCTCGTCCTTGCGCGAGCGGTGCACGATCAGCCGCGAGCCAGCGCTGCAGTTCTCGCCCTGGCAGAACAACGCCCCGGTGGCCACCTGCTGCGCCACGCGCGGCAAATCGACGGCATCGGCCAGCACCAGCGCAGGGCTCTTGCCGCCGCATTCCAGCACCACCCGCTTCAGGTTCGACTCCGCCGAATACTTCAGGAACAGCCGCCCCACCTCGCCCGATCCGGTGAAGCTGATGCAGTCGATATCGCGGTGCCGACCCATCGCCTGCCCCACCGTCTCGCCGTAGCCCGGCACGATATTGAGCACGCCCTCCGGCACGCCGGCCTCCAGCGCCAGGCGGCCCAGCATCAGCGCCGTCAGCGACGTCTGCTCGGCGGGCTTGATCACCATCGAATTGCCGCTGGCGAGCGCCGGGCCGATCTTCCAGCCGGCCAGGTAGAGCGGAAAATTCCACGGCAGGACTGCGCCCACCACGCCGATCGGCTCGCGCACGATCATCGCCACCACATCGGGCGCGGTCGGCGCCATCTGGTCGTACAGCTTGTCGGCCGCCTCTGCGTGCCAGCGCAGGCTCTCAATCATGTCCGGCAGGTCGGCCGCCAGCGCATCGCGTATCGGCTTGCCGGAGTCCAGGCTCTCCATCACCGCCAGCGTCTCCAGGTTGGCCTCGACCAGGTCGGCCAATCGCAACAGCACCTTCTTGCGGTGCTTTGGCGAGGCCCCCGACCAGTGTCCGCGCTCGAAGGCCTGGCGCGCCGCGCTAACCGCGTCGTCCACTTCCACCGCGCCGCAGCGGGCGATGCCGGCCAGCCGCCGCCCGTTGGCGGGATTGATGGAGTCGAACTCCTCGGCCGAGACGGCGTTGACGAAACGCCCGCCGATCAATGCGCGGGTCTCAAAGTCCAGCTGTGCGGCTTGCTGCTGGTAGTACTGCAAAGTCTTGTCCATGTGTGGGTTCCTCACGCGGCCACGCGCAGCGCCGGCGACGCTTGCGCCGTGGCGCCGGTGCGCAGATGGTCGTAATAGGTTTCGCTCAGCTCCGGCCAGCCCATCTTCCTGCGCAAGCGCTTCAGGTAGGACTTGAGCGCATGCGCCTCCAGATAAACCTCGTGCCGCTGCGACTTGACGAATTTCAGGCCGCCCGACAGGTCCGGGTCGTCGTTGGCGATCAGCGCATCGAACCGGCTGGCGCCGCCTGGGTTGTCCAGTTGGTCGCGCAGGTAGGCCGCGATCATGAAGGCCTCCGTATCGAACAGCTTGTAGGCGCTGGAATTGGTCTCGACATAGCCGATGCCGAACAGGTTGCGGTGGTCGCGGCTGAACATCGACAGGTAAAGCTGCGGCCTGCCGCCGCGCCACTCGAAATATTCGGCCGCGTATTTGCAGCTCCACTTGTAGCCGGTGGCGTAGATCACCAGGTCCAGCTTCTCGCGGCTGCCGTCCTTGAAGACCACCTCGTCGCCGTCGTAGCTGGCCACGTCCGGCTTGACGGCGATATTGCCGTGCTGGAGATTGTGCAGCAGCTGGGAGTTGAGCAGCGGATGGCTCTCGAACAAGCGGTGATCCGGCTTGGGCAGGCCGAAGCGGGTCAGGTCGCCCGTAAACATCTTCAGCAACAGGCCCATGATCGGGCGCGCAATCCACATCGGCAGCTGCGGGCCGCTCTCGCCCACCTGGTCGGCGGGCAGGCCAAACAAATGCTTGGGAATGAAGTGGTAACCGCGCCGCAGACTGATGAAAGCCTTGTCCGCACGCGTCGCCGCATCGCAGCCAATGTCCGCGCCCGAGTTGCCGGCGCCGACGATCATCACCCGTTTGCCGGCGAATTCGTCGCTGCTCTTGTAGGTGACGGAGTGGCGGATCTCGCCATTGAAGTGGCCCTTCACCTCCGGCATATTGGGATCCCAGTTGCAGCCGGTGGCGCAGATCACCGCGCGATAACGCCGGCGGCTGCCGTCGCCCAGCGTCACCAGCCACTTGCCGCCATCCTCCTTCTTCACGTTCTGCACCGGCGTGTTGAAGCGGATAGCGCCGCGCAGGTCGAAGGCATCGGCATAGCTGCGCACATAGCTCAGTATCTGCCGGTTGGTGGGATAGTCCGGAAACGACTTCGGCATCGGAAAACCGATAAAGCCCGACAGGTCCCGCGACGAAATGAAGTGCGCCGATTCGTAGATCGGACTACCGGGATTGCTCATGTCCCAGATGCCCCCCACGTCCGAATGACGCTCGAACTGCTCGTACGCCAGCTTCATTCCCTTCAGCGCCCGCGCCGCGGACAGGCCGCCCGGCCCCGCCCCCACCACGCACACCGCGTCGCCGCAATCGAAAATTTTATCCGTCTGTTGGTCAGCCATTTCTATCTCCCGTTTTATGAAAAGCCAGGATTCATTGTGCAAACAAAGCCGCCGCCGCATGGGGGCCAAAAGGACAAGGAGGGAGCAATTCCGGCCAAGGCGGCCGCTTGGGCGCACATACAACGGTGGGGCCGCCTTGGCCATACCGGCATCCCCGGCTGTCCGATCCAGCCCCCTTCCCCGTTCCCCGCGCGTCTACAGTCCATTCGCAAGGCAGCAAAAAAACATAACCATCGAACCGGGAGATATCGTGAAGACACCAGCAGCAAAGCCGCCATCCAGCCATATGCGCATCCTCGCGCACAGCATCGCCATCGCCTTCGCCGGCGGCGCCACGCTCGCCGTCAATGCAGCCAACGCCGCCAACGACGACATACAGAAAGTGGTCGTCACCGCACAATCGCGCTCGCAGTCGGCGCAGGAAGTCCCGATCTCGATGGAGGTCATATCGGCGAAGGACATCCAGAACCTCGGCGCCAAGAACCTCGGTGATCTGAACGGCTACCTGCCCGGCCTTCAGGTGGATTCCACCCAGGCCACGCAACCGGTGTTCGGCATACGCGGCGTGCAGCCGGGCGATTTCGGCATCGGCACCGACACGCCGGTCGGCATTTATGTGGACGGCGTCTACACCGGCAAGACCGGCGGCGCGCTGATGAACTTCATCGACATCCAGCGCGTGGAAGTGCTGAAAGGGCCGCAAGGGACTCTGTTTGGCCGCAACAGCGCCGCCGGCGCGATCTCCGTCGTCACCAATGAACCGGACAGCAGCTTCGACATGGCCGGCCACGTCAAGGTGGGCAACTACAACCGCGCCAACATGGACGCGATGATCAACGTGCCGCTCGGCCAGGACACAGCCGCACGCCTGGTGGTGGTGCGCGCCGCCAGCGACGGGTGGGTGCGCAACAGCGCCACCGGCACCCGCACCGGTGGCGACAACTCGTGGGCCACGCGGCTGTCGCTGAAGCAGAAGATCAAGGACGCCACGCTCAACCTCTCGTGGGAACACGAGCAGCTGCGCCAGCACGGCTGGCCGGCGTTCGGCGTGGTCAAGGATCCCACGCTGCCGCAGGCCGGCTACACCGGCGTCTATGACGCCGCCTACGTCGCCAACTTCGTCGATCCGCGCAAGGCGCCGCTGGAGAACGACACCGACGGCGCCGAGCGCCGCGTGTTCGACGGCGTGACACTGCGCGCCGAACTGCCGCTGGGCGGCGTGACGCTGCATTCCACCACCGCCTTCCGCACCTTCTCCTCGTCCAACCTGACCGACAACGACGGTACCAGCCGCGCCGACTTCCATCTGGCCACCGACGACCACAAGAACGCCTACAACTGGCAGCAGGAATTCAAACTGTCCGGCAAAACCGATAAGCTGGACTGGATCGCCGGCGTGAGCTTCTACGACAACCGCGAGCGTCAGATCGCGTCCGCCAACGTCAACACCGCCACGCTGGACGCCATCAGCCAGATGCAGGGCGGCGCCGCCGATTTCGCCACGCTGTTCGGCGGCCTGGCGCAGGCCGGCGTGCCGGGCGTCGACGGCTCGTCGAATTTCACGTGGGGCGAAAACACGTACAACAAGCTGCATAGCCGCGCGGTGTCGGTCTACGAAGACATCATCTGGCACGCCTCGCCGTCCACCAACCTGACCGCCGGCGTGCGCTGGAGCCGCGACCGCAAGACCATGCAGTGGTACGTGCCCACGCGCCAGTCGCCGGAGCTCGACCGTCTCCTCAACACCTACGGCCCCGCTGCCGGAATGGATGCCTCGGCCCTGCCGGCCAACGTGGTGTTCAGCGCAGCCGGGCAGCTGGCAGCATCGCCTGTCAGCGCCTCGCACAGCTGGAGCGACTGGAGTCCGCGCGTGGTGGTCGATCACAAAGTGAGCGGCGACCTGCTGCTGTTTGCATCGCTGTCGCAAGGCTACCAGGCCGGCGGCTTCAACGTCTTCACGCCACCGAATCCGGCGTCGGCCGACGCCAAGGCACGCGACCCGAGCTTCGCACCGGAGAAGATGACCAACCTGGAGCTGGGCTTCAAGCTCTACGTCCCAAGCATCAAGGCCACGCTCAACGGCTCCCTGTTCGCCTACCGCTTCAAAAACCTGCAGGACATCAAGCTAGGCGGCAGCGGCGCCATCTCGACCTACAACATCGTCAGCAGCGACCAGCAGGCCAAGGGCTTGGACTTGGATGGCCGCATCCGCATCGCGCCTGGCATCACCCTGTTCGCCGGTATGGAACTGATCGACCAGACCTACCACCGCTACCAGACCACCGGCGACGGCGGCGTGCCGCTGAACCTCTCCGGACAGCCGGTCGGCACGCCCGTCTTCAGCGGCATGGCCGGCATGAACGGCAGTTGGGAAGCGCCCGGCGGCAGGATCAGCGCGACGCTGCAAGGCAGCTACCATAGCAAATCGCGCTGCAACGACGACACGCGCGCCCTGCAATGCATGAACGCACCGGCCTTCCGCACCGGGGAAGCCGGCAGCAAGGCCGACCTGCGCCTGGCGTGGGACCACGCCAGCGGCAAATTCGGCGTGGCGCTGTTGGTCAACAACCTGTTCGACAAGCGCTACGTCTACAACCTCGATGGCCAGACCAAAACGCTCGGCATGCCTTACGCCAGCATCACCGCGCCACGCGCGATCGGCTTGGAATTGAGAGGGAGTCTGTAAGGGACGACGGGCGCGCGGCACGCAGGCCGCCGCCCGTCACTTTCTAAGAGTTCTTGTACCAGCCCTGGCGATATCGATTCCGAGGGCCGCCTTGCGCAGCCGGCCATGTCGCCGCAGATGATCGAAGGCGGCCCGCGTGTCATACATCAGCTGATAATGATAGTAGTTGATCTGTTCCAGCACGGCCCCCAGCAGCAGGCCTATGGACCACTGCATATCGGCCTCCGCCAAAGGCCTATGTCCCAGAACCGCCAATATGCAGACTATGGCGATAAAGTTCGACCATTTAAATCCCAGGAAGAGCCGATAGAACCAAACGGGAAGCGTTGCTTCACCCGTAATGGCCCGCAGCTTGAGATGCCAATACAGCGTGCCTTGTACCAAAATAAAGACCAATAGGCTCAACGCGGCGATGCGTATACCCCACGCGATTTCACCACCGTTGCCCCGCCACTTCCAGATAATTACCGCCGGCAGAACGATAGCCGCCAAAGCCTCGCGGCTGCGAAGGTATCGCAGGCGATTAGTCAGGCCAGTCAAATTCCGCCCAAGTAGGCAGCTAACAGGCCATCTGAACTTTCGATGCCTAAAACATCCATGACGGTCTCCAGCTCGATGCCGAAATGTTCGCGTGCTTCGGTGTCCTCGTTCTCAACCAATTTTAGCGACCGCTGGAATTCGATAAGAACCCAGAGCTTGGATGGATTAGCCTGAACGCCATCAATCAATCGCGCCAGCAAATCATTGAGGATGGCTGACAGGCGCGCCTTCTCATCGGCCGTATTTTCTCCGGGAAGAGAATCAAATTTTTCCACTACTCGGAGGATGTGCAGCTTCGTCACCGTCGTATCATCAATCTCGATAGGCGCATCGATAACTTCGGTGAGGGGGTCATAATTCATATGTAATTTCAGTTTTCTATTTGGGGGATTACTAATCAACCAGCACCGCCGTCGACCACGGCGCCAGCACGGTCCAGCCCAGACGCTCATAAAGCGCGCGCCCGGCTTCTGTTGCGACCAGCAGCCGCTCCGTGACACCGGCTTTCTCAGCCACGGCATCCAGGTTCTGCATCACCACGCTCCCCAAGCCGAGCCGGCGATGGGCTTCTTCGGTAATGATCTGGTCAAACACAGCGCTGCCGGCATGCACTGCAATGCGGCCTGACGCAGCCAACTCGCCGCTGGCATGGATGACACGTGCGATGTATCCACCATGTTCGGCATCCACCGAAACGTGGTAATCCGACGGTAAAGTCGCCGTGCCTGGCGTAGCTGCAGGGCCGCACATCAGATACCCAGGATCTTCGATTTTCCAAGGTTCCGGAAGCGCGGCACGCATCATATCAGCCGCAACTGCCGCCTTCAAAAAAATACGCGGCGCGTGGATTTGTGCGGCACAAGCTTTCAACGCGGGTCCCGCGTCGACGAATACATGGCGACGTACTTCCCCAGCACTGCCAACCTCCACGCACAATCCACCGGATTGACTGAATGGAAGCGACAGGCCCCGTGCCAAGCTACGACCTGTGAGCCAACGTTCGATGAGAGCTAAATTCAAGTCCATTGTTTTCTTTAATATCAATTGGCGTTGTCGCGGCGAAGCTGCGTCACAAAGGTTTGAGCGGCATCGCGCAGCATCGTTAGCGAATCGCCATTCGCGCCCACTATCGTGCTGGTAATGATCGCGACACGGCCATTCACGTTCAGCAGTTCAGTATAGGCCTGCTTGCCGGAAGCCTCCGTCAACAGCGCACACACCTTGTCCGGCTCATCGCATGTCAGCTTGGCGGTGCCCAGTTCGGAGACGAAACGCTGCTTGACGGCGCCGAAGTCCTTCGCCTGAATGGGCCGCGCTCCATAACGCACATCGTCGAGCACAAGAACCATCCGCGCCGGCTTGGGCTGCGACACGGAGGCGCCAGCCGGAGCGAACGCGCCGATGAACAGACTGGTATTGACCGCAGGACGCAACCGCTCGTCGGCATACGGATCGATCAGCATCGGCTCCCAACCCGCCGGCAAGCTCAATGCCAACGAGCTGACAGGCGCGTGCCCGATGCGAAGCTTGCTCTCGCCGCGCGGCGCGCAAGTCGCCGTGGAAGCGGCAGCATCGGGCCGTACCCGCACCGACACCGACTTCAAACTGCGCGGCTGCTTTGCGCCGGCCGCGCCAACGGGGAACTGCCGCTCGACCATCAGCCAATGATCTTCAATGCGATACCGGAGCTCGGACGGCGCGCCCTTTACCGCCCGCGTCGAGGGATCGAGCAGCGTCACACGCAAGGTATCCTGGCCGGTGCGCTGCCAAGTCAACAAAGTCTCGGCCTGCCCGGATGCGCCGTAACAGCGCGAACGCACGAACTCCGCATCATACTCGCTCACGCAATCGCCATTCTGATCACTGTGCGTCTGGTCGGCGAGCGTCACCTGCACCTGCTGGCTGCGCCAACATCCCAACAGCGGGTCGTCGGCGCCTACGGCATTGGCGGCGGGGCCAGCGGCCAGCAGCATTAAGGAGCACAAGAAGGATATCCGCATCATGGCGCCGCACCGGCCTTGTGGCGTCCTGCCTCACTTACCTTCACCGCCATGAACTGGTCCACCGCAAGTTCAAGCTGTTCAAGCTCCCCGGCCGGAAAGTCCTTTATCTCATCCGGGTATATTTTCAAAAATTCGTCATCCAGAAAACGTACCGACACGGGCGCATCGTCGTCCTTGGTCCGGTCCTGTTTCAGCGAAAATGCATAGACCAGCTTTTTATCCAGCCACATCGCGTCGATGTAATTTCTCACTCCGAATGCGGACCTGCTGGCAAAGATCTTGTTGCCTCGGCTGCGGATAAGATACCGATGCCCGCCGCTGCCTCGATCATCGACCCTGATCTCGTCACAAGTATCGCTATCCTCGGCGGGATTCTTCTCCAGCGCAGCGTACGTGATTTTCTTGAACAGCGGCTTTTTCGCGAGCGCGCGCCTGAGCGGTTCGCTTTCGTCCACGGGAGGACACTCCGCACGCATCTCCAGGTGCATGGCGGTCATGGCCGACATCACAAAATGGCCGTTGCGGTCGAAGAACCCCACCGGCTTATTGCCTGGCTCCTCGTATTTTTTCTGCCCCAACGCCGCCAGCGCGCCATGCAGACGCCCGGTGTCGGCCGAATACGGGATCACGACGGCGTTTCCGACGACGTCAAACGTCCCCGGGCGGGTGCTGACCAACACATTCTTGGCGCCGTCGGTATGCCGCGCATAAGCTATCGCAGGGACAGTCGCACCGCCGACGGGGACCAGGGAAAATTCCCGGTCATCGCGGCTGAAATTACTATCGTCCATGCCAACGCTGTACTTCTTGCCGACATACCGATACTTATCATCGAGCACCGCAAAGCTCTCCAAGCGATAATCTCCTGGCCCGGAAAGGGCCAGGTCAAGCGGAAAGGAAACCTCGCCACGTTCGCGGTCGACGTAGCCGGTCGGGTAAGTCGTTCGGGTGTCGACGTAGACGCTGCAAGGATGGAGGTGAAGAATAATGCCGTTGCAAGACTTATGCTTGCTTACGCCCCAATCGTCAGGCTTGCTGGCGGTATAGGTCAAACTTACCGACATATACTTCAACTCGTCCGGCGGCGCGCCTTTGAAGCTAAGGACGATCACCGGCTTCCCCTTGGGCAGATCCTTCACATCCTTAGCGTGAGGGTATCTGTCATAGATGTCGCCGATCACATACACGGCCACCATGAACAATGGCGCGCCGCCGAGTATCTTTTTTTTCTTCATGCCTTATTTGATACGGAAGCTTAAACATTATCGAAAATGCATTATGCCATAGTGTCCCGTCACAGCTGCTCGGGATAGCCGGTGATGTCCGCGATCTCCTGGTACATCGGCTGCAGCTGCTTGTACATGTTCAGGTACACGCGCCGATACAGCTTGTCGTAGATCTGCCGGTTCGCCTCGATCGGATGGAACACCCGACCCGGCCGCGTCATCGCACGCGTCGCGGTATCGAAGTCCTTGTGCAGCCCCAGCCCCGCGGCCACCGCGATGGCCGCGCCCAATCCCGACGTCTCGTACACATGCGCGCGCGCTGCGGGAAGGCCGAAGATATCGGCCGTCAGCTGCATCGCCGCGTCGCTCTGCGAACCGCCGCCCGCCACGCGCAGCTCCGTCACCGGCACGCCACCGCGCTTCTCGATGCGCTCCCGCCCCTCGCGCAGCGCGTAAGCCAGGCCTTCGAGAATCGCCCGGTACATATGGGCGCGCGTGTGGACGTCGCCGAAGCCGATCATCGCGCCCTTGGCCTCCGGCCCCGGCGTCTTGATGCCAGGGCTCCAGTAAGGCTGCAGCATCAGCCCCATCGAACCGGGCGGCACCTCGTTCACCAGCAGATCGAACATCGCCTCGGGCGAGGTGCCCTGCTCCGCGCCAGCCATCTGCTCGAAGTGCCCGAACTGCTCCTTGAACCAGTTCACCATCCAGTAGCCACGGAAGATCTGCACCTCCGTGCTGTAGGCGCCTGGAATGGCCGCCGGATAAGGCGGTATCAGGGGCGTGACCTCGACATATTTTTTGGTGGTGGTGTTGATGGTCGCCGTGGTGCCGTAGCTCAGACAAGCGATATGCGGCTCCAGCGCACCCGCGCCGATCACTTCGCAAGCCTTGTCGGCGGCGGCGGCCACCAGCGGCGTGCCTTCCGGGATGCCGGTCGCCTCGGCGGCGGCGGCGGTTATCGCGCCGATCACAGTGCCCGGCGCCACCAGCTCCGGCAGCATCTCCGGCCGCACAGCCAGCGCTTCCCATTTCCAGTCGCGCGCACTAGCCCACTTGTGACGCTTGTAGTCGAACGGCAGGTACGCCACCTGCGAACCGATGGAATCGACATGCCGTCCGCACAAGCGGAAATTCAGAAAGCCAGACAGCAGCAGGTACTTGTCGGTCCTGGCCCAGATATCCGGCTGATGCTCGGCGATCCAGTTGATCTCCGCCTCGCGCCGGAAGTACTCGATAGTGCCGGACACGCGCGCCAGCTTGAACGCCGTGCGCCACAAAAAGCTCAACGGCTTCTGCTTGCCCACGCGGCGCTGGTCCAGCCACGTGATTGCAGGCCGCAGCACCTTGCCGTCGCGGTCCAGGTTGACCACAGTGCCGCGCTGCGTCGTTACCGCCACGCCCTTGACGGCGGAGCGGGGAATGTCGGTGGAGGCCCACAGCTGCTGGCACGCCTGGCCGACCGCCCTCCAGTAGCCGTCCGCGTCATGCTCCGCCCAACCAGGATGGTCGGAGAAGTAGGCCTGCAGATGCACCTGTGCTTTGGCGGCCAGGTTGCCGTTCAAATCGAACAGCAGCGCGCGCACGCTCTGGGTGCCATTGTCGATGGAAAGTAGGTATTGGTCGGCCATGTCGCTCTAGTCTCGTGATGTCTGCCCGTACTTATGCGGGCAAACTGTAATGGGTATTCCATAATGCCAGATACGCTGCCTGCTCGGCATCCCAGCGTTCGTCGCTCCAGCCCAGCTCCGGCTGGCAGATGGTGCGCAGGCGGCCGAGTATCTCCACGCCGCCGCCGCGCAGCTGGATGCCGATGCGGCTGCGGCGCAGCAGCAGGTCTTCCAGCTTCTGCACCGACTCGCAGCGCGCCGCCCAGCGCAGCTGCGCCCAGATGGTTTCCGTGCCTGCGATCAGCGCCAGTTCGCCCGGCTGCGCGGCGGCCACCAACTGCTGCGCCAGTGAGCCGTACCGCCCTTGCAGGCGCCACGCCTGGCCCGCTGGCAGCAGGCGCTGATAGCGCAGGACGGATGTCGCGGCCGTGCCGAATACCGGCTGCGGCTCGAGCTTGTCGCGCCAGTCCGGCAGCAGCGTGGCGGCCAACTTCAGTGCGTCGAGCGCGATCACGCGGAAGGTGGTCAGCTTGCCGCCGGTGACGGTCAACAGGCAATCCTCCAGCCACAGCGCGTGGTCGCGCCCTTCCTTCGACGGATCGGCCTTGCCGCTGTCGATCACCGGACGCACGCCCGCATAGCTGGCGATCACGTCGCGTTCCTGCAAGTCCAGCTGCGGGAACTGGTCGTGCAAAGCCGCCATCAGGTAATCGACTTCGGGGCGCGTGATGGCCGCCTCGTTCGACATGTCGCCCTTGTGATCGACGTCCGTCGTGCCGACCAGCGTCACGCCCTCCCAAGGGAAGGCGAACACCGGGCGGCCATCCTGCGGATGCATCAAGCTGATCGCCTGCGCCAGCGGCAAGCGCCAGGCCGGCAGCACCAGATGGCTGCCGCGCAAGGGCCGCAGCCGGGGCTTGGCGCCGCACGCCGCAGCATCGCCCTGAGTACGCACGCCATCCGCCAAAGTGCCGGTTGCGGGCGCGTCGCCCCGCGTGCGTAGACCGCCAGCCAGCGCGCCGTTTGCAGCGGCATCGCCCTGCATGCGCAGCCCGTCCGCCCAGGCGCCGGTCGCGCTGATCACCAGCCGCGCGCGCACCTCGTGCTGCGCGCCGCTCACGCCATCGCGCACCCGCACACCGCGCACGCCGCCGTCGGATCGCAGCAGCGACTCCACCGCCATGTAATTGACCGCCACGCCGCCATGCTGCTGCGCCTCCTGCAGCACGCGCATGACCAGCCGCGCATCGTCCGTCTTGGCGTCGGTATAGACCATGCCGCCCTTCAGGCCAATAGTCGACACGTTCGGCGCCAACGCCTTGAACTCATTCAGGCCGTAGTAATGGCGCGCCTTCTGCCCCGCCATCCGGTCATAGATCGCCAGCCCAAGCAGGAACATGCGCTTGCCCGGCTTGCGTCCCTCAAACTCGCCGAACGCAAAACTCTGCGGCTCCACCAGCCCCGCCGCCTGCTGCAGCAAGTGCTGCCGCTCCTGCACCGACTCGCGCGTCAACGCGAACTGGCCTTCCTTCAGATACCGTAAGCCGCCGTGCACCAGCTTTGACGACCGACTCGACGTCCCCCAGGCGAAATCCCGCTGCTCCACCAGCAGCGCCTTCAAGCCGCGCCGCGACGCCTCCAGCAAGATACCCGCCCCGGTAATGCCGCCACCGACCACGATCAAATCCCACTCGCGCGCCAGCACCTCCCGCAAGCCGTCGCGCCCACCGCTGCGCCACAGCGCCGTCATGGCAGCAGCTTCCCGGGATTCATGATCTGCTGCGGATCGAAGTGCGCAAACAGCGCCTGCATCGCCGACAGCCCCAATTCCCCCTTCTCCGCCACCAGATACGGCGCATGGTCGCTGCCCACACCATGCTGATGGCTGATGGTGCCGCCATTCTCGACGATCGCCATACTGACCGCATGCTTAAGCGTGCGCCAGCGCGCCAGGTCATGTTCGTAGTCGCCAGCCAGCCGGTACACAAACGTCGTATAAACGCTGGCGCCCTGCGCGTAAAGGTGCGACAGGTGCGTATAAGCGTGTACCTGCTCGCCGTGCTGCGCCAGCGCGTCGGCCGCAGCCGCCTCTACCGCGCCCATCATGGCGCCGACGCGCGGCCAGTCCACCGCCGTCTCCACCGTATCGATCGCATAGCCGTGCTGCCACGCCGTGTTGCGCAGGTAGACGTTGCGGAAGCGGTTCTGCTTCCACTTGTCGCCCATCTTGCGGCCGATATGCACGCCGCCGTGCGGCGCGGCCAACGCCAGCGCATCGCGCAGCGCCGCCTTGGCTGCGGCCTTGCGGCCGCTCACGCCGATCATCAGCATGCACTTGCCGTCCTTGCAGCCGCGCCAGGACAAATAACGCTCCAGCGCGGAAATCAGCTTCTTGTGGCCGGCCAGCGCCAGCATGGTGGTCGTCTCCAGCGGATTGGACAAGCGCAGCATCGACAGCGACAAGCCGCCCTGCACCACCTGCCGCACCGCCGCTTCCGCAGCCACCCAACTTGGGAAGAACACCGCATGAAACGCCTCGTACTCCGGCAGCGGCGTCACCCGCACAGTGGCCTCGGTCAGGATGCCCAAGCGGCCCTCCGAACCCAGCACCATCTCGCGCAGGTCCGTGCCAGCAGCCGACGCCGGGAAGGTGGGAATATCCAGTGTGCCGGCCGGCGTCTCCACCTTGCCGCCCCTGAACATCTGCTCGATGCGGCCATAGCGCAGCGATTGCTGGCCGGACGACCGCGTCACCACCCAGCCGCCCAGCGTCGAATACTCGAACGACTGGGGGAAGTGGCCGAGCGTGTAGCCACGCGCGCGCAGTTGCGCCTCCAGGTCCGGCCCGAACACGCCGGCGCCAAACGTCGCCAGCTGCGATTCGGTATCCAGGAAGTACAGCTGGCGCATGCGCGTCAGGTTCACCGTCAACACCGGCTGCGCGCCGGCGGGCGCCGTCAAATGCCCGGCCACGCTGGTACCGCCACCCTGCGGGATCAGCGCCACGCCAAACTGCTGCGCATAATCGATCAGCGCCCGCACCTGCTCCGAACTCTCCGGATAGGCCACACCATCAGGCGCGGTCTCGATCACGCCATAGCGCAGGCGCAGCCAGTCCAGCAGGCTCTGGCCCAGAGCATTGCGCAACCGGACCTCGGCCGACGTATCGATCAAGGCATGCGGCGGCAGCCGCGATGGCGCGATCCGCGCGCACGCCTGCTCGAACGCCGCATCCTTCACCGGCGCCCCGGCGCCGATGCGCTGCGCCAGAAAGCCCAGCGCATCCTCGTTCAGCGCAAACTCTATCGTATCGTCACCCCAACCGTTCCAGCGTCTCATTGTTTTCCTGTCTGCGTAGCGGAGCGCTTGCTATACTGGCGCGCACCGAGTTTGAATGACAACAGAATAAGATAAGGAACCGACCTGGTATTGCGCTTTCATGACACACGCCTTGTTCGATCATGCCAAGCCCGCACGCTGACCTGTCGCGCCGCGTAGCCGGCTCCTATTTGCAGCCCCTGCTCGAAGCGCCGGCCGCACGCGGCGTCACGGCCGCTGCGCTGGAGCGCGCCGCCGGCATGCCCCCTGGCGCCCTGCAGCCACTGCCCGAATCGCTGCCCGCCGACGACTACGTGCGCCTGCTCGACATCGGCGCCGCCCTCGCGGCCGATCCGCATTTCGGCCTGCACGTGGGCGAACGGGTAAAGCTGGGCACCTACAGCGTCTATGGCCTGATACTCCTCAGCTGCCGCGACTTCGGCCAAGCCTTCGACCAGACCATGCGCTACGAGCAGCTGGCGCACGACCTGGGTCGCTCCGCGCTGACGGTGGCCGACGGCGTGGCCCACTACACCTGGCACAGCAACTACGGCCCGGCCCACCGCCACCTATCCGACAGCGTGTTCGCCGGCATCCGCGTGTTCGGCAACTGGCTGGCCGGCACCACGCTGCCCGCCGCGCACCTCACGCTCATGCACGACGGCGGCGCGCCCGAAACCCGCGATGAATACGTGCGCGTGCTCGGCGCCATGCCCGTCTTCGGCGCCCCGGCCAACGTCGCCAGCTTCGACGCCGCACTGCTGGCCTACCCGGTGCCGAACGCCGACGTCAGCCTCTATCCTGTGCTGCAGCAGCATGCCGAACAACTGCTGCGCCAGCGCGCGCAGCACGACAACTCGATCACCCAACAGGTACACGCGGCCATCGTCCGCAACCTCGCGCACGGGCAGGTGCGGCTGGCCTCCATCGCAGAAGAATTGAAACTGTCGCCGCGCACGCTGCAACGCAAGTTGAGCGAGGCCGGCGCGACCTTCCAGCAGATACTGGACCAGGCCCGCTTCGCGCTGGCCAAGGACTACCTGCGCCAGCCGGAACTGAGCCTGGTGGATATCGCCTTCCTGCTGGGCTACCAGGAACAGAGCGCGTTCAATCACGCGTTCAAGGAATGGGCGGGCGTCAACCCCGGCGCCTACCGCGCCTAGATGGATTCGCCCTTGATGCGGATGAAGGGGCCGATGCACTTGTCGGTGCGCCGCTCCACGCACATCAGGAACATGTCGCCGCTGGGATGGAACAGCAGATAGCTGGTGACGGCGCGTCCCACCTTCGTCACCTCGCCAAGGCAATCGCGCTTGCCGTTGTCCTTGACGATGGTATCGACCTCCTTGTAGAAGCCCTCCTTATCCGGCCGGTCGCTGATGGCGAAGGTGGATTCCGCCACCTCCTCATTGCTGAACACCAGCGTGGTGCCGTCGGCGCGGATGCGGTAGGTCTCGCTGCAGGAGCCGTCAGGTATGATGATCTGCCAAGTCCCGATCACAGGATGACTTTGCCGCAGCGGCGCCTTCCCCGCAGCGCCGGCCTGCGCCATCGACGCCATCGCCAGCACCGCCACCACCCGCTTCAGACGCTTGTTCATGGCCCACCTCCGCTCACGCTATTTTTCCGCCACCGCTTTCATATTGGCCAGGCCGGTCTCGAAGTCCTTGCCGATCATTTTATCCATGCTGACCATAAGGCCCATCAACTTGGTGAGGAAGGCGCTCGGGCCGGACATGGTCCAGCTCACGGTGGTCAACTCGCCCTTGTTCTCCAGCGCGAACTCGGTCAGGCAGTGCGACTCGAACGGCCGCAGGAAATCGAGCTTGATGTCCACCTTGGCCGGAGTCAGGGCGGTGATCTCCATGCGCCCGGCGCCCACCTTGTCGTCGCCCTCCCACGCGTAGACCGCGCCCAGGTCCTTCGGCGCACCGCTGAAGGTGCGTTTCATGGCCGGGTCCAGCTTCTCCCACGGCGACCACGCGGTCCAGTTGTGGAAGTCGCTGATCAGCGGCAGGATCTTCTCCGGCGGCGCCTTGATGGCGATGGTGCGCTGCACGCGGTAGCTGTCCGGCTGCATCGCCGCCAGGCCCAGCACAATCAATACCAGGACGACGACACCGATAACGATCTTCTTCAGCATGATTTCTCCTTGTTTTGGGATGCGAAGTCAGGTTGCGCGTCTAGCCTATCATGTTTTTTTGATCAGTCGCACCGGCAACGCGCTTGGCGTCATCGTGAACGTGAAGCGTTCCTCGACCGGCGCCGCACCGGGCACGCGCTCGATGGCGAAATTCTTGACCAGCATGGACATCGCCATCTTGATCTCGGCCATCGCCAGATATCGGCCGGGACAGAAACGCGGCCCGCCACCAAAGGGGAACAGCTTGCGCGCAGAATCGTCGCCGCTGCCGTTGGCGCCTTCCAGCCAGCGCTCCGGCTGGAAGTCCTCCGGCTGCGCCAGCTCGCAATCGCGCTCCGACGACTGGCGCAGCAACAGGAAAATCACCGTGCCGGCCGGTACCCACAGATCGCCGATCACCGTATCCTCGTTCGGCTGCGCCACCATCATCGGCGCCACCGGCTTCAGTCGCATCGCCTCGCGCGTGGCGGCGTCGATGTACTTCAGGCGGTCCAGCAAGCGATAATCGTCCAATACCACTTTCTCGCCCAGGACTGCTTCGCTTTCCGCCGCCATGCGCTGCGCTGCCTGCGGATGGGTCGACAGGAAATCGATCAGCCACGCCATCGTATTGGACGTGGTATCCTCGCCGGCGAACACCATGGTGATCGCGTTGCCGACCACCGCCTCGTCGGTCAGGCCGGAATCCGGCTCGTCGCGCGCTACGATCAACGCCTCCAGCATATTGGATGGTTTCTGCCGCAACGCAGGATTGAGCTCGATGCGCTTGCGGACCTCGGCGATGAAGCCGAAGATGGCGCTTTCGATACGCGCAGCGGCGGCGATGGCCTCGTGGTCGTCGGCGCGCTTGAGCATCGACACGCGCCAGTAGGCGAACGGCGACGTCAGGCGCTTGGCCACCATGCGGAACAGGAACTCGATATCGCGCTGCAGCGGATGCTCCTCCAGCTCCAGCGTATTGATATCCTGGCCCATCGCCAGGCCGATGGTCACGTCCAGCGTGTAGGCCTTCAAGTCGCGCAGCACGTCGACCGGCTTGCCGGCGGCGATGGCCGCTTCCCAGCGCTGGTGCAGGCGTTTGGTCAGCACGGTCAGGGTCGGGAAGAAGTTATGGATCACCTCCGGCGTCAGCGCCCGCATCACCAGCTTGCGCTGGCGCCGCCAGTCCTCGCCCTCGGCCGTGAACAGGCCGCGCGTGCCGACTTCGTTCAGCATTTCCGCTGTGCGGCTGGAGCGTCGCATCGCATCGGGCCGGTCGCGCAGCAGGCTGGCGATCAGTTCCCGGTCCGACGTTGCAAGGATGGTCTTGCGCATGATGCGGAAGCGGTACATGGTGCCGAACTGACGGCTCCAGTCTTCAAGCGCCTGATGCAGCGGCCTGCGATTGATGTCGCGGATATTCCCCACCAGCGGCCGCCCCTTCGGCCCGGGCAGATCAGCGATGCTGCGCAGCTCAGGCGGCGCGACGGACGTCAGTTCCATGGTGTTCCCCCATTTGAATTCATCTCCGCGTACACTATACCCCGAAATGTTGACGATATACTCACTCAACCGGGGAAACAGATGCTATCGCATGTTTATGTGGGGATTAACGATTTCGAACCGGCGTTCGCCTTCTACAGCGCGGTGATGGCGGACCTGGGCACGCGCCTGCGCTTCAGCGACGCGGCCAAGCCGTGGGCGGCGTGGCAGCCGGCCGAAGGTGGACGGCCCTTGTTCATCATCGGCAAACCGTACGACGGCGAGGCGGCCAGCTGCGGCAACGGCCAGATGATGGCCTTGATGGCGCCGACGCGTGCGGCGGTGGATCGCGCGCATGCCTCCGCCATGGCACATGGCGGCCGATGCGAAGGCCCGCCGGCGCTGCGGCCGCACTACCACGCCAACTACTATGGCGCCTACTTCCGCGATCCGGAGGGGAACAAGCTATGCGTGGTCTGTCACGATGCCGAATGAGGCTCGCTGATCGCAGTCCCCTGGTGGAAAACGATTTGCCACGCTTCGTTTGTTTTCCGCCAGAGCGTTGTTCTGCGTGTGCGACGGTTCGGCTGCTGTAGAACGTAGTTGAGCTGATAGAGGTCGGGGGCAAGCTGGCGGATAGTGAAGTCCGAGCAAACCAAATCGTCAGGCTCCGGCGATTGGTAGCGTTCCAGCAGGGTTGCGATCACAAACTCGCGATCATAAACCGCACCGCTTGCGCCAATCTCCCAGAAGTCATCCGCCGTCATGCTGAGAAGGTCTTCGCGGCTGGTGCCAAATTCCCGTCGATGGAAGATCGGCTCACGGGCGCTAAGTTCGCAGAGTATCGCATCGATCAGCATTAGTTAATCCTGCCGTCCATGTAATTTGGCTTCGACATATTGCAGCCACTTGTCGTTGATATTGAGTTGGCCGGACGAGCTCTCGATACGCTCGAAGCTGCGCCTGGTGATGGGCTGTCCGACGAACGCGAGGTAGCTGTGGCCAACGACGAACGTCGGATCGATGACGCAGGTTGTATCGTTAAATAACCGTCCACCGCCGCGCTGCCAGAACCGTTCGGCCTGATGGTTGTCGAAACTCTGCTCGTCCTGGTGCTGCGGAGCGCTGGGGAATTTCAAAATGAACGATCCCCTGGCCGAGCCGAGGATACGTTTCTGAACCAGAAATTCATACTCCATTTGCCCATCCATCGGAGTCGCCCTGACGACTGTGGCGACGGACACATCGAACGCCTTTGACAACTGCTCATCAACGCCAATCAATTGCTCCTGCGGCGGCGCGTGGCATGCCCAGCAGTGTTGATAAGCCATAGTGAAAAAGAACGCAAGGCCAGCTAGGCGGCTTCTCCTAAGTAATCGTTGCCACATCACCTTCGTCATTTGCAATGGTCCATTTGAATTGATTCTTTTGGCTGCGGGGCGGCTTCCGCAGCCGTAATACGTCGGACGTCAATTTTCAATTGAGGATCACATCATAGGCGGTCAAATTCTTCAACACCAATGATCTGGCCATGAGGGCCTACTATTGTCCGTTTCCAAGGACCGGCTGATGAATATTTAGCTGCAATCTCAAAAACGAAAGCAACGACCTCATCAGAGGTAGGCCACTCCGTACCCGGAATCGTCATTTCATCCACGAATCTCTGAGCTTCCGAAAGAATTGCAGCTGTAATTAGCACTGTTGGCTCAGTATGGCATGAAGATTTGTCTAAATCCATTTTGGTCGCACCGAGATAATCTAAAACGCGCAAGGCATCTTCACGATTATCGCCTTGCGGCGCAGAACGACTACTAAGAATCATCGAGTAAGCGACGATAGCCCGTTGAGCTTCATTTCCCAGAACTCGTTGTTGCAGTGACGCCGGCTCCGAGAGACTTTGGCAATCGGTCGCAGGGCAGAATATTTTTCGCTGGTCCATTTATGTTAATCCGTCTTTTTTGCGGCAACAGACAGCTCCTGGCCGTCGTCGCCAATTTTACGCAACAGACTGCGGGGCGCGAACGCCAAAATCCAATCATGGAGTCGTCAAGCAAGAGGGACTCACCAACTGAGCCCGCAGGTATGTTCAGGCGCAGGATGAGTTAGGCCACATTTGACCTGGCACGCCGCGCAAGGACCCAATGGAAGCCGAACACGACCAAGTCGATAAGCATGATGATGAGGCACTTCACCAGCGCTTGAAAGCCATCTCGTTGCTCAGACACCAGGATCCTCTCATAAGATTCGAGCCGCTTCTTTGTGAGATCCACCTCGCTTGGACGGTCCTTCTGTTTTTCTTCCGACTCACAGTACCTATTCGTACCACAACCAGTCCAGAAAGCTTCGTTAGTCTGGTGCTGGTTGTATTGCCAAGAGTTGAGTGTGAAATCCGGTTTGGCAATTTCTAGAACGCTGTATGTTGCGATTCCAAGCGCCACCACAAAGCAGACCACGGTCACAAAGCAAACAGCAAGCGCGTAGATTTCGAGAATTGACTTCTTCAATGGAGCACCTTCTCATATTGGTATTGTGGATTGGTCGGCGAGGGTTAGGATAGCATCTTGACCACATGTAAAATCCACAAATTGTCACACCTACCTCTGTCACGACTGTCCTCGACACCCTCGGCAAGATCGAATACGGGATCGTCTCCTGAGGCCAGCCGCTGCACGCCGCAAGCACTCAGGCTTTAACACCAAAGGCTTGTTAACTACCGTATCAGGGCAGCACTTCTGAATTTAGCGATATCCAGCCGAGAATTAGCGAAAACGACTAAGCATCCCGTAAAATCCAGCGTTGTCATAACCTCGATCTCTATACCGACTGATGAAAAAACTGATTCCGTTTATCCTGCCTTTGCTGTTTGCAGCTTGCGCCCCCATGTCTCCGAAACTGCCATCTGATAATCAGGTAGCGCCAGCATTTCGCCATCCAGAAGCCGGTGCGTTGATTTTGATGCTGCCGCCTGAAACGGAAACGGAGGACATGCAAGCCGGCGTCGGTATATTGAAGGAAGAACTTCATCGACAGCTTAGCGCCGCAGGGTATAGGGTCGCGATCCTGGACCAAACCAGTTACGACGCCATTTGGGCTCAAGAGATTGCGGAAGTTGGAGGGATTTACGATGGTGCGACGGGAGAGCTGCGCCGTCCTCAGTTCGTACAGGCGCTCGGCCATCTGGTACAGCGGGTAAGCAGCGAGACCAAGGCCACGCTGGTCATGCGGCCACATTTGGTGCTTCGACCGGCCGAATTATCCGGCGTCTCAGCGGTATGGGATGGTCAACAGCGCCGCAGCAATGTCAGCGGAGCCGGCGACAGCTCGTTCCACCACGACGGCACGACACTGGGTCTATCTGTCGGCCTGCGGATGTTCGCCAGCAGCGGCGAGTTCGTCATGAGCACCCATGGCGGCGTGTCGCTGCCATACAAACTCAATCTCCACACCAACCGCAACGAAGTACGAACCGATCTTTTCACAGAGAGCAGGGAGATGGCCGACGGCGTGTCGTTGGCACTCTCCCCCCTCCTGCAAAAATAAATCAGGCCAGCGCTTCCTTCGCCGCTTCCTCGGGCGTCAGGCCGTCGTAGAACTGGTCGGTGAACCACTCGACCTGCTCTTCGATATGCTCCTGCGCCTCTTCCTGCGTGGCGCCGCCCTTGACCAGGAAGCCCTCCACTTCGATGCACCAGTTGATCAGCTCCAGGGTTTCCGGGTCCAGCTCTTCTTTTTTCTTTGCCATGATTTACCTCTACTTCGGGATGAATACAAGCCGCCAGTGTAACAGGCGGCCCGCTTACTTCGCCGGATACAGCACCACCTGCACATAATTGTTCATATCGAAGTAGCGCCGCGCGGTGTCCTTCAACTCCGCCGCCGTCAGCGCACCCACGCGCGATTCGTAGGTCAGCACGTCCGCCGGATCGGTCTTGTTGAAGAAGGCATTCATCAACACCCCTATCCAATAGCCGTTCTCGCGCAAGCCCCGGCGATAGTTGGTGATCCACGCAGCCTTCACCTTGGCCAGGTCCGCATCCTCCGCGCCGTTTTCCTTGATCTTGTCGATCTCTGCGAACGTCGCCGCCAGCACCTTGTCCACATTCTCCGGCGCGCACGGCAGGTTGGCCGTGATCGAATAATTCTGGTAGGGGATGCGCTCCATGTTGCCGCGCACGCCGCCGCTGTATATCGCGCCCATCTTCTCGCGCAGCACCTCGATCAGTTTGATGTTCAGCACATCGATCAGCGCCTGCATGCGCATGCGCTCCTGCGACGAGTACTGCGCCTCGCCGGTGAAGGACAGCGAGATCGTGCTCTTGGGCTCAGTCCCCGCATGCACTTCCTTCTTCACCACGCCGCGCACCGGCCGCACGCCTTCGTCCTTGAAGGCCACCGGAATCTCGCCCACCGGCAGGCTGGCCAGATAGATCGCGATCAGCGGCTTGATCTTCTCCACGTCGAAGCTGCCCGCCACGAAGAAGGTAAAGTCCTTGGCGCTGGCCATGCGGCTGTTATAAAGAGCCATCACCCGGTCCAGCCCCAGTTGATCGAAGTCCGCCGGCTTGGGCGCACGCTGCACGCGCGGGTTGTTGTTGTACAGCGTCGCCGTGATCGTATCGTTGAAAACCGATTCCGGCCGCGCCAGATTGTTCTTCGCCAGCTCGCGCTGGCTGTCGACGTAGGCGCTGTAGATGGCGGGATCCTTGCGCGGCTGCGTCATGTTCAGGTACACCAGCTGCAGCATGGTCTCCACGTCGCCGCTGCCCGAGCCGCCGCCGACCGTCTCGTTGATCGAACTGACGCTGGCGTTGGCGCCCGCCGACTTCCCGGCCAACACCTTCACCAGATCGCTCGGCGTGTAATCGCGTACGCCCATCTGGTGAACGATATTGCTGGCATAACGCGCATTGAACAGGTCCCGGTCGCCGAACAGCGACCAGCCGCCGTAGCGCAGGCCAGTCAGTATCACCTGGTCGTTATTGAAGTCGGTTGGCTTGAGCACCACCTTGACGCCGTTGCTCAACACGAGCTCCGTCAATCCCAGCTTGGCGTTGACGGTCTCGCTGACGATGCTGCCGGCCTTGGGAGGGGTTGCCATCAACTGGCTGGCGTAGACCTTCTCTTCCTGCGCCTTGACGCCGATCTTCTCGGCCGCGCTGGCGGTGGCCAGCAACTCGTCGGTCTTCGGCGCCGGCACGCCGGCCACCTCGGTGCCGGTGTAGATCACCAGCTTGTTCTGGTTGTCCGGGATGGCGGCGCGCACGGCGGCGTTCACCTCCGACAGCGTGATGCCCGGTATCAGCTCATTGGCGTAGCGGTACTCCATCGCCACGCCGGGAATCGATTCCTTGTCGAGGAAGTTGCGGATGTATTCCGCCGCATAGCCGGCCGAATCGGATTTATCGCGCTCGTTGTACATGCGCTCATAACTGCGCAACATGCCCTTCTTGGCGCGCTCCACTTCCGAAGCGGTAAAGCCGTACTGGCGCGCGCGCTGGTCTTCCTGCACCAGCGCGTTGATGGCAGGCGTCGCGCCGCCCTTGCCCAGCACCGCGCCGGCGCCGAACGAACGGTAGCCGCGCATCACGGCGTTCATGCCGCTGCCGCCTTGCAGGAACGGCGGGTTGGCTTGCTGCGTCAGCTCGTGCATGCGCTGGCTGAGGATAAAGCTGTACATGTTCTCGATCAGCTTCTGGCGATAGTCGGCGATGGTGGAACCGGGCGCCCACTCCTGGACCGGGTAACGGATATAAACCGTGTTCGCACCGATCTCCTTGTCCGTGAACACCACGCCTTCCGATTCGGCGCGCTCCGGAATTTTGGCGTACTCCCGCGGACGCTCGTTCTGCGGGTTTTTCAGGCCGCCGAAATGCTGCACCACCAGCTTCTCCGCATCGGCCGGTTCGATATCGCCGACCACCACCACCGCCATGAGGTCCGGGCGATACCAGTCGCGGTAGAAGCGCTTGACGGCGTCGTACTTGAAGGTCTTGAGGATGTCCTCTTTACCGATCGGCATACGCTGTGCATAGCGCGATCCGTTCAGCACCTTAGGCAGCAGCACCTTGTTCATGCGGTCGTCCACGCCTTTACCCATGCGCAGCTCCTCCAGCACGATACCGCGCTCGCTGTCGATGTCGGCGTCGTTAAGCGACAGGCCGTGCGCCCAATCCTCCAGCACCTGGAAGCCCTGCTTCACCACCTCCGGCTTATCGGTCGGCAGCGGCAGGATGTAGACGGTCTCGTTGAAGCTGGTGTAGGCATTCAGGTCGGCGCCGAACTTCACGCCGATCGACTGCAGATAGGACACCAGCTCGTTGCGCTTGAAATGCGTGGAGCCGTTGAAGGCCATATGCTCGGTGAAGTGCGCCAGGCCTTGCTGGTCGTCGTCCTCCAGTATCGAGCCGGCCTTCACCACCAGCCGCAACTCCAGCTTTTTCTCGGGACGGGTATTTTTCTGCACATAGTAGGTCAAGCCGTTGGACAGCTGGCCCACCTTGACCTGCGGCCCGACCGGTATCGGATCGCTCAATTTCAGCGGCGGCTGATTGTCGGCTTGCGCCATGAAGGAACACGCCAGAAGAACGGCGGCGGAGGCGCTACGCATTATCATCAGCTTCATACCCGTTGCATAAAAAAGAAGAAGAGAGCTACCTTACACTGAATTCCTTAATTTGGGCTAGAATCCTTGCTCGCCTGCCAGCCGGCAGGTGTTAACGACGTCTTCGGGGCGGGGTGCGATTCCCCACCGGCGGTAAGGCCAGCGATGGCCAAGCCCGCGAGCGCTCTCGCAAGAGGGGTCAGCAGATCTGGTGCGATTCCAGAGCCGACGGTATAGTCCGGATGAAAGAAGATGTGCGGTGACGCGGCCACCCGCCCGAGCGATCGGTGCGGCGGGCCGCGCGTATTCGCTTGCCCTGTCGCGTTTTTCGCCTATTTGCGAGGAGCGTTCCACATGTTAGACCAACAATCCGCAGTATCCCCCTACTCCCTAGTATCGGACGATCTGGAAGGCCGCATCAACGCGGCGCTGGAAGCCATGCGCGCCGGCGTGCCGGTGATCCTGCTCGACGATTTCGACCGCGAGAACGAAGCGGACCTGATCGTCGCCGCCGAAAAAATCACCGTGCAGTCGATGGCCATGATGATCCGCGAATGCAGCGGCATCGTCTGCCTCTGCCTGAGCGCCGACAAGGTACGCGCGCTGGAACTGCCGATGATGGCCGCCGATAACGGCAGCCGTTACGGCACGCCGTTCACGGTATCGATCGAAGCGCGCGACGGCGTCACCACCGGCGTGTCGGCGGCGGACCGCGTCACCACCATCCGCACCGCCATCGCGGCCAATGCGCAACCGCACGACCTGGTCCACCCGGGCCACGTGTTCCCGCTGCGCGCCACGCCGGGCGGCGTGCTGGCCCGCAAAGGCCACACCGAAGGCTCGGTGGACCTGGCGACCATGGCCGGCCTCAATCCGGCCGCCGTGCTGTGCGAGTTGATGAACCCGGACGGCACCATGATGCGCGGCGCCGACATCGAACGCTTCGCAGAACTGCACCGCATGCCCATCCTGACCATCGCCGAGATGATCGAATGGCGCACCACGCGCGGCGGCGTTTAAGCCGGTTTGCCCAGTTTGACGTAGCGGCACACCAGCACTAGCGCGACTGCGTACGCCGCCGAAATCAGGCCGAAGGCCATCGGCAGGCGCCACGTCCAATCGGGCATCGCATGCATCACGGTGCCCATCATCGCCACGCCGACCAGGGCGCCGATCTGACGGTTGGCGTTCAACGCGGCGGCGGCGCTGTTGGCGTGGGCTTTGCCGGCCACCAGCATCACCGTCGCCGTCATGCCCGGAATCGCGATGCCGATGGCGACATTCATCACCACCGCGCCCAGCACCAGCAGCCAGTATGGCGTTTGCGGCGTCAGGCCGATGAGCATCAACACCGCCATGCCCAGCCCCACCATCAGGCCATACATCATCGGCGGCCGAGTACCCACCCGCGCCGCGATGCGGCCCGAGGTCAGGTTGCCGATGGCGAAAGCGGCCATCATCGGTATCAGCTTCAGGCCAGTGTGCAACGCATCCGCGCCGGACTGCTGGATGTAAAGGCTGAGCAGGAACAGCTGCCCGAACACCGCGAAATTGATCAGGAAGCCGACGCCGTTGGCCGCCGCGAAGGCCGGCGTATCGAACAAGGCGCGCGGCAGCAAGGGATGCGCGCCAGTGCGTTCGCGCCGCACCAGCAGGAACGCAGCGGCCACGGTCGCCGCCAGGGCGCCGAGCACCGGCGCCGAACCCCAGCCCAGCGAAGGGCCTTCGATCAGCACGAAACTCAGCGCCGCCAGCGCGGTCACGCCCAGCGCATGGCTCAACATCGACAGCGCGCGCCGCGAGCGCGGCGTGGCCGGCGCCACCACCTGCGTCAGCACGATGCCGAGCAGGCCGATAGGCACGTTCACCCAGAACACGCTGCGCCAGCCGAATTCGTGGACCAGCAGGCCGCCCACCAGCGGGCCGGCCGCCGACGAACAGCCGACAATCGCCGACCACGTGCCCAGCATGCGGGCACGCGTGGCCTGGTCGTCGTAGGCGTGCGTCAGCAGACTCAATGAACTGGGCATGAACAGCGCCGCGCCCGCGCCCTGCAGCAGGCGCGCGGCGATCAGCGCGTTGCCGCTGGGGGCCACGGCGCACAGCACCGAGCCGAGTATGAACACGCTCAAGCCGCCCTGGTAGACGTTCTTCGGACCGTAGCGGTCGGCCAGCGCGCCGCCGGCCATCAGCAATGCGGCGAAGGTCAGCGTGTAGCCGTCCACCACCCAAACCAGGCCGGTGAGCGGCACGCCCAGGTTGACCGAAATGTCAGACAAGGCTGTATTGACGGCGGTGACGTCGATCATCGCCATCACGAAGCCAATGGCCAGTGTCATCAACACCAGCAAGGCGGGAATTTGGCGCGGCTGGATCGCCGTGGTGCTAGAGGTAGTCATGATGCTTTCCTTCCGTGGGATGCCGCCGATGTTAGCCTCCTTGCATGATGCAGTAAATACGCATAATATCGGCACTCTGATGCAAAAATGCATCGCCACAGGATGAGCCGCATGGATTGGGACAACGCCAGGATTTTCCTGGCCATCTACCGCAAAGGTACGCTGCGTGCCGCAGCCGCCGCCCTCGATATCGACCAGGCCACCGTCGGCCGGCGCCTCAACGCGCTGGAAAAATCGCTGGGCGCGCGGCTGTTCCTGCGCACGCCGTCCGGCTACCTGGCCACGCCCGCTGGCGAACTGGCCGTCACCGCCGCCGAATTGATGGAGCATGCGGCCCTGCAGTTCCAGCGCGAGATGCAGGGCATCGACAACCGCCTGTCCGGCATCGTGCGCGTGGCCACCTCGGACACCATCGCCAGCCACTCCGTGCTCGGCGCCATGCAGCGGCTGCACGTCATGCACCCCGAGATCCGTGTAGTGCTGAGCACCAGCACCGAGATCAGCAACCTGACCCGGCGCGAGGCCGACCTGGCCGTGCGCTCGCTCAAGCCCACCAGTCCGGACCTGATCTCGCGCCACCTGACCCGGCGCAGCATGGGCCTCTACGCCACCCCGGCCTACCTGGCCGAACGCGGCCTGCCGGTGCAGGGCAACGGCATGCAGGGCCACGACATCATCGTCTACCAGGGCACGGTGGCGCCGCGCCACATGGAAAAGCTGTGTCTTGAACCGATAGGCAATGCGCGCGTGGCGATCGAGGTCAATAGCGGCATGGTCATGCTCGACGCGGCGCGGCGCGGCATGGGCGTGGCCGAACTGCCCTGCCACATGGCCGACGGCGATCCTCAACTGACCCGCATCTGGCCCGAGCGCGTGGACCACTACGAAATCTGGCTGGTGATGCACAGTGACCTGAGTCGCAGCGCCCGCGTGCGCGCCGCCGCCGACGCCATCATCGCCACCTTCGCGGAAGAGTAAGCGCTGCGATGGCGGACGCGCACCGGCTCCCTCGCGGTGATAAACTGTCAATATGAGCATAGAAGCAGCAATCCCGTCCGCGCTGCGGCGCCCGATGCACGCAACCATCGCCTGGCTGAATAGCTGGTGGCGGCTGCTGCAGTTCGCCGTGCAAATGCTGTCGCTGGCCTTCACCCCCGCCAGCTATCGCGGCGCCAACCTCAATCTGCTGGCGCGCCGCATCGTGCGCGACACCGCGCCCAACCTGGCCTGGTACGGCGTGCTGTCGGCGCTGGTCAGCCTGGTGCTGATCCGCATCGTGGTCGTCACCTCGCAAAGCTACGGCCTGTCGCGCTTCGCGCTGGAGATGGTGGTGCGCGTGCTGGTGCTGGAGCTGATCCCGCTGACCGCGGCCGCCTTCGTCGCCCTGCGCACCACCCTGCCCGCCGCGCTGGAATTCTCGCAAAGCCGCAGCAATGCCGCCAACACCAGCGACGCCGAACTGCACCAGGAATTTTTCCCGCGCGTTGCCGCAGGCGTGTTCGCAGTCTGGATGCTGGCCGCCGTCAGCTGCGTGATGACGCTGATCCTCGCCTACCTGTCGCTGTACGGCTTCACGCCGTGGGCGCTGCCGGGCTACACGCGCGTGGTCGGCCAGGTGTTCAATCCGGCGGTGGCGCTGATCCTGGCGCTGAAGATCGTCTTCTTCAGCTTTGCCGTCGGGCTGATACCAATGGCCTCTTCCTACTACTTCGGCACCAGCTACCGCGCCAAGGTCACGCACGGCCTGTACGACATGGTGCGGCTGTTCGCGGTGATGCTGCTGATCGAAATCGCCTCGTTGATGGGCAACTACTACTAAGCGGAATAGACAATGACCGAACAAACAAACGAAGCGGCGCCGGTGCGCAACGCGGAATTCAAGGCGCTGCTGCTGTTGGTGCTGATGGTGGTGTTGGTGGCCGGTTCGGCGCTCTACCTGCTGTATGCGCGTGGCGCGTTCGAAGCGACGCAGACGCTGGTGCTGCAGACGGATAACTCGGAGGGCGTCACCGTCGGCATGGACGTCACCTTCGCCGGCTTCCCGATCGGCCGTGTGCGGCGCATAGAACTGGGCAAGGACGGCAACGCACGCGTCATCGTCGACGTGCCGCGCAGCGACGCGCACTGGCTGCGCAGCACCAGCATCTTCACGCTGGAGCGCGGCCTGGTGGGCGGCGCCAAACTGCGCGCCTTCAGCGGCATTCCGACCGATCCGCCGCTGGAGGAAGGCGCCACGCGCACGCTGCTGGTCGGCGACGCCGGCGCCGAGATTCCGCGCCTGCTGGCCGCCGCCAAGGATCTGCTGGAAAACCTGAACGAGCTGACGGCGGAGAATTCCGCGCTGGCCGCGAGCCTGGCCAACGTGCAGGGCGTGACCGGAAAACTGAATGGTCCCAACGGTGCCCTGGGCCTGATCGCCGGCGACGACAAGAACGCCCAGCAGCTGGCGGAACGCGCCAACAAGCTGCTGATCACCGTGAACGCGCTGGCCACCAAGGCCGATAGCCTGATCGACCACGCCGACTCGCAGGTCTTCGGCAAACAGGGCGTGATGACGGACGCGCAGGCGACCATCGTGCAGCTCAACGGCCTGCTGGCCGACGCCCGCAACAGCCTGAAGAAAATGGACGCGGTGCTGGTCGAGGCGCAAGCCGTCGGCGCCAACGCCAAGGAAGCCACGGCCGATCTGGGCACACTGCGCGGCGAGGTGGAAAGCAGTTTGCGCCGGGTCGAACAGCTGGTCAATGAAATCAACCGCAAATGGCCGTTCAAGCGCGACACGGAGATCAAGCTGCCATGAAGACCAACGCCCCACTGATCGCAACGCTGCTCGCCACCGCGCTGCTGGCCGCCTGCGGCAACAACCCGCCGGTGCCGGACTGGCAGATGAACGCGCAGAGCTCCATCGAACGCTCGACCGCCGCCTACATGTCCGGCAACGCGCGCGTGGAGGCGGCCGAGTACAAGCGCGCCCACGAGGCGCTGGCCAGCACCGGCAAGGTCGATCTGATGATACGCGCAGAGTTGATACGCTGCGCCGCGCGGGTCGCCTCGCTGGTGTTCGAGGACTGCGCCGGTTACGACAAACTGTCGCAAGACGCCAACCCGGCCGATCGCGCCTACGCCGCCTACCTCTCCGGCCGCGCCACCGCCGCCGACGCCGCGCTGCTGCCCGCGCAGCACAAAGCGGTGGCCTCCACGTTCAGCGACGCGGCGGCCAGCTCCAGCAGCGCGGTGGGCGCCTCCAGCGATATGGCGGCTGCCAGCGCTGTTCAAGCCATCGCCGATCCGCTGTCCAAACTGGTGGCCAGCGGCGTGCTGCTGCGCGCCGGTAAAGCCACGCCGCAAATCCTCAGCGGCGCCGTGGACACCGCCTCCGCCCAAGGCTGGCGCCGGCCGCTGCTGGCATGGCTGGGCGTGCAGGCGATGCGCGCGACACAAGCAGGCGACACCGCCGAAGCCCAGCGCATCCAGCGGCGCATCAACCTGATCACCGAAAAACCAATATGAACACCCGTCTCGTCTACTCCACCGAAACCGGCCGCATGTGCCCAGACTGCGGCAAGCCAGTCGCCGATTGCAGCTGCAAGGCCGCCGCCAAAGCCAAACCCGCCGGCGACGGCGTCGTGCGCGTATCGCGCGAATCGAAAGGGCGCGGCGGCAAGACCGTCACACTGGTCAAAGGCCTCGCGCTGGACGCCATCGCCTTGGCCCTGCTGGGCAAGCAGCTGCGCAGCGCCTGCGGTTCCGGCGGCACCGTCAAGGACGGCGTCATCGAAATCCAGGGCGACCACTGCGACCTGGTGATGGAAGCCCTGAAAAAACAGGGCCACCAGCCCAAGCGCACTGGCGGTTAGCGGGTGCGCTGGTTCGACAGGTAGACATTGTCGCGTTCCAGCTTGCCGCCATCGCGCACGGCTGCCTGCCATGCTTCGGTGCTGACCACCGCGCCGAAGTTCGAATGGAACACCGTGTTGAACACGCGATGGATCTCTTCCGCACTGGCCTTGCCGGCCGCGTTCTCATACGGCAGCGCGCCGGTGGCGTCCTCCAGCACTTCGACCTGCAAGCCGCGATGCGCCGCCTCGTAGATGGTGGAGGCGTTGCAGTTGTGCGTCATGTAGCCGGCGATGGTCAGGGTATCGATGGCGTTCGCCTTCAACCACTCGGCCAGGTCCGTTCCGGTGAACACGCTGGCCATTTTCTTGTTGATGAAATGGTCGTGCGCGCGCTGCGCCACCGTGGGATGAAGTTTCCAGCTATCCGAGCCAAGGGCGAAGATCGGCGAGGTTTCCGGCGCGTCGTGCTGCACCACCACCACGGGGATGCCCGCCTCGCGCGCGGCGTCCATGGCCCGGCCGATATTCGGCAGCGAGGTCTCGACCGGCGGATATTCGATCTTCATCTTGCCGGTGAAGTACTCGTTCTGCACATCGATGACGATCAAGGCACGGCGTGGGGTTGCGGTCATGATTTTCTCCTGTAGGATAAGGGCTTCAGCGCCCGGTGATTGATATTCTCCGTCACCGTGCCGTTATCCAAAAGTGGCCCGAAGGCCACCATTCGATATAATCAGGCCATGTCAACGCGCACCTCGCCCAGCCGGAAATTCCGCATCGCCGTCATCGCTTTCGACGGCATCAACCCTTTTCACCTGTCGGTGCCGTGCCAGGTGTTCGGCGCCCAGCGCGCCGACTGCGAGAGCGCCACCTTCGACGTCAAGGTCTGCGCGGAGGATCCGGGCACGCCGTTGACCACCACCGCCGGCTTCGACATCACCGCCACCCACGGCCTGTCCACGCTGACCCGCGCCGACATCGTCATCCTGCCATCCTGGCACTCGGACTGCCGCCCGGCGCCAGCCAGCCTGCTGCAAGCCCTGCGCCGCGCCCACCAACGCGGCGCGCAGGTGGTGGGCCTGTGCGTGGGCTCCTTCCCGCTGGCCGAGGCAGGCCTGCTGGATGGCCGCACCGCCACCACGCACTGGGCGCTCGCCGACACGATGTCCGAGCGCTATCCCAAGGTCAGGGTCGACCGCGAAGTGCTGTATGTCGATGAAGGGGAAGTGGTGACGTCGGCCGGCGTGGCGGCAGGGCTGGATTGCTGCCTGCACCTGCTGCGGCAGTTGTGCGGCGCGGAGATCGCCAACCGCGTGGCGCGGCAGCTGGTGGTGGCGCCGCACCGGCAAGGCGGACAGGCCCAGTTCATCGAACGTCCGCTGCCCGTCACCGGCAGCGACGACCGCTTCGCGCAGGTGCTGGCATGGGTGGGCGAGGACCTGACGCAGAACCACAGCATCGACGTGCTGGCCGAACGCGCGCTGATGAGCCGCCGGAACTTCACCCGCCACTTCCGCCAGGCCACCGGCACCTCGGTCAAACAATGGCTGCTCAACCAGCGGCTGGCGCACGCCCGGCATCTGCTGGAGAGCAGCGAAGTGTCGGTCGAGATGGTGGCGCAGCAGGCGGGATTCGGATCGGCGCTGTCGTTGCGCCAGCATTTCCGGGCGTCGCTGCGCACGTCGCCGTCGGAGTATCGCAAGGTGTACCGCTCCGCTGCGCCAGACTGACGGCGCGGGCGCTTACTCCCCGGCCGCCGCCGCGGCTTCGCGCAGCTTGTCCTTCTTGCTCTTGCGCTTGCCCTTGATGCCGCCGTTGACGGTGTCCGTCACCGAGTTGGCGGGGGCCGGCGGCAGCGTCTCGACAGGCTCGAAGCCGGCGATCTGCTCGCGCGGCAGCAGGATATCCTGGCGCTTTTCGATCAGGCGGAAATGCTGTTCCGTCTCCGCGCTGACGAAGCTGATCGCCACGCCGCTCTCGCCGGCGCGGCCGGTGCGGCCGATGCGGTGCGTGTAGTCCACCGCCGAACGAGGCAGATCGTAATTGACCACGGCCGGCAGGCGTGCGATGTCGATGCCGCGCGCCGCCACATCGGTCGCCACCAGCACCTGCAGGCGGCTGGCCTTGAAGTCGCCCAGCACTTCGGTGCGCGCCCCCTGGCTGAACTCTCCGTGGAAGGCGCCGGCGCGGATGCCGTTGCGGTTCAGCTTATCGGCCACGTGTTCGGCCGCGTACTTGGTCGCGACGAACACCAGCACCCTGCTCCACTTGTGCTCCAGGATCAGATGCTTCAGCAGCATGGTACGGCGCGGCACGTCGACCATGATCGCGCGCTGGGCGATATCGGGTTTGCTCGCCGGCTCGGACAGCACCTCGATGCGCGTGGGCTGATGCAGCATGCCGTCCGCCAGCGCCTGCACCGCCGGCGGGAAGGTCGCCGAGAAAAACAGGTTCTGGCGCTGCTTCGGCAGCAGCTCCAGGATGCGGTTCAGTTCTTCGCTGAAGCCCAGGTCCAGCAGGCGGTCCGCCTCGTCCAGCACCAGCATCGCCGTGCGCGAGATCTTCAGCGCATTGTGGTCGATCAGGTCCAGCAGCCGTCCCGGCGTGGCGATGACGATGTCGGCGCCGCCGCGCAGCGCCATCATCTGCGGATTGATCGACACGCCGCCGAACACGATGGATACCTTGACCTGCATCGGCAAATGCGCCACCAGCTTGCGGATCGACTCGCCCACCTGCGCGGCCAGCTCGCGCGTCGGCACCAGGATCAGGCCATGCAGCTGGCGCGGGCCGTTGCGGTTGTCCAGCAGCGATTGCAGCAGCGGCAGCGCGAAGGCGGCGGTCTTGCCGGACCCGGTCTGCGCCGCGCCCAGCACGTCCTCCCCGCGCAGGATGGCGGGAATGGCGGCGCTCTGGATGGCGGTCGGCTCCTGGTAACCGATTTCGGTAACGGCGTTAATCAGTGAGGGAGCAAGGCCCAGCGAAGAAAAAGACATGTCGGCCTTAATAATGTGAATTTAGCGGACAGTATACATGCTAGATGCATTTCCCCCGCAGCTTGGCGATCGGGATGAACGGCAGCGCGAGGTAGCCCCCCAGGAAAAATGTCGACTGCCGCTTCAACCCTTCCGAATGCAGGCAGTCCGGCACCTTCGCCTCGTTGAAGGCTGCGGTCATGATGTCGCTGTTGGCGGAGCTGAACGCCGGCACCTCGTGCGGCAGGGACGGCGCGGGAACCTCGGCCGCCATGGCCGCGGCGATCGCCTTGCGCATCGCGGGATCGACGCGCGCCTCCATCGCCTTCGCGTCCGCCGGGGCGGCCACCGCGTCGAGATAGGCATCCTTCTTCGCGTCGGCTGCCCACGCGCCAGGCGCGATCAACAACGACATCAGCAAAATATATCCGCGCATAAGATTTTCATCCCGTGATTAGCTATATCCGCCATTATCATGCAAAAATAGCTAATCTTTTTAAGAAAAAAATTATGATCAATTGGGACGCCCACGCTTGCCTGCCGCAACATCCGCAGGCCGACTTCACGCCGGTTCAACGGCTGCACGCCGCCGGCGTCAATTATGTCTCGCTCAACGTCGGCGGCGACATGAACCCGGTCTCGCAAGTGATGTCCGTGATCGCCGGCTACCGCGCCACCATCGCCTCGGACCCTGACCGCTACGTGCTCGTCTCCAGCGTGGACGACATCATCCAGGCCGCCGCCGACGGCCGCATCGCCATCGGCTTCGACCTGGAAGGCGCCATGCCGCTGCTCGACCAGCCGGAAATGGTGGCCCTGTACGCCCAGCTGGGCGTGCGCCAGATGCACTTCGCCTACAACCGCAACAACAACGTCGCCGACGGCTGCCACGACCGGCCGCGCGGCCTGACGTCGCTCGGCTACAGCATGGTGGGCGCCGTGAACGACGCCGGCATCCTGATGGACTGTTCGCACACGGGCCGCTTGTGCAGCCTCGATATCATGTCCGCGTCGTCTCAGCCGGTGATCTTCAGCCACGCCAATCCCTACACGCTGGTGCAGCACGGGCGCAACGTCACCGATGAACAGATCCGCGCCTGCGCCGCCACCGGTGGCGTGGTGTGCGTGTCCGGCCTGTCGTGGTTCCTCGGTAAAGAGCATCCGGACGTCGACGACGTCGCGCGCCATGCCGCCTACGTGGCCGACCTGGTGGGCGTAACGCATGCCGGCATCGGCCTCGATATCTGCTTCCAGCAGCCCGGCCTGGACGACACGCCGCCCGGCGATTTCGACCCAAGTCACTGGTGGCCCGCCTCCGCCGGCTACAGCGCCGGGCACCCGCCGACCTTCACGCCGCCCGAAATCTGGCGCCAACTGGCCGCCGCACTGCGCAAGGCCGGCATGACCGACAGCGAGACCGAACTTGTCCTGGGCCGCAACATGATGCGCGTGGCGCAGCAGGTGTGGAGCAAACCGCAGGCGCTGTTGAAGGTTGCCTGACCGTCAGGCGCTGAGCGCCTTCATCTCCGCGTACAGATTGGCCTTGCCCTCGAAGCCGATGCCGTTCAGGTCCGGCATCGTGATGTAGCCGTTGTCGACCCGGACGCCATCGGGGAAGCCGCCAAAGGGCTGGAACAGGTCCGGGTAAGACTCGTTGCCGCCCAGTCCCAACCCCGCTGCGATGTTCAGCGACATCTGATGGCCGCCATGCGGGATGCAGCGCTTGCGCGACCATCCATGCTGGTGCAGCATGTCCAGCGTGCGCAGGTACTCGACCAGGCCGTAACTCAACGCGCAGTCGAACTGCAACCAGTCACGGTCTGCGCGCATGCCGCCGTAGCGTATCAGGTTGCGCGCATCCTGCATCGAGAACAGGTTCTCGCCGGTGGCCATCGGCTTGCCGTAGTAGTTGCGCAGCGTGGCTTGCAGTTCGAAGTCCAGCGGATCGCCCGCCTCCTCGTACCAGAACAGATCGTACTGCGACAAGGCCTTTGCGTAGGCGATGGCGGTATCGAGGTCGAAGCGGCCATTGGCGTCCACCGCCAGCTTCTGGCCGTCGCCCAGCACACTGAGGATGGAATCGATACGGCGCAGGTCCTCGTCCAGCGAGGCGCCGCCGATCTTCTTCTTCACCACCGTGTAGCCGCGGTCGATATAGCTGCGCATCTCGTCCTTCAACGCATCGTGGCTCTGGCCCGGATAGTAGTAGCCTCCCGCCGCGTAGACGAAAATCTTTTTGTCCGGCGTGCCATTGCCGTAGCGGTCCGCCAGAAGCTGGAACAAAGGCTTGCCTTCGATCTTGGCCACTGCATCCCAGATCGCCATATCGATGGTGCCGATGGCCACCGAACGCTCGCCGTGGCCGCCGGGCTTTTCGTTGGTGTACATGCAGTCCCACACCTTGTGCGGATCAAGATTGGTGCCGGCTTCGTTCATCAGCGAGTCAGGATCGGCTTCCAGGATGCGCGGAATGAAGCGCTCGCGCATCAGCATGCCCTGGCCATAGCGGCCATTGGAGTTGAAACCATAGCCCACCACAGGCTTGCCGTCGCGGATCACGTCGGTGATCACCGCCACCAGGCTCAAAGTCATCTTGCTGAAATCGATGTAGGCATTGCGGATCGGGGAACTGATCGGGATGGTCTTTTCGCGGATCTCGACGATTTTCATTGTGCTGTCTCCAGTTGGCTAAGAATGGAAGCAAGCTTACTCTTGAAAACCAGTCGTATAATTCACCGATATTTACTCCTTTATACACTTCAAGTGAATAACGACATCGTCTCTGAACTATCCTTCTTCGTGCTGCTGGCGAAGCTGGGCAGCCTGTCCGCCACCGGGCGCGAATTGGGCATCACGCCGCCGGCTGTCACCAAGCGCCTGATGCTGATGGAGCAACGCCTCGGAGTACGGCTGCTGAACCGTACCACGCGCCGCGCCAGCCTGACCAGCGAAGGCGAGACCTATCTGTCGCAGGCAGCGCGCATCCTCGGCGATATCCGCGACATGGAGGAATCCGTATCGAGCAGCCGCGCCGCGCCCAAGGGCCTGCTGCGGGTGAATGCCACGCTGGGCTTCGGCCGCACCACCATCGCGCCCCTGGTTTCCGCCTTCTCGCGCCGCTATCCCGACGTTGAAGTGCAACTGCAATTGACCGACCGCGCCATCAATCTGGTGGAAGACGCGTACGACCTTGGCATCCGCTTCGGCGAACTGCCCGATACGCGGCTGGGCGCGCGCAGGATCCTGTCCAACCGGCGCTTCCTGTGCGCCTCGCCGGCCTACCTGAAGCGCCACGGCACGCCGCGCCTGCCGCAGGATCTGGCGCAGCACCGCTGCATCCTGCACCGCCAGAACAACGACACCCACAGCACCTGGAAGCTGGGAAAAGGCCGCAAGGTCGAGACGGTGAAGGTACACGGCAACCTGTCCAGCAACGACGGCGACGTGGTGCTGGGCTGGGCGCTGGACGGCCACGGCATCCTGCTGCGCTCCGAATGGGACGCCGCCAGGTATCTCGACAGCGGCCGCCTGCAAGTGGTACTGGCCGATTACACCCTGCCCCCGGCCGACCTGTACGTCTACTATCCGAGCCGGCAACAGCAGCCGGCACGGGTGCGCGCCTTCATCGACTTTCTGGCGGAGAGCGTACCGGCAGCCACTGCGCCACGCAGAAAGCCAACTCCGGAACGATAAACAGCCAAAGCAGCGGCGCGCCGGTCATGGACAGCGTCCAGATCATCCAGGTCGAAAACAGCAGCCGCGCCGCGCCGTCGAAACGGCCGAAGCGTTGCTGCGGATCGCCGATGCGCAGCAGCGACCATACCAGCACCACGCTTCCCAGCAAGCAGGCGAACAAGATGTGAAACGGCTCAAACGCCGGCAACGCGGCGCCCCCAAGGCGCTGGTTGATGCCGTCCAATTGCAGGCGTGCGAAGGCGAAGCTCCACGGCGTGGCGAAAGGCGCCGTCACAATCAGATCGTAGATGGCGCTGCCGAGGACAATTTTGCGGAAGGTGGATGATGAGAGCATGACGTCTCCGTGGTTAGAAAGAGGTCATGCTAAAGCCTGGAGTATACTCCAGGGTCAATCGCTATTTGGAGTTTGGGCATGCAAATCGGAGAAATCGCCAGCGCCACGGGACTAAGCCGCGACACTTTGCGCTTTTACGAAAAGCGCGGCCTTCTGAGCGCCCGCCGCAGCGCCAACGGCTACCGCGATTATCCGCCGGAGGCGGTGAACTGGCTGCGCTACATCCGGTTGGCGCAAACGCTGGGCTTCACGCTGGGAGAAATCGAAGCCGACCTGCCGCTGCTGGCCGCACCGGAATCGTCCGCGCCCCAACTCCGGGCGGCGCTGGAGCGCAAGCTGGAAGACATCGACCAACGCATCGAAGGCCTGCATGCGCTGCGCGGCGAACTGGCGCGAAGGCTGAGCGAGAACATGCAGGCCTGCCCGTTGCAGGCTCCCTCGAAGGCGCAAGACTAATCGTTATTTAGCGAGCTTCCATATCTGCGACGGCGAAGCCCAACCGGTCCCGATATACACATTGCCGGCGACATCCGCCGTCATCGCCAGTACGTAGGCGGATGGATTCGCCAACGTCCGCTGCATCGCGTTACCTTTCTGATCGAGACGGATAATGGTGGTGGGATTTTCGGTCGCCACATAGACATTGCCCGCACTGTCGACGGCAATCGGCCCGTCGCTCGGGATGATACGACCTGCGAAGGTCAGCGGCGTAGTCATGACACCCGCCGGCGTGAACTTGCGAATGGCGCTGCTGTCATTGACGTAGACGTTGCCCTGGGCATCCAGCGCCAGCGCCGACGGGCCGCGCAGCGACGCCGATGCGCCGGCCAATTCGGACATCGTGCCGTCCGGCGTGAACTTGACGACACGCTTGCCGCCGAAATCGGCCGCGTAAATATTACCGGCGCTGTCGATGGCCAGGCGTTCGGGACCGTCGGGGATCGCTGGCTTCGTTTTCCAGTGATCGTTCAGCGTGGTCAGCACGCCCGATGGCGACAGTTTGACCAGCGCCATCGCGCTGTTGACGCCATACAAATTGCCGCTGGCATCGACGGCCAGGCCGAGCCAGTCGATATACATCCCAGGGAACAAGGTCGTGACCACGCCGGCGGGCGTGATCTTGCGCAGGCTGCCACGGTCGATCGCGATCAGGTTGCCATCGACATCCGCAGTGATTTGGCCAAATCCGGTAAAGGCGGCCTGGGCGCCAACGCCGTCACCCCCGCCGCTCGCCATCAAATTCGAATTGCCAGCCACCAAAGTGGTTTGCAATGCGTTGGGGTCGCCCACGGTGGCCGCCGCGCCGGCACTGATCGTATTGTTCGCCGGCCCGGTGGCGCTGGCGGGGACGCTGACGATGGAACCCGGCGCGACATTGACCGTGTTCGACGTACCGGAAATATTGATAGTGCTGCCATCCGGTGTGCGGACCGTTGTACCAGCAGGGACGGAGACTATCTGGCCCATGAGCAGCGTGACAGTGGCGCCGGGGGCCAACGTTGTCACGCCCTGCAATGTCACCGGCACGCCAACGGTGGTGGGTGTATTGACCACCGTGACACCACTGCCGGCGCTCGTCGGAACGTCAGGGGAAGCTGTACCGGCACCGCCGCCGCAGGCGGTCAGTGCGAACAGGGTGGCAAAACCAAGGAAAGTCGAGTTGATGCGCATTCCAGATGCTCCGAAAGACAAACCAGGATTTTGTTAGCAACTAAGTAATTTTGCAAAGAAAAAGTTGTAAAAAATATTGCAACGCTTATTTTGCGGCCTTGATGAGTTTGCAGTCGTCGGCGCCAAATTCCGACTGGAACTGTAATAGCTGCCCCGCCACCTCCAGCGCCTTCATGCGCGGCGCGACCAGCGTGTACTGGCCCGCCTTCAGCTTCTCGATCAGCGGAGCGCATTCGCTGCCGCTGGCGTCGAGATGGCCGGCCACCACCCATTTGCCGTCGGCGCGCTCGGTGTAGAGCGGCGCAGCCGTGTAGCGGCCTGCGTTAAACAGCAGGACTTCCGGCTTGCCGTCACCGTCGACATCGAGCACCAGCGCATCGCAGTTGCTGCCGCGGGTCAGCAGGCATGGCAGGATCGCCTGATCGTCCATGGGGCTCCACTTCTGGGCCGCGAAGCTGGCCGGCAGCCTGGTGGTCGACGGCCATACCTTGACGTTGTCGGCTATCGACACCGTCGGAACCTGTGTACCCGGTTGCCAGCGGTCCGTGTCCCTCAAGGCCTTGGCGGCCAGTTCGCGGATCAACGCGGCCTCCGGCCCGGCGGCCTGCTGCGACAGGCGCGCCAAGGCCTCCTGACCATAGCGCCGTCCCTCGAAGCGCAGGTAGTGGAAATCGAATGCCGTGGCCTTGGTGCGGCCCTTCTCCAGCCGCGCCACCTGGTTGTTCACCGACAGGCGCGCCGGATCGGCGATCGGCGTGAACAACGCCAGCAGCACCGCCAGCACCACGAAAGCCGTCGCCAGGTTGACATTGGCGATGGCGCTCAGCCACGTCTCGTAGCGATGTGCGGCCCAGGCATAACCCAGCGCGTAGCAACTTGCGACCACCAGGCAGGCGGCAGCGATCACGCGGTCCGATGTCCAGCCGTAGTCGTACACCCGCAATCCCAGCGCGTAGATGGCGATGGCCGTCAGCGGCAGTACCAGCAACGCGGCCACGCGCGCGCTCACGCGCACGGCCAGCGCCGCCTTGGCGCGGCCATTCTGGAAGGCCGCGTTGATCAGGACGATCAGCACTGCGTCCGCGGCCAGCAGCAGGGATGTCGCATGGCGCGTAGCCCACAGCACTTCCAGCCCCGTGAACGGCAGCGCGCACAGGAAGCCGCTGACGATCAGCGCCGCCACCGGCAGTATCCACGACAGCAGCACCAGCAGCAGGCTGCGGATGCCGCGCACGATGGCCGGCCGCACGTCCGTGATGTGCATCGCGCACGACCAGGCGAAGCACACCACCGGCACCACGAACCACGACGCCTCCATCATATGCTTGAGGAAGTTCAGCTTCACCATCGAGAACAGGCCGCTGCCCATCAGCAGCACCAGCCACAGCGCGCCGACAAAGAACACCGAGAACATCAGCTGCACCGCCAGCTTCCAGGCCAGCTCGAAATAGCTGTCGTAGCTGGCGATACGGCGCTTGTCCGCCGCCCCCGCCATCACCAGCACGTGGGCGATGTACATGAAGAGCGCGCAGAAGATCATCACGGGACCCGGCATCGACGCGAACGCGCCTTTCGACAGTGCGCCGGCGGCCAGCCCCGCGCCAGTCCCGCGGTTGACGGCATGCAGCGCCATGACTAACACCACGCCGGCGGCAACCGCCATCCACTGCGCCACCTTTTTCGGCGCCATGTGCCCCATGGCCGATATCAGCATCGCCGGCAGCAGCGCGCAGGCCATCAACAGGGGGATCATCGCGTACGGCGCGCCGGATGGCCACCACCCTCCCCGGTCGGCCTGGTACAGCCAATACAGCAGCGCGCCCTGCACCAGGCCAGCCGCCAGCCGCAGCGCCATCACGCGCCGGCTGACCTCCGCGTCCAACGTCGTCTCGTCTTGTTCCATGCTTTGTCTCTTTGTGAACCGTGGGCCGCAGTATCTCACATGTTTATTATTTGGCATTGGTGGCGCGCCTGCCAGGCGCCACGCTCAGCGCCATCCTACGACGCCCGCGCGGAGGCGCTATAATGGCTGTCTACGCTGCTCTTTTTTCAACGTTCCGCATCCGGTCCGCCAAGTGAATCCACATCTCGACAAGCTGCAACCCTATCCGTTCGAAAAACTGCGCCAGCTGTTCGCGCAGGTGACCGCCAGCCCGCAACACAAGGCCATCAGCCTGGGCATGGGCGAACCCAAACACCCCACGCCGCAGTTCATCCAGCAGGCGCTGATCGACAATGTGGACGGCCTGGCCAGCTACCCGACCACCATCGGCTCGGACGCCCTGCGCGGCGCCATCGCCGGCTGGCTGGAACGCCGCTACGGCATCCCCAAGCTCAATCCGGCCACCCAGGTGCTGCCGGTGAACGGCTCGCGCGAAGCGCTGTTCGCGCTGGCGCAGACCGTGATCGACCCTGCCGCGAAGTCGCTGGTCGTCAGCCCGAATCCGTTCTACCAGATCTACGAAGGCGCGGCCTACCTGGCCGGCGCCGAGCCATACTTCGTCAATTCCGACCCGGCCCGAAACTTCGGCTGCGACTACGACAGCATCCCCACTTCGGTGTGGGAGCGCGTGTCGCTGCTGTTCCTGTGCTCCCCCGGCAATCCGACCGGCGCCGTGCTGACGCTGACCGACTGGGAGAACCTGTTCGCCCTGTCCGAGCGCTACAACTTCATCATCGCCGCCGACGAGTGCTACTCCGAGATCTACCACGGCGACAAGGCGCCACTGGGCGCGCTGGAAGCGGCCCACACGCTGGGCCTGTCCACGGTCGACAAGCCCTACGCGCGCCTGGTGGTGTTCAGCAGCCTGTCGAAGCGCTCCAACGTGCCGGGCATGCGTTCCGGCTTCGTGGCCGGCGATGCCGACGTGCTTAAAAAATTCCTGTTGTACCGCACCTATCACGGCGGAGCCATGAGCCCTTCCGTGCAAGCTGCGTCGATCGCGGCCTGGAACGACGAGACCCACGTCGAACAGAACCGCGAAAAATACCGCGCCAAATTCGCCGCCATCACCCCGCTGCTGCAGGAAGTGCTGCAGGTGGAACTGCCGGACGCCGGCTTCTACCTGTGGGCCGACGTCAGCCGGACCGGCCTGTCGGACACCGAATTCGCCCAGCGCCTGTACGCCGAATATAATGTCACGGTACTGCCGGGCAGCTACCTGGCGCGCGACGCGCACGGCGTCAACCCGGGCCGCAACCGCATCCGCATGGCGCTGGTCGCCGAGACGGAGGAAGGCCTGGAAGCCGCGCAGCGCATCGTCCAATTTTGCAAGTCCCTTAACAAATAAGATCGCACATCATGAGCCAACAACTCCAGCAAATCATCGACCAGGCATGGGAAGACCGCGCCAACATCAATCCAGCCAACGGCACCGCCGAACTGCGTGACGCGGTTTCGCACGTGATCGCGGGCCTGGACGCCGGCACCATCCGCGTGGCCGAAAAAACCACCGGCGACTGGGTGGTGAACCAGTGGGTCAAGAAGGCCGTGCTGCTGTCCTTCCGTTTGGAGAACAACGTGCAGATGCCGTCCGACGGCACCATGCAGTTCTACGACAAGGTACCGACCAAGTTCGCCAACTACACCGCCGAAGATTTCGCCAAGGGCGGCTTCCGCGTGGTGCCGCCAGCCGTGGCGCGCCGTGGCTCCTTCATCGCCAAGAACGTGGTGCTGATGCCTTCCTACGTCAACATCGGCGCCTACGTCGATGAAGGCGCGATGGTCGACACCTGGGCCACCGTCGGCTCGTGCGCGCAGATCGGCAAGAACGTCCACCTGTCCGGCGGCGTCGGCATCGGCGGCGTGCTGGAACCGATGCAGGCCAATCCGACCATCATCGAAGACAACTGCTTCATCGGCGCCCGTTCGGAAATCGTCGAAGGCGTGATCGTCGAAGAGAACTCGGTGATCTCGATGGGCGTGTACATCGGCCAGTCGACCAAGATCTACGACCGCGCCACCGGCGAAGTGACCTACGGCCGCGTGCCTGCGGGCTCGGTGGTCGTCTCGGGCAACCTGCCTTCGGACGACGGCAAGTACTCGCTGTACTGCGCGGTCATCGTCAAGCGCGTGGATGCCAAAACCCGCGCCAAGACCGGCATCAACGAACTGCTGCGCGGTATCTAAGCAGGCAACAAGAACCGGGGACTCTTTGCAGTCCCCGTTTTTTTTGAGACTGAGGAGAGTGCCATGGCCATGGAGCGCTTGTTCCAGCTGATGAAGGAAAAGAACGCGTCGGACATGTTCTTTGCGGTGAATTCGCCGGTGCACATCAAGATCAACGGCAACCTGATCCCCATCAATCAGCAAAAGCTCGAACCGGAAAACATCCATTCGCTGCTGTCGGAGATCGCCTCTCCCGCGCAGATGGAGGAGCTGGCGGCGACCAATGAGCTGAACATGGGCGTGTCGGTGCCGAACATGGGCCGCTTCCGCCTGTCCGCGTTCAAGCAGCGCGGCACCATCTCCGCCGTATTCCGCTTCGTGCCGGCCACCATACCGGTGCTGGCCGACCTGCAGCTGCCGCCGGTGCTGGCGGACCTGATCATGGAAAAGCGCGGCCTGCTGCTGCTGGTCGGCTCGACCGGCTCCGGCAAGTCCACCACCATCGCCTCGATGCTGGACCACCGCAACGAACTGCGCTCCGGCCATATCCTGACGCTGGAAGACCCGATCGAGTACCTGTTCAAGAATAAGAAATCCATCGTCAACCAGCGCGAGATCGGCAGCGACGCCAAGGACTTCTACACCGCGCTGCGCAACTCCATGCGCCAGGCGCCGGACTGCATCCTGATCGGCGAGATCCGCGACAAGGAGACCATGGCGGCCGCGCTGGCGTACGCGCAGTCGGGCCATTTGGTGCTCGCGACCCTGCACGCCAACAACAGCTATAACGCGCTAAATCGTATTATCAGTTTCTACCCGATCGAGAACCGTGCAGCGCTGCTGCAGGATTTGTCGTCGACGGTGAAGGCGATCGTGTCGCAGCGGCTGGTCCGCTCGATCAACGGCGGCACGCGCACGGCGGCGGTGGAGGTGATGGTCAATACCCGCTACATCTCGGACCTGATCGAAAAAGGCGAAATTGGCCAGATCAAGGAAGCGATGGAGAAGAGCATGTCGCCCGGTTCGCAGTCGTTCGAGCTGGCCTTGCTCAAGCTGGTGCAGGATGGCTTGATCAGCCAGGACGAGGCGCTGGCCAACGCCGATTCGGCCACCAACCTGCTGTGGCTACTGAACAATGGCCCGGACAGCAAAAACGCCCAGGCCGAGCCGGAACCCAAGTCGCCGCCGGACGAGGCGTCCTTCACCGAGTTCACGCTCAACACCTGAGCGCCCGAGGCGCCCTGCTTTGCCTCGAGCGCCCAGGGCGTTCGCCGTCAGGCCGCGCGCTGCGCCTTCTGGCGGCGGCGCTGCAGGGCGGCCAGCACGCCCACGCCCGCCAGCATCATCGTCACGCTGCCCGGCTCCGGCACCGCCGAAACATAGCTGAAGTCGTCCAGGCCGATGATGTTGGAGTTATCGCCACTGGGGCCGCCATTCGGCACAAAGTAGCGGAACGCCACGCGCCCGTCGACCGGGCCGCTCAGGCCGCTCAAGGTCACCGTGTACTTGGTCCAGTCTTCCGGATAGCCACCGACGTCCAGCGCTGGGTTCACAGACAGCAGCGTGGTGGTGAAGGTGCCCACGCTGGTGGTGGAGCTGCCTACGCTGGTGCCGCTGCCCGTGCTCATGCGGAATTCCAGCCGGTCCGGGTATTCCGAACCCGGCGCGGTGGTGGTGTAGAAACTGAACGTGTCGCCGTTGCGCAGGCCGTTGATCACCGGCGAGATCAGCCAGTTGTTGATGGTGCCGGTGCCGCTGCCGACCGAGGAGTAGTTGACCACGGCCATGCCTTCGCCGGCGTGAGGCGACACCACGATATCACCGAGCTCATCCAGAATGCCGGACTCAACCGACCATGGATTGCCACTGGAATTACGCGTACTCAGGTTCGTGGTCACCCAGCCAGCGGGCAACACGCCGGGGGTGTCGAAAGTCTCGACAAACGATGCATACGATGAGGTGCTGAGGCACAGAAGGGCTGCACTGATTGCAGCCTTGGAAGCGATAGCTGATAGTTTCATAGTTTTAAAAGTCGAAAGAGTCGTCATTTAATTCCAGGAGAAATCCAGCACCTGGTCCGGTAAACAATCTACAACGTTTCCAATGTAACACTTAAGATTGTCTTAAATGACAGGAATGTGACAAAAATCTTAACTTCGTCCAAAAAAGTGACTTTTCAACAACGGCCGCGCCATCGACCCGCTCTCCGCCTGGCGGCCCCGCCCGTGGTATTCTATTGCTCCTCCGCGCACAGCACTTCTTCATCCTATGAAAATTATCCTCTACGGCATCCCGAACTGCGATACCGTCAAAAAGGCCCGCGTCTGGCTGGCCGGCCAGCAGCAGGACTTCGTCTTCCACGATTTTAAAAAACAGGGCCTGAGCCGCGAGACCGTGGCCGGCTGGCTCCAGCACCTGCCGCGCGATGTGCTGGTCAATAAAAAAGGCACGACCTGGCGCGGCCTGCCGGACGAGCGCAAGGCCGCCATCGTCGACGACGACAGCGCTATCGCGCTGATGCTCGAATTCCCCTCCGTAATCAAGCGCCCGGTGCTGGACAAGGACGGCACCTTCGCCGTCTCCTTCTCCGACGCCCAGTACAAACAAATTTTCGACCTCTGAACATGACTCCATCCAAGACCCTGGCGCTGACCGAAAAGCTGATCGCCCTCTCCTCTGTCACCCCCGACGATAAGGGCTGCCAGCAGCACCTGATCGATCTGCTGTCGCCGCTGGGCTTTGCCTGCGAAGTGATCGAATCGAACGGCGTGACCAATCTGTGGGCGCGCCGCGGCACCACCTCGCCGGTGCTGGTGTTCGCCGGCCATACCGACGTGGTGCCGACAGGCCCGGTCGAGCAATGGCGCTCGGAGCCCTTCAACCCGACCCACCGCGACGGCAAGCTGTATGGCCGCGGCGCGGCCGACATGAAGACCTCGATCGCCGCCTTCGTGGTGGCCTGCGAGGAGTTCGTCGCGGCCCACGCCGACCACAAAGGCTCGATCGCCTTCCTGATCACCAGCGACGAGGAAGGCCCGGCCATCGACGGCACGGTGGTGGTCTGCAATCTCCTCAAGGAGCGCGGCGAGACGCTGGACTACTGCATCGTCGGCGAGCCGACCTCCGACGAGACGCTGGGCGACATGATCAAGAACGGCCGCCGTGGCTCGCTGTCCGGCAAGCTGACGATCAAGGGCGTGCAGGGCCACATCGCCTACCCGCAGCTGGCGCGCAACCCGATCCACCTGGCCGCGCCCGCGCTGGCCGAGCTGGTGGCCGAACGCTGGGACGAGGGCAACGAGTACTACCTGCCGACCTCCTGGCAGATGTCCAACATTAACGCCGGCACGGGCGCCAACAACGTCATCCCCGGCGAGATGGTCATCGACTTCAACTTCCGCTTCTCCACCGCCAGCACCCACGAGGAACTCAAGCGCCGCGTGCACGCCATCCTGGACAAGCACAATCTGCACTACGACCTGAAATGGGCGCTGAGCGGCCTGCCGTTCCTGACGCCGCGCGGCGTATTGAGCGATGCGCTGTCGGCCGCGATCAAGTCGGAAACCGGCGTCGATACCGAACTGTCGACCACCGGCGGGACCTCGGACGGACGCTTTATCGCTCAGATCTGCCCTCAGGTGATAGAATTCGGGCCTCCCAACGCAAGTATCCACAAGATCGACGAGCATATCGAGCTGCGTTTTGTCGATCCGCTGAAGAATATCTATCGCCGTACGCTGGAAAACCTGCTGGCCTGATCCCGGCCGGCTGGCGGCGCGGCGTGCGCAAACCGATTACTGTTTTACCGAGATAGCCATGAACACGACTCCTTTCACCACGCCGCGCGACCTGTTGCGCTACGCCGTCACCCGCTTCAACACCGCCAAGCTGTTCTTCGGCCATGGCAGCGTCGAGGCCTTCGACGAAGCGGCCTACCTGATCCTGCACACGCTCAAGCTGCCGCTGGACCGCCTGGACCCGTTCCTGGACGCCAGGCTGCTGCCGGAGGAGATCGACGCGGTCATGGCCGTCATCGACCGCCGCACCAACGAGCGCGTGCCGGCCGCCTACATCACCAACGAGGCGTGGCTGGGCACCTACAATTTCTACGTGGACGAGCGCACCATCGTGCCGCGCTCCTTCATCGCGGAACTGATCCCGCAGTACTTCGCGCCTTGGGTCAACGAGCCTGAGAACGTGGCCAATGTACTGGAACTGTGCACGGGCTCCGGCTGCCTGGCCATCATGCTGGCCGACGCCTTCCCGGACGCGCACGTGGACGCGGTGGACATCTCGGCCGACGCGCTGGAAGTGGCGAAGAAAAACGTCGCCACCTACAAGCTGGAAGACCGCCTGACGCTGATCCAGTCCGACCTGTACGCCAATGTGCCGGACAAGAAGTATGACCTGATCATCACCAACCCGCCGTATGTGAACTCGTCGTCGATGAGCAAGCTGCCGATGGAGTACCGCGCCGAGCCTGAACTGGCGCTGGACGGCGGCAAGGACGGCATGGACCTGGTGCGCAAGATCGTCGCCGGCGCCGCCGAGCGCCTGACCGACGACGGCATCCTGATCGTCGAAATCGGCAATGAGCGCGAGTTCGCCGAGGCGGCCTTCGGTGAACTGGGCCTGACCTGGCTCACCACCAGCAATGGCGACGACATGGTCTTCCTGCTGACCGCAGACCAGCTTAAACTTTAAAAAAACCCGCGTCATTCCCGCGCAGGCGGGAACCCATGCTGGCTATGGGTCCCCGCGTGCGCGGGGACGACGGCACGAAAGATTCTGATGATTCGCTTTATTCAAGTAAGCCTGATGCGCGGTATTAAGCCGCTGCTGGAACAGGTCGATGTCACCCTCAACCCCGGCGACAAGATTGGCCTGATCGGCGCCAACGGCGCCGGCAAATCCAGCCTGTTCGCGATGATGCGCGGCGAGCTGCACCCGGACCAGGGCGAGATCGACTTCCCGGCCAAATGGCGCGTCGCTTACGTGGCGCAGGAAACCCCGCCGCTGGAACGCGCGGCGCTCGATTACGCCATCGACGGCGACGTCACCCTGCGCAAGCTGGAAGCGGAACTGGCGCGCCTGGAATCGGAGCCCGAATCGTCCGAGAACGGCATCGCCATCGGCGAAATCTACAGCGCCCTGGCCGACGCCGACGCCTACACCGTGCAGTCGCGCGGCGAACAGCTGCTGTTGGGCCTTGGCTTCTCGATCGACCAGATGCAGCAGCCGGTGGCCAGCTTCTCCGGCGGCTGGCGCATGCGCCTGAACCTGGCGCAGGCGCTGATGTGCCCTTCCGACCTGCTGCTGCTCGATGAACCGACCAACCACCTGGACCTGGACGCGATCATCTGGCTGGAGGATTGGCTCAAACGCTACACCGGCACCCTGCTGATCATCTCCCACGATCGCGACTTCCTCGACGAAGTGGTCAACGTGGTGGTGCACATCGACGAGCGCAAACTGAAACGCTACTCGGGCAACTACTCGTCCTTCGAACGTCAGCGCGCGGCGCAGATGATCCTGGCCGCCGGCGCGCTGGAAAAGCAGCAGCGCAAGCGCGCCCACCTGGAGTCCTTCGTCAACCGCTTCAAGGCGCAGGCCTCCAAGGCCCGCCAGGCGCAGAGCCGCATGAAGGCGCTGGCCAAGATGGAAGAACTGGCGCCGCTGCGCGCCGCCGCCGAATTCTCGTTCGAGTTCCGCGAGCCGCTCAGCGCCCCGAATCCGCTGCTGGTGATGGAAGACGTCGACGCCGGCTACAAGATCGAGAACGAAGCGACCGGAGAGATCACCCACAAGACCATCGTCAACAACATCAAGTTCTCGCTGCAGATCGGCCAGCGTATCGGCCTGCTGGGCGTGAACGGTGCGGGTAAATCCACGCTGATCAAGACCATCGCCGGCGAGCTGTCGCCGCTGACCGGCGACGCCACCATGGGCAAGGGCCTGAACATCGGCTACTTCGCCCAGCACCAGGTGGAGATGCTGCGCCACGACGAATCGCCGCTGTGGCACCTGGCGAAGATCGCGCCGACCGTGCGCGAACAGGAGCTGCGCAACTTCCTGGGCGGCTTCAACTTCCCCGGCACCATGGTCACCAGCTCGATCGCGCCGTTCTCCGGCGGCGAGAAGGCCCGCCTGGCGCTGGCGCTGATCGTCTGGCAGCGTCCCAACCTGCTGCTGCTCGATGAACCGACCAACCACCTGGACCTGGAAACCCGCGAGGCGCTGACCGAAGCGCTGGCGCAGTTCGAAGGCACGCTGGTCGTCGTCTCGCACGATCGCCACCTGCTGCGCGCCACCACCGACCAGTTCATCATCGTCGCCGACGGCAAGCTGCAGCCGTTCGACGGCGACCTGGATGACTACAAGGACTGGCTGTTGCAGACCAAGATGGGCAAAGGCACCGACGTGCTGCCCGCCGCCGGCAATGCCAACAAGACCGACTTCCCGGTGGCCTCGCCGGTCGCGCCGCCGTCGGCCACGCCGGTGATCAACACCAAGGAACAGAAGCGCAAGGAGGCGGAAGACCGCCAGCGCCTGGCCACGCTGCGCAAGCCGCTGGAGCAGAAAATCAAGCGCCTGGACGAGCAGATCGCCAAGCGCAGCGCACAGAAAGCCGATGTGGATGCGGCCCTGGGCGAGTCGTCGATCTACGACGCCGCCAACAAGGCCAAGCTGAAACAGCTGCTGGCCGATCAATCCTTCTTCACCAAGGACCTCGGCCAGCTGGAAGCTGAATGGCTGGAACTGCAGGAACAGCTGGAAGCGCTGGCCTAAAAAGCCTACGCGGCCTGGCGGGCGCCCAGCGGCACTTTTTGGATCGACATCAGCTTATCGATGTCGACCACGATCAGGCGGCGCCCGTCGGCCTCCCCGATGCCGACCAGGTATTCCACCGCGCTGGCGCCGGGGATGGGCTGGATCTGCCCCAGCGTCAGCTGGACGATATCCGTCACCCCGTCCACCACCATCCCCATCACGCAGGTCGACAGCTTGAGGATGATCACATCCGTCAGCGGATCGTGTTCCTGCGGGCGCGGCCCGAAGGCGATGCGCATGTCGACGATCGGCATGATCACGCCGCGCGACACCGCTACCCCGGCCACGATTTCCCCCTCCGATGAGAAGCGCTCCAGCGCCTTCAAGGGCCGCAGCTCTTGCACCTTGTTGAAGTCCAGCGCGTAGTCCAGGCCACCCAGCCGGAACACCAGATACTGGCCCGGCGCGACGGTGTTATCCGCGCTGGGGGATTGCAATGTCGATGAAGGCATGATGATCCTTTCGTCCGGGACGTGCGGTTACAGGCATGTGCCATCCTACCTTCGCTCCCCGCCGCGGACGTTGAGCGGCGTCAATATTCGCCGGGTCTGCGGTTGTTCGTTTGCTACAATGAACCCATGACGACAGAACTCCCCCTCAGCGGCATCCGCGTGCTGGACCTCACCCGCCTGCTGCCCGGCCCAGTGGCCACCATGCACCTGGCGGACATGGGCGCGGAAGTGATCAAGATCGAAGACCCCGGTCCCGGCGACTACGCGCGCGCCATGGGACCGGTGCGCAACGAGGTGTCGCAGTTCTTCGTCGCCGTCAATCGCGGCAAGCGGATGATGCGGCTGGACCTGAAGGACGCCGCCCACCGCGAGCAGCTGCTGGCGATGGTGGAGACGGCCGACGTGCTGGTCGAAAGCTTCCGCCCCGGCGTGATGGACAAGCTGGGACTGGGCTGGCAGGTGCTCCGCGCGCGCAATCCCAAACTGGTGATGTGCGCGATCTCCGGCTACGGCCAGCACGGCCCCTTTGCGCAGCTGGCCGGGCACGACATCAACTACATCGGCTACGCCGGCATGCTGGAGCAGAATGCCGGCGCCGACGGCGTGCCCGTCCTGCCCAACCTGCAGGTGGGCGACCTGCTGGGCGGCGCGCAATCGGCGCTGCAAGGCATTCTGGCGGCGCTGGTGGCGGTCAAGATGGGCGGCGCCGGACGCTTTGTCGATGTCTCGATGACGGCCGCCGTCATGGCGCACAACATCATGCCGCTGGTGGCGGTCAACAACGGTGCGCCCGCCGCGCCGGGGCGCGATCTGCTGACCGGCGGCGTCCCCTGCTACAACGTCTACCGCACCGCCGACGGCCGCCACATGGCGGTTGGCGCGCTGGAGCTCAAGTTCTGGCAGGCCTGCTGCGACGTGCTGCAACGGCCGGACCTGAAGCCGCGCCACTGGCAGCTGGGCCAGCAGGTCGGCGGCGAGGATGCGATGGCGCTCAAGGCCGAACTGGATGCGCTCTTCGCCACGCGCACGCGGGCGCAATGGACCGAGGCCTTCGCCGGCGCCGACTGCTGCGTCTCGCCGGTGCTGCGCACCGAGGAGGCCTTGCGGCATCCGCTGTTCCGCGACCTGGTCGGCCGCCGCGCGCACGCCACCGAGGGTGAATCGTGGTCGGTGGCGCAGCCGGTAAGGTTCGAATCATGATCGATGTGAACGAAGTGGAGTTCAACGCCATCCGCGCCCAGGGGCCGGGCGGGCAGAACGTCAACAAGGTGTCGAGCGCGGTGCATCTGCGCTTCGACATCGCCAACTCGTCGCTGCCGGAGCATATCAAGGAGCGCCTGCTGGCCATGCGCGACCAGCGCATCACCAAGGACGGCGTGATCGTGCTGAAGGCGCAGCAGTCGCGCAGCCAGGAGGCCAACAAAGAGGAAGCCTTGCGCCGCCTGCAGGAGCTGGTCGACAGCGTGGCCGTGCTGCCCGCCGTGCGCCGCCCCACCCGGCCCACCCGCAGCTCGCAGCGCAAGCGGCTCGACGGCAAGGCCAAGGTCGGCGAGCGCAAACAGCTGCGCGGCAAGGTCAGTTTGTAACTCAGTTTATAAAAGTCCGCAGGCACTGGTGCGCGCCCAGCGCCAGCAGCCCGGCAAAGAAGCAGCGCCGGAACAGCGCCGGTTGCATGCGTCCCCGCAGCCACTGCCCCAGCAGCATGCCGCCGCCGGCCGGCAGCAGCGCCAGGAACGACGCCCCGGCCGCCGACGCCTGCCATGCTCCCTGGCCGGCCAGCATGACCGCCAGCGCCAGCGTGGAGACGGTGAAGGCCAGTCCCATCGCCTGCACCAGATCGTCCTTTTCCAGCGACAGCGCCTGCAGGTACGGCGCCGCCGGCATGACGAAGACGCCGGTGACGCCCGCCATCAAGCCGGTGCAGGCGCCGGCCAGCGGCCCCGCCCAGCGTTCGGCGCGCGGCGGCACGCGCCAGCGCCAGCCGGTCAAGCCCAGCAGGCCATACGCCACCAACGCGATCCCCAGCACCGCCCCGCTCCAGCGGGTGGCGTCCAACATGCTCCACCAGGCGGCGTCCGGCGCGCCCCAGCGGGCGGCATCCTGCGCGGCGTCCTGCGCGCCTGCCAGCAGCGCCGCCAACGCCGTGCCAAGGCACACCGCCAGCAGCATGGGCCGCAGGCGCAGCCACAGGGGATACAAGGCCGGTCCCGCCGCCAGCTGCCAGACGTTCGTCACAGACGAAGGCACGACCAGCAGCGCCGCTGCCTCCAGCGGCGGCATCTTCAACGTCAGCAGCGCCACGGCGACGGTCGGCAAGCCCATGCCGGTAACGCCTTTGACCATGCCGGCCAAGGCAAACACCAGGGCGATGAAAATATGCGAAGTATCCATGGTCCGCATTGTGCCGCAGCGCGCCGGGCCTGAAAATCTGGAATATACTCAGCCAGGCTTCGTTAACTCCATAGGCTGGCATCATGCGCTTCGACCTGACCGACCTGAAATTGTTCGTCCACATCGCGGAAAGCGGCAGCATCACGGCGGGAGCGCAGCTGTCGCACCTGGCGCTGCCGTCGGCCAGCGCCCGCATCCGCGGCATGGAGCAGGCGCTGGACGTGGCGCTGCTGCAGCGCGGCCGGCGCGGCGCCGAGCCCACGGAAGCCGGCCGCGCCTTGCTGCACCACGCCCGCGCCATCGCGCGCCAAGTGGACGACATGCAGGCCGACCTGGCCGAATTCGCGTCCGGCCTGAAGGGGCGCATCCGGCTGCTGTGCAACACCTCCGCCATGACCGAGTTCCTGCCGGACGCGCTGTCCGCCTTCCTCGCCGCGCATCCGAAGCTGGGCATCGACCTGGAGGAACGCCTCAGCCACGACATCGTGCGCGCCGTGGCCGAGGGCGCGGCGGACATCGGCATCGTCAGCGATGCGGCCGACGTCTCCGCGCTGCAAACCTTCGCCTTCCGCGACGACCGCGTCGTGCTGGCGATGGGACGCGCCCATCCGCTGGCGCGCCAATACCGCAAGCGGCGGGCCATCCGCTACGCCGACGCCCTGGCCCACGACTTCATCGGCCTGGCGGGCGACAGCGCCTTCCAGCAGTACGCCGCCGGCCAAGCCGCGCGGCTGGGGTTGCGCATGCAATGCAAGATCAGGCTGCGCAGCTTCGAGGCGGTGTGCCGCATGGCCGCCAGCGGCGCCGGCCTGGCCTTGATGCCGGAGACGGCGGCGCGCCGCCATGCCGCCGGCGACCGCCTGCTGGTGCTGAAACTATCCGATGAATGGGCCGAACGCAAACTGCTGATCTGCGTGCGCGACCTCGCCGCGCTGCCCCGCTACGCGCGCGAACTGGTGGCGGCGCTGCGGCGAGACTAGTCGGTCTCCGGCGCCCAGGCGATCGGCCCGGCGCTGCCGGCGTAGATGGTGCTCATGCCGGCGGCCGTGGTGCGGACCTTGGCCTTGACTTCCTTGGCTGGCCGGTCGTACGCCGGCGGCCCATCCGGCGCGAAGCTCATGGTCCGAAGCAGCACGTCGCCGGTCAGCTTCTCGACCATGCAGCGCGAGCCGCTCATCACGGCGCGCTTCTGCCGCTGCACCTGGTTGATCTCTTCCTGCGCCTGTTCCTGCTGTACCTGGGCCGCCTTCATCGCCAGCGAGATCTTGGCCACCGCCCGCAGCGACGGCCCCACCGATTCCGCCATCTTGTGGAACAGCGGCTCCTGCTCGGCCGTCAGCACCACCTCGCGCTTGCGCAGGCGGGTGGCCAGCGTCAGGTAGTTGCGCACCTCGGCCTGGCCGGTGATGGCGTCGATCTCCGCCTTGCGCAGGCTGGCCTCGTGCGCCGCGTGCTGCAGGCGTGGCTGCAGCTCGGCGATCTTCTTGTCGAACCTGGAGATGTCCGGCACCAGCGTGTAGAGCAGCATCTCGTTCTGTTTGCGCGGCCCGGCGTTGGCGATCTCGATCTTGCGCGCCGCCACGGCGCAGCCCTCGGCCACCTTGATCACCACTTCGTCGGCCATGATCTCGCAGTTGCTCGCCTCGCCGATCACCACCCGCGTGCCGGAGATGATGCAGCTCTCGGCGCGCGCCAGCGTCACCTCGCCGCGCTTGGTTTGCAGCACCGAGCCGGAGGCCACGCCCTGCACCCGTATGCCGCCGTCGGCGTTGGTGACGGTGCCGCCCACCAGGTTGCGGCTCAGGACAACGTCGCCGCCGCGCGAGACGATGATGCCGAACACGTCGCCGTGGATGGTGATATTGCCGCCTTCGACCGAGCGCTGTTCCTGCACGTCGCCGAATTCCTCGTACTCGCCGGTCAGCTGCAGGTTGCCGGTGGTGCGCGCGCTGACGCCCTCGCGGCTGATGATCTTCGGGCCGATCGACAGGCGTTTGCTGGCCGGGTCCACGCTGAGGAAGCCCTGCACCGCCGACACCAGGAACTCGCCGCCGCGCAGGTTCTCTATCACCGTGCCTTCGCCGGCCACGCTGCTCAATTCGATATCGCGCGGCACCGGCGGCTCCAGCACGATGCCCGACAATTCGTAGCCGCGCACACCCGGCGTGCGCGGCACCTTGCGCAGCAGCTTGACGTTGGGCTGGACCTGCGGGAAGCGGTTCTGGAAGGCCTGCAGATCGAGCTTGCCGTCCGACTTCTCGCGCGGCGCGTTGCTGCGGTGGATGTCGCGCGAGACTTCCTCGATGCTGGCGTCGCGGCCCGGCGTGGGGTTGAGCCGGCGCGCGACGATGACGCGCGCCACCCGCCCGCTGGCGATGACCTCGCGCACGGCTGGCGCGTCGATGCCGAAGCGGATGCCCTTGACCCACATGTCGGAGACGAATTCGTCGAAGTTGAGGCGCGCCGGTTGCGCCGGCATGTCCGGGATCTCGAAGAACACCGGCTCGAAATAGTATTCGGCCTCGCCGTTGATGATCTTGACGGACTTGTACAGCGCCCGGCGCGGCGGGTGGAACGGCTCGATGCTGTCGGCGAAGCGTATCAGCGGTTTGCCGGTCACGCTGGCCGGCAGCTCCGGGCCGCAGTTGTAGAGCAGCTTGATGAACAGCGCGTAATCGAGGCTGGCGAAGTAGGCGCTGCCGAGGAACACCTGGCTGACCGCCGACAGGCAGGAAACAGGCGAGGCGCCGGCGGCGAAATAGATGCCGTCCGCGCGCTTGACGATCGCTGCGGGCAGCTCGCTCTCCGCGTTTAAATCCAGCGCCGTTGCGTCATCGGACACAGTAATCCCCAGGAAGATGTACGTCGAAACGCCGCCTGTCCGGACAGCGCTTCTTCACTTTTTAATGTTGAATCCAGCTTAGCATGAACCACGGGCATTGTGCACACGCCATGGCTAGGCGTCCACAGGGCGGTGTAGCGCGCGCGCATTGAGGTGCCAGTCCAGCGAACCGGCGCTGTCGCAGAACAGCACCTCGCCGCTGGGCGAGCCGCGCAGGCGCTGCTTGATGTCCTTGGCCGGCAGCTGGGTCAGCGCGGCGACGTCGGCCTGGAACGGCATGGTGCGCACCATGGTTTCGCCGCTGACCATGCGCAGGCCGCAGCGGGCGATGCCGGCCGCTTCCACCTTCTGCTCGATCACGCGCGCCAGCTTGTCCTGCAACAGCTTCTGCTGCGTCTGGCCGGCCTGCAGGTCGGTGCGCAGCTTGGCGATGGCTTGCAATTCGGTTGCCACCGCGCCGGCGATCTTGCGCAGCAGCTGGCCCTGCTCGGCGTTGAGCTGCAGCTCCTGGGAGCGCAGCTTGGCCGCCAGCGCCAGGTAGCGCCGCACGTCCGGCACCGCCGCGATGCGTTCGGCCTCCTGCTGCGCCGCCACGTTGGCCGCCTCGAAGCCGGCCACCCGCAGTTCCAGGTCGGCGATCTCCTGGTCGAACTGGCTCACGTCCTTGACCAGCACATACACCACCATCTCGGTGCGGCGGCGCGGCCCGGCGCTGTCGATTTCCACGTTGCGGCCCGCCACCGCGCAGCCCTCGGCCACTTCGATGCGGATCTCGTCGGCGATGATCTCGCAGTTGGAGGCCTCGCCCAGGGTCACGATGGTGCCGGAGATGACGCAGTTCTCGGCCCGGCCGACATGCACCGTGCCTTTGGCGGTATGGATCACCGAGCCGGAGGCGACGCCGGTCACGGTGATGTTCCCGGCCGCGTTGGCGATGCTGCCGCTGACCAGGTTCTTGTCCAGCACCACGGTGCCGCCGCGCGAATGGATGTTGCCGTAGACGTTGCCGTGCACCGTGATGTCGCCGCCGGTGACGTCGCGCTGCTCCTGCACGTCGCCGAATTCCTCGTAGGCGCCGGCCAGCTGCAGGTTGCCGGTGGTGCGCCCGCTGACGCCGTCCGTGCTGACGATTTTATCGGTGATGGAGATGCGGTTGGACTTGGCGTCCACGTTGAGGAAGCCTTCGCGCGTGGACACCAGGTACTCGCCGTCCTCCAGCTCCCTGGCCTCGGTGCCGTCGCCGGCGAAGAAGCGCAGCGTCAGGTCCTTGGGCGCGGCGGGCGGCGTCATGCGGCCGGCCAGGTCGAAGCCGGGATGGCCGGGCACCGCCGGCAGCTTCTTGAGCAGCCGCACGTTGGCCTTGATCTGCGGGAAGCGGTTCTGGAAGCTGCCCAGGTCGACCCGGCCGTCTGCCTTGGTCTTGGGCGCGTCGCTGCGGTGCAGGTCGGACGACACCTCGACCACGGTCGCGTCCTGGCCCGGCTCGGGCTCCAGCTCGGTGGCCACGGTGATGCGGTCGGCCTTGGTGGAGGCGATGGCCGCCGCCACGGCCGCCACCTCGATGCCGAACAGGATGCCCTTGTTCCACATCTCGGCCACGAACTCGTCGACGTCCAGGCGGGTCGGCCGCTCGGGGATCACGGTGCCGTCGGGCAGCGTCATCTCGTCCAGGTACAGCGTCTCGAAATAGTATTCGGCGTAGCCGCGCCCCAGCTTGGGATTCTTGTACAGCGCGATGCGCTCGGGCGCCAGCACGCGCACCTCGTCGGCGATCCGCGCCCAGCCCGGCTTGCCCGGCACGCCCATCTCGGGGCCGATGCCGTACAGCGCCTTGTTCAGCACAGGGTAGTTCAGGCCGGCGAAATAGCAGTGGGAATGAAAGACTTCGTTGATGGCGGCGGTCAGCGTCAGCGGCGACAGCGCCAGGTCGATGTAGATGCCGTCCGGCCGCTTCGCCAATCCGACGGGCAAGCCCGTCCCCGGAGCGTGCAGCTCCTCGCCTGGCGCGACAGGGGCAACCTCTTGAACCACCATCTTTCTCCCAACGGCACGCGGCCGGAAGGCATTGCGTGTAATTAACGAATCTTACACTCAGATCAAGGAAAAGAAAGTGATTTCCGTGGCACGGAGGCCATAACTGTGAACTTATTGCTACAGATCAATGTTAGTCCAATAACATCCGAATCAGTGGCGCGGCGGGTTGGCGTAGATGTCCTGCCCGACCTCGTTGATCTGGCGGCGCAGGTCGCGCCGTTCGTCCGGCGTGAGGCGGCCGGCGCGGCGGCTCATCTCCGCGTTGCGGCCGGCATCCTGCATGGCGCGGCGCTGTTCCTCGGCGCGCGCCTCGTAGCTGCGCGGATCGATCTGGCGCGGTTCGGCATGCTGGCGCACTTCCTGACGCACCTGCTGCGCTTCGCGCGCCGGCAAGGCCCGTGGATCCTCGCGGCGCGGACCGTCGCGGTCGCCGGAACCGTCGTGCGCCATGGCGGCGCCGCTCAGCAGCAGAACACCCAGAAGGGATCGAACGCAAAAATTTGCGCTTGCTGCCGCGTAGTTTTTTTTGTGATCGATGCCCATTGGCGTTCCTAAAAAGCTGAATCTATGCCCAGAGTGTATGATGCTTTACCTGAGGGGGTAAGACGAATTGGGTAAAGTTTGTAACACTTTGTAATGGGTTGTCACAGACGTTTTCGCAATGCGATTATGACGTTACCATAGCAACATGAATATGACAAATTTGGCAGGCCCCATGACTAGCACAACGACTGAATCCGGCAACACCTCCGCCAACCAGCATGGCCACCAGGCCAAGATTATGGTAGTGGACGACGACGTGCGTCTGCGCGACCTGCTGCGCCGCTACCTGACCGAGCAGGGCTTCAACGTCTTCACCGCCGAGAGCGCAACGGCCATGAACAAGCTGTGGCTGCGCGAGCGCTACGACCTGCTGGTGCTGGACCTGATGCTGCCGGGCGAGGACGGCCTGTCGATCTGCCGCCGCCTGCGCGGCGCCGGCGACCAGACGCCGATCATCATGCTCACCGCCAAAGGCGAGGACGTGGACCGCATCGTCGGCCTGGAAATGGGCGCCGACGACTACCTGCCCAAGCCCTTCAACCCGCGCGAGCTGGTGGCCCGCATCGGCGCCGTGCTGCGCCGCCGCGGCCCGGACGAGATCCCCGGCGCGCCGTCGGAAACCCCGCAATCGTTCGAGTTCGGCCAGTTCATCCTGGACCTGGGCACGCGCACGCTGAAGAAAAACGGCGAGACCGTGCCGCTGACCACCGGCGAATTCTCGGTACTGAAAGTATTCGCCCGCCACGCGCGCCAGCCGCTGTCGCGCGAGAAGCTGATGGAGCTGGCGCGCGGCCGCGAGTATGAGGTGTTCGACCGCAGCCTGGACGTGCAGATCTCGCGCCTGCGCAAGCTGATCGAGCCCGATCCATCGAGCCCGCTGTACATCCAGACCGTGTGGGGCCTGGGCTATGTGTTCATTCCGGAGGGGCAGCCGCGCTAAGGCGCGGAAGCGCGCATGAAGTCGAAGTTTCCGTTCACATTCCGCATCGCCAGCCTCAAGAGCGGCCTGTTCTGGCGCACCTTCTTCCTGCTGGGCGCGCTCACCACGACCAGCATGACGGCCTGGGTCGGCATGATCAGCGTGGTGCAGCACGAGCCGCAGGTGCAGCAGATCTCGTCGCAGGTGATCTCGGTGGTCACCATCACCCACGCCGCCCTCACCCACTCCGCGCCCGAGCTGCGGCGCGAGTTGCTGTTCGACCTGGTGTCCAACGAGGGCATCCGCGTGTTCACGCTGGAGGACGACGACAAGGTCGATCCGCCGCCCGACAACGCGCTGATGCCCGACATCCAGAAACTGGTCAAGGCCAAACTGGGCGAGGACACCCGCTTCTCGGCGCGCGTGAACGGCGTGGCCGGCTTCTGGGTCAGCTTCAAGATCGACGACGACGCCTACTGGCTGATGCTCGAGCGCGAGCGCATCCGCGGCCTGACCGGTATCCAGTGGCTGGGCTGGGCCAGCGTGGTGTCGGTGGTGTCGCTGCTGGGCGCGGCCTTCATCTCCAGCCTGATCAACCTGCCGCTGCGGCGCCTGACGCAGGCCACCCGCGCCTTCGCCCAGGGCAAGCGCCCGGACCCGCTGCCGGAAAAGGGGCCGATGGAAATCATGGTGGCCAACCGCAGCTTCAACCAGATGGTCGACCAGCTGCAGCAGGTGGAGTCCGACCGCGCCGTGATCCTGGCCGGCATCTCGCACGACCTGCGCACGCCGCTGGCGCGCATGCAACTGGAGGTGGAGATGGCCAACCTGTCGAACGAGGCGCGCGAGGGCATCCAGTCCGACATCGCGCAGATGGACGACATCATCGGCCAGTTCCTCGACTACGCCAAGCCGACCGAGGTGTCGAGCTTCATCAACGTCGACCTCAGCGAACTGCTGAGCGACACCGCGCATGAGGCGGAGCGCCTGCAGGATGTGCGCATCCACACCGACATCGTCCCCAACGCGCATGTGATGGGCAACGCCACCGACATCAAGCGCGTCATCAACAACCTGATCGAGAACGCCCGCCGCTACGGCAAGACGCCCGGCAGCGAGCTGACCGAGATCGACATCAAGTGCAGCATCAAGGGCATGCACACCTCGCGCCGGGTGGTGATCGAGGTGCAGGACCATGGCAGCGGCGTGCCGCCCGAGCAGATCGAGCAGCTGCTCAAGCCCTTCACGCGGCTCGACGCCGCGCGCGGCCAGGCCAATGGCGCCGGCCTGGGCCTGGCCATCGTCGACCGCGTGATGCAGCGCCACGGCGCCGAGCTGCAGGTGCGCAACCGCGAAGGCGGCGGCCTGCAGATCCAGATCGTGATGAAGGCGGCGTGATGCGGGCGATGCCGTTTGCAGTGCTGCTGATCGCGGCAGGCCAGGCTTTGGCCGCCACCGCCGCCAAGCCGCCCGCCCGCCCTGCACCGCCAGCCACGCCGGCGCCGCCGCGCATCGAACAGCGCCAGCCCACCGACGAGGAACGCGCCAGCTTCGACGACTACTACCGCCAGAAGATGTTGGCCGAGTACAAAGGCGCGCGCCTGGTGCAGCCGCTGTTCGCGCCCGAGTTCGACATCGAGCGCCAGCGCGGCAAGCCGTGGCAGGTGATCGCCCGCGTCGATTCGGCGCCGCGCCATTCGGCGGTCGACCTGTGCCGGCAGATCCGCTCCAGCTTCATCTACGACGCCAAGGCGCCCAAAGATGCGCGCTGGAGCGAAGCGGCGCAGCCGCCCAGCTGGCATGTGTGGCTGGCGCAGCCCAAGACCATCTGCAGCGCCGCCCCGCACACGGTGCTGATGGACCAGGCGCTGCCGCCGGAAGACGTGGTGGCGCTGCTGCGCCAGCATTCCGAACTGCTGAGCCGAGCGCGCCTGCTCCTGGCCGGCAACTCGCGCTGCATCCGCCAGCGCGCCCTGCCCTTCACGCTGCGCGCGATCGAACCGGCGCCGCCGGCGGCCGGCGCGCCCGTGATGTTCAACCTGGTGTTCGAGAGCGACCGCGACACCACCGTCCGCGTCGCCGTGCGCAAGCACCGCGGCGAGTACGCGGCCTGGAACGTCAGCTGCGACTGACGCTGCTGCCGCCGCTGGCGCTACCGCTGCTGCCGCGGTTGATCGGGTGGTCGGCGGGCTCCAGCAGGCGGGTCAGCAACAGCTCGGTGGAACCGTAGCCGTACAGCGAATCGGCCTCCAGCCCCTGGGTATCGTAGGGCACGGATTCCTCGCGCTCCGAGCGGCTCGGGTCCGCGTCCGAATACGTGACGCGCCAGGCGCGCTTGAGCGAATCGGCGCGGCGCAAAAACTGCGGCATCGGCCACAGCGCCGGATTCCAGTCGGCCACTTCGCCCAGCACGCGCCAGTGGCCGCTGGCCAGCGCCATGTCGCCCACCCGCAGCACCTTGACCGCGTCCTGCGGCTGCAAGGTGTTGAGCTCCTCCTGCGACGGCAGGCGCGTGAGCTTGGGGCCGAACAGATACGCCAGCATGATCTTGCTGCCCGGCGACAGGCGCGCCACCAGCCCCCAGCCGTAGCCGCCGTCCAGCAATGGAATGGCAAACCAGCTACCCTCTTGATACGACTGCCTCATTCCTACCCTTTCACTTGCACGATGCAGCAAGGTGTCGCCAAAATGCACGGACATCATGGCGCCTCCGTTAAAAGCTGTGACTGCTTCGTTGGCGCCCTGCGGCGCAAACCGCCAGTGTAAAGGCCCGGCGCGGAACACGGCGCACGGCACCGCAGCCCGCGCCTGTGCTACACTGTCGCCTCGCTAGGGGTCCTGGAGCTTTTGCTGCCGGGTGAGAGATACCCTTCGTACCTGATCTGGATAATGCCAGCGAAGGAAAGCGCAAAGCAGTTTCCCCTCCTTTGATGGCTCTCCTCGCGGCTCCCAGCCGAGAACAAGAGAGAGCACACCATGTACAAACCAAGTTTCGCAGTGTCGGCCATCGCGCTGGCGCTGCTCCAGGCCTTCCCGGCCACCGCCGCCGACACCGCCGCCGACGCCCAGGCCCTGCCCGAAGTGGTGATCACCGGCGCCAAGGCCCAGGCCAGCCGCGCCTCCGTGGCCGGCTTCGCCGACACGCCGCTGCTGGAAACGCCGGCCTCGGTCAGCGTGATGACGTCGCTGCAGATGCTGGACCGCCAGGTGCGCTCCACCACCGACGCCGCCAAGTTTGACGCCAGCCTGAGCGACTCCTACAACGCGGTCGGCTACTCGGAGCAGTTCTCCATCCGCGGCTTCAAGCTGGACAACGCCTCCAGCTACCGCAAGGACGGTATGTCCGTCTCGGCCGACACCCAGATCCCGCTGGAAAACAAGGAGCGCCTGGAAGTGCTCAAGGGCCTGTCCGGCCTGCAGGCCGGCGTGTCGGCGCCGGGCGGCGTGGTCAACTACGTCACCAAGCGCCCGACCGAAACCGACTTGCGCACCGTGGTGCTGGAGGAGCGCGAACGCGGCACGCTGTACGGCGCGGTCGACCTGGGCGGCCGCTTCGCGGACCCGCGCTTCGGCTACCGCGTCAACGTCGCGGCCGAGCGCCTGCGCTCCTACATCAAGGGCGCCGACGGCAACCGCAAGTTCGTCTCGGCCGCCTTCGACTGGAAGATCTCGCCGCAGGCGCTGCTGCAGGTGGACGCCGACTACCAGAAGAAATCGCAGGTCACCGCGCCCGGCTTCCAGCTGCTGAACAACACGACGCTGCCGAACATCGCGGCCGACACCATGCTGAACAACCAGCCGTGGAGCCGTCCGGTGGAAACCACCAGCAGCAATATCGGCGCGCGCTTCGAATACCTGTTCACGCCCGACTGGAGCGCCACCGTCAGCGCCAACCAGCACCAGTTCAAGCGCGACGACTACACCGCCTTCCCTTACGGCTGCACGGCGCAGCTGCTGTACCCAGGCTTCTGCGGCAACGGCGACTACGACGTCTACGACTACATCAGCCTGGGCGAGAAGAAATCGCCGCTGACGGTGCAGGCGCTGGTGCAGGGCAAGTTCAGCACCGGCTCGATCAAGCACGAGTTCACCGGCGGCGCCTCGCTGTTCCGCAACAGCGAGAAATGGGGCGACTACCTGTATGTGCAGGCCGGCGCCGACGGCACCGCGTTCAGCAACATCTACCATCCGATCATGGTGGCGCCTGCGGCCGGCACCAGCGGCCCGGTTTCCGAGCGCCGCCGCGACAACGAACGCGCCCTGTTCGCGCAGGACATCCTCAGCCTCAACGCGCAGCTCAAGCTGCACGCCGGCGCGCGCTACGTGCAGGTCAAGCGCGACGAAGTCAGCGACGCCACGCTGCCGCCCGCCCACACCGACGTCGGCTTCTGGCTGCCGAACGTGGCGCTGGTGTACAGCCTGCGTCCCAACGTCTCGGTGTACGGCTCCTACGCGCAGGGCCTGGAGCACGGAGGCATCGCGCCGATCCAGACCACCAACCAGGGACTGGCGCTGGCGCCGGGCAAATCGAAGCAGGTCGAAGTGGGCGTCAAGGCCGACATCCATCCCGACCTGAGCGCCAGCGTCGCGCTGTTCGAGATCCGCAAGGGACTGGAATACACCGACGCGCAAAACACCTACGTGCGCAATGGCCGCGCGCAGAACCGCGGCCTGGAAATGTCGCTGAACGGCCGCGCCTCGCGCGACCTGACGGTGGGCGTCTCGGCCACCGCGCTCAACACGCGCCAGCGCGACACCGGCCTGGCGGACATGGACGGCAAGCGCGTCACCGACGTCGCCGCCTTCAAGTCGACCGTGTACGCCGACTACGCCGTGCCGCAGGTGGCCGGCCTGTCGGTCAACGCCAACTGGATCTACTCGGGCAAGAAGGCGTTCGACAAGGAGAACCAGGTGTTCGTGCCGGGCTACCATGTGCTCAACCTGGGCGGCGCGTATGACACCCGCATCGGCGGCGTCCACACCACGCTGCGCGCCGGCATCGACAACGCCTTCGACAAGTTCTACTGGCGCGACGTCACGCCGGACCTGGGCGGCTACCTGATGCCGGGCGCCACGCGCACCTTCCGCGTGTCGGCCCAGATGGACTTTTAAACGACTTTAAAAGACCAGCTGCACGCGCATCGAAAAACTCTTCGCTGCGCGTGCCGAGTTCCTGCCGATCAGGTAAGCGAATTCGTACTTGATCTCCTGCCGGCCGATATCGCGGTGCCCGAACACCGCCGGCCCGGCGCGATGCGACTGCTGCCTGTACGGCAGCCAGTCGTTCCACTTCCCCACCTCGCCGAAAGCCTGCACGCCAGGCTGCAGCCACGGCTTCCAGTGATGCCGCACCTGCAGCTGGTACGTCAGCTCCATCGGATGCTCGCCGCCGCCCGCCGCCACGCGATAGTCGCGCTGGAAGAACAGGTTGGCGTTGAACTGCGTGCGGCCGATTTCCGTCTGCAGCACCGGGCCCCATTCCAGCGCGTAGCCGCTGGCGTTGTCGCGCGCCTTCTCGACCTTGGTGTGCAGCGCCAGGTCGAAGTCGTACTGGCCCTGCGTCAGCAAGTAATCGTTCTGCCACGCCGTCTCCTGCCAGTGCGCGGCGCCGCCGTTCAGCTTGACCCACTTGGCGTACACCTCGGTGTACCAGCGCGACGTGACGCCGTAGCCGACGCCGATCTCCGGCGCCGCCACCGTGCGCCCGTTGTAATGGGCGTTCCAGTATTTGTAGTCGAGGGATGCCTGGCCCTCCACGTCGTAGGTGGAGACCAGGTAGTAGCCGGTATCGGCCAGCGCCAGCGGGGACACGCACATCAGGATCGCCGCCAGCCGCTGCTTCATGATAGATGCCGCTCCACTTGGGATAATCGTTCGCCGGGATCGCCCGACACCAGCAGATAGGGTATCCCACGCGCGGCCAGCTCGTCCAGCAGCAAGCGGTTGACGATCACGCTGGCCTCCTCGGATTCACGCTGCAAGCCGTCGGCGATCCAAGGGATATCGAGCGCCGTCACCAGCGTATAAGCGTAGTCCCGCTGGTGGCTGGCGGCCAGCGCGGCCAGTTGCTCGTCGATGCCGCCGAAATAATGGCGGCCGTAGACCACCGTCATCAGCGGCGCCGTGTCGCAGAAAAGATACTGGTTGGCGCGCGGCGCGGCCGCATCCTCGCGGTCGCGCTGCGTTTCGGCGATGTGGAACTGGTCGGCCGCCACCGGTATCCTGGCCTCGGTGTCGACGAATTCGCGCAGGTACTCCGGCACCCACAGCGTTTGATAGCGCTCGGCCAGCGCCGCCGCCAGCGTCGATTTGCCGGACGACGCCGCGCCCAGTATCGCCACCCGCTGCGGCGCCGCGCTCATTCCAGCACCATGCGGCGGTCCTTGCCGTCCACGCGCCAGGCGCGCAGGCCGATCACCGCCATGACCACGAACACCGCATACAGCACCGCCGTCAGCATCAGGTGCTTGTGCAGGTACAGCGCCACGTACAGCACGTCGACGATGATCCACACATGCCAGTTTTCCAGTTTTTTTCGCGACAACAGCAGCTGCCCCAGCAGGCTGCCGGCGGTCAGGAAGCCATCGGCCATCGGCACATCGGTATCGGTGTAGCGCGACAGGAAGAACCACAGCAGCGCAAAGCCCAGCAGCCAGCCGGCGCCGGCCCGCCATGTGGCGTGGCGGTCCAGCCGCGTCACGGGCAGCGATTCCGCCGTGTCCGGCACGCCGCTCAGCCACTGCTTCCAGCCCCAGACCGACACCGAGATGAACACCAGTTGCAGCGCCATGTCGCCGTACAGCCGGGCGTCGTAGAACACCACGCCGTAGATCGCCGACGACAGGATGGACAGCAGCCAGGCCCAGTGCAGCTGGGTGATGTTGAACAGCACCGTGATCACCGCCAGCACAAAGCCGAGCAGTTCAAGCGGCGTGGTGCCGAAGCCAAACAGGACAAGCGGATCGTTCATCGGTTCCGGGGGTAGCGCGGCCAGGGCCGCCAGGGTGGGAAATATCGCCGCGGCAGTATGCGAGTTTTCAGCTGAATAAGCAAGATTTGGCGGCGCGCCGCCCGCAGATTACCGGATCCTCAACATTGTAAAGTAAACATTATTATTGATTTGAAATTGCTCATATGTCATTATTAATTGGCAACACCCTTTTAATCCATATGGAGCATAAGCATGCGAAAAATCCTGTTTCTCGCCGCGGCCCTGGCGGCTGGTGCGGCCCACGCCGACTTCATCCCCCGCGTCATCTCCGGACAAAACGTCGCCACCGTCAGCTTGAACGGCGGCAGCCTGTCGTACTCGGAAAACTGGGGCAGCGGCGCGCTGGGCGCCCTGATTGTCGACGCGCAGTACACGCCGCGCCGGATCGAGACCGGCTTGAACACCGCCGCCGCCAACGCCATCAACGGCCACGGCGCCACCTTCGTCAAAGGCGTGGTGACCGGCACCCCCACCCTCACCTTGCGTCCCGACGCGAGCGGCGTCGTGTTCGCGACCATGTCGGGCCTCAGCTATCGTGTCACCTCGACCTTCAGCGGCACCAAGTGGGGCGTCATCAACTACAGCTGCACCAACACCACCAACTACAGCAACATCACCGTCACCGCGCAATACGGCACGGCCGATGGCGTGATCCCGCCCACCAAGGTCGGCATCAACGGCAATCTGAGCACCTCCACCGATTGCGATTCCAACCTTAGCTGGATACTGCCCGTGCTGGGCGACCTCCTGATCAACAAAGCCGAAGGCAAGGTCGATGCCGGCATCGCCAACGCCGTGCAAAATGGACTGGCCAGCGTCACGCAGAAATTCTTCTTCCAGCGCGACCAGAACTGGCTGGTGGGCCTGAACCGCCTGATCCCGGCCGACAAGGTGGTCTACTACCCCGGCGGCAGCTTCCCGCTGGGTCAATACATCGCCAACAACCTGCCCTACCTGATCGCCAACAGCCAGATCACGCTCAAGCTGGGCGGCGGCGCCAATCTGAATCCGGTGCTGGGCACCAACGAGCCGACTTTTGATCCGAGCGGCGACGCCATCACGCTGACGCTGACATCGCCGGGCGTGAGCTTCACGGCCAATCTGCGCGAGCAGGTCAACGTGTACTGGCAGTGGCAATGCAGCATCGCCAATCCATCGCGCCAATGCCAGGATCCGCGCTAAGCACGGGACATGAAAAAAGCCCCGTGGGCGCATGCAACGTTCAAAATCGTCGCACGCCCCATGGGGCTTTTTGCATCAGGACCGTCCAGGCTTACTTGGCCTTGGCCGGATACTTGATGGTCATTTCCTTGAGCACGTTATCGGCGTGGTCCACTTCGCTCATCACCCACAGCATGTAGCGGATATCCATGTGGATGGCGCGGGTGATCGCGGTATCGAAGTACCAGTCCTTGGTGATGGACTCGTAGGTCGAATCGAAGTTCAGGCCGATCAACTCGCCGTTCTTGTTCATCACCGCCGAACCGGAATTGCCGCCGGTGGTATCGGCGCTGGTCAGGAAGTCAACCGGCACCGTGCCCAGGATCGGATCCTTGAACTGGCCGTAGCGCTTGGCCTTGATCGCATCGAGCAGCTTTTGCGGAGCGTTGAACGGATCCTTGCCGGTGTTCTTCTCGACGATGCCCTCGACGGTGGTGAACGGGCCCTTGGTGATGCCGTCCTTCGGCGAGTACGGCGACACGGTGCCATAGGTCACGCGCAGCGTCGAATTGGCGTCCGGGTAGACCGGCTTGCCCTGCGACTTCTTCCACGCGATCACGGTCTGCATGTATTGCGGGATCACGCGTTCCAGGTTGCCGTCCAATTCCTTGCGGCGCTCCTTCAGCGACTGCGTCACGTCGTCCAGCTTGACCGCCAGCTGCAGGAAGGCGTCGTTCGACGCGGCGATGGCGGCGGCGTCCTTGTCCAGCCACGCCAGGCGCTTGGCGGTGTCGCCCAGCTCCGACTTGGTGTACAGGGCCGGCACCGCGCCGACGGCCGGCAGCAGCGCGTCCATGCCGTTGACGTGCATGGACTTCGGCAGCTTGGCGTAGCGCTGCAGCGCGGCGACAAAGCGCGCCTGGTCCACGCTGCCCACATACGATTGCTCCAGGCGGTTCAGGCGGGCCTTGATGAAGGTCAGGTCGCGCTGCTGGTAGCCGGATTCGCGTTCCGCGTCCGGCTTGGCGCCTTCGCGCGCCAGGCGGTACAAGGTGCTCGCGCTCTTCAGCAGATCGCTGGTGGTGGCGACGCTGTAGCCGAATTCCTCATCGCTCAGCGCCAGGTCGGCGGCGATCACCGCATCCAGTTCGCCCAGCAGGGTTTTCGACATGCCAGGCTGCTTGGCGTACCAGGCGCGGAACTCCGCATCCTGCACGTCCTTGATGGCGGCGATGTCCTTGCGCGCAAAGCCGTCCAACAGGCCCTGGGTTTTCTTCATCACGTTGTTCATGCTCTTGTCGACGCTGGCGTAACGCACGGCGGCGGCAGGATTGCCCTTGGTGGCGGCGGCGATCACGTCCAGGTCGGCCTGGATCTCGGCCACCTTGGCCGGATAGGCGGAGTCGCGCGCGGCGCGGATTTCCGACGGCAGCTTGTAGCGGCTGGTGCGGCCGGGGTAGCCGGCCAACAGCACCGGGTCGCCGTTTTTCAGGCCGGCGGCGGAGACCACCAGGAAGTCCTTCGAGTGGTAAGGCACGTTGTCCGGCGACGGATCGGCCGGGCGGCCGTCCTTGCCCACGTAGGCGCGCAGGAAGGAGTAGTCGCCGCCCTGGCGTGGCCACTCGTAATTGTCGATATCGCCGCCGAAGTTACCGATCATGTCGGCCGGCGCGTACACCAGGCGCACGTCGCGTATCATCATCTGGCGGATGCGGTAGTACTCCAGGCCGCGGTGGAAGGCCGGCACCGAGCAGCGGTAGATCTTGTCGCTCTCGCATTCGGCGATCAGCGCCTTGATCGATTTTTCCACGGCGTCGTGGCGCTGCTTGCCGCTCATGGTGTCGCTCACGGTCTTGAGCACGCGCGCGGTGACGTTTTCCACCTTGTCGGTCACGTAGACCAGCGTGTTCGGGCCGCCCGGCAGCTCTTCGGCGCGGGTCTTGGCCAGGTAGCCGTCGACGATGTAGTTATGTTCTGGCGTGGCGTTGCGCTGGATCGCGCCGTAGGCACAGTGGTGATTGGTCACCACCAGGCCGGCGTCCGACACGAACGACGCCGAGCAGCCCCCCAGCGACACGATGGCGCTCATCGGATGCTTGGACAGGTCGGACAGTTTTTCGGCGGGGATGGTGATGCCGATGCGTTTCAATTCGGATTTCAGCTGCGGCAGCTGATACGGTTGCCACTGACCTTCGTCGGCCTGCGCCGCTGCGGCGCCGATCAAGGCCACCGGAAGTACTAGATATTTTAACAAGATATACACCCCAGTTTGAGTTCTGGCGGCAGTATATTCCTTCTGCGGATAGCTGAAAATGCTTTTGTGAGCAATTTGGCATTCTTGGCGCTGCCCCTGCTTGGGAGTATGTGCATGGGGTGCTCCTCCGCGCTCCTTGTAGCAAAGCTTCGATTTCCGTGTCGGTTTTCTTCTATTTTTTTCAAGCATTGGACTATTCCCGGGCTCCCCGCTCTAAATATGGGAAAGCAGAAGAAAATAGGGGAGAAAATCGAATGAATGCTACAACGAGCGTGCAACTGCCCACCAGCCCCGCCACCGCCCGCCGTCCCATCCGTAGTAAGCGTCGATGGCAAAGTCCGCACCTTTACCCGGCGCTTGGCCGAGTCGGCAGCACGAAGAAACTTCGCGACGAGTAAGTCGAATTTTGGCTCCGCGCTGCGATCTCGAATAGCCAGTTCCAAATACCCGCCATGGGGAGGCTGGTGGCCGCAGACGCACCCGGCAGTTAAGGCACTCACAGGCGCCCCGCAACCAACGCAAATTCCGTCGGTCAGAAGCCACTCGGTCAACGCGGGCGGCAGCGCTCGCTCAAACGACGAATTACCATCGATCCTTCGTTCGATATTCGCTCACCATCAATCGAATGATAGGAGCGTTGCTCGTCGCAATATTAGGCACGGTCATGATTCGCTATTGGCCGATTCAGGTCATTTTGTATGATAAATCTTGATGACACGTCCGTCTCTTTTGGATATTACGGCAGTAGCCGCACCACCGATCCAACCCTGGGGAACGCTGCTCGTGACAGTCCATCGGCCATTCTTGAGCACCGCATGATATGGCTTCTCCGACGCTATTTCTTTCTCGCCGTAGACCGGGTTCCAGACTGCGATCGCTATTGCGATAGCCGTCTCGGCATTCGGTACCATGCCGCCCTCAGGTTGAAAGCCGGGCGTATTTGCGGTTTCTTTTAGCGCGTCGGAACCCGTACCAGCAAGCACACAGCCCGGCGCCGCAAGCGTGACCATCAAAAGAATCGTAGCGATAGAAATTTTCATGTGTGCTTTCCCAAATGCCCGGCCAATCGCAGCACGGCCTGATCGATCAGGTGCGTGGGTATCAGCCCCAGTCCAAACACCAGCCCATTCGGCGGCGCGGGGGCCAGCGCATATTGGCTCACCGGCTCGACGCGAATACCCTGCCCTGCCGCAGCCGCGACAACCTCCTCGGCCCGGTCCTCCTCGCGCAGCAGCGCGGCGATATGCAGCCCGCCTTCGGCCGGTATCACCGACAACCTCCCCGCCAGATGCCGCTGCAAAGCCCCCGTCAGGATCTGCTTGCGCTGGCTGTACACCTGCCGCATCTTGCGAATATGGCGCGCAAGATCGCCATCGTCGATGAAGGCCGCCAGCGTATCCTGCGCCGCCACCGCGCCGTGCCAATCGCTGCGCTGCTTCGCGCCGACCAGCGCGGGACGCGCCCACGAAGGCGCGATCACATAGCCCAGCCGCAGCCCCGGAAACAGGCTCTTGGAAAAGGTACCGACATAAAACACCGAGTCGTCCCGGTCCAGGCTTTTCAACGCATCCAGCGGCTGCGACGAATGACTGAACTCACCATCGTAATCGTCTTCGATAATCAAGCTTCCATGCTCGCGCGCGAACGCCAGCAAAGCCATGCGACGCCGCAGCGACATCACCTGCCCCATCGGGAACTGATGCGACGGCGTCACGCAAATCAGCCGCGCATCGGCCGGAATGCGATCGACCACCATCCCCTCCGCATCGACCGGCACCGGCACCAGCACCGCGCCAGCACTCTCCAGCGCCCAGCGCAACGGCGGATAACCCGGATCCTCGATCGCCACCCTGGTCACGCCCGGCTCAATAAAGATGCGCGCCAGCAGATCGAAGGCCTGCTGTGCGCCGGAAGTCACCAGCACATCGGCGCCACCGCAGGCCACGGCGCGTGCAAACGACACATGCTTGGCGATGGCGTTCCGCAGCGACTCCCGCCCTTCCGGCGCCGCATATTCGGCCGGCTCACGCTCCAGCAGGCGCAGCGAACGCGCATCCAGGCGCCGCCAGGTCTCGAACGGAAACTGGCTGGTATCCGGCAGCCCCACCACAAAATCGTATTCGAACCGCGCCGCCGCCGACGGCCGCAACACAGCCGGTTCGTTGCGCCAGCGCGGCAGCAGCAAAGGCGTCCGGTCGGCCGCCACCTGCGCCGCGCGAGGTGGATCGGCCTGATAAATGTCGGACACGAACGTGCCGCCACCAGCCCGCGCCGCGACCAGTCCCTCACTCAGCAACAAGTCATACACCGCCATCGCACAATTGCGCGACACGCCGCACTGCTCGGCCAACGTGCGCGAGCCGGGCAAGCGCAAGCCGGCCGACAGCCTGCCGTCGACGATGGCGGCCCGCATCTGCTGGTGCATGGAACGCAGGATTTGCCGGGAGCCACGCTCCGGCAGCGCAAGGGAAATCGGAAGAACTGGCTCCATCTGGACCTGTAGTGGCTGAAAAAACCGGTACGAAAAAGCCCCAACCGGCACCCTGAAGTTTGCCCGGACTGGCTCTGTTGCCCATCGCCCCGGCTTGCGACACTGTACACCTCTTCAATGCATCCACCAACACCATGCCAACAAGCCTGCACCGACTTTTAGCCAGCGCCGCGCTGCTGACAGCGATGGTGCCCGCTCATGCCCAGACCCAGGCCGCGGACGGCCCCACCCTGTACGGCACAATCACCGCCGGCCTGTCCTACATCGACCACATCGGCGCCAACAACGAGCACGTAACGCGCGCCTCGAACAGCGAATGGGGCACCAGCCTGATTGGCCTGCAAGTGGCCGAGCGCATCGCGCCCGGCCTGCAACTGCAAACCCGCCTGGAAAGCGGCTTCAATACCGCCACCGGCACCGTCGGCAGCGACGGCATGCTGTTCAACCGCTACGCCACGCTGGGCGTGGAAAGCAAAACCTGGGGCAAGCTGGAAACCGGCCGCTCCATGGCCTACACCAACGACGTCTGGTATATCGATCCAATGGGCCTGAACTGGTCCGGCTCCGCCACGCTGACCAAAGGCCACAGCTGGAACGCTTGGAGCCGCACCGTCGGCTATCGCAGCCCGGAGCGCGGCGGCCTGGCCGTCGGCCTGCAAACCACCGTGGGCGAGCGCGCGTGCCGCAGCACCGCCGGGGTGCTGAGCTACCAACGCGGCGCCCTGGACGTCCGCGCGATCTACGACGAAACACGCGACAACCAGGGACACCTGTCCGACCTGTTCGACGCCTCGCGCGAATTGATCGTGGGCGCCCGCTACGAGCGCGGCGCCAACGCCTGGTTCGCCGCCTACAACATCGTGCGCGCCCCCGATGCCGCCGCCGGCGCCGACACCTCGATGCAGCACGTGTGGGCGGGCGTCAATCGCAAGGTCGGCAACCGTGACCTGCTCCGCCTCGGCATCTACGGCGCGCGCACCAACGTCACCGACTCCCGCGCCCTGCTGCTGACCGGCGGCTGGGAGCACAGCTTCGCCCCGGCGCTCACGCTGTGGGCCACGGCCGCCGTGGTGCGCAACAGCCGCGACGCCGCCTTCCCGGTGGCGGCCTACTGGCAGGACCTGCCGGCGCCGGGCGCGACGCAACGCACCGTCAACGGTGGCCTGATCTACACCTTCTGAATTCCCACCACTTTTGCGAAAGGCTCGAACATGAAAACCGAACAAGACACAACCCCAGGCCCCGAGTGGATCGTCGAGGGCGAAGGCAAATGGTCGCTCCCCCTGCAATTCCTGCCCGGCGACACCGGCTGGGTGGAGCTGATGCGCCTCTCGCCCGGCGTCAAACTCGGGCTGCACCGCCACACCGGCCATGTACACGCCTTCAACCTGCAAGGGCACCGGCAACTGGGAACGGGCGAGCAGCTCGGCCCCCACGCCTATGTGTACGAGCCGGTAGGGAATGTCGACTGGTGGCAGGCCACAGGCGATACGCCGCTGGTGGTCTTTGTGGTGGTCACCGGCGCGGTGGAGTACCTGGCGCAGGACGGCTCCGTGCTGCGCCGGATCACCACGCAGGACCGCAAGGACGACTATCTGCGCCACTGCGCCACGCATGGACTGCCGCCGGTCCTGCTGGACCAGGCCAAATAGCCGGCGCATTGACCGCGCGCCGCTCCCGGGCCGGCGCTCAGGCGGGGAACGCGAAATCCATCGTCAGCATGCAGCCACGCCCCGGCGCGTACTGGCCGATATCGAACCGCCCGCCCAGCGATTCCACCCGCTGCGCCATGCCGATCAAGCCGAAGGACTCGCTCTTGGTGCGGTGCTGCGGCGGGATGCCGACGCCGTTGTCGCTGACGCTGAAGCGCAGCCGCCCATCGCGCCGCTCCAGCCGCACGTCGACGCGGGTGGCGCTGGCGTGGCGCCGCACATTGCTCAGCGCCTCCTGCAGGCTGCGGAACAACACGATCTGCATGGCCGGCGCGATCGCGGCGCACACCGCGTCGTCCGGCAGCGCCAGCGTGCAATCGAGCCCGCTGCGTTTGCGGAACTCGCCCACCTGCCACTCCAGCGCCGCCTGCAGGCCCAGGTCCAGCACCGCCGGCCGCAGCTCGTTCATGATGCCGCGCACGCTGCTGATGGTGGTGTCCACATTCTCCAGCACCGCGTCCACGCGCTGGTGCAGGCGTGCATGCCGCCGGCTGGTGCGGGCGGCGAGCATGGAGACATCGATGCGCAACGCCATCAGGTTCTGTCCCAGCTCGTCGTGGATGTCGCGGGCGATGCGGGTGCGTTCGCTCTCCTTCACCGACTCCAGGTGCTCGGCCAGCTTGCGCAGCTGCTCGCGCGATTCGTGCAGCGCGGCCTCGGTGCGCTTGCGCTCCACCACTTCCAGCATCAGCAGGCGATTGGCCTCGGTCAGTTCGGCGGTGCGCTCGGCCACCCGCGCATCGAGCTCGCGCGACAGTTTGAGCAGCGCGGCCTCGGCCTGCTGGCGCGCCGTGACGTCGGAGAACACGCCGATGTAATGGCTGATGGTGCCATCGTCGTCGCGCACCACCGTCAGCGACATCGAGGCCACGAAAGGCGTGCCTTCGCGCCGCCGGTTGTACACCTCGCCCTGCCAGCGGCCGTAGGTGCGCAGGCAGCGCATCGCCTCGGCGTGGTAGCCGGGCGGATGGGCGCCGGGACGGCCCAGGAAGCGCGGATTGCGGCCCAGCGCCTCCTCCACCGCGTAGCCGGTAAGCTTGGTGAACGCGGGATTGACGAAGACGATGTTCTGCGCGGCGTCGCACACCAGCACCGCCTCGTCGATGCTGTCGAGGACCTGGAAGGCACGCCGGCGCGCATCCTCGCGCACGTTCTCGGTGCCGATGTCGGTCAGGATCATGCGGCAGGTGCGGGCCACCGGATCCATATTGGCTTCGATCCGCACCTGGCGCAGCCCCTGCGACGCCGGGCGCGCGCGCCGGTCGAACAGCGGCACTTCCAGCACCGCGCGTCCGCCACTGGCGAGCAGGTCGTGCAGGAAGGCGCGCAGCGTAACCTGCGCCTGCGGCGCCACGAACTGCTCGAAGCCGCGCCCCGGCAAATCGTCCAGCGCACGCGCCAGCAGCACGGCGGCGGCCTGGTTGGCGCGCGTGATGCGGCCGTCCGCGTCCAGCGACACGTAGCCCGCCGGCGCCTGGTCGTACAACGCCGCGTAGCTGTCGCGCCCAGCCTCGGCCTGGTCGCGCTCCACCTGCAGCTCGGCCAGCGCCATGTTCTGCATATCGAGCTCGATCTGGCTCACCTGCAGCTCGTGCCAGTGCCTGAGCTCATCGGCTCCCGCGCCGGCCGCCGGTGGCCGCACATTGGGCAGCGCCTGCACCGTCAACTCGGCAATCTGGCGCAACTGCACTGGATCGAGTTCGGGACGCTGGCGCTTTTTCATGTTAGTCGGAGCCTTTCTGCATGGACCTCAACTGCTGTTCAAGGAGCTTGGACTCGGTGATATTGATGAAGGTGACCACCACGCCGTCGATCACATTTTCCACCGTCCGGTAGGGCATGATACGGACCGTGTACCAGCCGCCGCTGCGGGTCGGTATCTGCCGCTCGCAGAACACCAGCGTGCGCAACACCTCCTGCGCATCGTCCTGCAGGCCCGGGTATTCCAGGTCGTTGACAATATCGCTCAGCGGGCGGTGCACGTCGCCCGGTATCAGCTTGAAGATCTGCGTGGTGCGGTCGGTGAAGCGGCGGATGCGCAGCGCGCTGTCGAGGAAGATGGTGGCGACGTCGGTGCTGTTGAGCAGATTCTTCATGTCGCCGTTGACCAACGACAGGTCGTCGACCTTCGATTGCAGCTCGGCGTTGACGGTGTACAGTTCCTCGTTGAGCGACTGCATCTCCTCCTTCGAGGTGGTCAGCTCCTCGTTGGTCGACTGCAGCTCCTCGTTGGTGGACTGCAGCTCCTCGTTGGCCGACTTGAGCTCCTCGCGCGAAGCCTGCATCTCGTCGCGCACCGCCTGGATCTCCAGGCGCGCCTGCGCCAGCTGCTGCTCCAGCTCCAGCACCTGCGGGTTATTGGAACGGCTGCGGCGCTTCTCCGGCGGCAGCGGCAAGGTGGCGAAGGTGACCATCAAGGTGCCCGCCAACGGCCCGGATTCGGGCAAGGCCTCGGCGGTCAGGTCGAGCGCCTCGGACGGCTTGCCGACGCTGTCGCGCTGGATCAGGCCACGCATGGCGATCATGCCCTCGCTCTGGGCGGCGCGCTTGAGCAGGTCGGCCAGCTCGTGCCGCAGGCCCTCGCGCGCCATGGCGTGAATGTTCCAGTTGGCCTTGCCGGCGGCAGGCTCCAGGTAGGCGCCGGTGCGGCCGTGGATGTACAGGATGTCGCCATGGGCGTTGAGCAGCACGGCGGCCGGCGCATGCTTCTTGAGCAGCAGCTGCTCGACCTGGGTTTGTAGATTACCGTTCATGGATGGGTGATGGGGCTCGCTGGCTTGAGGGACCGACACGGTGCTGACGCGGGTCGGAAAATAATTGGCCACGCGATGAATGGAAGCGTCCAGGCGGCGGTAGATGCGGCCGGCGCCGGCCATCGGCACGAACAATTCGTTGAAATGGCCCGGCGTATCCGCACTACCCAGCATCAGCAAGCCGCCGGTCTTCAACGCATAGTGGAACAGCGGGATCAGCTGCTCCTGTAACTTGGCCGTAAAGTAGATCAGCAGGTTACGGCAACACAGTATATCAAGCTTGGTGAACGGTGGATCGGAAATGACGTTCTGGCGGGCGAAGATGATGGCGTTGCGCACATCCTTGCGGATGCGGTAGCCGCCCTTCTCGGCCGGCATGAAGTAACGCTGCAGCTGCCCGGCGGAGACATCGGCCGCGATGCCCGCGCCGAACACGCCCTGGCGCGCGCGGTGGATCGCATCATCATCGAGATCGGTGGCGAAGATCTGCAGCGTATATTGCGCGGCCGGCCGCTGCTTTTCCAGCACCTCGTTGAAGGCGATCGCCAGCGAGTACGCTTCCTCGCCGGTCGAGCAGGCCGGCACCCAGGCCTTGAAGGCGGCGCCCTCCGGATGCGCCTCCAACAACTGCGGCAGCGCCGTTGTCATCAGGTAGTCCCACACCTTGGGGTCGCGGAAGAAGTTGGTCACGCCGATCAGCAGCTCCTTGAACAGCAGGTCGATCTCGGGCGGATTCTCGCGCAGGAAGGCCACATAATCGGCCAGCGTCCCGCACTGGCGCAGCTTCATGCGACGGTCGATGCGGCGCAACACGGTGCTGAGCTTATAGTCCGAAAAATTGGCGCCGGTCTGCTTGAGCAGCAGCTGAAACAGCTGCTGCAGCGCGTCGCGCTGGGTGTCGGCCTGCATGGGCGCGACGCCGTCGTGATTGCTCCACCATTCGCCCAGATGGGCCGCCATCTCGCCCGGCAGCGCCACGATGTCGACCACGTCGGCGCCGATCGCGCTGACCGGCATCGGATCGAAACGCGCCGAGGACGGCAACTGCGCCATCGTCAGGCCGCCGGCCTCGCGCACCGCGGCCAAGCCCGCAGTGCCGTCGGCGCCCATGCCGGAAAACACGATGGCCACCGCCTGCTCGCGGCAGCGCATGGCCAGCGCCTTGAAGAAGCTATCGATCGGAAAGCGGTGGCCGCGCACGCCGGACGCCGGCAGCACCGCGAAGTTCCCGCCGTCGAAACTCAGGTCGCGGTTGGGCGGGATCACGTACACATGGTCCGCCTCCACCGCCATGCCATCTTCGGCCTCGTGGACCGGCATGCGTGTCACGCGCTGCAGCAGCTCGGGCAGCATGGCCTTGTGCAGCGGGTCCAGGTGCTGGACGATAGCGTAGGCGAAGCCGCTGGCCGGCGGCACGCCAACCAGGAATTCGCAGATCGGATCGAGTCCGCCGGCGGACGCGCCGATGCCCACCACCGGCACGGCGCCATTGGCTGGCTTCACCGAGGCTTTTTCGATGGCGGGGACAAGCGTGACATGGGCGGGTTGATTGGTCATCGTGGCATGGGCACCGCCGGAGGAGCCCTGCACCGGCGATATGGCGTCTCGGGAAAGTGGTATTTGTTTACATCTTGCCAGATGATTATACAAACACGCCACACAAAAACCAAGCGCGCACTCCCTGCCTTACAACAGTCTAATCGCTAGCAGCATGCCAGCCGCCGCCGAGCGACTGGATCAGCGCCACCGCCGTGGTCTGGCGGTCGGCCTGCGACTGCACCAGCGCGCGGCGCGCGGCCAGCGCGGTGTTCTGCGCCGTCACCACATCGCTGTAGCCGACCTGGCCGGCGCGGTAGCGGTTGAGCATCTGCGCCTCGACCTGGTCGGCCGCTTCGGAGGCGGCCTTGCGCAGGTCCTGCTGCTGGGCCAGCGCGCGCGTCGCGGCCAGCTGGTTCTCCACGTCCGCGAACGCGGCCAGCACCGTCTGGCGGTACTGGGCAATGGCCGCATCGCGCTGCGCCACCGCACCGCTGACGCGGGCCTTGGTGGCGCCCGCGTCGAACAGCGTCTGCGCCGCCGACAAGCCCAGCGACCACAGATTGTTGGAGGCGTTGAACAAGCCGCCGGTGGAGCTGGAGCCGTAGCCGAAGGAGCCGGTCAGGTTCAGGCTGGGGAAGTAGGCGCTGCGGGCCACGCCGATCTGCTCATTGGCGGCGGCCACGCGGCGCTCGGCGGCGGCGATGTCCGGACGGCGCTGCAACAGCGTCGACGGCACGCCGGCCGGCACGTCCGGCACCACCACCTTCCACGGCGCCGGCGGCAGGCTGAAATCGCTGGCGGCCTTGCCCAGCAGGACCGCGATCGCGTGCTCCAGCGTGGCGCGCTGGCGCACCAGCGTCACCTGGTCGATGCGGGCGTTGGCCAGCTGGGTTTGCGCCTGCAGCAGGTCCGACTTGGCGGCGATGCCGGCGTCGAAGCGGTTCTGCGTGATCTGCAGCACGCGCTCGTAGCCCTCGGTGGTGGCGTCCAGCAGCGCCTTCTGCGCGTCGGTCTGGCGCAGCGAGAAGTAGTTGGTGGCCAGCTCGCCCTGCGCCGACAGGCGCGCGGCGGCCAGTTCGGCGGCGCTGGCCTGCATGCTGGCATTGGCGTTGTTGGCGCCGGCGCGCAGCTTGCCCCACACGTCCGGCTCCCAGCTGGCGCCGATGTTGGCGCGGTACTGGTTGGCGGTCGGCGTGTTGCCGCCTCCGCCGGAGCGGTTGGCGCTGCCGTTCAGCGTGGCGGACGGGAACAGCGACGCGCGCTGCTGCTCCACCAGCGCCCGCGCCTGCGCGTAGTTGGCGACGGCGGCGGCGACGTTCTGGTTCGAGACCTCGATGCTGTCGGCCATCTGGTTCAGCAGCGGATCGCCGAACAGCTGCCACCACGGGCCGCGTTCCAGCATGTCGGCCGGCGCGGCGGCGGTCCAGCCGGCGGCCACCTTCTCGGCCTCGCTGGCGGTTTCCTTGTAGGCCGCCGGCTGCGGCGTGGACGGCAGCTGGTAGGCCGGGCCGACCGCGCAGCCGCTGGCCAGCAAGGCGGCCAGCGCGATCAAGGGATAACGGAGGGATGGTGAAGTTTTGTTCATGGTGTACCCGGCGCTTCGCTGTGGATGCGGCTTAAATGTTGTTCGGACGGGCTGCGGCGGCGCAGCTTGTCCATCAGGATGTAGACCACAGGGGTGGTCAGCAGCGTCAATACCTGGCTGGCGATCAAGCCGCCGATGATGGCCACGCCCAGCGGCTGGCGCAGCTCGGAGCCTTCGCCGAAGCCGATCGCCAGCGGCAGCGCGCCCAGCGCGGCGGCCAGTGTGGTCATCAGGATCGGGCGGAAACGCAGCAGGCAGGCTTCGCGCACCGCCTGCACCGGCGTCAGGCCGCGCGAGCGCTCCGCCTCCAGCGCGAAGTCGATGATCAGGATGGCGTTCTTCTTGACGATACCGATCAGCAGGAAGATGCCGATCAGCGAGATGGTCGAGAACTCCATCTTGAAGATCAACAGCGCCAGCACCGCGCCCACGCCCGCCGACGGCAAGGTGGTGAGCACGGTGACCGGATGCACCAGGCTTTCGTACAGGATGCCCAGCACGATGTAGATCACCACGATGGCGGCCAGGATCAGCAGCGGCAGCGACTTGTTGCTGTCCTGCGCGGCCTTGGCCGAACCCTGGAAGCTGCCGCGCACATTGTTCGGCATGCCGATTTCCGCTTCGGCCGCCTTGATTTGCTCGGCCGCGTCGGACAGGCTGCTACCCGGCTGCAGGTTGAAGGCGATGGTGGTCGCCAGTTCGCCGTCCTGGTGGTTGATCGAGGTCGGCGCCGAGCTTTCGGCGAAGCTGGCCAGCGCCGACAGCGGCACCATGGTGGTGGCCTTGGTGCTCAACGCGGAACCGGACGACGCATCCTTGACCGCCGGCGCGGCGACGTTGGCCGGCGTGGCGTTGGCCGTGCTGGCGCTCGTGCCGCTCGTGCCGCTGGTGCCGGCGCCGCTGCCCGAGCCGGCGCCGCTGCCGCCGCTCGTGCCGCCGGTTCCCGTCGCGGCCACCGTCTGCGCCACCGGGGCGCCATTGGGATTGCTGGCGCTAGGCGCGGGCAAGCCTTTCGACGGCACGTGTACGTCGTTCAGCGCCTCCGGGCTCTTGGCAAACTCGCGCGGCACCTCCATGATCACGTGATACTGGTTCAACTCACCATAGATGGTCGCCACCTGGCGCTGGCCGAAGCTGTCGTACAAGGCATTGTCCACATCGCGCGCCGACAGGCCGAGGCGCGCGGCGCTGTTCTTGTCGATGGTGACAAAAGTCTCGACGCCGTTGTCCGCCTGGTCGGTATCGACGTCGGTCAGCGCCTTCTGGCCCTTCATCGCATCGGCGAGACGGCTGGCCCACTTCTTCAAATCGGCCTGGTTATCGCTCTTGAGGGTGTACTGGTAGTTGGAGTTGGCCTGCCGCCCGCCGGCCCGCAGATCCTGCACGGGACTCAGGAACAGGCTCACGCCCGTCACCCTGGCCAGCTTGGGACGCAGCCGCGCGATCACCGCCTGCCCCGCCACCGTGCGCTGGTTGGCCGGCTTCAGGTTGATGAACATGAATCCCCCGCCGGCGCGCCGGCCGCCGGTAAAGCCCACCACCGTGGCGACATCGGGATCGTCCTTGATGATGTTGACCAGCTGGCGCAGCTTGCCCTGCATCGCCTGGAACGAGATACTCTGGTCGGCGCGGATGCCGCCGTTGATCTGGCCGGTGTCCTGCTGCGGGAAGCCGCCCTTGGGGATCGCCGCAAACAGATAGAAATTCAGGCCGATCACGAACACAAGGCTCAGCATCACCAGCCAGACGCTCGACAGCGCCCAGTCCAGGCTATGCTCGTAACCCTTGAGGATGAAATCGAAACCGCGCTCGAAGAACCGGGCGATGCGGCCCGGCGGCTTGGCGTGCGTGTGGCCGGGCTTGAGCAGCCAGGCGCACATCATCGGGGTGGTGGTCAGCGAGACCACCAGCGAAATCATCACCGCCGCCGACAGCGTCACGGCGAACTCCTTGAACAGCGCGCCGAACTGGCCGCCCATGAACAGCAGCGGAATGAACACCGCGATGAGCGAAAGGCTGATCGACAGCACGGTGAAGCCCACCTCGCGCGCGCCCAGCAGCGCCGCCTCGAAGCGGTTCATGCCGGCCTCGATATGGCGGGTGGTATTTTCCAGCACCACGATGGCATCGTCGACCACGAAGCCGGTGGCCACCGTCAGCGCCATCAGCGACAGGTTGTTCAGGCTGAAGCCCAGCAGGTACATCGCGCCGAAGGTGCCCAGCAGCGAAACGATGGTCGCCACCGCCGGCACGATGGTGGCGCGCACGCTGCGCAGGAAGGCGCTCACCACCAGCACCACCAGCAGGATCGAAATGATCAGCGTGATCTCGATCTCGTGCAGCGACGAGCGGATCGAATTGGTGCTATCGCTGGCGACGTCGATCTTGACGTCCGACGGCAACTGCGCCTGCAACTGCGGCAGCTGCGCGCGCACGCTGTTGACGGTTTCGATGACGTTGGCACCGGCCTGCGAGCGCAGAATCACGATGATCGCCGGCTTGCCGTTGAACAGGCCAAGGTTGTTGTTGTCCTCGACGCCGTCGATCACCTGCGCCACGTCCTGCAGGCGGATCGCGCTGTCGTCGCGCCACCCGACCACCAGGTTGCGGTAGTCGGCGGCGGAGCGCCCGCCGCTGGCGTGGGCCGATTCGGTATAGATCTGCAGGCGGCGGCCATTGCCCTGCAAGGCGCCGCGCGGACGGTTGGCGTTGGTGGCCTGGATGGCCGCGCGCACGTCCTCCGCCGACACGCCGTAGCGGTTCAGCGCATAGGGATTCAGTTCGACGCGCACCGCCGGCAGCGAGCTGCCGCCCAGTTCCACGTCGCCCACGCCGGTCACCTGCGACAGGCGTTGCAGCACGGTGTTGGAGACGGCGTCGAAGATCTGGCCCGGGGTGCGGGTTTCCGACGTCAGCGCCAGGATCATCACCGGAATGCCGGAGGTGTTGGCCTTGCGGTAGGTCGGATTGCTGCGCAGCGAAGCTGGCAGGTCGACGCGGCTGGCGTTGATGGCCGCCTGCACCTCGCGCGCGACCGAGTCGACGTTGCGGTTCAAGTCGAACTGCAAGGTCACGCTGGAGGAGCCGGTGTTCGATTGCGACGTCATCTCGTTGACGCCGGCAATCACGCCCAGATGGCGCTCCAGCGGCGTGGACACGCTGGTCGCCATGGTGGCGGGGCTGGCGCCCGGCAGGTTGGCGTTGACCGAGATGACCGGGAAATCCACCTGCGGCAGCGGCGCCACCGGCAGCACGAAGAACGCGCCGATGCCGGCCAGCGCCAGGCCGCACGTCAGCAGCACCGTAGCGATCGGACGCTTGACGAATGGCGATGACAGGTTCACAGCGCACCACCTTCAGGACGGTCGGCCGGTGCGGACGGCGCCGCCGGCGACAGCAGCGCGGCGGTCTGCGCGCCGGAAGCCGGGGCATCGGCCGGGGTATCGGTCTTGCGGCCGAAGCGGCGCGCCAGGCTGTCGAATCCCAGGTAGATCACCGGCGTGGTGAACAACGTCAGCATCTGGCTGACGATCAAACCGCCGAAGATGGCCAGGCCCAGTGGGCGACGCAGCTCGGCGCCCTCGCCCCAGCCCAGCATCAGCGGCACGGCTGCAAACAGCGCGGCCAGGGTCGTCATCAGGATGGGACGGAAGCGCAGCAGCGCGGCCTGGTGGATGGCTTCGCGCGGCGGCTTGCCCTCCTCCCGCTCCGCCTCGATGGCGAAGTCGATCATCATGATGGCGTTCTTCTTGACGATACCGATCAGGAGGATGATGCCGATGATGCCGATCACGCCCAAATCCTGTCCGCTGACCAGCAACGCCAGCAAGGCGCCCACGCCGGCCGACGGCAGCGTCGACAAGATCGTCAGCGGATGGATATAGCTTTCATACAGCACGCCCAGAACGATGTAGACACAGATCACGGCGGCCAGGATCAGCCACAGTTGGTTCGACAGCGAGTTCTGATAAGCGCCCGATGCGCCGAGGAAGGTCAGCGTGACCGAGGCCGGGACCTTGATCTCGGCGGCGGCCTGCTTGATGGAGTCCACCGCCGTGCCGAGCGAAACGCCGGGCGCCGTGTCGAAGCCCAGCGTGGTGGCCGGGTACTGCGCCACGTGCGTCACCTGCAGCGGCGCGGCGCGCTCGCTGATCGACGCCACCGCCGACAGCGGCGTGGCCTTGCCGGAGCCGGTGCGGATCTGCAGGTTGCCCAGGTCGGCCGGCGTGGTGATGTCGTCGCGGCGCGCTTCCAGGATCACGCGGTACTGGTTGGTCTCGGTGAAGATGGTCGAGACGATGCGTTGGCCGAAAGCGCTGTACAAGGCGTCGTCGATGGAGGCGGCGGTGATCGACATGCGCGAGGCGCTGTCGCGGTCCACGCTGATGTATGCCGCGTTGGCGCTGGCGCCGACGTCGGACACCACGTTGCGCAGCTCGTGCTTGGTGCGCATCTGCTCCGCCAGTTTGGTGGCCCACTCGTTAACGGTGGCATTGTCCGCGCCTTCGATCGACACGCGGAACTGGGTCGGGCCGGATTCGGCGTCGATGGTCAAGTCCTGGGTCGGTTGCAGGTACAGCGTCAGGCCGGGGATTTGCGACACGCGCTGGCGCAGGCGGTCCATAGTTGCCTGCTGGCTGCCGGTCCGCTGATGCTTCAGGTTGATCAGCATGCTGCCGGTGTGGAGCATGGTGTTGTTGGCGGCGTCCACGCCAACCACGGAACTGAGCGTGCCGACATCCGGATCTTCCAGGATCAGACGCGCCGCCTGCTGCTGCAGGTCCGCCATCTTGGCGTAGGAAACTGCCTTGCCGGTTTCCAGGCGTGCTTGCAGCTGGCCGGTGTCCTGGGTCGGGAACAGACCTTTCGGGATCACCACATACAGCAGCACCGTCAGCGCCATCGTGCCCAAGGCCACCAGCAGCGTCAGGCCCGCGTGGTTCAGCACCCAGGTCAGAGAGCGGTCGTAGTGGTTGATCACCCAGTCGAAGAACTGCTGGAAGCGGCGGGCGAAGCGGCTCGGCTTCTCTTCGGCGTGGCTCTTGAGCCAGCGCGCCGACATCATCGGCACCAGCGTCAGCGACACCACGGCGGAAATCAAAATGGTGATCGCCAGCGAGATCGCGAACTCGCGGAACAGGCGGCCCACCACGTCGCCCATGAACAGCAGCGGAATCAGCACGGCGATCAGCGACACCGTCAGCGAGATGATGGTGAAGCCGATCTGCTTGGCGCCCTTGAGCGCGGCGGCCATCGGCGTTTCGCCTTCCTCGATGTAGCGGGCGATGTTCTCGATCATGACGATCGCGTCATCGACCACGAAACCGGTGGCGATGGTCAGCGCCATCAGCGACAGGTTGTTCAGGCTATAGCCGAGCAAATACATCACGCCGCAAGTGCCGATCAGCGAAATCGGCACCGACAGGCTGGCGATCACGGTCGCCCGCAGGCTATGCAGGAAGGCGAAGATCACCAGCACCACCAGCACCACGGCCAGCAGCAGTTCGGTCTCCACGTGTTCGACCGAAGCGCGGATGCCGGTGGTGCGGTCGCTCAGCACTTCGACCTTCATCGCGCCAGGCAGGCCGGCTTGCAGCTCCGGCAGGCGCGCCTTGATGGCGTCGACGGTGGCGATGACGTTGGCGCCAGGCTGGCGCTGCACGTTGAGGATGATGGCTTTCTTGTTGCCGGACCACGCGCCCAGCTCGACGTTTTCCGCGCTGTCCTTGACGGTAGCCACGTCGGCCAGGCGCACCGGGGCGCCGTTTTTGTAGGCCAGGATCAGGTCCTTGTAATCCTTGGCCGTCACCAGCTGGTCGTTGGCGTTGATGCTGTAGGCGCGGGTCGGGCCGTCGAAGCTGCCCTTGGCGCCGTTGGCGTTGGCGGCCGTGATCGCGGTGCGCAGCGTGTCCAGGCCCAGGCCGTAGGACGCCAGCGCGTTGGTGTCCGCCTGGATGCGCACGGCGGGACGCTGGCCGCCGCTCAGCGTGACCAGGCCGACGCCGGACACCTGGCTGATTTTCAGCGCCAGGCGGGTGTTGACCACGTTCTGCACTTCGGTCAGCGGCATCGTGTCCGAGGTGATGGCCAGCGTCAGCACCGGCGCGTCGGCCGGGTTGACCTTGGCGTAGACCGGCGGCGCCGGCAGGTCGGTCGGCAGCAGCGAGGCGCCGGCGTTGATCGCGGCCTGCACCTCCTGCTCGGCCACGTCCAGCGTCTGGCCAAGGCCGAACTGCAGCGTGATGATGGAAACGCCGGCGGCGCTGGTGGAGCTCATGCGCTGCAGGCCGGCCATCTGGCCGAACTGGCGCTCCAGCGGCGCGGTCACGGTCTGGCCCATCACTTCGGGGCTGCCGCCGGGGTACAGCGTCTGCACCTGGATGGTGGGGAAGTCCACCTGCGGCAGCGCGGACAGCGGCAGGAACTTGAAGCCGACGATCCCCGCCAGGACGATCGCCAGCATCAGCAGCGATGTCGCTACCGGCCGCTGGATGAATGGTGCTGATGGACTCATTGTTGTGCCGCGCCCTGTTCTTTACGATGATGACGGCGCTCGCCTTCCGCCGGAGCGGAGGCCGCGCCGGCCGCCGATGCCGCCGGCGAACCCGCTGCCGGTGCCGATGCCGCAGGCGCCGCGGCTTCGCCGGACGCGCCATCGCGCTTACCCTTCCAGCCGCCCGCCTGCTCGCCGCCCGCACCGCCCGCGCCATCGCGCTTGCCCTTCCAGCCGCCCGCGTGCTCGCCGCCAGCACCGCCGGTTGCGCCGTCACGATGGCCCCTGCCCTCGCCCGGCAGCGTGACCTTGGCGCCTTCCTTCAGGCGGTCGCCGCCCTCGGTGATCACCTGCTCGCCCAGTTGCAGGCCGCTTGCGATCTGCACCTTGTCGACCGTCGCCTGCCCGCGCGTGACCGGGCGGATGGTGACCGTCTTGTCGGCCTTGAGCACATAAACGAAATCGCCATTAGCGCCATGGCGCACCGCCGTCACCGGCACCATCACCGCATCCTTGATCGTGCGCAGCTCCAGCCGCACGTTGACGAACTGGCTCGGGAACAGCGTCGACTTGGCGTTGGCGAAGCGCGCCTTGGCCTTCACGGTGCCGGTCTGCACATCGACCTGGTTGTCCATGGCCGAGAATTTACCGTTGTCCAGCGCATTGGTGCGCGTGCGGTCCAGCGCGATGGCCGGCAGCTGCGCGCCGTCGTTCACCTGCTGCATCACCATCGGCACACTGTCCTGCGGGATCGAGAACTCGACATCGATAGGCGACAGCTGGGTAATCACCGCAAGGCCGTTGGCATCGCCGGAGCCCACCAGATTGCCGATATCGACCACGCGCAAACCCACGCGGCCGGTGATTGGCGCGACGACCTTGGTGTAGCCCAGATTCAGCTTGGCCGTGCCCTCCTGCGCGCGGTCGGTCATCACCGTGCCTTCGAGCTGCTTGACCAGCGCCGCCTGCGTGTCCACGTCCTGGCGCGCGATCGAGTCCTGGCCCAGCAGCGTGCGATAGCGGTTCAACGTGAGCTTGGCGTTTTCCAGCTGCGCCTCATCACGCTGGCGTTGGCCGGAAGCCTGCAGCAGCGCCATCTCGAACTGGCGCGGATCGATCTGCGCCAGCACCTGCCCAGCCTTGACCATCTGGCCTTCCTTGAACAGCACCTGCTGCAATATGCCCGACACTTGCGGACGCACCGTCGTGGTGGCCGCCGCGGTGACCGTGCCCAGCGCCTCCAGCGTAACCGGGATATCGGCCTTCTCGGCGGTCGCAACGCCCACCGTGGTAGCCGGCCCGCCGCGACGGCCGCCGCCTGGACCACCGGGACCGCCAGGGCCGCCTGGACCTGGCCCGCCCGCGCCCGGCGCACCCGGCGCGCCTGTGCTTGGCGGCTGATGCGTCAGGTACCACGCCAGTCCGCCCAGCCCCGCCATGGCGGCGACGGCGATCACGCTGCCGACCACCTTGGAACGGCGGCTGCGTTGCGGTGGGACGGCGGTCTGATTCGGCTTGGTCGGTGTATCCATCTCGGTCCTTTTTTATGCGTGCATGTCCATGGCAAATCCACCACGGCGCTCAATGCGTGGACTCTAGCACAGGCACCCCGCCGCCGTAAGTCGCTCACCCTCCCGGTTACAAACTCGCTACAAATCAAGGACTTTGCGCACTTTGCGTTAATCCTGCTTTACATATCTTTACGAACGCGAAATCGCCGCTTCACGCGAGCCGTGCACACTGGCCTCGTTGTCTCCCACATTAACCAAACGAGGATAGAACATGAGTATCTTTAACCGCCAAACCATCGCCGCATTCCTGCTGGGTTCCACACTGGTCGTCGGCGTCGGCGCCTTCGCCGTCGAGCGCCACATGGGCGGGCCGCACGCCGCCATCGACGCCAGCGCCCATATGGACCGCATGCTCAAGCACCTGTACGTCGAAGTCGACGCCACCGATGCGCAGAAGGCCAAGATCGAGCCGCTGGTGAAGGCCGCCATGGCCGACATCAAGCCGATGCACGAGCAGCTGCACCAGATTCACCAGCAGGTGATGCAGCAGATGTCCGCCGCCACCATCGACCGTTCGGCATTGGAAGCCACCCGCGCACAAGGCGTGGCGCTGGCCGATCAGGCATCCAAACGGCTGGTGCAGCTGCTGGCCGACGTAGGTGATACCCTTACGCCGGCACAGCGCCAGAAGCTGGCGGACCACCTGGGCAAGATGCACGAACGCCACGGCCATCACGGCTAAGCCGCCCCAAGCCGCCTTGTGAAGCCGGTCGCCTGTCCGTAGAATGGTCCGCGTGAACCTCAACCATGAACCCCATGCCTGACCATATCCTGCTGGTCGAAGACGACCCCCGCCTGGCCGAGATGCTCACCGAGTATCTGAGCCAGGCGGCTTTTCGCGTCACGCACGCGTCCAACGGCCGCGCAGCGCTGGAGCACATCGCGGCCGGCGACGTCGACGCCGTGATTCTTGACCTGATGCTGCCCGATATGGACGGCCTCGATGTCTGCCGCCAGCTGCGCGCCGTGTCCGACATTCCCGTGCTGATGCTGACCGCGCGCGGCGACGCCATCGACCGCATCATCGGCCTGGAAATCGGCGCCGACGATTACCTGCCCAAGCCATTCGAGCCGCGCGAGCTGCTGGCCCGCGTGCGCGCCATCCTGCGCCGCCGCGTCGAGCACCGCCACCAGCCGGACAACACCCCGCAACGCGCCGGAGAGTTCCTGCGCTTCGGCCGTCTGGAAATCGACCCGGCCGCCCACGCCGCGCGGCTGGACGGCGTCCCCTGCGAACTCACCTCCTACCAGTTCGACCTGCTGCTGGTGCTGGCCCGCCACGCCGGCCGCGTGCTGTCGCGCGACAGCCTGATGGAGCTGCTCAAGGGCGAAGCGATGGAAGCCTTCGACCGCTCGATCGACGTCCACATGTCGCGCATCCGCGCCGCCGTCGAGGACGATCCCAAGAAGCCGCGCCGCATCATCACCGTGCGCGGCGCCGGCTACCTGTTCGCCAAGGTGCAGGACTGATGGCCGCCCCGCGCTTCAGCTGGGGCCTGCCACGCCTCTATTTCCGCTTTTACATGGCCCTGCTGGTCAGCCTGTTGCTGTTCGCGGTGGCCGTGGTGATGGTATGGAACCGCAGCGGCGGCCCGCTTGAGCGCTCCAACGCCACGCTGGCGATGGTGATCCAGAACGCGCTGGCGCCGGCCGACGCGCCGCCGGCCGCGCAGCAGGCCGCGCTTGAGCGCATGGCCGCCGGCCTCGATGCGCGCATGACGCTCTACAGCCGCCACTGGGAACAGTTGGCCGTGATCGGCGCCCCCATTCCGGGCCACCGCTGGCAGCAGCACGAGATGGGCGGCCCGCCGCCGGAATCGTACGTGCGCCTGCCGGACGGCCGCCGCCTGCTGTCCAGCGAGCCGCTGGGTTTCACGCGGCCCAAGGCCATGCTGCACAATGCCCTGCTGCTGCTCGCGCTGGCCATCGGCATCGCCGCCTTCCCGCTGGTGCGGCGCCTGACCAAGCGCCTGGAGCGCCTGCAGCAAGGCGTGGAGTCTCTGGGCGCCGGCGACCTGACGGCGCGCGTACCGGTCGAGGGCAAGGACGAAATCGCGCGGCTGGCGCAGAGCTTCAACCGCGCCGCCGACCAGATCGAACAACTGGTGGGCGCGCACAAGACGCTGCTGGCCAACGCCTCGCACGAGCTGCGCACGCCGCTGGCGCGCATCCGCCTGGCGCTGGAGCTGATCAAGGACGGCGTCGACCCGAAGCGCCGCGCCGGCCTGGAACAGGACATCGCCGAATTGAACGACCTGCTGGACGAGATCCTGCTGGCCAGCCGCCTGGGCGCCACGCACGACAACGCGGAGCTGGAGGAACTGGACCTGCTGGCGCTGGCCGCGGAAGAATGCGCGCGTTACGACGACGCGGTACTCAACGGCGCCTCCGCCGTGATGCTGGGCGATCCGCGCCTGCTGCGCCGGCTGCTGCGCAACCTGCTGGAGAACGCGCGCCGCCACGGCGTGCCGCCGGCGCATGTCACCATCGCCTGCGACGAGGGCAAGGCCACATTGGCGGTCTGGGATAGTGGTCCGGGGATACCGGAAGAGGAATTCGAGCGGGTATTCGAACCGTTCTACCGCCGTCGCGGCACGCGCGACAACAGCGGCGCGGGCCTCGGCCTGGCGCTCGTGCGCCAGATCGCCCGCCGTCACGGCGGCGAGGCCCGCTGTGTGCTGATGCCCGATGGCCGCAGCAGTTTCGAGATTACGCTGCCGTTAGCGGCAACGCCAAAATGATGTCGTCGTAATCGGTGTCGCCAACGCGGAAGGTGCGCTGGCCGATGCGATGGAAACCGCAGCGCTGGTAGAAGGCCAGCGCATCGTCGTTCCCAGCGTAGACGCCCAGCAGCACACGGCCCGCGCCGCGCGTGCGCGCCTCAGCCACCGCCGCATCCATCAAACGCTTGCCGACACGCTGTCCGTGAAAACGGTGCAGCAGGTAGATGCGCTTGATTTCCAGGTCGTCCGCATGCGGATCGGCCACCGGCAGTTTGGCCGGCGCCAGCACGAGATACCCTATCGGCGCCCTGCCCGGCATGGCCTCGGCCAGCCAGATGCGCATGTCGCCGTCGGCCAGCCAGTCGCGGTAGACGGATGCCGCGTGCTGGCGCTCGCAATGGGCGATGATGTCGCCGCCATCGAGGATGCCGGCAAACGCCTCGAGGAAGCTGGCCTTGCCCACTGCGGACAAGGCCTCCTCGTCGCCGCGCATTGCGGCCCGGATGACGATTTCGCCGCTCATATCAGGGCGATTCGCACAGGCAGTGTGTGATCGCGGTGAACGGCTTGTGCGCCGTCGTGATCTCCGACAGCCAACCGAGGTCCTTGACGATGCCGGTGGCCGCGTTGGGCGGCAGACCAGTGCTGGCGGCCACGCCCAGCTTGAGCTCCGCGCCCACGGCTTGCGCCACCGACTGTGCCACAGATTGGGCAACGGCATGCGCCGCCGAGCCGCCCACCATTTCGATCAGGCGATCGAACTTGCTGGTTTCGCGTTCGATGTAGACCACGCGATAGTCGGTCAGCTTGGCGCGCTTGGCGGCCGATTTCAACGCATCGCCGTAGCCGCCCAGCGTGTCGACCAGGCCGCGATCCTTGGCTTGCGCGCCGGTCCATACGCGGCCCTGCGCCACGGCGTCGATCTTCTCCGGCGTGGTCTTGCGGGCCTTGGCCGCGCGGCCGGTGAACTCGGCGTAGACGTGGTTGATGCTGCCCTGGATCACCTGGCCGAAGCGCGGGTCCAGCGGACGCAATGGATTGCCGGCGTCGCCCAGCCAGGTGGTCGGCTGGCCGGCGGTGTGGATGCCCAGCTTATCGATCACCTTGTCGGCAGTCGGCAGGATGGCGAACACGCCGATCGAGCCGGTGATGGTGGTCGGCTCGGCGATCACCTCGTCGGACGACATCGAAATCCAGTAGCCGCCGGATGCGGCGACGTTACCCATCGAGACCACCACCGGCTTGCCGGCGGCGCGGGTCAGTTCCAGCTCGCGGCGGATCAGCTCCGAGGCGAAGGCGCTGCCGCCGGGCGAATCGACGCGCAGCACCACGGCCTTGATATGGTCGTCCTCGCGCGCGGCGCGTATCAGCTTGGAGGTCGAATCGCCGCCGATGGCGCCCGGACCGGTGCTGCCGTCGCTGATCTCGCCCTGCGCCACGATCACGCCGATGGCGTCGCCGGTCAGTTTGGTGTGCACGCGGGCCAGGTAGTCGTCAAAGCTGATCTGGCGGAAGCTCTTGCCTTCGGCGTCGAGCGCGCCGCGCTTGACCATCATCTCGCGCACTTCGTCCTTGGTTTTCAGGCCGTCGACCCACTTGGCCGACAGGCTCACCTTGGCCAGGTCGCCGTTGACGGCGGCCACCTGGGCCGGCAGCTCGTTGATGGTCTTCATGACCTGGCCTTGCGGCAGCTTGCGCGCCTTCTCGACGTCGCCGGTGTAGGAAGCCCACAGCGCGTTGTTCAGGTAGGCCTCCGCTTCGACCGCGGCCGGCGAAGGGCCGTTGGCGATGTACGGCTCGCCGAAGCTCTTGTAGGTGCCCACGCGCAGCAGGTTGACCGTCACGCCCAGCTTGTCGAGCGCGTCGCGGTAGTAGTTTTGATAGCGGCCGAAGCCCTCCAGCAGCACCGAGCCCATCGGGTGCAGGTACACCTCGCTGGCATGCGCGGCCAGCAGGTACTGTCGCTGGTCGTAGCTCGCCCCCCAGGCCACCACCGGCTTGCCGGACGCCTTGAAGCGGTCGATGCCCGCCGCCACTTCGCGCAGCATGGCCTGGCCGCCGCCTTCCATCTCGTCGGTCAGCAGCACGGCGCCGGTGATCTCGGGATCCTTGGCGGCCGTCTCCAGCACGGACAGCACGTCGCGCAGCTGCATCATCTTGTGATTCTCGCCCCCACGCACACTGGTCAGCAGCGCGTCGCGCGCGTTGCCGCTGGACTGTTCAACCAGCTGGCCCTTCAGGTTCAGCACCAGCGTGGTCTTGGGCGCCAGCGGCTTGGCGCCGCCGAAGAAGATCGCGTACCCCAGCACGATCAGCACCAGCAGGAACAGCAGGTTCAGCAGCGTGCGGCGGCCGGTGTCCAGCGCCCGCCAGAAAAAGGCAAAACCGCTGCGAATATAGGAAAACGGGGATCTGCTCATTAATACTCCAGTTGTTTGGGTGTTACAAGAATGATACTGCATGCCAACCTTACTGTCGCGGTTTAGAAATCAGCAGCAGCCCGGCAAACACCAGCAATCCGTTCATGATAAGCAGCTCCAGCCCCAAACGATAGCTGCCAAAGAGCAATTTCTGATTGGAATCAATGACGTAGCACAACACAGGACCGGTCAACGCCACCAGCGGCACCCAGCGGTCGCGCACGCCGCGGCGGGTCAGGATGCCGAAGGCGAACAGGCCAAGCAACGGTCCATAGGTATAGCCGGTCAGCTTCAGTACAAGGCCGATCATGCTGGCGTTGTCCACCCATTTGAACAGCAGCACCAGCAGCAGGAACAGCGCGCAGAACGCCAGGTGAACGTGGTGGCGCCGGCGCACCTTGGCCGCCTCCGGCAGGCCGGCGCGGCGCTGCATGCCGAGGATGTCGATGCAGAAGGACGAGGTCAGCGCTGTCAGCGCGCCGTCCGCGCTGGGGAACAGCGCCGACACCAGGCCGATGAAGAACACCAGCTGCACGGCGGCCGGCATGTGCTGCATCACCACGGCGGGGAACAGCTTGTCGCCGGCCGCCGCCAGGCCCACCGTCGGCGCGTACAGGTGCAGCAGGCCGCCGAGGAACATGAACAGCAGCAGCACGCCAGTCAGCACCACGGTCAGCAGCAACATGTTCTTCTGCGAATCGCGCAGCGTCTCGACCGAGATATTTTTCTGCATGATCTCCTGGTCCATGCCGGTCATCGCCAGCACGATGAAGAAGCCGGCCAGCACCTGCTTCCAGAAATAGGCGGGACTGTCGACCGAGGTGGTGACCACATACGTCAGGCCGCGCGCGTCCATCGCGGCCAGGCTGTCGGGCAGGCTCAGGTGCATCTGGCCCAGCAGCCAGGCGGCGCAGACCGCCAGTCCCAGCAGCATGCCGGCGGTTTGCAGCATGTCGGTCCAGACAATGGTCTTGACGCCGCCCTCGTAGGTGTACATCAGGATCATGGCCAGGATGGCCAGCGTGGTCAGCCAGAACGGCACGCCCAGGCTGTCGAGGATGGCCGCTTGCAGAATGTTCACCACCAGGTACAGCCGCGCCGACGCGCTCAAGGTGCGCGACAGGATGAAGAAGGCGGCGCCGCTCTGGTAGGAGCGCGGCCCCAGCCGCTGCTCGAGATAGGTGTAGATCGAGGTCAGCTTCAGGCGGTAGTACAGCGGCAGCAGGATGTAGGCGACGGCGATGTAGCCCAGCACATAGCCCAGTATCACCTGCACATAACCGAAGCCGTCGCGGCCGATGGCGCCGGGCACGCTGACGAAGGTGACGCCGCTCAGCGTGGTCCCCACCATGCCGAACGCGACCAGCATCCAGTTGCTGCGCTTGTTACCGATGAAGAAGCTGTCGTTGGTGGCGTTGCGGGAGGTGCGCCAGGCCACCAGCAGCAGCAAGGCGAAATAGGCGAAGACCAGGCAGAACAGGGAAACAGCAGACATGAGGGGAAATCCGGCGGCGAGTGGTTCAATTCGCCGCCAATATACACCGGCCGCGCCCACTGCGCGGCCGGCCCCTGTTTTAGTGGGCGACGGCGTGGATGGACTTCTCGCCGCCCGCGCTGGCGGGACGCGGGTTCAGGCGGTCCAGGCGGCCGCTGAGCGCGGTCAGGCCCAGCGCGCTCAGCACCACCAAGCCGCCTGCCCAGCCGGTATGCACCAGGCCGAGATGGTCGACGATCAGGCCGCCGCCCCAGGCGCCGCCGGCGATGCCGACGTTGAAGGCGGCGATGTTCAGGCCCGAAGCCACATCGACGGCGCGCGGCGTGAAGTGCTCGGCCTGCTGCACCACATACACTTGCAGGCCGGCGACGTTACCGAAGGCCACCGCGCCCCACAGCAGCACGGTCGCCAGCACCAGCCATTTGTACGGCGCCGCAAAGCTCAGCACGAACAGCACGGCGGCCAGGCCGAGGAAGATGATCTTCAGCGCGCCGATCGGGCCGCGCCGGTCGGCCAGCCTGCCGCCCCAGATATTGCCCACGGCGACCGAGATGCCGTACACCAGCATCACCAGGCCCACCGTGTTGGCGTTGAAGCCGGTCACGTCCTGCAGGATGGGCGCCAGATAGGTGAAGGCCGTGAACGAGCCGCCATAGCCGAGCGCGGTGATCGCATACACCAGCAGCAAGCGCGGCTCGCCCAGCACCTTCACCTGTTGCAGCAGCGAGGCGGGCTTGCTGTGCTTGATGGTGGACGGAACAAACAGCAGGCTGCCGACAAAGGCCAGCACGCCCAGCGCGGACACGGCCAGGAAGGTCTCGCGCCAGCCGAAGTGCTGGCCGATGAAGGTGCCCAGCGGCACGCCGGTCACCAGCGCCACGGTCAGGCCGGTGAACATGATGGCGATCGCGCTGGCGGCCTTCTCCTTCGGCACCAGCGAGGTGGCGATGGTCGAGCCGATCGAGAAGAACACGCCGTGCGCCAGGCCGGTGAGGATGCGCGCCACCACCAGCGATTCGTAGCCGGGCGCCTTCCACGCCAGCAGATTGCCGAGGGTGAACAGCACCATCAGCGACACCAGTAGCATCTTGCGCGGCACCTTGCCGGTGAGCGCGGTCAGCACCGGCGCGCCGACGGCCACGCCCAGCGCATACAGGCTGACCAGCAGGCCGGCCGACGGCAGGTTCACGCCCAGATCGGCGGCGATGGTCGGCAGCAGGCCGACAATGACAAACTCGGTGGTTCCGATGGCAAACGCGCTGATGGTCAGCGCCAGCAAGGCAATAGGCATGACATTTACTCCTGAAAAGTTAATGTCATGCAGTATCGGGATTTTCTTTACCGGGAAAAAGCCACGAAAGTGGTAATGATATTTGCTCCCCAGTTAATAATCATCATTCCATCTTGCCCAGCAGACGGGTAAGCCGGTCGACCGTGCCTGGTATCCGCTCCAGCGCCGGGTAGCGCAGCGATCCGAAATAGTCGATGCTGACCGCATGTTCGGCGCCGTCCGCTGAGAAGGTCAACTCGATGGCCTGCCTGCTGGCGGCGGCCGAGCGGATCGCCTGTTTCAAGGCTTCATCGCTGTACGGCTGCTTGCCGACGAACAGCAGCTTGGCGCCGATGCTGATCCCCGCGCGGAATGCCGGCCCCTCCCAAGCCACGCTTTTGACCGCGCCGCCGCGCCCCATTACGACACCGAGCGATGTGGAAAGATCGGCGCCGCCCAAGTCCGCCTCATGCTGCACAAAGAACTCGCTGGGCTGGTCGGTGTAGACCAGGCGGTAGCCGCCGCGTTGCAAACCGTCCAGCAGATGGGTATCGTCGTGCGCGTTCAGGCGGCTGGTGAAGTAGCCGGCCCAGTTGTAGGCCACGATGCGGTTCAGGGTTCGGCAGACGTCGTCGAAGGTGTAGGTCGAGATCGTGCGGCTGTTCTGCCCTGCGCCAAAGAACACGGCGGCGAAATCCGCCAGGCTTTTCCTGTCGCCGCTCAGTTCGCGCAGCAGCATGTCCACGTCCAGCCAGAGCAGCACGCCATCGGGATAGTAGTCTTCCCTCCGCTGCCAGTCGCGCCAGTTCACCGGCTTGCCCGGTACGTACAGCGCGTCGATGGTGCTGTCCTGCAGCGATTTCCACTGGCGCCCCTTGCGCTCGCTCATCAGCGAGGCAGTCTCCGCCAGCGCATCCAGGCCCTGCTGCACCGTGCGCATGCCCAGGCGTGACGCCATGACGTCGGCCCAGAACTCGGTTTGTCCTTCGTAGACCCACAACAGGCTGCCGCGCATCGGCAGGTTCAGGTTGGGCGACCACAGATCGGCCGGCTGCCGCGTGCGGCCATTCCAGGAATGCGCGAACTCGTGCACGATCAGGTTGGCCAGGAACATCTGCTCGCCGGGATCGCGCGCATAGCCGGCCGACACATTGATCTCGGTGGATTCCTGGTGCTCATAGCCGCCTCCGGACTGCATCACGTCGGACAGCGACATCAGGAAATCGAAATGACGATAGTGCTGCGAGCGGAACAGCTGCGGCACCGTGGCGACCATGGTCTTGAAGCGGGCCAGCCATTCCGGCGGCAGTTCCAGCGCCGCATCGGAATCGCCGAACAAATTCAGGCGCACCGGCACCGCCGGCGCCGAGGTGAGGTCGACGCGTTTGTAGTGCAGGCCGGCATAGACCGGGGCATCGACCAGGTCTTCGAAGTTGGCCTGCTTGAACGTGACGCGGTTGGCGGCGGCATGCGCCGTTTCCAGCGAGGTGGCGTACTGAAAATCCTTGGGAAGCGCCAGCTCGGCCTGCACCGCGATATTGCGGATGAACCAGCCCGCCGGGTACAGCGCGACCTTGTGCCAAGGCAGCGTCAACATGTGCGGAGAGGTCAGCTTGGGGCCATGCAGGCCGGGGAGAAACTGGAATTCGACGTCCAGCTCGCGGACGCCTGGCGGCACGCTGAGCCGGAAGGCAAACGGGTTGACCGGATCGCGCCGCCAGTCCAGCCGCCGCGCGCCAGCCTTGATCACCAGGCCGGCCAGCGGTGCCGCCTCCTGGGTGGGCGAGTGGCTGCCGGTTTCCCATTGCGGGTACAGCAGCACCATCGCGCCCGGCTGTTGCACCGGGATGGTTTCGTGGATGCGGAATATCTTGTGGACGGTGTCGGTCGCGTCAACCTTCAGCTGGATGGCGCCGCGAAAGGGCCGGTCGCGCGGGGTTTCAATCCCAGCGGCGGCCGGCACGGGCTGCGGGCCCACGCTGGCGTAGGCGGAGGCCGCGATCCCCATGGCGGCCAATAAAGCGAGCGACAGATTTTTCATGTTGAGAGTGCATTGGGGATGGAAAGCTTGTCACTCGCAAAATGCATGCCAAACGAAAAAAGCGGAGTCCAGGGGCAAGTACGGGCGCAGCGCCGTCCGCTAGGCGTCCCAGCGGTGTCCGCCGGACGTCCGCCGCCGACGTGACGCTTTATTCCGCCTTGGTCAGCTCGACGCCGTCCACGGTCATCTTCATCTTCTTGTCCTGCAGGTGCGGCGGCTGGGTAACGACGAAGGTGCTGCGCAGGATGCCAACGCCGACGTCGAAGTTATCGCCATTGAAATCAAGGATGTCGACGTTGAGGTCGAGGTTCTTGCCCGGCTGGTTGCGCTTGTAGTGCAGCTTGCCGCTCGCCTCGATGTTGAGCTCCATGTCCTTGCCCTTCCAGTCTCCGATGTAGGCGCGCTTGGCAGCGGGGATGGGCTGCGGATCGGCTTGCGCTATCATGGGCGCAGCCAGCGCGCAAAAAAGCAAAATGGATTTGAATGGCATTACAGTCCTTTTCGGCCAAAGTTAAGATAGTTAAAATAGCAACCCGATTGTACCGCCCCTCCACGATGGATTCCGAAAAACTTGCCCTGCTGCTGACGCGTGAAATGCCCTATGGTAAATACAAGGGCCGCGTCATCGCCGACCTGCCCGGCCACTACCTGGGCTGGTTCGCGCGCGAGGGCTTTCCCTCCGGCGAACTGGGCGGCCTGATCGCGCTGATGTACGAGCTCGACCACAACGACCTGCGCAGCCTGCTCGATCCGCTGCGCCAGGCCAGGTTACGATAAACGGCTTGGCTAGGCCGGCAGTTCGTCGGTGCAGCCGCTTTCCACCTTGTCCAACGCCTCGGACAGCGCGACGCGCAGCACGGCCAATGAGTGTGCCTTGTTCTCGACCTCGCGGATTTTTTCGCGTAGCAGCACACGCTTTTCGCCCGGCGCCAGCGCCTGCTGCTCCCAGGCGCCGATCACATCGGCGATCTCCTTCAGCGTAAAGCCCAGCGCCTTGGCATGCGTGATGAGCTCGATGCGCCGCAGGGCCAGCGCCGAATATTCCTTGTAGTTGTTGCTCAGATGCGGCTGGGCCGCCTCGTTGAGCAAGCCCATGCGTTCATAGAATCGGACCGTGTCGCGCGACACGCCGGCCCGCGACGCAATTTCCCCAATACGCATCACCGCTTCCCTTCCCGTCGAAACCCAGACAACGCTTGACCGTGGACCATAGTCCACGCTTTACAGTCAGCGCTCCCTCAACAAATCAATTCACCATGCGACCACTCAACTATCGCAACACCACCATTATGGTAACAGGCGCCTCGTCCGGCATCGGCCTGGCGTATGCCCATGCGCTGGCGGCACGCGGCGCGGATCTGATCCTTGTCGCCCGGTCCGAGGACAAGCTCAACAGCCTGGCGCGGGAGCTGGAGCAGCGCCACGGCAACCGGGCTGTTGCGCTGGCGGCCGACCTGACCGTGGCCGGCGCGGCCAGCGGCGTCCTGGCGAGGTCCAGCGCGCTGGACCTGACGCCGGACATCCTGATCAACAACGCCGGCTTCGCGACGCACGGTCATTTCGAGAAGCTGCCGCTGGAACGGCAACTCGACGAGATCGCGCTGAATTGCCGGGCCGTGGTCGAGCTCAGCCACGCGGCATTGCCGGCCATGCTGGCGAAAGGAGAAGGCGCCGTCATCAACGTGGCGTCGACCGCCGCCTTGCAGCCCCTGCCCTACATGGCCATCTACGGCGCCACCAAGGCCTTCGTGCTCTCGTTTTCAGAAGCCTTGTGGCAGGAGTATCGTGCGCGCGGCGTGCGGGTGCTGGCCGTGTGCCCGGGCGCGACCGATACCGCGTTCTTCGATGTGGTCGGCGCCGCGGAGGCCGGAGTCGGCACGCGGATGGAGGCGGAGACGGTCGTCAACGCCAGCCTGCGGGCGCTGGATCGCGGCCAGAGCCATATCGTCCCCGGCGGCGCCAACCGCATGCTGGGATGGCTGCCCAGGATGCTGCCTCGGCAGGCGATCCTGCGGATCGTCGCGAACATGCTCCGGCCGCGCCAGCCGGCCGGGAAATCCGTATAAACAATATGGTTGATATTGCCGTCAATGGGCTCGCTGATCCACCTGCACCGCGCCTTCATCCATCACCAGCAATTGCGGCGCGAGGCCATGGCGCATGCGCTCCTGGAAAAAGTTGGAGCCGATGCCGTCACTCCACTGGCCGATGGTGTAGTCCTTCAGCTGCGCGATCTGGTCCGGGCTCAGCGCCCGTTCGAGCTGGTATTCAGTGCGGCCGATCAGCCTGCCCGATGCGTTGTCGAAGCTGAATTCCAGGCTGCCGCCGCTGATGCCCGCGTCCTCCAGCTCGCCGGAGTTTTCTCCATCCAGCAGGTAATCTGAAAAAACTTCCTCATCGTAGGCGAGGCCATCCAGCGTTTTCAGGATGGCCGCGTCTTCCACGAACACGCCTTCCTCGCCAGTATCCGGGTCCACCCGCTTGAAGTCGAACACGCTTGCATAAGTCGAAAAGGTAATGGATGCCAAAACAATCTCCCGAGCGCCAGTAGAGACATAAGAATATCATTTCCATAACTCCGGGGCTGCTTGCAGAGGCAATCGTGACGTACCGAAATTGCGAATCCGTGTATAAAGAAGGCACTATTGCATCAGTGAAGGAGATCGTCATGGCAACCCAGGCACCTAGCTGCACCTGCTTCATTATTCCTCCCAGCATGCTGCGCAAACTGGCCGACTCCGCCGCCTCGCACGCGGACCGCTGCCAGCTGCTGGACCAGTGCGAAACGTCCGCCTACCTGCGCGGCCAGCGTTCGATCGCGCCGGTGGCGACGGGCGTGGCGGCGGTCGGCGAAAAACGCCGCACGGTCTACGACGCCAACCACAAGACCACCCTGCCCGGCAAGCTGATGCGTACCGAGGGCGGCGCCGCCGTGGCCGACGCCGCCGTCAACCAGGCCTATGACGGCGCCGGCATCACCTACGACTTCTACCGCGAAGTCCTCAAGCGCAATTCCATCGACAACAAGGGCCTGCGCATCGACTCGACCGTCCACTACCAGAACAAGTTCAACAACGCCTTCTGGAACGGCCAGCAGATGGTCTACGGCGATGGCGACGGCAAACTGTTCCTCGGCTTTACCGGCGCGCTCGACGTCATCGCCCATGAGCTGACCCACGGCGTCACCCAGCACGCTGTGCCAGGCGGCCTGATCTATGAAAACCAGAGCGGCGCGCTCAACGAGTCGATCTCCGATGTGTTCGGCAGCATCATCAAGCAGTGGAAGCTCAAGCAGAATGTCGAGCAGGCCGACTGGCTGATCGGCGCGGGCATCCTGGCGCCCGGCGTCGGCAAGGCGCTGCGCTCGATGGCCGATCCGGGCAACAAAGAATTGACGTGGTCGGGGGACGATCAACCAAAAACCATGGCAGGATACGTGGAGGGAGGCGATGTCCACACCAATTCAGGCATCCCCAACCATGCCTTTTACGCGGCGGCCATCGCGCTCAAGGGCAATTCATGGGACAAGGCCGGACCGGTCTGGTACAAGGCGCTGGGTTTGCTGACGCCGAACGCCAGTTTTGCCGACATGGCCAAGGCCACCTCGCAGGCCGCGGTGTTGTTGTACGGCGCAGATTCACCCGAACAGCATGCGGTGCAGGCGGCATGGAAGGTGGTCGGCGTCGTTTAGGAGAAATGGTATGACACGTTTAACGTTGCGGTGCACCGGCGGCTTCACCGGCCCGGCTGGCGCGCAGACGCGTACAGTCGATCTGTCGCAGCTGCCGCCGGACCGGGCGAACGAGTTTCAGCAGCTGCTGTCCGCCTGCGACTTCTTCGCGCTGCCGGACAAGCTGGTCAAGGACGCGCCGCGCTCGTCGGATTTCCAGTACGACCTCACAGTGGACCAGGGCCAGCAGGAGCACCAGGTCCACTACCATCTGGACGCGGCGCCGCCGCCGCTCCAGCAGCTCACCGACAAGCTCCACGAAGTCGACCCCGACTAGCCGATCTTGAGCTCGGGATAGCCGGTGCGCGGGTCCAGCTCGCGCGTGAAGCGCTGGCCGGGCAGCAGCGCCAGCAGCAGTTCGGCCGTGGTGCGCACCACGCAGCCCGCGCAAACATGGCCGCCCAGCACCCTCCCCTGCGCATCCGACACCGACATGTGCAGATGCGCGCCATCGGCCGACAGCGATCCGGCCAAGGTCAGGATTTCCAGGTCGCCGCGCAGCGTGTCCGGCTGCGGCTGGCCGGCGTAGCGCAGCTGCGCCACGCTCAGGCTGCCGATGCCTTGTAACACGTAGCCGGCCTCATGGCCACTGGCCAGCAAGGCCGCCACCAGCGCCGCGCGCAGGTCGTCGCCCGGATCGAGGCGCAGCGCCAGCGTTTGCATCAGGCCACCATGCGCGCGAATTCGCCTTGATCGACCAGCTTTTGCAGATCGTTGGCGCCGCCGATCAGCGTGCCCTTCACAAAGATCATCGGGAAGGTCGGCCAGCCGGTCCACATCTTCAGCGCCGTGCGCGGACGCCAGCCGCCCAGGTAACTGCCATAGCTCAGGTATTGGTATGGCGTGCCCAGGCCGTCGAGGATCTTGCGGGCCTTGCGCGGAAATGGATTGAGGCCCATGCCGACCACCACCACCGTGTTGGCGGCCACGGCGGCCTGCACCTCGGCCACCAGGTCGCGGTGATAGTTGCTGACCTGCTCGCGCACGGCCGGGTGGATGTGGGCTTCGTCCAGGATGTTACGGCTCATCGATATTCCTCATAGGTGACAGATGAGCGTAAGAGTAGCCGCAACCGGCGCGGCGGCAAAGTCTTTTCCGCGCCGGCCGCCCGCCGATCACAAGTTGAGCTTGGTGATCTTGGTGCCTTCGAGGTTCAGGTTGGCCATCAGGCCGGCGTTGGTCAGCACCAACGCCTGCACCGGATTGTTGGCGGTGGTGGTGTCGATCTCGCCGTTGGCGCCCACCTTCAGCAACGCCACCGAGCCGTCGACGCCGGCGGTCCAGCCTTTGCTGTTGCGGAATTTATCGAGCGCCTCGCGGGTCATGAACAGAAGCACCACGGCCTTCGATTGCGCGCCGGCCTGGAAGCCCACCGACACCGAAGCCACGCTGTAATAATCAACCGACTGGCCGCCGGTGCGCAGCACGCCCTTGCCGTACTCGCCGCCCACCACCAGGCCGGCCGCCAGCACGCGCGGGAACACCAGCACGCCGGCCGATTTGCGCACCAGCTCGCGCGATCCCTTCACTTCCGAATACAGGCGCTCCAGCGTCGAGTAGGCGCCCTGCTCGATCTCGGTGCGGACGGCGGACGAATCGGCCTTGCCGGCCGTGGTGGTGGTGGTGCAACCGCCCAGCGCCAGTCCGGCCAACATCAACGCTGCGGTGCTACGAAGCAGAAAAGTACGTTTTTGCATGGAAGTCTCCGTAAAAGATAATAGAGCGGCAGGTTGCCATAATTGCTATGGCGTCCCCTATTCTGTCATCTTCCGGCGATTCGTGCTTTGTCCCAGCCGTATCAAACGCGGCGGCCCTGCCCGAACAGGATGGCGCGCTCTTCGTCCGAGATAACACGGTCCTTGCGGGCGTAGACGTTCTCGACGCCGACGTAGGCCTTGATAGTGGCCGGCCGCGCGCGGATCGTTTCGAACCAGCGCTGCAGGTCGGGGAAATCGGACAGCGTCTGCCCGTGCCCCTCATGCGGCACGATCCACGGGTAGCAGGCGATGTCGGCGATCGAGAACTCGCCGGCGATGAACTCGCGGCCTTGCAGCTGCTTGTCCAGCACGCCGTACAGGCGGTGCGTCTCGCGGGTGTAGCGGTCGATGGCGTACGGCACCGTCTCCGGCGCGTAGATGTTGAAGTGGCCGATCTGCCCCGCCATCGGCCCCAGCCCGGCCACTTGCCAGGTCAGCCATTGCAGGGCCACCAGCCGCGCGCGCGGGTCGCGCGGCAGGCCGAAGCCGCTCTTGTCGGCCAGGTACTGCAGCATCGCGGCGGACTCGAACATGCTCAGCGGCGGCCCGCCGTCGGCCGGCGCGTGGTCGACCAGCGCCGGGATCTTGTTGTTCGGCGAAATGCGCAGATACTCCGGCGCAAACTGTTCACCCTTGCCGATGTTCACACGGATCAGGCGGTAGTCGATACCGGCCTCTTCCAGGTACATGGTCATTTTCAAGCCGTTGGGGGTGGCGGCGTAGTAGAGATCTATCATGGATTCATTGTGCCTGCGGACGGCGCGCTGGCGGGATGCCAATCGCGGGATTTTTCAGGAGGCCAATCGGGCCGCGCATCAGCGTCCGCCAAAGGCCAGGCGTTTGCCTTCGCGCAGCATGCTGGCGAACTCGGCGGCCGGGATGGGCTGGCTGAACAGATAGCCCTGCAGCTGGTCGCAGCCCAGCTCGCGCAGGAAGCTCATCTGCTCGGCGGTCTCCACGCCTTCGGCCACGATCTCCTGGCGCAGCTGCTGCGCCATGGTGACGATGGCGCGCGCGATGGCGCAATCGTTTTCTTCGTACGGCAGGCCGATGACGAAGGAGCGGTCGATCTTCAGGGTGCTGATCGGGAATTTCTTCAGGTAGGCCAGGCTGGAATAGCCGGTGCCGAAGTCGTCCAGCGCCAGCGCCATGCCCATCGCCACCAGCTCGTTCATGATGGCGATCACGTTGTCAGTGCCGCGCACCAGCAGGCTCTCGGTGATCTCCAGGTTGATCTGGTCGGGCTGCACGCCGTGCCGCTCCAGCACCGCGGCGATGCGCTTGGGCAGCTGGTTGTCGAACTGGCGCGCCGACAGATTGACCGCGATCGGCGGCATGATCAGGTTGGCGTCCTTCCACTCGCGCACCTGGCGGCAGGCTTCCTCCAGCACCCAGCTGCCGAGGTCGAGGATCAGGCCGGTCTCCTCCGCCACCGGAATGAACACGCCCGGCGACACCAACCCGCGCACCGGATGGCGCCAGCGCAGCAGCGCCTCGGCGCCGACGATGCGGCCGCTGCGCAAGCTCACCTTGGGCTGGTAGTACAGCAGCAGCTCGTTGTTGCCGAGCGCCTGGCGCAGCTCGCTCTCGATGCGCAGGTGCTCCTTGGCGCGCTGGTTCATTTCCTCGCTGTAGAACAGGAAGGCCGACTCGATGTTCTGCGCCGCCTTGTTCATCGCCACGTCGGCGTAGCGGATCAGCGTCGGCACGTCGGTGCCGTCCTCGGTGTAGACGGTGATGCCGATGTGGGCGCCGACCTGCAACTGATGGCCGCCGATCACGATGGGCGCGGCCAGCGCGGCCAGCAGCTTTTGCGCGACGATGGCGGCATGTTCGCGCTTTTCCACGTGCAGCAGCGCCACCGCGAACTTGTGGCCGTCCAGCCGCGCCAGCACGTCGGCCTCGCGCAGCGCCAACCGGAACAGCCGGCCGATCTCGCACAGCAGGCCGTTGCCGATGTCGTGGCCCAGCGTGTCGCTGATGGCGCCGATGCGGGTGATCTCGATCACCAGCAAGGCGCCATGCTCGTGCGAGCGCTTGGTCTCGGTCAGCGCCTGGCCGACCAGCTGGTTGAGCAGGCACAGGTTGGGCAAGCCGGTTAGCGGATCGTAGTTGGCCATGCGCTGCATGCGCGCCTCGGCGTCCTTGTGCACGCTGATGTCGGAGAACAGCGAGAAGGTATGGCTGATCTTGCCGTGCGCGTCGCGCACCACGCTGATGGTCACCGATTGCGGGAACAGCTCGCCGTTCTTGCGCTTGCCGATGATCTCGCCGCGCCACGGGCCCTGCCCCTGCATGGCCGAGCGCACCTTGGCGCGGAACTCGGCGTCGTGCACGCCGGAACGCAGCAGGTCGGGCGTCTTGCCGATCGACTCCTCCGGCGTGTAGCCGGTGATGCGGGTGAACGAGGAATTGATCGACACGATGCGCTCGTGGGCGTCGGTGATCAGCACGCCCTGGTCGCTGTCCTCGATGATGCGCGCGTGCAGGTTGACCTTGTCCGCCGCCGACAGCGCCTGGTCCACATTGGACAGCTTGACCAGCATGCCGACCGGATCGCCAGCCTCGTCGTGGCGCAGCAGCAGGTGCAGGTTCACCCAGATCAGCTCGCCATTCTTCCGGCGCCGCCGCACCTCGGTATGGGCGCCGCCGGCGGGATTGCCGTCGTGCTCGAAAAACAGCTCGGCGATGTTGCCGTCGTCGTCGCCCTCGGCGTACAGGAACAGCACGTGCTGGCCGACCGCCTCGCTGGTGGCATAGCCGAACATCTGGCGGGCGCCGTCGCTCCAGCCGGTCACGTAGCCGGCCAAGTCCAGCTCCAGCACCGCGTCGGCCGTGTCCGCCTCCGGCTCGGGCAGGCCGGCGCGCGCCTCGGCCAGCGCGGCGTCCAGCCGCGACAGCGTGGCCGCCAGCGCCTCGCCCGACTCGCCGCGGGCCTGACGGCTCAGCGCAAGGCAGAGCTCGATCGCGTCACGCATGGGGATTGCCCGCCTTGCCCGCCGCCACACCCTGCATCCACAAATACGCTTCGGCCTGGATCTGGTTGAAGCTGGCGCCGTCGATCTGCAGCGCCTGCAGGCCCTGGGTCAGCGCCGCGAGATCGTCGTGCTCGGCGGCCTCGACCACGTCGAGCAGCTGGCCCAGCTCGCCCTCGCGCGCCAGCAGCGCCTGCTGCACGGCTTCGCTGATGGTCAGCGGCTTCAGCACCTCGACCAGCGGCATGCCGAACAGCACGCCCAGCAGCGAGAACATGCCGGCCATGAAGGCTTGCTCCTGGCGCGGCTTGTCGTGGCCGGCGGCCTTGGCCAGCAGCTCCATCGCCCGCGCCCGCACCGAGACGCGCGCCAGCAGCATGGCCGAGCGCTGGTCGGCCTCGCGCGACGAGAACAGCATCAGGTTGAGCCAGCGCCGCAGCTGCGAGCGGCCCAGGATCAGGATGGCCTGCGAAAAACTGGTGACGCGGCGGCCGGTGCCCATGCCCAGCGAGTTCACCAGCCGCAGCAGGTGGTAGGACAGCGTCGGATCCTGGCGCAGCAGGGCTTCGATTTCGTGGGTGTCGGCGTCGGCCGAGACCAATTGCACCAGCTTGAGCGCCAGCGCGCGCGAGGCGGCCTGGCTGCCCACCGGCTTGGGCGGCGGCGCCAGGAACCAGTCGCCCTCGATCCAGGCGGCGTCGTGGGGCAGCTCGGCCAGCGCGACGTCGCTGTGGTGGATCTTGTCGGCGGGCAGCGGCCGCCAGCCGGCCTCGTCCAGCAACTGATTAACGGCCTCGGCCTGGCTGGCGCGGTAATAGCAACTCATGCTGCCGGAAGCGAGCTCCTGCAGCATGCCGGCCGGCAGCGCATCCGCCTGCAAGCGGTCCGCATCGATCAGCAACGCCGAGGGCACGCCGTGGCGGTCGGCCAGGGGATGCAAAAACACGGGCGGCATGGCGGTCGAGGCGGTCATGGGGTGTCCAGCAAGAGCAATCGATGATCCCGCTATGGTACTCCGAAATTATTGGCCTCGGCCAACATTATGGAAGCGAACCGGGCAATATCAAACGATGGGGCAAATGGCCCAGCAGCCGCTCGAACAGCCCCGGCTGCTTCATGCGGTCCAGCCACCATTGCAGCGCCGCGCCGCGCTCGCCGCTGCGCCAGGCCAGGTGGAAGGTCTCGGCCGGCTTGGGTTCCTCGACCTGCTTTTCCACCAGCAGGCCGGCGGCGATGGCGGCGCGCGCGCACGGCTCGGGCAGGAAGCCGAAGCCCATGCCGTCTAGCTGGTACTGGAACTTGGTGAGCATGTCGGGCACGGTCAGCGTGTCCTGGCCCAGCACCAGGCCGACGGTGCGCGGGGCCATCTGCCGGGCCGAGTCGGCCACGCTGACGGCGCGGTGCCGCTGCAGTTGCATACGGTCCAGCCTGCCTTCGACCGAGGCCAGCGGATGCGACGGCGCCACCGCGAACACGAAGCCGATCTTGCCGATCGGCTGGGACACGTAGCCGCCGCCGGCCGGGCCGTCGCCGGCCACGCCCACCAGCAGGTCGGCGCGGCGGTCCAGCAGCGCCTCCCAGGCGCCGGACAGCGCCTCCCGCACCAGTCGCAGCCGGGTTTGCTGGGCGACCTGGTAGAAGGCGTGGATGTCGTCGCGGAACACGCTGGCCGAGAACATCGAATCCATGCCGACCGCCAGCTCGGTCTCCCAGCCGGACGCCACGCGCCGCACGCGGTGCTCCAGGTCCTGTGCGGCCTTGAGCAGGTAGCGCCCCTCCTTGAGCAGCTCGGCGCCGGCCGCCGTCAGCTCCACGCGCGGGCCGATGCGCTCGAACACCTGCACGCCGAGATCGTCCTCCAGCTTGCTGACGGTGTAGGAAATGGTCGAGGGCACGCGGTGCAGTTCCTTGCCGGCCGCCGAGAACGATCCACGGCGGTCGATGGCGTCGACGATTTGCAGGGCTTCCAGGCTGAGTCTGAGCATTCGATTTTTTCGATAGTAAAGAGGTAAATTTTCCGTTTTTTTATTGCGAACCATAGGAATATACTGTGGTTCATGGATGCAGCGATAGCGAAACACCTTTCAAAATTATCGCACATTAACTAAAAAGAAACGGAGCCTACCATGTTACAAATTCGTAGAAGTGAAGAACGCGGCGTCGCCAACCACGGCTGGCTGCAATCCCGCCATACCTTCTCGTTCGGCAGCTATCACGATCCGAAACACACCGGTTTCGGCCCGCTGCTGGTCATCAATGAAGACCAGGTGCTGGGCGGCCAGGGTTTCGGCACCCACGGCCACCGCGACATGGAGATCATCTCCTACGTGCTGAGCGGCGCGCTGGAGCACAAGGACAGCATGGGCACCGGCTCGGTGCTGCACTACGGCGACGTCCAGCGCATGAGCGCCGGCAACGGCGTACGGCACAGCGAGTTTAACCATTCGCCAAGCGAGCAGGTGCATTTCCTGCAGATCTGGATCCAGCCCAACCAGACCGGCATTCCGCCGAGCTACGAGGAAAAGCACTTCACGCCGGAAAGCAAACAGGGCCGGCTGCGCCTGATCGCTTCCAACGACGGCCGTGACGGCTCGGTGCTGATCCACCAGAATGCGGCGATCTACGCCACCATCATGGCGGCCGGCGACCACCTGAAGCATGAGCTGGCCGAGGGACGCATCGCCTACGTCCACGTGATCCGGGGCGATGTAACGGTCAACGGCACGCCGCTCAAAGATGGCGACGCGCTGAAGATCACGGCGGAAACGCAGGTCACGCTGCAGGACGCCTACGAGGCGGAAGTGCTGGTGTTCGACCTCCCGGCCTAGGTTCCCACTTAGGCTAGAGGCCGGCCTAAAAAAACTTTCCGCCAGTTTTGGTATCATGAAGGGCGCGCCGGGTCTGTTCGAACAGCCCGGCGCGCCTTTTTTACCTGAATATCAATCAATTGAAGAGCATAGCTATGTCGCAGAGCGCAGCAACCCCGGCAACCGACGAACTGGATTACATGACTTCCTGCGCCCTGCCGACCCCCTGGGCCCAGTTCACGCTGCACGCCTTTGTCGAAAAGGCCACCGGCAAGGAACACCTGGCGATGGTGCTGGGCGATATCGGCAACGGCGCGCCGGTGCTGGCGCGCGTGCATTCCGAGTGCCTGACCGGCGACGTGCTGTTCTCGCAGCGCTGCGATTGCGGCGCCCAGCTCGAAGGCGCGCTCAAGCGCATCGCCGCCGAAGGCCGTGGCGTGCTGCTGTACCTGCGCCAGGAAGGCCGTGGCATCGGCCTGGTCAACAAGATCCGCGCCTACCGCCTGCAGGAAGCCGGCGCCGACACGGTGCAGGCCAACGAACAGCTGGGCTTCAAGCCCGACCAGCGCACCTACGGCCTGGTGCAGCCGATGCTGGCGCAATTCGGCGTCAAAAGCTTACGCCTGATGACCAATAATCCGCGTAAGATCGATGCCATGACCAAACTGGGCATCGAGGTGGCCGAGCGCGTTCCGCTGCTGGTCAACCGCAACGCCTTCAACCAGCACTACCTGAATACCAAGGCCGCCAAGCTGGGCCACATGATGACGCCGCTGACCCCGGCCCCGGTGGAGGATGGCGCGCTGTAAGGTTGATTTTTAAGGATTGCATGAAATTTAACAAGCTTGCTGTCTCCATCGCCCTGAGCTGGGCCAGCGCCACCGCGCTGGCTGCTCCGGCCGCCGCCACACCGGCCCCGCCGCCACAGCTGGCCGCCGCGCAGTCCTCGGCCAAGGCCTCCGCGCCCGCCGCCGACAACGCCGACGCCACCCCGCTGCCGCAGCCCTCCAGCTCGGCCCAGCATCTGTACGCTTCCGCCAAAAACGACATCCTGCAAGTGCGCTCGCTGCTCAAGAGCGGCCGCACGCAATCGTCGGTCGGCTCCGGCTTTTTGATCGGCACCAGCAACCTGGTGGTCACCAACTACCACGTGGTCTCGCAGTTCGCGCTCGATCCCGACACCTACGTCGGCGAATGGGTCGACACCAGCGGCCAGCGCGGCAATGTCGAACTGCTGGCGGTGGACGTGCTGCACGACCTGGCCGTGCTGCGCGTGAGCCGCAACGGCACCGGCTTCTTCAAGATCCCCGAACAATTGGCCAAGCTGACGCAGGGCCAGTACCTGTACTCGCTGGGCAATCCGCTCGACCTGGGCTTCGCCATCTCCGAAGGCGCCTACAACGGCGTGATTGCGCGCAGCTTCTACGACCAGCTGATGTTCACCGGCCCGATCAACTCCGGCATGAGCGGCGGCCCCAGCGTGACGGTGGACGGCGCGGTGGCCGGCGTCAACGTCTCCAAGCGCCTCGACGGCGAGCTGGTCAGCTTCCTGGTGCCGGCCCGTTACGCGCAAGATTTGCTCAAGCGCGTGGAACAGCAGAAGAAGGCGCCGGCCGATTTCACCGCCGTGGTCGCCGGCCAGCTGCTGACCCATCAGCGCGCCATGGTCGACCAACTGCTGGCTAGTCCGCTGAGCCTGAAGCCGATGGGCCCGTATCAAGTACCGGTGCGCGAGTCCGAGCAGATGCGCTGCTGGGGCCGCTCCAACGTCAAGGCCGACAAGCCGTTCACGGTGGACGACGCCAGTTGCGCGATGGAGTCGGCCATCTTCGTCAGCGGCTCGCTGCAGACGGGGCAGCTGAGCATACGCCACCAGTACCTGCGCAGCACCGGACTGGGCAAGCTGCGCTTCGCGCAACTGGCCAGCGCCTCGTTCAAGAACGAGCACTTCGGCAACAACAAGGACACCCGGCTGACCGGCCCGCAATGCACCGAGGACTTCGTCAAGAACAAGGACGTGCCGCTGCGCGCCGTGCTGTGCGTGCGCGCCTACCGCAAGTTCGCCGGCCTGTACGACTTCGCGCTGCTGACCGCGAGCACCGACCAGGGCTTGATGAGTTTGCAAAGCCGGCTCGACGCGCGCGGCGTCTCGTATGAAAACGGACTGCGCCTGTCGCGCGTGTTCATCGATTCGATCGGCCTGGCGCCGGTGGTGGCCAAGAAGCCCGAGAAGCCCGCTGCGGCGGCCAAGGGAGGCGCGCGATGAAAGCCCCCTACTTCATCGAAATCCTGGCCCGCAACGGCGACGTGCTGCACCGTCACAAGGTGGACGCGCTGCCGATCCGCCTGGGCCGCAGCTACGATAACGACGTCATCCTCGACGACGCCCACAGCGCCGCCGCTCACGCGGTGGTCGACGCCGACGAGCAAGGCCGGCTGGTGCTGCGCGACCTCGGCAGCAAGAACGGCAGCTACCTGAACGGCAAACGCCAGACCAGCATGGTGCTGGACGGCGACACCATGGTGCGCCTGGGCCACACGCGCTTGCGGGTGCGCGCGGCCGACTTCCCGGTCGCCGACGAACGGGCCGACACCACCATGCACGGCTGGGAAGGCGCGGTGCCGGCCACCATCGGCCTGGCGCTGATCGCCATCTGCACCTGCGCCGAGACCTGGCTGTCCGACGTCGAACCGTTCGCGCTGATCCGCTACCTGCAGGTGCTGGCCACCAGCCTGGCTGCCGGCCTGGTGTGGAGCGGCTTGTGGGCGCTGGCCAACCGTTTGTTCGGCGTCCACGCGCGGCTGGGGCGGCACCTGTTCATCCTTGGCAGCGCGCTTGCGGTGGTGGGCGTGTGGCGGGTCGTCAGTTCGGTGCTGGCCTATGCGTGGTCGGCTGAGGTGTTCACCCGCTACGGCAACCTGGTCACGCTGGCGATCGCCTGCGGCATGCTGTTCTTCCACCTGGTCACGATCAAGCCGCACCACCCGAGACGCTTCGCGATCAGCAGCTGGGTGATCCTGATGGGCGGTGCCGCGCTGATGTTGATGACCAATCTGCAGGGCACGGGCCGAGCCGCCGACGAGCTGTACATGTCGGTGCTGCTGCCGCCGGAAGTGCGGCATAGCGCGGACCACAGTGTCGATCAATTCATGGGAGACGCGGCCAAGCTGAAAATCGCCGCCGACGCCGCCCGCGTCCGCACGGTCAAGGACGGCACGCCGGAAACCGAGGACGACGACGACGGCGCCGAATGAACGCCGATAGCCCGCGGGACGCTAGTCTTGCGGGATGTTGTGGATGTGAGCCAGCAGGGTTTTGATATCGGCCTCCACCTCCGGTGGCGGATTGAGGAACATGCAGCCGATATGAAGTTGCTCGCCCAGCAGGAAGGATTTGTAGGAGCGCGTGACGCGCACTTCCATTTCGGGGACGATGACGGATTCCGATTCCAGTTCCAGCTGCACATTCAACAGCTTGCGGCCTTTGAGCAAACCCTTCACCGCGTTCTTCGTGCAGCGCAGGCCGATCCCGCCTAGGGAAAAATCGTAGATGGGTAACTCATAGAACTTACCGTTTAACTCGAACGACGCACTGAAGGTGGCCGCCAGCGGCGTTTCCACCCGCTCCGACGCGCGCCGGTTCAGCACGGCGCAAGTTTCGGGGAATACCATCGGAATCAGATGCGGGCTACCGGGAACCGAAGTCCACTCCTCGCTGGACAGACGGAACTGCAGCTTCGCGGAGGTCAGCCAGGTGACGAAGGTGACTTTACCGGGCGGCAGGACCGAGCCTTCGTTTAACTCCATCACGAAATGCGGCTGCTCGGGATCGACCGACAGAATGCGGCCAAGCACCGGCTCGCGATTGCCCGTCACGTACATCGAAATCGCGTCGCCGGTTTCAGCCAGAAGGGTCAACGTATCGCCGATATCGTCCTCGCCCGTCATTTCAAAGGAATTGGCGGAGGCCGGAATGGGGCTCATCGCATCCTGCGGGCGTGGCGGCCCTCGACGGATCGAGTGGGCAGTAGGTTCACTGAGCGACATGGCGTTCACCTATGATTATGACAACGTTAGACATTATTTAGGTCTGTGTATAACTTCATCATAGTCCGAGTTTTTCCCTTAAGCAACCTTTTTATAATTCTGGAAAATGGTCTGCTTTTGAGAAAGCTCAGGGTGCCTTCAAGCCGGAATCGCAAATGCTTCTCGATGCGCCCTAGCAATGGCATTTGCGCGCCAAATCTCCTTTTGTTGGTCACACGAAGGCCGGCTTTCGCTTGGGTGAGAACGCGTGAGCTTTGCAGTTAGGCAAGATGATATGCTGTGGAGATCCGGTCGGCAGTGTGCCGTCCCATTGCACAGAACTTCATGAAATCGAAAAGCATATGAATAGAAAATTTCTCGTAAGTGCCCCTCTTGGTGCCGGCGTCGGAACTGCCATCTACCAAGGATGCTTGAATGGGTTTTCTCATCTTGATTGGTATAGGGTAATCACCGTGATGCTAGTTACCTTTGTTATTGTATTGCCTGTAGTCTTCTTTTCGAGTCAGAAGAAGTAAGGGCCGTGCTTGGCCGCAAGCGGCCCCATAGGCGACCGACTAAATGAAGGTTTGAGTGAGATGAGTGATAAAGAATTTTTGCCGGAGAATTTTGCGCGTCGGTCAGGCATTGGGCAGGACGATACTGAGCTTCGTCGGTGGCTAAGGTCGCGCCCAGTCGCAGAGCGACTGGCGTTCATTAACGGACTTTTCGGCCATAATTACAGATACGCCATTTCTCTTACACGTTCCTCGCAGCTCTCGATAGAGGACGTAGTACAGCTACTTCAAGGGTGGCTGTTGTTAGGGAAACATAACTGTAGCTATGGCCTCATGCAAGGGCTAATTCCTCTCCTCGGTGAGCGAAGGTTTTGGACGACGGCAGCGAAACTTGAACTGACGCCGGACATGTCGGATTTCTTGAATTACCATAGCCACGGAAAACTTCGGAATTATTTGGCTGAAACCAAACCCCTGACTGCGTCTTAGGCGTCTCTCGGCCAATAGCGGACCGTCCAAATGAAAGAAAGCGTTATGTCATGGAGTTCTCAAGCTAGACCTCGCTCACTTCGTGCCGAAGAGGCGGCATTGATTCGATCAATGCTCCGGGAATGTAAGGATTGTGCAGCCCTAATGCCGCAAGTCGACATTGCAATGGTTGAAGATATGCCCGATGGTGGCATGGGAAGCTTGAGGTTTAGTTCGGATGGAACGCGCAGCCTCGGTGCAGTTGTGGCGGAAGCGGACTATGTCGACGAGGACGGTGTGCCGGTGAGTATCGTTGTAAATGTAGATCAGAAGGGCCAGTTGTTTGAGCTTGATATTTGGAAGGTCAATTTCCTTCCCTTGGACTGCTATCCTGCGCCAGAGAAAATAGCGATTAAGAAGCTTGATTAGCATTGCCGTAGTCGGCCAGCAGCGGACCTAGCCTACACAAAATTAGAGAGTAAAAACATGAAGGCAGTTGGATTTCCGTTAGTGCTTCTGTTGAGCCATTGGGCACAGGCCGCGCCATGTCTGATTCATAATGAGTTGCCAGCCATGATTAAGTGCGCTGAAGAAGGAGATGCGGTTTCACAGTACCTTTTGGGGGAGATCTATCTGCTTGGAAAGGAGATTCCACAGGACTACGCGAAGTCTTTCATTTGGACTTCTAAGGCAACCATGCAAGGTGAAAAAGGAGCACAATCTAGGCTTGGTTTTGACTACTACAACGGTTGGGGCACTTCCAAAAACTACGTGCTTGCCTATAAATGGTGGAGCCTTGCAAGCATTGGCAATGATGACCCTCTTCTTCGGAAGAACATGGATGAGTTGGAATCTGAGTTGTCTCCCTCGGAACTTGCAGCGGCCCAGAAAGCTGCAACGGATTTCTCTGAACGGAAAAGCAGAAAAAAGTGAATACAAGAGGCGTTTCCGTGTTCGCCCCTAGTGGCGGTGCGTATCGGCCACAAGCGGAACTTCCTGATTCATCCAAATACTGTTATGCCCAATCCTTCGCAGCTAGTTGATAAATTCGATACCCGCGCTGCCGAAGCTATCGTCGCTGCGGGGAACGCAGCAGACCCTGAATTACTTGAGTGGGTGCAGGACCTGAAACAAGTATTGGCTCCGTTTCTTGCAAGTGCGGGGAGCAACGTTGTTCTTGGCATTCGTCAGATATTTGCGTCAAGCGACGATACCTGGAAATGGAGTGTAGTTGTCGGTGTGGTCGCAAGGTCGCCGGAGTTGACTGCACTTCTTCGCCCAGAACTCAAACGCATCGTACATGCGCCAACACCAGGTGAACGCTCGGAAGGGCTGGATCAAATTGTGGCTGAACTATTGGAATCGGCATGACAGCATCGCGTATCGGCCAGGAGGCAACGGTCGCCAATATAAAGATGAGTTTTTCCGTGACTGTAGGATTATCAATATGAGTTCGACTGATCAACCTTCGGCAATCCTTAGCCCTGACGCGCAGAAAACTTTCCTGGATCTATTTGCGCCAATAATGGACGAGTTAACCAAGGAGGCACAGGCAGAGGTTGATCGCTTCAACGCGATATTTTCGGCTGATCACAATGCCATTGGTAGAGTGCTTAAGGTTCATCTCGTCATTGAGCAGTATCTAAATGAGCACATTATTGCCGAGTACAAAATCGAAAACTTAGCAGAGCTTAGGCTATCCTTCAGTCAGAAGACAAAGCTTTTGAAGGATGATCTATCACCAGCAGCATGGGTGAAAGGTGCCATTCAGAACGTCAATAGTGTTCGAAATAAATTTAGTCATACCTTAACCCCAAAAATAGAATGGGGCGAGATCAACAATGTAACAGAGGTCTTAAAGATCGCACGCAACGGCGTGTCCTACGTGGAACCAATTGATGCAATGGAAGCATTTGCACCTGTTGCATGTGCGTTCTTGATTGAGGCGCCGAGTAGCAGACGAACCCAACTTGAGCAACTACTCAAAAGTGGAAGAATGAAGTTTGCCGTCGGCGAAATTTTTTAACGGTTTCCCTGAGAAGAGTACCGATGACGGCCATGATCGGACACTCGAATCTCGTAAGGATTTATGATGCAAATTAATACTATCTTAGGTATTGTTGGTTCAGTTGTTGCCTGAACCGGGTTTGCTTGGAATAAGCAGTGGGTAGCATCGTTGGCTATGTCCTTCGAGTTACCCTACGCAGTTTTCAACAAGATATTTCCGTCTGTATTACCTGAACAGTTGGGTACCACGTTCGCCTTTATATTTTGTGCCTTAGCTTTAGGATTTTTCTTGGGACGAAGAATTTTAGCAGCCCCCGTTGCCGGTCGAGATCGGAATTCACCTCAGATATTTTAAATTATCAATCAAGAATTTTTCGATATCGTAATTAAATGAAGAAAACAATTATCCAGCTTATCCAAGAATTTATCTTGCCATTAGTTTGTGCTCTCACCTGGACAGCCTACGATTGGTATGTTTTACCTTTAGATAAGCGAGCCTTACCCCATGCGGTAACTACGTTTGGTGCGGCATTTTTCTTTGTGAGCTGGATGAGTGGACAAATTTTTAGAGTACGAAAACAACAAAAGGTTGAGGACAAGCTTCATGGCATCGAAAATAACATTCGTGGATTGATTTCTGAACTGAAGGAAGTCGCAACGGATGTTATTGGTAATACCACAGGTGGAAGTAGTGTTTGCTACTTGCACAGTGGAATTGCTCAGTCAGGTACAACAGGAATGAGTAACCTACAGTCTTTCGGTAAGTACGCATTGTATGATGTTCGAGTAGAGATTTGCGATCTCGAGCAGTTCCAACGAGAGGTCGCAAACGGCGGGCCAGTCAGTAACCATAGACCAGTTTTCACTTTTCCCATCGTTCTCCCTGGCGTTTCTTATCCGTTGAATTACCAGTTCCAAGAAGACCCGTTGAGCCTGAACAATCGATCTTTCAACTTATTCTATTTTGCGCGAAATGGATTTTTCACTCAGCTCGTGAGAATGAAAAAAATTGGCGAAATGTGGTTCACTGCGATTCGGGTTCTCAACGGTGGGCCACAGCCAGCTTATGAATGGATTCAAGAGGGATATCCTATAGAGGAAAATGGAACTGTTAAATGGGATTGAACTCGCAAATTCACCCGTTGAGCTTGGGCATATTTCTTCGCATGTGAAGCCCTGTTTGCTTCGCAGAGATTAGAGTGTATACGTACTTGCCGAAACGCGGACTTTCGCTTTGGGGCGGAAGCAGCCGACCGTTTATGGCAATCCACAAGGTCAAATCTGAACGACTACAAATAATTCGCCAGACGTAAAAAAGCCCCCCGGCCTGAACGCGCTCAACATCGCGCTCAGTGCCGGCGGGCTTTTTTTCGTGCTGTCTTTTACTTGGCTGCTTTACGGCGGCGGGCGATAGCGCCAACCAGGCCCAGGCCTGCCAGCAGCATGGCGTAGGTTTCCGGTTCAGGTACGGCGGCGGTAACGGACACATTGTCCAGCACGGCGCCCGAGTAACCGTCGCCACCGACGCTGCTGAACACCAGCGCCTGCAAGCCACCGGTGGTGGTGAAGTTGAAGCTGTAGTTGGTGACCGGGGTGCTGCCTTCGAACGAGTAGTGGTTGCCACCAACGAACACGTCCAGGCCAGCGCCGTGCGAGTACGGGTTGTGGGTCAGGTCGAACGACAGCGTGTAGATGGTGCCGGCAACAGCGTTGAACGATTGCGACAGCACGCCCGGACCTGGCGTGCCCAGCATGTCGATGCTGCTGCCCGAGATCGAGTTGTAGCTGTTGTTGATGACGTCGACCGACACCCCACCGACAGTCCAGTTGGCAATCGCGCTTGAACCCGCATCCACCTTGACGTAGTCGTTTGGATTGACGCCGGTGACGGTTTCAAAGTCGCCGTTCTGGATCAGGTTGGCAGCCGAGGCGGCGCCCGAAACGCTTGCTGCGGCAATGGCAGCGGCCAGGATCAGTTTGGAAAATTTCATCATATGACTTTCAAAAAAGGTGGGACGGCGACGTGATGAAGCCATTTTACCGACTAATTTCAAAAGCACAACTAAAATTTCATTTTGTTACTGAATATATTTTTATAGCAACATTTCTACGCATTCAAGAAGGCCAGCCGCGCAGCACCTGGTCCACCACTTCCTGCAGCTGTTTGCGGGTGGCGCCGGCGGCCGCCTGCACCGCCATTCCATTCGAGACCGTCATCACGTAGCGCGCCAATTGGCCCGAGCAGCTCGCGGCCGGCAGGTCGCCGTCCATCTTGGCGCGCTCCAGCCGCGCGCGCAGTTTGGCCTCGCTGGCGGCGCGGCGCTCGATCAGCGAGTGGCGAATTGGCAACGCATCGTCGCTGCAGGCGAGCGCGCCGTTGATCACCAGGCAGCCGTGCGGGTTCTCTGCTTCGGTCTGGGCGTCGGCATTGCCGCGCAAAAAATGCTCGACCACGGCGCGCGCGGTCGGCTGCTCCAGCGCGGCGTTGAACAGCGGATCGTGCGTGGCGCCGTAACGCTCCAGCGCCATGCGGAACAGGTTTTCCTTGTTGCCGAATACGGCGTACAGGCTGGGCCGGTTCATGCCCATCGCCTCGGTCAACTCCGGCAGCGAGCTGCCTTCGTAGCCCTTTTCCCAGAACACTTTCATGGCCTTGTCGAGCGCCGTCTCCGCGTCAAACGTGCGCGGGCGGCCGCTCTTGCGTGCGGATGCGGAAGTATCTTTCATACCGTTCGGTTAAAAATTGATTGACAAAGTTCTTTGCGGTGCTCATTATGAACCGATCAGTAAAAAACTCAAGCCTTTTTACCGCTCATAGGAATAATCAAACATGAAAAACCACAATACCCAGGCTGCCGCGCGCGACGACGCGCCCTTGCCTATCCCCGCCCCCACTCGTTCCGCATGGCTGGCCGTGCTGTCGGTCGCCGTCGGCTCGTTCGCGCTGGTCACCACGGAATTCCTGCCGGTCGGCCTGCTGCCTTCCATCGCCGCCGAGCTGGGCGTGACCGAGGGCGTCGCCGGTATGCTGGTGACGGTTCCCGGACTGGTCGCCGCGTTCGCTGCCATCCTGGTCACCATCGGCGTCGGCAAGACCGACCGCCGCTACGTCATCTGGGGCCTGACCGCCACGCTGATCCTCTCCAACCTGATCGTCTTCATGTCGCCGACCTTCCCGCTGGTGCTGGCCGGACGCGCGCTGCTGGGCATCGGCGTGGGCGGCTTCTGGGCCATCGGCGGTGCGCTGGGCAACCGGCTGGTGCCTGCGGCTTCGGCCGCGCGCGCCACGTCGATCATCTTTGCAGGCATCTCGCTGGGCACGGTGGCTGGCGTGCCGGCCGGCGCCATGATCGGTGAACTGGTGGGCTGGCGCATGGCCTTCTTCGCTGCGGGTTCGTTGTCGGTGCTGGTGCTGGCGGCGCAGGTGTGGCTGATGCCGAGCCTGCCGACCACGCAAGCGCTGACCTTCGCCCAGCTGCCGGCGCTGCTGCGCGTGCAGAAGGCGCGGCTCGGCATGCTGGCGACGCTGCTGGTCTTCATCGGCCAGTTCGCGGCCTACACGTATGTCACGCCGTTTCTGAGCCAGACTGCCGGCCTGAGCGCGAAGGCCATCAGCGCCCTGCTGCTCATTTATGGCGCGGCTGGTTTTGTCGGCAATCTGATTGGCGGCTGGGCGGTGGCGAAGAGCGTCAAGAATTCGCTGATCGCCACCGGCGTGGTCATGGGGCTGTCGGCGGCGGCGATGCCGTTGTTTGGCACCGGTGCCGTCGGTGCGACGGTGTTGATCGTGATCTGGGGCCTGGCGTTCGGCATGATGCCGATCTCGGTGCAGACGTGGATGTTCAAGGCTGCACCGGATGCGATGGAGAGCGGTGGCGCGGTGTTCGTCTCCACGGCGCAGATTTCATTGGCCAGTGGTGCGCTGGTGGGCGGCGTGTCGGTTGACCATCTGGGCGTGTCGAGCGCGATGGTGGTGGGCGGCTTGTTCGGGCTGGCGATGGCTGCCGCGATCGCGGCGTGGGCGCGGGATGACGGCAAGCCTGTGGGCAAGCTGCACGCCGTGCACTGATCAGATCCTGCCGCGTTTGAACTCAGCCAGGAAGGCCTTGGTCTCGCTGGCTGACAGCACTTTGATTTCGTCGCCGTGCCAGGCGTACAGGTAGGGCGTGCCGCCGAGGCGGTCGGTCAGTTTGGCGTCCAGCAGGAAGCAGGTGCCGAGCGGGTAATCGTCGCACATGCGGCGCGAGCATTGCACGTGCAGCTCGGGCGAGAAAGCCTGTCCCGGTACTGGATGGATCGCTACCCTGCCCGCGCGTTCCACCGAATGCACCGCCACCTGCCGATAAGCGTAAATATCGCGCGCCATCGTCCATCCTTCACCGTCAAAAAGCGCCATGGTAGCAGATCGGATTTTCGACGCCTCGATGGCGCCCCGGAAGAAGACACTTGGCACACGAAATTGACACGATGCCCCGGCTGCTTGAAGGACGCCTTCCCCCGCCTACACTGAGATGACAAAGTGCACTTGGAACGAAGGGGGAAATGATGGAATACGAATCATCTCAGTTAGAAAAACACGGAGACGAGAAACAGCTGGATTACTTAGACGATCCCGATAGCTGGATCAATGTTATGCCCAATCATGACGACGAGATCGAGATTGATGAGGATGGCCCGGAATACGATCCGCGATACTTCGCCGAGCCAGTACATAAATTTAGGGGCAGGATTATTCCGCCGCGAAAGTCTCCAACTGATCCATTCGACCCGGAAGTACTGGCTTATATGAAATCCATTACGCCACTGGTGCAGATGGAACCAGATATTTTGGGTGGGATGCCGGTGTTCAAAGGAACGCAGGTGCCGATCAAGCGCATGTTCGACCATCTACTGGCGGGGAAACCATTGGACGACTTTTTGGCAGACTATCCTTCAATTACCCGCGACATTGCCATTGGCGTGCGGGATAGCGCGACGACCTTGTTTTACGAGGAAATCAGCAAGGCACTCGATTCGGCAACAGCCTCTCCGCACTATTGATCTAATCGAAGGACGGTTGAGCTTACCAAGCACAGGATATCGAAACGATGTCCTGGTGGCCTGGCATTTTTCAGTGCCGCTTGAAGGATGTCTTCAAGCCACTACACTGAAATGACAACGTACACGTGGGATGAAGCCAAGCGCTTAAGCAACCTCCGCAAGCACGGTCTGGATTTCGCCGATGCAGCGGCTGTAGTGGAAGGCGCCTCCGCCACGAAGGAGGATACTCGCTTCAACTATTCCGAACGACGTTTCAATACGCTCGGGTATCTTCACGGGAAATCTGTCGTTGTAACTTACACGGAGGAAGACGATGTCATCCGAATTATTTCATTTAGAAAAGCCGGCAGGCGAGAAAGCCTCAGACTACTTGGAGAGGCCCGATAGTTGGATAAACGCCATGCCCAACCACGACGACGAGATAGAATTTGATGAGGACTGCCCGGAGCTTGACCCTCAATATTTCAGTGACGCCGTTCATCGTATTCATGGACGCGTGGTGCCTCCGCGAAGATCCCCGAACGATCCGATTGACCCCGAGGTACTGGCGTTTATGAAATCAATCACGCCGCTGGTGCAGATGGAGCCCAATATCCTTGGCGGAATGCCTGTGTTCAAAGGAACGCTGGTGCCGATCAAGCGCATGTTCGACTATCTGCTGGCGTGCAAACCAATGGATGACTTCTTGGCGGACTACCCAGCGGTATCCCGCGACATGGCCACCGGCGTGCTGGAAAACGACGCGACCTTGTTTTACGAAGCGATCAGCAAGGCGATCGATTCCGCCGCGATGCCCTCTTCCCTGCCCAGGTAACCCAGCTTCTCGTTGGTCTTGGCCTTGATGTTGACCTGGCCGACGGCCACGCCCAAATCCTCCGCGATGTTGGCGCACATGCTGGCGATGTGCGGCGCCATCTTCGGCCGCTGCGCGATGATGGTGGCGTCGATGTTGCCGATGCTGTAGCCGGTGGCCACCACGCGCCGCGCAGCCTCCTTCAACAAGGTGCGCGAGTCGGCGCCCTTGAACTGCGGATCGGTATCCGGAAAATGCTTGCCGATGTCGCCCAGCGCCGCGGCGCCCAGGATCGAATCGGTGATCGCGTGCAGCAGCACGTCGGCATCCGAGTGCCCCAGCAGGCCGACGTGATGCGGGATGTCGACGCCGCCGATAATCAGCTTGCGGCCTTCCACCAGTGCGTGGCAATCGTAGCCCTGGCCGATGCGGAATGGGAGTTTGGTCATTTTTCTATCCTGGTTATTCGCCTGCGGCCAGGTACATTTCCGCGATGCGGATGTCGGCCGGCAGCGTGACTTTCAAATTTCGTGGATGGCCTTCGATCAGGCGCGGCGACAGGCCGAGCATCTCAACGGCGCTGGCGTCGTCGGTGATGGCGTTGGCGTCCGGCGCGCTGCCCAGGGCGCGCAGCAGCAGCTCGTAGCTGAACATCTGCGGCGTCTGCGCCAGCCACAGGCCGTTGCGCGACACCGTTGTCGCGGCCACGGGCACCGCGCCCGTCGCGCGCTTGACCGTGTCCACCACCGGCAGCGCCAGCAGGCCGCCCGCCGCGTCGTCGCCCACGCCGTCGATCAACCTGGCGATCAAGGCCGGCGTCAGGCCGGGCCGCGCGGCGTCGTGCACCATGATCATGTCGCCGCCGGCGACCACGCCTTGCAGCTCGCGCAACGCGTTGAGCACCGTGTCCATGCGCGTGGCGCCGCCGCAGCGCAGCACCGTCACGCCGTCCAGGTCCGCCGGCAGCACGCCGTCGATCTGGCCGTCGGCCGCGCTGACCACCACGTAGGTGTGCGACACCAGATCGCTGGCGCGGAACGCGTCCACCGCGTGGCGCAGCATCGGCTTGCCGCCGACCGTCAGGTATTGTTTGGGTCCGTCCGCCGCCATGCGCGCACCGACGCCGGCGGCGGGCAGCAGTGCAAAGTAGCGTGGTGTGTGATTGGATGCAGTCATAGTTCTCAGTTATTTTTCTGCCGGCGCAGCAGGATCGCTTCGATCTCGCCATCGCAAGCCTTGCTCAAGCGGGCATATTCTTGCGGCGTATCGATCGCCGCCTGCTTCGCCTTGCCCTTTTCGAATTCATCCCGGATGAACGGGAACCAGGTGCCGTTGATCTCATGCTCCAGCGCCGACATCGCGGTGCCGGACGGCGCGTACAGCGGCTTGGCCTCGAAGCGCTTGTTCAGCGCCGCGCGCACCACCTGCTCCACGCGCGCCAGGTTTTCCATATACGCCTGCAGGTGCCGCTGCTCGTGTTCCAGGATCGCGTTGTACGCGCAGGTTCCCGGCGCGAACTCGTTGCCGACATAGATCAACACCGGCGAATAATTCAGCTTCAATTCCACCTTCGGCGCGATGCATTCGTACCCGCTGGCCGCGTCCTGCAAAATCTGGCCGCCCAGCTCCGCCGAATATTGGCCGTTGGTCACGGTCAGACCCAGCGTCACCATCTTGCCGTCGATGCTGCCGAACTTCGCGGTCAGCGCGCGGTACGGCAGCTGGTTGTTGATGGTGTAGCCGTTCTGCTTTGCCGACAGCACGGATACCGTCTTCGCGATCGTGTCCTCGCAGCGGATCTGGAACGGCGTGCGCTGCGGGGCGGCGCTTGCCGTGCCACTGACCAGCTGGGCTAGCAGCGCCAAACCGACGAGGACAACGAACTTCATAGCTTCCAGTCGCCCGCGCGCAGCTTGTCCAGCCAGAAGATGCCGATGACGGTTTTCACGTCAGTGATTTTCCCTTCGCGCACCCACTGCAGCAGCTCGTCGATGGTGGCGGTGAAGGTTTCGAGGAACTCGCCTTCGTCCAGCTTCTGCGGGCCGGCCTTGAGGCCGCGCGCCAGGTACAGGTCCAGGTGCTCGTCCGAGTACGCGATGGCGTTGTGGATGGTGCTGACGAACTGCCAGTCGCTGGCGGTGTAGCCCGTTTCCTCTTCCAGTTCGCGCTTGGCGCTGGCCAGCGGGTCTTCGTTGTGGTCGATTTTCCCGGCCGGGAATTCAATGAACACCTGATGCAGCGGGTAGCGATACTGGCGCTCCATCAGCACCGTGCCATCGTCCAGCAGCGGCAGGATGACGACGGCGCCCGGATGCAGCACGTATTCGCGCGCTGTGTGTTTGCCGTCGGGGAGTTCGATTGTGTCGCGTTGGACTTTGAGGAAGTGGCCGTTGTAGACCAATTCACCGTCGATACGGGTTTCTGTCAGATGCTTGTCCATGCCTGCTCCACGTCGTTGAAGAACGATAGTGTATCAGTGGTGGCGCTTGCGCAGGTAGCAGACGATGAATCCGGGGAAGCCCAGCACGATGAAGATGCAGGCGGCGATGGCGTAGAACTCCCACGTTTGCGGGAAGCGGTTGCCGATCTTGGCTTCGAGGGCGAAGCCGATGGCGCCGACGACAAAGTACAGCACAGTCATTTCCGCCAGCCGCACCAGCAGCGGCTTGCGGGGCCACTTGGCGGCCACCAGTGCGAATACTTTGTCGTTGAAAAATGGCAGGTTGGCGGCCACCAGTGCAGCGGCGATCACCAACCAGCTTGCGACGGAAACATCCATCAGGTGTTCAGCGTCAGGGTCATGGCTTTCAGGCAGGCCGCCAGCAGCGGGCCTGGCAGAACGCCCAGGGCGATGATGGCGATGCCGTTCAGGCTCAGTGCGAAGCTCATGTCGCCCTTGACCACGATCGGCGAGTTATCGGCCGGCTCGTCGAACCACATCATCTTCACAACGCGCAGGTAGTAGAACGCGCCGATCAGCGAGAACATCACCGCCAGCACGGTCAGCCAGATCTGGCCGGTGCCCAGCACGGACGTCAGCACCGAGAACTTGGCGGCAAAGCCCATCATCGGTGGCACGCCGGCCAGCGAGAACAGCAGGATCGACATGACCACCGCGAACCAGCCGCTACGCTTGCTCAGGCCCTTGAAGTCGTTCAGGGTCTCGGCTTCGAAGCCGGCGCGCGACAGCAGCATCAGCACGCCGAAGCTGCCGATGGTGGTCAGCACGTAGGTGATGGTGTAGTACATGGCGCCACTGTAGGCAGCGGCGGCGCCGGTACGGTCGGTGGTGCCCGCGACGCCGGCCAGCAGGCCAAGCAGCACGAAGCCCATCTGCGCGATGGTGGAGTAAGCCAGCATGCGTTTCAGGTTGGTCTGGGCGATGGCGGTCAGGTTACCGATGGCCAGCGACAGAACCGCCAGCACCATCAGCATCTGCTGCCAGTCGAATGCCATCGGCAGCAGGCCTTCCACCAGCAGGCGGATGCAGATCGCGAAGGTGGCGATCTTCGGTGCGCCGCCCAGCAGCAGGGTCACTGCGGTTGGCGAGCCTTCGTAGACGTCCGGCACCCACATGTGGAATGGTACGGCACCCAGCTTGAACGCCAGGCCGGCGACCAGGAACACCAGGCCAAACACCAGGATGGTCGGCTTGATGGTGCCGGCGGCGACAGCGGTTGCCACGTGGGCGATGTCCAGCGTGCCGGTGGCGCCGTACAGCATCGAGATACCGTACAACAGGAAGCCGGATGCCAGCGCGCCCAGGATGAAGTACTTCATCGCGGCTTCGGTGGCCTTGTGGTTGTCGCGGCGGATCGCCACCAGCGCGTACAGCGACAGCGACATCAATTCCACGCCCAGGTACACGGACAGGAAGTTGGAACCGGAGATCATCACCATCTGGCCCAGCGTGGCGAACAGCGCCAGCACGTAGAACTCGCCGCCCAGGTTACCGCTCAACATGCCGCGGTCGTCCGCGTATTGGCGCGAGTAGACCAGCGTCAGGCCGACGGCCAGGTAGGTGAACATCTTGAGCAGGTTCGACATCGGATCCGAGACGAACATGCCGTTGAAGGTGTAGACCGTGGTGCCGGCCGCGTAGTCGTGGTAGCTCAGGGCGCCGCAAACCAGCAGCGTCACCAGCGACAGCACGTAAGTCACCGAGCGCTTACCCTGCGACAGGAACATATCGATCAACAGGATCGCGCAGGTGCCGACCAGCAGAGCGATTTCCGCGGACAGCGGCACCATGTCGATAACTGTTTGTGGAAGTAGAGTAGTCATTTATGTGTTTCCGTTTTCAGTAAGGCAGCTTGCTGTGTGCAACGTGAGCCAGCAGGTCTGCAACCGAGGTTTGCATCGTGTCGGTGAATGGCGCTGGGTACAGGCCCATGTACAGCACGGCGACAGCCAGAATGCCCAGCATCAGGAATTCGCGGCCGTTGATGTCGACCAGTTCGGCCACATGGTGGTTGGCGACCTTGCCGAAGATGACGCGCTTGGCCATCCACAGCGAGTACGCGGCGCCGAAGATCAGCGCGGTCGCGGCCAGCAGGCCAATCCAGAAGTTGAACTGGGTGGCGCCCAGGATCACCATGAACTCGCCGACGAAGCCGGAAGTCGCAGGCAGACCGCAGTTGGCCATCGAGAAGAAGATGAACAGCGCGGCGAACTTCGGCATCTTGTTGACGACACCACCGTAGTCGGCGATCTGGCGCGAGTGCGCCTGGTCGTACAGTACGCCGATGCACAGGAACATCGCGCCGGAGATGAAGCCGTGCGAGATCATTTGCGCGATCGCGCCCTGGATACCGATGTTATTGAAGATGAAGAAGCCCAGGGTGACGAAGCCCATGTGCGCGATCGACGAGTAGGCGACCAGCTTTTTCATGTCCTTCTGTACCAGTGCGACCAGCCCCACGTAGATAACGGCGATCAACGACAGGGTGATCACGAATGGCGCCATGTAGTGCGAAGCGTCCGGCACGATCGGCAGGGAGAAACGCAGGAAACCGTACGCGCCCAGCTTCAGCATGATCGCGGCCAGCACGGCGGAGCCGCCGGTCGGCGCTTCCACGTGGACGTCCGGCAGCCAGGTGTGGACCGGGAACATCGGCACTTTAACGGCGAAGGCCATGAAGAAGGCGATGAAGATGAAGATCTGCTCTTTCATCGTCAGGGCGATCTTGTGCCACATCAGGATGTCGAAGCTGCCGCCCGATACCTTGTACAGGTAGATGATGGCGACCAGCGTCAGCAGCGAGCCGAAGAAGGTGTACAGGAAGAACTTGAACGATGCGTACACGCGGTTCTCGCCGCCCCAGATACCGATGATGATGTACATCGGGATCAGCGTGGCTTCGAAGAAGAAGTAGAACAGCAGGCCGTCCATGGCGCAGAACACGCCGATCATCAGGCCGGACAGGATCAGGAAGGCGCCCATGTATTGAGCGACGCGCTTCTGGATCACCTGCCAGGCCGAGATCACGACGATCACGGTGATGAAGGCGGTCAGCGGCACGAACCACAGCGACAGGCCGTCGATGCCCAGCGAGTAGTAGATGTTGAAGCGCTCGATCCACGGCGACTTCTCGACGAACTGCATGCCATGCGCGGCGTTGCTGAAGTTGGTGATCAGCGGGATGGTCGCGACGAAGCTGACGATCGCGCCGATCAGCGAACCAACGCGCACCAGCGCGGCGTTGGTGTCACGGCCCACGGCCAGCACGATCAGGCCGAAGATAATCGGGAGCCAGATCGCGAGGCTCAGGTACGGAGGTAGTGTAGATATGGTTGACTGCATCATGGTTATCGTTATCTCTTTGCGTATCAGCTAATTAAGCGTGCCAAAACGGCAGGAAGTAGACCAGGAACCCCAGAATGCCGAGGATCATGACGAACGCATAGTGGTAGATGTAACCAGTCTGCGCCAGGCGGGTCAGCGAGGAGAACCAACCCACCACTTTGGCGCTGCCGTTGACCAGCAGGCCGTCGATCAGGGTCTTGTCGCCCACGTTCCACAGGCCATTGCCCAGCAGGCGCGCGCCGCCGGCGAATACGACCTCGTTGAACTTGTCCATGTAGTACTTGTTCTCCAGCAGCGTGTGCAGGAACTTGAACTTGGAGTAGCACCAGGCCGGCAGGCGTGGATTGATCATGTAGCAGTAATAAGCAAAGGCAACGCCGCCGATGGCCAGCCACAGTGGCAGCGACGTCAGCGAGTGCACCGCCATCGCCATCGGGCCGTGGTATTCCTCTTTCAGCAGTTCCATTGCATGATGGTTTTCACCAAAGGTGATCACGCCGTTGAAGAAGTCGCCGAACAGCATAGGACCGATGGTCAGGTAGCCAATGATGACCGAAGGGATGGCCAGCATCGCCAACGGGAACCAGACCACGAATGGCGATTCATGCGGCTTCTGGCCTGGCTCCAGGCCGTGGTGGCCGTGGTCTTCTTCCTCGTCGTGACCGTGGTCGTCGTGACCGTGGCCGTCGTCGTGGGCAGCGGCTGCCGGAGCATGATGATCGTCGTGAGCGTGGGCCTTGCCGAAACGCTCTTCGCCATGGAACACCAGGAAGTACATGCGGAACGAGTAGAACGCGGTCACGAACACGCCAGCCAGCACGGCGAAGTTAGCGAAGCCTGCGCCCCAGATATGGGTCGCGGCGACGGCTTCGATGATCGAATCCTTCGAGTAGAAGCCCGAGAAGAACGGGGTACCGATCAGCGCCAGGGAACCCAGCAAGGAAGTGATCCAGGTGATAGGCATGTACTTGCGCAGGCCGCCCATGTTGCGGATGTCCTGGTCGTGGTGCATGCCGATGATGACCGAACCGGCGCCAAGGAACAGCAGCGCTTTGAAGAATGCGTGGGTCATCAGGTGGAACACAGCCACCGAGTAAGCGGAGGAACCCAGCGCCACGGTCATGTAGCCCAGCTGCGACAAGGTCGAGTAAGCAACCACGCGCTTGATGTCGTTCTGGATGATGCCCAGGAAGCCCATGAACAGCGCGGTGATCGAGCCGATGACCAGGATGAAGGACAGCGCGGTGTCCGACAGTTCGAACAGCGGCGACATACGGGTCACCATGAAGATACCGGCCGTAACCATGGTCGCGGCGTGGATCAGTGCCGAGATCGGGGTTGGACCTTCCATCGAGTCAGGCAGCCAGACGTGCAGCGGGAACTGCGCCGACTTGCCCATCGCGCCGATGAACAGGCAGATGCAGGCAACAGTCAGCAGCGCCCAGTCGGTGCCCGGCAGGGTCAGCGCCATCAGCTGTTCCTTCTTGTGGAACACTTCCTGATAATCCATCGAACCGGCGTAGGCCAGCAGCAGGCCGATACCCAGGATGAAGCCGAAGTCGCCGACGCGGTTGACCAGGAACGCCTTCATGTTGGCCACGATCGCCGTTGGGCGGGTGTACCAGAAGCCGATCAGCAGGTAGGAAACCAGGCCCACCGCTTCCCAGCCGAAGAACAGCTGCAGGAAGTTGTTCGCCATGACCAGCATCAGCATCGAGAACGTGAACAGCGAGATGTAGGCGAAGAAGCGGTTGTAGCCTTCATCTTCCGCCATGTAGCCGATGGTGTAGATGTGCACCATCAGCGACACGAAGGTCACCACGCACATCATCATCGCCGACAGCGCGTCGATCTGGAAGCCGACCACCAGCTTCATGCCGGCCACGGTCATCCAGTTGTAGACGGTGCCGTTGTAGCTGGAACCGTTGACGACGTCGTTGAGCGTCATCGCCGACAAGATAAAGGCAACCAGCACGCCCAGGATGGTCGCGGTGTGCGAGGTCTTGCGACCTACGACGTTGCCGAAGAATTTAGTTCCTAACAAGCCCGCAACCGCGGCGCCAGCCAACGGCGCCAAGGGGATGGCTAGCAGGAGATTAGGGTTAAGAATAACCGCCATGATGAACCTTAATCGTTATTTTTCGAGGTTTGAACTTTAGCCACGGGATCAACCCTTCAGGCTATCCAGGTCTTCAACGTTGATGGTGTCCAGGTTACGGAACATCACCACCAGGATCGCGAGGCCGATTGCCGATTCGGCGGCCGCCACGGTCAGGATGAAGAACACAAAGATCTGCCCGGCCGCATCGCCCAGGTAGTGCGAGAACGCGATGAAGTTCATGTTCACGGCCAGCAGCATCAATTCGATGGCCATCAGCAGAACGATGATGTTCTTGCGGTTCAGGAAAATACCAACGATCGAGATCGCGAACAATATCGCGCCTAGAACGAGGTAGTGAGCGAGCGATAAAGTCATGGTGCCTCCTTAACTTCTGCCGACCCGGCAGCGTCCTGGCCACGCGTGGTGACCGGCGCGATCTTGACGATCTTCAGACGGTCGTTACGCTTGACGCGTACTGCGTCCGCAGGGTCGAAATGTTTGGTGTCCTTGCGCTTGCGCAGGGTCAGCGCCACGGCGGCGATGATCGCAACCAGCAGGATGACGCCGGCGATTTCAAAGCCGTAGATATATTTGGTGTAGATCTGGATGCCCAGTTCCTTGGTGCCGCCGATGTTGCCGGCGTTGACCGCCTGCTGGTCGAACGACAGGAAGGAGCGCCACAGCACGGCGGCCATTTCCAGCACGATGATGACGCCGACGAAGGACGCCAGCGGCAAGTAGCCCCAGAAGCCTTCGCGCATCTTGTCCGTATCGATGTCGAGCATCATGACCACGAACAGGAACAGCACCATGACGGCGCCCACGTAGACCAGCACCAGCACGATGGCGAGGAACTCAGCCTCCAGCAGCATCCAGATGCCGGCGGCCGAGAAGAACGCCAGCACCAGGAACAGTGCGGCGTGGACCGGATTGCGGGCCGTGATAACGCGCGTCGCAGCCAATATCATGATGGCTGAGAAGGCGTAGAACAAAGCAGTTTTAAATTCCATAACTAACCCAAGAGACGTACAGTTTAAAGATCACCCGTTATTTGCGGCGCGCCTTGGCCTCGCCTTGGCGAGGTTAAGGACCAGCCGCAGATCAGCGGTAAGGAGCGTCCGCTGCGCGGGCTGCGGCGATGTCGTCTTCGTAACGATCGCCAACGGCCAGCAGCATCTCTTTCGTGTAGTACAGATCGCCGCGTTTCTCGCCGTGGTATTCCAGCACGTGCGTCTCAACGATCGAATCAACCGGGCACGACTCTTCGCAGAAACCGCAGAAGATGCACTTGGTCAGGTCGATGTCGTAACGCGTGGTGCGGCGCGAACCATCGTCGCGCTGCTCGGATTCGATGGTGATCGCCATCGCCGGGCACACTGCTTCGCACAGTTTGCAGGCGATGCAGCGTTCTTCACCATTCGGATAGCGGCGCAGCGCGTGCAAGCCGCGGAAGCGAGGCGACATTGGCGTCTTCTCTTCCGGGTACTGCACGGTGATCTTGCGCGAGAACATATACTTGCCCGTCAGCGCCATCCCTTTGATCAGTTCGGTCAGCATGAAGCTGCCGATGAAGTCTTTTAAACGTTCCATTTTTTCCAGTCCTTACTTCCAGATATTCCAGGATGTCTGCATCCAGCCGGCCACGAACACCAGGTACACCAGCGTCAGAGGGATAAACACTTTCCAGCCCAGACGCATGATCTGGTCATAACGGTAGCGTGGGAAAGTACCGCGCACCCAGATGAAGACGGACACCAGGAAGAACGCCTTGGCGAACAACCAGAAGAAGCCGCCGAAACCGCCCCAGAATTCCAGGAACTTGAATGGTGCAGCCCAGCCGCCCAGGAACATGATCGAGCCCAGGGTCGCGATCAGGATCATGTTGGCGTATTCGGCCAGCATGAACATGGCGTAGGCCATGCCCGAGTATTCGACCATGTGGCCGGCAACGATCTCGGACTCGCCCTCGACCACGTCGAACGGATGGCGGTTGCACTCCGCCAGGCCCGAGGTCAGGTAGACCACGAACAGCGGCAGCAGCGGCAGCCAGTTCCACGACAGGAAGTTCAGGCCGTGTTCGACCATCATGCCCTTTTGCTGGCCGGCGACGATGTCGCCGAAGTTCAGCGAACCGGACACCATCAGCACGACCACCAGCACGAAGCCCATCGGGATTTCGTAGGAGATCATCTGGGCCGAGGCGCGCATCGCGCCCATGAAGGAGTACTTCGAGTTCGAAGCCCAGCCGGCGATGATGATGCCGTAGACTTCCATCGAGGTGATCGCCATCAGCAGCAGCAGGCCGGCATTGACGTTGGCCAGCACGGCTTCGGCGCCGAACGGCACCACCGCCCAGGCGGCCAGCGCCGGCATGATGGTCATGATAGGACCGATCACGAACAGGCCGGCATTGGCCTTGGCCGGGGTGATGATTTCCTTGAACAGCAGCTTGAGCGCATCGGCGATCGGCTGCAGCAGGCCCATCGGACCAACGCGGTTCGGGCCGACGCGGATCTGGATCCAGCCGATGAACTTACGTTCCCACAGCGTCAGGTAAGCAACCAGGCCCATCAGCGGCAGCAGCACCACGATGATGCGGATCAGCGCCCAGATCAGCGGCCAGGCCGGAGCCAGCACGCTGTTGGCGCCCATGGCGTTAATAGTTGTGACGAATTCAGGCAGAGCCATTATTTACCCTCCCCTGCTTTTTCAACGGTGATGGAGCCGAACATGCCGCCCAGTGCAGCGGTCGACGCATGAGCGGCGGCGACACGGACTGCATTGGCTGGCAGCTTGGCATCAACAGCGGCGACCAGGATCGCGCTGCCGGAACCTTGCGTAACCTTGACCTTGTCGCCGGCGGCGACGCCCAGCTGCTGCGCCAGGGCGGTCGACAGGTGCGCTTGAGGCGCAGCCGCGTCGGCCATCTTTTGCAGCGACTCGGCGCGGCGCACCACGGCGTCGGCGAAGTAGATAGGCACGTCGGCGATACGTTCCGTACCGGTCGAAACAGCGGAGGCGGCAACGACAGCTTGCTTGGAGACGTTGTTCAGCTTGGCCGACAGGTCGGTCACGCCGGCGCCCAGCACTTCGTCGCGGATCGCTTCCGAGGTTTCGTATTCGAAACCGGACAGGCCGAGGATGTTGCCCAGCACGCGCAGCACTTTCCACGCAGGGCGGGTTTCCAGCAGCGGCTTGACGGTGCCGTTGAAGCTTTGCGCACGGCCTTCGCAGTTGACGAAGGTGCCCGAGGTCTCGCTGAATGGCGAGACCGGCAGCAGCACGTCGGCGTAGTCCATGCCGTGCTTGTAGGCCGACATGACGACGACCATTTCGGCGTGCTTCAGCGCGGCGGCGGCTTGTTGCGGGTTGTGTGCGTCCAGCTCAGGCTCGGCGTTCAGCAGCAGGTAAGCCTGTTTCTGTTCGGTGAACACTGGAGCGGTCCCGCTGTTGGCGTTGACCAGGTAGGCGCCAACGGTGTTGGCGGCTTCGGTCAGGTAGCCCAGCTTGGCGCCGGTCTGTTCGGCGATCCATTGTGCGGCGGCGTGCAGCGCGGCGGCTTGCGGGTGCTGCGTTGCCGCGTTACCCAGGAAGACACCTTTGTTCTCGCCGGAGATCAGCGAAGCGGCGATCGCGTTGGCGGCATCGGAAGCTTGTACGCCTTCGAAGCCGGCCGGTGCGGCAACTTCCTTGGCCTTGGCGACAGCAACCACCACTTGCGACAGCGCCGACAGCCACTCCGACGGAGCAACGATCATCTTGTTCGCGACGTTCATCAGCAGGTCGTCGTCGGTGGCGTGCAGGATGGACAGCTTGGCGCCGCCCTTCACTGCCGTACGCAGACGGGTAGCCAGCAGCGGGTGGTCCTTGCGCAGGAACGAGCCGATGACGAAGGCGCGGTTCAGCTGGCCGAACTCGGTGATCGACATGCCCAGCCATGGGGTAACGCCGGCCAGCGAGAAGTCGCTATGGCGCAGGCGGGTGTCCACGCTGTCCGAGCCCATGGCGCGGGTCAGCTTTTGCAGCAGGTGCAGTTCTTCCAGCGTCGAGTGCGGCGTGGCCACTGCGGCCAGCGCGTTGGCGCCGTGTTCGTGCTTGATGTTCTTCAGGCCGTGCGCCACGTATTCCAGCGCGGTCTGCCAGTCGACTTCCTTCCACTCGCCGCCCTGCTTCAGCATCGGCTGGGTCAGGCGGTCGGCGGCTTCCAGGCCTTCGTACGAGAAGCGGTCCTTGTCGGAAATCCAGCATTCGTTGACGGCGTCGTTTTCCAGCGGCAGCACGCGCTTGACCTTGCCGCCCTTGACCTGAACGATCAGGTTGGCGCCCAGGCCGTCGTGCGGCGAGACCGATTTACGGCGCGACAGTTCCCAGGTACGGGCGCTGTAGCGGAACGGCTTCGACGTCAGCGCGCCAACCGGGCACAGGTCGATCATGTTGCCGGACATTTCCGAGTTCACGGTCTGGCCGACGAACGCGGTGATTTCCGAGTGTTCGCCGCGGCCGATCATGCCCAGCTCCATCACGCCGGCCACTTCCTGGCCGAAACGTACGCAACGGGTGCACTGGATGCAGCGCGCCATCTCCTGCATGGAGACCAGCGGGCCGGCGTCCTTCGGCACGACGACGCGCTTCTCTTCCTCGTAGCGCGATTCGCCCTTGCCGTAGCCGACCGCCAAGTCTTGCAGTTGGCACTCGCCGCCCTGATCGCAGATCGGGCAGTCCAGCGGGTGGTTAATCAGCAGGAATTCCATCACGGACTTCTGTGCCTGTACGGCCTTGTCCGAAGCGGAGCGCACAATCATGCCTGCCGAAACCGGCGTTGCGCATGCTGGCAAAGGCTTAGGCGCCTTTTCCACTTCGACGAGGCACATACGGCAGTTCGCAGCGATCGACAATTTCTTGTGATAGCAGAAGTGCGGAATGTAGGTTCCCAATTTGTTGGCGGCGTCCATCACCATGCTACCAGCAGGGACTTCGACTTTTTTGCCGTCTATTTCGATTTCAACCATGGTGATCGTTACCTGACGCAGCTTAGATGTAAGCGGGCACTAAGCAATGCTTGTGCTCGACGTGATATTCAAATTCTTCGCGGAATTGCTTGATGAACGCGCGCATCGGCATCGCCGCCGCGTCGCCCAGCGCGCAAATGGTGCGGCCCTGGATGTTGTCGCAGATCGAGTTCAGCACGTCCAGGTCCGAAGGACGTCCCTGGCCGTTTTCGATGCGGTGGATCATGCGGTACATCCAGCCCGTGCCTTCGCGGCATGGGGTGCACTGGCCGCACGACTCTTCAAAGTAGAAGTAGGCCAGGCGTTCCATGGCCTTGACCATGCAGCGCGTTTCGTCCATGACGATGACCGCGCCCGAACCGAGCATCGAGCCAGCCTTGGCGATCGAGTCGTAGTCCAGGTCGGTGTTCATCATCAGTTCGCCGCGGATCACCGGAGCGGACGAACCGCCAGGGATCACAGCCTTGATCTTTTTGCCGCCGCGCATGCCGCCTGCCAGTTCCAGCAGCTTGGCGAACGGGGTGCCCAGCGGGACCTCGTAGTTGCCCGGCATTTCAACGTCGCCCGAGATCGAGAAGATCTTCGAACCGCCGTTGTTCGGACGTCCCATGCCCAGGTACTTTTCAGGACCCATGTTCAGGATGAACGGAACAGCCGCGAAGGTCTCGGTGTTGTTGATGGTGGTTGGCTTGCCGTACAGGCCGAACGACGCAGGGAAAGGCGGCTTGAAGCGCGGCTGGCCTTTTTTGCCCTCCAGCGATTCCAGCAGCGCGGTTTCCTCGCCGCAGATGTAGGCGCCATAGCCGTGGTGCGCGTGCAGCTGGAAGCTGAACTCGCTGCCCATGATCTTGTCGCCCAGGAAGCCGGCGGCGCGCGCCTCTTCCAGTGCATCTTCAAACTGCGAGTACACCTCGAAGATTTCGCCGTGGATGTAGTTGTAGCCCACGGTGATGCCCATGGCGTAGGCGCCAATGGCCATGCCCTCGATCAGCGCATGCGGGTTGTAACGCATGATGTCGCGGTCCTTGAAAGTGCCCGGTTCGCCTTCATCTGAGTTGCATACCAGGTACTTCTGGCCGGGGAACTGACGTGGCATGAAGCTCCACTTCAGGCCGGTAGGGAAACCGGCGCCGCCACGGCCGCGCAACGACGACGCTTTCAGGTCGGCGATGATTTGTTCCGGGGTGATCTTCTCTTCGAGGATCTTGCGCAGGGCGCTGTAGCCGCCGCGCTTGACGTAGTCTTCCAGGTGCCAGTTCTTGCCGTCCAGGCCGGCGAGAATGACAGGGTCGATGTGACGGTTATGGAGTGACGTCATTTCTTCAAATCCTCCACCAGGGCGTCGATCTTATCGTTGGACATGAAGCTGCACATGCGCTGGTCGTTCACCAGCATCACCGGCGCGTCGCCGCAGGCGCCCATGCACTCGCCTTCCACCAGCGTGAAAGCGCCGTCGGCCGTGGTGTCACGGAAGTCGATGCCCAGCTTTTCCTTCAGGTGGTTGGCCGCGCGCACGCCGCCCGACAAGGCGCATGGCAGGTTGGTGCACACGGAAATCTTGTGCTTGCCGACCGGCTTCAGGTTGTACATATTGTAGAAAGTGGCGACTTCCTGCACGGCGATGGCCGGCATGCGGATGTAGTCGGCCAACTCCTGCATCACTTCGGTCGAGACCCAGCCCAGTTCAACCTGGGCGTGGGCCAGCGCGGCCATCACGGCCGACTGGCGCTGGTCGGCCGGATACTTGGCCAACTCGCGGTCGATTTTTTTGTAGCACTGCTCTGATAACAACATACTTTTTCCTTAGCGGTCGATACTGCCGAACACGATATCTTGCGTACCGATGATGGTGACGGCGTCGGCGATCATGTGGCCGCGCGCCATTTCATCGAGCGATTGCAAGTGCGCGTAGTCGGGAGCGCGCAGCTTCATGCGGTATGGCTTGTTGGCGCCGTCGGACAACAGGTAGATGCCGAACTCGCCCTTCGGATGCTCCACCGCGGCGTACGCTTCGCCCGGCGGCACGTGCATGCCTTCGGTGAACAGCTTGAAGTGGTGAATCAGCGATTCCATGTTGGTCTTCATGTCGACACGGCCCGGAGGCGCGACCTTGTGGTTGCTGGTGATCACAGGACCCGGATTGTTGCGCAGCCATTCCACGCATTGCTTGATGATCTTGTTCGACTGGCGCAGTTCTTCCACGCGCACCAGGTAGCGGTCGTAGCAGTCGCCGTTGGTGCCGATAGGCACGTCGAAGTCCATCAGGTCGTACACTTCGTACGGCTGGTGCTTGCGCAAGTCCCACTGGATGCCCGAACCGCGCAACATGGCGCCGGTGAAGCCCATCGCCAGCGCATCCTCAGGCGCCACCACGCCGATGCCGACGGTACGCTGTTTCCAGATACGGTTGTCGGTCAGCAGGGTTTCGTATTCGTCGACGTAGGTCGGGAAACGGGCGGTGAACGCTTCGATGAAGTCCAGCAGCGAGCCCTGACGGTCCTTGTTCAGGTTGTCGATGGCCTTGGCCGAACGGATGATCGACGGACGGTGCTGCGGCATCGAATCCGGCAGGTCGCGGTAGACGCCGCCCGGACGGTAGTAGGCCGCGTGCATGCGCGCGCCGGACACCGCTTCGTAGCAGTCGAACAGGTCTTCGCGGTCGCGGAAGCAGTACAGGAACGGGCCCATGGCGCCGACGTCCAGCGCGTGCGCGCCCAGCCACATCAGGTGGTTCAGGATGCGGGTGATCTCGTCGAACATCACGCGGATGTATTGCGCGCGCAGCGGCACTTCCAGGCCCAGCAGCTTCTCGATGGCCATCACGTAGGCGTGCTCGTTGCACATCATCGAGACGTAGTCGAGGCGGTCCATGTACGGCACGGACTGCAGGTAGGTCTTCTGCTCGGCCAGCTTCTCGGTGCCGCGGTGCAGCAGGCCGATGTGCGGGTCGGCACGCTGGATCACTTCGCCGTCCAGCTCCAGCACCAGGCGCAGCACGCCGTGCGCGGCCGGGTGTTGCGGACCGAAGTTCAGGGTGTAGTTCTTAATTTCAGCCATGTTTTACTTCCCGTAGTTTTCTTCGCGGATCACGCGAGGCACGTTTTCACGCGGCTCGATGGTGACCGGCTGGTAGATCACGCGCTTCTGCTCGGGGTCGTAGCGCATTTCGACATAGCCCGATACCGGGAAGTCCTTGCGGAACGGATGGCCGATGAAACCGTAGTCGGTCAGGATGCGGCGCAGGTCGTTGTGGCCTTCGAACAGGATGCCGAACATGTCGAACGCTTCGCGCTCGTACCAGTTGACGGCGCGCCACAGCGGCACCAGCGACGGCAGCAGCGGCATGTCGTCGTCGACGCAGAACGCGCGCACGCGCACGCGCCAGTTGTTCTTCACCGACAGCAAATGGACGACCGCTGCGAATCGCAGGCCGTCCCAGGCGCCATCGCCGTAGTTCAGGTAGTCGACGCCGGCCAGGTCGATCAGCTGATCGAAGCCCAGCGACTTGTCGTCGCGCAGCGTTTGCATCACGCCGTAGTAGTCGGCGGCTTTCACGGTCAACGTGATTTCGCCCAACGCAACGGTCGTAGTAACGCGATCGCCCAGGGCAGTGCCGAGGGCGGTTTGCAGTTGTTCCAGATGTGTAGTCATATTCTTGAAGCGACCCCGTTAGCGTGCGATCGTGTTGGTGCGCTTGATCTTGTTTTGCAGCTGCATGATGCCGTACAGCAGAGCCTCAGCCGTGGGCGGGCAGCCCGGCACGTAGACGTCCACCGGCACGATGCGGTCGCAACCGCGCACCACGGAGTAGGAGTAGTGATAGTAGCCGCCGCCGTTGGCGCAGGAACCCATCGAGATGACCCAGCGCGGTTCCGGCATCTGGTCGTAGACCTTGCGCAGCGCCGGAGCCATCTTGTTGCACAGCGTGCCGGCCACGATCATCACGTCGGACTGACGTGGCGATGGACGGAACACCACGCCGAAGCGGTCCATGTCGTAACGGGCTGCGCCCACGTGCATCATTTCAACCGCGCAGCATGCCAGACCGAACGTCATCGGGAACATCGAACCCGTGCGCGCCCAGTTGATCAGCTTGTCGGCCGAGGTGGTGATGAAACCTTCGTTTAATACGCCTTCAATAGCCATGGCTTATTCCCAATCAAGGGCACCTTTCTTCCAGATATACCAAAAACCGACGACGAATTCAGCGATGAAGCTCATCATCACCAGGAACCCGTTCCAGCCCAGTTCGCGCATGGATACGCCCCATGGGAAGAAGAATGCCGTTTCCAGATCGAACAAAATAAAGAGGATCGCGACGAGGTAGTAACGCACGTCGAATTTCATGCGCGCGTCTTCGAAGGCTTCGAAGCCGCATTCATACGGGGAGAGCTTGGCCGCGTCGGGCTTGTTGGGCCCGAGAAGGTGGCCCAGGACTTGGGGAGCGATACCTACGCCGAGACCGACGAGGATGAACAACAGGACGGGGAGATAATTTTCGAGGTTCACGATTGATGAGCTTATATTGAACGGTCGGTTAAAAGGACACACTGCGATGTTCTGCGGTGCTCTTAACGTTCGTCCCAATCGTATGACTGCTTAGACCAGGATCGAACGACACATCCTCGTAAAAAAGCCAGCTCAGGTACACTTCGGTGCTCCCTTGCTGGCCTTATATTTCTGGTGCCGACGACGAGACTCGAACTCGTACAGCTTGCGCCACTACCCCCTCAAGATAGCGTGTCTACCAATTTCACCACGTCGGCGTAAGGCCGCTATTCTACTGTGTTTTCACGCCGTTGTTAATCCGTATTGCGCTAAAACAAGAAGAAAAACGATAAATCTTTGCTTCTTTTTACTCTGAATTGTTTTTCCAGCTTGCGCGGCTAATTTACTGCCAAAACAATGAGCAAACAACTTAAAAACTTGCTAAGGGAACTGCTGAACTTCACAACTAGTTCATTATTATATTACTTTGGGATCGATGCTGCAGGACCCGTCGCTGCCGGAGCGGCAGGAGCCGCCGCTGGCGCTGCCGCTGGTGCGGTCGGGATCGCCGCCGCGCCGGTGGCTGGAGCCGGTGCCGGCGCCGCTGGCACAGCCTTGTCCATCACGCCGCCGCTGACAGTGCTGCCATGCTGGGTCGAGATGTAGGACAGGGCCAGCGTGGCGCTGAAGAAGATCGCGGCGGCAACGCCAGTCGACTTGGACATGAAGTTCGACGAGCCGGTGGCGCCGAACAGGCTGCCCGAAGCGCCCGAACCGAAGGCCGCGCCCATGTCGGCGCCCTTGCCGTGCTGCAGCAACACCAGGCCGATAATGGCGATTGCGGAAATGACTTGCACTACGATAACCAGGTTGAACAAGGAGTTCATGTTATTCCATTTCAAAAATAAGAGATTTGTATCGTTTTGTTTCTACAACTCAAACGGCCTGGATAATCCCGAGGAAATCCGCCGCCTTTAATGCGGCGCCGCCAATCAGGCCGCCGTCGATATCCGGCTGGGCCATCAATTCTTTCGCATTGTCCGGCTTCATGCTGCCGCCGTACAAAATCTGCACGCCGGCCGCGACCGTCGCATTCTTCTGCGCCATGCGCGCGCGCAGCAAGGCATGCGCCTCCTGGGCGATCTGCGGCGTGGCCGTCTTGCCGGTGCCGATGGCCCAGACAGGCTCATAGGCAACAACGATCTTGGCCAGGTCGTCGGCGCCGATCACGCCCAACACCGCCTGCAGCTGGCCGCAGATGACCGCCTCGGTCTCCCCTGCTTCGCGCTGCTCCAGCGTTTCGCCCACGCACACCACCGGCGTCAGGCCGGCGGCCAGCGCCGCGATGGCCTTCTGCGCCACCAGTTCGCTGCTTTCCTTGTGATAGGCGCGGCGCTCGGAGTGGCCGCACAGCACATAGCGGGAGCCGAAATCGACCAGCATGCCGGCCGAGACTTCGCCCGTGTAGGCGCCGCTGGCGTGGACCGACACATCCTGTCCACCCCATGCGACGGGGCTGCCTTGCAGTTCAGCCTGGCACTGGGCCAGGTAGGGAGCCGGTACGCACACGGCGCAGTCGGCGCCGAAGTCGTTCAAGCCGGACACGATGCCCGACAATAGTGCCGTGTTGCCGGCGCGATTGCCGTTCATTTTCCAGTTGCCGATGACGAGTTTGCGACGCATAGTAGCCTAAAATTCAATAACCCGCTATTTTAACGCGAGGCTGGAAGCCCGGTCAAACCAGCGTTCGGCCACATTGTCCCGGAAATGGCGAAAATACTACGCCCGCGCAACGCCTCCCCTGCCTTTTTTTGACCTAGATAACTTGCAGCATGATCTTACCGACATGATTGCTGCTCTCCATCAGCGCATGCGCGGCGGCGGCCTGCTCCAGCGGGAACACCTCGTAGATCACCGGCTTGAGCTTTTTCGCCGCCATCAGCGGCCAGACCTTGTCGAGCAGCTGCTTGGCGATCGCGCCCTTGAAGGCGGCCGAGCGGGGCCGCAGGGTCGAACCGGTGATGGTCAGCCGGCGGCGCAGCACCTGCCCCAGGTCGACCGTGGCCTTGCCGCCGCCCAGCGTGGCGATCAGCGCGATGCGGCCGTCGTCGGCCAGGCAGGCGATTTCGCGCGGCAGGTAGTCGCCCCCCACCATGTCGAGGATGACGTCGACGCCACGGTCGTTGGTCAGCGATTTGACGACCACGGCGAAATCCTCGGTCTTGTAGTTGATGGCGCGCTCGGCGCCCAGCTGAGTGCAGGCGGCAACCTTGTCGTCGCTGCCGGCGGTGGCGAACACGCGGTGGCCCAGCGCGTTGGCCAGCTGGATCGCAGTCACGCCGATGCCCGAGCTGCCGCCCTGCACCAGCAGCGTCTCGCCGGCGGCCAGGTGGGCGCGGTCGAACACATTGCTCCAGACGGTGAAGTAATTCTCGGGAATGGTGGCCGCCTCCAGCATGCTCCAGCCCTTAGGAATGGGCAGCACCTGCTCCAGCGGCGCCACCACGTATTCGGCATAGCCGCCGCCCTGCACCAGCGCGCAGACCTTGTCGCCGATATCGAAGGTGGTGTAATCGAGGTCGCCGTCGACGATCTCGCCTGCCACTTCCAGGCCCGGCAAATCGGAAGCGCCCGGCGGCGGCGCATAGTTGCCCATGCGCTGGAACACGTCCGGACGGTTGACGCCGGCCGCGTGGACTTTAATCAGCACCTCGCCGCCCTTGACGACCGGCATCGGCCGTTCGCACAGTTTCAGGACATCGGCGGGGCCGGGATGGGTGATTTCAATCGCGCGCATGGCTCGCCCTCTCGTGAAGAAAGGGCGATTGTACGACAGCCGCGAATTAGCCGCCGCCGGTGCGCGATTGCCGTGGCAGCGGCGTGTTCGGCTTCCAGGCGGCCGACAAGGCCTGCCCTTCCTCGATCTGCTCCGGCGTCATGCTCTTGACCACGGCGGAGCGCTGCTCGGCCGCGTTCATCGAGCCGTTGGCCGCCGCCAAATTCCACAGCATGTAGGCGATCACGTTATCCTGCGGCATGCCGGCCATGTGATAACGGTACATCAGCCCCAGCGCCTGCTGCGCGTCCGGATGGCCCTGCTCGGCCGCCTTGCGGAACCAGCTGACCGCCTGCTTGTGGTCCTGGATCACCGCGTTGCCGGTGTAATACATGGCGCCGACCACGTACTGTGCGTCGGCCTTGCCCTGCAGCGCGGCCTTGCGGTGCCATTCCAGCGCCTGCTTGTAATCCTGCGTGACGCCGCGGCCCATGTAATACATCAAGCCCAGCAGGTGCTGGGCGTCCGCGTTGCCGGCCTTGGCCAGCGGGGCGATCTCTTTCAAGGCCGCCGCGTAGTTCTTGTTGTTGTAGGCGGTGGCGCCTTCGGCGAATCCGGCGTACGCGGCCTGTTGCAAGCCCAGTGCGAGTCCGATCGCTAGTATGAATTTTTTCATGTCTCTAGGGTGTGTATATTTTTATTTCCAACTTACCTTGCCCAGACCGTCAACGCTGACGTTGCGGTTCAGGGGCTTGCCATAGACAGTGACCGATCCCAGGCCGCTCAAGTTCAGTGTCGCGTTGGTCTTGGCGTTGACGGTGGCGTTGCCCAGGCCGCTCAGGTCGATGTTGACGGAATCGGCCTGGAACTGCTGCGCATTCAAGCCGCCGAGCCCGCCCAGGGTCGCCTTCAACAACTTGCTGTGGCCGCCCAGCGTGATGTAGCCGGCGCCGCGCAGATCCAGTTCGACGCTCTCGTTCTCGCTGACCCACAGGTGCATGCTGCCGACACCGCCCAGGTTGGCCTTCAGGCTCTTGTAGTCACAGGACACTTTCATGCTGCCGGCGCCATCCATCGTCAACTCCAGCTCATCGCCGCTGAAGCCGCTGATCTCGGTCGAGCCCACGCCTTCGGACACCACCTCGCGCAGCATCGGCAGCACCAGCTCGGCGCGCGCGGTCGAGCGGCCCAGCTTGACGGAGCGCCCTTCGGTCTCCAAGTGCAACGTGTCGCCGGCGACCGATGTCATCACCTTGTCCATGGTGCGCTTTTCCGCGTAGATCGTCAGCGAAGGCGTCGGGCCTTGTCGCAGCTTCAGATCGATCACGCCGTCCAGCTTGACGCGCACCACGCGGGCATCCAACGGCACGACGCGCTTCTCGGTGCTGTCATCAGCAGCCATGGCGCGGCCAAACAGCGCACAGAAGGCGGCAAACAGCAGGCCGAATTGGAAAAGCTTGTTCATATATGGGGTTCCTCTGAAGTTGTGCCTGGATGCGCGAACGGCTAATGTAGCAGCGCACTAAGCTTTCTAGCAATCTTTGCAGTACGACCAATTGTCAAATTACGACAGGCTGGCTTTTTCCACTGCGGTCAGGCGCTTGGCCTTGATCACTACAACTTGCATCGGAGCCTGGGCGGCGGCAACCTGGAGCGCCGGTTGCAGGGCCACGCTCGCTTCAGCGGCGGCGCTGGCGTAGGCGGACGCGCCCAGCAGCACGGCGGCGGTGACGAAGATGGCTTCCATGTTTTTGGCGATGTTCATTTTTGCTCTCCTTGAATGCGTTTCGGTATGTGATCACTATAGCCATCACTTATTAAACGATCATGCGGATTGCGACGAACTGCACAAATGGGGGACTGGGCGACAAAAAACCGGGAACAGGCCCGGAAAGCGCAGCGGCGGGCGCCGCTGCGCGCGGGGGTGGATTACCGGATTACTGGTTCAGGCCGGCGTTGACGGCGCTCCAGAAGCTGGCGTCCTCCATGCCGAAAGCGTAGATCGAGGTGCCGGCCAGGCCCTAGGCGCCGACCAGGCTGGTTTTCAGGGTCACGCTTTTGGCGTTCTCGTTCCAGACCGTGTGCTTCCTGCCGTTGGCGGTGTAGTTGAAGCTGATGGCGTTGGCGTTGTTGTCGTACTTGGGCGTGACGTGGTACTTGCTCAGCAGCGCGGGCACGTTGCGCCAGAACAGCTGGCTGCCGTCGCCGTCCGCGATCCAGTCATAGCCGTAGGCCGGGATGCCGTTCAACACCTTGGACGCCGGCACCTTGCTGGTGGCGTAGTCGAGGGCATTCTCCATCCAGTCGGAGCCCGCCACCGGGCCGGCCGACCAGGACGGGATGGTTTCGTCGTAGGTCATCACCTGCACATAGTCGGCGGCCTGCCCCAGCGCCTGCAGGTCGAAAGCCAGGTTGTGGCTGTCGGTTTCATCGGTGAAGGAGAACGCCGGCACGGTCATGATCAGCTTCATGCCCTGCGCGTGCAGGGCCGTCGCCAGCGCGGCGGCGAAGTCGCTCATGTTCTTGCGGTCGGCCTGGTCGACCTCTTCGAAATCGATATTGATGCCGGCGAAGCCGTTGGCCTTGGCGAAGCTGACCAGGTTGGCCACCGAGGCCGCGCGCTTGGCGCCGGTGACGGCGTGCGCCAGGTCCGGGTCCCAGCCATCGGGCGCGGTGGCCGAGACGTTGGAGATGCAACCGTAGATCGCGATGCCCTTGGACTTGAGGAAGGTGATGGCGTTGGTCGGCGTGGGATCGCCGTTGCCGACCACCGTGCCGTCGCTGCTCATGTTCCAGAAGTCGATGGACACGGCGTTGACGTTGGCGTAGTACTTGGTCAGCGAGTTGTAGTTGTTGCTGTAGCCCGAATAGTAGGCCAGCACCATCTTGCCGTTGGCTAGCGCCTTGCTGGCGGGAGCGCCGGCCGGTGCCGCGCGCTCGCTGCCCGCATCGACCGAGACGCCCGACGACGGGCCATTGCGTGCCGCCGTCAGGTTGGCCATGCGCGCCATGGCGCGTGGCGATTCCTGGTCGGCGGGACCGGAGCCGCCGCAGCCTGCCAGCATGGCCGCGACACAGGCGGCCATCAACAGTTTTTTCATTTTTTCTCCAGTCAGAGTTTGATATAAATCTTTTTCCGGTCCAGTACATAGCCGACCGACCAGCAGCCCAGCATGTACACCACCGCCCACAACAGCGTGCCGTTGTAGGCGCCGGCCCACGGCCGGAACAGGTTGAGGTAGACCCAATCGAATACATTGAGGTCACCGATCTTCAACAGGAAGAAGGTGGTCGCCACCACTTCGCTGAACAGGTAGATGAACAGCGTGTTGCGGCCGAAGACTTCGAAGAAGTAGGTCCAGCTGCGCTTGCCCAGCATGTCGATCACGTACAGCAGCAACGACAACGTAACCAGGTCGATGGCGATGGTGATCAGCGTGTAGGAACTGGTCCACAGCTTTTTATTCAGCGGGAATACACTGCTCCAGCACAGTGCCAGTACAGCCAGCACGGCGGCCGACATGGTCAGCTTGGCGATGGTCTCGTAGCTGGCGCCCAGCCGGCGCACCAGCCGGCCGGCAAAGTACCCGGCCAGCACGTTGACGATGGACGGCAGCGTGCTCAATATCCCTTCCGGATCGAAGGCGATGCCCTCGCCGTGGTACATATGCGCTTCGCCCAGCACCAGCAGGTCCAGCTTGCGCTGCGCGTTGCCGGACAGCGTGTAGTCGCCGAACCAGTACATCAAGGCCCAGTAGCCGAGCAAGGCCACCACGGCGAACACGATGGCGCCCTTCTCCTTCCAGTAATGCAGGATCAGCGAACCGGCGCCATAGCCCAGCGCGATGCGTTGCAGTACACCGAAGATACGGGTGTCGGACAGCGGCAATACAGTCAGCGATCCACCCTCTGTACTGAAGAACGGATACCAGTACATCAGGAAGCCGCACAGGAAGATCAGCGCGGTGCGGGTGAGGATCTTCTTCAGCACCGCCGCCTCGCCCATGCCCTCGTACTTCTCCAGCGTGAAGCTGAGCGCCGTGCCGACCACGAACATAAAGGTCGGGAACACCAGGTCGGTCAGCGTCAGGCCGTGCCATTCGGCGTGCAGGAAAGGCGCGTAGGTGGTGGCCGGCGTGCCCGGCATGTTCACCATGATCATCAGCGCGACCGTCAGGCCGCGCAGCACGTCGATGGCTTGCGAGCGTTGATGCTGTGTTTTCATTGAAGGTCGACTTTCGGTGATTGTTTAGTTGCTGCAAACGTTAGCATCTTCGCCAGCTGCGGGCGAACCGTGATAAGCCTTTGATTTAATTAATTAAATGCGGCCAGCGCTTACAGTTCCTTACGCTCGCGGACGCACCCTGCCCTGCGCCGGCTCGACCGCTGCAACAAAACTTCACAGAGCCTTACAAAATGTATTGCGGGGCTGTCGCATTTCCGCTCAGGCGGGCAGCCGGATGGTGGCATTGAGGCCGCCCTCGGGATGGTTCTCCAGCACCAGCTGGCCGCCGTGCGCCTCGATCACGCTGCGGGCGATGCCCAAGCCCAAGCCCATGCCGGCGTCGTTCTGCTCGCGGCCGTGAGCGAGACGCACGTAGGGATCAAACAGGCTGGCGAAGGCGTCTTCCGGCACGCCGGGGCCGTGGTCACGCACCGCGATCGCCACCGCGCCCGGTTCGCTGGTCACGCTGATCTCGGCGCGGTCGCCGTAGTACAAGGCGTTGTCCAGCAGGTTGCCGATGGCGCGCTTCAAGGCCAGCGGCTTGGCGCGCACCGTAATGCCGCTGTCGCGATAGCCCACCTCGTGCCCGCCCAGCCGCGCGCTGCGCACCAGGCGCCCAAGCAGCGCATCGAGTTTGACCTCGGCCGGATTCTCGTGGATGTCGCTGTCCTTCACGCATTGCAGCGCGCCCTTGACCATCATGTCCAGTTCATCGAGGTCTTCCTCGAACTCGTTGCGCAACGCCTCGTCGTCCAGCAGTTCGGAGCGCAGCTTGAGCCGCGTGATCGGCGTGCGAAGGTCGTGCGAGATGGAGATGAACAGCCGCTCACGGTCTTCGATGTAGCGCTGGATGCGTTCGCGCATGGCGCTGAAGGCGCGTGCGGTGTTGATGAATTCACGGCTGCCCGTTTCCGGCAGCGGCGGCGCGCGGTCGTCCTGGCCTTGGCCGAAGGCGGCGGCGGCATCGGACAAGGCGGCCAGCGGACGCGTGATCCAGCGCACCACCAACAGGCAAAGCAGCAGCACCACCGCCAGCGAGAGACCTTGCAGCGCGAGCCGATCCCACGCCAGCGGATCGTTACTGCTCAAGAAGTACGGGTTGGGCATCAACGCGGCCATGTACAGCCAGTTGCCAGGCTCGATCTCTGTCTGGATCACCAGGATGGGCGCGGGGTCCGGCTGCAGCAGCAGGATGTGCTGGACCCAGGCGTCCGGCAGGTCGCTCAGGTGGACGCCGTCTTCCGACACCACCAGCTGGTCCGGCCAGGCGAAGGCCAGGTGGAAGCTGGGCGAATGCGGCAGGTCGGACTTTAGCGTGGCGCCGACCGTCGCCAGCACGCTGCTGGCCAACGGATGTTCGGCGATCTGCTGGACCGGCACGTAGGCGTGATTGAGGTTGACGAAGAAGCGCGTGCCGCCCATCTCGCGCAGTTGCTGGATCAGCAGCAGGCGGTAGTTCGGCGGCAGGCTGCGGAAGAAGCGGATCGCGCCGGACGCTCCATGCGCCATGTACTGCGACGCCGATTGCGCCTCCACCTGCGCCTTGGCGCGCAACTGGCTGGCCCAGATCACGCTGGCCGCCAGCTGCGTCACCAGCAGGCCGGCGGCCATCACCAGCATCAAGCGTCCCAGCAGGGATTGCGGCCAGATGCGGCGCAGCCGCTCCAACGCAGTCTTACGCATGCGAGACGCTGACGTCCGCCGAGAACACATAGCCGGCGCCGCGCACGGTCTTGATCAATGCGGGCTGTTTACCGTCGTCGTTGAGGCGCAGGCGCAGGCGGCTGATCTGCACGTCCAGCGAGCGGTCCAGCGGGCCGGCGTCGCGGCCTCGCGTTTCTTCGCACAGCACGCTGCGGTCCAGGATCACGCCTGGATGTTCGACAAAATACTTCAGCAGCTGGAAGTCCAGCCCCGTCAGCGCGACCACGGCGCCGGCGTTGTCGAGCACCTTGCGCTCCATCAGGTCCAACGTGAATCCGACGAAGCGGTAGTAGCGCGCCGACGGCGTCTCCAGCGCGGTGCGGCGCAGGATGGCCTTGATGCGGGCCAGCAGCTCGCGCGGGCTGTATGGCTTGGCGATGTAATCGTCGGCGCCGAGTTCCAGGCCGACGATGCGGTCGGTCTCGTCGGAGCTGGCCGTCAGCATGATGATGGGGACATTCGAACGCTGGCGCACCTGCTTGCACAGCGCGAAGCCGTCGGTATCGGGCAGCATCACGTCCAGGATCACCAGCGACAGCTGCTCGGAATGCGCGTGCAGCTCGGCCAGGAAGCTCTCGCCGTTGTGCGACAGGATCACCTCGTACTGGTTTTTCTCCAGGTAGGTCTTGAGCAGGACGCGGGTCTTTTGGTCATCGTCTACGATCAGTATCTTGCGCACCGGGTGCTCCTTGGCTTCTGAGGTTAAACAGTCGGAACAACGCGCCCAGGCGGCGCTGCGCCTCGGCGGGCGTGGCCCTGTCGTCTAGAAAATAACGGTGGATTTCGGCGATGATGGCGTCGCGGCTGGCTTCATCGGTGGCCATGCGGTGCACCAGGCTGGGAGCCTGCACCGCCGCGCCCTGCGCGAAGGTGGTCCACGAGGCGCGCGCGCAGCTGTCCATTTTCGACAGGTCGGCGTCGCGCCGCACCGGCACCGCGCCCTTGAGCGTGTTGAACTCCGCCTGCACTTGCGGCGACACCAGCAGCCGCGCCATCTTTTCCTGCGATTGCATGTGGCGGTAATCGCCCGCGAACATGGTCAGCGTGTCGACGCTGTACAGGTGGTACTTGCCGGTGCCGGGCGCGGTGCCGCAGGCGTAGTCCTCGTCCAGCGCCATGCCGCGTTCGGCCAGCTCCGGCTTGGCCCAGTCCCCCATGATCATCATCGCCGCCTCGCGCCGCGCGAACTGGCGCACTACTTCCGGCCATGGACGCTCGTCCAGCTGGCCGCTGATCCAGCCTTTGACGACGCGCAGCCGCTCCAGCGCCTCGGCGGTGCGGCGGTCGGCGGCGGCGGCCGGATTGCGGCGCACGAACAGCTCGCGGTAGAACTCTGGCCCGCTCTCGGCCAGCACCAGGTTCTCGAACAACGCGGCCACCTGCCAGGATTCGCTGCTCTGCGCCAGCGGCATGATGCCGGCGGCCTTGAACTTGAGCGCGGCGTTCTGGAACTCGTCCCACGTTTGTGGCGGCGACAGTTTGAGCTGCGCGAACAGCGCGCGGTTGTAGTACAGCGTATTGACGCGGTGGATGCCCAGAGGCGCGGCGACGACGTGCTTGCGGTGCTGGATCAGCGCCTGGATGGTTGGGAACAGAAAGCCGTTCCAGTTGCCGGCGCTGGCGACGTTGTCGATCTCCAGCAGCAGGCCCAGTTCCGCCCACTCCGCGACGGAGACGCCGATGATCTGCGTGACTTCCGGCGCGTCGCCGGCCAGCACACGGCTCTTGAGCACCTTGCCTGCGCCGAGGCCCGCGCCGCCGGGGATCGCGGCGTCCTTCCATTCGAGGCCCTCATCGGCCATGCGCGCGGCCAGCGCGTTGGCGGCTTTGCGCTCGCTGCTGGATGTCCACCAGTGCAGCACCTGCAGCGTGTTGAGGGACGCGGCAGGCGCGCTGGCGCCGGCGGGACCGGACTGCGGCTGTTGCGCGGCATGGGCAATACTCAGCGCGCCGCAGTTGAAGGCGCAGGCTGCGGCCAGCAGGCCGAAGTACCAGGCCCGCGCAGGCGGCAGACGGCGTGCGGTCGAACGAAAGCGTAACCAGTCGAACCTCGGCAAGGCCACTTTTTCTATCGACGCTATCACTCGTTATCCCGAACTAAACAGTGCCACGATTATAACGGAGAAGATAGCCGCCGGGACTAATTGGTATGCCCGGCGTGCACGCAGTCCGTTCAAGGGTTGTCGATGCGCGACACCTTGCCCATCCTGCCGTTGCGGTCGAAAGCCGCCACTTTGATCTGGCCCTTGTCCGATATCGGCCCGCTCACTGGTTTGCTATTGGTATTCGGCTCGCTGCCGTCGCTGGTGTAGCGCATGTCGATGCCCGGCAGGACGTGGTTGACCAGCACCTTGCCGCCGTCCAGCATCAATCCCGGCGGCGCGATACGGTAATCGACGCCGGCGTGTTCCAGGTCGAGGCGCGGCAGCAGGCGCTGGCTCAGCGTGTTGACGAAGCCGGACCACGCGGTGCGGTGCAGCGCGGCGGCTTTGGCGGCGTCAGTCTCGGTCGCCCAGGCGGGATCGGGCGCCCAGGAGCGCTCGGCCATCGCCAGCAGGCGTGGCATGACGAGGTAGTCGATGCGCTCGGGCGTGCGCACGGTTTCGGTGAACAGCGTCGCTTCCAGCCCGCGTATGCGGCGCTTACCGTAGTCGGTCAGCCGGTCCTTGCCGACCAGCGGCGGATTGGCGTTCTTCAGGTAGTCCAGTGGGATGAAGTCGTAGACGGTATCGAGTTCGACATAGTCGCCCCAGTTCACGCCCGGTTCGTCGGGATTGGCGTTGTAGGCCATGTCCATGTACATCTTGGTCACGGGGGCCAGAACGATGTCGTAGCCGGCGTTGGCCAGGCGGTAGGCGAAGTCCTCGGCGCCTTCGGTGTTGTTCCAGACGTAGGCGCTGAAGCCGCGCTGCGTGAAGTGCGGGTTCGGTATCAGCTTGTGCTCACCATTCAGCTTGGTGCCGCGTGCCGCCAGCTCTTCCCAGCCGGAGGCGTACAGGCCACGCTTGCGCAGGATGGCGTCGACGCGGTCGTAGAAGTAGTCCCACAGTTCGGCGGTGGTCTCCAGTTTTTTCTTCTGCATGACCGCGCGGCTGGCTGGCGACTGCTCCCATGCGCCGGCAGGCAGCTCGTCGCCGCCGACATGGATGGTGTGCAGCGGCACGCCGGCCTCCTTGTACATGTCTGCGACCTGTCCGATGACGTGGTCGATGAAGGTGAAGCTGGATTCCAGGCCGGGGTTGATCACATGGTCGTTGTACAGCTGCGCCGATTTGTAGACCGATTTGTCGGCCAGGTCGTTGAGCAGGTATTTGTCGGCGTCGGCTTTACCTGCGGCTTTCAGGCGGTGGTAGCGTGCTTCCATCGCCTTGACGGCAGCGCGGGCGTGGCCTGGCATCTCGATCTCGGGGATCACTTCGATGTGGCGCGCGGCGGCGTAGCGCAGGATTTCGATGTAGTCGGCGCGGGTGTAGTAGCCGCTGCCGCTGGCGTCGGCCGGATCGGGGCCGGAGCCGTAGGCCGGTTGCAGGCGCACGCCAGGCTTGGCGCTGTGGCCGCGCACCGCGCCGATGCTGGTCAGTTCCGGCAGGCCGGCGATCTCCAGGCGCCAGCCTTCGTCTTCGGTCAGGTGGAAGTGGAATTTATTGAGCTTGTAGCGCGCCATCAGGTCCAGCAGCTTGAACACGGTCTGCTTGGTGTGGAAGTTGCGGCCCACGTCCAGCTGGAAGCCGCGATATTCGAAGCGCGGCGCGTCGGTGATGGTCAGTTCCGGCAGGTCGATGCTGGCGGCGCCCGGTAGCGGAAGCAGGTCGCGCAGCGATTGCAGGCCGTACGCCACGCCGGCGGGGCTGTTGCCGACAATGTCGATGCCGCTGCCGGCTTTGATGGTCAGCGTGTAGGCTTCCGGCGAAGTCGATCCGGCGACCGCGCCCACGCGCAAACGCAGCGCGGGCGAGCCGGAGCCGCCAGTGCCACCTGAGCCGGCCGAGCCACCTGCGCTGCCTGAGCCACTTGCTCCGCGCGCGACGCCTGCGCCACCATCAGCGCCAGCGGGCAGGTTGGCTGGGAACAGCGAACGCGCAAACGCCGCCTCGGTCTTCAGCGCGGCCGGTGCGACGATGGCTGGCAGCGCGGCCAGTCGCAGCCTGCCGGCGCCCGCCTGCAGATGCTGCGGCGTCGGGAATACCGGCGGCAGCGCGGTTGCCGGCATCCAGTCGGCGTTGGCGTTGCGGCGGTATGTGTCCTGCACGGTGACGACCGGCTTGGCGCCGCTGCTGCCCTTGTCCAGCTGCTCCGGGCGAGTGACCGGCAGCAGCTCGTAATCCGCGATAGCCTGGCCAACGTCCGGCGCGGCGTCATAAACAAGGTAAGGCCCGATCGGCGCCTTGGCCAGCTTGATCACCAGGTCTGGATGGTAGTAAGGGATGTTCAGCGTCTGCCCTGCAGGCACGCCCGCAAATCCGGGCATTGGCCGAATACGGAACAGATTGCCGGCGACCTGCTCCAGCACCAGGTTACCTTCCAGCGGTCCCGTCGCAACGCCGTCCATGACGTTGAAGTACAGCGTCCAGCCCTTGGGCGGCAAAGGCTGCTGGCCAAGATTGGTGAGGATCAGGCGCGCATGCGTGCCGCCGCCCGGCGCTTCTGGCGTGAACACATTGCGCACCAGCTCCCAGCGCAAGCGGATCTGCGCGCCGTTGACAACGCCGGCCAACGCGCCCTGCCCGGCCATCGCCTTAGCCACCGGCGCCGCCTTCGCTCCCGATGCAGCCTTGCCCTCAGGCGCCACGCCGGCGGCAGCGGCCACGCCAACGACCGCACCTCCGGCCATCGACGCCATCAGCCACGAGGCCAAAACGAAACCACTGTACTTGATCTGCTTACGCATTCGATTCCTCTTCTTTTACCAGGTGGCGCCGAAGCGGATGCCGTAGACGCGCGGATCATTGTAGGACGCCGTAACGTAGCCTGGATCGACCACGCTTGCATAGTTCTTCGCCAGCGTCTGGCCCCAGTTTTTCACATACGCCTCCAGATGCCATTTGCCGCTCGGCGAAACCAGCTTGACCGCCGCATCGACCGTCGTGTAAGCCTTCTGCGCGTCGGAGATGTGTGGATTATCCAGATTCCGCAGCGAGAAGTACATCTTGTCCTGCCAACGCGCCGAGATCCATGGCGTGAGCGTGTACTCGCCGATCGCGAAGTCCTGCGAGGCGCTCAGGTTCAGCGTGTTCGCCGGCGCATACGGCAGGCGGTTGCCCGCGATATTCAGCGGGAATTTGCCGGCGAACAGAGGGTCCGTTCCTTCATACGCCATGCATGGCGGCGCACCGTACTTGTCGCGGATGTTGCAGCTGATCGAGCTATCCTCGCTGTAGGTCGGATACGACTTGATGACCGCCTTCAGATGCGAGTACGAATAGCCGATGTGCGAACCTGGCCAGGGCTTGTATTCGCCCTCGATCTCCAGGCCGGAGATATTCGCCTGCGCCGCGTTCTGCGTGCCGTAAATGACCACGCTATCGCAGTATGGATTGGTGGCGGTGCACGGTATCTTAGGAATGATCTTGCCGACCGTGACACCACCGGTCAGCTGCATGTCCTTGTAGCGGCTGTAGAACGCGGTGGCCGAGAAGGTCAGCTTGTTGTTCAGCAGGCGGCCCTTGTAACCCAGCTCGAAGTTGGTCAGCGTCTCGGGGTTCCACGGCATGTTGGTGTAGTGCGGTCCCGGCGTCAAGCCTGCGCAATTGCCATTCAGGCCGGTACGGCAGATGTCCTCCTTGTCGCTGAAACCACCGGCCTTGTAGCCGGTTGACAGCGAGGTGTAAACCAGGTCGCGCGGCGTCAACTGACGGCTCAGGCCCAGGCGCCAGGTGAACTTCTTCCATGCGTCCGAATCGTCGCTGATCACCGGATGGATCGACGAATCGAAACCACCGGCGCCGTAGTAGCCGCCCATGCCCGGTTTCAGATGCGAGCTGTTAAACGGCGTGAAGCCCGGCGTACCCGGCGTGCCAGGGTTGAACAGTCCCTTGAAGTAGATCGCAGGATCGTCCGAGAACGCCGTGTCCCAATACTGGCCGCCGACGTCCTTGCGGGTGTCGCGCGTCATGCGGCCGCCGACGGTCAGGTTCCAGGTCGGCGCGAACTCCCAATCCGCCTGCGCGAAGATGGCCTTGGAATCGGACTGGCGATCGGCCTGGTGATAGAAGTAGGACTCGGCCGGGAAGCCATACGTCCCCCACGACGCGCCCAGGTAATCCTGCGCGTAGTCGATGCTGTTCTTCTCGTGCATCCAGAACAGGCCCGCCACGTAACGCAAGCGGTCGTACTTGCCGCGCAGTTGCAGCTCGTGGACTGTGGAGACGTATTTCGACGCCGTGGTGTAAGTCGCGTAGTCGTTGAACGGCGACGTTCCGGGACGCGTAGCCAGCTCGCTTTCGATAGGCTGGTAACCGCTGTCGCTGTCCTGGAGCTCGCGCCGCTTCTGGCTCGACCACGAGGCGTTGTATTCAATGGTGGTGGATGGATTCAAATCCCAAACCAGGCCGCTGCGCACGGTGTCGATGGTCATGTCCATCACGCCGGGCACGTTGACCTTCACATCCCACTGGCCGCCGGTGCAGGCATATGGCGTGCCGGCAGCCTGTTCGCAATCCTTGATCGGCAAGTCGCCGGCACCGTTGTTCTGGTACTTCTCGTAGGTCAGGCGCCAGTCCAGGTCCGGCCGGATCTTCCACCGAGCCTGCAGGCGCGCCGCGTATTCGTCCTTGTTGGTGTAGTACTTGTCGGCGCCGACCTTCTTGTTGAAGCGCTGGTCCACGTCGGGAATGATGTTACCAGCCGCGTCCCGCGAGGGCACGATGCCCAGCGCCGGGAAGTCCGCGGCGTAGAAGTCCTGCTGCTGGTTGATATAGCCGTCACGCTTGATCTTCATCGCTGTGACGCGCAGCGCGAAATTGTCGCTGACCGGGATGTTCTGCACCGCCGATATCTGGCGTCCGCGATAAGTGCCGACGTCCGCCTCGGCGGTGCCATAGCTGCTGCCGAATTCCGGCTTTGCCGGGATGATGTTGATGCTGCCGCCGGTCGAGTTACGGCCGAACAGCGTGCCCTGCGGACCACGCAGCACCTCGACCTGGTCCAGGTCGAACATCAGCGCCAGCGCCGCTTGGGGGCGCGGCTGATACAAGCCCGCCACGTGCAGGCCGACCGCCGGGTTGCCGATCTCCGTGAAGTCGGAACTGCTCACGCCACGGATGGCGATCTGCACGCCGCCGCTGCCGTCGTTCGATGTCCCCAATTGCAGGTTGGGGATCTGGCCGCTCAAGCCGCGCACGTCGGTGATGCCGTCGCGGCTCAGCGCTTCCTGCGTTACCGCCGTTACCGCCACCGGCGTCTTGAGCAGCGACGTGGAATGGCGCGTCGCCGTCACCTTGACCTCCGCCACCTGGTCCTTGGTGGCGATGGCCGAAGCATCGGCCTCCTGTTGCTGGGCGCCCGCCGCGCCGGCCATGACAGCACAAGCGCTGCCGATGGCGAGACTCATTAACTTTTTCTTGGCACTCTGATGCGACATCATTGCTCTCCCGGTCAAATCGTTATTTGTCCCGCCATCGGCGCGACGGCGCGTCCAGCTTTTTTAGAACTTGGCTTTCAAGCCAACGCTGTAACGCGCGCCGTTTTCGTACACGCCCACCGGCAGGCCGTCGGTGGTGTTGGTGCGGATGACTTCATTGGTGATGTTCACCGCCGTGAGATAAAGGCTGATCTTCGGCGTGATATCCCAGCTGGCCGACGCATCCCACTGGCCGTACGCGCTGGTCACATCCTGGCCGCCTTCATCCAGCGCGCCGTAGGCCTTGGAGCGGTAGTTGTACGACAGCCGCGCGCTGTAGCCGTTCTTCTCGAAGAAGCCGGTGATGTTGGCTTGGTTGCGCGAGTTGCCCACCACGTTCAGCTTCACGCCACCCGCATTGGCGCCGGTCTTGGCGTCGGTATAGGTGTAGTTGACGATGGCGCCGAAGCCGCTGCTGAACGCCTGCTGCCACTGCAGTTCCAGGCCGTTGACCGTTTCGCCGTTGTTGGCGTTGTACGGACGGCTGACCGGACGCATCACGCCCGCCACGTTTTCCTGAGTCGTTTGCGTGTAGATGAAGGTGTCGAGCTTCTTCGCAAACAGCGTGGCAGACAGCAGCGACGCATCGGCGTAGTACCACTCCGCGCCGATCTCCGCCTGGTTGGCGTGGTAAGGCTTGAGCAGCGGATTGCCGGAGGTGGCGGCGTTGGTGGTGCCGCTGACTTCCGTACTGGCGCTCAAATCGCTGTAGGTGTTACGCGCCATCACACGCGCCACGGCGCCACGCACCAGCAGGTCCTTGTTGACGGTGTAGACCGCGTTCAGGTTGGGCAGCACGTCGGTGTAGCTGCGGCTGACATTGGCCAGCGTGTAGTTGCCCGAGCCGGTCAAGTCCTGGTACGCCTCGGAGGTCTGGTCGGTCTTGACGATGCGCGCGCCGAAATCGCCACGCCATCCGCCGGTGGCGAAGTCCGCACGGGCATAGGTCGCGTAGATCTTTTCCTTGATCTTGTAGTACTCGCCCTTCGCTTCCGCGTAGACCATGCCCTTGTCGTACATCGGGAAGCCCTTGGAGTAGGCCAGGCCGTCGTCCACCCACGCATACTGCGTCAGCGAACCTGGATTGGCGGCCTTTTGGCTCAACAGCGGCGAGGCGCCAGTCGACAGGTCGGCCAGCGAGAACGACTGCCAGCCAGGATTGCCAGGGCCGTCGGTGCCGATGATGCGATGGTTCTGCACCGTGGTGTCGCGGAACTTGGCGCCGACCTTGACCGACTTGAAGAAGCCGTTGTTGAGGTCCAGCGTCAGGTCGCCTTGCGCGTAGTTCTCCTTGGTCTCCATGCGGCGGATCCAGTCGCGCGAACTTTGCAGCGTCAACTTGCTCGGGTCGAGCGGGTTGATGTCCTGGTACTTGACCTCATAGGTGTCCGGCGCGATATTGAAGGTGGTGCGGGTATTCCCGACGAACCAGAAGTTGCGGTCATGGTCGCTGCCGCCGGAGCCCTTGGTGGTACCTGCCTGGCCGTGGAATTTCCAGTTGTCGGCGTCGTAGGTGCCCTCCAGGTCCAGCACTTCCGACTTGACATAGGACTGGCGGAAGATAGGCTCGAACGACACGCCGCCCGTCGGGCCTACCGTGCCGCCGACCAGCGCCTTGGTGCCGTCGGAGGTGGTGATGAACTTCGGATTGGTGACGGCGATATTACCCTTCGCATCCGCCAGGCCACCCGCTTCCCACAGGTAGTTCTGGTTGCTGTTGTCCATGCTCATATCCGAGTTCATGTAGTTCAGCGAGATGTCGGAGTTCGCGTTCGGGCGAGCCTGCAGGGTGATGTCGCCGGTGGTGCGCTTGCGGTCCTGGCGGAAGATGGCCGAGCCGCCGCCCCACGACGCGTATGCGCCCGGCGTGACGGCGCCGTTCTGGTCGACGATGTTGTACTTGGTCGAGTCGGTGAAGTTTTCCAGGCCGTCGCGGCGCATGGTGCGCTGCTGGCGGCTGATGGCGACCAGCGCGCCGAAGGTCTTCTGCTCGTTGGTCCAGCTCAGCAGGCCGGAGAGCTGCGGATCGGTTTTCTTCGGCAGCTTGCTGTAGGTCTCCTCAACCGACACCTGAGCCACCAGCGGCTTCAGTTGGAACGGCTTGCGGGTCTTGACGATAACCAGGCCGCCGATGCTGCCCTCGTCCAGATCCGCCGACGGGCTTTTGTACACGTCGATGCTGCCCACCAGCTCCGACGCCAGGATGTCGTAGTTGAAGCCACGGCTTTGCGAATCGTTCTTCCACCAGTAGCCGGAGGCGACGGCCTGGCCGTTCAACTGCGTCAGGTTAAGGTTCTTGTCGGTGCCGCGCACGAAGATGTCGCGGCCCTCGCCCCAGGTGCGGTCCACGGAGATGCCCGGCACGCGCTGCAGCGAATCGGCCACATTCTTGTCCGGGAACTTGCCCACTTCCTCGGCGGTGACGGTGTCGATCACGTTGCCGGAGTCGCGCTTCTCTGCCAGGTTGCGCTTGAGGCGTTCGCGGATGCCGCGCACTTCGACGGTCGCGGTTTCGCCAGCCGGTACAACGTCGCTGGACTGTGCCGCTTCGGCCGTAGCCGGATCGGCCGCGTACAGTTGCGGCGCCAGGCCGCCGCTCAACGCCAGCGCGATCAGGTGAGGTAGTAGTTTTTTCTTAAATACCGGCTTAGTCATTCAATTCTCCTTGTGTGAAAAAGATGAACCGCATCGATATCAAACGCTGCGCATCATGCTGCGCGCGGCCGATACCATATTCCCCGGGCGTAGCCGCCGCAACGCCCGTCCCGCTTCGTCAAACACGTGGAAGGCGGTGCTGTCGGCCGAGAAGACGATGGACTGTCCAATCTCGACGTGGCGCTCACCGTCTCCGCGTATCACCACGTCTTCTGCACCTTCTCGACTGACGTAGATGTAATTGGCTTCACCCAGGTGTTCGACCACACTGACCTCGCCTTTGAAAACTTCCGAACCAGCCCGCGATTCGTTGATATGTTCGGCGCGCAGGCCGAGCGTGACCTTCATGCCGGTGCGCAGGCCGCTGCCGTCGACATGGGCGCGCACCGATTCGCCGCTGGGCAGCAGCACCAGCACGCCGCCGGCGCTTGCCTCGGCGACGGTGCCGGCCATCAGGTTCATCTTCGGCGAACCAATAAAGCTTGCGACGAACAGGTTGCATGGCTGCTGGTACAGGTCCAGCGGCGTGCCGGCCTGCTGGATATGCCCCTCGTGCATGACGACGATCTTGTCGCCCAGTGTCATCGCCTCGACCTGGTCGTGCGTGACGTAGACGATGGTGGCGTCCAGCTGTCGATGTAGCTTGGCGATCTCCAGGCGGGTCTGCACGCGCAGCGCGGCGTCCAGGTTGGACAGCGGCTCGTCGAACAGGAACAAACGCGGTTCGCGCACGATGGCGCGGCCGATGGCCACCCGCTGCCGCTGGCCGCCGGACAGTTCGCGCGGCAGGCGTTCCAGCAGATGCTCTATCTTCAACGTGGCGGCTGCGCGCGTGATGCGCTCCTTGATCGCCGCCTTGCCCTGCCCCGCCACCTTAAGGCCGAAGGCCATGTTCTGGTACACCGTCATGTGCGGATACAGCGCGTAGCTCTGGAACACCATGGCGATGCCGCGTTCCGCCGGCGGCAGGTGGTTGACCACCTCGTCGCCGATGGACATGCTGCCGCCGGTGATGCTCTCCAGGCCGCACAACATCCGCAGCAGCGTCGATTTGCCGCAGCCGGAAGGGCCGACCAGCACCACGAACTCACCGTGCGCGATATCCAGGTCGATGCCGGCCAGGACATCGGTCTTGCCATCGTAGGATTTACGCAGCTGCTTCAGGCTGACACTTGCCATTACATTCCTCTTTCTGTTGTTGGGTTACTTGACCGCGCCGGCCGTCAGGCCACGGATCAATTGACGCGAAAAGACCGCGTACAAAATCAGCATCGGAATCACCGCCAGCGACAGCGCCGCCAGCACGGAATTCCAGTCGGTGACGTATTGGCCGATGAACTGCTGCACTCCCAGCGTGACGGTCTTGGTACGGTCGGACGGCGCCAGGATCAGCGGGAACCACAGATCGTTCCAGGCCGGGATCATGGTGAACACCGCCACCGTCGCAATCGCCGGCCGTATCAGCGGCAGGATCACCTGGAAGAAGATGCGCACCTCGCCGACGCCGTCGCAGCGCGCCGCGTCCTTCAGCTCCGACGGCACCTGGCGCATGAATTCGGACAGGATCATGATCGCCAGCGGCAGGCCCTGCGCCGTGTACACCAGGATCAGCGCCGACAGCGTGTTGACCAGGTCCAGCTTGACCATCAGCTCCAGGATCGACACCGTGCCGAGGCGGATCGGGATCATGATGCCGAGGGCGAGGAACAGCGTCAGCATCCGGTTGCCCATGAAGCTGTACTCCGACAGCGCCCACGCGGCCATCGCGCCGAACAGCACGATGCACAGCAGCGCCGCCAGCGTCACGTAAAGGCTGTTGCCGAAGTAGAGCAGGAAGTTGGTGCTGGCCAGGACCTTCTGGAAGCCGATGAAGGTCAGCGATTCCATCGTCGGCAGCGCCAGCGGATCGTCGAAGATGGCGGCGCGGGTCTTGACCGAATTAATCAGGATCAGCGCGATCGGGAACAGCGCCAGCACGGTGTAGGCGATCAGCGTGGCGTGCACCATCAGGCGGCCCAGGTCGAAGCGGCTGGCCAGCGGCGCGGTCGGGTTCATGGCGATAGCGGTCATGGCGCGGCCCTCACAGTGCAAAGCGGGTCAGCCTGCGCTGGACGCCGACAAAATAAATACCCACGCCGGCCAGGATCACCAGGAACATCAGCGTGGCGACAGCGGAACCGAGATAGGCGTTGCCCACCTGCGCCTGATAGCCGAAGAAGGTGCGGTAGAACAGCGTGCCCAGGATATCGGTCGAATAATTCGGCCCGGCCAGCGCGCCCTTGATCGAATAGATCAGGTCAAAGGCGTTGAAGTTGGCGACGAAGGTCAGTATCGTCACAAGGCCCAGCGTCGGGTAGATCAGCGGCAGCTTGATCTGCCAGAAGATGCGCAGCGCGCCGGCGCCCTCCACGTGGGCCGCTTCGACAATCTCCTCCGGCACCGCCAGCAGCGCGGCGTAGATCAGCATCATCGGCATGCCGATGTACTGCCACACGGAGATCATCGACAGCGTGGCCAGCGCGGTTTCCTCCTGCCCCATCCACGGCGCGAACCAGTCGGCCAGGCCGGCAAAGCCCATCAGCTTTTCGCCCACACCCCACAGCGGCGACAGGATCAGCTGCCAGATAAAGCCGATGATCACCACCGAAAGCAGCGTCGGCAAAAAGATCAGCGTGCGGTAGGTACGGGCGCCGCGCAGGCCTTTTAAACTAAACAAGGTCGCCAGCAGCAGGCCGATGGGGTTCTGCAGCAGCATATGAATGCAGAAGAACTTGGCGTTGTTGGCCATCGCATTCCAGAAGCCCGCCGACCAGTCGGGATCGAGCAGGATGGTGCGGAAGTTCTCCAGGCCGACGAAGGCCGCCTTGCCGCTGTCGTCGGCGCTGAAGAAGCCCTGCGCCAGCGTCTGCACCAGCGGCAGTGCGCTAAACAGGGAGTAGACGATCACCGCCGGCGCCAGGAACATCAGCAACTGCCAGGGCCGCACCGTATTAACCGCATGTTTCAAGTAAGCCTCCAGAATTCGGGCAAAAAAGAGCCGGCGCCGCGCCCGGCGCCGGCCAAAGGAATCACACAATCAGGGGAGGGATTGGTGTGATACTACTTTTGCTGTGGCTTGTACCACTTCGCAAAACCGTTTTGAAGCTTTGCCGCTGCGTCCTTGGGCGCCAGCTTGCCGTTCAATACCTGGGCGTTGACGTTCCAAAGTTCGCTCTCCATGCTGGGCTGCCCGCGGTTCAGCACCTGCGCGTTGAAGCGGATGGTGGAGGCGCAGCTGCCGCGCCATTCCGCCATCTGCTTGGCCACCGGATCACGCACCGAGATCAAATGGTTCGACAGCGAGAAGAAGCCGGTCACGCGGTTGGTGTAGATGTCCGCGAACTCCTGCGAGCCCACCCAAGCCAGGAATTTGTAGGCGTCCTCCTTGTTGCGGGACTTCTTGTTAATGCCGATGCCGATGTCCATGTGGTCGGAGATGAAGCACGGGTCGCCCGCCTTGCGCACCGGCGGCGGGAACGCGCCCAGCTCCAGACCCGGCGTCTGGGCGAAGTACGAGATGTCCCAAGAGCCGGTCGGATAAATCGCCGCGCGGCCCAGCGCGAACTGGTTCTGGCTGTCGCCGTAGGTCTGCGCGCTGGCGCCCTTGCCCAGGTAAGTGCCCATCCGCTGCTCGAACTGCAGCGCCTCCACGAACGGCGCGTCGGTCAGCTTGGCTTTGCCGGCGATCAGCGCCTTGCGCCCTTCCTCGCCGCGCCAGAAATTGGGGCCGATATTGGTATAAACCATTTGGCTCGATTCCCACTGGTCGGCCGTGCCCAGCGCCAGCGGCGACACGCCGCCCTTCTTCAGCGCCTCCAGCACGGCGAAGAATTCATCCACCGTCTTGGGCGGCTGCAGCTTCAACTTCTTGAAGATCTTCTTGTTGTACAAAAATCCGTGGATCACCGAGGCCACCGGCATGCAGAAGGTGTCCTTGCCGTCGTCGGTCTGCCAGGCCACCGTGGACGTCGCGGGGAAGTTCTGCATGCCCGGCTTGCCGTCCAGCTTATCCAGGTGGCCCTTCTTGTACAGCGACAGCGACACGTCGAACGGCCGGCAGGCGATCAGGTCGCCCGCCGTGCCTCCGGCCAAGCGCGCGGCCAGGCTGGAGTCGTATTCGGTCGGCGCGGTCGGCGCGAACTTGACCTCGATGCCGGGATTGTTTTTTTCGAAGGCCGGCAGCAGCACTTTTTCCCACAACGTCTTGTCGTCGACGCGCCAACTTTCGATCACCAGCGTGCCGGCCTGGGCGGCCTGGGCGGAGAACATGGCGATCAACAGGGCGTGGCGAACAATCCGGCGTACTTGCATATTTGAATCCTTTGCATGGCTTTATTTACAACGATGAATTTATTCTAGCATCGGCTTTTCTGTGACAGATGAGCAAGTTGCCCGGGAGAAGCAACAACCTAAGCCATTGAATTCATTGAGATTAGTTTCCGCGACCAGAAAGGGGGCGTTACGTTTCCTTACCGCCAAAGGGACGCGACAGGGGAAATGAGGAGGAACAGGGATAGCGTTCTGCAAGGATTCGCAAGGAAAACTTACAAAACTTAACAAAAAGTCCGGGCTGTTGTTGTTGCGAGACGGCAGATCACGTACCACGCCGCGTGTTTAGTAAAGGCAAATAAACTGCCACGCCTATTTTCGTTTCGTTTGACCGTCAACTTTTTGGAATGCAATACTGAATTGTCAGATTGCTACATTCCGGGTGCGGCCGCCTCGGGCCTTGGCGATTCACTGACCAAATTACAACAAGGAGATGAAATGCTTGAACCAACGAGAAGGACTCTCATGAGCCTGGCCGTAGCCAGCGCATGCGGCTTCATGACCATCGCAGCAAATGCACAGAATGATAGCGCTAACAACACTACCGGCGACACGCCACCCACCGCCGCGGCCACGGCGCCGGTGATCACCAATCCCGACCAGATTCCCGAAGTCAAAGTGACCGCGACCCGGTATTCGACTTCGCTGCTGCGTACCCCGCTCGCCGTCACCGCGCTGAGCCAGGACCAGCTGACCCGCAAAGGCGCTACCAGTCTGCGCGACTTGAGCGGCGAAATGCCCAACGTCGTCATCGAAAACACCGGCCTCGATTCGGCGGTGCAGATCACCATCCGCGGCATCACCTCGACCAACTTCACCGAGACCGGCGATCCGGCGGTCGGCTTCCACGTCGACGGCATGTACTCGCCACGGCCGCAGGGCGCGCAGGCGCTGATGTTCGACCTCGATCAGGTCGAGGTGCTGCGCGGCCCGCAAGGTACGCTGTTCGGCCGTAACTCCACCGGCGGCAGCATCAACGTCATCCCCGCCAAACCCGATTGGACCGGCAACTACGGCAAGGCCGATCTGGACCTCGGCAACTACAACAAGAAGCAGCTGTCGCTGGTGCAGAACGTCGTCGTCAACGACGCGCTGGCATTGCGCGCCACGTTCATGAAGGTCAAGCGCGACGGCTACGCCAACCAGTCCCGCGACGTGACCGAAGCGAACGCCCCGGCACTGGGCTGGGTCCCGAACGGCAAGCCGGACGTGGACCAGCGCTTCAACCGCCCGGTCGGTCCGAGCGAGTACTACACCAACCAGAACGAATGGGCCGGCCGCATCTCCGCGCTGCTGAAAGTGAACAAGGACGTCACCGCCAAGGCCTCGTATGAGGAGTTCCAGGATTCCAGCGCCGGCGGCGCCGCCTTCCGCGACTGCGACGCAGGCGCCGGCACGCGCTACGCCTGCACGGACCAGGGCAAGTGGGACATCAACGTCAACGTGCCGGGCCACATCGACATGAAGATCCGCACGCTGCGCACTGGCGTCAACTGGAACATCAACGACCACACCAACTTCGACTACACCTTCCAGGTGGCCGACCAGCGCCGCAGCGAAATCACCGATGACGACAAGGGCCTGCAGAACGCCGCGCCGTTCCAGGTCAACGGCCAGTATCCGAATATGGCCGGCGGTAACTGGGGCACGTGGCCGCTGACCGACTCCTACCACCGCACGCTCGATTCGCGCTACCTGTCGACCGTGCACGAGGCGCAGTTGAAGCAGCAGCTGGGGAACCTGCAATACGTGGGCGGTTTGTTCTGGATGCATGAACGGAACAACATCGACTACGAGATCACCAACACCATCCAGAAGCCGTACGGCGATGTCGGCAGCGTGCTGTATCACCAGCCTAACCGCCAAGTGGATGCGAAGGCCGCGTTTGCGCAGGCGGACTGGAAGTTCATTCCCACCTGGACCGCCACCGTCGGCGCCCGCTACAGCCTTGACAGCAAAGAGGACAAGGGCGGCGAAGTCTATGGCGCCAACTGGATCGGCGATCCGGCCTACTACAACGGCCTGTATTCGCAAGGCACACCAGGCACGCCGGGCTTCCACGTCCACGACGGCACCGACCTCACGCCGGGCATGGGCGGCAGCGTCGCGGCCTACCACCTGTATGGCGCACCGACTTCCAACGACCATAAGCAGGACTGGAAAAAGGTCACGTGGCGTCTCGGCCTGCAGAAGCAGCTGGACAACAACAAGATGGTCTACGCGTCGGTATCGACCGGCTACAAGGCCGGTGGCTTCGCCGACAAGACCGACAGCTGCAACTACCACAAGTGCGCGGACGGCAAACCTGGCGTGGTCACCTTCCTGCCTTACGAGCCGGAGACCGTGACCAACTATGAGCTGGGCTTCAAGGGCAAGTTCCTGGACAATACGCTGAGCCTTTCGGCCACCGCCTTCTTCATGAAGTACAAGGGCATGCAGCTGACCGGCACCTACTTCGTCAACCAGATCATCCCGGACAACGGCCTGCCCTGCCCGGCCGACCAGCCGAAGTGCGACGTGTATGAAACCTGGCGCACCATCAACGTCGGCAAGGTGAACATCCCCGGCCTGGAACTGGAGTGGGATTACAAGCCTTGGCGCGGTGGCCGTGTCGGCGGCGGTTTCGCCTACATCAACACCTCCGTCCACAACTTCAATTCCTACAGCGACGACTACCAGTGCGACGTGAGGACGGAGCTCGGCCTGCCCGCCTGCCCTGCGGTCTACAACGGTTCCGACAAGGCGCTGCTGGGCCGCCGCCTCGCCAACATCGAGGGCAACCACTTGCCGAATACGCCGAAGTATCAGTTCAACATCAACTTCTCGCAGGAGTTCGGCCTGGAGAACGGCTACAAGGTGATCCCGTATGTGAAGGTGAACTGGCGCGACAAGGCCTACTTCGACCTGCTCAATTCGGACTTCGCGCACATTGGCCGCAACCAGAAGGCCTATGCGATGGGTGATGCGTCGGTGCGGCTGGAAGCACCGGATGACAAATGGCACGCCGAGCTGTATGTCCGCAATATCTCGGACAGCCATGCGAAGACCAGCGGCGATTCAACCTACGGCGGCTTTATGAGAGCCACCTTCGTCGAGCCGCGCATGTTCGGTGTCCGCGTCGGCGGTAACTTCTAAGCTTTACTTCGGACCAGGTCCAGCCAGGCGCGCGCGGCGAACGAAAGATGTCCGCCGCGCCGCCAGGCCAGCATCAACTTCCAGTCGAGCGCCGGTTCCTCCAGCCTCACCACCGTGAACTGCGCGCGCGGCAGCGTGTCGCAGAACACTTTGGGCAGCAGCGTAATCCCCACGCCCAGCCGCACCAACGACGCCACGAATTCCCACTGTCCGCTACGGCCGCTGATGCGCGGCTTGAATCCCGCGCCCCGGCAGGCGTCTTCCACGATGTCGTTCAGCGCGAACGATTCGCCGTAGAAGATGAACGCGCTGTCGGCCAGTTCGCGCAGCGCCACGCGCCGCCGCCCATGCCATGCCGAATCGGCGGGCGCCAGCAGGCATAAGGGCGAACGGACCAGCTGCGAGCCTTCGAATTCCTGCCAGATGCCGGCGTTGGCGGGGTAATCGAGCATGGTGCCCATCTCCAGCGTGCCGTTGCGCAGGTCACGTTCGATCGACTGCGAGCCGCCTTCGAACAGTTTGAGTTCGATGTCAGGGTGGCGCCGGTGGTATGCCGCCAGCAGTGGCGCCAGCAGCGCGTGCGCGTGCTGCGTGACGCCCAGCCGCAGTTCGCCGCGCCGCAGCTGCTGCAAGTCCGCCAGCTCGACGCCCATCTCCTCGTGCATCGCCAGCAGTGCGCGGCCGCGCTGCAGCACCACGCCGCCGGCGTCGGTCAGCGTGAAGCGCTTGCCGACGCGCTCCAGCAACACCAGGTTCAGCGATTGCTCCAGCTGCTGCACCATCTTGCTGACGGTGGGCTGGGTCACGTGCAGCAGCTCGGCGGCGCGGCTGAAGCTCTGCTGCTCGACCACGGCGACAAAATAGCGCAGCGAACGGATGTCCATAATCTATTCCATATTCGAATGATTTTCATAATTTTAATTCATTTTCTCTTTTAACCGGCCGGGCCTAGAATGGACTCATGAAACGTCTTCTTTCCACCGTCTCGCAAGTGCTGTTGCTGATCGCCGCCTGGTATGGGGCCGACCGCGCCGCGAGCTGGCTCGGGCTGCCCTTCTCTGGCGGCATCGTCGGCCTGCTGGCGATGGTCGCGCTGCTGCTGGGCGGTGTTGTGCGCCCGGCCGCCGTCGAACATGGAGCGGATTGGCTGCTGTCGAATATGCTGCTGTTCTTTATTCCGCTGGTGGTCTCGGTGGTGCAGTTCACCGGCTTACTGAGGAGCGAAGGCCTGCGGCTGTTCGCCGCGATCGGCCTGGGTTTCATCGCCGTGCTGCTGGCGACCGCGTTCACCGTTGAATGGGTGTGCCGGCTGGATCGCGGCCGCCGCCTGCGGCGCTTGCGCGTGCAACGCAAAGGAGCACCCGCATGAAGCCCCTGCTGTTCCTGCTGCTGACGCTCGGCCTGTTCTATGCAAACCAGGCCCTGTACCGGCGCTACCGCTACTTCTGGCTCACGCCCGCCATCGCCACGTCCGCCATCCTGATCGCCGTGGTTGAGCTGTCGTCCACGCCGTTCTCGCAATACTTCGGCGATACGCGCTGGCTGCCTTGGCTGCTCGGTCCTGCGACGGTGGCCTTTGCGCTGCCGATCTACCAATACCGCGATCTGGTGAAGCAGCATTGGCTGGCGCTGGGCCTGGGCAGTTGTGCGGGCATCGCCGCCTCGGTGGGCAGTACGCTGCTGCTGGACCGCCTGCTTGGCCTGCACGGCAGCATGGCGCAAAGCCTGTTGGCGCGGTCGGTATCCACACCATTTGCGTTGGAGGCGACGCGCCATCTGGGAGGCTCGGCGCAGCTGACGGGGATATTCGTCATCATCACTGGATTGTTCGGCATCCTGCTGGGACAGGCGCTGCTTGGCCTGATGCCGCTGCGGATGCGCATCTCACGCGGCGCACCGTTCGGCGCGGCGGCGCATGGCTTCGGGCTGAGTACCGCGCGCCAGATAGGTCCGCAGGAAGGCGCCGTCGCCAGCCTAACCATGATTTTCAGCGGCATTCTGATGGTGCTGCTGGCGCCGTGGCTGGGGACCGTGCTTACCAGTGCATGATGGCGCGCATCTGCGGCAGCAGGTCGTTGGCGATGCTGGCGGTTTGTTCCCTGGTCGGATGGCCGTCGGTCGCGTCGCCGAGATAGGGCTGCGATGCGACGTAGTGCACGCGCTGGCCGCCGGTGCGGCGTACCGTCTCGTTCAGGTAGTCCACCAGCGCGGTTTTCTTTTCCCCCGTCTGCAAAGCGCCTTCGGTCAGAACGATCTGCGCTTGCGGGTGATCCCGCAGCAGCATCTGCACCAGCCGCACGTAGGCCTGCACATAAGGCTCGCGCTCCGGTATGCCGGGATTGACGTCGTTGTTGCCGATGGCGCTAATGATCAAGTCCGGCCGGTAGCCGCGCTGGTCCCACGGCACAGGATGCGCCTTGTCCGCAATCGCCAGTTGGTAGTAGTCGGCCAGATTCAGCTCATCGGTCTTGTTGTCCCAGGTGCGTACCAGACCACGTCCGCCGTAGCAGACCAGCTGCACTTGCGCGTGCAGCTGCCGCGCCATCAGCATGCCGTAGGATGCGCGGGCGTTCCACCATGACGGCCCCTTCTTCGCTCCCGGGACACGGTCGATGGCTTCGCCGCAGGTGACGGAATCGCCCAGCATCAGCAGCTTGCGATCAGGGAGCACCGGCGCCGGCTGCCACTGGCCGTCCGTCTCGAAACGCAGCAGAGCGGCGGTGCCATGCCAGGTTTCGGAGCGGTTGACAATTTCCACCTCATGCGCGCCAGCGCTGGCGCCCTCCACCAGCGTCAACGTCTGCCGGCCCGGCGCCAACCTGACTTTGCGTGCTTCGCCACGGTCGACGATCACGTCCAGATAGCTGTTGCCGCCGCTGGCTTCCACCTCGGCTTCCAGGCGTGAGCCTTGGAAGTTCAGGAAAAAGCTCACACCGGGATAGCCGAAGCGCACTGCGCCATCCTCGCGTATCTCGCTGCGGCCCATGCGCGCCACGTGCGGATCGGCTGCGGCTATCGGCTCGGCACCCATCAACTTGCGCAGGTCAGGCAGCATCGCGTCGGACCATATCTGGTAACCCTTGGCGGTTGGATGCAGGAAGTCCGCCATCACCTCGGGCGACATATCGCCATCCGGCTGCAGGAAGCGCGCGCCGTAGTCGTGGAAGAAGACATGGCGGCCGTCGTCCAGTTTGGCGATCATGCGGTTCAGCTCAATGACCTGGGCGCGTTTGGGGCTCTTGGCCGATTGGTCATACGGCAGCACGGCGTTCAGCAGCACGCGGGCATCCGGGTACAGCGTGCGCAGTTTTCCTAAGACCGCCTGTACGCCGTCGAACACCTCGGCCGGCGTGGCGCTGCAGTGGAAGAAGTTGTTCACGCCTATCGTCAGCACCACGACCTTGGGGTGCAGCTTGTCCGCGTGGCCGTTCTCCAGGCGCCACAGCACGTTGCCCGTGTGGTCGCCGCCGATGCCGAAGTTGGCCGGATGCCAGGCGCCGAAGGACTGGTCCCACACCGCCTTGTTCCAGCCTTCGGTGATCGAATCGCCGACGAACAGCAGGTCCACGCCGCCGGCATCGGCGATCGCAGTCTGGTCGTGGAACATCTGCTGCCAGCGCTGCACGGACATCCACGAATACTCCACCTTGCGGGGAACCGGTGTGGTGCCGCATGCGCTGCCGTCGCCCGTCAGGCCAGCCTCGCTGCCGATGGCCAGCGATTGCGGCGCCACGTTCCAGCCGCGCAGGTCCAGCCGCACGTCGCCCTGCCCTTTGAAGGCGACGGTGACGGTGCGCGCCTCGCCCGGCATCAGACCCAGATAGTTATCCGAGTAATAGACCGGCAAAATGCGCTCGCCAGTCGCGTTGAATAACGTCAGCTTGCCGCCCAGCGCGGGCGCGGCGTTGCGGTTGCTGAGCGTGACTTCCAATTTGCGCTCGCCGTCCGGCGCGGATTTTGCCCAGCGCGCGGACACGCCCAATTGCACGGCGGCCAGCTTGTTCAGCTCCTGCTGGTCGGCCGGCGTGGCGCTCGGCCAGTAGACGTTCTGCGACAGCTGGTTGCCGCCGGCGTCCTTCAGGCTCAGTTTCAGCACGATCAGCTTGTGCTGCGCCAGCAGAGAGCCAATGCCAACATCGATATTCTCCGACGTGGAGACGGCGGCAACCTGCACTGGCCGGTCGCCATGGCCGACCATCTTGCCATCCACCGTCCACGCGGACCACGATAACGTCGCGCCGTCCAGCGCGGTGGCGGGATTGTTCACCACCATCAGCTGATAATCCGGCAGGTTCATTTGCACGTGCACCGGCTCGGCCGCGCCCTTCACGCCGTAGTAAGCGCCATGCGTGTCGTAGTCGTGGCTCAGGATCTGCCACATGGTGCTGGGCCACGCCGGCTGCGTCATCCACAGCATGCGGCCACTGTTCTGGCGCCACAAGCCAGCGTTCATGCCCTCGAAGATGGCGCGGTGGCTCTCGTAGTTGAGCAGCTGCGCCTTGCGTTCGAAGTCCGCCAGCGAGGCCGGCGCGCCGTACTCGTTCGCCATCGCCGTCGTGAAGGACTTGATGCTGCCGTTGCCGTCCGGGTGCCAGTCGTGATAGCTGACGGTGTCGCCCAGCGGCCACTGGTCGGTGGCCGGCACCGCTGCCTGCAGCGCCTCCACCGTCGGGAAGGACGGCGTGCCCACCTCCACCGAGAAGCCCTTGGCGTGTTCGGTGAAATAGCTGGCCGGGGCCTGGTAGTTGTATGGGCCGCTGTTCTGCAGGTTGATGCGGTTGGAGCTGCCGGTGTACCAGCGCGTGCCGTCCAGTTGATAGATCATCGCCTCCAGCGCCTCGTTCAGCACCGGCTGCGGCACGCCCTCGTTACGGCCGAACCACAGCACCACCGACGGGTGGTTGCGATAGCGCTTGACCACGTCGCGCGCATTGTCGACGAACAGATTGACGTCCTGCGGCTCCAGGTTGTAGTCCTGGGTCGAGGCCCAGAAATCGTTCAGCACCATCAGGCCGTATTCGTCGGCCAGGTCGAAGAAGGCGTCCTCGGTGTTCTGCCCCACCCAGTTGCGGATGATGTTGACGTTGGCATCGCGGTGCAGGCGAAAGTATGGCTCCAGCCGTTCACGCTCGATGCGTTTGCGCCAGTCTTCCGTGCCCCAGTTGCCGCCGCGCGCCGCGATGCGCACACCATTGACCTTGATGACCAGGAAGGGGCTGAGCGTGGTTTCCTCCAACGGACGGATCGCCGCCGTGCCTTCAGCCTCGGGCCGCAAGCCGGTCGCCCAGTTATTGTCGGACAGTTTTTTGATCGCCTGATGGCGTGCATCGGTGATGCGCACACCCAGTTCGCGGCCCTTGGTGAAGTCCGCCTCCACGCGGCGCAGATGACCGCTTTGATCGACCAGCGACAGCTCGTACGTCACAGCGCGCACGCCGAAACGGCTGCTGCTCTGGTCCGACAGCTGCGCGCCTTGGAGCACTTCGAGCTTCAGGTCGTGCAGGTCCGGCGCACCGTAGCCATTCGGCCACCACAGCTTCGGATGCTGAAGCCTGAGCGCGGCGAAGTCGGCGCGCGTGAAACGCACGCTTTGCTCGCCCGGCGCCAGCGTCACGTTCTTGCTGACCAGGATAGGCTTCATGCCGCCGTCGCGCCGGCTGATGGTGGCGCGCACCGTCGCCCGCAGCGGCGCCCTGGACAGATTGGTGACGGTTGCCTCGATGCTGACGTCGGCCACGCTGTTGTCGGCTTTGGGCAGCGCGGTGATGACTTGCGCATCGCCGAGTTTGAGCTCCCGCGTGGCGCGCAGTTCGACGTCCTGCCAAAGGCCGGTGTTGCGGTCGCGGACGGACGGTATCCAGTCCCACCCTTCGGAGGCGATGAAGGTCGGACCATCCTGCGCCAGCGTGCCTCCATTCTCCCCCGCGCCTGCGGTCATCGATTCCTCTTGCGGCAAACCGGGGTGCGGTGGCGGCGAGACCTTGACGGCGACAACGTTCTGGCCCTTGAGCTTCAGGTAAGGGCTGATGTCGAAGGTGCCGCGCACGAAGGCTCCCTTCATGCCACCCAGCTTGCGGCCGTTGATCCACACCTCCGCCTCGTAGTTCACGCCCTTGAAAGTGACGAACAAGTGCTGCCCGGCCTTGAATGCTGCCGGCAGTTCGAACGGCGTGCGATACCAGTAATCCTGCTTGTTCAACGATTCGGGAATCGCCAGGTTGTTGAGGCCATAATCGGGATCGGGATAGACGCCACGGTCGACCAGCGTGGTCAGCACGGTGCCCGGCGTGGTGGTTTGATACCAGCCGGCGGCATCGAAACCGGACGACGATATCTGCGCGGGCGTCGCGCGCACCTGCGGCGCCGCCTGCAGCTTCCACGACTTGAGCGTCCACAGATTGGGCCCGCCCTGCGCCAGCGCCGGGCCGTTGTAGGCCGGCTTGGCTTTCGGCTCCTGCAACGGCGATCCCGATTTCGGCAGCGTCCAAGGATCCTGCGGCGCGGTCTGGCCATACATCTGGCGGACCTGGATGGGCCACGATGGACTGCCGGTCTCGAAATTGATCAGCGCTTCGCTGGGCTGGGCCGCGGCCGCAGCGCGGACCGCTTCCGCATCCAACACCGCGCTGCCGACCACGAAGCCTGCGATGCGCCCCGCGTACCCGGCGCCGGCCCGGCTGCGCGGCGCCAGCGATATCTGCGCAGCCGCCTTACCGTCGCCCGCCCGGGATGCCGGCAGCGCCACGTCGCGCTGAGCGACGGCGCTGCCGTTTGCGTACAGCGTCATCGCCCTGCCGTCATAGCTGGCCGCCAGGTGCACCCACTCGCCGGGCGCCAGTGCCAGCGGCGAAACCACTTCCACGCCATAGCCGCAGAAGCCGAACTTGCCGTCCACGCTGCACAGGAACCATCCGATGCCTGCCTGGGCGCCAGTCACGCCGGCCATCAGCGTGCGGCCGGGTACCGCTTCCGATGGCTTGAACCAGCCGCTCACGCTAAACGGCTGCGATTGCGCGGAAGTGAAGATTTCGCCCTGCGTCACCTTCTTCAGCAGGCCATCGCTGGCCGCCGGGAACTCCGCGTTGTAGGGTCCCCAATGGTCGCCCGCCTGGGCGCCGGTCCACGCCAGCACCGCCAACAACATCAACTTGCGATTCATCCGCGCACCTTCAGGCGTAACAGCAGCACGCTATGCGGCGCGAGTTTGCTTTCAAGCTTCTTGCTGGTGTCGCCGGATTTTCCGCTCCAGATTTCGGTCCAGTTGTAGACGGCCTTCTTGAAGTCCGCCTCGCGCTTGCTCAGGTCATCGCCGATGATGTGCTTCTTCCAGTCGTAGCTGATCGTCGCCACCTGTTCGCCGCGATTAAGCACCATCACCGCCCAGTCGCCACCGGCCAGCGGCCTGGCCCAGTATTCCAGCTGTGCGCCGTCCATATACTTCCAGGCCTGCACGCCCAGCTTGTCCTGGCTGATCGCAATTGCGTCCTTGTTGGCCAGGATGCGGCGCGTGGCCTCGGGCATGCTGCGCAAATCGTTCCCCATGATCAGCGGCGACGCCATCATCGCCCAGATGGCGAAGTGCGCGCGGTCCTCGTCCTCGCTCATGCCGTTGCCCACTTCGAGCATGTCCATATCGTTCCAATGCCCCGGTCCCGCGAACTTGCGCAAGCCCGCCTGCTTGTCGAGTATCCGCAGCACGCCGAACTGCGACCACGAGCCGTGATTGAACTCGCAGTCCCAGCATGGATAGATGTCGCCGGTGGTGCGCCAGGAGTGGCCGACGTCCGCCGCCCATTCCCACGGCTTATTGTCGCCCCATTCGCACATGCTGAACATCATCGGCCGGCCCGCGCTGCGGATCGCGTCGCGCATGGTGGTGTAGGCGCCCACTGCGCTCAGGCCCTTGCTGTCGCACCAGTCGTACTTGACGTAGTCTATGCCCCACGATGCGTAGGTGATCGCGTCCTGGTACTCGTGCCCACGGCTTCCGGGATGGCCGCCGCAGGTGGTCGCGCCCACGTCCGAATAGATGCCCAGCTTGAGCCCCTTGCTGTGCACATAGTCCGCCAGCGCCTTGATCCCCGACGGGAAGCGCTCCGCGTTGGGACGGATCACGCCGTCCTTGTCGCGCGTGCCGTGCCAGCAATCGTCAATGTTGACGTACTCGTAGCCAGCATCCTTCAGGCCCAGCTTGACCATCGCGTCGGCGGTGTCGCGTATCAGCTGCTCGTTGATATTGCAGGCGAAGGTGTTCCAGCTGTTCCAGCCCATTTGCGGCGTGGCGCCCAACCCCTCGAACTTCTGTGCGCTGGCGTTTGCGCAGACAACCATCGCCAACAAGACCAACAAGCGTTTCACAGGGCGGCTCCTCAGTGTTTGATGGTATGCAGACGGTCGGCGTACTCCTTGATCAGCAACAGCGAGCTGACGTCGGAATCGAACACCGAGTACAGGCCCTGCTCTTCCTGCGGCGGATCGCCGACGAAGTCATTCCCCGGTTTCCACCAGTAGTCCGCATTGGCCGCGCGGCCGGCGCCGCCCCATGCCCAGAAATTGAAGCCGGCGATCGGGTCGCCCTTGCTGGCGCGCTGGTAGACGATGTCGAACACTTCGCGGTAGAAGCGGTCGCGAATCTTGGTGGTGGCCTTGACGCTGAACGATGGGCCGTCGCGGTCCAGGCCAAACTCCTCCAGCACGATAGGCTTGCCCAGCTTCTTCGCCAGCTCGATGTGCGAGTTCAGATAGTCGCGGCTCTTGGCGATGGCGCCGTCCCAGCTGCCGGTCGGGTTTTTCGAATCGAACCAGCCCCAGTTCTTCGGCCACAGGTGATAGGTCAGGTAATCGATGTTGTGGGTGCGGTGGGCATCCAGGTAGAGCTGCGGGTCCTGCGCGGAGCCGGCCAGGCCCTCGCTGCCGCTGCTGACCATGTGGTTCTTGTCCAGGCTATGGATGTAGCCCGCCACCTCGTCCACCCACTTGACGTAGACCGCCTTTTCTTCAGGCGTGGCCGCGCCGCTGCCGGGACGCGGCTCGTTCGCCAGCTGCCACGACATGATGCTGGCATCCTCGGAATACGGCTTGCCGGTGATCGTGTTGACGCGCTTGACGATCTTCGCGATCACGTTGCGGTACTCGGCCTGCGCGGCGGCGTTGCGATAGAAGCCGGCAGTCTTTTTCATGAAATCGTCATAGTCGTTGGTGACGTTCGGGTCCAGCGCCGGCGTACCCTCGAACCAGTTCAGGTACTGCGTCATGCCGCCCGACCATTGCCAGAAGTTGTTCAGGTAGAGCACCACCGTCATGTCGCGCTTGGCCACTTCGGCCAGCAGGAAGTCCAGGCCAGCCAGCAGCTCCTCATCGTACTGGCCCGGCGCCGCTGTCGTGGCGGGGCGCACGGCGCTCTTCATCTCGGTCTTCTCGGATACCGCCAGCACGCGCAGGTTGTTGATGCCCAGCGCGCGCATATTGTCCAACTCCTTCAGCAGGCGCGCACGTTCGCCGACGCCGCTCGCCGCGCCGAGGTAGCCGCCATACCAGAAGTTCGCGCCGACGATGTAGTACGCCTGGCCTTTTCGGCTGAAGTGGGTCTTCTTCACGCTGACGAAATCGGCTTTGCCGGAGCCGCCGTGGGTGTCGATAGCGCTAACAATACCGCAAGCGCTTAACATCAAGGCGGCCGCGCAGAATTTATATAGTTGTCTCATCATTTCGCTCTTTTTTATGGTTGGTTTATTTGCCGGCCTTGCCGGCGACATCCAGTACGCGTTGCGGCAGCTGCACGGTAATGCTGGCCGCTCCGGTATCCGCCGCGTCATGCGCCAGCAGCACCTTGTAGCCGCCCTTGGCGATGCGCCAGGTCCTGGAGCGGCTGTCGAACATCGCCAGCAGGCGCGGATCGACGCTCACGCTGACTTCCTTGGTTTCACCCGGCGCCAGCTCGACCTTGTCCCAGCCGGCCAGCCGCTTTGGTGCTTCCCACTTGGTTCCCTGCGGCGCCACGTACAACTGCGGCACGTCCTTGCCCTTCACCGCGCCGGTGTTGGTCACCTTGAAGTGCAGCTGCAGCTTGCCGTCCTTCTGGCTCGCGGCCAGGCCGGAGTAGGCGAACTGCGTGTACGACAGGCCGTGACCGAACGGGAACAGTGGCTTCAGGCCTTTCAGGTCGAACCACTTGTAGCCTACCGCAGCGCCTTCGTGGTAATCGACGGTAAAGCGCTTGCTCTCGTCCTTCGGATCGCCATCGAGCGCAGGCCGTGGCAGCTGGCTTGCCGATACAGGGAAGGTGGCGGGCAGGCGGCCCGACGGATTGACCTCGCCGAACAGCACGCGGGCGATGGCCTCGCCGCCGCTGGTGCCGGCGTACCATGCCTGCAGCACGGCGGCGCTCTGGCCCAGCCACGGCATCATTACAGGGCCTGCGGTCTCCAGTACCACCACCGTCTTGGGATTGGCTTTGGCAACGGCCGCGATCAGCGCATCCTGGTTGTCCGGCAGCGACAGCGAAACCGCGTCGAGCGCTTCGCCCACCCACTGCTGCGCGAACACCAGCACCACATCGGCATCGGCGGCCGCGCAGGCTGCGGCTGCGGCGTCCACGCCGTCGTGATAGACCACGCTGGCGCCCGGTGCGCGCGCCTGGATGGCCTTCAACGGCGACGACGGATGGTAGACCATGGGACCTGGCCAGCTGGCCGGCCCGATGCCCGTGACGGCGCTGCCGCCCACCGGATACACCAGCGACGATCCGCCGCCGGCCAGCACGCCCACATCCGCGTGCGCGCCAATGACGACGATTTTCTTCGCGCCGGCCTTCAACGGCAGCACGCCGCCGGCGTTCTTCAGCAGGACCATGCCCTCCTCGGCATCGGTGCGGCTGACCAATCCGTGCGCGGCGAAGTCGATCGCCCCGCCCTCCGCCACCGGATGATCGACCACGCCTTTTTCAAACATGGAGCGCAGGATGCGGAACACCATGTTGTCCAGCCGCGCCTGCGGTACATGGCCGTTGGCGACCGCCTCTTCCAATGCGCCGCCAAAGTATTGGCTCTTATCGAACTCCCAGCCGGACTGCTGATCGAGACCGTTGTTGGCGGCTGCCACGGTGCTGTGCACCGCGCCCCAGTCGGACATCACGAAGCCCTTGAAGCCCCAGTCCTTCTTCAGCACCTGGTTGAGCAGATAGTCGTTCTCGCAGGCGTAGGCGCCGTTCAGGCGATTGTAGGCGCACATGACGGAACCGGGCTCGGACTGTTCCAGCACCAGCTGGAAGGCCAGCAGGTCGGACATGCGGTTGTCGGCGTCGCCGATGCGGCTTTCGAGCATGAAGCGGCCGGTCTCCTGGTCGTTGACGGCGAAGTGCTTCATCGTCGCGATCAGGTGGTTCGACTGGATGCCCCTGACCTGCTGCGCCACCATGGTGCCGGCCAGCAGAGGATCCTCGCCCGCATATTCGAAATTGCGGCCGTTGCGCGGATCGCGCAGCAGGTTCACGCCGCCGGCCAGCATCACGTTGAAGCCGGAGGCGCGCGCCTCGGCGCCTATCATCGCGCCGCCGTTGTAGGCCAGCTTGCGGTCCCACGTGGCGGCGGTGGCCAGGCCGGATGGCAGCGAGGTGCGCTCGCGCGGCGTCTTGGTCGCTTGCGTCGCCACACCCAAACCGGCGTCGGTCTCGAACAAGGCCGGCAAGCCGAGGCGCGGCGTGCCGGGGATATAGCCCGCCGAGAAAGGCAGCGCGGCCGGATTGCGCTTCTTGTCTCCGAAGTCGGAGCCGAACCAGCCCAGCACCCAGCTCAGCTTCTCCTTCTGCGTCATGGCATTCAGCGCGAGTTCGGCGCGGCGGTCGGCACTCAAGGACGTGTCCATCCACGTACGTTCGGCCACGGGGACGGCGGCGGGCGTTGCGGCTTCGGCGGCATATGCGGGCAATGCCGTGGCGACGACGATGACCGTGGCGGCGGCGAGCGCCATCGCCACCGCCAGCGCGATCGCCAGCGGACGTAAATTCAGATCGGTACGCATGGGTTCTCTTTCTCAGCGGTTGGAGTACATGCCGGCGTACTTCACGCCGAAATAGAGAATGAACGTATAGCAGGCGGCCGGCACGAAGAACGACGATTGCAGTCCGATGGCATCGGCCAGCAAGCCCTGTACGAAGGGCACTACGGCGCCGCCGACGATGGCCATGCACAGGATGCCGGAACCCTGGCCGGTCTGCTTGCCCAGTTTGTGCAGCGCCATGCTGAAGATGGTCGGGAACATGATGGAGTTGAACAGGCCGACCGCGATGATGGCCCACATGGCGACCGCGCCGCTGCCGAAGATGGCGGTCAGGATCAGCGCGATGGAAGCCGCCGAGTTGAACGCCAGCGCCTTGCCCGGGCTAACGTAGCGCATCACAGCAAAGCCGATGAAGCGGCCGACCATGGCGCCGCCCCAGTAATAGCTGACGTAATGTGCGGCGGCGCCTGCGGGCAGGCTGGCGATATTGGACTCGCCGAGGAAGTTAATCAGGAAGCTGCCGATGCTGACCTCACCACCCACGTACAGGAAGATGCCGATTGCGCCCAGTACCAGATGGCGGTGCGCCAGCACCGACTTCTCGACGGTAGAGATAATGCCGCCCTCCTCTTCAGCGTGAGTCATCTTCGGCAGGCGCACCAGCGCAAACAGGATGGCCAATGCCAGCAGCGCGGCGGCCAGCACCAGGTACGGTACCTGCACGGCGGCGGCTTCCTCGGCCTTGGTCTTGACCAGGTTGGCCACGGCGGGCGCGCCTTCGGACAGGATCAGGATGCCGCCCAGGGTAGGCGCGATGGTGGTGCCCAGCGAGTTGAAGGCCTGCGTCAGCGTCAACCGGCTCGACGCGGTGGCCGGCGCGCCCAGCACCGTCACATACGGATTGGCCGCCACCTGCAGGATGGTGATGCCGCTGGCGAGCACGAAGAAGGCCAGCAGGAACAGCGCATAGCCGTTCATCGAAGCGGGATAAAACAGCGCGCAGCCCCCGGCCGCCAATACCAGTCCGCTGACGGCGCCGCGCTGGTAGCCGATACGCTTGATCAGCATACCGGCCGGCAGCGAGACGATGAAGTAGGCGCCGAAGAAGCAGAACTGCACCAGCATCGCCTGCACATAATTAAGGGTATAAATCGATTTCAGGTGGGGTATCAGCACGTCGTTCAGCGACGTTAGCAGCCCCCACATGAAGAACAGCAGCGTGATGATGATCAGCGGGACGGTGTTGCCCTGCCCCGCCTGATCCGTTTGGCCGCGAGTACGCATGGCTGCCGATGCAACGTGTTCCATAAGTCTGTCTCCTGTATGGATGGTTTTTATATTAATGAAAAATATTCTGCATGCGCGCCGCCCGCTGGTCAAACATCCCGCGAAATTCGGGCCCAGTTTAGCCATCCTCACTAAACATGGCGATATAGGCTGCACGCCACCGCTGCCGCCCGCCGGCCGGCTAAAACTGGCATGTTTAGTAAATTGAGCTAAACTTTTAGTCTAAGTCCGCATGCCGTTTGACCGCGTGTAGATGCTTATGCAAGACTGCGTTCATACAGAATTCTGCCGATGGCCCAGCCGCGAGCAGCATCATAGAGATACTTGGAGGTTAGATGGGCAATGCCACGAATGTCGCCGGCGTGACGATACGGGATATCGCACGTGTCGCCGGGGTGTCCACAGGGACCATCTCGCGGGCGCTGAAAAACGAACCTGGTTTGACCGAGGCGACCCGCCAGATGGTACTGGAAGCGGCGCGGGAACTGGGCTACGATTTTTGCAAGCTGCGGCCGAAGCGGCTGCGCCGCCTGACGTTCCTGCTGCACCGCCAGCACAACACCGCATCGAGCAGCCCGTTCTACTCGCCGGTGCTGCATGGCGCGGAAGAGGCTTGCCGCAAGCAAGGCATTGTACTGTCCTTCATGGCGGTCGGCCCGGCGGACGGCTTGATCGACCAGATACGCATGCATGCGCCGGACGGCATCGTCTGCGCCGGCTTCTTCGAACCGGAGACGCTGAGCGCCTTGCGATCCACCGGCAAGCAGCTGGTGCTGATCGATATGAAGCTGCGCGGTTACAGCTCGGTCAACCCGGACAATATGATGGGCGGCTACCTGGCCACGAAACACCTGATCGACACCGGCCGCACGCGCGTGGGCTTCATTTCAGGCCCGCTGTCGCACTACAGCATCCGCGAACGCGCGCGTGGCTATCGGCAGGCGCTGTTCGAGGAAGGCATCCTGGCCGATCCCCGCCTGGAGGCGGGACTGCCGGACGGCGTGGACCTTGAAACCGGCGCATGGGAAGCGATGGAGCAGCTGCTGTCCCTGCCCCATCCGCCGGACGCCGTGTTCTGCTACAACGACAGCGCCGCGCTGGTGGCCATGCGCTGCTGCCTGGCCAAGGGTTTGAAGGTCCCGCACGACATCGCGATCGTCGGCTTCGACGACATCGCAACCGCCGTGTTGGGACACCGTCCGCTGACGACGCTGCGCATCGACAAAAAGGCATTGGGCGCGCTGGGTGTGGAACTGCTCCTCAGCGGGCAGCAGGAAGTACCGGTTGAGAAGATCGCTCCGGTGGAGCTGGTCGTCCGTGCCAGCACAGTATTCGACGGCTGGCGCATACAGAAATAGACTTTGCAATCCAGGTTACGCCGCAGGACGTTCGGTTCGCGAGAACTGCAACGAGGGGACTGCTGCGCGCCTGAAAAACACACAGGGACTGCCTTATGCGAGGCAGCCTGATTACCAACCCAAAAACGGACCTGACGATGGCGCCAGATTTTCAATCCCGCTCGACGCTGCTGAACCACATACGCCACACCAAGCACTTCTACGATGACCGCTGCGTGGATGCCAGCGGCGGCTTCTATCACTTCTACAAGGACGACGGCACGGTCTACGACGCCCGCACCCGCCACCTGGTCAGCAGCACGCGCTTCGTCTTCACTTACGCAATGGCGTGGCGCCAGTTCGGCGAGGCGGCGGACCAGCAGCGCCTGCGCCACGGCCTGGACTTCCTGCGCAAGGCGCACCGCAACGCCGATACCGGCGGCTACGCCTGGCAACTGGACTGGAACAACGGAGCGGGCACCGTCACCGACGGCACCAACCATTGTTACGGCCTGGCCTTCGTGCTGCTGGCCTACAGCCACGCGCTGATGGCCGGCGAAACCCAGGCCCGCGAATGGATCGCCGAGACCTTCGCGCTGATGGAACGCCGCTTCTGGCAATCCGCACACGGCCTGTACGCCGACGAAGCCAGCTCCGATTGGAGCTACCTCGATCCCTATCGCGGCCAGAACGCCAACATGCACGCCTGTGAAGCGCTGATCGCCGCCTTTGAAGCGACCGGCGACCGCGCCTACCTGCTGCGCGCCGAAACGCTGGCACGCAACATCACGCAACGCCAGGCCGCGCTGGCCGACAACCTGATTTGGGAGCACTACCACGCCGACTGGTCGGTCGACACCGAATACAACCGCCACGACAAGAGCAACATCTTCCGTCCATGGGGCTATCAGCCAGGCCACCTGACCGAATGGGCCAAGCTGTTGCTGCTGCTGGAGCGCCACGGCGAACAGCTCGAAGGCGGAAGCCACTGGCTGCTGCCACGCGCCGTCGAACTGTTCGACGCGGCGCTGGCCAAGGCCTGGGACCACGAGCACGGCGGCATCTACTACGGCTTCGCGCCGGACGGCAGCATCTGCGACGATCTTAAATACTTCTGGGTCCAAGCCGAGAGCCTGGCCACCGCCGCGTTGCTGGCCGCGCGCACCGGCGAATCGCGCTACTGGACCTGGTACGACAAGATCTGGGCCTACAGCTGGGAGCATTTCGTCGACCACCAGCATGGCGCGTGGTACCGCATCCTGGGCGCCGACAACAGCAAGCTGACCGACGAGAAAAGCCCGGCCGGCAAAGTGGACTATCACACCATGGGCGCCTGCTACGAAGTACTCAACGTTCTGAAGGATTGATATGACGGCCTTTCCATTATTCGTGGCGGCGGGCGAAGCGCTGACCGACATGATCGTGCAGGACCCGGCGCAGCAGCACTGGCTTAGCCAGGTGGGCGGCTCGACCTGGAACGTGGCGCGCACCATGGCCCGCCTGGACGTGCCGACCGCCTTCGCCGGCGCCATCAGCCGCGACGTCTTCGGCGACGCGCTGTGGCAGGCCAGCGAGGCCGCCCGGCTGGACCTGCGCTTCATCCAGCGCTACGACAACTCGCCGCTGCTGGCCATCGTGCACCGCACCGACCCGCCGGCCTACTTCTTCGTCGGCGACGACAGCGCCGACCTGCAGTTCGACGCGGCGGCGCTGCCGCAGGACTGGCGCGCGCACTGCAAGTGGGTGCACTTCGGCGGCATCAGCCTGGCGCGCCAGCCCCTCGCGGACAAGCTGGTGGCGCTGGCCGAACAGCTCAAGCAGGACGGTGTGCGCATCAGCTACGATCCCAACTACCGGCTGCTGATGGACCAGCGCTACGACGCCACGCTGCGCCGCATGACCGAACTGGCGGACGTGGTCAAGGTGTCGGAGGAAGACCTGGAGGGCCTGTTCCGCACCACCGATATCGACGGCGCCTTCGCCACGCTGCGCAGCTGGAACCCTGCCGCCACCTACCTCTACACCAAAGGCTCGGCCGGCGCGTCGCTGCACGTCGGCGACGAGGCATGGCATATGCCTGCGCCGCCGATCACCGTGGTCGACACCGTCGGCGCCGGCGATGCCAGCATCGCCGCGCTGGCGTGGAGCATGATGCATCGCCCGCAGCAGCAGCCCTTGCAGCATCTGGGCTTCGCCGTGGCCGCAGGCGCCGCCGCTTGCCTGGCGCCGGGCGCGTCGCCGCCATCGCTGGCGCAAATCGAGGCGCTGCTCATGTAAAAAACGGCTGCGCCGTCATACGGGCGTCATACACGATCGATAAGATAGCGGGCTTTATATTGCCCCTCTTCTTTAGGTCCTTATGCGCCCGACTACTCCCTTCGTTAAATCCCGTTTGCACCTGGCCCTCGCGGCCGCCGGCCTGTGCGCTTTGCACGGCGCGGCCTTCGCCGCTGAAGATGGTGAAGGCGCGCTGTCCAAGGTCGTCATCAAGGCGACGGTGGAAAAGAAAAAGCTAGGCGACAGCGTCAGCGGCGGCGCCCTGGGACGCAAGTCGGAACTGGATACGCCCTTCTCCACCAAGGCCGTCAGCAGCGACGAGATCGAAGACCGCCTCGCCACCAGCATCTCGGAAGTGCTGAAGTACGACGCCTCGGTCACCGCCATCAGCCCACCGATCAGCACCCACCCGGCCACCATCCAGATGCGCGGCCTGCGCCTCGATGACCTGAATGGCTACAAGATCAACGGCCTGGCCAACATCAACCGCGGCACCGAAATGCCGCTGGAGATGTTCGAGAGCGTGGAAGTGCTCAAAGGCCTGACCGGCTTTATGTACGGTTTCGGTTCGCCGGGCGGCATCGTCAACTACGTCAGCAAGCGCCCGACCACCGACAAGAGCTTCAGCGCGGCCATGGGCTACCAAGAGGGCGGCGCGATCAAGGAACACATCGACACCGGCGGACGCCTGGGCGACGAAGGCGGTTTCGGCTACCGTCTGAACCTGCTGCATGAAGACGGCGGCGTGCAGGAGGAAAGCGGCTCAATCAAGCGCAACGCGGCGGGCCTGAACCTGGAGTGGCGCGTCTCGAATGACGTGGCGCTGACCTACGATGCGATCTACCAGCGTCGCAAGAGCGTGGGCGGCACCGACGTGGTGATCTCGCCGCTGTACGTGGTGCCGAAGCCGGTCGCCGGCGACACCAAACTCAATAGCATCGGTGCGGGCAGCGATGTCGAATACTCGCTGTCCACCGTCGGCATGGAATACCGCATGAGCCCTGAATGGGTGGCGAACCTGTCGTACCGCACCTCGAGTTCGACCCGCGTCTACAAGAAGGACCAGTACTACATCACCAGCAACAAGGCCGACTACAAGGACCGCGTCACCTCCGAACTGCACGGCTACCACTTCGACCAGGCGCAGGCCAGCTTCGAAGGCAAGGTCAACGCCCTCGGCACGGCGCACGAAATCGTCGCCGGCGTGAGCTCGCAAAACCTGTCGTCGACCTCCTCGGCGGTCACTCCGAAAACCTACATGGGCACCGGTAATCTGTACGCACCCCACATCATCAACGTCGACAGCATCAACTGGAGCGGCGGCACCTACCGCGACGAAGCCACCCGCCAGGAAGCGGCCTTCGCCAGCGATACCGTCAAGCTGACCGATAGCTGGTCGGTGCTGGCCGGCGCCCGCTACACGCGCTACAACGACAACGCCTACTCCACCAAGGGCGCGGTCATCGCCAACTACCCCGCGCAGCGCACCACGCCGACCGTGGCCCTGATGTACAAGCCGGCCGCCGACACCACCGTCTACGGCAGCTACGTCGAGGCGATGGAGCAGGCCTCAAGCGCGCCGACTTCCACCGTCAACGCCAACCAGACCTTCGCTCCGCTCAAGAGCACGCAGGCCGAAGTCGGCATCAAGACGGAGCGCAGCTTCTGGAACGCCAGCGCGGCGCTGTTCCATATCAAGCGCGGCGCGCAGTACACCAACGGCGCCAACGTCTTCGTGGAAGACGGCGAAACCAAGTACCAGGGCGTGGAATTCAACACCGTGGTGCAGGCGACGAAGACCCTGTCGATCGAAGGTGGCCTGATGCTGCTCGACGCGACGCTGGAAAACGCCGCTCCCGGCTTCAGCGGCAAGCGCGCGGTAGGCGCCCCACGCCGCCAGGTGTCGGTGCAGGCGACTTGGCGCGACGTGCTGCCTGGCCTGGCGCTGCACGCCGGCACGCAGTACCTGGGCGAGCTGCCGATGGATGCGGCCAACGTCAACACGCTGCCGGCCTACACGCTGTTCGACGCGGGCTTCAACTACCGTCACCGCTACTTCGGCAAGATGGTCAGCGTGCGCGCCAACATCTCCAACATCGCCAACCGCAAATACTGGACTTACTATCAGGAGAATTACCTGAACGTCGGCTCGCCGCGCACCGCCAGCGTGAATGTTCGCGTAGACTTCTAAACCATGAAACCACCACCCCTCGCGGCCGGCGCCGCCCTGTCCCTGTTGCTGTTGAACGCGTCCGGCGAGCAGTATTACCAGACCAAGACGCCGTATCAACCGCAGCAGGCCAGCACCAGCTACGAGACGCCGCCGCAAGGCTACCGCGCGGTCCATACCCAGCTGCTGGCGCGGCACGGGTCGCGCGGCTTGAGCAGCATGAAGACCGACCTGGCGCTGTACAAGCTTTGGCAGCTGGCGGAAAAGGAAAAAGCCCTGACGCCGCTGGGTGCGCAGTTGGGCGGCGACCTGCTGCAAATGATGAAGGCCAATGCGCTGCTGGGCTACGGCGTGGCCGGCATCACCAAGCCTGGCTACGGCAACGAGACCATGCAGGGCGTGACGGAACACAAGCAGCTGGCCGAACGCATGGTCCGCCGCCTGCCGCAGCTGTTCAATGACGCCGCAGCCACGCAGCGCCGCATCCTGCTCGTCACCTCCGGCAAGGACCGCGCGGTCGACAGCGGCGAGTACTTCGCCGGCTCGCTGGTGGCACAGCAACCCAGGCTGCAGGCGCTGATCGTGCGTCCGCCATCGCTGGCGCCGCGCGCCAAAACGAATCACGACAGCCGTCCGGCGGGCACCGACCGCTTCCTGCTCTACTTCCACAAACTCAGCACCAAACAGGACGCGGTGGCCGACAGCGGCGATCCGCTGTACGCCACCTGGCAGGCCAGCCAGGAATACCAGGCATGGATCCGGAGCGACGAGCTGCGAGCGCGTGAAGCCGCGATCCTGGCGCAGCCGCAAGTTGCAGCGGCCGCCAGGGCGGTGCTGGAACGCCTGTTCACGCCTGCCTTCGTCGCCGGACTGGATCAGGGCCGCTACAGTGCGGCCAACACCGGCACCTACAGCTACACCAGCGCCGACAAGCAGTTCACCAACAAGCTGACCGGCGACGGCGACACCGAAATCAAATCCGCCATCGAGGCGACACAGGCGCTGTACGAGATGTACGCGGCAGCCGCCGACATGAAGGCCGAACTGAAGGCCGACTTCACCCGCTACATGCCGGCGGCGCAGGCGGCGGTCTTCGCGGCCACCGAGGGTGCCATCGCCTTCTACACCAAGGGCCCGGGTATCAGCGAGAACGGCGGCGTCAATTACCGCATGGCGCAAACGCTGCTCGACGATTTTTTCAACGAAGTGGACGCCGTCGCCAAGGGCGATCTGTCGCATGCCGCCAAGCTCCGCTTCGCCCACGCGGAAATCGTCATTCCGATGGCGGCCATCCTCGGCCTGCCCGGCATGTCCGAACCGCTGCCGCGCGCGACGACCTACAGCTACGACAACAGCAACTGGCGCGGCGAAGCGGTCGCGCCGATGGCTGCCAATATCCAGTGGGATGTCTACATCAACGACGAGGGTCGCACGCTGGTCCGCATGCTGTACAACGAGCAGGAAGCGGACTTCAAGCGCGCATGCGACCACGCAAAGCTAAACCCGGCGAGCCACTTTTACGACTACGCCCGCTTGCGCGCCTGCTACCTCCCGAAATAGGACGGAATCAACCGCATCGGCTCTGGCTGATGTCATGGCTTTTGTGGCGATCAAGTGCCTCCAGCAGCGCCGGCATGTAGGTGCGGCTTGCGCGCAGCAGGCTGCCGTCGCGCAGGCGCAGCAAGGCGTCACGATTGGTCAGCGCTCGCAGCTCTTCGACCATGTCGATGCGTACGATCGCCGAACGGTGCACGCGTTGGAACCATAGCGGATCGAGCTGCATGGCCAGCAGATGCAGGGGCTCCCGCACCAGGTGCGTCTTGCCGCCCGCGTACAGCGTCGCATAGTCCCCATCCGCCTCGATGCGCTCGACATCCATCGCCCGCACGATTACCGTGCGGGTCCCCGTTCGTATCGTGAACGTGCGTGTCCAGGGCGCCGGCGCGGGCAAGCGGACTTCGTCGTTCTTCCTGCGCCAGGGGAAGGCCCTCCTTGCGCGGTCCAGCGCCTCGTCGAAGCGGTCATCGTCGACTGGCTTGAGCAGATAGTCGAGCGCCGCCAGGTCGAATGCCTGCAAGGCGAAACTATCATGCGCCGTAACCAGGATCACCATGGGCCGGCTGTCCACGGGCAGCGCGCGCAATGCGTCAAGGCCGCTGCGGCCTGGCATCTCAACATCCATGAAAACCAGGTCCGGACGTAGCGAGACCAGTCCCTGGACGGCTGCGTCGCCATCCCCATACTCCGCGACCAGCTCAAAACCAGGCCTGCGCGCCAGCCGAGTCTTGAGCGCGAGCCGCGCCAGCGGCTCGTCGTCGACGATCGCGACGGTGATCGGGCCCTGCATCATGCCGCCATAGGCCGTAGCGGCAGCGTCAGACGCACGTGGAAGCTGCGCTCACCGCGCCAGTCGGCGTCCAGCCGGTGCTCTCCGCCGTATAGGTGGCGCAGCCGCTCGGCCACATTGGCAAGGCCGATACCGGCGCCGGTAGTCCCCGCCGACGTGGTCCGATTCCCGTCGTTGAGCAGTTCGACCGCGAGGCTGGCGCCGGTACGCTCGACGCGGATGTCGAGCCGCCCCGCCGTCGCCAGCGGGGCGATGCCGTGGCGGATCGCATTCTCGACCAGCGGCTGCAGCAGCAGGTAAGGGACCGCGGCGTCAAGCACGTCTGGGCCGGCCGTCATCGTCACCCGCAGGCGCTCGCCGAGCCTTGCCTGTTCGATGCCGAGGTAGGCCTCTATCAACGCCAGCTCCTCGGCCAGCGCGTGTTCATGGCGGCCGTCATGCACGAGGGTGGCGCGCAAAAAATCCGCCACGCGGCTGATCATGCGATTGGCCTCGCGATTGTCGCCGGCGGCGACCAGGCCCGATATCGCATTCAGCGTATTGAAAAGGAAGTGCGGATTCACCTGCAGGCGCAGGGCGCGCAGCTCGGCGTCCCGCGCGTGCGCGAGGGCCTGCGCGAGGCGCAACCGGGTACTCTGTAGCGACAGGTAGTAGACCGCAACCGCATGCACGGCGCAGAACGCGATCAGCGCCAGCCAGCAGCCATCCAGCCCCTGTACCAGGTCGGACCAGCGATAGCCGGCCGCGAGCCCGAGCGCGATCGCAAGGCGCTGCCCCGCCAGCGCATTCGCCACCGACATCGCGTAGCTCGCGGCCAGCAAGATCAGCGCTGTGGCCAGCAAGGCGCTCTCGCGGCGCCACAAGAGGCGCTGCAGCCAGGCCAGTGGCACGATCCACGTCATGCAGGCGACGAAGTACAGCCCCCGGAAAGCGGCGGCGTAACCATGCCCAAGCTCCGGCAGCCCGAGGATTGCCATGGAGGCTGCAACCGGCAGGGCGGCAAGGACAGCGACGAGTCGTGGTGCGGGTTCTTTCAAGCTGCACATCCGGAAAAGAGGAAAGCACCGATTCTAGCGCGTCAGTCGCCGATCGAGTACAGCATCGAGCTAATCTTCCAGCCCTCCCCGGTCTGCACCATCTGCCAGCTTTCGCTTCCACGGTTGCTGACCTTCCCGTTGCCGAGGAAATCAAAGTTGAAGTAGACCGAGGCCACCGCGCCATTCGTTTCGATGCGCACATCGTAGAAGCGCTCTTCGACCGGCCCGGTGGAAGTCTGGATGTAGTTCGCGAACTTTTGCCAGCTTGAGCGCACCACCTTGGGCGCCGCCGGGTTGTTCGCCTTGATCGATTTCCAGGTTGGGGTGTCGAGCACAGACAGCCAGCTGTCATGGTCCGGCAGGAACAGGCCCCCCAGGGTTTTCCCGTCGTGGGCGACGATGGCGGACTGGAATTGCTGGACGACCTGGCGAATGGCCGCCACGTCGGCGTCATGTCCGGTGTCGGCGGCGCGCGCGGGCGCAACGCAGCAGGTGGCGATGATGAGGGCAAAAACCAAAGACGGCAGCTTGTGCATAGGGGCTCCAATGTGAGTAAAAAGTCACCATAAGCGCCGGCGGCACACCGGTCGAGCCGAATGCGACGGACCGTGCGAGGGATGCGGCGAAGCGGTGCTGCCGCACCACCCACTGCCGAAAACACAACATCTGATTCATTTTGTTACGGGACTTCCATTTTTATAGTGATAGACTTGGTAGGTCTTTTCATATCATGAGAGGCTTACCCCATGAACCAGATGACCAGGCGTCAGTTCCTTCGGGTGACTGGCGCGACCATCGCGGGTTCGAGCATCGCGCTTCTCGGCTTTGCGCCGGCATCGGCTTTGGCCGAAGTCCGGCAGTACAAGCTGGCGCGCAGCACCGAAACCCGCAACACCTGCCCCTACTGCTCCGTGGGATGCGGGATTCTCATGTACGGCTTGGGCGACGGCGCCAAGAACGCCAAGGCCAGCATCATCCACATCGAGGGCGACGCCGACCATCCGGTCAACCGCGGCACGCTATGCCCGAAGGGCGCGAGCCTCGTCGATTTCATCCACTCCGAAAACCGCCTGCTGGTGCCCGAGTACCGTGCACCCGGCGCGACCGAATGGAGCAAAATCTCCTGGGACGACGCGCTGACCCGCATCGCCAAGTTGATGAAGGCCGATCGCGACGCCAATTTCATCGACAAGACGGCGGACGGCAAGACCGTCAACCGCTGGACCACCACCGGCATGCTGTGCGCGTCGGCGGGGACCAACGAGGTAGGCTATCTAACCCATAAAACCATGCGCAGTCTGGGCATGCTGGCATTCGACAATCAAGCGCGTGTATGACACGGTCCGACGGTGGCAGGTCTTGCCTCGACATTTGGACGTGGTGCGATGACGAATCACTGGGTAGACATCAAGAACGCTGATGTCATCCTGGTCATGGGCGGTAACGCAGCGGAAGCACACCCTTGCGGATTCAAATGGGTCACGGAAGCGAAGGCGCATCGCGGCGCGAAGCTGATCGTGGTCGATCCGCGCTTTACCCGTACTGCTTCGGTGGCGGACTACTACGTCCCTACCCGCACCGGTGCGGACATCGTTTTCCTGGGCGGGATCATCAACTACCTGCTCACGAACGACAAGATACAGCACGAGTACGTCCGCAACTACACGGACATGCCCTTCATCGTCCGCGAGGATTTCGCCTTTAACGACGGCCTGTATTCGGGCTGGGACGACAAGGCGGGCAAGTACACGGACAAGAGCAGCTGGAACTACGAGATGGGCGACGACGGCTTCGCCAAGATCGACGCGACGCTCGAACACCCGCGCTGCGTGTATCAGCTGATGAAGAAGCACTACGCGCGCTACACGCCGGAGATGGTGGAGAAAGCTTGCGGCGTGCCGCCCGAGAAGTTCCACAAGGTCGCCGAGATGCTGGCGTCGACCGCCGTTCCGGGCCGCGCCGCCACCATCCTGTATGCGCTGGGCTGGACGCAGCACTCCACCGGCGCGGAAACGCTGCGCACCGGCGCCATGGTGCAGCTCCTGCTGGGGAACATCGGCATCGCCGGCGGCGGCATGAACGCGCTGCGCGGCCACTCCAACATCCAGGGCCTGACGGACTTGGGGCTGCTGACCAATATGCTGCCTGGCTACCTGTCGCTGCCCGGCGAGGCGGAGCAGGACTTCGAGGCCTACGCCGCCAAGCGCGCACTGAAGCCTTTGCGTCCGAATCAGCTCAGCTACTACAGCAACGCGAAGAAGTTCCTGGTCAGCTTTATGAAGTGCTGGTGGGGCGATGCCGCCACGGAGGAGAACAACTACGCCTTCGACTACCTGCCCAAGCTGGACAAACCCTATGACATGATGCAGGCGTTTGAGCTTATGCATCAAGGGAAAATGAACGGCTACATCTGCCAGGGCTTCAACATCCTGGCCTCGGCGCCGGACAAGCAGAAGATCACGGAAGCCTTGTCCAAGCTGAAGTTCCTGGTGGTGATGGACCCGCTCGCGGTGGAAACGGCGGAGTTCTGGCGTCCCTTCGGCGAGTTCCACCAGGTCGATCCGACCAAGATCCAGACCGAGGTGTTCCGCCTGCCGACCACCTGCTTCGCCGAGGAACGCGGCTCGCTGGTGAGCTCCTCGCGCGTGCTGCAGTGGCACTGGCAAGGGGCCGACGGTCCTGGGCAGACCAGGAGCGACCTGGAGATCATGTCCGGTATCTTCCTGCGCATCAAAAAGATGTACCAGACCGACGGCGGCAAATTCCCCGACCCTATCGTCAATCTCACCTGGCCATACGCCAAGCCGTTCAGCCCAACGCCGGAAGAACTGGCGATGGAATACAACGGCAAGGCGCTGAAGGAGCTCACCGATCCCAAGGACCCGACGAAAGTCATCCTGAAGAAGAACGAGCAGGTGTCCGGCTTCGCGCAGTTGCGCGACGACGGCAGCACGGCCTGCGGTTGCTGGATCTTCGCCGGCTGCTGGACCTCGGCCGGCAACCAGATGGGACGGCGCGACAACTCCGACCCGACCGGCATCGGCCAGACGCTGAACTGGGCCTGGGCCTGGCCGGCCAACCGCCGCATCCTGTACAACCGCGCTTCGTGCGACACCAAGGGCAAGCCGTGGGACTCCACGCGCAAGCTGGTGGGCTGGAACGGCACCAACTGGGCCGGCGCCGACATCCCCGACTTCAAGGCGGACGAGCCACCGGAAAACGGCATGGGGCCATTCATCATGCTGGCCGAGGGTGTGGCGCGCTTCTTCTCGCGCGACGCCATGGCCGAGGGGCCCTTCCCCGAGCACTACGAGCCGTTCGAAACGCCGGTCGGCCACAACCCGCTGCATCCGGCGAATGCGCGCGCCACCAGCAATCCGGCCGGCCGCATGTTCGCGAACGACCGGGCCAAGCTGGGCAAGGTGGCAGAGTTCCCGCATGTGGCAACCAGCTACCGCCTGACGGAGCACTTCCACTACTGGACCAAGCACGCGCGCCTGAATGCCATTATCCAGCCGGAGCAATTCGTCGAAATCGGCGAGGACCTGGGCAAGGAGATCGGCGTGGCGCACGGAGACCGCGTCAAGGTCAGCTCCAAGCGCGGGCACATCGTGGCCAAGGCCGTGGTGACCAAGCGTATCAAGGCGCTCATCATCGATGGCAAGAAGACCCACCAGGTCGGACTGCCGATCCACTTCGGGTTCAAGGGAGTCACCAAACCGGGCTACCTGATCAACACCCTCACGCCGACGGTTGGTGACGGCAATTCGCAGACACCGGAATTCAAGTCCTTCCTGGTGAAAGTGGAAAAAGCATGACGGCCCGAGGAGAATAACCATGGCACTACAATCCCTTGATATCAAGCGCATGTCGGCCACCACGGTGCAGGAACCGGTGGCGCGCACGCCCGTCACCGGCACCGTCGCCAAGTTGATCGACGTGTCGAAGTGCATAGGCTGCAAAGCATGCCAGACCGCCTGCATGGAGTGGAACGACCTGCGCGACGACGTCGGCGAAACCACCGGCGTGTACGACAATCCGATCGACCTGTCGCCGCAATCGTGGACCGTGATGCGTTTCTCGGAACACGAGACCAACGACGGCAATCTCGAATGGCTGATACGCAAAGACGGCTGCATGCACTGCGAGGATCCGGGCTGCCTGAAGGCCTGTCCCTCGCCGGGCGCCATCGTCCAGTACACCAACGGCATCGTCGATTTCCATCAGGAGAACTGCATCGGCTGCGGCTATTGCGTGGCCGGCTGTCCGTTCGACGTGCCGCGCATCTCCAAGAAGGACGACCGTGCCTACAAGTGCACGCTGTGCTCGGACCGCGTGGCGGTCGGCCAGGAACCTGCTTGCGTCAAGACCTGCCCCACCGGCGCCATTGTCTTCGGCACCAAGGAGGACATGAAGGACCACGCGGCGGAGCGCATCGAGGACCTGAAGTCGCGCGGCTACGCCAACGCCGGCTTGTACGATCCCGCGGGCGTGGGCGGCACGCACGTGATGTATGTGCTGCACCATGCAGACCAGCCGGGCCTCTACCACGGCCTGAAGGCCAATCCGAGCATCAGCCCCATGGTCGGACTGTGGAAGGGCCTGACCAAGCCTTTGGCGCTGGCCGGCATCGCCGTCACCGCGCTGGCGGGCTGGTTCCACTACTCGCGCGTCGGGCCGAATGAGGTGAGCAAGGACGAGGAAGCCGAGGCGCTGCATGAAGCCAACCGTATCCGGGAGAGCGAAAAATGAGCACACCTGATCGCGACAAGGACGGCAACCCGCTGATCGAGCGCTATACGCCGAATGAGCGCAGCAACCACTGGATCACCGCCATCTGCTTCGTGCTGCTGGCGGTGTCCGGGCTGGCCATGTTCCATCCGGCTACCGCGTGGCTGGCGGTGTTCCTGGGCGGCGGCCAGTGGACGCGCATCCTGCATCCGTTTATCGGACTGGTGATGTTCGTGTCGTTCGCGCTGCTGGTGGCGCGCTTCTGGCATCACAACAGGTTCGAGCCGGGCGACAAGCAGTGGCTCGACCAAATCGGCGACGTGGTCAATAATCGCGAGGACAAGCTGCCCAAGGCGGGCCGCTACAACGCGGGACAGAAGCTGCTGTTCTTTGTGCTGATCTTCTGCATGTGCGGGCTGCTGCTGTCGGGCGTGGTGATCTGGCGCGCCTACTTCGCGTTCTACTTCCCCATCGACGTCGTACGCTTCGCCGCGCTGCTGCACGCCTTCTGCGCGTTCGTGATCATCTGCGCCATCGTGGTCCACGTCTACGCGGGCTTCTGGGTGAAGGGTTCGATAGGCGCCATGGTGCGCGGCACCGTCACCTACGGGTGGGCGCGCAAGCATCATCCGCGCTGGTTCGAGGACGTGGCGCGCAAATCGCGTGATTGACTCAGCAGTTTAGGATTAGAATAGTCGGAGAGCCGGCGGCTCCGTCGCCGCCGGTGCTCTGGGAGACATCTTGGTACAACGCCTGCTTGAACCCGGCGAGATCGAGGCACTCGATCACAACGCCATTCCACGCCTGCTGCTGCCGCAACCGCGCAGCCTTTTCTCCGCACGCGCCGCCCGCCTGCGCCAGCTTGCCAAAAATGAAATCAAAGGCATCCCTGTTGGCGAAACGCTGCGCGGCTACCTGCTGCTGATGGCCGCGCTGGTCGACGCGCAAGCCGCCGTGGTGCAGAACTTCCCGTCGGACGCCTTCGCGCTGCCCGATGCCGCCGACATCGACGTCTCGCTCGAACACAATATGCCACCGCTGCCGGTCAGCGGCATGCGGCCGCCGTCGTGGCGGTCCGTGTTCAGCGCCCTGCTCGACCAGCTCGACCAGCTGGCGGAAGGCCAGCCGCAGATCGCCTCCGTGCTGGCCGAGCTGCGTGCGCTCGATAGCGCGGAACTGGAAGGCTGCGCGGACGCCGTGCTGTCCGAGTTGACCGACAGCGTCAATCCGCTGCACGCGCCCTTCGTGGCGGCAGCGCTGCAGATCATGTGGACCATGCGCGCCGGCCAGCTGGACGCGCAGCGCGTGGCACCGCTGGTGACCAATACGCTGTGCCCCGTGTGCGGCGCGCATCCGGTGGCCAGCGTGATCCGCATCGGAGGACAGTCGCAAGGCTACCGCTACCTGCAATGCAGCTGCTGCGCGAGCGAATGGCATATGGTGCGGGTCAAGTGCTCGTGCTGCGAACATACGGCGCGCATCGCCTACCAGAGCATCGAGCCGGCCGACGATGCTGGCGCCACGCCGGAAATCGCCAACAAGGCCAATGACCCGAGCAAGGTGGCGCGCGCCGAAACCTGCGACGACTGCCGCACCTACCGCAAGATCTTCAACCAGGAGCACGACTACAACGTCGAACCGCTGGCAGACGACTTGGCCAGCCTGGCGCTGGATCTGCTGGTGGGCGAAGCCGGCTACGCCCGCGCCAGCGGCAATCCTCTGCTGTGGTTCAACGCCGAATGAGCGGCAAGCCGGACACCATGACCAGCACCGGCGGGCGCCAGGACGCCGCCTCGCCCGCCCACACCGGATTAGGCGCGCCGGCAGCGGCGGGCGCCATCCACCTGCCCGCCGTCCACCTGATCCTGTCGGACGCCGGCTGCGAACCGCTGATCGCCGAATACGGTCGCGTGCAGACGCTGGAAGCTGCCCGCATGCTGCTGGCCGAGCTACGCAGCATGATGCTGGCCAGCCGCCGCGAAGGCATGCCGGCAACCGGCGACACCAGCATCCCCGCCCTGCTGGCGATGCTGGCCGGGCGCCTGCGCGAGAACAACCGCTCGCCGCTGCGGCCCGTCTTCAACCTCACCGGCACCGTCCTGCATACCAACCTTGGCCGCGCCCTGCTGCCCGACAGCGCGGTACAAGCCGTCGCCGAAGCGCTGCGCTGGCCGATGAACCTTGAATGGGACATCGATACCGGCAAGCGCGGCGACCGCGACAACCTGATCGAAGACCTGCTGCTGGAACTGACCGGCGCCGAAGCGGCCACCATCGTCAACAACAACGCCGCCGCCGTGCTGCTGATGCTGAACACCATCGCGCAAGGCAAGGAGGTCATCGTCTCGCGCGGCGAGCTGGTGGAAATCGGCGGCGCCTTCCGCATCCCGGACATCATGACCCGCGCCGGCGCCGTGCTGCGCGAAGTGGGCAGCACCAACCGCACGCACCTGAAGGACTACGCCGAAGCGGCCGGCCCGCAGACCGCGCTGATGATGAAGGTCCATTGCAGCAATTACGCGATCACCGGCTTCACCAAGAGCGTCGAACTGCCGGAGCTGGCGCCGCTGTCGAAGCGGCATAACATCCCGCTGGCGGTGGACCTGGGCAGCGGCACGCTGGTCGACCTGGAACAATACGGCCTGCCGCACGAAACCACGGTGCGTGAAACCATCGCCGGCGGCGCGGACCTGGTCACCTTCAGCGGCGACAAGCTGCTGGGTGGACCGCAGTGCGGCATCATCGTCGGCCGCGCCGACCTGATTGCGCAGATCAAGAAGAATCCCCTCAAGCGTGCGCTGCGCGTCGGCAAACTGACGCTGGCCGCGCTGGAGCCGGTGCTCGCGCTGTACCGCGCGCCGGACCTGCTGCCCGAACGCCTGACCACCCTCAAGCTGCTGACCCGCCCCGCCGCCCACATGCGCGAACTGGCGCAGGCGTTGTTGCCGCCGTTGCAGGCGGCGCTGGGTGCCGGCTACGAAATCAGCTCGGAGCCGATGATGAGCCAGATCGGCAGCGGCGCCCTGCCCGTCGACCAGCTACCCAGCCACGGCCTTGTGATACGCGCCGCCGCTGCTGGACGCATCAGCAACGCGCTGGGCGTGCTGGAACAGCGTCTGCGCGCCTTGCCGCTGCCGGTGATCGGCCGTGTGGCGCAGGACGCGCTGTGGCTGGACCTGCGCTGCCTGGACGACCACCAGCGCCAGCGCTTCACCGAACAACTGGCGCTGCTGGCCGTATGATCGTCGGCACCGCAGGCCACATCGACCACGGCAAGACCACGCTCACGCGCGCGCTCACCGGCGTCGACACGGACCGGCTGAAGGAAGAGAAGGCGCGCGGCATATCGATCGAACTCGGTTACGCCTATGCCCCGTTAGACAATGGCGACATCCTCGGCGTCATCGATGTGCCGGGCCACGAAAAATTCATCCGCACCATGGCGGCAGGCGTGACCGGCATCGACGCGGCTTTGCTGGTGATCGCCGCCGACGACGGCATCATGCCGCAGACGCTGGAGCACCTGGCCATCCTGCGTTTGCTGGGCGTGCGTCGCGGCGCCGTGGCGCTGACCAAGATAGACCGCGTCGATACTCCACGCGTAAAGCAGGTGGAGCAGGACATCCGCGCCCTGCTGGCGCCAACCGACTTCGCCGAAGCGCAGGTCTTCCGCACCAACGCCAGCGCGGCCAACGACGCCGGCGCCCAGGCCTTGCTGCGGCACCTGGCCCAGATGGCCGCGTCGCTGCCGGCCAGCGATGAACGGCGCCTGTTCAGGCTTGGCGTGGACCGCGTGTTCACCTTGTCCGGCCAGGGCACCATCGTCACCGGCACCGCGCTGGCGGGCAGCGTCCGCGTCGGCGAAGTGCTGCAACTGGCCCCAGGCGGACAACAGGCACGCGTACGCGGCATCCACGCGCAGAACCGCAGCGCGGATTCCGGCCACGCCGGCCAGCGGCTGGCGCTCAATCTACACGGCGTGGCGAAAGAGGAAGTGGAACGCGGCACGTGGGTGGTCGCTCCCGCGCTCGCCGAATGCTCCAGCCGCATCGACGTCGAACTGACACTGATGCCCGATTGCGGTCAGACACTCAAGTCATGGTCGCCGCTGCACGTCCACCTGGGCGCTGCGCACCACACTGCCAACGTCGTGATACTGGACGGCGAATTGCTGGCGCCCGGCCAGACCGGCCGCGTACAACTGGTGCTCGACGCTCCGGTACACGCCGTGCCGGGCGACCGCTTCGTGATCCGCAACGCGCAGGCCACCGTCACCATCGGCGGCGGCATGGTGCTCGATCCTTTCGGCCCGGTGCGCAAGCGGCGCAGCGGGGCGCGCATGGCGTGGCTGCAGGCACTGGCCGATTTCATCGTCAGCGGGGATGTCGCGTCGCTGCTGGCGCGCAGCCCTCTCGGCTTGCGCAGGTCGGCGTTGATGCGGCTGTCGCAGCTGCCGGCCGACCGGATCGCGCTGCCGGCGGATACAATCGAAGTGCCACTGCAAGGCGGCGATGCGCTGCTGCTCGCCGCCGCCGAAGTGCAGGCGCTGGAGGCGCGTATCCTCGCCGGCCTGGCCGACTTCCACACGCGTGCGCCGGACGAAGCCGGCCCTGAACTGTGGCGCCTCAAGCGCATCGTCGCGCCGGAGATGGAAGACCGGTTGTGGAGCCGGTTGGTCGAAGCGCTGATTTCCGCCGGCCTGGTGAAGCAGCGTGGCCGCAGCCTGCATCTGCCCGGCCACAGCGTCGAGCTAAGCGAGAAAGAACAGGCGCAGGCCGCACCGCTGCTGGCCGCGTTGCTGGAAGGCGCGTTCGATCCGCCGTGGGTACGCGACCTGTCGCGCGATCACGGCATGCCGGAAGCCGAGGTGCGCCAGCTGCTGCTCAAGCTCTCGAAGACGGGCGAAATCAGCCAGGTGGTGCCGGACCTGTTCTACCATCCCAAGCGGCTGGCCGAACTGGCGGCGCTGGTGGCGGCGCTGCCCGAAGTGCAGGCGTCATCGTTCCGCGACGCGACCGGATTGGGTCGAAAGCGGGCCATACAGATATTGGAGTTCTTCGATCGCGTCGGCTATACTCGGCGCGTAGGCAACATCCACTTGATACGGCCGAACGCGGCGTGGTCGTACAGTGGCGAGTAGTCCCACGGAAGGCATACTCATCCGGTGATGGGGCCGGGCTTCAAACCCGGTGGGGGGCGTCAGACGCTCCCCTGTAGGTTCGACTCCTACTGCCTTCCGCCATTTTCCCTCGTGCCCGCATCGTACGCGGCCTGAAGGTTCAGCCAGAACTGAGCGCTAACTTTGAAATGAGCAGCCAACGCTCGGGCAAGATTCTGTGTTACCGGTCCTGTCTCGGCGATCAGTGCAATAAGTTCTCCGCCCGGCACATCAAGCGAGGAAATCAGCTCGGTCTCCGACAAGCCCAAGGGCTTCATAAATTCTTCCCGCAGTATCTCACCCGGATGGATTTCCTGAAGAGATGCACTCATATCGCTCTCCTAGTGATAGTCAACGATCTCGACATCCTCGGCGTCCGCACACTGCCAGCGAAAGCAAATACGCCATTGGCTATTGATCCTGATGCTATATTGACCCGCCCTGCTTCCTCGCAAAGTCTCCAAGCGGTTTCCCGGCAAGGCCCGCAAATCATCCAAGTTGGCCGCAGCGTGGATCAATTGTAACTTCCTCCGAGCGGCCCGCTCTATGTTTCTAAAACGTGGCACTTGCTGGCTGAAAAACAGCTGTGCCGTTTCCTTGCTGGCGAAGGAACGTATCATGATCACGGTATCCTATCCAGGGACGTTTTACAAACGAATTCCCTCGACAATAGAACGGCATCGCAACCAGCGAATTGATTTTACTTAAGCGTCTCCGCGACCATATCGACAGAGGCGCCGAAGCTGGCCGGGTCCTCCTCCAGCAGCGACCAGAGGCGATTGTGTTCGGCGCCCTGCACGATATGCAGCCGGCTCGATTGCGCGCGAGTCGCTGCGGCCACCAGGCGTTCCGGGATCTCCAGCGGGATCGTGGCGTCGTGTTCGGCGGCGATCACCAGCAGGCGGCCTTCGAAGCGCGACAGGATGTCCCAGGCGTCGCTGTCGGCCCAGCTGCGCTCGCGCCGTATCAAGGCCGAGAACTCAGGGCCGAACGGCACTTCATACGCGGACGGCGTGTACACGCCAGGCACAATCAGCACCAGCGCATCGACGCGATGGCTCTGCGTCATGCGAATGGCGTTGTAGGCTCCCATGCTGGCGCCAACGACCGCCAGCGGCTCCGGCACGCCACGCGCTGCAATCACCGCCTGCGCCTGGCGCGTGCGGCTGGCCACCGAAGATTGCGCCAGCGCGCCACCGGTGTCGCCGTGGCCGATACAATCGAAGCAGGTGCTGCCTATGCCGCGCTGCTGCAGCGCGCCGCGCAGCACGTGATGTCCGCGACGCGTGCTGGCGCCGGCGCCGTGCAGGTACAGCAAGCGGTTGCTGTCGGCGCCGACGTATTGGTCGCCCTTCAGCACATGGCCGTCATAGGCCACATCGAAATCCACGATCATTTGCCGGCCTCCGATGCCAGACGCAGATTGAGCTTGTCGCGCGCCACCTTGACGTAGGCCTTGCAGCCCTCGCCGCCGTCCAGAAAGGCGTCTGGTTTGCCGCTTTTACGCTTCTCCCACATACCGGAAAATTCCGGATGCACGGCGACGATGATGTCGCACGGCGCCCGCTCCAGCGCAGCATAGCTTTGTTCGAACTGCTTCACCACCTCCGGGTGCGCGGTGAACTTGTAGCCCTCGCTGGAAATCGCATTGATGCTGTCGGCGTAGACGATGCTGGCGCAGCGGTCTTGTTCGCACGAGCGCCACGTCCAGCTGGTGCCGCCCTCCGTGTGGCCCGGCGTGTACATCGCGTTCACCGCCAACGGTCCGACCTTGACGGCTTCTCCGTCGCGCACCGTGCGCACCTTGCTCACCTTGGCAAACGGCGTGCTGCCGACGAACTGGGGATCATCCTTCCCCATGCTGCCGCGCTTCAGCCCTGCGGCGGTCGGCGGACTGGCCACCACCGTCGCACCGGTCATGCGCTGCAGTTCGGCGATGCCGCCTGCATGGTCGAAGTGATCGTGCGAGCTCAGTATCAGCTTGATATCCCGCATGCGGAAACCCAGCTTGCGGACGCTGGCGGCGATGCGCTGCGGCGAATCGGGATAGCCGCCGTCAAGCAGGATGTGGCCTTGCGGCGACGTCACCAGCACCGAGCTGAGGCTGCTCACGCCGACGTAATAACTGTTGCCGTAAATCTGAAACGGTTCGACCGGTTTGTTCCAATCGTCGTCCGCGGCATGGGCGTCGGCAAAGACGGCAAGGCCACAGAACACTGCAGCCAGCAAGGGTTTGATCATGGGATAAAGGAAGCGAGGGTTGATAAAGAGGGAATATTGTACATCCGCCCACGCCGCCATGGTTATGGCCGGCAGACACTGGCACAATACCGTGTCGCCATTCAAAGGAACCGTCCATGAAATATCCCGTACTCCGCGCCGCCACCGTGGCCTGCCTGGCCGTTGCCACCCTCGCCGCCCAAGCGGCCGAGCCGAAATCCGGCGCGGCCGAAAAGCTCTACCAAGCCAACTGCGCCGCCTGCCACGGCGTCAAGATGGAGGGCGCTGTCGGGCCGTCGCTGGGCGATCACGCCTGGCTGCACGGCGCGCCGACCAAGGCCAATCTCATCAAAATTATCAGCAAGGGCGTGCCGGAAAAGGACATGCCGGCATGGTCCCCAGCCCTGAGCGCGAGCCAGATCGCCATGCTGGCCGACCTGATCGCCGCCAACGCCGCCAAGCCGGCTGTCGCGCTGACGCCCGAAGCCAAGGCGCAGCGCAACGTGCCGGACCTGAGCGGCTTCAAGCTGCCCAAGGGCTTCCACATCAGCGTGTACGCGAATCAGGTCGCCGCCGCGCGCAGCATGGTGGTATCGGACAGCGGCATCGTCTATGTCGGCTCGCGCAAGGCTGGCAAGGTCTACGCGCTGGTGCCGCGCGCCGACAAGCAGACGGCCGACGTCGTCACCGTGGCCGAAGGGCTGGAAAACCCGATCGGCGTGACGCTGCTCAACGGCGCGCTGTACGTGGGCGAGATCAGCCGCGTGATCCGATTCGACAATATCGACAAGCGCTATGCGCAGAAGCCGTCGTACGAAGTGGTCAAGGTCAGCCTGCCCAACGACAAATGGCATGGCGAGAAGGTGATCAAGGCCGGGCCGGACGGCAAGCTGTACATCCCGGTCGGCGCGCCGTGCAATGTGTGCGACGTGGAGGACACCAAAAGCGCGAAGATCTACCGCATGAACGCCGACGGCAGCCAGCTGGAGGAATACGCGCGCGGCGTGCGCAACACGGTGGGCTTCGCCTTCCATCCGGTCACCAAAGTGCTGTGGTTCACCGATAACGGCCGCGACGAGATGGGCGACAACACGCCGTCGTGCGAGCTGAACGTGGCGCCCAAGTCGGGCATGCATTTCGGCTTCCCCTACTGCCATGGCGGCGTGGTGCCGGACCCGGACTTCGCCAAGGGCCGCAGCTGCGAGGAATTCGAGCCGCCGGTCGCCAAGCTGGGGCCGCACGTGGCGCCGCTGGGCTTGACCTTCTACACCGGCAAGCAGTTCCCCGAGGCTTACCGCAACAACGTCTACATCGCCGAGCACGGCTCGTGGAACCGCACGACCAAAAGCGGCTACAGCGTGCGCTTGATCACGCTGTACAACAGCAAGGTCGTCACCGACACCGCCTTCATCGACGGTTTCCTGCGCGGCGAGGAAGTGGTCGGCCGGCCGGTGGATGTGGCCACGCTGCCGGACGGCTCGATGATCGTGTCGGACGACTACGGCGGCCGGGTGTACCGCGTCACCTACGACGGGAAATAATCGGCCGACAATATCTGCCCGAAGTCCCATTCCCGGACTTTGGGCAGGCCGGTCAAGTTGGCTTCGCGGCCGGCGAGATCGACCGCGTCGTCCCAGACTTCCTGATCCCATTCGGGATCTTCCAGCAAACGGCGCAAGCTGGGCATTTGTGTCAGCAGCTTGCCGATCTTGTCGCGCTGGTTGCGGATGGTGTTCTTCCAGCTGGCGCCGCGCCGGTCCGATTGGTACTTCCACTTCAACAGATGAGCCATCAATATCGCCAGCCGGTGCGCCAGTTGATGGCGGTGGCTGATATTCATGTCCTCGATTTCTTCGGCGATGTGGTCGATATCCAGCAAGCCCCATTGCCCGGCGCGCAGCAAAGCCACCTGCTCCAGCGCCCATGCCGCCACGTCGTCTTCGTATGCCGTTGTCATCGATACGCCTTCCTCTTACGATGAGACCATCGGCAGGCAGAAAAGTTCATTTCAGATTGGCGATGGGGACCGGACCAGCCTCAGTCAGGGTTTGGCGCAGTGCGCCGCGCGCGGAGGGGATTCGGCGGAAAATATCACCGAGCTGATTTTCCAGCCATCCCTGGTATTGACCAACTGCCAGGCTTCTTTACCCAAGGCTTCCTTACAGCCCGAATTGTAGAAGTTGTAGTCGAACCAGACCTGGGCAACATCGCCATCGGTATCGATGCGCACGTTCTCGAAGGTCTCTTCGATAGGCGCCTTGGTCTGGGCTACCCAATCAATATATTCTTGAGGATTGGAGTCAGGGAGCAGTTTTTCCAGAGGCGGCGCCTTGGGATCGTTTCTGCTTGCGACCGCGAGCGCGAGGCTCTTGTCGGCAACCACGCCAATCCACGGTATATCCCGCTTGAGGAACAGCTTCATGAAAGTTGGCGCATCCTTTTTGATGATGGAATCTCGAAAGGTCGCGACAACGTTTTGAATCTGGTCGCGATTCTCCTGAATGGTGGCGGCAAAAGAAGGCTGGCTGAAGGCGATGAATGCGCCAATGGCCAGCATTGCAGCGAGTTTGCGTTTCATAATGTCCTTGGGATGATGGGAAGGACTCCTACATGTACCCGGATAATAAAAAAACAAGCCCCCCGGCCTGCACCATGCCTTCGACAGGGTGTGGCATGCCGCTCAGGACGGGAAATGATCGACCGATGACAGATGGGCGATGGCATCAGCCACGCGCCGCTCCAGCGGGCCGCTCAGCAAATGGTAGGAGAGATCGCGGCGAGACAGTTCATCCTGGTACCAGCGATGCTGTTGCTGGCGGAAGTCCGCGTCGCGGCGGGTGCCGTCCTGGATGAAGTCGAAGTCCGGCGCGCACAGGAAGATGTGGTCGTACTGCGCGCCGGCCATCTCCTCCAGCGCGGGATCGGCGCGGCCGAACATCTCGCGCGAATAAAACAGCGTGGTGAGCGGCGAGGTATCGCAAACCAGGAAGCGCCTGGCCTGCAGACGCGCTTCCGCCTCGCGCTGCAGTTGAACGCTGCCGATATGGGCCATGTCCTCGTAGCGAAGCACGCCGTCCTGGGCCTCCCACAATTCGCGGCCGTATTCGGGGACCCAGGCCGTATCCAGCCGTTCGGCCAAGGCTGCGGCCAGGGTGGTCTTGCCGCTGGATTCGCCGCCGAGCAGGCAGACCTTCTCGACAAAACTGGCGTACACGGGATCGGCCAAGAAGCGACGATGCGCGTGCGGATCGCTGCGCACCAAGGTGCCGGACACCGGCACAATGCCGCGCGCCTGGTCCACCATCACATGCCGCACCGTCATCCGCTGCCCGGTGCGCGCGCTGAAGCAGCGGCCCAGCTCCTCGGCAAAACCGTCGCCGTAATCCTCGCTGGTGAAGACGGCTTCCACCGTCGTCCCCAGCTTGTCCAGGCACAGGTTGGCGCAGAAGCGGCGGTGTATCAATTCATCGTCGTCGTTGTGCGGCAAACTGGTATCGACCACCAGCACCACCGCATCGGGAAAGCGCGCGCGCAGCCACTGCTCGCGTTTATGCGCTTCGCAGCCCGGCAGCTCCGGCAGCGAGTAGCTGATGACGAAGGTAGTCTCGCAAGCCTCCATGGCGCGACGGATCAGCAGCTCATGGCCCAGGTGCAGCGGACTGAATTTGCCGACCACCAGGCCGGTCTTGAATTGCTTCATGTGTTGGCGCCATCCAGTGCGGAAGTGTATTGAACGGTTTTGTCGTCGGCGGTCAGCACCTCCAGCACCACGTTGCCGGCGCCGAACAGGAGCTCCAGCGCGGTGCGCGCTTCCGTGCCCAATGCGCTCATCGCCTGCGCCAGCCGCAGCACCACGACGCCGTCCGCACGCTGGTGCACGCAGAAGTGCGGTATCGGCAGGTGCTTCAAGGCGTGCGTCACGTCGATGTTGTTGATCCACTTGCCGGATGCGAGATAGCGCACCGGCGAACGGCCCGACAGTCCGACCAGCACCGGCGCATCGGCATGGAACGACAGCGACGCATGGTCGCCGGTCCGGTAGCGCACCAGCGGCAGGCAGAAATTGAAGCCGCCCGTCAGCGCGATCTCGCCGCGCTGGCCCGGTGCGACCGGCCTGCCCTCCGGGTCCAGTATCTCGACGTAGAGCTGCGGCTGCAGCAGCACATGGCCGCCCGCGTCGGCATCGAACACCGCCACCGGGCCGACTTCGTTGAGCGAGTAGATGTCCAGCACCGGACAGCCAAAGCGCTGCTCCAGGCGCGCGCGCAGGGCCGGCAGCAACAGCATCGACACCGATAACAACGCGCGCGGCTTCATCGTCACCGGCAGTTCGAGCAGCGCGGCAAACGAAATCGGATCGCCCGCGACGACCTCCGGCGACAGCGCGTCCAGATAACGTGCGCGGTCGTCGGGATGGCGCCATTCGTCCGGATACAAATTGATCTTGGCCAGTCCCGACTCGCCCATCGTCGGCGTCACCGACACATAGGTGAAGCAGCGCTGCTGGTGGCCGAGCAGCACCACGCCCACCTGCCCGCTGCCGTGCCGCAGCTCGACGCCGAACCGCCTCAGGGCACGCTTGTGAAATGCCAGGTAGCGTGCCGCGACCACCGGATGCGATGCGATCAGCAAGGGATGGCCAGTGGTGCCGGTGGTGCGGAAGTTGATCATGCGGCCAATGTCGGCGGTGTCCGGCACAAAGGGCGTGATGTCGGCGGCGAAGTCGGCCCGGCTTAGCGTCGGCAGATCCTCGAAGGTCCTGGGCGGCGATCCAAGCTGGCGATAGTAAGGCACGGTATCGAAGGTGGCGCGGATAAAGCCGTCCAGCCATTCGGGCTTGCCGCCCGCTGGCCAGCCGACCGTGGCCTGTGCGATCTCCGCCTCGAACCGGCGCACCTGCTCCACTTCGTGCGCCAGCAGCTTGTTGCCGCTCTGGTTGCGATAGAACGGCGCCGCCGGATGCTCGCACAGGAACTCCAGCATGCGCCTGCCCTCTTGCGTCAACGTAGGAAAGCGAAGCTCCTGTTCCGGCAACGGCGTCAACTCGCTCATTCGCGCGACCACTTATCGGCCGACTCCTCGGCGGCCTTGCGCGCCAGGGCCTCGCGGATCTCGGCGGCGCGCCGCTCGGCCGCGCGGCTCGCTTCGAGCAGGCGCTTGCGCTCCATGCCGCTGATGCCCGACAAGCGATCCGTCGCCTGCGCCTCCGTCTCGCCGGCGGGCCGATAGCCCAGCCGCGCCAACGCCACGCGCACCAGTTCTTCGCGCCGCTCCGGATCATGGACGAAGCGATGCGCCGCCGTGGCCTGCGCCAGCTCGCCGAGCGCGCCGTCGAGCAGCGCCAGCACCTGCTTCTGCGCCGGCCGCGCGGACAAGAACCAGTCGTCCGCCAGCATCCAGACAGCGATCATCACCAATGCCAGCCGGTTACGGTCGCGCTTCGCGTCCGCGCCGACAAAGCGCTCCAGCGCAGCCGCAGGCGCACGCTGGCCCTGCATGTGCAGCAGGTCGTTGACCAGCGCGGCCACATGCACCGTGCCGCCGATGCCGATGCGCGGCTCGTCGAGAAATTCGGCCGGCGTATCGGACAGGCGATGCGTCAGCGTTTCGAGGGCGGGACCGGGTTGTTCCATCATGCTTTCTTTTTCTGCGGCGAGGACTTGGGCGCGTAGTGCCTGCGGCTGAAGGCCCTCGCGAATTCTACCAAGTCCTCGAACTGCGCGATGGCGTGGATCTCCCACTGCTGGCGCTCCTTCGCCTGGCGCAGCACTTTGTAGGCGTCGCGGCGCCAGTCGTTGTCGCCGGACTGCTCCCAGCCGGTGGGCAGGTTCAACGCCATGGTGCCGCCGGCGTCACCCACCGCCAGTGCATGCGCGGCGACGTCCCAGCCGCTGTTGCCCCGCTCGTCCGGTTCGAACATGGTGGTGATGCCGTCGTCGGAGATGTGCAGGATGTGGGTGCGGCGCGGCCTCGGATGCTCGTAGGTGTGCCGCAGATGCGGAATCGGGAAGCAGGTCGCGCCGCCGAAGAACCCCGTCAGCACGCCCAGCACGCTGCTGTCGTCGCGCACAAAGCCCTTGGTGGTCATCACGTCGTCCTTGCCGCTCCATAGCGTGACCTGGACGCTGGAGCCGGCGCGCAGCGCGGACAAGGCGATGATGGCGCCGGCCAGCGTCAGGTAGGAGGTCTGCACGCGCGGGTTGGGCATCGATCCTGAACTGTCGACGTAGAGGTCAAGGTCGATGGGTTCGGGCTTGCGCAGCGGTGCGGCCTCGCGCCCATACGCGCGCTGCACGGTGGTGACGCCGGGGATCGGGCGCGGGCTCTGGATCATCGTTTGCAGCCAGTCGATCTGGTCCAGCGGGTCCCCGATCTGCCACGGCTCCAGCCCTTCCAGCTGCAACTGGTCGGACTGCGGGGCCGGCGTCTTCGGGAAGGAGATCAGATGCGGCAAGGCGCGCTCGCGATAGTAGCGCACCGCGATTTCCTCGTCGCTCAACTTGATGCCGGCGGCCTTGAGGATTTCGCCATATTCGTAGGGCTCGCGCGCCTGGCCTCCTTGGCTGGTGGCTGCGGCAGCCTGCGGCTGTTCGACAACGCCGTCAAGGCCGGAGATGCGGCTGTCATGCACGGGGTGCACGGCGGCCTCCATCTCACCCGCTTCGATCTGCTGGCCGCCTGAAAGTTCGCAGCCTTCGGCGGCATCGCGCGTGTCGAACATGCGGCGGAATTCGTCCTCCTGCTTCTGGCTGTCGACCAGGTACGGCAACAGCAGCGTGGAGAACTTGCCCGCGCCGTCCATCCAGTCCTTGGCGTAGACGCGGATCAGGCGCGCGCCCAGCCAGGCGTCGGTGTCCATCGCGTCGTCGGCGCCGGCGCCGCCCAGCGCGCCCTTGTGCAGCTGCCACAGGTTCTCATAGATGCGCATGTAGAGCAGCCACACCTTGCTGCGCGACGCCGGTTCGGCCGGCGCGCGGCCCTCCTCCAGGATGCGGTAGATGTCGGCCATGCGCAGGCCGGCCTGCCGTTGCAGGCGGTCGTTGATATACAGGTCGGTGTACAGGTTGGCCACCATGGCGGCGTGCTTTTCCAGCGTTGGCAAGGCGCGGCGGATGCGGGCCAGTAGCCGGAACTGGTCGGTGGCGCTGGCCGGGGCCAGCACGTGGTGACCGATCTCGTGCGCCAGGATCTCGACCGCGTAATCGTCCAGGCCCAACTCCCGCACGGCCTGCATGTCCACCACCACGCTCTGGTCCATCAGCCGTATCATCGCGAAGCTGCCGCTCAGGCCTTCCCTCGCCGCTTCCACGGTGCTGGCGCACAAGCGGGCGTCGCGCAGGCGCGTGAAACGGCTCCACGCTTCCAGCGCCTGCGGCCAGGCCGCTTGCCATTGTGGGATCAGCGCGGCCGTCATCGCAGCGGAAACAGCAGAATGGCGTGGCTGTATGCCGACGTGACGGCGGCCGTGTACTGGTTGGCCGTTACCGCCAAGCCTTGCGCCGGCAAGGTCAGTTCGATCTGGCGCTGGCCTATCGTCAGCCGCTGGCCGGACAAGCTGCATGCGCCGCGCGCGGCGGGCGCCTGCAGCTGTTCGTACTCGTCGGGGGTGGCGCCATGCAGCACGGCGCCGCAGGCATCGGCCACCAGCAGGTTGTAGCGATCGCCGCTGCGCACCCAGAAGCCATCGACGGCCGGACGCACCTGCGGCGGCATCGCGAAGGCGCCGCCGAAGCCGCTGAAGCTACCGAACTCGCGCCCTTGCTGCGCGCGCTGCCGCTCCGCTTCATCCGCCGTCCACCAGGGATCGGCCAGCAGCACGGTGCGCAGCGCCTTCCAGCTGCCCTGGCCGACGCCGAATGCGGCCAGCGCCAGCGCTTCCGGCAAGGCATCGGCGGCCTCGATCGCGCCGGTGCGGAAGTGCGCCATGCCGGCCCGCCAGGCGCAGACCTGCCCGACCACCGCCAGTTGCTGCCAGTCGCCGACCTGCGGCGCCAGCGCAGCCATCAACGCCAGCCATTGCGCGGGCCGCGCGGCGCCGCTGCGCTCCAGATGCAGCGCGGCGTTGGTCAGCATGCCGAGCAGCCGCGCCGGCTGCGCCAGCAGCAGTGCCGGATAACTGGGCGCCAGCTCGCGCCAGACCTGCACCGCCAGCGGGCCACCCTGCCCTTGTCCGACCAGCTCCAGCGCGACATCGTAGACGGCCATGGCCACGCCGCCGGCACGGTCGGGCGCGCGTTCAAGCGCCAGTTGGACCAGACCGTCGACGCAGTTTTCCAGCAGTCCGGTGAAGGCGGCCGCGTCGAAGTTGGGATAGCGGCGGCGCGCCTCGGCCGCGCGCCGGTTGAACTCCGGGCGGCCCGAGGCCAGCACTTGGGCGAAGGCAGATGAAATCATCTTATTGCGAACGGACCCAGCTCAGGTAGTTGGTGTAGCGCTGATGCAGGTACTTGAGCTTGAGCAGGTCGTCGTACAGATGGCCGTACAGCTTGCGGCCCTTGAGCTGCTCGCCCACCAGCCGCTCGATCTTGGTCAGGCGCGCCAGCGCTTCGCGCTCGGTCAGGCCGTCCAGGCCCTTGGCGAATTCGGCGGCGAAGTCGCCGACCGGATCGCTGCGGTCCAGGTCCAGACGGTCGTAGTCGGCGTTGGAGAGATCGAACAGGCGGCGCAGCCAGCTCAGGCGGTCGGTGCGGTAGGCGGCGTTTTCCGGCAGGCCGAAGAACGGCGCATCCAGGTCCGGCTGCAGTTTGTCGTGCAGCACGAAGGGCAGCACCTGGCGCACGTCGTCCAGCTCGACTTCCACGTTGCCACGGAAGTAGGCCAGCGCCTTGGCGTAGATCAGCAACGTCATCAGGTTGCGCACCGAGATGCCGTTGAGGGTCTGGCAGCCCAGGTCCTTCAGGCGGTCGCGTCCGCTATCGGCGGCCACCACCTGGCTCCAGTCGAAGCCGGACAGGCGCGCAGTGTCCTTGGTCATGTATTCGAACTGGCCGCCGGCCGTTTCCAGCAGCTCGAACTGGCTGGTGAAAAACTCCAGCCGGCGCCGCACCGGTTCCGGCACCAGGATCTCGCGCACCTCGACGCCGATGCGGTCGACCTGCTCCGGCGTGAAGATGATTTCCGGTGGCACCAGCTCCTCGGGCTTGAGGTTTTCCTCGATGCGCACCAGCAGGTCGCCGAGGAAGCGCGGGTTGAACGACAGCGCCTGCACGATCACGTCGATGCGGTCGCGCAGCGCCTCGATCACCTCGTAGGTGCCGCCGCCCTGGTCGTCGTTGGCGGTCAGGTACCAAGCGGACTCGGGGCATTCGTAGACGTGGTTGAGCACCTCGGCGTAGTTGTCGCCCATCAGCGTCAGCAGCGCGCTCTGGGTGCGCGTCGGGATGCGGTTGTATTCGTCGATGATCTTGACCCGCATGCCCAGCCACGAACGCCAGGCGATGCGGATGTCGTCCATGCTTTGCGCGTTGACCAGGTCGGCCGGCAGCGGATTGCCCAGCAGGTCGGCGATGGTCATCTGCGGATGGCCGTGCTGCATGCCGCGCTTGACCTCCTTGACGGTGGCGCCGGACAGCACGCCCATCAGGATGGCGCTGGCGGTCTTGCCGCGACCGGGGCCGCCGACGAACAGGCATTTGCGGCGCGTGGCAAAGGTCAGCAGCGGCAGCAGCACGAAGCTGGAGTAGCTCTGCGCCGAGGGCAGGCTCAGCGTACGCTTGCTGTCGCCGACCGTGTACGACTGGGCCGGGCCGTGGTTGTATTCGATGTCGTAGTGCGGGCTGATGATGGCGTTGTTGACGATCCAAAAGTACGCCTGCCGCAGCTTCTCGTCCAGCGACTGGGCCGGAGCATCGTCCCCGGCGCCGAGCTTGACCGGTCCCTGGTACAGGTCGGCGACATCGAACTGGCGCGGCTTGGGCGCGGCCTTGGGATTGGTGGGCGCCTTGGAGACGCGCTGGAACAAGTTAAAGGGGGACATCCGCGCTTTCCAGTTGGGAAATTGGCAATGCCCAGAGTATAGCCGAGGCGAGTCGGCGTTGTCGGACGGCTTAGTCGGGCCAGAAGTCCGGTGCCAGCGCCTGCTCCAGGGTCCAGGGACTGGTGTCGGGCAGATCGTAGCAGTAGTCCTCTCCCACCACCTTGATCAAAGCGTCCAGCCACACGTCCTGTAGAAATTCAGGTTCCGCGATGGCTGCGCGCAAACTGGGCAGGCGCGCCAGGATTCGCGCTATGCGCTGGCGCTGCAACACAATCAGCTGACGCCACAGTTCGCAGCGATTGCCTTCCTGCCTTTGCCATCGCGCCAGATGCGCCAGCAACGTCGAGCATCGCTCGTCCAGCTGACACTGCGCCCATCCCGCCACACCATCTTCATATGCAGTTGCCATAATTATTTAGTCCGGAAAGAATTCCTCGGCCAGAATCTCAGTCATCGTCCACGGCGATTCGATCGGCAGTCCGGGCAAAGAAGTCTCGGCGTGAGTGTCGACCAGCGCGCGGCGATAGACGTCGGCCAGCCAATTGGTATTGCGCAGCAAAGACTTCAGACTGGGCATCTTTTTGATATCCTGCCTGATGGCGGCCCGTTGCTCGCGTATCGTATTTTGCCAACTATGGGTGCGCCTAGTCGGCTGATACTTCCATTTCAGTAGATGTGAGGTCAATACAGACAGCCGGCTTTTAAGCTCCCGCTTTTCACTCTTGCCCACATCCTCGATCTCCTCGGCGATGTTGTCGATGTCCAACTCCGACCACTGGCCCCGGCGCAGCAAGGCCGCCTGTTGCTCGGACCAGGCAATGATGTCGTCTTCGTACAAGTTGCTCATGATTGATTAACCGGGCCAGAAATCGGGCGATAGGACTTGCTCCATGCGCCACGGCAGTTCAGTGGGAAAAACCTTCAGCTGGGTCTGCGCTTGAGCAGCCCTTACGGCGCGGAGATAGGTCTTTTCCAGCCATTGAGGGTCGTCCAGCAGCGTTTGCAAACTGGGACAGTCTTCCAACGCGTCGTCAATCGCCACACGCTGGGTGCGTATGGTCTGCACCCAACTGGGACCGCGATGCGATGCCTGGAGTTGCCACTTCAACAGATGTGCGAGCAATACAATCAGCCTGCTGCGCAACTCCTTCTTTTCCCGATGGCCCACATCCTCGATCTCCTCGGCGATGTTGTCGTGATCCAGCAATTCCCAGCGGCCGGCGCGCAGCAGGGCCGCCTGCTGTTCGGACCAGGCAATGATGTCGTCGTCGTATAAAGTGCCCATGATCCGGTTAGACCAGGCGCGGCTCTAAAAGTTCGGGACAAAAAAAAGCCGCCGGGGCGCTCCGGCGGCTTTTCTTCAAACTAGCTCGACTTACTGTGCGGCGGCAGCGGCGGCTTCTTCAGCAGCGGCTTTCATCGACAGTTTCAGGCGGCCGCGGTCGTCGGTTTCCAGAACCTTGACGCGCACTGCCTGGCCTTCTTTCAGGTAGTCGGCAACGGCGTTGACGCGCTCGTTGGCGATTTGCGAGATGTGCAGCAGACCATCCTTGCCTGGCATGACCTGAACGATCGCGCCGAAGTCCAGCAGCTTCAACACCACGCCGTCGTAGGTCTTGCCCACTTCGACCGATGCGGTCAGCTCTTCGATGCGGCGCTTGGCTTCCTGGCCGGCGGCTGCGTCGACGGAAGCGATGGTGACCACGCCTTCGTCGCTGATGTCGATCTGGGTGCCGGTCTCTTCGGTCAGCGCGCGGATGACTGCGCCGCCCTTGCCGATCACGTCACGGATCTTCTCTGGATTGATCTTGATGGTGATCAGGCGCGGTGCGAAGTCCGACAGTTCGGTCTTCACGTGCGGCATGGCTTTTTGCATTTCGCCCAGGATGTGCTCGCGGCCTTCCTTGGCTTGCGCCAGCGCCACTTGCATGATTTCCTTGGTGATGCCCATGATCTTGATGTCCATCTGCAGCGCGGTGATACCGTTGCGGGTACCAGCGACCTTGAAGTCCATGTCGCCCAGGTGATCTTCATCGCCCAGGATGTCCGACAGCACGGCGAACTTGCCGCCTTCCTTGATCAGGCCCATCGCGATACCGGCGACGTGCTCTTTCATTGGAACGCCGGCGTCCATCAGCGCCAGGCAGCCGCCGCAGACCGAAGCCATCGACGACGAACCGTTCGATTCGGTGATTTCCGACACCAGGCGCACGGAGTAGCTGAACTCTTCCGGTGCTGGCAGCGCGGCGATCAGCGCGCGCTTGGCCAGACGGCCGTGGCCGATTTCGCGGCGCTTAGGCGTGCCGACGCGGCCGGTTTCGCCGGTGGCGAACGGTGGCATGTTGTAGTGCAGCATGAAGGAGTCGGTGAACTCGCCCATCAGCGCGTCGATCTTCTGGCTGTCGCGTGCGGTGCCCAGGGTGGCAACCACCAGCGCCTGCGTTTCGCCGCGGGTGAACAGCGCCGAACCGTGCGTGCGTGGCAGCACCGAGGTACGGATCGAGATCGGACGTACGGTGCGGGTGTCGCGGCCGTCGATGCGTGGCTCGCCGTCCAGGATTTGGGTACGGACGATCTTGGCTTCCATGTCGAACAGGATGTTGTTCACTTCGGCTGCGTCGACTGGCGCGGCGCCAGCGGCGGCGGCTTCAGCGGACAGGTCGGCCAGCACTTCGCTGGTGGCGGCCTTCAGCTTGGCGGTACGCTCTTGCTTGTCTTTGGTCTGGTACGCTTCGTTGATCTTGCTGGCGGCGAAATGCGCCACGCGAGCGATCAGCGCTTCGTTCTTCGCAGGTGGGACCCATTCGACTTCCGGCTTGCCGCCATCGCGCACCAGCTCGTGGATCGCGTCGATGACTGCTTTCATCTGGGTGTGGCCGAACACCACGGCGCCCAGCATGACTTCTTCGGACAGCTGCTGCGCTTCCGATTCCACCATCAGCACGGCGGTTTCGGTACCGGCGACCACCAGATCCATCTGCGAGGTCTTCAGTTGTTCAACGGTAGGGTTCAGGATGTACTGGCCGTTGGCGTAGCCGACGCGCGCTGCGCCGACCGGGCCGTTGAACGGTACGCCCGACACGCACAGGGCGGCCGATGCGCCGATCATGGCGGCGATGTCTGGATCGATTTCCGGGTTGACCGACAGCACGTGAATGATCACTTGCACTTCGTTCAGATAGCCTTCTGGGAACAGAGGACGGATCGGACGGTCGATCAGGCGGGATGTCAGTGTTTCTTTTTCCGAAGGACGACCTTCACGCTTGAAGAAACCGCCCGGGATCTTACCGGCAGCATAGGTTTTTTCAACGTAGTCGACGGTCAGCGGGAAGAAGTCCTGGCCTGGCTTGGCGTCTTTGCGCGCCACGACAGTGGCCAGCACCACGGTATCTTCAATCGATACCATGACTGCGCCGGAGGCCTGGCGAGCGATCTCGCCGGTTTCCAGCGTCACGGTATGTTGACCGTACTGGAAGGTTTTCGTAACTTTATTAAACATGGGTAATCCCTTTCTATTTGCCGACAGATTTTCAGGGGCTGTCGTTCACCTCACCACAGACGGCATAGCTGCCGTCTTTACTGCAACTGCTAAAACCCAGGAATTCCATGTCGCACTGCCAAGACGCTATTCTGCTTGGCAAGTTTTTCCCGGCGAAAATGACAAAATGCCCGCGTCAGCAAACTGGCGCAGGCATTTCGATTAAGCCGGATGACGCAAAAATTACTTACGCAGACCCAGTTTAGCGATCAGATCGCGGTAACGGGTAGCATCTTTGCCCTTCAGGTAGGACAGCAGGCTCTTACGACGGTTAACCATCATGATCAGACCACGACGCGAGTGGTGATCCTTGCTGTGTGCCTTGAAGTGGCCGTTCAATTCGTTGATGCGTGCGGTCAGCAGCGCAACTTGAACTTCTGGGGAGCCGGTGTCTTTTTGACCACGGGCGTTGTCCGCGATAATGGCGGCTTTGTTGATGTTTTCTACGGTCATGATATTTACCTTTAACATGCGGTGCGCGGAGTCTGAACCCTGCCCACCGTGAACTTCAAAAAAAACTGATCCGAAGACCAGACCCGGAAGTATAGCGGAAAATCTTCCACATGTATCCTGTGTTGGCTACAATTGTTCTATCTTTCCGGTCCTATAGAGGGGTGTGCGATGAAAAAACTGATATTTCTGGCAATTTTGCCAGCTGCGCTGAGCGCTTGTGCCAGCCTCAACACACCTCCACTGGCCGCCGGCGAGCCCGTCGACGCCGTCAAGGCCAAGCTGGGCCAGCCCACCGCCACCTACGCCAACGGCCAGGACATCATGCTCGAGTACGCCGGCGGCCCGTTCGGCCAGTACACCCACATGGCCCGCATCGGCCCGGACGGCAAGCTGATTTCCTTCGAACAGGTGCTCAGCAGCGAGAAGTTCGCCACCATCAAGCCGCGCAAGGATAGCAAGCAAACCGTCCTCAGCACCTTCGGCAGGCCGGCGCAGCAGGTGCACTACGCCAGCGTGGACGGCGATGTGTGGGTTTATCGCTACAAGGAGCAGAACGTGTGGGATTCGGTGATGCACGTGGAATTCGACCGCAACGGCATCGTCCAGGCCATGGTCAACGGGCCGGATCCGGAGCGGGAATCGCGCCGCCGCTAAACAGGACAGGTAGGACCAGTCCCACGGCATATTTGGGAGTGCGCCGACGCTGATCGTGCTGGCCGATTGTTAAGATTCCAAAATTCAATCGCCAGACGATCGGAGTCATCCATGTTCCTACGCACGCCCCCAGCTCGCCACGCCATTTATACCGCCGCCCTGCTCGCCCTGAGCAGCGCCACCGCGATAGCTTGGGCCGATCCTTCGCCGGCGCTGGACCGCGCCAGCGTATCGGTCGGCGCCTACTACGCCAATCCCCGCATCAACTTCGAAGGCGACACCAACTACGGCCACATCGACAGCGGCAGCTACAAGGCCGATCATGTCACGCTGCCGCGCGTGAGGGCGCAACTGCTGCTGGGCGATACGCAGGGGCTGGACTTCGATTACTACAACTACAGCAAGACCTACAACCCCAGCCTGAGCGGCACCACCAACCGCAACGGCATTCCGCTGACCGGCCACGGCAAGCTGGACGCCAAGCTCAAGCTGGACCTGGCCAACCTGGCCTATAAATGGTGGCTGGGCAGCGGCAACGACGTGTTCGGCATCGGCGTCGGCGCCGCCTACTACCGCGCGCGGGTCGACGGCACCGCCAGCGGCGTGCTGAACGGGATCGCCGGCAACGCCAGCTACTCGGAAAATGAAAGCGCCTTCGCTCCCTTGCTGGAGCTGGGCTGGCGCCACGCGTTCTCGCAGAACGTGCGCATGTATGTCGATGCCAATGGCATCAAGAAGAACGGCGGCAGCATCCACGGCCATATCTATGGCGGCGCCATCGGCGTGGAATGGTATCCGACGCCCGCCGTCGGCGTGGTGGCGGAATACAGCGCGACCAAGATCAGCCTGAATCGCGACCGCGATGCGACCGACGTCAACGTGCGGCTGAACGGGCCGGCGGCCTACGTCAAGTTCCGCTTCTGAGCCACGCGGCCAGCGCGGCCTTGCCGCTGGCCGGCACTTCCAGCGCGCGCGTATCGTCGCCGCGGCGCAGCCAGCCGCGCTCGACGAAATTGTCGAGCAGCGCGACCGCCAGCGGGCCGGCGAAATGGTCGCGGCGTTCGGACCAGTCGACGCAGCCATACAACTGGCGCTGCGCCGGCGCGCCTTCGGACAACTGGATGCCCAGCTGGCGCATCTGCGCTTCGCCCGCAGGCGTGAGCGGATACTCGTGGCCGTCGCCCTCCCCCGGCTTCACCCAGCCGTTGTCGATGAAGCAGCGGCACAGGTCTACACCCAGCACGCCGGCCAGGTGGCCGTAGCAGCTGCGCGCGTGACGCAGGCCGCGCATGGCCGGCGCCTGCCAGCGCGTGGTCTCCGGCAGCGCGCCATCGGCCACGCGCAGCAACGCCTCCAGCGCGTGGGCGACGTTGCCGTCGGCGAGCATGTAGTAACGGTGGCGTCCCTGCGGACGCACGCGCGCCAGGCCCTCGTCCACCAGCAGCTTCAGATGCTGCGACGCGGTCGGCGCGGAGACACCGGCATGCTGGGCCAGGTCGGTGGCGGTGTAGAAGCGGCCGTCGAGCAGGCGTGACAGCATCAGCGCGCGGGTCGGATCGCCGATCGCGGCGGCCACGCGGGCGAAGCGCGGTTGCGGCGTGCTCATCGCGCTGCCACCGGTGGATGGAATGGCGGGGCCTCGTCACGCTCCATCAAACCGTAGTCGCGGATCACGCTGGCCACGCGCAGGCGGTAGTCGTCGAACACACCGGCGCGGCCTGCGCTTTGCGCTTCGCGATGCTGCTCCTGCTCACGCCAGGCGCGCACCGCCTGCTCGTCACGCCAGAACGACAACGACAACAGCTTGCCCGGAGACTTCAGGCTTTCGAAGCGCTCGATGGAAATGAAGCCGTCCATCTTTTCCAGCAACGGCGCCAGTTGGGCCGCACGGTCGAGGTATTCGGCGCGGCCATCGGCGCTGGGGATGACTTCGAAGATCACGGCGATCATGTGGCGCTCCTGAGCAAAAAATCGTTGACGGCATTGTAAAGGAGCCCACGCGATGACTCCAAGTGCATCAGGTGCGTGGCGCGTGGGAAGGTTTCGCAGCGCTTGATGCCGCTGCCCACGGCGGCAAGCAAATTGTCGGCGTCGGCCGCGGAACATACGCTGTCCCATTGGCCGCGCACCAGCAGCGTGGGCATGCGGATACGCGCGGGATCATACAAGGCCTGGCCAGACCAGAGCGCGCGCACGTCGGCTTGCGGCCCGGCAGGCGTGAGCACGGCTGGCGGGATGCGGGTCGCGGCCTCCGCATCGGTCGCGAGGAAGGCGGCGCTCCATTGCTGGAAGTGCTGCTCGTCGAGGACCTGCGGATGGCCACGCGGGACGTCCTCAACGAAGCGCCGGTACTGCGCCCAGGCTGTCAGCGTATAGTGCGATGCCATGTCGGCGACGGCCTGCACATGGGCGGCGCTGGCGGCATCGCGCTTCACGACAGGCGCGAACAGCGCCAACGCGCAAACCTCCTGCGGGTGCTCGCCCGCATAGCGCGCCGCCACCGAGCCTCCCCAAGAATGCCCCAGCAGCATGACCGGTCTGCCGCCATTGCGCTCGCGAACAGCGCGGACCACGCGGTGCAATTGCTCCTGGACGTCATGCAGCCTGCCAACGGGAACGCCGTCGTCCTGCGCATAACGTTCGGACACACCATAGCCCGCAAAGTCGAAGCCCCACACATTGAAACCGGCTGCGTTCAGTTCATCAGCCCAACAGCGGCCATCGAACGCAAAGAACACCGAAAGATCGGCGCCGAACGTCGAACCATGCACGTAGATCACGTCGCCCAGATCCTCGGCGGCGCGGCGCACCTGCAGCGCCAGCATGGGCGTTTCCATCAAGTTGATCATTGCAGCCTCCTGTCTTCAAGCCGACAAGATAACTTGTTGATCTGGCGCTTGCTTCGGCGCGGAACGAAGCATCGATTGCGGCAGCGCCTGGATTAGAACGGATGAGTCCCTATTCAGGCCAGCGATTGGAATGCTCTTTAATGTATTTGGTTACCGCCTCAAGATCATCGAACTTGCCCGTGAAGGTCGTGTACATAAACCCGTTCACACCTGTCACGCCCTGGCTCTCAGCGGTGTCAAGCGCCGCCAGCCACGCCCTCATTTCATCCAGCTCAGGGGTTTCATCATCGTAATATCCTGCGATAATTTGCTTGCGTTTCTTATCGCTAAAGAACTTCAGCGATTCCACCGGATGGCCCTTCTTTGAATTCGTCCAGTTGACGACGGTGGTTCGTTCCAAGATACCATCCGATGAATCTTTGAGGCTGCCATTCACCGCCCAGTATTTTTCAATGGCATTCGCATTGGGGTCGAACATGTCGTGCCACACAAACAACTCGGCGTTTGGATTGACTTTTAAGATTGCGTTTTGATGCCCCAGAAAAGTGTCGCGCAAATAGCCTCCGGCGGTAGTTGTCTTGCAGCTCGGGTCCCAGTTGAAGACCCTGTTCTCGTCGTAGTAAAGGAAGATTTTTTCCGACGGCGTGACCTGATTCTGGCTCAACAAATCCACAATCTGCCGATAGTTTTCAGCTTGAATTTCAAAATATCTCCCGTTGCAGGAATTTGCTGGCGTCCCGAACATGGAAATCATATTTTGCGCAGATTGGTAAGCGGTGACGGCGAGTCGCTGTCCAGGCCGTATTGACGTCGTCTGAGGAATCTGCAGCGATTCGATATCGACCTTGTAATCCTTGCCTTCGACGTAAACGATGCTGCCATCCTCGGAGCTCACCGTTATCGGCAAGGAGTCACGGCGGATGGCATGGGCAAGTCCGATTTCCTTGATTTCGATATCATCCAGCCATGCGGCACCGGACTGCGTCGCGCTGTTGGTCCAGGTACCGATCCAAATCCGCGCTATCTCGTTATTTCCTGTATTGAAGTCGATACTGTATTTCACCCATTGGTCTTGCGTGGCCGGCAGAACGTTCTTGCTCCAGCCATTCAGGACGCTGGTAAATCCCAGATCCGAACTGGCATTTTGGTAGATTGGTGCGGCATCAAGCGGCGCGTCCATGATCTGGATGCGCAGTTTGCCATCATAGTTCTCTGACCGCATCCAGAACGACATACGGAAAGCGGCATGTTTCCGCAGCTTTACTTCGCGAAAAACACGGGAAAAACCAGCAGGGTTCTTCTGCGTGAATTTTACAGAGCGTTGGCCGTTGCGGTGGACCGTGGTGTCGTACGTGGTCGAACTGTCGATCAGGCGCCAGGCCGCGGCAGGCGGATCGAGCTCGAAGCTCTTGTCATCCTCGCTGTCCTTGATGAGCGCATCGCCGATAGGGTATGCGTTGGCACCTTCGACAAGAAACGGCGTGTTCGTTGCCGGCATCGCTTCGAGCAGCGAGGCATCGCGGATGCCGGGGACCTCCATGCCGCCGCCGATAGGAATCAACTCGATCTGGGTTTCCTCGGCAGCTTTGGCGGCGGCAGCGAAAACGGCCCTATACTTCGATGGCATACTCCCTGGCCTGGGATCCTGCATGACCGAGTATGCGGCGCCGCCGCCGCCGTTAAGGGCGATTCCGTTGTACCCCAAGGCCTTGGCCCGCTTCATGACGGCGATCAGCTTGTCGTAGACTGCCGGACTGCTGACGATATCGCCGGCAAAATAAACCCATCGCTTTTCAAAGCAGTTCTTGCTGCAGAGCGTATCCGTCACCGCAGCGGTAGCCGAGGACAAAGTGGCGAAACAAGTGGCGGCAATGGCGATACGGCGCAGCGCAAAATGGCGGGAAATCATGATAACTCCAGTGGTTAGGCGGCCCTGAATGATATCAAAAATAGATGCATTAATTTTAATAAAATCTATTTATTAACCATCCCGGTGACAGCCGTCCGCTTGCCGCATCCGCCTCGCAAATGCCATCCGGAGTCAGCTCCGCGCCGTATGGAAGGTGATCGCGTAGCCATCGGGATCGGCGGCGGCGAAGAAGCGGCCGAAGGGGCCGTCGGCTAGCGGGCTGAGTATCGCGCCGCCCCGCTGGACAATGAGGTCGTGCAGCCCGTCAGCGTCGGCGCAGGCGATCCAGAGCGCCATCCCAACGCCCAGCGGCCCCGTTTCAGGCAGCGCGCGCAGAGGCATCCGCAGCGCCAACGGAATCGGTTCGGTCTTGAAGATCACCGCCCCGGGAGGACAATGCGACGAGGCTTCGAAACCGAAGACCTCCAGGTAAAACTTGCGGGATGCGGCGAGGTCGCGCACTTGCAAGGCGATGAAGTCGGGGCCGATTGGTGTGGTGATGGTTGTCATGCCGGGTCCTTTGAAGTAATATCAGCACCCTGATACTAATGTAAGGCCCCTGATATGTCAACGATGAATTCGGCGCCCCGGAGCGGAACCGACTGGATCGGCTACAACCTGAAGATCACGCAGCATCGATTGAGGCAACGGCTGGATGCCGAACTGGCACGGCTCGGCATCACGGCGCCGCAGAACGCGGTGCTGCTTGCCATCGCGGGCAATCCGCGCATTTCGAATGCCGATCTGGCCCGCTCAGCCTTCGTGACGCCGCAGACCATGCAGGGGATACTCGTCAATCTCGAACGGGGGGGGCTGATTGTGCGGAGTCCGCATCCGGAACATGGCAGGGTTATCATGACCGAGCTGACGAAGGCCGGCCAAAAGGCCGTCGCCGATGGCGCGAAAGCCGCCGACGCGGTGGAGCGGCAGATGCTCTCCAGGCTGTCAACCGACGAGGCGCGGCAGCTCTGCGATTTGCTCAAGCGCTGTGCCGCCGCTTTGGACGACTAGCCCCAAAGGAAACCACATCAAACAATGGAAAAACATTATGAATGATGAATTGGAAAAAGAAATCGCCAAGAGAGATGGAAGATTCAAGGCCAATGGAGTTTCAGCAGAATTAGATGAACTTATGGCGACGACGCATCAATCGTCCCTCCTTTACCTCGAAGGGCTAGCGAAGCATTGGTACGCAAATGATAATCGCCCCATCTATTTTGATATACTTATCGAAAATAAAATTAATGGACTATGCTATGCCACTCCAGAGGTTCCAGAAGCTTTCGATTTCATTGGAATTACTGCATTGTCGATATGCACAATCTACGATTTATATTATCGACTGCTATCAGATCCTCGAATATTTCCCGAGCTAGGAAACTGTGAACATGAAATTTCCGATCGTGGAAGCATCATTTCCCTTCGCGACTTAAAACAAAATTCTCAAAATTTTTCTTGCAAACCAATACATCCATCTAGGACTGCACTAGCAGAATCACTGGCAAAATTAACCATTCGATTTCTTTTAAATCACGAATTTGCACACATAAACAATGGGCATATTGCGTGGGTGCGAGAAAACTCTTCAGCGTCCCAGTGCGTATTTATTCAAGAAATGGTTTCTAACGACGAGGAGCTTGATCTCAAAGAATATCGCAGGGCACTAGAGATGGATGCCGATTGCACAGCTATTCAATATACCATGAACGACCTCCGTTCGAGGCACGAACATCTCAAACAGCATATGTCGGATGATGTGCTTGCAAGCTTTCTCGGAGTAATGCTTCCGGAGAGTCAACTGTACGAGACCACACTCGATTGTTTCAAGACCACCGTTAGAGTTGCATATTTCTTTTTACGATTACTCGATCCCTCCCAATGGAATGGAATGAATATTGGCTCGCATCCTCATCTTGCGCAAAGAATGCACTACTGCATGGGAGTTATGTTTTCCTACACATTGGAACGCCCTCAATGCGAGGTTACGTTAGAGCAGGCGCAGAATGTAATTCCCGCAATTATCCAAGAAGCGGAAAACGCATTTGCCTATCTTCTGAATTCCGAACCCGATTTTAGAGGATTCAACTCAGCCGCAACGAATGATCCGGCTAGGACAGCAAGTCTCAACGAACTGCGAGCTTCATGGGCAACGATGCGTGATAGCTTGATTCAGAAAAAACGCCATAGCGCAAAATTAGCGTAATCGATATTGCCACTGCAGCCTCCACAAGATAGCTGTTTGAGAACAGTGTATGCGTCGGTTCTGAACGAGACGTAGTTGAAGATTCTCGCCGATCACTCCGGCCGTTACCCTTACTCCGGTGAATAGGTGATGTGTAATCCATCGACACTGGCAAAGGGCGTCAGCTTGTACGGGTGGCCGCTGACGAGCATCGATGATCTCGTCGAGGCGAACGCCGCGCACCAATAAGGCGAAGGCAACAGCGAACGGCGGCAGCGCAGGGCACGGGGCCAATGATTCCCGTGCGTACATTCCGCCCCCTCAGCGTTTGGCGCGCCGACCTGCGACTGCGTGGGGATCACTGCTGCGTGCATTAACGGTTGATGGCACTCACCAGCTGATTCGCACGTTTCGCTGATGGCGCATCGTTCGCCGGAAGATGCAATCCGAACGACAAGACCTTCGGCATGCTGCCGGTCGTGAGGTTCAATTCGTAAAACACCGGCTGCCCATCGCTGGCGGTGGACGCGTACCGGAATTGAACAAACTTCTGCGCCGCACCTTCATGCGCGGGCACTTCCAGCTTGATGCTCTTCCCGTCCGGCAGCGTGGCGACGGGATGCATAGTCGCAAAACCGCCAAGGCTGTCGTCGGCGCGCTTCAGGGTGCGCTCGGCATTTTGCGTTGCCTCCGGCGCGAACATGGCCGCGGCCTCCTTGAAGCGCTGGTGCTGCAGCGCGTCCACGAATTGGCCGGCGACCCGGTCCGGGCTGACGCCGCCATTTGCGGCGGCATGGGAAAGGGTCGAGGTGAAAAGCGCAAGCGCGGCCAGGCTGAAAATTTTGAATCGCATATTCGTTCAAGGTTGTGGATTGACGCGCTCGATCTTCGAGTGCAGCTTGTTCAACGCCGACAGGTAGGCCTTGGCCGAGGCGACGATGATGTCCGGATCGGCGCCGACGCCGTTGACGATGCGTCCCTCCTTCGACAAGCGCATCGTCACCTCGCCCTGCGACTGGGTGCCGGTGCTGATCGCGTTGACCGAGAACAGCACCAGCTCGGCGCCGCTGCCCACTTCCGATTCGATGGCGTTGACGGTGGCGTCGACCGGACCATCGCCCTTGCCTTCGGAGACGTGCTCCTCGCCGTCGATCATGAACACCACTTTCGCGCTCGGCGTCTGGCCCGAACTCGATTGCTGGGACAGCGAGACGAAGCGGTAGTACTCGCGCTCCTGCGCCTGCTCCTCGTCCGACACCAGCGCCAGGATGTCCTCGTCGAAGATGTCGGCCTTGCGGTCGGCCAGCTCCTTGAAGCGGACGAAGGCGGCGTTGATTTCCGCTTCCGATTCCAGGTCGATGCCCAGCTCCTGCAGGCGCTGCTTGAAGGCGTTACGGCCCGACAGCTTGCCCAGCACGATCTTGGTGGCGGTCCAGCCCACGTCCTCGGCACGCATGATCTCGTAGGTCTCGCGCGATTTCAGCATGCCGTCCTGGTGGATGCCGGAGGCGTGCGCGAATGCGTTGGCGCCCACCACAGCCTTGTTGGGCTGCACGGCGAAGCCGGTGATCTGCGACACCATCTTGGAGGCGGCGACGATCTGCGTGGTGTCGATGCCGACGTCGAGGTTGTAGTAGCCGCCGCGCGTGCGCAGCGCCATCACGACTTCTTCCAGCGCGGTGTTTCCGGCGCGTTCGCCCAGGCCGTTGATGGTGCATTCGATCTGGCGCGCGCCGCCTATCATCACGCCGGCCAGCGAGTTGGCCACGGCCAGACCCAGGTCGTTATGGCAGTGCACCGACCAGATGGCCTTGTCGGAATTGGGGATGCGCTCGCGCAGGCGGCGGATGGTCTCGCCGAAAATCTCCGGCACCGCGTAACCCACCGTGTCCGGGAAGTTGATGGTGGTCGCGCCCTCGTCGATCACGCCCTCCAGCACGCGGCACAGGAAATCCTCGTCCGAGCGGCTGCCGTCTTCCGGACTGAATTCGATGTCGTCGGTGAACTGGCGGGCGAAGCGCACCGCGTTGCGGGCCTGCAGCAGCACCTGGTCCGGCAGCATGCGCAGCTTCATTTCCATGTGCAGCTTGGAGGTGGCGATGAAGGTGTGGATGCGTTTGCGCTCGGCCGGCGCCAGCGCTTCGGCGGCGCGCGAGATGTCGCGGTCGTTGGCGCGCGACAGCGAGCAGATGGTCGATTCGCGCACCACCGAGGCGATCGCCTTGATGGATTCGAAGTCCCCTTGCGAGGCGGCCGCGAAGCCCGCTTCGATGACGTCCACCCGCAGCCGCTCCAGCTGCTTGGCGATGCGGACTTTTTCGTCCTTGGTCATCGAGGCGCCAGGCGATTGCTCGCCGTCGCGCAGGGTGGTGTCAAAGATGATGAGGCGGTTGGATGAGTTACTCATGATGGCTCCGTGGCTGTTGCTTCGTTGCTTGAATTCTCAGGGCCTGCCGCCCCTTGCGGTTTAGCGCCGTTCGCTGGGGTCGTTGCTGTCCTCGTCGATCTGGATCAGGCTGACCTTCTTGCCCTTGGCCAGCCGCCATGCCGACACCACATAGCCCGACAGGCCGTACGCGATGAAGATCGGGAACAGCACCTTCGGCGGATCGATCGACACCAGCGCGAACACCAGCGCGATCAGGAACACCGCGATGAACGGCACCGACTTGCGGAAGTTCACGTCCTTGAAACTGTAGAACGGCACGTTGGTCACCATGGTCAGGCCGGCGAACACGGCGATGCTCCACGAGACCCAGCTCAATTGGAGGCCAGGCACTTCCTGGTCCACCATCAGCAGCACGAAGCCGGCCACCAGCGCGGCGGCCGACGGCGACGGCAAGCCCTGGAAGAAGCGCTTGTCGACCACTTCGATGTTGGTGTTGAAGCGGGCCAGGCGCAGCGCGGCGCCGGCGCAGTAGACGAAGGCGGCGATCCAGCCCAGCTTGCCCAGGCCGCGCAGCGACCATTCGTAGATCACCAGCGCCGGCGCGGCGCCGAAGGACACCATGTCCGACAACGAGTCATACTGGGCGCCGAATTCGCTCTGGGTGTTGGTCAGGCGGGCGACGCGGCCGTCGAGGCCGTCGAGCACCATGGCGATGAAGATGGCCCAGGCGGAGTGTTCGAATTTCTGGTTCATCGCCATGACGATGGCGTAGAAGCCGCAGAACAGGGCGGCGGTGGTGAAGGCGTTCGGCAGCAGGTAGATTCCGCGATGGCGCGGCCGGTCGAGGTCCTCGCCCCTGGCGCGGCGTGCGAAGCGGCTAAAGCGCGACATCTGGGGCGTTTTGGCTTGGGCTGCGCCATTCTTGACTCGGCGGCGGGGGAATTTGGCCATAGGGTTCCGTTTCTGTTTTAACTGATGATGTTGCTCCGTCATTATAGAGGAGCCGACCACAAAAAAGGGGACGGCGCGCCGTCCGCCCTGTTCCGCCCCCAGGGATTGCTTATTTGAAGCGCACCTTGCCCACCAGACGCATTTGCAACGTGGTTTCGCCCGGCTCGAAGCTCGGTTCGGCCACTTCGCCGCCATATGCCGGCGGCGCCGGCGCAGCCATCACGCGCGACGAGGTGACGCTGACGCGGTCGGCATAATTGCCCGATCCTTCGAAATCGATCGTGTCGATCACCGCATCTCCCACCTTGCGGCCCATCGCGTGCGCGATCGAGTTCACGCGCTCGTTCAGGTTGGCGTAGGTGGCGGCGATGCGCTGGTCGTCGAGCTTGCGGGTGGTTTCCGGTGTCAGGCTGAAGTGCAGATTGTTCAGCGCCAGCACGCGTTGTGCGGCGGCGACGGTCTTCGGCAGCCCCGCCAGGTTGGTGGTGATCACCTGCAGCGACTGGCCCACACGCCAAGCGGTCGGCACGCGCGGCTTGCGCGGCTGGCCGTTGACCGGCGCCGGTTCCTCGGGATACACCGGATAGGTGTAGTAGCCCTGGGTTTTCAGGTTGGCCTGGGGATCTTCCTGCTTGACGATGTCCAGCCCCTGCTTCATCTTTTGATTGACGCGGGAGGCTGCGGCGGCCTTGTCCTTGTCGACTTCCTCGACCGACAGCACGATCGTGACCTGGTCGTTGACATGGCGGACCTCGCCGAACGCGGGCACGACAACCAGCGCGCCGCTGGTCGGCAGGGATTCCAGCGGCGCGGCTTGCGCGGACAGCGCGACGGTGGCGGCAACGGCGGCAGCCAGGAGTTTCAGTGCGGTCATTACGATCTCCAGAATTAATAGAAAGGCAATCGTAACTGTACCTCAAGGCGCGCCGCCGCGCAGCGGGGCTTACTTGAAGCGCACCTTGCCGACCAGCGTCATTTGCAGCGTGGTCTCGCCGGGTTCGAAGCTGGGTTCGGCCACGTCGGCGGATTCCATCTTGGCCGCGCGCATCATCATTGGTGCCGGGGCGCCGGCCATGCGGTCCTGGGCGTAGTTGCCCGATCCTTCGAAATCGACCGTGTCGAGCACGGCGTCGCCGACCTTGCGGCCCATCGCGCTGGCGATCGAGTTGATGCGCTCGTTCAGGTTCTTGTAGGTGGCGGCGATGCGCTGGTCATCCAGTTGACGGGTGGTTTCCGGCGTCAGGCCGAATTGCAGGCCGTTCAGGGTCAGGATTTTCTGGGCGGCGGCCACGGTCTTCGGCAGCTTTTCCAGGTTGGTGGTGGTCACCTGCAGGTACTGGCCCACGCGCCAGGAGGTCGGCACGCGCGGCTTGGACGGCTGGCCATTGATCGATGGACGCTCTTCGGGATAAACCGGATAGGTGTAATAGCCCTGGGTTTTCAGGCTGGCGCTTGGGTCTTCTTTCTTGACGATGTCCAGGCCCTGCTTCATCTTCAGGTTGACGCGCGAGGCGGCGGCGGCCTTGTCCTTGTCCTGCTCTTCGATCGCCAGCGTGGCGATCGCTTGATCATTGGCGTGCTTGACTTCGCCGAAGGCCGGCACCACGACCAGCGTGCCGGAGGTCGGCAGCGATTCAAGCGGGGCGGCGTGCGCGGCGAGCGCGAAGGAGGCGGCAGCGGCTGCGGCGATAGATTTCATGACGGTCATTGCGGGCTCCAAGGTTAAAATTACAACAATGCGAACTTTACCTGAAATTACCTACAGTAAATGTAAGACATAGTGAGTGTTTGTAACATTCGTCAGCGGTCGAGCATCTCCATCACCCGGGGATGCAGCGCCGACGCCAGTTGCCGGTGCTGCAGTTCGTCAAGATGGACGCCATCGACCTCGCTGGCTTGAATGAACTCCGCCGCGTCCAGGAACGCGCAGCCGCGCTCCTCCGCCATGCGCGCGTAGCAGCGCGTGAACTGGAGCGACTTTTCCTCGGCGCCGCGAAATTTCTCCCGCATCGTCGCGCCAAGGCCGGCGATCCGTGGCGGCGCGACCAGTAGCACCTGGGGCGCCGCCAGCATCGGCTCCGCGCGGCAGCCCTGGACGATGTCGACCAGCACGCCGACGCCCAGCGAGGACTCATAGGCGCCCACGTCGTAGACGGCTTGCAGATCGTTCGTGCCCAGGAACATGATGACGAGATCGATCGGCGCATGGGAGTGCAGGATGGGCAGCAGCAGGTCCCTGCCGTTCCGGCCGGGGCGAAATGGATCGTCCCAGACGGTGGTCCGCCCGTTCAAGCACTCTTCGATCACGCGGACGCCGCCGCCCAGCAGTTGCTGGAGGATGCCGGTCCAGCGCTTGTCATGCGGGTGGCGGTGCCTGGTTCCCGGAACGATCCCCCAGGACATCGAGTCCCCGTAACACAGCACATGTTTTGCGGCCATCGCGTAGCAACCTTTCCAGAGTAAGCAAACGTCAGCCAGCATAGCACTCGCCCACCGGTTCGCAACCGCCCCTTGTGCTAAAGTTGCCGCCGGATTCAATAACTTTCGAAAGCTGACATGTCGTATCCGTACCTGAGTGATGTGATCAAGGCCTGGACCGGCCATGAACTGCCGCTGCCGCTGGCGACCTTCGGCATGTTCGTGGCGCTGGCTGCGCTGGTGGCCGGCGCGCTGTTCCGGGCCGAGCTCAAGCGCCTGTATGAGGCGGGACGGATCGGGCCGGCGCGCGTGCGCGGCGCCGACGTGCCGCCGCAGGACGTGGTCAGCGATTTCATGGTGGTGGTGATGGTGGCCGGGGTGTTCGGCGCGCGGCTGTTCCACATCCTGGAGCACACCGACCAGTTCGCCGCAGATCCGATGGGCATGATCTTCACGCGCTCGGGCCTGAGCATTTTCGGAGGGCTGATCCTGGGGACGCTGGCCGGCATGGCGTGCGTGCGGCGCTGGCGTTTGCCGGTGCGTCCGCTGCTCGATGCGGCGGCGCCGGCCATGATGCTGGGCTACGCCATCGGCCGCATCGGCTGCCAGGTGTCGGGCGACGGCGACTGGGGCATCGCCGCCAACATGGCGCTCAAGCCGGACTGGCTGCCGGCCTGGTTCTGGGCGCAGACCTACGACAACAACATCTACGGCGAGCTGATCGCACTGCCCGGCGTGTATCCGACGCCGATGTATGAAACCGCGATGGCCGCGCTGTGTTTCGCGCTGCTGTGGGCGCTGCGCAAGCATGCGTTCGGCATCGGCTGGTTGTTCTCGGTGTATTTGATGCTGGCCGGCGTGGAGCGCCTGCTGATCGAGCAGATCCGCGTGAATCCGGTGTTCAACGTGGCCGGCCTGCATGCCACGCAGGCGGAAATGATCGCTGTCGCGCTGATCCTGCTGGGCACGGTCGGCACTGTGATACTAAGCCTGCGCCCATCGGCGCGCGCCATGTCGAAAGGCTGAGGCCAGAGAATAATTTATATCGTATAAACAGATTTACCGCACGTGACCTGCTTCGCGCTGAGTGCACTCTTCAAGATATCTCCGCATGTCAGCCCAGGGAATGTACTTTCCGTTTTTGAGCAGCTTGGCAAAGCGGGCGTCGGCTTCGGCATCGAAGCTGGCACGTTGCTCCTCCATCTCGGTCTTTTCGGCGATGGCTTCAAGAATAAAACTGTGGGGTGTCTTACCTGCGCGCTCGGCGGCGCTGGCTATACGCGCTTTCAACTCGTCCGGCAAACGTATCGTTGTGGTTGACATGGCGTCCTCCTTCTCAAGCACTAATGTAGCACATGTGTGCTACGCGCCAGCACGCCCCTGCTCCGCCGTGCCGCCGCCGGACTTGAATAGGACCCAGCCCAGGATCGCGAATGCGGCAAGCACAACGGCGCCGACAACATATGCGCCGAAGTTGGCGAGCGAATCGGGTGGCATCAACCGCCGGAACTCCTCGCTCATCCACATGCACGCCATCGAAAAAATGACGAATCCGTTGAACGCCGACATGGACAACAGCATCAGGCCGGTATTCTTCTTCCAGTTGCGAAGGCCGGTCAGCGCCAGCGCGATGGCGAGCGCGATGAAGGCCGGCACCGCGAATCCAGCCAGCATGGCCGCCTTGGCCAATGCCGGAAGTCCGCTCATGAAGGCCAGCATGCTGACCATGTAGAGAAAGAAACCGGCTACGACCTGGCAGACGACACCGAATACTTTACGCATCGTTGGCCGCCGCCACCTGCCCGCCGAAGTAGGCATTGGCCTTCGGGCGATAGAGGAAGTAGGCGAAGATCGCCAGCAGCACGGCGCCCGGTATCATCGCCATCTTCATCGGCGACGTCGCCAGCCCGATCACCAGCCCCACCGCGCTCCACGCGAAATAGACCAGCCGTCCCCAGCCCAGTCCCTTCAACATGGCAACGCCGGTCGCCACAGTCACGAGCAGGCCCACGAACATCATGGCGTATTGGACGGACAGCGGCAGCAGGCTCTTGGACATGAGCTCGCGCACCAGCGGATTGTCCATGCTGACGTAGCTGGAGACCAGGGAAATGAGCGAGGTGACGATCAGGAACCAGGCGATGACGGTGACAGAAGTAGGACGTTTCATGGTTTGAAGAGGAAGTGTATTGTTCGTTAATAGTACCTGAAAGACATGCCGGAATATGCGCGCAAACTCACCGCGGCGCGCCCGGACGCAAAAAAGCCGGCAACCAGTGCCGGCTTTTTCGTGACGAAGATAAAGCTTAGTTCTTCGACTGGTCGACCATCTTGTTCTTGGCGATCCAAGGCATCATGGCGCGCAGCTTGGCGCCGACTTCTTCGATCTGGTGCTCGGCGGTCAGGCGACGGCGCGAGATCAGGGTCGGAGCGCCTGCCTTGTTTTCCAGGATGAAGGACTTGGCGTACTCGCCGGTCTGGATGTCTTTCAGGCACTGACGCATCGCGTCCTTGGTGGCCGAGGTCACGACCTTAGGACCGGTCACGTACTCGCCGTATTCGGCGTTGTTCGAGATCGAGTAGTTCATGTTGGCGATGCCGCCTTCGTAGATCAGGTCGACGATCAGCTTCAGCTCGTGCAGGCATTCGAAGTAAGCCATTTCCGGAGCGTAGCCCGCTTCGGTCAGGGTTTCGAAGCCGGCCTTGATCAGCTCGACCGCGCCGCCGCACAGAACAGCCTGTTCGCCGAACAGGTCGGTTTCGGTCTCTTCGCGGAAGTTGGTTTCGATGATGCCGGCACGGCCGCCGCCGTTGGCCGAGGCGTACGACAGGGCGATGTCACGGGCGATGCCGGACTTGTCCTGGTACACGGCGATCAGGTGCGGCACGCCGCCGCCCTGGGTGTAGGTGGCGCGCACGGTGTGGCCTGGGGCCTTCGGTGCGACCATGATCACGTCCAGGTCGGCGCGCGGCACGACTTGGCCGTAGTGCACGTTGAAGCCGTGGGCGAAGGCCAGCACCGCGCCTTGCTTGGCGTATGGCGCGACGTTTTCGTTGTAGACCTGGGCGATGTTCTCGTCGGGCAGCAGGATCATGATGACGTCGGCGGCCTTGACCGCGTCGTTCACTTCCGCCACTTTCAGGCCGGCCTTCTCGACCTTGCTCCACGAGGAGCCGCCCTTGCGCAGGCCGACGGTCACGTTGACGCCGGAGTCGCTCAGGTTTTGCGCGTGGGCGTGGCCCTGCGAGCCGTAGCCGATGATGGCAACGTTTTTGCCCTTGATCAGGGAGAGGTCAGCGTCTTTGTCGTAGAAAACTTTCATGGTATTTCCTTAGTAGTATTTTTGAATTTGATTAAACTTTGAGGATGCGTTCGCCGCGTCCGATGCCGGAACCGCCGGTACGTACCGTTTCCAGAATGGAAGCGCGGTCGATCGAATCGATGAACGCGTCGAGCTTGCTCTTGGCGCCGGTCAGTTCAATCGTGTAAGTCTTCTCGGTGACGTCGATGATGCGGCCGCGGAAGATGTCCGCCGTGCGCTTCATCTCTTCACGCTCCTTGCCCACCGCGCGCACCTTGATCAACATCAGTTCGCGCTCGATGTGCTGGCCTTCGGTCAGGTCCACCACCTTCACCACCTCGATCAGGCGGTTCAGGTGCTTGGTGATCTGTTCGATGATGTCGTCCGAGCCGGTGGTGACGATGGTCATCCGCGACAGGGTCGCGTCTTCGGTCGGCGCCACGGTCAGCGTTTCAATGTTGTAGCCGCGGGCCGAGAACAGGCCCACCACGCGCGACAGCGCGCCGGCTTCGTTTTCCAGCAAGACAGAGATAATGTGTCGCATGTTATAAGTCCTCCGAACCCAACAGCATTTCAGAGAGCCCTTTGCCCGCTTTCACCATCGGCCAGACGTTTTCCGATTGATCGGTAATGAAGTTCATGAAGACCAGCTTGTCCTTCATGGCGAAGGCGTCGCGCAGCGCGCCGTCGACATCGCCCGGCTTCTCGATGCGCATGCCGACGTGGCCGTAGGCTTCCGCCAGCTTCTCGAAGTTCGGCAGCGAATCCATGTAGGACTCGGAATAGCGCGAACCGTAGTCGATCTGCTGCCACTGGCGAACCATGCCCAGGAAGCGGTTGTTCAACATGATGATCTTCGGCGTCAGATGATATTGCTTGCAGGTCGCGAGTTCCTGGATGCACATCTGGATCGAGCCTTCGCCGGTGATGCAGGCGACGGTGGCGTCCGGGTTGGCCATCTGCACGCCCATGGCGTACGGCAGGCCCACGCCCATGGTGCCCAGGCCGCCCGAGTTGACCCAGCGCTTAGGCTTGTCGAACGGGTAGTACTGCGCGGCCCACATCTGGTGCTGGCCGACGTCGGAGGTGATGAAGGCGTCGCCCTTGGTCACTTCCCACAGCTTCTGCACCACGGATTGCGGCTTGATCACCAGGTCCGAGGTCGGGAACTTGAGGCAATCGCGGCCGCGCCATTCGGCGATCTGCTTCCACCAGTCCTTGAGCGCGGGCGCGTTCGGCTTGGCGTCCGCAGCGTCGAGCTGGGCCAGGAATTCGATCAGCACGTCCTTGACGTTGCCGACGATCGGGATGTCCACTTTCACGCGCTTGGAGATCGACGATGGATCGATGTCCACGTGGATGATCTTGCGCGGGTTGGAGGCGAAGTGTTTCGGGTTGCCGATCACGCGGTCGTCGAAGCGGGCGCCGATAGCGATCAGGACGTCGCAGTGCTGCATCGCCATGTTCGCTTCGTAGGTGCCGTGCATGCCGGGCATGCCGACGAAGTTCTCGCTCGACGCTTTGTAGGCGCCCAGGCCCATCAGCGTGTTGGTGACCGGGAAGCCCAGCTTGTCGACCAGCTTGTTCAGCTCGGGCGAGGCGTTGGCCAGGATCACGCCGCCGCCGGTGTAGATCATCGGACGTTCGGCTTGCAGCAGCAACTGGACCGCCTTGCGGATCTGGCCGGAGTGGCCCTTGTCGACCGGCTTGTACGAACGCATCTCGACCTCTTTCGGGTACGAGTACGTCGTCTTGTGCATCGAGATATCCTTCGGGATGTCGACCAGCACGGGGCCTGGACGGCCGGTGCGGGCGATGAAGAAGGCTTTCTTGACGGTTTCCGCCAAATCCTTGACGTCTTTGACGAGGAAATTGTGCTTGACCACGGGACGGGTGATGCCGACCGTGTCGCATTCCTGGAAGGCATCCTGGCCGATGGCGTGGCTGGGCACCTGGCCCGAGATCACGACCATGGGAATGGAATCCATGTAAGCGGTGGAAAGACCTGTCACGGCATTGGTGACGCCCGGACCGGAGGTGACCAGCGCGACACCAACCTTGTTCGAGCTGCGCGAGTACGCATCGGCGGCATGCACTGCGGCCTGTTCGTGACGCACGAGGACGTGTTGGAATTTGTCTTGCTTGAAGATGGCGTCGTAGATATACAGTACGGCTCCGCCCGGATAGCCAAAGACGTGTTCTACGCCTTCCTCGGCCAGGCAGCGCACCAGTATTTCAGCGCCTGTGAGCGTGTTCGCTCCTTGTGATGCGGTTGCTTCGGTATTCATGAAACATTCCTTTCAAGGTCCATAGGAGATTGATCGGATGCTCTTTCCTAACGAAGTAGGCCCACCTCTACAGCATTGCCCTGCTTCCCTTTTTTTCTGCAGTCACAGCTGCCTCTTCCGTCAACCGTAGTGACGTGCAAAGCAGTGCTAGCTGCAAACTCTCGTTTGGCTGGATCTATCTGTAGCGGTTCTGCGTACCTCTCGCGCTTGTGGCACGGGTTAGAGCAAACTGCTGACATATGAAAGCGCGTCTCGTCGATTGCGGCGTTGTGTGCCTGCTGCGACCAGACCATAGAGCTTCGGGGTGTTCAAAGCGTCCCATACGGTACACCGGGGGCACTGGTTTGGGCAAGGGAAATATCGAAAAATTCGGTGTTCTGGAGCATTTTGCATCGTCCTAGCCGCAAAAACGGTGCAGAAATGGCTAATTTTTGCTAGCATGCGCTCAGTTCACGAGCCGCCATCAAGCGGCCCAGCGCCGGCTTTCCCGGCAGTACCCACACCCGACGCATGGCCACAGACAAAGAATTATCCGACTTTCTCGAAAACGTCGAGCGGCGTGCCTTTAAACAAGCCGTCTACGCAGTGCGCAAGGACGAATCCGCATTGGACATCGTGCAGGACGCGATGATCAAGCTCGCCGAAAAATACGGCGACAAGCCGGCCGCCGAGCTGCCGATGCTGTTCCAGCGCATCCTGCAAACCACCATCCTCGACTATTTCCGCAGGGAAAAAGTTCGCAACACCTGGGTCAGCCTGTTCTCCGGCATGGGCCCCTCGGGCGACGAGCACGAGGACTTCGACCTGCTCGAATCCTACGCCGCCGAAGAGGGTTCCGCCGCCGCCGAGTCCAGCGCGGACCAGGTCGAGCGCCAGCAAATGCTGGCCCTGATCGATGCCGAAGTACAAAAGCTTCCGGCGCGTCAACGAGAAGCCTTCCTTATGCGTTATTGGCAGGACATGGATGTAGCTGAAACAGCCGAAGCGATGGGATGTTCCGAGGGGAGCGTGAAGACACATTGCTCACGCGCAACACATACGCTCGCCGAATCGCTCAAAGCCAAGGGAATCAAACTATGAATACCGACGATCTGAATTTCGCTTACAAGGTGCGCCACGCGCTCAATGAGCACCTGGACGATCTGCCCGCATCGACCACCGACCGCCTGGCGCAAGCGCGCAAGATGGCGCTCGCCCGCAAGAAAGCCCACGTGGAGGCGCCGCTGAAGGTGCGCGTGAGCAAGAACGCGCTGGCTGGCGCCGGCACCGGCTTCTTCTCGTTCAGCTGGATGACCCGCATGAGCGTGGCCCTGCCACTGCTGGTGCTGGTCGGCGGCCTGGCCGGCATCTACCAGTACGAGCAGGAACAGCGCGTGGCCGACCTGGCCGAGCTCGACGCCGCCGTGCTGTCCGATGAATTGCCGCTGTCCGCCTATCTGGACCACGGTTTTAACGCCTATCTGGCTCAAAGCGAGTAAGCAGCATGGCATTGAGCGGTCACGCAACATGGGGCGCTAAAGCGGTAGCGGTATTGACGGTGGCAAGCGCGGCGCTGGTTGGCTGCGGCCGTTCGGAAACGCCGGCGCAGCCTGCGGCGCAGAGCGCATCCGCCCCTGGCTCGCAGCCGGGCGCGGCGGCTGGCAAGCACGCGCCGGCCAAGTCGGCCGACAAAACCATGTGGAAGGATTTGACGCCCGCGCAACAGCAGGCGCTGGAGCCGCTGGCGCCCGAGTGGGACCAGATGGAGCCGATCCGCAAGCAAAAATGGCTGGGCATCGTCAAGCGCTACGCCTCGATGAAGCCGGACGAGCAGACCCGCGTGCAGGAACGCATGCGCGAATGGGTCAAGATGACGCCGGAGGAACGCCGCCAGGTGCGCCAGAACTTCGCCCGCGCGCAGAAGATCGATCCGTCGCAGAAAACCACGCAGTGGGAATCCTACCAGCAGCTTTCCGAAGAACAGAAGAAGGAACTGGCGGCCAAGGCGGCGACCAAGAAGCAGGTCGCCAACCTGCCGACGCCGGCCCAGAGCAAGATGAAAACCGTGGCGCCGATCAAGCCGTCCGTACCGACCGGCGCAGCCCCTGCCGCGACGCCGGCGATCGCGCCGGCCGCCGCCCCGGCGCCCGCAACAGCGCCAGGCATCGACCCGGCCACCGGCGCGGCTATCCCCAACGCATCGAACGTCGCACCCGTGATCGCGCCTGCCGCGCCGGCATCCGTTCCGCCAGCACAGCCCGCCAATGTCAAATAAGCAGCCCGCCGCCATTCCCACCGTCAAGCGCCGTCTGATTTCGATGGTCTATGAAACCCTGCTGGGGTTCGCGGTGCTGTTCCTGCCCTTCCTGGTGTTCGAAATCGCCACCCACGGCAGCCACACGCCGACCATGGAGCACATGCGCCAGGCGCTGGCCTTCCTGGTGCTGGGCGCCTACTTCATCCACCAGTGGAGCCGCGACGGCCAGACGCTGGCGATGAAGACCTGGCGCCTCAAGCTGGTGCGTCCCGGCCACAGCCACCTGTCGCTGCAGACCGCCGCCGTGCGCTACCTGCTGAGCTGGATGTGGGTGCTGCCGGCGCTGCTGGCGGCGCTGGTGCTGGACCTGCACAAATGGCAGGCGCTGGGCGCGCTCGGCGCCGGCATCCTGCTGTGGTCGCTGACCGCCTTCCTCGACAAGGACCGCCAGTTCCTGCACGACAAACTGACCGGCACCCGCCTGGTCCAGCTGCCGCCGCCGGAAAAGAAAAAGAAGGCCGTGCCGGCGGTGTAATTTTTGCAATCTTCTGTGGCAAAATAGATGTTTCGCCACAGGGGGTACAAATGACCAAAGTTGTTTGCTTGATGTACGGGGCGGCCCTCGCCCTGTCAGTCTCCGCCGCGTTCGCGGCCGACATTCCCGCCGCGCCCGTTGCGCGGGTTGAACCAGTCAGCGACACCTACTTCGGCGAGGCCGTGGTGGACCGCTATCGCTGGATGGAAAACGACAAAGACCCCGAGTGGCTGCCCTACCTCAAGCAGCAGAACGCCCACGCCCGCGCCGTGCTCGACGCGCTGCCCAAACGCGACGCGCTGCTGGCCCGCATCCAGCAACTGTCCGGCGACGTGGCCACGCCGGCGCGCGTGCAAAAGGCCGGCGCCCGCCTGTTCTACCAGCAGCGTCCGGCAGGCGCCAACAACTTCAAGCTGTTCGTGCGCGAGGGCGGCAAGGATCGCGTGCTGGTTGATCCTACCAAGCTCGACACCAAGACCAGCCACGTCTCGCTGGACTGGTGGCAAGCCTCGCCGGACGGCAGCAAACTGGTCTACGGTTTGTCCAAGGATGGCAGCGAAGACTCGGTGCTGCAGATCATGGACGTGCGCACCGGCGCCATCCTCAAGGAGCGCATCGCCGACACCCAGGCCGCCGATCCAAACTGGCTGGACGACAGCTCCGGCTTCTTCTACAACCAGCTGACAGGCCAGAACAACACGCCGGAACGCTACCTCGATTCGGTGGCCCGCTTCCACAAGCTGGGCACCGACCCGGCCAAGGATCCGCTGCTGATGAAGCGCGGCTACGACCCGGCGATCGTGTATGAAAAAATCCAGGCGCCGTACATCAGCACCTCGCCGCACTCCACCACCGCGGTGCTGATGCTGGCCGACGTGCGGCACGAGAAGCGCATCTATACCGCGCCGCTGCGCGATGTGGTCAAGGGCCAAGCCAAATGGCAGCTGGTGGCCGACTTCGCCGACGAGGTGAGCGACGTGGACGTGCACGGCGACGACCTGTACCTCCTCTCGACCAAGGACCATCCGCGCGGACGCCTGCTGAAAACCTCGGCCAGTGCGCCGTCGCTGGCCAAGGCCACCGAGGTGGTGGCCGAATCCAAACTGGTCCTGCAAGGCATGGCGCGCGCCAAGGACGGCCTGTACCTGCGGGCGATGGACGGTGGCCCGAGCGCGCTGCAACGCCTGGGCAACGACGGCAAGCTGACCACCATCGCCCTGCCCTTCGAAGGCACGCTGCGCGAGATCGAGGCCGATCCGAATGCGGCGGGCGCGCTGGCCATGCTGACCGGCTGGCTGGAACCGGCCGGCATCTGGAGCGTGGGCGCCGACGGCAAGATGAGCGATACCGGCATCACGCCGAAACCGGCCATCGACACCAGCGCCTACACCACCGAGCGCCGCTACGCCACCGCCAAGGACGGCACGCAGATTCCATATAGCCTGGTCTACAAAAAAGGCCTGAAAATGGACGGTAAAAATCCGGCCTTCATCTCCGCCTACGGCAGCTACGGCTCGGCCGCGTACACGCCCTCGTTCGCGGGCCGCACGCTGGCACTGGCCGACCAGGGCGCCATCATCGGCTACGCCAATGTGCGCGGCGGCGGCGAGTTCGGACGCCAGTGGCACCGCGCCGGCCAGCTGGAAAACAAACCGAACACCTGGCGCGACCTGATTGCCGTGTGCGAGGACATGAACGCCAAGGGCTACACGTCACCGGCCACCCTGGCGATCGGCGGACGCTCGGCCGGCGGCATCACCATGGGCCGCGCGCTGGAAGAGCGGCCGGACCTGTTCGCGGCGGTGGTGTCGGGAGTGGGTTGGCACAATCCGCTGCGCTACGTGGCGGAGCAGAACGGCTATGCCGAGGAACCTGAATGGGGAGCGATCGCCGATCCATCCGGCTTCAAGGCGCTGAAGAGCATCGACAGTTATCAGCAGGTGGTGGACGGTACCAAATACCCGGCCATCATGCTGACCACCGGCGTGACCGATCCGCGCGTGGCGCCGTTCCATCCGGCGAAGATGGCGGCGCGCCTGCAGTCGGCGACGGCCAGCGGCAAGCCGGTGCTGTTGCGGGTGGACTTCGACGCCGGCCACGGCATGGGCTCGACCCGCGCGCAGCAGGACGTGGAAGCGGCCGATACCTACGCCTTCATTCTGTCGCAGACCACCGCAAAGTAATCAGAAGCGCTCGTGATCCTGCAGGTAGCGCCACTCGCCTACCGGCAGGCTCGCCATCGCGATGCGGCCGATGCGGATGCGCTTCATCGACACCACGGTCAGGCCGACCAGCTTGCACATATGTTCGATCTGGCCCGGCTTGGGATTCTTCGGCGCGAAGCGCAGGCGGTTCTCGTTCTGCCAGCTGACCTTCATCGGCGGCAGCGGCTTGCCGTTGAACGGCAGGCCGTGGTTCAGCAGCGCCAGGCCGTTTTCCATGATGGTGCCGGTCACCTCGGCGATGATCTCGTGCTCGATCTTGGCCGCTTCGTCGACCAGCTTGCGGCTGACGCGGAAGTCCTGCGTGAACACCAGCAGGCCGCTGGCCTTGGTCTCCAGCGGCGTGGTCAGGGTCAGGTTGGCCAGGTGGCGCTTGAGGAAGCGCTGGCCCGGCGCAGAGCGCGTCAGCGAGGCGGGATTCAGCAGATGCACGGCCGGCGAACCGTCCTTGCCGATGCCGCCGTTGGCACCCACCGGTTTATGCAGCAGGATCGTCACCGGCTGGATCTCCAGCAGCGTGGCGTCGGGAGCGACGTCGATCTGCTGTTCCATCGTCACGCGGGCGCCCGCCTCCTCCACCACAACGCCATCCACGCTGACGAAACCGCCCTCGATATAGAGTTCGGCTTCGCGGCGCGAGCAGGGGCGCATCTCCGACAGGCGCTTGGCCAGGCGGACGGTGTTATCGGTGCTGTTGTCAGCGGTGGTGTCGGTCATCCGAAGAAATCTCCAAAAACGGTAATGGCGCGGTCGATGTCCTCGCGCGATGCATCCATGTGCGTGACGATGCGCAGGTGCGGCGACATCGATACTCGGATGCGGGTCAGTTGCAGCACGTCGTTCAAGCCACGGCAGGCATCGGCCGGGATATCGACGTAGAAAATATTGGTTTGCGGCGCGCTGACCTTGATGCTCTTCAGCTTCGCCAGTTCGCCCGCGAAGTAGGCGGCGTTGTCATGGTCTTCCGCCAGCCGTTCGAAGTTGTGCTGCAGCGCGTACAGGCCGCCGGCCGCGATCATGCCGGCCTGGCGCATGCCGCCGCCCAGCATCTTGCGCCAGCGTTTGGCCTCGGCGATCAACGGCTTACTGCCGCACAGGACCGAGCCGACCGGCGCGCCCAGGCCTTTCGACAGGCACACCGAAACGGAATCGAAGCCCGCCACCGCCGCGCGCGGACTCACACCCAGCTTGACGGCGGCGTTGCAGACGCGCGCGCCGTCGAGGTGCGTGGCCAGGCCGCGCTCGTGCGCCAGCGTGGTCGCCTGCTTCAGGTAGTCGAGGCCCAGCACGCGGCCGCCGATAGTGTTCTCCAACGCCAGCAGCTTGGTGCGCGCGAAGTGGAAATCGTCCGGCTTGATATAGGCTTCGATGTCGGCCAGCGCGATGCCGCCATCCGGCTGGTTGATAATGGGCTGCGGCTGGATACTGCCCAGCACCGCCGCACCGCCGCCTTCGTAGCGGTAGGTATGGGCTTCCTGCCCGACCAGGTACTCGTCGCCACGGCCGCAGTGGGCCAGCAACGCCAGCAGATTGCTCTGCGTGCCGGACGGCGCGAACAGCGCGTCCTCGTAGCCGAACAAATCGGCCGTATATTCCTGCAGACGGTTGACGGTGGGATCATCGCCGTAGACATCGTCGCCGACGTCCGCCGCGTTCATCGCGGCGCGCATCGCCGCACTGGGGCGGGTGACGGTGTCGCTGCGGAGGTCCAACCATTTTTCGTTCAGCTCACTCATCGTTCCCTGCCCCTTCCTGATTTACTGTTTTGCCACTTGCTCGGTGAAGAAGCGGTTGCCCATCTCCTCCAGCCCCAATGTCTCCAGCACTTCCTGCAAGCGCTCCGATGGCCGCTGGCGCGGCAGGTTCTTGTACGTCGCGATGATCAGCTCATTCTTCATCGAATGCTCCCAGCCCACCAGCTCCGTCACGTTGACCTGGTAGCCGTGGGCTTCCAGTTGCAGGCAGCGCAGCACGTTGGTGATCTGGCTGCCGAATTCGCGCGTGTGGATCGGGTGGCGCCAGATTTCGGTCAGCGCGGACTTGGCCAGCGACTTGCCTTTGTTCTTCTTCAGCACCGACGCGACTTCCGCCTGGCAGCAAGGCACCAGCACCATGTACTTGGCCTTCTTCTTCAACGCGAAATGGATGGCGTCATCGGTCGCCGTGTTGCAGGCGTGGAGCGCAGTGACGACGTCGATCTGGTCCGGCAGCAGCTTCGATTCGGTGGACTCGGCCACCGACAGCGGCAGGAAGGACATGCCGGGGAAGTTGAACTGCTTGGCCAGTTCCTGCGAACGCGCCACCAGCTCTTCGCGGGTTTCGATGCCGTAGATGTGCGAGTTATCGCTCAACGCCTTGAAGAACAGGTCGTAGATGATGAAGCCGAGGTAGGACTTGCCGGCGCCATGGTCCACCAGCGATACGCTCTCCTTCTCGGCCAGCACTTCCTTCAGCAGCGGCTCGATGAACTGGTACAGGTGGTAGACCTGTTTCAACTTGCGGCGGCTGTCCTGGTTCATCTTGCCGTCGCGGGTGAGGATGTGCAGCTCTTGCAGCAGCGCGACGGTTTGGCCTTCGCGGATTTCCGGCATATTGTCCGCGCCGGTGACGGTGGCGCCGATCTTGGCCACTTGCTTACTTGGCTTCATCGATCCACGCCTGCTGTATCGCCTCGAGGACTTTTTCACCGCCGCGCGTGTGGTCGTCGTCGAACTCTTCGAGGTCGACGATCCAGTTGTGCAGATCGGTGAAGCGGATAGTCATCGGATCGATGTCCGGGTGCTTATCGTAGAGCGCTTCCGCAATCGCGGCGATGTCGGTCCACTTCATCTCAGTGCCCGCCTTCGCTAGCGTGATTGATGGTGTATTTCGGGATCTCGACGACCAGGTCCTCGTCCGCCACCACGGCCTGGCACGACAGGCGCGACACGGCTTCCAGGCCCCAGGCCTTGTCCAGCAGGTCTTCCTCGGTCTCGGAGGCTTCGTTCAGCGAGTTGAAGCCCTCGCGCACCAGCACGTGGCAGGTGGTGCAAGCGCAGGACTTCTCGCAGGCGTGCTCGATGTGGATGTCATTTTCAAGCATGACGTCGCACAGCGTCTTGCCGGCTTCGGCTTCGATGACGGCGCCGTCCGGGCACAGTTTTGCGTGGGGCAGGAATACGATTTGTGGCACTTGATACCTCTACATTTTGATTAGCCCCACCGTCGTCCTCGCGAAAGCGGGGACCCATAGGGGCGCGATTCAGTCGGCTCAGCATGGATTCCCGCTTGCGCGGGAATGACGCATGGGGCCTTAAACTACCTGGTCCAGCGTCTTGCCGGCCAGTGCGCTGCGCACGCTGCGATCCATGCGGCGCGATGCGAATTCCTCGGTGCCGTTGGCCAGTGCTTCGACGGCGGACTTCACCGCCACGTGATCGGCGGCGCCGGTCTGCGATTGCGCGACCACGTCGCGCACTTTGTTCATCAACGCGTCGACCGCCACGCGTTCTTCGTCGCTCAGCAAGCCGGCATCTTCATCCAGCGCCGATTGCGTGGCCAGCATGATGCGCTCGGCCTCGACCTGCTCTTCGCGCAGTGCGCGGGCGACCATGTCCACATCGGCCGACTTGTACGAATCCTGCAGCATGCGCGCGACGTCGTCATCACCCAGGCCATAGGCCGGCTTGACGACGATCGATGCTTCCACGCCGGAGCGCAGCTCGCGCGCGGACACCGACAGCAAGCCGTCCGCATCCACCTGATACGTGATGCGGATGCGCGCGGCGCCGGCCACCATCGGCGGAATGCCGCGCAGCTCGAAGCGCGCCAGCGAGCGACAATCGGACACCAGCTCACGCTCGCCCTGCAGCACATGCACCGCCAGCGCGGTCTGGCCATCCTTGAAGGTGGTGAACTCCTGCGCGCGGGCGCAAGGGATGGTCGAATTGCGCGGGATGATCTTCTCGACCAAGCCACCCATAGTCTCGATGCCCAGCGACAGCGGGATCACGTCCAGCAACAGCCAATCGTCGCCTGGCGCGCGATTGCCGGCCAGCAGATTGGCCTGCACCGCCGCGCCCAGCGCCACCACCTTGTCCGGATCGATGTTCGCGTGCGGGATGGTGTGGAAGTATTCGCTGACCGCGCGCTGCACGTGCGGCATGCGGGTCGCGCCGCCGACCATGACCACGCCATCGATATCGTCCGCATCGACGTTCGCGTCGCGCAGCGCCTTCTTGATGGCCTTCATGGTCTTTTCGATCAAATGCTTGGTGATCTCCTGGAAGGTCTCGGCGGTGATCTTCAGATGCACTTCCTCGCCCGAGCCAAGCACCGCGTCCACGGTCACTTCGGACTTGGTGGACAGCAGTTCCTTCGCTTCGCGGGCCTTGACCATCAGGACGGCGGTGTCTTCGTCCGACAGCGGCGCCAGTTTTTCCTGCTGGTGGATGTAGCAGAACAGGCGATGATCGAAATCGTCGCCGCCCAGCGCGGAGTCGCCGCCAGTGGACAGCACTTCGAACACGCCCTTGCTCAGCTTGAGGATGGAGATATCGAAGGTTCCGCCGCCCAGGTCGTAGACCGCGTACAAACCTTCCGAACCGTTATCCAGGCCGTAGGCGATGGCGGCGGCGGTCGGCTCGCTCAGCAGGCGCAGCACGTTGATGCCGGCCAGCTGCGCCGCATCCTTGGTGGCCTGGCGCTGCGCGTCATCGAAGTAGGCCGGCACGGTGATGACCGCGCCCACCAGATCGTCGCCCAGCGAATCCTCGGCGCGCTGGCGCAGCGTGGCCAGGATCTGCGCCGACACTTCGACCGGGCTCTTGACGCCGGCGATGGTCTTCAGCTGCACCATGCCAGGGGTGTCCTGGAAATCGTAGGGCATGTTTTCCGCGTAGGCGATATCGGCCAGGCCGCGGCCCATGAAGCGCTTGACGGAAACGATGGTGTTCTTCGGATCGGTGGTCTGCGCGGCCTGCGCCTTGTAGCCGATGTTGGCATGGCCGTTGGGCAGATAGCGCACCACGGACGGCAGCAGCGGGCGGCCATCCTCATCGTTCAGCACTTCTGGAATGCTGTTGCGCACCGTGGCGACCAGCGAATTGGTGGTACCCAAGTCGATACCGACCGCCAGCCGATGCTGGTGCGGCGCGGTGGACATGCCTGGTTCGGAAATTTGCAGAAGTGCCATGGATGGACCTGTATTCTTATCTTGTCTGCCGAGGCGCGCGCGCGGCGCGGCGCTCAGGCTTCGATTGCTTCGAAGGCGAAGCGGACTTCTTCGCCAAATTTTTCAAGGAACATCAGCGCGCGCACGCCTTGCGCGGCCGCGTGGAAATCGCCGCCGTCGATCTGTTTTTCGATCTCCGCCAGGCGCGCCTTGCGTTCGTTGCGCAGCTGCTTGTCCAGCGCTTCCAGCGCGTCGCCGTCCTTGGCGGCGCGGGCGTCGCCCAGTTCTTCGCGCCATTCCATCTGCTGCATCAGGAACGCCATCGGCATCGCCGTATTCGACTCGGTCTGTAAATCGACGCCGTTCAACTCGCACATATACTGCGCGCGCTTCTGCGGATTTTTCAGGGTCTGATAGGCTTCGTTGGCGCGCGTGGCCCACTGCATGGCGACGCGCTTTTCGGCGTCGGTGGCATTGACGAATTTGTCGGGATGGACGCGGCCCTGCACGTCGCGGTAGGCGCTGTCCAGCGCCCCCGCGTCTACGGCAAACTGCTGCGGCAGATTGAACAGCTCAAAGTGATTTTGCATGGCTTATCAGATGCGGAAGCTCTCGCCGCAACCGCAAGCGTCTTTCTCGTTCGGGTTATGGAACTTGAAGCCTTCGTTCAAGCCTTCGCGCGCGAAATCGAGCTCGGTGCCGTCGATGTACGGCAGGCTTTTCGGATCGACGAATACTTTGACGCCGTGCGATTCGAACACGCTGTCTTCCGGCGCGACTTCGTCCACGTATTCCAGCTTGTAGGCCAGGCCCGAGCAGCCGGTGGTGCGCACGCCAAAACGCAAACCGACGCCTTTACCACGGCGTTCGATGTAGCGGTTGATATGCTTGGCTGCTTTTTCGGTCAGGGTGATTGCCATTTGATTCTCCGTGCCGGCGGCGATGAACGCCGCCGGTTAAAACAGACTTAGGCCGCGACTGGGTGCTTGGTCTGGTAGTCCAGTACCGCTGCCTTGATGGCGTCTTCCGCCAGGATCGAGCAGTGGATTTTCACCGGCGGCAGCGCCAGCTCTTCAGCGATCTGGGTGTTCTTGATGGCCAGCGCCTGGTCCAGCGTCTTGCCCTTGACCCATTCGGTCACCAGCGAGCTCGATGCGATGGCCGAACCGCAGCCGTAGGTCTTGAACTTCGCGTCTTCGATCAGGCCATCGGCGCCGACCTTGATCTGCAGCTTCATCACGTCGCCGCAGGCCGGCGCGCCGACCATGCCGGTGCCGACGGTCTCGTCGCCTTTTTCGAACGCGCCCACGTTGCGTGGATTTTCATAGTGGTCCAACACTTTTTCCGAGTAAGCCATTTTGATGCTCCTGTATCTGAATAATTAGTGGGCTGCCCATTGGATCGAGCTGATGTCGATGCCGTCTTTGAACATGTCCCACAGTGGCGACAGCTCACGCAGTTTGTGTACCTTGGACTTCATCAGGTTGATGGCGAAGTCGATGTCCTCTTCGGTGGTGAAGCGGCCGATGGTGAAACGGATCGAGCTGTGTGCCAGCTCGTCGCTGCGGCCCAGGGCGCGCAGCACGTACGATGGCTCCAGCGAGGCCGAGGTGCAGGCGGAACCGGACGACACGGCCAGGTCTTTCACGGCCATGATCAGCGACTCGCCCTCGACGTAGTTGAAGCTGACGTTCAGGTTGTGCGGCACGCGGTGTTCCATGTCGCCGTTGATGTAGGTTTCTTCGATTTCCTGCAGGCCCTTGGCCAGGCGGTCGCGCAGGCCCTTGATGCGGGTGATCTCGCTGTCCATCTCCACCTTGGCCAGGCGGAAGGCTTCGCCCATGCCGACGATCTGGTGGGTCGGCAGGGTGCCGGAGCGCAGGCCGCGCTCGTGGCCACCGCCGTGCATTTGCGCTTCGATACGCACGCGCGGCTTGCGGCAGACGTACAGCGCGCCGATGCCTTTAGGGCCGTAGGTTTTGTGGGCGGTGAAGGTCATCAGGTCGCACTTGGTCTTTTGCAGGTCGATCACCACCTTGCCGGTCGCTTGCGCGGCGTCGCAATGGAAGATGATGCCTTTCGAGCGGCACAGCGCGCCGATCTCGTCGATCGGCTGGATCACGCCGATCTCGTTGTTGACCAGCATGACGGAGATCAGGATGGTGTCCGGGCGGATGGCCGCGGTCAGCTGCTCGATGGTGATCAGGCCGTTGTCCTGTGGTTCCAAATAGGTAGCCTCGAAGCCCTGGCGTTCCAGTTCGCGCACCGTGTCCAGCACTGCCTTGTGCTCGGTCTTGACGGTGATGATGTGCTTGCCCTTGGTTTTGTAGAACTGCGCCGCGCCCTTGATCGCCAGGTTGTTCGATTCGGTGGCGCCGGAGGTCCAGATGATTTCACGCGGATCGGCATTGACCAGCGCAGCGACGTGGGCGCGCGCCTCTTCCACCGCTTTCTCCGCGGTCCAGCCGTACATGTGGCTGCGCGAGGCCGGATTGCCGAACTGCTCGCGCAGGTAGGGAATCATCATGTCGGCGACGCGTGGATCGATCGGCGTGGTGGCCGAGTAGTCCATGTAGATCGGGAAATGCGGGGCGGTCTGGAACTTCACTGGCGCGATGTTTTTTTCAGGGGCGTTCATCTAGGTTACTCCGTTAACTAGTTCTCTTAACCAAGCGCGGCGTGGTTACGGTGCATCACGACCACGTTTTGTTCAGCATTCTTTTGCTTCTGTTGATCGACCAGATCCTGCAGGGACACGGAATCCAGGTAATCGACCATTTTTTCGTTCAGCGTGGCCCACAGTTCGTGGGTCATGCAGCGTGCGCCGCTGGCGGCGTCCGCGCCGTGGCAATTTTCCTTGCCGCCGCATTGGGTCGCATCGAGCGGCTCATCGACGGCAATAATGATGTCGGCCACGGTGACTTTGTCGGCGCGGCGCGCCAGACTGTAGCCGCCGCCCGGACCACGGATCGATTCGACGATCTCGTGGCGGCGCAGCTTGCCGAACAACTGCTCCAGGTAGGACAGCGAGATGGCCTGGCGCTGGCTGATGCCGGAGAGCGTGACCGGGCCTTTGCCTTGGCGCAAAGCCAGATCGATCATCGCAGTCACAGCAAAACGGCCTTTGGTGGTCAGACGCATCACTACCTCGGTTCAACTAGGTTAAAATATCGACCTCATCGCTCATTACCGTGTTGCATAAGAGCTGATTAGTTGATCGATTTAGTCAAGTATATCAAACTTTAACAAAGTTTGCCCGGAGGGCCTTTTGCCAGAAGGGTTACTTACCGTTTCAATAACTCCATCGGCTGAAACAGCTGGTGCATGTCCCGATTGCCGATGAAACTCAGGTTGTAAGGGTGTTCCGCCACGATGCGCGGGAACTCCTGCATGACCGGCAGTTTGCTCAATAGTTCAGCGATCTTCCCCCACAGCACCATCGTCGGCGTGGTACGCGCCTGCTTGGCCAGGCCGGCCATTACGGTCTCGAAGAACGGCAGCCAGGCTTTGGCGTCCTTGACCGGCGCCACGTGGCTGCGGAACACCAGCGAGGCGTTCAGCAGCAAAAACCCCTGTTGGATCAATTTCTGCTGCATCTCGGCCAGCGTCTGGATGTGGCCGCCCGACACATTGCGGGCGCGGGCGGCGACGGCGGCCATCGCTTCGCCGGCGGTGTTGTCCGGCGCCAGCTGGCCGTCGGCGACCAACAGCATCTTCATGAAGTTGCGCAGCGAGGTGGCCTTGTTGACCGGCTTGGACAGCCCGCCGCCCTGCTCGTCCGACCACAGGCTGCCGACCGCGCCGTCCATGAAGCAGACGCCGGTGGCGCTCTCGGCGCGCGGATACGGGCCCTCGCCCACCAGCACGTAGCGCACCTGCTGCAGCGGCAGCGAGAAGGCGGCGAACAGGCGTTGTTCGGTGGGCAGGTACTGGTCCTGCGCCAGTTGCGACAGGTAATCGGGCGTGGCGGCCATCATGGCCTCCAACCCCTGCACCAGCAACGGACGCCACGAAGCATCCGCGCGGTCCAGCGCATCGAGGAATGGGGTGGGGATCGTCATGGAAGAATAGGGTTTGGGGAAAGGCGAGATTGTATCGCCGAACGGCGCTGCGGCCCAACCTCTAAATATCGGGCTGCGCGGCTGCAACGCCGGCGTCGCCACGACAGCCGCAGCGTGTGAACCAGTTGACTGCGACATTTGGAGGGATTTCCTAGTGGGAACAAATGATAAAATGATCATTGGAAAAACTACAATCCTCCATTATCCCCAAATGCACCTGACCACTTCAATCAAACCGCGTTATCTCGCCATTGCCATCAGCAGCCTTTTCCTCGTCGCCTGCGGTGGAGGTGGAGGTTCCAGCACTCCGGCAAACTCCACGTCGGTGACGCCGGCCACCCCCGACGTACCGCCGGCGCCCACCACACCACCGCCGTACACGATAACCCCGGGCAAACTCACCGCTAAATTTGTAGCGGGCTACCCAACCACGATCACCGCCAAGGCAAGCCAGACCACGACCTTCGTCGGCATCGCCTACATCAAGTTCAACGCCGACAACAACGTGATCGAGTCGGTCCAGAGCAAAAATAATGCGGACGGCAGCATCGACGTCACGGTCGCGACTTCGGCATCGGCGACTGTTGGTCACTATGCTGGCGATATCACCGTCAACGTCTGCAAGGATGCGAACTGCGCGTCGCAACTGGACGGGGCGCCATTTAAAGTCCCGTATGTGATCGATGTGGTTTCGCCGGCTGGCGGCGCCACGACGTCAAACCCCACCGCCCTTGGTCCGCTGACGGGCGCCGGTGACTGGAGCGGCTATCAGGGCAACCCCGCGCACACCGGCTTGGTTCCTGTCACGCTCAGCCCTTCGGCATTCAACGTCCGTTGGAAATACGAAGCCCCCGCCGTGAACGGCACGCAGATGAAAATTACGGACGTAGTCACCGGCAACGGCCAATTGTATTTTTCGACCGGCCCCTATTTTGACAGCGTTGCACAAGGGCACCTGCTGTTCGCACTGAGAGAACACGACGCCACGCAAGCATGGGTCCATGACTTCGCCGACCTGAAGTATGCGACAACCAATCCTCCTGCCTATGCCGACGGCAAGGTGTATCTGTCGGCAGGCTCGCAGGATTCCACAGCGATGTATGGCTTCGACGCCAAAAGCGGTACGCAGCTGTTCAAAACGCCAACGTCGTCGCAATGGGAGCATTATCCGGCGCCAGTCGTGCTCGGCGGCAGAGTGTATTCCGAGGGCGGCCGTTACGGCGGCATGTATGCGTTCGACGCCAACGCAGGCAGCCAGCAATGGTTCGTCGAGCTTTCGCAGCTCGACGGCTGGACGCCCGCAGTCGATGCCAACAATATTTATGTCTATCTGGGAGCTCAGCTGTCCGTGCATAACCGCCTGACCGGAGCCAGGATCAGCGTGATCACGGGCACTCGCATCGACTGGCCGGATTATAGCGCGACGCCGATGCTCGGCGCTTCCAACAATGTGATTGTCCCCGGCACCAGCGCGTTGACGGATTTAGATCCCACGGCACTCGCCGTGCGCTGGAAAGTTGACGGCAGTTACCGGCCCGGTCCGGCGTACGATAGCAAGATCGTCTTTGCGTTACGGGACAAGTCGCTGGCGCTCGAAGCACGCAACGAGGCCGACGGCAGCCTGGCGTGGAGTTGGACGCCTCCGACCACGGCGAAACAATGGCTCGGCAATATTGTATTGACGAACAATCTGGCGTTCGTCAGTACCGACGCTGCAACCTACGCCATCGACCGCAACACCCATGCGTCAGTATGGACTTATCCGGTAGGCGGCAAGCTCTCGATGTCCTCGAATGGCATTTTGTACATTAACAGCCAGACCAGCATCCTGGCAATCAACGTGAAATAAGCCGCGACGTCTGCCGCCTATCAGCCATCCAGCGGCCCAGTTGCTTGGCGCGGTAGAGCGCGGCGTCGGCGGCGCGCAGCAGCTGGACGGCCGATTCGCCCGGCTTGGGCGTCCATGCGGCTACGCCGATGCTCACGGTGAGCTGGCCGCCGGGCGCCTGCGCGTGCGGCAGGTCCTGCCCCTCCAGCGCCTCGCAGACGCGCCGGCCCATGGCCAGCGCGCTGTCGGCGTTCCAGCCCTTGCACCAGCAGCGGACGCCATGAAGCATCCGCGCGGTCCAGCGCGTCAAGGATCGAAATTGGGATCGTCATGGGGAAAAAGCATCCGGGGAAATGCAGGATTGTATCGCCTCCCGGCGGCTTATGCGTCCAGCCAACCGCCGGTGAAGCCGGCGCTGCGCAAGCCATTGCGCAGATAAATATTTTTCCGCAGCAGGCTCCAGGGAAAATCGTTCAGGTAATTTTCCACCATGACGACCGTCGGGCCTTCGTTGATGCCGAAGTGGTAAGGCGATACCCAGCGCCGGCAGCCAGTCTCGCACAGATGGAAGACCGTCGAGAACGAGGCCTTGAAGCCGTAGGGATTGGCCTCGCACAGCTTGAGCCCCTGAAAGTGGGCGATGCTGGGCAGGACGATCTTCGGCGCGAACGGCAAGCTGGCCGCCACCGCCCACGGCGCCAGCGTGCCGTCGTCCGGGCCGTACGGCGCGCCCCGTGCAACGTAGTCATAAAACCTGCGCTGCACGCCGCCGATCCTCCGGCTGGCGGGACCGGGGCCGTCGCTGGCCGTGAAACCCCAGCACAATTCGCCGTACTCCGGAAAGCCCAGCGGATTCTCGATCGCGTAGCGCTGCTGCACATAGGCGGCACGGCGGCTGTTCTCAAAATAGTCCAGATCGTGCGCACGCATGAAATCGTCGCGGATGCCGCGCAGGTCCAGCCAGAGGTGCGACATCTGATGAATGAACAAGGGGCCGGCATACAGGTAGTCGATGCCGTACACCGTCTTCCACTCGTAGGTACTGGCCCATGCGTCGTAGCTTTCGCGGCCAATCGGATGGGTGGGCGAGCCGAGCGCCAGGATGTACAGGATCAGCGCCTCGTCGTAGCCTTCCCAGTGCCAGCGCAGGAAGCCCTGCTCCGGCTTCCAGCCGTGGCAGAGCAAGCCGTTGCGGCCGCGCATCCATTGCCAGTCCACGCGCCGGTACAACATGTGCGCCAGTTCGCGGATCTCGCGCTCGCCCTGGGAATCCTCGTTGAAATAGGCGGCCGCCGTCAGCATGCCGGCGATCAGCAGTGCGGTGTCGATGCTGGACAGCTCGCAGCGCCACGCGCGCACCCCGCTTTCCATGTCCAGGAAGTGATAGTAGAAGCCCTTGTAGCCGGTAGCGTCCGGCCCGGTGCCCTGCTCGCAATTGGCAAAGAAGCGCAAGGTGGCCAGCGTGCGCAACACGGCCTCGCCGCGCGGCATGCAGCCGCGCTCGACGCCGATGGTGTAGACGGTCAGCGCCATGCCGACCGCGGCGATGCTGGCCGGCCAGCCCGGCTCGGTCTTGTCGCGGATCAAGCCGTTGGCCGGGTTGGTTTCGTGGATGAAATACTCAAAGGAATTCCTTTGCATCTCCGTCAGCAGCTTCAGCTTGTCGGCATCGATGGCGGGCGGAGAACGGTGCATATCAGGCATGGTGGTCATAGCGGGCCCAGCAAATACCAAAGCTCCATGTTGTCACAGCCTTCCGCCGATGTATGTTGTTGAACGCACGAATGAGGCCGGAGCGGTAGCGCGTTCCTCTCGGCACGCCCGGCGTGTTATTGCGCATCGACTTGCCACGGCCGGGATTTTCCCGCACTATTCGTGTGAACATCTTGCTAATTTTTTGTTTTCTTTACGAGGCATTTGTGGCCACACCCGACATCTCAAGGTTGAAAATAGAGCGCGGCGCGCCCGCGCAGGTTCAAGGGCAGCGGTTCAAACGCCGCCGCTGGATCAAGATCGCGCTGGTGGTGATCGTGGCCGGCATTGGCGGCAGGGTCGCCATGGGCCAGTTCAACGGCAAGAGCAGCGTGGAAACCGTGACCGTGGCGCAGACCTGGCCGTCGCAGAGCTACACCCTGCTCAACGCCACCGGCTATGTGGTGGCGCAGCGCAAGGCCGCGCTGTCGTCCAAGGCCACCGGCCGGCTGGAGTGGCTGGGCGTACTTGAAGGCAGCAAGGTCAAACAGGACGAGGTGATCGCGCGGCTGGAGAACCGCGACGTCAGCGCCACGCTGGGCCAGGCGCAGGCCAACGTCAAGGTGGCGCAGGCCAACCTGGAACAGGGCCAGGCCGAGCTGCTCGACGCCCAGGCCAACTTCAAGCGCACCGCCGAGCTGCTGAACCAGAAGTTCATCACCGTATCCGCCTACGATACCGCGCAGGCGCGGCTGACCAAGGCCAAGGCCAATATCGCCGGCTACAACGCCGCCATCGCCGCCGCCAAGGCCAATGCGCAGTCGGCCCAGGTGGCGCTGGACCAGACGGTGATACGCGCGCCGTTCGACGGCGTGATCCTGACCAAGAGCGCCAACGTCGGCGACAACATCACGCCCTTCTCCTCCGCCGCCGACAGCAAGGGCGCGGTGGTCACCATCGCCGACATGGATACGCTGGAGGTGGAGGCCGACGTCTCCGAGTCGAACCTGAGCAAGATCCGCGTCGACCAGCCGACCGAGATCCTGCTGGATGCCTTCCCCGAGCTGCACCTGGCCGGCACGGTCTCGCGCATGGTGCCGACCATGGACCGCAGCAAGGCCACCTTGCTGGTCAAGGTGCGTTTCGTCGACCATGACCCGCGCGTGCTGCCGGACATGAGCGCCAAGGTGGCCTTCCTGTCGAAACCCGTGCCGCCGGAGGACAGGCAGGCCGTGACGGCCGTGCAGCCGGCCGCCATCGCCACGCGCGACGGCAAGCCGGTGGTGTTCGTGCTCGATGGGGAGAAGGTGAAGCAGGTGTCGGTCACGCAGGGCCGCAAGATCGGCGACCTGACCGAGGTCAAAGGCGTCAAGCCCGGCGACAAGGTGGTGCTGGCGCCGGACGCCAAGCTGCACGACGGCGCCGCCGTCAGCCTGGCGAAAAAATAAGATGAGCGAATCACTGGTACTGATCGAACACCTGGTCAAGTCCTACCGCCGTGGCGACCAGGTGGTGGAGGTGCTGCGCGATATCAGCCTGGCGATACCGGCCGGCGATTTCACGGCGCTGATGGGCCCTTCGGGCTCCGGCAAGAGCACCCTGCTCAACCTCATCGCCGGCATCGACAAGCCCGATAGCGGCGTGCTGCGCATAGACGGCCTCGATATCGCCGGCATGGGCGAGACCGACCTGGCGCGCTGGCGCGCCTCCAACGTCGGCTTCATCTTCCAGTTCTACAACCTGATGCCGGTGCTGTCGGCGTTCGAAAACGTGGAACTGCCGCTGCTGCTCACGCCCCTGTCGCGGCGCGAACGGCGCGAGCGCGTGGAGCTGACGCTGGAGATGGTCAACCTGGCCGACCGCATGGACCACACGCCAAACGAACTGTCCGGCGGCCAGCAGCAGCGCGTGGCCATCGCCCGCGCCATCGTCACCGACCCGACGCTGATCGTGGCCGACGAGCCGACCGGCGACCTGGATCGCAACTCGGCGGCCGAGATCCTGGTGCTGCTGCAGCAGCTCAACCAGCAGCTGGGCAAGACCATCATCATGGTGACGCACGACGCCCACGCGGCGGCGCAGGCGCGCAACATGATCCATCTCGACAAGGGCGAACTGCTCGCCGGCGAACCGGCCTAGCACCATGTACACGTTGCGGTTGATCTTCAAGAACGCCATGCGCCACAAGCTGCGCACCTCGCTGACGATACTCGGCCTGGTGGTGGCGATCTTTTCCTTCGGCCTGCTGCAGACCGTGGTCGACGCGTGGTACGCCGGCGCCGAGGGCGCGTCCAACACCACGCTGGTCACGCGCAACAAGACCTCGCTGGTGTTCCCGCTGCCGCTGTCCTACCAGGCGCGCATCCGCGCGGTGCCGGGCGTGTCCGGGGTCGGCTTCGCCAACTGGTTCCAGGGCACGTACAAGGATCCGAAAAACTTCTTCGCGCAGTTCGCCGTCTCCGGCGAGAGCTACCTGAACATCTATCCCGATTACCTGCTGCCGCCCGAGCAGCGCGCGGACTTCCTCAAGGACCGCAAGGGCTGCATCGTCGGCCGCAAGCTGGCCGACCAATATGGCTTCAAGGTCGGCGACGTCATTCCGCTCAAGGGCACCATCTACCCCGGCAACTGGGAGCTGACGGTGCGCGGCATCTACGACGGCAGGCAAAGCACCACCAACACCGCCACCCTGTTCTTCCACTGGGACTATGTCAACGAGACGATGAAGAAGGTCATGCCGCGCCGCGCCAACCAGATCGGCGTGTACGTGGTGCAGATCGACCAGCCGGAGAACGCCGCCGGCATCTCGGCCGCCGTCGACAAGGAGTTCGCCAACTCGCTGGCCGAGACGCTGACCGAGACCGAGAAGGCTTTCCAACTGGGCTTCGTCTCGATGTCGGAGGCGATCGTGGTGGCGATCCGCGTGGTGTCCTTCGTGGTGATCGTCATCATCGGCGCGGTGATGGCCAACACCATGGCCATGAGCGCGCGCGAGCGGCTGGGCGAATATGCCACCCTGAAGGCGCTCGGCTTCGGCCCCGGCTTCCTGGCGCTGATGATCTTCGGCGAATCGCTGCTGCTGGCGGCATTCGGCGCGGCCATCGGCATCGTCATCCTGTTCCCGTTCGCCGCCTTCCTCGGCAAGGTGATGGGCACCATGTTCCCGGTGTTCGAGGTGTCGCGGCTGACGGTGGTGCAGCAGGTGCTGGCGGCGCTGGTCATCGGCACATTGGCCGCCATCGCGCCGACCATCCGCGCGGTGCGCATCAACATCGTCGACGGTTTGAGGAGCATAGGGTGACGCATCCATCATGAAGATACCTCTCTCCTACGTGGCCCGCAACCTGTGGGCGCGCCGCCTGACCACCACGCTGACCGGCGCCGGCCTGGCGCTGGTGGTGTTCGTGTTCGCCACGGTGCTGATGCTCGACGAGGGCCTGCGCAACACCATGGTCACCACCGGCGAATACGACAACGTGATCCTGATACGCCGCTCGGCCGACACCGAGGTGCAGAGCGGCGTCGACCGCACCCAGGCCAGCATCGCCTCCAGCCATCCGTCCATCGCGCGCGGCGCCGACGGCCAGCCCTTGCTGTCGAAGGAGACGGTGGTGCTCATTTCGCTCAACAAGCGTGGTTCGGCCAAGCCGTCCAATGTGATCATCCGCGGCATCTCGCCGCGCGGCCTGACGCTGCGGCCGCAGGTGAAGCTGACGGCGGGCCGCATGTTCCGTCCCGGCGCTTCGGAGATCATCGCCGGCGCCAGCATCGCGCGCCGCTTCGAGGGCGCCGGCATCGGCGAGACGGTGCGCTTTGGCCAGCGCGAGTGGACCGTGGTCGGCCTGTTCGACGCCGGCAACAGCGGCTTCGATTCCGAGATCTGGGGCGACGCCGACCAGCTGATGCCGGCCTTCCGCCGCAACGCCTATTCGGCCATGGTGCTGCGGCTGGCCGACACCTCGCTGTTCGACGGCTTCAAGAAGGACATCGAATCAGACCAGCGCCTGACGCTGGACGCCAAGCGCGAACAGACCTTCTACTCCGACCAGTCGAAGGCCCTGTCGACCTTCATCAGCGTGCTGGGGCTGATCCTGTCGATCATCTTCTCGATCGGCGCGATGATCGGCGCCACCATCACCATGTACGCCTCGGTCGCCAACCGCGTCGGCGAGATCGGCACCTTGCGCGCGCTGGGCTTCCAGCGCCGCAGCATCCTGGCCGCCTTCCTGGCCGAGTCGATGCTGCTGGCGGTGCTGGGCGGCGCGCTGGGCCTGGCCTGCGCCTCGCTGATGCAGTTCCTGTCCTTCTCGACCACCAATTTCCAGTCCTTCTCCGAGCTGGCCTTCGGCTTCCGCCTGACGCCGGCCATCGTGGTTAAAACGCTCTTGTTTTCGCTGGCGATGGGCATGGTCGGCGGCTTCCTGCCGGCGCTGCGCGCGGCCCGCATGAAAATCGTCGACGCCTTGCGCGCCGCGTGACCGCATGACCACACAATCGTGCGGGAAAGCGTGCTAGACTTTCCATAATGCAAACTTCGCCGCAGGCGCCAGTTTTGCCTTTGGATTCAACGCCGACCATGCCGCACAGGGATCATCCATTTGCCGCGCAAGGAATCGGGTCGCGCCAGCTCTGGCGCCGGCTGCTGCTGGGCTGCGCGCTGCTGGCGTGGGCGCTGGCGGCGCTGGCCGGGCCGACGTGGGCCACCGGCGAGCGCAAGGTGCTGGTGCTGTATTCGCTGGGCTCCGATTCCGCGTCGGCCTGGCAGGCGCTGATCCACAAGGGCCTGTCGGAAGAACTGGCCGACCAACGCCAGACCTCCACGCTGGGCATCTTCGAAGAGCGCTTCGACGCCGTGCGCGTCGGCGACGAGCAGGCGCAGGCCGGCATGGAGCAGTACCTGCGCACCAAGTACGCACACATCCAGTTCGACGCCATCATCACCGAGAACTATGTGGCGGCGCGCTTCCTCAGCGACCACCCCGACCTGTTCCGCGGCGTGCCGCGCCACTACATGAACCACGGACGCCTGAACTGGTCGCCGCACGACGGCATCGCTTACCAGGTGCAGGCCAGCTTCGAACGCGCCATCGGCGTGATCCCGCAGGTGGCGCCGGAGGTGCGGCATGTGGTGGTGATCGGCGACAGCACCGACCGCATGCAGGAATCGGTGAACGGCGTGCGCGAAGCGGCCGGCATCTATGCGCGGCAACTGCGCTTCGAATATTGGGACCATCTGACCTACGCGGAGATCTTCCGCCAGGCCGCGCTGCTGCGGCCCGGCAGCGCCATCTTCCTGCTGCCCAGTTATCACGACAGCGCCGGCGAGCGCCGCCGGCCGGTGGACATCGCGCGCCAGCTGGCGGCCACCACCCAGGTGCCGATCTTCACCAACTGGGAGGCCATCGTGGTGCCCGGCGTGGTGGGCGGCTACGTGGTCAGCGCCGAACGCATAGGCCGCGCCATCGGCGCCATCCTGTTGCAGCGTAAGCCAGACATCGCCGGCATACCCGGCTACCTGTTCGACTACGGCGCGGCGCAGCGCTTCCACTTGCAGAACATTCCGCCGGCGGCGCAATGGGTCAACCGTCCGCGCAGCGTGTTCGAGGAATATCTTTGGCAGATACTGGCGGGGCTCACGTTGATCGTGCTGGAGGGCGTGCTGATCTCGGCGCTGATTTTCGCGTTGCGCGGCCGGCGCCAGACGCTGCTCGCGCTGCACGATGAGCGCAACCAGCTGGAGGCGCGCGTGCTGCAACGCACGCTGGAGCTGATGGTGGCCAACACCAAGCTCGAACAACTGGCCACCACCGACCCTCTGACCGGCATCGGCAACCGCCGCCGCATGACGGAGCAGATCAACAAGGAGCTGGAACGCAGCCGGCGCTTCAAGCATTCGCTGTCGCTGCTGATGGTCGACATCGACCACTTCAAGGACGTCAACGACGTCTATGGCCACGAGGCGGGCGACCGCGCCATCGTGGCGGTGGCGCGGGCGCTGGCGGGCGGAATGCGCAATATCGACATGGCGTCGCGCTTCGGCGGCGAGGAGTTCGTGCTGCTGATGCCGGAGACCGCGATCGACGTCGCCAGCGGCGCCGCCGAGCGGCTGCGGGCCGATGTCGCCATGCTGCGCATCGAGGGCGACAACGGCGAGCAGATCGCCCTCACCGTCAGCATCGGCGTGGCCTCGTCGACGCCGGAGGGGCCGCCGGACAGCGCTTCGTCGCTGATCTCGCGCGCCGACAAGGCGCTCTACCAGGCCAAGCACGAAGGCCGCGACCGCGTGGTCAGCGCCTGATCCGGCAGTTTTCTTTGCCTGCAAACACGAATCATTATCATTTGCATTGACATTTACCTTTGTACAAGATAATGTTTCGCGTTCCTTCCCGGCTACCGCAATCAAACAATGAAAACAGTTTTGAAACCACTTCCCCTGCTGCTGGCAGGCCTCGTTTTTTCCGCGCAGGCGGACGACATCCAGACCATGCAACAGGTGACCGTGACCGGCTCCAGCGACGGCCTGGCCGCCGGCGCCAGCGGCACCAAGGCCCAGGGCAGCCTGCTCGATGCGCCGCAATCGGTCAGCGTGGTGACCCAGGAAAACCTGCGCAACCGCGCCGCGCTGACCAGCAAGGATGCGCTGGACTACGTCAGCAGCGTGGTGGCCGGCCAGGGCGAAGGCCGCCGCGACGAGTTCTATATCCGCGGCTTCTACTCGCTGCGCGACACCAGCCTCGATGGCGTGCGCGATGACACGCTGTATTCGCGCGACCTGGCGACGGTCGAGAAGATTGAAGTGATCAAGGGTGCGGCGGCGGCGCTGTACGGACGCGGCTCGGCCGGTGGCCTGATCAACCGCGTCAGCAAACAGCCGCGCGCGAAGCAGGAAACCGAAGTCTCCGCCACGCTGGGGTCGGACAACGAACGGCGCGTGAGCGTCGACGCCGGCGGTGCGCTGAGCGATACCATCAACGGCCGCCTGATCGCCGTGTACGACACCGGCGACAGCTATCGCGACGTGGTCGAACACACGCGCAAGCTGCTGGCGCCCTCGGTGAAGTTTGCGCTGTCGCCGGCCACCTCGCTGCTGCTGCAGGCCGAGGTGCAGCGCGAGGACCGCACGCCGGATCGCGGCGTGCCATCGCTGGCGGGCCGGCCGGTGGCGGTGCCGCCATCTACCTTCTACGGCGAGAGCTACGACTACACCAAGACCGACAGCGACATGGCGAAGGCCAAACTGGAACACCGCTTCAACGATCGCCTGAAGCTGGAGAACACCTTCCAGTACAGCCGCACGGAACTCGAAGGCGTGAACACCCGCAACCGCCGCGTCAACGCAGACAACACCGTGTCGCGCCAGATCACCTACTTCCCGCAGACGCAGCGCAACCTGATCAACCAGACCGAGTTGACTTACACGCTGGACAAGCATGCGCTGCTGGCCGGTGTGGAGCTGTCGGACCAGAAGCGTGACGTCGTCACCGCGCAGACCGGCATTGGTTTGCCGGTGAACCTGTACGCGCCACAGCATGCGCTGCCGGCGCCTAACCTGGGCGCCCTGCCCGTCGCGCTGAACAACGCGTTCACGGCCAAGACGCAGGCGCTGTACCTGCAGGACCAGATCACCATCGCGCCGCAGTGGAAGGCGCTGGCGGGCGTGCGCTTCGACCGCTTCCAGCAGGAGCAAACCAACCGCCTGACCAAGGTGTTCAGCGAACGCACCGACAACGTGGTCTCGCCGCGTGCGGGCGTGGTGTATCAGCCGCTCGATGGGCAATCGTGGTACCTGAACCTGAGCCGCTCGTCGCAGCCAGGCGGCGGCGATCTGCTTTACACCGGCAGCACGCCGCTGTCGCAGGTCAAGCCGCTGCAGACCGATTTGCAGGAAGTGGGCTACAAGCAGGAGTGGCTGGGTGGACGCATCTCCACCACCGCCGCGCTGTTCCGCATCGAACAGCGCAACCAGTTGACGCTGGACCCGACCGATCCGGCCGGCCTGCGCCAGCTACAAGTCGGCAAGCAGCGCAACCAGGGCGTGGAGCTTGAGCTGCAAGGCGCGCTGTGGCAAGGCGGCCGTTTGAACGCGTCCTACACCTACAACAACGCGCGCATCGTGGCATCCAACGATATCCCGAGCGGCAACCGGGCGGAGATGACGCCGCGCCAACGCGCGTCGCTGTGGGTGGATCAGGAACTGGGCGGCGCGTGGAGCGCGGGCGTGGGCGCAATTCTCAGCGGCGACCAGTTTGCGCTGTCCGACAATACGGTGCGCCTGCCCGGCTACGTCCGCGTGGATGCGGCGCTGAGCTATCGCGCCAAGCGGTATGAGGTGCGGTTCAAGTTGAACAACGTCGGCAATGCGCGCTTCTATGAGTCGGCCATCAACAACGTGCAGATCCAGCCGGGCGCGCCGCGCAACGCCAGCGTGACGCTGACTACCCGCTTCTGATCCTTCCGTGATCCCGCCGGCGCCTATTCGGCGTCCGGCTGCTGCGACGGGTGCGCCTGCTGGAAGGCAAGCAGCTCGTTGCAGGCGGCGTGGATCCGCATGACGGTCGGATAGGGCGTCATCTCCACGCCGAAGCGCTGGGCGCTAAATACCTGCGGCACCAGGCAGCAATCGGCCAGCGTCGGCGAGTCGCCGTGGCAGTAGCGGCCGGTGCGCGGGTCGTCGGCCAGCATGCGCTCCAGTGTCGCCAAGCCAAGCTTCAGCCAGTGCTGCTGCCATTCCAGCTTGACCTCTTCGCTCACCCTCAACTGCCCCTTCAGATACTTCAGCACGCGCAGGTTGCCCAGCGGGTGCGTGTCGGCGGCCACCGTCAGCGCCAACGCACGCACACGGGCGCGGTCGGCCGCACCGGACGGCAGCAGCGGCGCTTGCGGGCGCGTCTCCTCCAGATACTCGATGATGGCCAGCGACTGGCCGATCACGCTGCCGTCGTCGTCCAGCGTCGGCAGCAGCGCCGATGGATTGAGCGCACGGTAGCTGTCGGTGAGTTGTTCGCCGCCGTCGCGCAACAGGTGGACCGGCACGGCATCGTAGGCCAGTCCTTTGAGGTTCAGCGCAATCCGCACGCGGTAGGCGGCGGAACTGCGGAAGTAGGTGTAAAGCTTCATGCAAAATCTCGTTTCAAAATTGCGGCCGTCCGCGGTGGCGCCATCAACCACAGCATGACGGCCGACAGCAGCGCCGGCACGGCGGCGATCACGAAGATCGTGCTGTTCGGCCAATTCATGCGTATCAGTTCACCGCCCAGCACCGGCCCGATGATGGAACCGACCCGGCCCACGCCGAGGCTCCAGCCGATGCCGGTGGAACGCAGCGTGGTCGGATAGTAGTTGGCCGCCAGCGCGTTGACGGCAGGCTGCCCGCCGACGATACAGAAGCCCGCGACCAGGATCGTCAGGCACAGGAAGGCCAGCGACGCTTCCGGACGGCCGATCAGCACAATCGCCACGGCCGCCACCAGGAAGCCCGGTATCAGCACGCTGCGGAAGCTGGATCGGTCGATCAGTTGGCCCATCATCAGCGTGCCGATGGTGCCGCCGACCGGCAGGATGGTGCCGGCCAATACCGCCATGCTGGTCGACAGGCCGGCGCCCTTGAGGATGGTCGGCAGCCAGTTCGACAAGAAGTACAGGTTGAGCAGGTTGAGGAAGTTGACCAGCCAAAGCAGCACTGTGGTGCGCGCGCGGCCTTCGCGGAACAGCTCCGCCACCGAGCCGCGCTTGCCGGCCTTCTCGTGCACCAGGTAGCGGCTGTCCGCATGCACCGGGGCCGATGGATCGATACGGCGCAGCCACTGGGCCACGCGCTCGACGCGCTTGCCGCTCAGGACCACGTACTGCATCGATTCGGGCAGCATGAAGATCATCAGCACGCCGATCGCCAGCGGCATGGCGCCGCCGACGTAGAACACCGATTGCCAGCCATACGACGGAATCAGCGCGGCGGAAGCCAGGCCGCCGACCACGGCGCCCACGGTGAAGCCGCAGGAGACCAGCATCATCAAGGTGACGCGGCTGCGCACCGGGCTGTACTCGCCGGCCAGCGCCATCACGTTGGGCATGATGGCGCCCAGGCCGATGCCGGTGACGAAGCGCAGCCATTGCAGTTGTTCGAGCGTGGAGCATGATGGCGTGAGCAGCATGCAGACCGAGAAGAACATGGTGGCGCCGATCAGCACCGGGCGGCGGCCGATTTTGTCGGCCATCACGCTGAACACCAGCGAGCCGGCCAGCATGCCAAACAGGCCGGCGCCGAACACCGGCCCGAGACTGGCTTTGCTGACATGCCATTCCTGGATGATGGCCGGCGCCACATAGCCCATCGCCTGCACGTCGAAGCCGTCCATCAGGATGCACAAGCCGCACAGCACATACACGCCGATCTGGAAGGCGCCGATCTTGCTCTTGTCGATGAGCGCGGGGATATCCACTAGTTGTTCCATCTTTGTCTCCTCCTGTCTCGCCGGCGCTTTAGCTGCGCTCTTTGTAATGCGTGACGGTTTGTTCGATGGCGCCGAAGATGCTGGCGCCCTGCTCGTCCTTCATCTCGATCCGCACGCTGTCGCCGAACTTGAGGAAGCCGGTCTGCGGCTTGCCGCTTTCGATGGTCTCGTACATGCGCACTTCGGCCAGGCAGCAATAGCCCACGCCGCCGTTGGCGATGCTCGATCCGTGCAGGCTGCCCTGCTTGTTCGACACCGTGCCGGAGCCGATGATGGTACCCGCCGCCAGTTCACGCGTGGCGGCGGCATGCGCCACCAGTTGCGCGAAGTTGAAGGTCATGTCCTCGCCGGCGTTGGGCTTGCCGAAGGGTTGCTGGTTCAGGTCGACCAGCAGCGGCAGGTGCAGCTTGGTGTCGGCCCAGTGCGTGCCCAGTTCGTCCGGCGTGACGGCCACTGGCGAGAAGGCGCTGGCGGCTTTCGACTGGAAGAAGCCGAAGCCCTTGGCCAGTTCGTTCGGGATCAGGTTGCGCAGCGAGACGTCGTTGACCAGCATGACCAGGCGGATCGCCTTGGCGCAGTCGGCGGCGCTGGCGCCCATGCGCACGTCGCCGGTGATGACGGCCACCTCGGCCTCCAGGTCGATGCCCCATTCTTCGGACAGCGCGAAGATCGGATCGCGCGGGCCGATGAAGCTGTCGGAGCCGCCCTGGTACATCAGCGGGTCGGTGTAGAAGGAGGCCGGCACGTCGGCGTTGCGCGCCTTGCGCACCAGCTCAACGTGGTTGATGTAGGCCGAGCCGTCCGCCCATTGGTAGGCACGCGGCAGCGGCGAGTGGCAGTACTGCTGGTCGAACGGGTGGGTGTCGATGGCGTCGCCAGCGTTCAGCGTGGCGTAGACCTGTTCCAGCGCTGGCGACACCAGCTCCCAGTTGTCCAGCGCGTGCTGCAGCGTGGCGGAGATTTTCGGTACGTGCTGGTAGCGCGACAGATCGCGGCTGACCACCACCAGGCGGCCATCGCGGCTGCCGTCTTTCAGGGTCGCGAGCTTCATGCCTTCACCTCCGGCGCGTGCATCCAGGCGGCGTGCTTGGGCGCCTTGCGGGTCTGCGACCACTCTTCCAGCATGTCCCATTTGACGGCGTCGAGCTTCTGCATCATCTCCGGCGTGCCGGTGTTGACGGCCAGTTCGAGGCGGTGGCCGTTCGGGTCGAAGAAGTAGATCGATTTGAAGATGGTGTGGTTGATCGGGCCGATCACGCTGATGCCGGCGGCGACCAGGCGCTCTTTCGCGGCCAGCAGTTCTTCCATGCTCTCGACTTCCATCGCCAGGTGCTGCACCCAGGCCGGGGTGTTGTGGTCGCGGTCCATCGGCGCCTGGGTCGGCAGCTCGAAGAAGGCCAGCACGTTGCCATGGCCGGCGTCCAGGAACACGTGCATGTACGGGTCCGGCGCTTTGGTGGACGGTACTTCGTCTTCGGCGATGGCCAGCACGAAGTCCATGTTCAGGTGTTTGACGTACCACTCGACGGTCTGCTTGGCGTCGATGCAGCGGTAGGCCACGTGGTGTATTTGCTTGATTTTCATGTTTGTCTCCAACTTGGGCATGGCACATTAAATGCGAATTTCAGATATCATACAAATCGTATTTTTCAGCTCACTTATCAGGTTTTCCGATGAATCCTAGTTTGCGCCAGATGCGCGCCCTGGTGGCGCTCGCCAAGACCGGCAGCTTTACGCTGGCCGCCGAACACCTCAATGTGACGCAGTCCGCACTCAGCGGGCAGATCAAGGAGCTGGAGCAGATGCTGGGGGTGCGCGTGGTCGAGCGTACCACCCGCAAGGCGCAGCTGTCCGAGATCGGCCGCGAGCTCACGCCGCTGTTCGAAAAGATGCTGCAGGACCTGGACCGCGCAATGGCCGACATCGCCAGCCGCAAGGCGCTCAAGCAGGGTTCGGTGCGGGTGGCGGCGCCGCAGATGCTGTCCTGCACGCTCATCCCGGAGGTGATCGCCGCCTATAAGGAGCGCTATCCGGACGTGCAGGTCTGGCTGGCCGACAGTCCGGTGGAGATGGTGTCGGCGCGCGTGTTCAGTGGTGAGGCGGACTTCGGCATCGGCCCGGATCGCGACACCACCGCCGAGATCGAGGCGCAGCCGTTGTTCGAGATGCCGTTCGTGGTGGTGTATCCGCCCGGCCATCCGCTGGAGCGGCGCAAGCGCATCACCTGGGCTGATGTCAACGAGTTCCCGGTGATCTCGCTGCAGGGCCAGTTCACCGAGCGGCTGTTGCGCGACATGCACGCCTCGTTCCGCGAGCAGTCGCTGAATCCGTACAACGAGGTGACTTTCATGACCACGGCGCTGGCCATGGTGCATGCGCGGCTGGGTATCACGGTCTGCCTGCCGTACGCGGAAAAGATGGTGCAGCTGTACGGCCTGCAAATGCGGACGCTGGAATCGCCGGCGCTGACGCGGCGGTTTTTCGTTTATACCCGCAGTGCGCGGGCGCTGTCCCCCGCCGCCGAGAGCTTCGTCGCCTTCCTGCAGGAGTTTGCCGCCTCGCATCATTGGAATGTGCCGCAGTTATAATTGATCTATGACAGCAGATACCATCGCCATCAATCAACAGATGGACCAATTCGACGGCCACCACAGCGTCTGGCTGTTCGGCTACGGTTCGCTGATTTACAAGGCCGACTTCCCTTATCTTGAACGCCGGCCCGCCAGCATTGCCAACTGGACGCGGCGTTTCTGGCAGGGCTCGCACGACCATCGCGGCACGCCGGATGCGCCGGGCCGCGTCGTGACCATCATCGAAGAACCCGGCGCGGTATGCCACGGCATGGCCTATCTGGTCACGCCGGAAGTGTTCACCCACCTGGACCATCGCGAGAAGAACGGCTATCTGCGGCTGGCGATACCGATCACTTTCGAGGACGGCGGCAGCGTGGAAGGCTTGGTCTACATCGCCACGCCGGACAACACGGCCTTCCTCGGAGAAGCTTCAGAGCAGGAGATCGCGCGCCACATCGCCCGCTCCGCCGGGCCGAGCGGGCCGAATAGCGACTATCTCAACCACCTGGCCAACGCGCTGCGCGAGCTGGGCCGGCATGACCAGCATGTGTTCGAAATCGAGCGGCATCTGGCCGCGCTGAAAAACCATCAACCGTAACAATAACGAGGGCAACACCATATGACCCATGTCGACCAGCGCCGCCGCACCCTCTGCATGCAACTTCTCGGCGGTCTCGCCGGCATCGTCATCGACGGTTCCGTCATGGCCCGGCCGTCGGTGGATGAGGCCACCAAGGTCTTCCGGCTCGACGGCGAGGGTGTTACCTACGCGTTCGGCGTCAACAGCGATGGGCAGTTGCAGTCGATGTACTGGGGCAGCGCCTTGTCCAGCGAGGACAGGCTGCCGGCGCCCGTGCCGGTGCCGGAAAACTCCTCCAATGAAATGCCGGTCACGATCACGCCGTTCGAATTCCCCGGCTTTGGTGGCGGCCTGACCGTGGAACCGGCGCTGAAGGTGACCTTCCCGGACGGTGTGCGCGACCTCGTCTTGCGCTACGTGAGCCACCAACTCGACAAGGACCGGATCGTGGTGCGGATGAAAGACGCCAGCCGCGCCGTGCACGTGACCCTCACGTATGCCATGGATGCAAGCACAGGCGTACTGGCCCGCTCGGCCGTGGTGGAAAACCGCACGGCCAGCTGGATCCAGCTCGACCAGATGGCTGCCGCGAGCATCAACCTGCCATACCGGGACGATTACCGCCTGTCCTACCTGACCGGACGATGGGGAGGCGAGTTCGCCTTGCAGACGCGCCCGATAGAGCCGGGCTCCACCGTGATTGAAAGCCGCAAGGGCGTCACCTCCCACCAAGCCAATCCCTGGATCGCGATCAGCCAAGCCGGCACCGAAGAAGAATCCGGCCCCGTGTGGTTCGGCGCGCTGGGTTGGAGCGGCTCCTGGCGCATCCATGTCGATATGGATGCGCTGGGCGGCGTGCGCGCGACCGCCGGCTACAACCCTTTCGACTTCGCCTATCGCCTGAAGCCGGGGGAGAGCCTGGCGTCGCCCGTGTTCCACGCAGGGTATTCGGCGGACGGCTTTGGCGGCGCGTCCCGCATGTTCCACCGTTACCAGCGCGAGCGCATCCTGCCTGGTGCGCCGCAGCCGCGCTTGCGCCCCGTTCTCTACAACTCGTGGGAAGCGACCACGTTCGCCGTCGACGAGGCGGGACAGGTGGCGCTGGCCGAGAAGGCGGCAAGCATCGGCGTCGAGCGCTTCGTTGTCGACGACGGCTGGTTCGGCGCACGCAACAGCGACAAGGCCGGCCTGGGCGACTGGGTCGTCAACCGGCAAAAATTCCCGAACGGACTGGCGCCGCTGATCAAGCGGGTCAATGCGCTTGGCATGGAGTTCGGGCTGTGGGTGGAACCGGAAATGGTCAATCCGGACAGCGATTTATATCGCGCCCATCCGGACTGGGTCATCAACTTCCAGGGCAGGCCGCGCAGCGAGGCGCGCAACCAGCTGGTGCTGAACCTGGCGCGCAAGGATGTGTACGAGCACCTGCTGACCGTGCTCGACAAGCTCCTCGCGGAGCATGACATCGCCTTCCTCAAGTGGGACCACAACCGCGCGTGGTCGGAGCCGGGCTGGCCGGAGGCTGCGCCCGGCGAGCAGCAGAGGCTGTATGTCAGCTACGTGGAAAACCTGTACAAGCTGTTGGCGGAACTGCGCCGGCGCCACCCGAAGCTGGAGATCGAATCCTGCGCGAGCGGCGGCGGCCGCGTGGATCTCGGCATCATGGCGCTGACCGACCAGGTGTGGACCTCCGACAATACCGATCCGTTCGACCGGCTGCTGATCCAGGACGGCTTCAGCCGCGCCTACGCGCCGGGGATCATGATGGCCTGGGTGACCGATGCGCCGAACTACCTCAACAAGCGCGTCACGTCGCTGGAATACCGTTTTCTGTCGTCGATGCAGGGTTCGCTGGGTATCGGCGCCAACCTGAATCACTGGCGGGACGAGGATTTGGCCGCGGCAAAACGCCTGGTCGCGGAATACAAGACCATCCGGTCGACGGTGCAGCGAGGGAAGCTGTACCGTCTCGTGTCGCCGCAGCGCGGAGCGGCGCGCTCGGCCACGCTGTCCGTAGCGCAGGACGGCAAGCAGGCCGTGCTGTTCGCGTTCCTGCACTCTGGCGGCAGGCGCAATCCGCAGCCGGGCATCCAGCTGCGCGGGCTCGATCCGAAGCGGAATTATTCGCTGCGTGCGATTTCCGGCAGCGCGACGCCACAGACTCCGCAAGTTGCCAGCGGCGCTTACTGGATGGGGCGTGGCATCGATGTCGTGCTGGAGGGAGATTTCCAGGCTGCCGCCTTTGTGCTGGACGGCGCTTGAACTAGTTCAGGCTGGCGAGGTAGGCGCACAACATGTCGGCCAGCGCTTCCGAGTAGGTGTGGATTTCTTTAGCCGTGCGCGGGGTTTCCGAGAATTGCTTGCCGACTGAGCTGAAGGTCGTCATCACGAGGTCGCCGGCCAGCACGCGCACGTGGTCCGGCGACTTGGGCAAGGCTTCGCGCATGAATTGCTCGATGATGCGGTCGGCGGCCGCGCGCGTCTCATGCGCTTCGGGCGTGTCGCGGTAGAACGGGGCGGCGTCGTTGAGGGCGGTGCGCATCTCGGCTTCCTCGCACTCCGAGCGCAGGAAGGCGTGGACCAGCAGGCGCAGCCGTTCCAGCGGCGGCTTCCGCAGGTCTTGCAGGATGTTGATCAGCATTTCGGTCGTCTGCCGCCACTCGTCCGCCTGCAATCTGAACAGGATGGACGCCTTGTTCGGAAAGTACTGGTACACCGATCCCACGCTCACGCCGGCACGCTCAGCCACCCGCGTAGTGGTGAAGCGGCGCACGCCCTCCTTCGCCAAAACCTGAATAGCCGCTTCGAGGATGGCCGAAACCAGGTCGGCCGAGCGCGCCTGTTTGGGCTTCCTGCGCGAGGAGATAGCGGCTTTTGCGGGGTCTGCCATGGGGAGCCTTGGAACGCGAATATGAAATGTGAAGGATTCTTCATATTATATCCGTACTTCTTTTGAAAGGAATCACCCATGACAACCCTGACCACGAATCCCGTCGCGCCACTGCTCGACCGCCTGTTTGCGGAAGCCGCCAAGGTGCAGATCTCCGCCATCCCGGCTGTCGCCGAATTATCCAGGGACGAGCGCGAGCGACTGATGCACAGCAAGACGGAATACATCAACCTCTACCATCGGCTGAAGGACGTGCCGCTGCCAGTGTCGCGCCAGACCGGCGAACTGCTGTACATGCTGGCGCGCAGCTGCAACGCCCGTAACGTGGTCGAGTTCGGGACGTCGTTCGGCATCTCGACCTTGTACCTGGCCGCAGCGCTGCGCGACAACGGCGGCGGCCATCTGATCACCAGCGAGTTCGAGCCGTCCAAGGTGGAGCGGGCGCGCGGCCATCTGGAGGAAGGCGGCCTGCTCGATCTGGTGGACATCCGCGCCGGCGATGCGCTGGAGACGCTCACCAACAATCTGCCGGAGCAGATCGACCTGCTGCTGCTCGACGGCGCCAAGGCGCTCTACCCCGAGGTCCTCGGCCTGGTGCGCAGCCGCTTGCGGCCAGGCGCGCTCATCATCGCGGACAACGCCGACATGAACCCGGACTATGTGGCCATGGTGCGGTCACCCGCATCGGGCTATATGTCGCTGCCGTTCGGGGAGGATGTCGAGCTGTCCGTCCACATTGGTGCGGCGGTCTCAGAATAAATCCATCTGCCCGGCATCGGCGGTCGCCTTGGCGCGCGCGCCCAGCGGCGGCACCACCAGCGGACGCGTGAACTGCGACGCGTCCATGTTGTGGAAGCGGCTGCCGCGCCCGGTCAGGCCGAGGCGCTCGGTGGCGATCTTGAAGCGCTGCCGTATCAGCTCGGCCCATACGCCCTCGCCTTTCATGCGGGCGCCGAAGGTGCTGTCGTAGTCTTTACCGCCGCGCATTTCGCGCACGCGATTCATCACACGCTGCGCCCGCTCGGGGAAGTGCGCCTGCAGCCACTGATGGAACAGCGGCGCCACTTCCCACGGCAGGCGCAGCACCGTGTAGTGGGCGCTGACGGCGCCGGCTTCCTTGACCGCTTCCAGGATGCGCTCCAGGTCGGGCTCGGTGACGAAGGGAATGATGGGCGCGACGCTGACCGCGACCGGAATGCCGGCGTCGGTCAGCGTGCGGATCGTGCGCAGGCGGCGCGCCGGGGCGGCTGCGCGTGGCTCCAGCGTACGCGCGATGGCCGGGTCAAGCGTGGTCAGCGTGATGGCGACGCCGGCCTGCTCCCGCGCCGCCATCGCCGACAGGATGTCGATGTCGCGCTCGATTAGCGAGGACTTGGTGATCAGGCCGACCGGATGCTGGCATTCCTGCAGCACTTCCAGCACGCGGCGGGTGAGCTTGCGTTCGCGCTCGCAGGGCTGGTAGGCGTCCGTGTTGACGCCGAGCGCGATCGAGGACGGCTCGTAGCTCGGCTTGGCCAGTTCGCGCCGCAGCACTTCCGGCGCATTGACCTTGGCGAATATCTTGCTCTCGAAATCCATGCCCGGCGACAGGCCCAGATAGCTGTGCGTGGGCCGCGCGAAACAGTAAATGCACCCGTGTTCGCACCCACGATAGGGATTGAGCGAGACGCTGAACGGCAAATCCGGCGAGGCGTTGCGGCTGAGGATGGACTTGCAGAGCTCGTCCGTGACCACCGTCTTCCACGGCGCGGTTTCCTCCTCCTCGCGCTCCCAGCCATCATCGTAGGCCTCACGGACATTGACCTCGAAGCGGCCCTGCAGGTTCGACACTGCGCCACGGCCCTTCTGCGCCTTCAACGAAGGCGGAGGCAGCATCACATGCTCTTGATTATTTTCATCGTGGGACATCGCGGCACCAAACTACTGTATATATAGACAGTATTCTATGCGCTTGAAATCGCGATATCAAGCTAAATATCAATCGCGCGGGGTTGCTGCCTTGGGGGCAACGTGGTCAAGCTGGTATCATGCAGGACTTCCGGGGGATGGAATTCCCCGCGCCTTGCGCGCCCCCAACCCACACCTCGCCAGGATGCCGCCGATGCGGCGCCCCGGCTCACCCGATACGAGCACACAAACATGAACAATTCGAGTCAACCATTGCCGTCTTTTTTTAGCCGGATATCGATCGCGATCGGCGCCTTCTTCCGCGCCTTGTCCGACGCCGATTACGCAGCGCGCCTGACGCGCATCGACGACGCGCCGCAACCGGCCGCCGCGCCGGTCGCAACGCCCGCACCTAAGCCAGCGCCCGCACCCGCGCCGCTGCGCGTGGCCACACCGGATGCGGCCCTGCAGCTTCTGAGCCTGTTCCAGCGCGAGGCGCGCCTGATCGACTTCACCCAAGAGAACCTGAGCGCCTATTCCGACGCCGACATCGGCGCCGCCGCGCGCGTGGTGCATGAAGGCTGCAGCAAGGTGCTGCGCGAGCACTTCACCATCGAAGCGGTGCGCAGCGAGGCCGAAGGCAGCCGCATCGTGCTGGAAGAAGGCTTCGACGCGAGCGCCGTGCGCCTGACCGGCAATGTGGTCGGCAGCGCGCCGTTCCGCGGCGCCTTGAGCCATCGCGGCTGGCGCGCCTCCAACGTGCGCCTGCCGAAACTGGCGGAAGCGCATGACGCGTCCATCCTGGCGCCGGCGGAGGTGGAGTTATGAGCGATCCACGCTACGCCATCGGCATCGACCTTGGCACCACGCACAGCGCGCTGTCCTATGTGGACCTGGGCGCCAGCGACGGCGAGAAAACCCAGCACGGCGTGCTGGCCATTCCGCAGCTGACCGCGCCGGGCACGGTGGAAGAGCTGCCGCTGCTGCCGTCCTTCCTTTACCTGCCGCACGCGGACGAACTGGCGCCGGGCGAATTGAGCCTGCCATGGCCGCAGTCGCCGGAAGAACAAACCAGCGTGGCCGGCGAGATGGCGCGCAGCCGTGGCGCCACCACGCCGATCCGCCTGGTCTCCAGCGCCAAGAGCTGGTTGAGCCATCCTGGCGTCGACCGCCGCTCCGCGCTGCTGCCGAACGACGCGCCGGAAGAAGTGTCGCGCGTCTCGCCGCTGGAGGCGTCCACCCGCTACCTGACGCACCTGCGCAAGGCATGGGAGCAGGCCTACCCTGACGCGCCGTTCGGGGAGCAGGCGGTGACGGTGACGATCCCCGCATCGTTCGATCCCGGTGCGCGCGAACTGACGGCCGACGCGGCGCGCGCCGCCGGCTACTCCAACCTCACTTTGCTGGAAGAGCCGCAAGCGGCCCTGTACAGCTGGATCCAGGGCAGCGAAGGCCGCTGGCGCAAGGAAGTCAAGCCGGGCGACATCATCCTGGTGGTGGACGTCGGCGGCGGCACCAGCGACTTTTCGCTGATCGCCGTGCTGGAACGCGACGGCGTGCTGGAACCGCACCGCATCGCGGTAGGCGACCATATCCTGCTGGGCGGCGACAATATGGACCTGGCGCTTGCGCACCTGGTGGCGCGCAAGCTGGCCGCCAACGGCACGCAGCTCGACGCGTGGCAGATGCGCGCGCTGACCTACGGCTGCCGCACCGCCAAGGAAAAACTGCTTGCCGATGCCAGCGTGGATACATGGCCTATCGTGGTGCCAAGCCGTGGCTCGAAACTGATCGGCGGTTCGATCCGCACCGAACTGACGCGCGACGAGGTGACCACCTTCATCCTCGACGGCTTCTTCCCGCAGGTGGATGCGGCGGCGCGTCCGGCGGTGCGCACGCGCGCGGGCCTGACGCAGCTTGGCCTGCCGTATGCGCAGGACGCGGGCATCACGCGCCACCTGGCGGCGTTCCTGGCGCGCCAGCTCGGTGCGACCAGCGAACTGGAAGGCTACGCCGGCAAGCAAAATGCCGACGCGACTTTCCTGCATCCGACGGCGGTGCTGTTCAACGGCGGCGTGTTCAAGTCGGAGCTGCTGGCGCAGCGCATCATGGGCACCATCAACGACTGGCTGTACATGGAAGGCTCCGAACCGGCACGCATGCTGGGCGGCGCGGACCTGGACCTGGCGGTGGCGCGCGGCGCGGCCTACTACAGCTACGTGCGTCGCGGCAGCGGCGTGCGTATTCGCGGCGGCACGGCGCGCGCCTATTACGTGGCGATCGAATCGTCGATGCCGGCCATCCCCGGCATGGAGCCGCCTATCCAGGCGCTGTGCGTGGCGCCGTTCGGCATGGAGGAAGGCAGCGAGATCGAACTGCCGAACCAGGAGTTCGGCCTGGTGGTCGGCGAGCCGGTGCAGTTCCGCTTCTTCGGTTCGTCGGTGCGCCGGCAGGACCAGATCGGCGACCTGCTGGACTTCTGGAGCGCCGATGAGCTGATCGAGTTGAACGAGATCCAGGCGACGCTGTCGACCGAAGGCCGCACCGTCAGCGATGTGGTACAGGTGCGCCTGCATGCGATGGCGACCGAGTCGGGCACGCTGGAACTGCAGGCGGTGGCCAACGACGGCCAGCGCTGGAAGGTGGAGTTCGACGTGCGCGCGGGTGCCCAAGCCTGAGCATGAGTCAATACGTCGTCAGCATCGATCTCGGCACAACCAACACGGTGCTGGCTTACTCGGAACCGGACAGCGCGCAGATACGCCTGTTCGAGATCGAGCAGTTGGTGGCGCCGGGTGAAGTCGGCGCCGGCCCGCTGCTGCCGTCGATGCGCTATCATCCGGCGCAGGGCGAGCTGGCGGACGGCGATCTGCAACTGCCTTGGCCCTCGGCCGATGTCGCGGGCCTGCCGCAGGTAGTGGTTGGCCGGCTGGCGCGCGCATTGGGCGCGCAGGTTCCGGGGCGGCTGGTCTCCAGCGCCAAGAGCTGGCTATCGCATCCCCAGGTGGACCGCATGGCGCCGATACTGCCGTGGGGCGCCGAGGCCGATGTGGCCAAGGTGTCGCCGGTGGCGGCCAGTGCGTCCTACCTCGCGCACGTTAGGGCGGCGTGGAATGCGCGCTTCCCTGCCCATCCTTTGGAACATCAACAGCTGGTACTGACGATCCCCGCGTCGTTCGACGAAGGCGCGCGGGCGTTGACGCTGGAGGCGGCGCGCAGCGCCGGCCTGCCGGACGTGCGCTTGCTGGAGGAACCGCAGGCGGCCTTCTACGACTGGCTGTTCCGCCAGCGCGCCACACTGGCCGCAGACTTGGCGGACACGCGCCTGGTGCTGGTCTGCGACGTCGGCGGCGGCACAACCGACTTCAGTCTGATCAAGGTCGAAATGATCGACGGCCAGCCGCAGATCAGCCGCATCGGCGTGGGCAACCACCTGATACTCGGCGGCGACAATATGGATCTGGCGCTGGCGCATCTGGTGGAAGCGCGCATGGCTGGCGGCGACGGCACGCAAGCGCGCCTGTCGGCCAGCCGCCTTTCGCAGCTGGCGGAGCGCTGCCGCGCCGCGAAGGAACTGCTGCTGGCGGCCGACGCGCCGGAGCGCACCACCGTCACGCTGCTCGGTTCCGGATCGCGCCTGATCGGCAGCTCGCGCTCCGCCGAGCTGACGCGCGATGAAGTCGCGGCGCTGGTGGTGGACGGCTTCTTCCCGCTCAACGCAGCGCGGGAACCGGCGCAGCGTGGCCGTGGCGCTATCGTCGAATTCGGCCTGCCCTATGCCAGCGATGCGGCCATCACGCGTCACCTGGCCAGCTTCCTGCGCCAGCATGCGGCGGCGGCGCGCGAAGCGCTGGGCATCGCTGCGGACGACGCCACCATCCCCGTTCCCGACACACTGCTGCTCAACGGCGGCGTGTTCCGCGCACACGCGTTGGCCGCCCGCCTTGAGGCCACGCTGGCCAACTGGCGCGGACAGCTGTTGACCGTTCTGCACAACGACAATCCTGACGTGGCGGTGGCGCGCGGTGGCGTGGCCTACGCGCTGGGCCAGGCCGGGCAAGCACCGGTGATCGGCGGCGGCTCGCCGCGCAGCTACTTCCTGCTGCTGGACGACGAGGCGCGCCACGACAAGCCGCGCCGCGCCATCTGCATCCTGCCTCGCGGCAGTGCGGAGAACCGCGAGATTCTGCTGGCCGACCGCACCTTCGCGCTGCGTCTGGGGCGGCCGGTACGCTTCCATCTGGCCTCCTCGATTTCCGAAGCCGCGCCGCCGCAAGCGGGTGAGCTGGTCGAGCTGCAAGCCGACGAATACATCCAACTGCCGCCTATCGCCACTGTGCTGCGCGACAGCAGCAGTGCCGATGCCCGCAAGGAAATCCCGGTGCAATTAGCCGCCACGCTGAGCGAGGTGGGTACGCTGGACGTGCATTGCGTCGCCATCGAAGGCGGCCAGCGCTGGCTGCTGGAGTTCCAGCTGCGCGGTGCGGCCGTCGAAGACGACGCCGATACCGCAGCGCCGAAAGAAGCACCCATGCCGGCCGGCTTCGACGCCGCCATCGACAAGATAGACCGCATCTTCGGCAGCCGCGCGCAGCAGGTCGACATCAAGGAAGTCAAGCAGCTGCGCACGCAGCTCGAACACCTTTTGGGCAGCCGTGAAAGCTGGGCCACGCCGCTGCTGCGCCGCCTGTTCGACGCGCTGATGCAGCGTGCCAAAGGCCGCCGCCGCTCGTCCGAGCACGAACGCGCGTGGCTGAACCTGAGCGGCTACTGCCTGCGGCCCGGCTTCGGCTACACGCTCGACGAGTGGCGCATCGAGCAGCTGTGGGCCATGTTCGACACCGGCGTCCAGCATCACAAGGACAGCCAGGTCTGCGCCGAATGGTGGACGCTATGGCGCCGCGTGGCCGGTGGCCTGAGTGTGGAAGCGCAGTTGCGCGTGCTGGACGATTTCGCCTTCAACGTGCAGGCGGACGATCAGGAACGCGGACGCCGCCCGCAGACGCTGGTCAACGGCAGCGAGGAAGACATGCTGCGTCTGGGCGCATCATTGGAACGCATCCCCGGCAACTACAAAGCCGAAATCGGCGCCTGGATGCTGGGCCGGCTGGAGGCGGCGACCAAGGCCGCGAGCAAGGCCGCCGCCAACAAGACCCGCAGCGGCGCGGCCGATGCCGGCAAGGCCGAAGCGTCGCAGGCACGCTTCCTGTGGGGCCTGAGCCGGGTCGGCGCGCGCCAGCCTTTCCACGGCAGCGCGCATGATGTGGTGGAGTCGGCGGTTGTCGAGCAATGGCTGGCCGTTATCCTGTCGCTGGATTGGAAGAAGGTGGAGCCGGCCGGTTACGCCGCCGCCCATCTAGCGCGCATGACGGGCGACCGGTCTCGCGATATCGGCGAAGCGCTGCGGGCGGAAATCCTGCGGCGCTTGGCCGCCGTTGGCGCGCCGGCCAGCTGGAGCGCGATGGTGCGCGAGGTGGTGCAGCTCGACCAAGCGGACGAAAAACGCATGCTGGGCGAGGCCCTGCCGCCGGGCTTAAAGCTGATCGCCTGAGGGCGGCCGCGCAACGTAGCCCGCCTGCTGGGCAACGAAACCGTCGAAGGCGTCGATCAGCGGGTTGAATTTGTTTATATCGTTTTCCAGCTGGGCCAGCGCGTAGACCGTGGCCTCCAGCGTGGAAAGCTGGTCCGGCAGGTGCGCCTTGCGGATCAGGTAGTGCGACGGCGGCGTGTCGCGCAGCGGCAGACGTGGCAGGCCTTGTAGCGCCGGATTCAGATACAGCATCTTGCGGCTTTTGCGCCAGGTCCCGTCCAGCACCACCAGCCGCAGACGCTGCGGCTCGTGCAGCCAGGCCGCATCGAAGGGCTGCGCGGGTGTCAGGCCCAATGACTTGTCCTCGGCGGTGTCGGGGTACAGCAGCACGCTGCGGCGCTCGGGCGCCAACAGCGCCTGCAGGTGCTCCGGTGCGAACGTCTCGCCTACTTCCAGACGGCTATTGGCCAGGCTCAGATGCAGCAGCCGCGCGCTGCCCTTGGCGTTATTCACTTCCATCGGGTGTTGAAGGATCAGCACCTCCACCGTATTTGACAAGCGAGCTACCCAGCGGCAGATGCAGGTCTGTTGCGGGCGCAGGCAAGTGGCGCATTGCGCGCGCGTGGGTCGTGGAGTGGCTGGAGCGGCGCCGCCGCCGGTACTGGTCGTCATAGACCGCCATTGTACCGAAGGCGCGGGCCGCGCTGCCTAGAACTCTTCCCAGTCGGATTCGCTGGAAGTGACGGCCTTGCGCTTGGGCGCCGCCGCCAGGGCCTTCCTGGGCGCGGCAGCCACCGCCGGCGACGGGCGCCGTGCAGGCGGCGCAACGCGTGGCCGCACAGGCGGCAAGGCACGCGCCTGCATCGCCATCTGCGAGGCATCGAGCTTGAATACGCCGACCACCTCGGCCAACCTGGCCGATTGCTCCTGCATCGATTCCGCCGCCGCTGCGGCCTCCTCCACCAGCGCCGCGTTCTGCTGCGTCACCTGGTCCATCTGCGTGATCGCATCGTTCACCTGTGCGATGCCGAGGCTCTGCTCTTCGCTGGCGTGGCTGATCTGGCTCATGATCTGCGTGACGCGGCTGATGCTGGTGACAATTTCGTTCATGGTCTGGCCGGCCTTGTCGACCAGGTCCGAACCCAGCGCCACCTTCTGCACCGAATCATCGATCAGGCCCTTGATGTCCTTGGCCGCTGCGGCCGAGCGCTGCGCGAGGTTGCGCACTTCGGACGCCACCACAGCGAAGCCGCGTCCCTGCTCGCCGGCGCGCGCCGCTTCCACCGCCGCGTTCAGGGCCAGGATGTTGGTCTGGAAGGCGATACTGTCGATGACCGAAATAATGTCGACGATCTTGCGCGACGAGTCGTTGATCGAGCCCATGGTGCTGACCACCTCACCCACCACGGCGCCGCCCCTGCTGGCGATCTCGGAGGCGGTGGCGGCCAGCTTGTTGGCCTCGCGCGCGTTTTCGGCGTTGAAGCGCACAGTCGATGTCAGCTCCTCCATCGAGGACGCGGTCTCCTGCAAGGAGCTGGCCTGCTGCTCCGTGCGCGAGGACAGGTCCTGGTTGCCGGCGGCGATCTCGGTCGAGGCGGTGGCCATCAAATCGGTGCCGTTGCGCACCTGGCCGACGATGTTGACCAGGTTCGCGTTCATGGTCTTGAGGGCGTTCATCAGCTGGCCGGTTTCGTCGGCGCTGTTGACCTGGATGTCGCTGGTCAGGTCGCCCGACGATACCGTCTCCGCCACTTTCACCGCTTCGTTGATCGGCGTCGTGATGGTGCGGGTGATCCACCACGCGGCGAATACGCCCATCACGATAGCGGCCAGTCCCAGCATCGTCAACAGCGTGCGGCCGCTGGCGTACTGCTGCTGGATTTCAAGCGCCGCCTTATCCAGCAAGGCCGCCTGCTTGTCGGAGAATTTTTTCAGCGCGTCCAGATAGAGGATGCGGCTTTGCGTCATGTCGCCTTCGTAAAGGCTCTTGCCCTTTTCAAGATCGCCCGCGTTCTTGGCGGCGAAAACGGCCTTGCGGAAGTCGGTATAGGCTTTGCGCGTATCCAGCACTTTTTTGAACAGGGGTTTGAGCTCCTCGTCGTCGATGGAGCCGCCGATCTGGTCCTGGATCTGGGTCGCGCGGCCGGAGGATTCGGCCATCATGCCTTCGAGTTTTTTCTGGTCGGCCGGATCGGCCACCATCCACGCGCCGGTGGTGCGCGCCGCATTCACTTCAATGATCTTGCCCCATTCCGCGATCAGCCGCTCGTCGCGGATTTTCACGTTGATCATCTCATCGGTCATCGAGCTGGCACTGCTCAGACGGAGGATACCGATGATGGTCATCGCAGTCAGCATCAACAGGATGAGAGAGAAGCCAAAACCGAGACGCGTGCCGATCTTCAGATTGTTCATAGCTGTCCTCAAAGCGGGATGGGGTCCGTCAGCCTATGCTAGCACCATTTGAGGTCAAACTATAGCCCTATAGGAAATATTGCACAACAGAAATTCTCACTCTCCTGCGGGTTTGGCGTCCAGCAGTTCTTCGACGCTGGCGATGGCGGCGGGATCCTTGATGACGGTGCGCAGCCAGACGTGCAGCGGCATGTCGCCCCAGGTGGCGGCTTTGTCGGCCAGGTAGGCCACGGGGCTGTGCGGTTCCGTGCGGCGGAAGAAGTCCGCCACCGCGCGCAACTGCGCCAGCGCCTGGCGGCGGTCCTGCAGCGGTCCGGTGGCTGCGGGCGTGGCCGCTCCGCCCGCAGCATCGCGGCCGGTGGGCGCCGCCTGTATCGAGCCAATTGGCGCCACGCTGCGGATGACGGTTTGCAGGCTGTCCTTGGCGGCGCTGAAGCCCGGGCCGTCGGCGCCGAGCCGCTGGTCGACGATGGATTCCAGGTCGGTCAGCGCGGCGAGGCAGTACTCGGCATCCGGCAGCAGCGCGGCGCCCTCCTTCGATGCCGCCTCCTTGATCAGGGCCGGCGTGCGGCTCAGGAGCCAGAACAAATTGCCGATGCGCTGTTCGTAGTCGCCGTCCTCTGCGACCGGGTACATGTCGTCCCAGAAGTGTTCACACAAGCCGGCCAGCAAAGCGTAGCCTTCGCCCAGGCCACGCAGGCCGCGCGTTTTGGCGTGCGCCTCCGCCAGCCAGACTGCCAGCCGCATGTCCTTGCTGCGGCTCGCGATCATGCCGGCGCTGCGGCTGGCGACGAAGGGCCAGTCGGCCTCCTTCAGTGCAGCGATCCATTCGCCCTGGTCCAGCGTTGGATCGTCGTACACGCGCGCCTGAGCGATGCTGTCCACTTCCGCGCTGAAGGCGAGATCCTCGCCGCATGGTTGGGCTGCGCTGATGGGCTGCAGCAGCTGAGCGATGTCGAACATGACCGGCCTCCGTGCTATTTGATGGTGTATTTGAACTGGCCTTGCTTGCTGGCGCCGACCTTGATCTTGCCGATTGCGGCGCCTTCCGACATCCGCTGCAGCACCGCCTCGGCGATCTCCGGCAGCAGGCTGCCGTTGAGGATATGGTCGACGTTGCGGGCGCCCGAATCGACCTCGGTGCAGCGCGCCAGCACCGCTTCAACCAGCGCCTGGTCGTAGCTGAATTCTGCGTGGTGGTGATCGCGGATGCGCTGGCCGATGCGATCAAGCTTGAGCGCGATGATCTGCGCCAGCACCGCGTCCGGTATCGGGTAGTACGGCACCACTTTCAGGCGGCCCAGGAAGGCGGGCTTGAAATGCTTGACCAGGTGGGGCCGCAGCAGTTCTTCAAGTTCCGCCAGGGCCGGCGGCGTCTCCTTGTTCAGGCAGGCCTGCATGATGGCGGCCGAACCGGCGTTGGAGGTGGCGATGATGATGGTGTTGCGGAAGTCGATCTCGCGTCCCTCGGCGTCGTCCATCACGCCTTTGTCGAAGACCTGGAAAAACAATTCGGTCACGTCCGGATGGGCTTTTTCGATCTCGTCCAGCAGCACCACGCTGTAGGGATTGCGCCGCACGGCTTCGGTCAGCACGCCGCCCTCGCCATAGCCCACATACCCCGGCGGCGAGCCTTTCAGGCCGGAGACGCTGTGCGCTTCCTGGTACTCGCTCATGTTGATGGTCAGGAGCTTGCGTTCGCCGCCGTACAGCAGGTCGGCCAGCGCCAGTGCCGTTTCGGTCTTGCCGACGCCGGACGGACCGACGAACAGGAATACGCCTTTCGGCTTGTTCGGATCATCGAGGTTGGCGCGGGCGGTACGCACGCGCTGGGCCACGGCGGCGATGGCGTGGGTTTGGCCGAGGATGCGGGTCTGCAGCGCGTCCTGCAGTTTGAGCACGGTGCGGATTTCGTCCTTCACCATTTTACCCAGCGGGATGCCGGTCCAGCCGGAGACGATGGCGGCGACGGTGGAGGCATCCACGTCCACCGGCACCATCGGGGTTTCGCCCTGCAGCGCCGTCAGTTCCTCGCGCAGCGCCTGGACCTTCGCGGCGCCGTCGTGCGATGCGCGCTCGCGGGCGATTGCGGCGACCAGGGCTTGCTCGCGCTGCCAATGCTCGCTGTGCCGGACATGCTCGGCCTGCAGCATGGCATGCGCCTCCTGCCGTTGCCGCAGCCGCGACGCGTGCACGTGCTGGTCCTCCTCGCGCTGCAGGGCCGTGATTTCGGTACTCAGGCGCTCCATGGCCTTGGCGACGTTCTCCAGCAGCGCAGGCGTTCCGCTTTGCGCCAGCGCGACCCTGGCGCACGCGGTATCGAGCACGCTGACCGCCTTGTCCGGAAGCTGGCGGCCGCTGATGTAGCGATGCGACAGCCGCACCGCCTCGGTCACCGCTTCGTCGCGGATGCGAATGCCGAAGTGCCGCTCCATCAGCGGCGTCATGGCGCGCAGCATGGCGCTGGCGATTTCCTCGCTCGGCTCATCGACCTTGACGACCTGGAAGCGCCGCACCAGCGCCGCGTCCTTCTCGAAGTATTTTTTGTATTCGCTCCAGGTGGTGGCGGCGATGGTGCGAAGTTCTCCCCTCGCCAGTGCGGGCTTGAGCAGGTTGGCGGCGTCGTTCTGGCCGGCCTGGCCGCCCGCGCCTATCATCGTGTGGGCCTCGTCGATGAACAGGATGATGGCGTGCGGGCTTTGCTTTACTTCGTCGATGACGTTCTTCAGGCGATTTTCGAACTCGCCCTTGACGCTGGCGCCGGCCTGCAACAGGCCCATGTCCAGCGTGCGGATTTCCACGCCCTTCAATACGTCCGGCACGTCGCCGGCGGCGATGCGCAGGGCCAAGCCTTCCACCACTGCGGTCTTGCCCACGCCCGCCTCGCCGGTCAGTATGGGATTGTTCTGCCGGCGGCGCATCAGGATGTCGATCGCCTGGCGTATCTCGGCTTCGCGGCCGATCACCGGATCGAGCTTGCCGTCGTGCGCGAGCTTTGTCAGACTGGTGGTGTACTGGTCGAGCGCCGGTGTGCGCGGGCCGCCTTGCGGCGCCATGTCGGCAAGCGGGGCGACGGGGGCCGCGTCGGCTGCGGTCGTTTCTTCCTGCGAGCCATGGGTATATTTCTCCAGCTTGTGCTTGACCTCATCGATGGGAATCCGCGCGAACAATGGCGAGGCGCGTTGCGCCAGCTGCGACAGGTCCGGATCCGTCAACAGCGCAACCAGCAGGTGCGCGCTGCGGATACGGTCCGGCTGCGGCGTCGCCAGCGAGGCGATCAGCCATGCGTGTTCCAGCAGCAGCGGCAGCTGGCGCGAGAACACCGGCGTGCGCGTGCTGCCGGTTTTGAACTGGCTGACTTCATGGTGCAGGTCCGCCTCCAGCGCCTCGGTGCTGACGCCGCACTGGCGGACGATCAGCGCGACATCGCAGCGATCCTGCTCCAGCAAGGCCAGGAACAGGTGCTCCACTTCCACTTCGTACTGGCCCAGCGCCACGCAGATGCTGGCCGCGCGTGTGGCGGCCAGGCGGGTGGTGTCATTCAGCTTGCCGATCAGGGTCTTCAGATTGAGATTCATGCTCAGGCTCCGCGAGTGCTGCGGTTGATCGAATAGTGCAGCGATGAGGGTTGAAGGACGGCGTCGAAGCTGACCGCTTCGCGCATGGACGTTCCGGCCAGCGTCGCGCTGATGGCGAAGCTCACACGGTTGATTGAACCTATCTCGCGCTCCAGGCTTGCCTGCACGTTACCCAAGCGTGGTTCGTGGCGCTCGATGGCGGCCTTCAGGCAGGCGCAGATGCGGGTCCGGTCCTCGCTGCTGCTCAGGCACATGCCGGCAAAGTCGATCAGGCCGTAGTTGATGATGGAGTTTTCACATTCGGGATAGGCGCGCAGCAGTTCTTCCGATAGCGCACAGCGGGTGTTGAGCAGATCTTCAAGGTCGCGCGCCACCGCGTCCTTCCACTGCTCCAGCGACAGGCCACTGCCGTTGCGGGCATGTCCGTCCTGCGCGTCCAGCAGACGGTCGAACAGACCGGGAGTAAAGCCGATCATGGCAACCCCTCAAAAAAAGATGGCCAGGCCAGGCCGGCCTGGCCAGAAAAAGCGCACCGCGACGTATCGCCGCACAATCCGCAGCGGGCGCAGGGGGGAACAAGTTTTAGACGATGCGGTTGCTGGCCAGGTCCCAGCCACCAGAAGTGTTGCCACCGGCGCCACCGCTGATTTTCTGTTGGGTGTACTTCCATTTGATCTTTGAAAACTTCAGCGCGACGTCCTCGCTCAGGATGTCGCCTTCTTCGACGGACGGAGAGACCGCCCCGATCAGGACATTTTCGATTTCGATTTCGAAGTACTTCACACGCTCACCCTGCGCGTCGGCGCGCATGAATTCGAACCTGGCCTTGGGAATTGTGCGCCCGGCGGAACAGGTCTGCAGCAGGATCGGCGAAGACAAGTCGGCCAGCTTGGAGATAACGATGTCGCGATGCTCGCAGCGCTCCGCCGTGTGGCCGCCGCCGGTGGAAGCGGTGGCCGATTTCGGCTGGTCCACGCCGAAACTGACCGATTTGCACTCGATCCAATCCTTGTGCCGGTCGTCGGCGGACTCGCCCTTGATACCATCAATGTACAGATAGACGTCGATTGCCATTGCATGCTCCTGTCTCAGGTTGTAGTGGACTTCAGTTATTGGTCGACTGCGGCAGCTCCGCGACCAGTCGGAGGGAAACGGACAATTCGTCCAACTGGAAATGCGGGCGCAGGAAGGAGACGGCGCGGTACACGCCGGGGCGGCCCGCCACTTCGTGCACCTGCACCGATGCTTCGCGCAGCGGGAACTGGGCCTTTTGTTCCTGGCTGGCGTTATCGTCCAGCAGAACGTATTTCATCAGCCAGCGGTTGAGGAAGTCCTCGACGTTGGAAGCCGCCGCGAAGCTGCCGATTTTGTCGCGCATCATGGCCTTCATGTAGTGCGCGATGCGAGAGACGGCGAAGATGTATTGCAACTGGGAGGACAGCACGGCGTTGGCGTTGGCAGCTTCCGAGTTGTACTTCTTGGCCTTCTGCGCCGACTGCGCGCCGAAGAAGGCGGCGTAGGCGGTGTTCTTGCAGTGGACCAGCGAGATGAAACCGAGGTCGCTCAGCTCCTTCTCGCGACGGTCCGTGATGGCGACTTCGGTGGGACACTTGAGTGCCACCTCGCCCTCATCGGTCTTGAATGTGTGCGTGGGCAGGTCGTCAACCAGGCCGCCGCCTTCCACGCCGCGAATCGCGGCACACCAGCCGAAATCGTCGAAGGCCTTGGTCAGCTTGGCGCCGAAGGCGTAGGCGGCGTTGCACCACAAGTATTTCTGGTGGTCCGTGCCGTCCACTTCCTCGACGAAGTTGAAACCTTCCACCGTGGTGCCGTCGACCGGATTGAAAGGCAGGCGTCCCAGAAAGCGCGGCAAGGCCAGGCCGACGTAGCGCGAGTCTTCCGATTCGCGGAATGCCTTCCACTTGGCGTATTCCACGGTGTCGAAGACTTTGGAGAGGTCGCGTGGCTTACCTAGGTCGCCGTAGCTCTCCAGGCCAAACAGTTCGGGCGCGGCGGAGGCGATGAACGGCGCATGCGAGGCGGCGGCGACGTGCGACATCTGTTCGATGAAGTACATATCTTCCGGCTGGCGCGAGATTTCAAAGTCGCCCAGCAGCGCGGCATAAGGCGCGCCGCCGAAGGTGCCGAATTCCTCCTCGTAGACTTTCTTGAACATCGAGCTCTGGTCGAACTCCAGCGCCGACTGGAAGTCTTTCACCAGTTCGCGCTTGGTGGCGTTGAGCATGCGGATTTTCAGGCCCTGGCCGGTGGCGGAGTTCTTGACCAGGTAATGCAGCCCGGTCCAGCTTTGCTCCAGCTTCTGGAAAGCCGGCGCGTGCATGATGGCGCTCAACTGGCTGGAGATCAGCCGGTCCAGTTCCGCCACGCGCGCATCCAGCGTCGCGGACAGATTATTCGACATCACCACCGTCCCTTCCAGCACCTGGCTGACCAGTTCCGAGATGATGTCCTTCGCGCGCTCGTGTTCCACGTTGGACTTGGCGACCTTGCTTTGTTCGACGATCTGGTCCAGCAGGCTGGCGCCTTCCACCGCCGGCGCGGCTTCCTGCATCAAATTCGCTTGTGCGGACATATCAGCCTCCCTTGGCCGGTTTCAAGCTGGCCAGCTTGTCGGTGTTGTTCAGGACTTCGCTCAGGATGTCCTCCAGCTTGTCGTTACCAGCCAGCTTGTTACGCAGGTCGGCGAGCTTGCTGCGCGCTTCCAGCAGTTTACTCAGCGGCTCGACCTGGTGCACCACCGACTCCGGACGAAAATCCGACATCGCCTTGAAGCGCAGCTCCACATTGAAGCTGGTGTCGTCGCCGCTGAGCTGATTAGGCACCTTGAAGCGCGCCACCGGCTCCACACCGCCCAGCACTTCGTCAAAATTGTCGCTGTCGATGCTGACGAACTTGCGGTCCTTCAGGCGCTTCTTTTCGGCGTCCGAGTTGCCTCCGAAATCGCCCACCACGCCGACGACAAAGGGCAGCTCCTTGTTTTCCATCGCATCGCCAATCTCCACGTCATACGTCATCTGCACGCGCGGCGGACGTACCTTGGTCAGGCGCTTTTGTACACTGTCTCCGTTAGCCATACACACTCCATCGAAAAGGAAAACAAGGGCGGCGGACTTACTTCAATCCACCGAAAGGATCGCTGCTGTTGGATTGGCTATTGGATTTGCCATGAGGCGCGGCTGGTGCGGCGGCGCTCTTCTTGCCGGCGACCGTAGCGGACTGCTTGTGCGCGGCGGTGTTCGACGTCGGTACCAATACCTCTTCACCCAGGCTATTGCGGAGCAGCTTGGCCAGGTCCTGCGCTTCCGAACGCAGCGATCCGTTCAGGTTATTTTGCTGGCTCAGGTCCGTCAGCGCCTTGGTCGACAGGCGCAAACCGCTGACGGCCACGATGCTGTTACCGAGTTTGTCGTTGGGGTCACGCTGCAGGGCCTCCAGCGCGTTCGTGATCGCTTCACCATAACTGGCGCGGTCGAATTTGATCTGCGCCATATGCAACCAGGGTTTCTTGTCGGCCGGGTAGTTGGTCGCCGCGCCTTTCAGGATGTTCTGCGCCTTGTCGCTTTGACCGGATGCGAGGGCGGTGTCGGCATCCGCCAGCGCGCGCTCCAGCGTTGACGCTTGCAGCTTATCGCCGCGGACCGAGTCGCCGTCCGTCGCGCATGCGGTCAGCAACAACAGACTTGCCATGCAGGGTAACCATGTTCTTGGGGTGACCATCAAAATCTCCTTTTGCGTATGCGGACAAGAAGGGACCCATTATTCCCGAACACCCAAGCTCGCCATTGCGCTTACTCAAGCACCGCATCGTTTTCGTCTTGCTTGCGCCGCCTCAAATTTCCCACGTCCGCCTTTCGTTCTAATGGCGGAATCGCTTGGAGAAAATATGAACGCGCAGAAGACTATCGTGATTGCAGGACTGCTGGCGTTACAGGGCTGCGCCGCCGGCTCCATCGCCGGCGCGGCGATGGAAATCGCAGGCATCCGCAAACCACCCGAACTGCCGGATGCGCAAAAGCCGCCGCGCAACGTGGCGATCCGCTTGCATGCGAGCCAGAACCTCAATGCTGGCGCGGGTTCCCAGCCATTGGCGCTGGCGGCCCGCGTCTACAAGCTGCGCCAGACCGCCGCGTTTCAGCAGATGCCATTCGACGGATTCCTCAGCGCCCATGGCGAGCGTGAGCTGCTCGGCAACGATCTGCTGGAAGTCAAAGAGGTGATGCTGATCCCCGGCCAGCGCTACGAGATCGTCGAGAAGGTCACGCGCGAGGCCTACTTCATCGGCGTGGTCGCGCTGTTCCGCTCACCGGCGGAGCAACGCTGGCGGTTGGCATTCTCCGCCGGCGACGCGGAAAAATCCGGCATCACAATCGGCCTGCATGCCTGCGCGATGAGCGTCGGCAGCGGCGCGGCGGCTTCCAGCGAGGCCGCCCAGCCATTGGCCACCGTCCGTTGTCCATAAAACTGGAGTCAGCATGAGCATTCCATCCAAAGTTCTTTGGGGTGAGGGATTTTTCCTGCGCCCGCAGCACTTCCAACAGCAGGACCGGTACCACGAGGCGCGATTGCAGCAGACCGCTCAGGCGTTGCATCCGTATCTGTGGGGAGTGCGCAAGCTCGAATGGGACCTTGACGGCTTGAAGACCGACCGCCTGCGCCTGGTGTCGTTGTCGGCGATTTTCCGTGATGGGGAAATTGTCGACGCTCCGGCCAGCGATCCGCTGCCTGTGGCTATCGATCTGTCCACGCTGCCGCCGGCCTTGCAGGAACTGACCTTCTACGCCGCCCTGCCGACGATGTCGTCCGGAGGCGGCAACGCCGCGGCGGAGGACCAGCCCAACGGCGCACGCTACTGCCAGACCAGCCGCGAAACCGCAGACCTATACACGCAAGCGGTCGACACGGATGTCTGCTATCTGAAAAAATCGGCGCGGCTGGTGTCGGACCAGGAGCCGTTGGGCGCCTTCGATTGCATCCCGGTGGTTCGGTTGCGGCGCGTGGTCACGGGTGGCTTTGAGCCGGACCCGCAGTTCATTCCGCCCGCGCTGTCGATCGCCGGCGCGCCCGGCCTGAAGGCGCTGCTGGACCGCCTGATGGATGCCTTGCAGGCCAAGGTCCAATCGCTGCAGGGACATATGCGGGAGCCCAGCCGCAATGTGATCGAGATCCGTTCGGGCGATGTATCGTCTTTCTGGCTGCTGCACACGGTCAGCACGTCCGCGGCGGCGCTGATGCACTATGTCCGTAATCCAGACCTGCATCCGGAGCGCCTGTTCGAAGCACTGCTTGCGCTGGCCGGCGCCATGATGACCTACTCCAAGCAGTACACGCTGACGCAGCTGCCAGGCTATCGCCACGACGACCTGGCCCAGTGCTTCTCCGGCCTGGACCACATCATCCGCGATTTGCTCGACACCGTCATCTCGACCAAATACTTCTCGATCACGCTGTCCGAGGACAAGCCCAGCTACCACCTGGGCAAACTCGATTCCGGCAAAATCGACCAACGCACCACACTGTACCTGGCGGTCAGCGCGGCCCTGCCGGCGCTGGAACTGGTCGAAATCGTGCCGTTGCGCGTCAAGGTCGGCGCACCGGACGACGTGGAGAAGTGCGTGCTGTCCGCCATGCCGGGCGTGAAGATCACGCACGCGCCGCAAGTGCCGGCGGCGATACCGGTGCAGCCGGACACCTACTACTTTGCACTGGAAGGAAAAGGCGTGTTGTACGAGCAGATGTTGAAGGCGCAGTCGATATCGATCTACGTCCCGGCAGGCATACGTGACCTGCGCCTCGGCCTTATCGCGGTGACAGCATGACGGCCCCGGTCGAACGCCGCGCCATTCCGACGCTGATGGGCGGACAGCGCCGCCAGCAGCAGCCGGGGTACGGCCACGTGCAAACGCTGGTGGACCTGCTGCAGGAAGGCTTCTACCTGCTGTTCATGCTGAAGAACGGCAGCGTGCCGCCGGGAGAAGTGCCCTTCCTCGACACCGTCACCGCCTACCTCGCGGAGTTCGACCGCGAGGCCCGCAAGCTGCGCGCGCAAGGCGACGATATCGACGCCGCCAAGTATGCCTTCTGCGCGGCGCTGGACGAGATCATCCTGTCGTCGGCCTTCCCGATGCGCTTCGCCTGGGAGCGCAGGCCGCTGCAGTTGGTGATCTTCGGTGACCAGCTGGCCGGCGAACACTTCTTCGACCGGCTCGAAGCCTTGCGCAGCGGCGGCGGCGCGCGCCTGCCGGCGCTGCAGGTGTTTCATATGTGCCTGTTGATCGGCTTTCGCGGCAAGTACGCGCTGGATGCGGGCGACAAGCTGGCTTACCTGACCGCGCGGGTCGGCGACGAGATCGCGCACATCCAGGGTAAGAGCAAAGGCTTCGCGCCGCAGGCCGAGCGGCCGGACCAGATCGTCCATAAGCTGCGCAGCAATACGCCGTTGTGGGCCATGTCCGCGGTGTTTGCGTTAATAGGTATTAGCGCCTACATAGGGCTGTCGTCGTCGCTGTCGCATTCGACGCAGAACACGCTGGCCGGCTACAGCGACCTGGTGAAGCTGGCGCCGCGCCCGGCCTACGTGACGATCACCCTGCCCTGAGCTTCACTGGGCGACGCGGAACTCGATGCGCCGATTGCGCGCACGGCCTTCCGCGTTGCTGTTCTCGGCCACCGGCCGGTCCGGCCCCTGGCCCGACACCATGACCATCTCCGGCGCTATCCCCTTCTCCGCAAGATAGGTACGCACGGCTTCGGCGCGCGCCTGGCTCAAGGCGAGGTTACTCTCCCGCAGACCGACATTGTCGGTGTGGCCAATAACTTCGACCTTCTTGCCTTTGACTTTATGCAGCGCGGCCGCCATCTCGTCCAGGATGCCCTTGCCGGAAACCGTCAGCGTCGCCTTGCCGCTCTCGAATTCGATGATGCGCTTGGCCAGCGTTTCGTCCAGCAGGTTCTGTTCCGCCGCGCTGACGCGCAAGCCGTTGTTGACGGTGTAGCTGGGATTGAGGCTGGTGGCGATATCGCTGGCGATCTGCTGGCGTTGTGCCTCGTTGGCCACCTCGCCGCGCACGGTGACGTTGGTGCCGTCGATTTTCAGCTCGCCCTTGCTGATCAATTTCAAGTTCGGCTGGATCAGCTTTTGCACGTAACCGTTCCAGTTGGGCGGTAGCGAAACCGGCGAGACCGCAAGCTGGTCGACCACGCGGTCGGCGCCGTACAGGTCGCGCAGGCGTTGCAGCACGGCGGCCTTGCTTGCCTCGTCCGGCACGGCGCCGCTGACCAGTATCTGCCCCGGCTTGGGCGTCGCCGGCTGCGGAACCTGCGCGGCACAATGCAGTGACGTAGACAGCAAGGCCGGCATCACCGCCGGCCAGAAGATCGACTGACGCATCGAATAGCTCCTTATCAGGCAAAGGTTTCGTGGAACAGCGCGTGCGCGGAGCGCAGCGACAACTGGCCTTGTTCCAGGTAGGCGGACAGTTTTTGCACATTGGCGTCGCCGGCGATCAGTTCATTGACCCAATCCGCATCTTCAAAAGTAATCTGCTGTTCGATGGCACAAAGCGGATCGATGAACGCCTGCAGCGTCTCCGGCTCCGCACCGCTGAAGCCCACCACCAGTACCGGTAGTTCCCTTTGCTCGCCGAGGAACAGGCTCAGTTCAAAGTCGGCCTGCTGCAGGAACGGCGTAATCAGGTCAAGCCAGAACGACGCCACCAGGTAGCGCAGGCGCGGCGCCGATGGCAGCGGCAGCACCAGGCTTTTGTCCAGGCGCGCCGCGCCGCTGCGGCGTACCGGCTGCAGCAGCAGTCCGACCGCAAGTATCATCTGCCGCACGGAGGCGCTGCCCAGGATCGCCTCCAGGCCGGCGATACTGTGGCGGTCGAGGAAATCGGCAAACAGCTGCTGGTGCTCGACGGCGGAGGGATCGATATCGACGGTGGCGGTGGCCAGCGCCTGCAGGCACTCCTCCGGTTCCGCTGCATCGAGCACCTTGTTCGCCAGCGGCTCCAGCGCATCCCACAACGGCGCCAGCACCAGCGGGCTGCGGGCGACGAAGCTGCTCGGATCGTCGATCTCGACAACGCTCATGCCGAGAAAGGGATAGCGCCGCTGCGACAGGTCACGGCTGGCCCGCAGATGGCCAGCAATCGCCCGCCTGCTGCGCGTGCCGACGAAGGCGAAGCCCAGCGGCTGCATGGCGTCGTAATTGAGTCGCCACCGGGGATCGGCACTGAGCAGGTTCATGACCTCGGCCAGCCAGCCGTCCAGCAGATTGGCCAGCGCCAGGTTGTCGGCCGCCTTGATAAAGTCGCCGCGCGTGGGCAGCTTGCCGAAGTAGCCGATACGCGCGCTTTGCGCCGCCCGCTTCATGGCGCGGCTCCGACGATTGTCTCGGGCAGCTTCATGCCGCGGAAGCCTTGGTCCTGCGGTGCGGCGCCGCTGCTCTCCGGACTGCTGACGATCTTCAGGCCCATCGTCACGGTGATCGCGCCGCTGGTCCAGCGCAGCTCAAAGACGCCGCCCTCGCGCTTTTGCTTGGCCGCCGCGTCGATCATGCGTTTCAGCCCGAACTGGCCCGCCTCGTTGAACACCTCCACGCTACGGCCGTCGAACGCCACCGCCGTGATGCGCGCCCCCGGCGCCCCCTGCGGACTCGGATGAACCATGTTGGCCCATTGTGCCGGCGTGTTCCGGTAGCGCAGCTGCTGGCCGTCGATATCGACCGTGTACTCCAGCGTGCCGGGCGCCGGCATCGGCTGGATCTGGAAGATGGTCTGCGAGGCGGCCGTGGACGAGGCGACGCCGCCCGCGCCTATCGGTGCTATCCAGCCTGGGAAGCGCGCCACGGTTTGCGGCGACAGCGTAATGCCCATGTCGGCCCAGGTGCGCGGTGCCAGCACGTCGCCGCGCCGCACCACCAACGGCCCCAGGGAGCCGGTGGCGAATTTGGCGATCAGGCCATCGGGGCCGAAGAACTGTGCGATTTCCGCGCTACCCGCTTCAATATTGGCGTTCGGCGAGAACGGATATTTGTTGGCTAGCGATTGCTGGAACGGCTCGTAGACCTGCGCCAGCCAGGTCTTGTTGATTTCCGCCTGGGCGGGGCCGACCAGCACCGCAAAGGTCTGCATCAAAGGCCGCACCAGGATGGGACGAATGGATTGCTTCTGCGAGTCGCTCATCCCGGTCAGCATTTGCTCGTCGACGTAACGCAGCGCATCCGCCAGCTCGGAGCCGCTGCCTTCCAGCGTCTGCTGCATGAACTGGCGCGCGCCGGGGCCGGGATCGCCCTGGTTCTTCAGCTGGTTCAGGCGGCTGCGCAGTTTGGACAACGTCTCCATGTAGGAGCGCATCAGCGACGCATCCTTGTCCTTGGGCGCCACCAGCTTGCCGACGCCGGCGAACTCGCGCCCGATGGGGCCCATCGGCTTGTCGGCCCGCGCCTGGTCCAGCTGCAGGTTGACATTGACTTGCGAAGGCCCGCGCCGCAGCACGCTGTTCTTGACCCAGTTGACGAAGCCCGTCTGCGCCTCCTTCAATTCAGCGCTCATGATGGCCGGGTTGTCCCATGACGTCTGCTGATGAATGGTGGTGAGCAGCTTGGCGATGGGCGAGGACTGCGGATCGCCCAGCCGGTTCATCGCCGTCACCGCCGCGTCGAAGCCGTTCAGGTTGGCGATGGTGACGCCCTGGACGAACTTCTGCCATTCGCGCGCGTAGTCGGCCTTGTACAAATCGGTCAGTCCCTTCTGGATTTGCTCGGGGCTGCCCTCCAGCGTCAGGTCGTCGCGCGCGGCGGTCTTCAGGACCCAGTCCGCGCTTTGCAGTTCGTGAGTGGCGGCTTCGCGGAAGGCGTCCTGCACATACTTCTCCCACGCCTCGCGGGTGTAGGCGCCGGCGATGGCGTAGCTGCCGGTGACCAGCGCCTGATCCTGTTCACCCACCATGCGTCCCACCGTCATCGCCGGGAAGCGCGTGTTGGCGCGGGCGCGGATGTCGGCGTAGACGCGCTCCCTGGCCGGCATGCCGCGCACCACGCGGCGCAGGTTCTCGCGCGCCTGGTCGACCAGCGCCAGCTTCTGCTCGATGCGCGGCCAGGACGGGTCGGCGATCTGCGCAAGATAGAAGGTCATCAGCCGTTCGGCGCTGTGTATCATCTGCTCGCGCGGCATGGCGCCGCGATTGTTCTCCAGCCATCCGCGCCAGTAGCGGGTCAACTGGTCGTTCAGGTGACTGGCTTCGGCGTGCGAGATATCGGCCAGCATCAGGTAGCTCTTCAAGGCGTTGTAGGCATCTTCGACGTTGACGGCGGAGGCTTCCTGGAACTGGCGTCCCGGCGCGGCGGCCGGCGCCGGGGACGTGGCGGCGGCCGCGCCGGGCGCCTGCAGCTGGTCGGCATGGGCGTTCATCTCCGACAGCAGCGTCTCCAGATTGGCGACGACCGGCTTGAGCATCACCTCACGCACGCCGGCGAAGTACTCCTCGCGCAGTTTGCGCTCCAATAGCTCGCCCTGATACAGCCCCATACGCAGCGACCAAGGCCGGTCGACGCGATATTTATCCAACTGCTCGATGCGGTCCTGCAGTATCTCCAACGCCTCCAGCCGCGATTGCAGGTCCAGCCGCTTGGCTTGGAGCTTGATCACCTTGTCCAGGTCCGCCTGCACGTTGCTGACCAGCTGGCGGTTGCCCAGATACGACCAGCTCCAGCCACCCAGCGACACGCCCAGCAAAACCGCCGCCGCGAAGAACGCGGCATAAGTCAACTTGACCTTATGTTTGCTGGCGTACTGCGAGACCAGGTCCTTGTCGGCGAAGATCACACTGCGGAATAAATTCAACAAGAAGAATCCCGACTGGCCGCCGCCGGCTGCGGGCTGTGCGTCCGGCAGCGACAGGGCGAAGCGCTTCGCCAGCCGCTGCGACTGTTCGCTCGCCGCAGCGCCCTCCTGAAGGGCGCTGGTGAAGTAGTAGCCACGGAATACAGGCTTGAACTGGAAGGGATTGTCTTCGAACAGCGTGACGAGGAAGCTGCGCAGCGGCGCGCGTATCGTCGCGAACTCCAACGGGAAGGTGAACACGCCCGGCTCCATGCGGTCGCGCCGCTGCTGGCTCATGTTCGCCACACTCAGCTCCTTCAGGCCCGAACACAGTTCATCGAAGCTGTGATCGAAGAACGCCATCATCTGCTGGCTGCCCGCGTTGCGCTTGTAGGGCATGGTGGCGCCCCACACGCGTTCGCGCTCGGTGCGCTCGGCGCGCGCGAAGAACTCGGTGAAGCCCGCGATCAGGTCGGCCTTGGTGAACACCACGTACACCGGCGCGAACACCTCCAGCCGCTCGATCAGGTCCTGCACGCGCTTGCGCAGGCTGCGCGCCAGCTTGATGCCGACCTCGGGATCGTCGCCGCGCAATTCGGCGATGCTGACGGCGATCAGGATGCCGTTGATGGGCGCGCGGCGGCGGTACTTCTTCAGCAGGTCCAGAAAGCCGAACCACTCGGCGCGGTGCTCGTCCTGCACCGAGTAGCGGCCGGCCGTGTCGAGCAGGATGCCGTCGGTGGTGAAGAACCAGTCGCAGTTGCGCGTGCCGCCCACGCCTTGCACGATCTTGCCGTCGGCGAAGGGGAACTGCAAGCCCGAGTTGGTGATGGCCGTGCTTTTGCCGGCGGCGGGATTCCCGATGATCATGTACCACGGCAGCTCGTACAAGGCGCGGGTGCCGGAGACGATCCCCATCTTCGATCCGCGGATGGTCTCGATGGCCCTCAGCATGTCGTTGCGGATGGCCTTGACCTCGGCGCCGGATTGGTCGGAGCTCTGCGTCTCCGTGGCGGCCTGGGCGCCGATGGCCGCGCCCAGCTGCTCGGATTCGCGGCTGGCGCGCCGGCGTCGCCACAGCCAGACCAGGCCGGCCAGCGCCAGCATCAGCGCCGTGGCCGCCAGCGCCCAGATCAGCGCCAGTTCCAGCATCTGCGCGCCAAGGTAGAACAAGGCCGCCATCGCAGTGAGCGCAATAATAGTCAGGTGGCGGGTATCGGTGAGGAAGTACCAGATTCTTCGCATCATGGGACGAGGCCGGCGTGAATGATGGCGCCTGAGCTAAAAGCGGACCGATCAATGGTGCCACCAACAATGCCGGGATTTCTTGAGGCAGCACAACCATGGCCTTGCAGCGTTCTATTTCCGCACAGTCCCCGACACCCGCAATTCGGTGTGGCCGAAGTCCATCATGGTCCAGCGCCCGCCCCAGTGCAGGCCCACCGATTCGGCCGCCTCGCCGTAGAGCCGGTAGCCGCGCATCGCCCACGGATCTTTTTCCGAGATCAGCAGTTTGCCGTCGCGCAGGAAGGCGCAGTCCGCCGCCAGGCCGAACTGGTGATAGCTCTGGAAGGCCTTGGCGTTGGTGACGCTGGGCCCGGCGGCGGCCAGCGTGTTCTGCCGTTCGGGGCTGCGGTAGCCTTCCAGGATCGCCATGTCGTAGCCGTGGTTCTCCTTCATGATCTTAAACACCAGCAGCAGGCGCTGGGCGAAATCGGGATCGAGCAGCTGCCAGTTGCGGTTGGCGCCGTCGAGCATGGGCCGCACCATCGTCACTTCCGCCGTCGTGAACACCAACGGCGGCAATGGCTCCGGCGCCGCCAGCTGTTCGCCCTTCAGCAGATCCGCGACCTGATCGTTGACGGCGTGGTCGTCGCTGTCGAAACCGCCCAACATATTGCGTCCGCTGAGCACCAGCGCCAGCATCGGCGGCACGGTCAGCAGCACCAGCAACGACAACACTAATAGATACCGGCGCCGCAGGAAGCTGAGCGCGCGCAACAGGCCGCCGCCGGCGCTGCGGCCTGCGTGCGCGGCCTGCTGGCTGCCTTGCCGGCAGCCGCCGCTCAGTCCCCGCCCGATGCGCCTGCCAATCATCGACATCGACTGCGCCACCACATCCCGCCCGGCTGGAAACAACGCCAGCCAGGCGCCCAGACAGGCGAAGACAAAAAACAGCAGTACCGAAAAGAGAAACATGGTGCGCTCCGTCAAAGCAAGGTCGCTCCGCAGACTGGACACTGAGGTGCGGGAACGCTTCATCGTAGGCGCTTCAGCAAGCGGCGTGAAAGACCAGATCAAATTCGGAGGAAATACCGTGGATACGTCGAAGCAAAAACCCGACCTGATGAGTTCCAACCGTGCCGCCGAGGATGGCGGCAAGCGCATACTGGCGCATCTGGAACACGGCCCCAAGACAGCGGCAAAGACACCCCGCGCCAGCGGCTGGACCATCGACGGCTGGACCGTCGGCCTGGGACTGCTGGTGGTGACCATGTGTACGGTCGCATGGCTGGTACACGACAACACGCTATCGCCGGATTCCTACGCGCGCAGCCGCAGCGGCGTGACCACACGCACCTACCAGCAGCCGACCGAACGGCCGATGGTAGCGGCCGCACCGGCGGAACAGGCAGCGGCCATCGTGAACGAGCCGGCGGTAAAAGAACCCGCAACCAAATCCTTCGCGGCGATAGAAGCGCATGCACCGGCCAGCGTCACGCCGCCGCCCGCGCATGCCGCGCCCGCCGTGGCGAGGGCCGAGACATCGCACGCGGCCGGCGCGCTGCACAGGCCTGCCGTGGCTGCAAACACTGCCGCCGTACACTCACCGGCGCCGCGCACTATCGGCGCAGGAATTCCGCCAGCCATCGGCGATACCGATGTCGCCCTGCTGACCGCGCTGGTCGCGCACTCGGGCAAGCCGGCGCTCACCGTGCCCGAGCGCAGCCGCGACGTGGTCGAGCGTCAGGACGGCGACAGCACGGCGCAACTGCTGGCGCGCTGCAAGCAGCTGGGGCTAATCGAAGGCATGTTGTGCCGCTCGCGCATCTGCTCCGGCCGCTGGGACGCGGACCTGGCTTGTAACGCCCCGTCGCACTGATTACTGGATGGCCAGCTGCTTGCCTCCAGTGCCGACCTTCTTCGGCAGCGACAGGTGCAGCACGCCGTTTTCGTAGCGCGCCTCGGCCTGGTCGTCATCGACCTCCTGCGGCAGCGTGAAGCTGCGCTGCACTTGTCCGTAGTAACGTTCGGTGCGCAGGGAGCCGGTCTTGCCGGCGGTGGCGGGCTGCTCCTCCTTCACTTCCGCGCTCAGCGACACCTGGTTGCCATTGATGGCGACCTTGATGTCCTCCTTTTGCACGCCGGGGATTTCGGCCTTGACGAGATATTCCTTGTCGGTCTCGCTGACATCCATCCGCATGCGCGGCGAGACGTCGGCACCGCGCCAGACCGAGGGCGCGAAGTCGCGGAACATTTCGTCCATGTCGCGGAAGGGATCGAAACGGGCGAGATCGCGGAAGGGATCGATACGCATCAGATTGTTAGCCATGGCGGCCTCCTTCAAATGGGTGGACTACCATGATAAGAAGCGCCCTGCCCCCTCCTTTGACGCACATCAAGGTGCGGCTTTGCCTCCGCGCGCGACAAGCGAGTTGATCATCGCCTCGCTGTAGGCCTCGCCCTTGCTGTCGGCTGCCGCGATCATGTCGCGCCACAAGGGCACGATATCGACCTTGAGCTTGCTGAAGCGCTCAAAGCCGCAAGCGTAAATGCCGCGATAGGTATCGAAGCTGTGTTCCAGCTTCTCGCACTCGGCCAGCGTGGCGTCGGCGAACGTCTTGCCCTGTTCGGCGCTCCAGATGCCGCTGCGCAGCAGGCCATCAAGCGCCATCGCCTCGGCGCCGCCCTCGTGTATCCATGGCGGCGACTGTTCGCTGATGCCGCCCTGGCGCACATTGTTCTGCCACAAATGCGCCATCTCATGCGCCACCAGTTCGGCGAGGATCGCGCGCTTTCTGGGGTTGTCGGCGGTCAGCAGGGCCGCGCCGCCGAGACGATAAACGATTTGCCCACCGACCACGCCACCCTTGATCGACAGGCCCGGCATGGAGGTATCGCTGACGGCCGCCATCAGCAGCAAAGGCTGCCGCAGCTTCTGCTGGTAGGCCGTGCTGTAATAGGCAGACATTCTGGACGTGGTGTCGAGCAGCGTCTCCTTCGCCCACGCGGACAGTTTGGGATCGAGCAGCACTTGCGCCTCGCCGGCGGCCACCGGCGACTGCGGACCGAAGTAGGCATATGGTGTCGTGTCTTTAGCGAGGATTGCCGGCTTGGCGGGCACCAGCACGGTTTCCTTGCCGAGGCCTTCCAGCGTGAAGTTCGCCGCCATATCGCGCACCTGCTTGCCCTGCTGAGCCTCGCCTTGCAGGAAGCCCAGGTAGATGAGACGGCCGCCATCGGAGAGCTTGTCGGTCGCCAGGTACTGTTTGCCCAAGTCCTGCTCGAATGTGGAAATTTCCACGCTGACCTGCCGCAGCGGCTTGCCATCGGCCGCGGCCAGCGCATCGTAGGCATCGCCGGCGGTCAGCGCCACGCCGGGCGTCAACACCTTCCACGCGGATTTGCGCAGCTCGCCCACCGACTTGAAGCGCATCGACGTCACAGGCTGCGGGAATTGATAATCGGCGCGCCAGGTATCGGGCGCCACGTGGGTCAGGCGCACCTGCACCGGCAGCGCTTCCTCCGCGTGTGCGGACATCGTCAGGCTCATTGCCAAGCCCATCCCCAGCAGCCAACTTCTCGACATTGTCATCTCCAGGATCAATAGTATCAAGAATATAACACGAGCTTTTCTCTTGTTGACTTGACGGCCCACAATTTTCGACAACGCCATTGGGTAACAATTTATGTTCTTTCTACAAATGGAGCGAGCGCGATGATTGCAAATTTTCTCAAAAAAAGATGGCAGAGACTTTCCATACAATCGGGATCCAAACGATTATCCCTGTTCACGCTGATTCTGCTATTTGGCCTCGACATCTATATTCTTGGTTTGATTTTCGACGGCATGAAAAACGCCGCGCGCATTATTGAACCGCCTTCCCTGTCGATTTCCAGCGGCTGCCGCCTAATGTCGGAGAGCTTCCTGCAGTTCGGCCCCAAGGATCAGGTGGAAAGCTTCGAGCGCTATATCCCCATAAACGATGAAAGCCAGGATGAGCCTATGTCCAACGACTGGTACGGAAGCACAGGGCCGCTGGATATCTGTACGAAGATCCACGAGCAAGTGTACCTGGTCGCGAAGAACAAGAATTTTGCCGCCCTGTTCAGGGTGCGCAGCCAACAGCACCAGCAAATTCAAAAAATCCGCTCCAACATCGATGAATTGAAGGCGTCCTACGGCGATGCTCTACTGGAGAAAGTGGCCAATCAAAAAAGAAGCGATTCCATTCTTCCGATTGAGGCCACCAAAATCAAGGGCACCTTGTCCGACATGAACGAGGCACTGAATACACTGCATCAGCAACTGACGCAGACTCAGGCGGCGCTGGAACATCACCAGCTCATTCAAGCCTATATCGCGTTCTTGCAAAAACTCCCCATCGATAGTGAATTCAAGCGAGCCCGCGACCAATATGAGACGCAGGCATTCTGGTATCCGCTAAAAGTACTCGGTGCACAAGCAGGTTTCCTGCTGCCGCTGCTGTTGCTGGCGATATTCTGGAATGCAAGGGCAATCAGGAAGGGGAAGGACATCAGTATACTGATCTCCTCTCATTTCATTCTGGTATGCGCGATACCGGTCTTCGCGCGCGTACTCTACTTTGTCTACGAGCTCTTACCAAACCAACTGTTGGCCGAGCTGCTAGCGCGCTTGGAACAATTGAATCTGGGCTTTCTATGGAATTATGGCGCGATTTTCTGCGGCATCGGAGGAGGATTGCTGGTGATATTCATCGCGCAGCGCACTTTTTTCAATCCGGAGCGAGTACGCAAAATCAGGTTGCGAAAAATACAATGTCGAGAATGCGGAGAAAAACTGCAAGCGGCTAATCAGGCCTGGTGCGAGATGTGTGGCGCTCAGCAATCCGCCAGTTGCACCAACTGTGGCGAAAATTATCGGCTATTAGCCCTGCACTGCCAACGGTGCGGCAGAGTACCGACCACGCCGGCTGCCTAGAAATAAAAAGGGCCATGTTTTCACATGGCCCTTCAAAATTCTGGCTCCCCGACCTGGACTCGAACCAGGGACCTGCGGATTAACAGTCCGTCGCTCTACCGACTGAGCTATCAGGGAAAAGAGGCCGCATTATATACGGCCAATTTCTAGCTGTCTAGGCTAGCTGGCAAATTTCCAAAAATCAGAAGCTGCCCTTGAACTGCACGCCAAACTGACGTGGCTCGTTGACGAAGCCGGTCAGGTTGTTGAAGTCGATCGCGCCGATGATACGCTCGGTGTTGGTGATGTTGCGTCCGAAGGCAGCCACTTCATACTTACCGCCCTGCCAGTTGTAACCCACGCGCAGGCCGCCTTCAACCATGGACTTGCCCGTGAATTCCTTGGCTTCGTACAGGAAGAAGTTGATCTTGCTGCGGTACGACCAGTCGGTCAGCACGAACAGGTTGCCGTCGGCCAGCGCCCAGTTATAGCGCGCGGTGGCGTTCAGGATGACCTTCGGCGCTTGTGGCAGCGGGTTGCCGTCGATGACGACGCGGCCGGCCGCGTTCAGCGGATCGGTCACGGTGCACGAACCGCACTTGGCCACGGACAGCGATGGATCTTCGATCTTCGTGAAGTTGTACGAACCGCCGGCGGTGACTTTGAAGTCAGGCGTGACGAAGGCTTCGAAGTCCGCTTCCAGGCCACGGCCCACGGTCTTGGCTGCGTTGATCAGCTTGGTCACGTTGGAGGTGCCGCCAACCACGGTCAGCTGCTGGTTCTTCACATCGTAGTTGTAGATGCTGACCGATGCGCGGGCGCGGCGGTTGAACAGGTCGGCCTTGATACCGGCTTCGTACGACACGATGGTTTCAGCATCGGCCACGGTGATCGGTACCGATGCCGAAGCGGCGGCGATACTCGGCGCGCGGAAGCCGGTCGCTACGCGGGCGTAGGCGCTGACGTCCTTGTCGATCTTGTAGGTCGCGCTCATGTCCCAGTTGGCTTTGCTCTTGCTCTCGGCCACCGAGTCAGGACCGGTCTGGATCACGTTCACGCGCGAGGTGGTGGCGAAGTCCTTCTTGTCGTGGGTATAGCGCACACCGCCGCGCAGCACCAGCTGATCCGACACGTCATAGGTCAGCGAGCCGAACACTGCCTCGGCGGTGTTGTTCTGGTGGCTGGCCAGGTGCGTGGTCTGCGCCTGGGTGTTGCTGTCGAAGTTGTCGCTGTAACCGCTGGCGCTTTCCTTGAAGTAGTAGACGCCGCTCTGCCAGTTCAACGGACCTGGGTTCTTCGACTCGACGCGGAATTCCTGGGTGTACTGATGCAGGCCGCTCAGGCCCCCACCGGTCTGCACCTGGAACGGAATGAAGCCAGGACCGGCCGGGCTGCCGCCGTCGATGTCGCCGCGGCTGTAGTAGTTGTCCACGGCTTCGTAGCCGGTGATCGAGAACAGCTTGACCGAACCCAGGTCCCAGGTCAGGCGGGCATTGGCGCCGTTGGTGCTCAGGCTCTGCATGTTCAGGCCGTTGGTGGCGATCTTGGTGAAGTCGTAACCGTCGGCGAAGTCGTTGGTGCCCTTCTTGATCAGGTTGGCGCGGAACAGACGGGCGCTGCCGTCGGTGGTGCGCGAGTGCACGTTGAACAAGGCGCTGAAGGTGGTGCTCGGCGTGTACAGGAACTGCACGCGCTCGGCGTGTTCGTTGTAGCCTTCCAGCGCATCGTTCTGCTTGGTGAAGGTGTTGTCGACGAAGTTGTCGCGGTGCTGGCGCAGCGTCGAAACGCGCATCGCCCATTCGCTCGACAGCGGCACGTTGACGGCGCCTTCGGCGTTGATGGTGTTGTGGGTGGCCCACGACAGGTTGTAGTAACCCTCGATTTTCTTGGTGTTCGGTTTTTCCGATTCAAACTTGACCACGCCGGCCGGGGTGTTGCGGCCGAACAGCGTGCCTTGCGGGCCGCGCAGCACTTCCACGCCGGCCACGTCGAAGATAGGGTAGCCCTTCAGGATGCCGTTTTCCTGCACCACGTCGTCATACACCAGCGAGACCGGCTGCGAAGCGAAGGTGCTGAAGTCGGTGTTGCCGTAGCCGCGGATGTAGAAGCGCGGGAAGGTGCGGCCGTTCGACGACTCCACGTTCAGCGACGGCACTTTGCCAGCCAGCAGGCGGATGTCCTGGCCGCCGGATAGCAGCACGTCCAGCTTCTCGTCCTTCAGCAGCGTGACCGAAACCGGCACGTCCTTGATGTTCTCGGCGCGGCGCTGGGCCGTGACGGTGACGGTTTCCAGTTGCGGTTCAGCGGCGGTTTGCGCGAGAGCGGAACCGATAGGCATAACGGCGCTCAGCGCCAGCAGGCGCTTGTGCATCTTCGACAGTTTGATCATTCAATTTCCCGATTTGAGGTAATGCAAAGAGTTAAAAACAGTGTCTCCTGTTCTCTCTTTCTATTGATGTCGCCCGGTCATCTACTGTGTCCGTGGCGGCGCAAGCGGAGGTGAGGCCGTTTTTCGATGTCTAGAATGCACCGTCTTGCAGAAAGGCGGTATTTTCTTTCATTGATACCAGGTATTGCAAGCGCAATATAAGCAAATGGTAATTTACTGATAGAAATTTGGTGCCTCAGGAGGGCCGGCTGAATAATAAAAGGCCAGCCAGCCCCTTGCGAGGTCATGAATGAGCGAACGCTCAAGTTTGCGATTCAGGCATGGCGGATCGCCAATCGTTGTTGCTTTGCCACACTTCGCGCGGCCGGACGCGGCGCCGAGCCGCCGGACGCGCCCTCTTCATTGCCCAACACGAAGCGGTCCATGGCCCCCACTAGCGCTTGGGTCTGCTCCTCCAGGCTGGCGGAGGCCGCTGCGGTCTGCTCCACCAGCGCCGCGTTTTGCTGTGTCATATCGTCCATCTGCGTCACCGCGTGGTTGACCTGCTCTATGCCGGCGCCCTGCTCGGCCGAGGCGGTCGCGATGTCCGACATGATGAGCGTGATGCGTTGTACGCTGCCGACGATCTCGCCCATGGCGTCGCCGGCCTGGTCCACCAGGCGGTTACCGAGCTCGACTTTCTCGACGCTCTGGGAGATCAATTCCTTGATTTCCTTGGCGGCGGCGGCCGAGCGCTGCGCCAGGTTGCGCACTTCGCTGGCCACCACGGCGAAGCCACGGCCCTGCTCGCCCGCGCGCGCCGCCTCCACCGCCGCGTTCAAGGCCAGGATATTGGTCTGGAAGGCTATGCCGTCGATCACGCTGATAATGTCCACGATCTTGTGCGAACTCTCGTTGATCTCGCCCATCGTCTGCACCACCTGCGACACCACCGCCCCGCCCCGCGTGGCGACGTCGGCGGCGCTGATCACCAGTTGATTGGCCTGGCGCGCGTTGTCGGCGTTCTGCCGCACGGTCGAGGTCAACTCCTCCATCGACGACGCGGTCTCCTCCAGGTTGGACGCCTGCGACTCCAGCCGCGCCGACACGTCGGCGTTGCCGCTGGCGATGTCGCGCGTGGCCGCGCTGATGTGCTCGATGCTGCCACGCACATCGCCCACCAGATGGCGCAGGCTGCCGCTCATGTCCTTGAGCGCGCGCAGCACCTGCCCGGCCTCATTGGGAACGCCGACGTCGAATTCGGTGGCCAAGTTGCCGCTGGCGACGCTCTGCGCCACGGCGATCGCGTTGCTCAAGGGCCGCGTCACCGAGCGCGCAATCAACATGGCCAGGTAGCCGGCCAGCGCCAGCAAGCCCAGCATGGCGCCCAGCATCAGCCAGCGGGTGGTGTAGAAGCCGCGGATCTTTTCGTCCAGCAGCGCGTTCAACTGCTTGCTGGCGGCCGCGTTGAGGGCGAACTGCAGGTCGATGGCCTGGGTCGCCAGCGCCACGTAGTTTTCGGCCGAATAGGTCAGCGCCTCCGGCTGCACGATCTCGCGCATGGCCAGCTCGGTGATCTGGCCGGCGGCCTGGGCGGCGTCGCGCATAGGCTGCCCCAGCTTGGCTTCAAAATCCGCGTTGTAATGGGCGGCCTTGTTGAACGCGGTCAAAGTCTGGTCCAGCCGGTCCGTCACGCGCGCGACGATGGACGACAGTAGCAGGCGGTCGGCCTGGCTGGCCTCCTTCTTCGCCAGCAAGCCGGCGCCCTTGGCGCGGGTCTTGCCCAGCTCCTCGGACAGATAAGGCAGCTGGTAGAACATGGCTTGGATCAGTTGATAGGTGTCGCGGTCGGGATCGAGGCTGAGGCCGTAGTAGTCGCCGATCAGGTCGTTCACCTTGAGCAGCTTGGGCACCAGCGCCGTGTGCGCCACATAACTTTGCGGCGCCGTCAGGCTGCGGTTGGTGACCTGGGTACGCAAGGTTTCCCAGTCGCCGCGCGCTTGCGACCAGGCCGCGTCCAGCGTGGAGTCATGCAGCTTCTTTACCAGCGCGTCGACCGCCGCGTAGGCGCTGTCGGCCTCCTTTTGCTTGGCCAGCCGCTTGTCGTCGGCGGTCGCGCCGCCCAGCACCAGCGCCGCCAGCCCGCGATGCTGCTGGGTCAGCTGCACCATGCGCAAGCCGTCGACCACGGCAGGCAAGCCTTCGCGCTCGTCGATGTAGGCATCGAGCGCCTTGCCTGCTTCACGCATGTACAACCAAGTTGGAATGCTCGCCAGTATCACGGCGATCAGACTGAGGATCAGGAATTTGTGCCCGAGCTTCAAGGCGCCAAGTGAAGAACGATTGTCCATATCGAGCCTCCATGATTGCCACTCAACGGATCGCCTAAAGTTGCCGTAGAGATGCGATCCTCTTGCGTCCCATCATAGTCCCATGCCACAAGACTTTGGTGGCTTTAATAGCACAAGCCACCAGGAAAGTCTCACATCCCCAACGACTTCAACAGCTCATCGTTGGCTTCGTCCTCGGCCGAGGGCGACGGCGCGGCGGAGGCGCCGCCCTGGTTGCCGCGCTCCATATCCAGCAAGGCGTCCGGGTCGGCCACTTCGCTGGAGTCGAAATCGTGCAAACGGATGAACTCGGTTCTATCGATGGCGAGCTCCAGATAAAAGATATTACTCTTTTCCGTGTAAAACGTGACGCGCCGCATCTCAGGGCGATCAAGGGGGGTGTCCACGCTGAGCATGACCTGCTTGGTCAACACCAGCATCTTCGGCTGGTTCTGGGTGATGTTGGTCTGCAGTTCGCGCCGCACCTTGCCGGTGAAGTCGCCGACGATCTGGTTCATCAGCTCGCCCATGATGTTGGACACCTCGTCCGAGGTGTGCGAACTGGCCAGCTCCGACTTCGGCATGCCCATGTGCAGCATGTAGCGTTCGTAGATTTCCATGGCCGTCTCGGCCGCGAAGTTCAGCACCACCAGGCCGGTGAAGCCGCCGTCGAACAGCACGAAGCAGCCGATATCGGGCTTCAGGCCGGTCTTGGTAATGCGCTGCACCATGCCCGAATAGTTGACCTTGCTTTGGGTGGCGACGTTCAAGACCCGGGTCACCGAATTGCACAGACTCATCAATAAGTCTTCGGTCCCGTACACCACGTCCTTGTTTTCCTCGCTCATGATCTACCTCTATTTATTTTTAAAAGATGAAAGCACAGTTTCCTGGTCCAGCGAGAGACGGAACAAGACCACTTCGCTCAGCAAGCGGACGACCTCATCTTTCCATTCCTGGTTCCTGCCGGCGGCCGGCATGGCGGCCAGGGTGCTGCGCAACAACGCCACTTCGCGCTCCAGTTCCCGCACCCGCTGCACCTGATCCACCGCCTCGGCTGAGATGACCATCGATTTCCCTTCTGGCCAGAAATAAGATTCAGAATACCGAGGTGCAAGATTCCCGTCCACCGGAATCACGCTTTTTGGTGACATTTGGATGCCAAAATGCAAAAGCCCAACGCTGGGCAAGGCCAGGCGAGGCGGTGCGGCCACAGCGGCTGCGGGGATGGGATGACGCGACAAACGACGGGGAAGAAGGCCAAAACGAAAAGGGCCCGCGATCGCTCGCGGGCCCTTCGGCATTCTGGCTCCCCGACCTGGACTCGAACCAGGGACCTGCGGATTAACAGTCCGTCGCTCTACCGACTGAGCTATCAGGGAAATGAGGCCCGAATTATAGCCGCTCAAAACGGATTTGGCGACCCCATGGCAAATATTTTTTACGCCGCCGCCCGGATGACCGGCGCCGGCGCCCTAGTGCGGCAGCGGATCCAGCGGCGCGACGCGTGGCACACGTAGCGTGAAACAGGCACCGCAGCCCGGCTCGCTCGCCACCTGCACGTCGCCCCGCAGGGCTGAGGTGACCTGGTTGTAGACCACATGCAGCCCCAGGCCGCTGCCGCCCTGGCCCAGGCGGGTGGTGAAGAACGGGTCAAACACGCGGGCGATATTGGCCTCCGGAATACCCGCCCCGTCATCCGCGACGGACACTTCCACCCTGTCGTCAGCCAGCTTGCGCGCCGTGATGGTGACATGGCCCTGCCGGCCCTCCGGAAACGCATGCACCAGCGCGTTATTGACCAGATTCACCAAGATCTGCTCCAGCGGACCGGGATAGCTGTCCATGACGACGCCCTCCTCCACGTCACAAACCACCTGATGTCCGCTTTTGCGGATGGCCGGCCCCAGCGTGGCGAGGATGTCCTTGAACGTCTTCCTCAGGTCAAATTCACGCCTGCGCATGCTGGACTGGTCCACCGCCACCTGCTTGAAGCTGGCCACCAGGTCGGCCGCCCTGCCCAGGCTGTGCAGCAAGATATCGGCGCCCTGGTCGACGCCGCTGATGAACTCCTGCATGTGCTTGCGCGTCACGCCCGTCTCCAGCTCCTTGGCGATGGTCACCGCGTTGCTTTTGAGTGTGCTGGCCAGCATCAGGCCGTTGCCTATCGGTGTGTTGAGCTCGTGCGAGATGCCCGCCACCAGGCTGCCCAGCGCCGACATCTTTTCCGCCCGCAGCAGCTCGCCCTGCATGGCGACTATTTTATCGAGCGCGGCCTTCAAGTCCGCATTGCTGCGCAACAGGGCCTGGTTGGCGTCGAGCAGGCTGGCATTGCTGATTATCAATTTCTGCTGTTGCTCGATCACCTGGAAATCGGCCTCGATCGCCCGCTTGATCTCCCACAACAAATCGACATAGCGCTGCTGATAGTTGCGTTTTTTGCTGTCGAGCACGCAGATGGTGCCAAACACCTCGTCGTCCGGCCACACCAATGGCACGCCCAAGTAGGAAATCATGTTCAGCGCGACGTCGGGATTGTCTTTCCAGTGCTCGTCCTCCAGCGCGTCGGGCACATGCAGCATGGAGCGCGTGGCCATCACCGTTTCGCAGTACAAGCCGGTGTTCAGGTTGGCTTTCTCGTATGCCTCGTAGGGATTGCCCAGCGTGTGGCTCGACACCAGCACCTCGATCTGCTGCGGCCTCACGCGCATGATCAGACCGGCCGGCACGTCAAAGACGTCCGCCATGACGTTCGTGGTTTGTTGCCACTTCCCGAGGAAATCATCAGACACGACACGTTGTTCAACCATTGCGGCGAGCTCCTTGATCAGTCGACACGGCCCGGACGGCTAGCAGCACGCAGGCATGTAAATGGTAGGCCCATTTGAGGCATCTTTGTAAAAATATTGCTGCAGCAAAGCAAAAATACCAACTTGCGGTGCGCGCCAATGAAGCAGAGAATACTTTTCACGGTTTCTCAGCCGTCAAAAGCAATAATGCCTGACTATTAAATTTTCAATAAAGACAGGGGAACAGCATGAAACGCTTTTTCAGGATGGTCGCCATCATCGCCGCCTTTGCGCTGTCCAGCGCGGTTTCCGGGGCCGACGTCGAGCGAGGAACGCCCGAGCAAGCGGTCGCCCTGGTCAAGCGGGTCATCGCGGATATCAAGAAATACGGTAAGGATAAAGTTGTCCAGGACGTGCAAAATCAACTTCCGATATACCGGGAACGCGACCTCTACGTGACGATCGGCACGATGGAGGGCTTCACCCTGGCGAACGGGAACACGCCCAAACTCGCCGGCAAGAACGTTCTCGACATCAAGGACGTGAACGGTAAATTCATCATGCGCGAGCGCATCGAAATCGCTAAGACCAAGAATTCGGGATGGCAGGAATACTCGTGGCCCGATCCGGTGACCAAGGAAGTGCAAAAGAAATCGATGTACGTCGAACGCGCCGGGGATTTGGTTGTCGCCTGCGGGGTATATAAGCTCTAACGAAGAGGCGGAGTTTCTTACGCCCCTGCCAGCCACGCCGCGATGATTTCCGAGAATTCCTGCGGCCGCTCAACCATCATCAGATGACCGCAGCCAGGCATAACTGTCATGCCTGCGCAGCACTCAACTGCCCAGCCCGGGACATTCCAGTCTTGACGTGTGCGTTCGCCGGCCAACAGGTGGACGAGATGGCGCTCGAACACGCTGCGCAGCAGCGCGGGATAGTTCTCGCTGCCCGTAATCTCGACTACGGACCGCCCCATGGCGCGCAGGGTGGACGCCGGCTGGTGAGCTAGCCAGCGCTCGGCCAACCCCTCCTTGTCCGGCGCGGCATCTGGAATCGCTCCGCGGAGCCATTGCAAGGGAGCGGCCTTGAAGCCGGCCAGCATGGCGGTCGCCTCACTGTCGGTCATCCGCCCGACCGATGCCGACCAGAATGCGTCAGCCAGCGTGAAGTTGCCCTCGACATTCACGATGCGCCGCACCCGGTCGGGATGGGTAGCGGCAAACAGCATGGCAATCGCGCCGCCGACAGAATGGCCAACCAGGTCGACCGCAACATCCCCGTACCGCGCATCGATCAACTCACGCAGATGCTCCACCTGCGCCGGCAGGGAAATTCGATCGGGATGAACGTCCCGGTATTCGCCATAACCCAGCAGATCAGGCGCCATGTGCGGCACCGCGTACCCACTCACATCCAGCGTGCCAATGAAGCCGTGGACAAAAATTACCGGAGGACAGCGAGACATAGAATCCTTTCTTAATTGCCATGGCGGTAGCGCCGGACAGGAAGGTACGGGAATTGCGGCGCTGAAAAGCAAAAAGCCCAACCTTTTCAGGCTGGGCTTTCTACTTACTGAATTCTGGCTCCCCGACCTGGACTCGAACCAGGGACCTGCGGATTAACAGTCCGTCGCTCTACCGACTGAGCTATCAGGGATTAGAGGCAACATTTTATACTGTTTAGATCATTCCATCAAGATTTCTGACAGAACAAGTATTTCATGTCGCCTTACGAGTTAAGCTTAGCCGCTCAACCCGAAGAAGCAAGATTTTAAAGGACTTTCGCGATCGCGTCAATAACGATGTCGATATTGCGCGAATTGAGCGCCGCGACGCAGATCCGGCCGGTATCGACCGCATAGATCGACTGCGCGCGCAGCTGGTCCACCTGGGCCTTGGTCAGGCCGGAGTACGAGAACATGCCGACCTGGTCGCGCACGAAGGCGAAATCGTGGGCCGGAGCCTTGGCCTTGAGCTTGGCCACGAAGGCTTCGCGCATTTCCTTGATGCGCACGCGCATGCCGGCCAGCTCGTCTTCCCACATCTGACGCAGTTCCGGCGTGGTCAGCACGGTGGCCACCACTTTGCCGCCGTGGACCGGAGGATTCGAATAGTTGGTGCGCACCACGCGCTTGAGCTGCGACATCAGGCGGCTCGCCTCTTCGCCGCTGGCCGCGACCACGCTCAGCGCGCCCACGCGCTCGCCGTACAGCGAGAACGACTTCGAGAACGAATTCGACACCAGCAGCGGACCGCCGGCGGCCGCGAAGCGGCGCACCACGGCGCCGTCTTCGGCGATGCCAGCGCCGAAGCCCTGGTAAGCCATGTCCAGGAACGGCACCAGGCCGCCATTGGTCACCACGGCGATGATCTCATCCCACTGGGCCGAAGTCAGGTCGGCGCCGGTCGGGTTGTGGCAGCAGGCGTGCAGCAGCACGATGGAGCCGCGCGGCATGACCTTCAGGTCGGCCAGCATGCCGGCGAAGTTCACGCCGTGGGTAGCCGCATCGTAGTAGGTGTAGTTATTGACGGTGAAACCGGCGCTTTCGAACAGCGCGCGGTGGTTCTCCCAGCTCGGATCGCTGATGTAGACCTGCGAATCCGGCGCGAAGCGCTTCAGGAAGTCGGCGCCGATCTTCAGGGCGCCGGTGCCGCCGATGGCCTGCACGGTCACGGCGCGCTTCTCTTGAATAACGGCGCTGTCGGCGCCAAATACCAGTTCCTGCACCGCCTTGTCGTAGGCAGCCAGGCCTTCGATCGGCAGGTAGGTGCGCGGGGCCGGCGCGGCGATCAGGATTTCTTCCGCTTTCTGCACGCACGACAGCAGCGGCACTTTGCCATTGTCGTCATAATAGACGCCCACGCCCAGATTGATTTTGGCCGGATTCTGGTCGGCGTTAAAGGCTTCGGTAATGCCCAGGATAGGGTCGCGTGGTGCCATGTCGATGGCGCTGAACAAGCTAGGATTCGTCATGATAAGATTGGATTCGATTGGAAGCGGTACGCAGCGGTTGAAGGTAGACAGCGCCCCATAAATAACTGCTTCAGGCCGCTGGCAGGCCATTATTTTAACAAAGGTCGGACAAGATGGCTGATTTACCCGTAGTAGACACCCCAAACGCGACGATCGTGACCTTCCCGGACTCGCCGTTCAAGCTGCACCAACCCTTCCCGCCGGCCGGCGACCAGCCCACCGCGATCGACCAGCTGTGCGAGGGCATCAACGACGGCCTGTTCTTCCAGACCCTGCTCGGCGTGACCGGCTCCGGCAAGACCTACACGATGGCCAACGTGATCGCCCGCCAAGGCCGCCCCGCCATCGTCTTCGCGCCGAACAAGACGCTGGCCGCGCAGCTGTACTCGGAGTTCCGCGAATTCTTCCCGGAGAACGCGGTCGAGTACTTCGTCTCCTACTACGACTACTACCAACCGGAAGCCTACGTGCCGCAGCGCGACCTGTTCATCGAAAAGGATTCGTCCATCAATGAGCACATCGAGCAGATGCGCCTGTCCTGCACCAAGTCGCTGATGGAGCGGCGCGACGTCATCATCGTCGCCACCGTGTCGGCGATCTACGGTATCGGTAACCCGACCGAATACCACCAGATGATCTTGACGCTGCGCGCCAAGGACCGCGTCTCGCAGCGCGACATCATCGCGCGCCTGATCCAGATGCAGTACACCCGCAACGAAGTGGACTTCGGCCGCGGCACCTTCCGCGTGCGCGGCGACACGCTCGACATCTTCCCGGCGGAGAATGCGGAACTGGCGGTGCGCCTGGACCTGTTCGACGACGAGCTGGAATCGATCCAGCTGTTCGATCCGCTGACCGGCCGCGTCAAGCAGAAGATCCCGCGCTTCACCGTCTATCCCGGTTCGCACTACGTCACGCCGCGTTCGACCGTGCTGCGCGCGATCGAGACCATCAAGCTGGAACTGCGCGAGCGGCTGGAATTCTTCCGCAAGGAGAGCAAGCTGGTGGAAGAACAGCGCCTGGAGCAGCGCACCCGCTTCGACCTGGAGATGATGGCCGAAATCGGCTTCACCAAGGGCATCGAGAACTACTCGCGCCACCTGAGCGGCGCCCTGCCCGGCGAACCGCCGCCGACGCTGGTCGACTACCTGCCCAAGGACGCGCTGATGTTCCTCGACGAGTCGCACGTGCTGATCGGCCAGTTGAGCGCCATGTACAACGGCGACCGTTCACGCAAGACCAACCTGGTGGACTACGGCTTCCGCCTGCCGTCCGCGCTGGACAACCGCCCGCTGAAGTTCGAGGAGTTCGAGCAGAAGATGCGGCAGACGGTGTTCGTCTCCGCCACGCCGGCCGAATACGAAAAGACCCACGCCGACCAGGTGGTCGAGCAGGTGGTGCGTCCGACCGGCCTGGTGGACCCGCAGATCATTGTGCGTCCGGCCAGCTCGCAGGTGGACGACCTGATGTCCGAGATCACGCTGCGCGTCGCCAAGAACGAGCGCGTGCTGGTGACCACGCTGACCAAGCGCATGTCCGAGCAGCTGACCGAATACCTGAGCGACCATGGCATCAAGGTGCGCTACCTGCACAGCGATATCGAAACGGTGGAACGGGTCGAGCTGCTGCGCGACCTGCGCATCGGCACCTTCGACGTGCTGGTGGGGATCAACCTGCTGCGCGAGGGCCTGGACTTGCCGGAGGTGTCGCTGGTGGCCATCCTGGACGCGGACAAGGAAGGCTTCCTGCGTTCGGAGCGCTCGCTGATCCAGACCATCGGCCGTGCCGCGCGTAACCTGAACGGCGTGGCGCTGCTGTACGCGGACCGCATGACCGACTCGATGGAACGCGCCATCGGCGAGACGGAACGCCGCCGCGCCAAGCAGATCGCCTTCAACACCGCCAACGGCATCGTGCCGCGCGGTGTGCACAAGCAGATCCGCGACATGATCGACGGCGTCTACAGCCCGCAGGATGCGAAAGAAGAGCTGCAGGTAGCGCAGGAGACCGCCAAGTACGAATCCATGAGCGAGAAGCAGATCAGCAAGGAGATCAAGCGCCTGGAGAAGGCCATGCTCGATCACGCCAAGAACCTGGAGTTCGAAAAAGCCGCGCAGGTGCGCGACCAGCTGCATCACCTCAAGCAGCAGCTGTTCGGCGCGCCGGGCGCGGACAATATCGCCTGAGCGCTTACGGCGCCTTGACGAAGCTGCTCAAGGCGTCGATCAACTGCGGCGCCACCGGCAGATCGGGGCTGCTATAGGACTTCATCTGCAAGGCCTCGTCGCTGCCGACGATCTTCAGCACGTGGTTCATCCCTTCGACCATCACCAGCTTGGCGCGCGGAGCGGCCGCCGCCAGCGCCTGCGCTTCCGACGCCTGCACCTGGATATCCGACGTGCCCTGCAGGATCAGCACCGGCATCGCCAGCGCCGCAATCGCCGTTCGCGGATCGTGCTTCAGCGACGAGATCAGGTAAGGCTGCACCGATGGGTGGTACAGCATCATCAAGCCTTGCGGCACATCGCCAACCGGCTTGCCCTGCTTGAGCGCAGCCAGTATGCGTTCGTTCTGATCGTTCAGGGCCGGCGGCAGCTTGGACTTCAACTGGTCGCGCAGGATATCGTCCAGCGGGTGGCCGGCGCCGGCGATCAGCACGCAGGCATCGATGGCCGCTTGCTTGCACGCCTCGGCGGCGATCTGCGCGCCTTCGCTATGCCCGGCCATCACCACACGCGAGAAGCGCGGATCGGCGCGCAGCTTGCGCAGCCATGCGGTGGCGTCGCCGATGTAGTCGTCCAGGCGCAGGTCCTGCTCCTTCCACACCGGCAGCGCGCTGGCGCCGATGCCGCGCTTATCGTAGCGTACCGACGCGATGCCACGCTTGGCCAGCGCCTCGGCCACCATGCGCAGCGAATCGTTAGGCCCCGGCAGCAGCTTGCTGTTGCCGTCACGGTCCGTGGGGCCGGAGCCGGCGTGCAGCAGCACCACCGGCACCTTGCCACCGCCATCCGACAGCAGCTCCGTTCCATACAGGGTGCCGCCGCCGACATCGAGCGATACCGGCCGCTGGACGGCATCGGCTTGGGCAGACACCGACAATATCAACAACGACAGCAAAAGCTTGAAGCGCATATCTATTCTCCGATCTGGTGAGGAAGACGTTTATAAAGCAGCAGCGAGTAGAGCACCGCCAGCGGCGCCCAGGCCAGCATCAACGCCAGCATGGCCCATGTCGGGGCGCCGAGCCAGACGGCGAACAGGCCAAGCACCCCGCTTGCCACCATCAGGCGCGCCGCCAGCCTGTGCGTGGCGTACCAAACGCGCTCGCTGGCCAGCGTCCATGGCGTGCGGATGCCCATGAAGAAGTTGCGGCGCACCTTGCCCAGCGGATTACCGGCAAGGACAAGCAACATGAAGATGCCGGCCGGGATAGCTCGTCCCATCGGCACCTGGACGTGCAGCGTGGCGGCCAGCATCAGCGCATAGACGTAGGCAAGCAGGCAGACAACGACGCCGCTCACGTAGTAGTAGGTCGACTCGAAGCCGTCGATTTCGAAGCGGCGCGGCGATATGCCAGGCATCACCGCGCCCAGCCAGGCCACCATCGCCATCATGCCGGGACCCAGCAGCCACAAGACCGCGCGGGTACCATAACCGTTGACATTGCCGGATGCATCCCAGTGTATCGGCACGCTTTCGGGCAGCTGCGGCCATAGGTACGCAGTGGCTGCACAGGCGGCGGCGATCAGTGCGAAACAAAACAACAGATAACGTGTTTTCATTTTTTCCTCGCTTTGGTTTCGGGGCCGGCCAGGTCCATCATCCACGACAGCACGTCCTGCAGCACCGTGGTGTTCAAGCCGTACCAGATGGTCTGCCCTTCGCGCCGGCGGGTGATCAAGTCGGCGTCGGCCAGCACCGCGAAATGATGCGACATGGTGGGCTTGCTCATGTCGAAATGCGCCGCCAGGTCGCCGGCCGTCATTTCGCCGGGACGCAGCAGGCGCAATATCTCGCGCCGGGCCGGGTCGGCGATGGCCTTGAAGGCGTTGTTGGAAGCACTCATAGTGAGACAAACATCTAATTAGACAGTCATCTAACTATAGGCCGATAAAAAACGGCGGTCAAGCGATATCGCTGCCGCCGCCCTCCAGGCTAGAGCGCCAGGCCGTCCCGGTTGAACACGTGCCAGCGCGCCGGTTCCACCCGCACTGCGGCCACCTGCCCGTTCTGCCAGCGCACCTCCGGATCGATGCGCGCGATGAACTGCGTCGTGCCGCCGTCCGGCGTCAGGTAGACGTAACTGGTGTCGCCCAACAGCTCGGCCGCCAGCACCGTGACGGCGATGCCCTCGCCGCCGGCACTCTCCAGCGTCATGTGCTCGGCGCGCACGCCCAACGTAACGCTATCGCCCACGGCCAGGCCCGCACGGGGGGCGACTTGCGCCAGCGCGCCGCCGGCCAGGCGCACGGCCATCGCCTGCGGCGCCACCTGCTCCACCGTGCCGCCGATGAAGTTCATGGCCGGAGAGCCAAGGAAGCCGGCCACGAACAGGTTGGCGGGACGCTGGTACAAATCCAACGGCGCGCCCACCTGCTCCACCACACCGCCGCGCAGCACCACGATGCGGTCGGCCAGCGTCATCGCCTCCACCTGGTCGTGCGTCACGTAGATCATCGTGCTGCGCAGCGTGCGGTGCAGGTTCTTCAACTCGATGCGCATCTGCACGCGCAACGCCGCGTCCAGGTTCGACAAGGGCTCGTCGAACAGGAACACCTGCGGCTGACGAACGATGGCGCGGCCAATCGCCACCCGCTGCCGCTGCCCGCCGGAGAGCTCCTTCGGCTTGCGCTGCAATAGCGGTTCGATGCGCAGGATGGCCGCCGCCTGCTCCACCTTGGCGCGAATGTCATCTTGCGGCAGGCCCGCCAGCTTGAGCGCGAAAGCCATGTTGTCGTACACGGTCATGTGCGGATACAGCGCATAGCTCTGGAACACCATCGCGATGCCGCGCGCCGCCGGCGCCACCTTGGTCATGTCCTTACCGCCGATCAGCACCGCGCCCTCGTCGCTGTCTTCCAGTCCGCAGATGGTGCGCAACAGCGTCGACTTGCCGCAGCCGGATGGGCCGACGAACACCACGAACTCGCCGTCGGCGATGCTCAGGTCTATACCGCGCAGTATCGGCTGCTGGCCAAACCCCTTCTTGATGCCTTGTATTTCCAGTCCAGCCATTCCGTTCCCCTGTCAGTCCTGTTAGCCCAGCACCAGTTCGACGCGATGCGCCGCACCGTCGCGCCGCATCGGTATGCGCGCAACGCCGCCGTGCACCGCCAGCGGCACGCCATCCAGCGCGGCGCTCACCACGGAACCGGCGCGGCGCTGCGGATTGCGCACGACGATCTCGTAGCTGCCGCCGGCATCCGGCAGTTGATGGCGGATGGTGAACTCCGGCCACTCGTCCGGAACGCGGGGCGCCAGCACGATGGTGTCGCCGCCTTCGATGCGGAAGCCAAGCACCGATTCCAGTCCCACGCGATACATCCATCCCGAGGAGCCGGTGTACCACGTCCAGCCGCCGCGTCCGACGTGCGGCGCTTCACCGTAGATGTCGGCGGCGATCACGTAGGGCTCGACCTGGTACACGGCCACCGCGGCGGGGTCCAGCGCGTGGCTGACGGGGCTGAGCATCTCCAGCAGCGTCGCGGCGCGGTCGCGGCGTCCCGCTTCGGCCATCGCCCGCACGGCCCAGCAAGCCGCGTGCGTGTACTGGCCGCCGTTCTCGCGCACACCCGCCACGTAACCCTTGATGTAACCGGGATCGTTCGGCGTGTTGACGAAAGCTGGCGTCAGCAGGCGTATCAGCTTGTCCGGCTCGGACACCAGGCGCTGCTCCATCGCATCGAGCGCCTGTTTGGCGCGCTGCGGCGGCGCCACTTCCGAGATGATGGCCCAAGCCTGGGCCAGCGCATCGATCTGGCACTCGTCGCTGTCCCTGGAGCCGATCACCGCGCCGTTATCGTAAAAGGCGCGGCGGTACCACTCGCCATCCCAACCGTCGGCGTTCAGCGCGTGGTCCAGATGGTCGTGGTAGGCACGGTAGATCTTCGCGCGCGTGGTGTCGCCGCGCTTCTCGCAGATCGGCAGGAAGTCCTTGATGATGCGGGACAGGAAAAAGCCCATCCACACACTCTCGCCGCGCCCTTCGCGGCCGACGCGGTTCATGCCATCGTTCCAGTCGCCAGTGCCCATCAACGGCAGTCCATGCACGCCTTGCGTCAGCGAGCGGTCCAGCGCGCGGCAGCAATGCTCGTAGATGTCGCCACTGGTGCCGGACAGTTCCGGCTTCAGGTACACCTCGTCCTCGCCCTCCTCCAGCAGCGGCGCGGTCAGGAATGGCTCCACTTCATCGAGCACGCTCCAGTCGCCGGTGGTGCCGATGTAGAAAGCCGTTATGTACGGCAGCCATAAGAGATCGTCCGAGAAGCGCGTACGCAGGCCCTGCTCCATCGGCGCCGTGTGCCACCAGTGCAGCACATCGCCCTCCACAAATTGGTGCGCGGCGTGTATGCGGATCTGCTGGCGCGTCAGATCGGGGCGGGCGTAGATCATCGCGCTGGAATCCTGCAACTGGTCGCGGTAACCCAACGCTCCACCGGATTGGTAGAAGGCTGAACGGCCCCATATGCGGCAGCTCAGGTTTTGATAGGCCAGCCAGCCGTTCTGCATCAAGTCCACGGCGGGGGCCGGCGTTTTCACCTGCACCGCGCCGACGGTATGGCGCCAGAACGCCGTGATCTCATCGAACGCCTTTTGCACCTCGCCCGGCTCGCGGTAGCGCCGCACCAGGTCCAGCGCGGCCTTGCGCTCCACCGTTTCGCCCAGCAGGAATACGCATTCCAGCGTGGCGCCTGGCGCCAGTTCATGCACCGTCTGAAGTGCCGCGCAGGGATCAAGCCCGGCGCCGGTGACGCCGTCCAGCCGGGGCGCCGCCAGCGCGGCCGGATTCGCCGGGCTGCCATGACGGCCGATGAAGGCGGCGCGGTCGGCGCTGTGATGAACGGCCGCGCCGGCGCCGGCAAGGGCGGCGGCGAAGGTCACACCATCGGCGAACTGGCCGGCCAGCGGATTGTGGGCCAGCAGCACGCCGCTGGCGTCATGTTCGGTGACGACGAAGCGGCTGCTGTCGGCTGGCGTGCCGCCCAATACCAGGCGCTGGTAGGAGAACAGCGACAGCCGGCGCGCCGCGGCGCCGCGATTGGTCACGCGCACGCGCACGATCTTCACCGGATCTTGGCGCGGCACGAACATGACGGTTTCCTGCTCAAGCTCGTGGCTGAGGTGACGGAAACGCGAGTAGCCGAATCCGTGCGCAGCCTCGTAGCCGGCGCCGGCGGGAACCGGACCGGGAAGCGGCGACCAGAATGTTCCGCTGTCCTCGTCGCGCAGATAGAGCGCTTCGCCATGCGGATCGCGAATCGGGTCGTTGTACCACGGCGTCAGGCGGTGCACGCGGCTGTTGCGGCTCCATGTATAGCCTGCGCCGCTTTCGCTGACCAGGAAGCCGAAGCCTTCGTTGGAGATGGCGTTGGTCCACGCCAGCGGCGGCCGGTGCAGACCGCGCTCCGCATCCCAATTCATACGAATCACATATTCATCGCCCGCCTCGGAGAAGCCACCATTGCCGTTGAAGAAGCGCAGTAGCGGCCTGCCCGGCAGCGCGGAGGGCCCATCGGCCAGCGTCGCTAGCAACGGAGGCGGCGCGTGAGCCGCACCGTCGACGTCGCCCAGCGCTGGCAAGCCTCCGCGTACGATCAGCAAGGCATTCAGTTCGATGTGCGCCATCTCGGCCGGGGAGATTTCATCGGGCCTGCGTTGATAGACGCCCTCCTGCTGCGGCGCACGGCCATCGGATACCAGCAATACGTTCAACGGCATGCCCAACGCGGCCCAGTAGCGGCGCGCGCGCAGCATCAGATCGACGCTCGCGTCGACGCGGCCCACGCTGCGCAGCAGTATCATCGGACCGGCCGGCAAATCGGAGCCAGGCGCTCCGGCCGCCTCGGTGGATGCGCTGACCACCGCGCTGGCGATGGCCGCAGTGGATGCCGGCACCCGCACAGCCGACTGGCCGTACAACATGGCACCCGCCAGGCGCTGGCAGTACTCGACCTGCGTATCGGTGAGCCCGATCCGCTGCTGCAACGCGCTGCCGGCGGCGCGCGCGGCGTCGAACAATGGCTGGCCGGCGGCATCCATCGCCGATGTCAGCGCCAATGCCTGATCGCGGCCCGGCGCCGCGCCCAGCATGAAGACCAGCCGCACCTGCTCGTGCGGCCGGAGCACGACTCGGCGGCGCAGGCTGAAGGCCGGATCAAGCACATTGCCGGCGGTGGCGGACAGTTCGCCGTCCAATCCCGCCGGCGCGCGCAGGTCGCGTCCACGGCCAATAATGCGGGTGCGGTCCGTTTCGTATCCGGCTGCGGCGCCACCGGCAGCGGCGTGTACCATCCACAGCCCGGCCTCCCCTTCGCCACGGGGGCGGCGCCGCGCCAGCAAGGCGCCGGTGGCGGCGTCGAACTCCGTCTGCACAAACAGTTTGGAGAACGCCGGATGCGAAGCCTCGTCGGACTGGCGATTCAGCACGACCTCCAGGTAGCTGGTCACTTCGATCGTGCGCTCGACGTCCGACAAATTATTCAGCAAGACGCTGCGCAGCTCCACGTCGCGCTGCGGATCGACGGCGACTCCCATGCGCGCCTCGATGCCATGGGCAACCACGCCGATCCAGCAGCTGCCGGCATCGCCGCCCGCCCAACGCCGCACGCCGGCGGCATCGGCCGCACCAGGCTGCGCGGCCAACGACCAAAGCCGGCCGCTCGCGGCGTCACGCAGATAGAAGAAATAGCCTTCCGCATCCTCGATGCGGTCGCCGCTCCAGCGCGACAGCATGGTATCGCCAACGCGACTGAAACCGGTGCCGGCGCCGGTGATCAGTGTGGTGAAGCGGCCGTTGGACAGCAATTGTGCGTGACGCGACAGTTCAGGAGTAGGCATGGCGTTAGACCGGTTGGTTCAAGCAGGCGCCATTGCTGGCGACGATGTCGGCATACAGCAGCGCGCTGTCCTTCAGGGTGCGCTGCTGGGTTTCAAAGTTGACGTGGATGATGCCGAAGCGTTTGGAAAAACCCAGCGACCATTCGAGGTTGTCCAGCAGCGACCACACCATGTAGCCGCGCAGGTCCACGCCCAGCTCCAGCGCCGCGTGCAGTGCGCCCATGTTCTTGCGCAGGCAGCTCACGCGCAGCGGATCGTGTATCCGCCCATCCTCCGCCTGTGGCGGGTCGTAGAAGGCGGAGCCGCTTTCCATTACGTACAACGGCGTGTCGCCATAGCGCTGCTTGAAATTGACCAGTGTATCGGTCAACCCTTGCGGGAACACTTCCCAGCCGGTTTCCGTATAGGTGGCCTGCGTCTGGCGAACCGGCGCAACGCGCAGCGGCCAGTGCGCCGGCTCGTGGCGCACCACGCTGCGGGTGTAGTAGTTGATGCCGACGAAGTCCAGCTTCTGGCCGATCAGGTCGAAATCGGCGGCGGGCCAGTCAGGCCATGCCTCGCCGAAGATCTCCTTCATCTCCGGCGGATAAGCGCCAAGGAAGATCGGGGCCAGGTATTGGCGGTTCATGTAGGCGTCGGCGCGGCGGGTCGCATCGAGGTCGGCCTGCGACTGGCTGGCCGGATATTTGGGTTCGATGTTGACGACGATGCCGATCTGGTACTTGCCCTCTTCGCGGTAGGCCTTGACCGCGCTGCCGTGTGCGCGCATCAGGTTATGGCTGGCCAGCGCCGCCTCGTGCAGGTTGCGGTGGCCGGGAGCGAGGGTGCCGTGCAGGTAGCCGCCGTCCGTCACCACCCACGGCTCATTCAGCGTGGCCCAGGATTTGACGCGGCCGTCGAAGGCGCGGAACAGCACGCGCGCGTAGTCGGTGAACCAGTCTGCGATATCGGGATTGAGCCAGCCGCCGCGATCATCAAGCGCCGCCGGCAAATCCCAGTGGTACAGCGTGACCATCGGCTCGATGCCATTGGCGAGCAGCTCGTCGATCAGGCGGCTGTAGAAATCCAGGCCGGCCTGGTTCACCGCGCCGCGCCCTTGCGGCAGGATGCGGCTCCACGATACGCTGAAGCGGTAGGCTTTCAATCCCAGCTTGACCATCAGCGCCACATCCTCCTTGTAGCGGTTGTAGTGGTCGCAGGCGATGTCGCCGTGGTCGCCGTCGCGCACGTTGCCGGGCACCGCGCAGAAACGCTGCCAGATGCTGGCTCCCGCACCATCGGCCAGCGGCGATCCTTCAATCTGATAGGCCGACGTGGCACTGCCCCACAGGAAGTTGGCTGGAAATTGAATGGCTTTGTTCATGTAAATATCCCTTGAAGGCGGAAGTTAAAACGGTGCTGCGTCGACCTGCAAAACCGCAGGAAGACTGGTGATCGTGATCTGTTTTCCCTGCAAGGCCACTGGCTGCCCGTTCAGGCGCATGGCGCCCGGCGTGCCGGCCCACGGCCAGTTGTAAATCAGGCCGCCGGGCGGCATGCGCTGCATCGCTTCTATGCGCAGCGTGAGGCGGCCATCCTGCGCCGCCAGCGTGTAGCTGAGCGGGCCGTATGGCGTGCGCAAGCCGTGCAGGCCGATGCCGTCGCCCTGCAGCCAGGCGTTGGGGATGCCCTCGCCCAGCAGCAGCGCGTGGTCGGATTCGCGTTCGTAGGCGAAGGAGTCGAGTGCGGCGCGGATGTAGTCGGAAGAGATCCATCCGTGCGGCATATCGCCGAGGAAGCGCGGCTGGCGCGCATCGCGGCCGACCACTTCGGCCCACTGGTTCCATGCGGCCGGGCGTTGATCGGCGTAGAAATAGTCGAGCAGCTCGGCCGCGCGCTCGCGCCAGCCCAGACGGATGAAGGCGCTGACGTTGCGCAGTTCGTAGGGCGTGTAGTCTTCCCATGCCTTGCTGCCGTCACGGCGGGCGCGGAAGAACTTCCAATATTTTTCGTAGGTCGCCTGCAGCATCGCCGGCGGCAGTTGCAGCTGTTCGCCGCCGGGCGTCAACGCGATGGTGGACGAGGTGGGGTCGAAGTCGCCCAGCTCCACCGCGCCGGGCATGTAGTCCACTTTGTGCGCGGCGGTGCTGGCGGCCAGCGATGCGTACAGGTCGCGGTGGAACTCGTCGCGCTGGGCCGAGATCCGTTGTGCGGCGGCGCTGTCGCCCAATATCGCTGCCATGTCGGCGGCGTCCTTGTAGCCGCGCAGTGCCCAGAAGTCGTCCCAGTAGGAGTGCATCGGTTTTTCGGAGTAGCCTTCATGGCTGATCGATGCCGGCATCAGGCCAAAGAGCGAGCGGCGTTCCGCTGTCCGGTTGGCGTCCGTGCGTTCGGACTGGCGCAGGGATTCCATATAGCGCGCGGCGGCATCCATGCGCGGCCAGGCTGCGGACAGCGCGGCTTTGTCTTGCGTGTAGCGATACAGTTCGGCGGCGAGGAAGATCAGCTCTCCGTGGCTGTCGTTTTCGGGCACGGGATCTGCGCCACGGCGGTCCACGCAGCATGGCACCTTGCCGTTGTCGAACTGGTACGGCGCGTACCAGCGCAGGTAGTCGGCGGCGATTTCCGGCTGGCCAAGCCGCAGCAGCGCTTCGGACATCATGGCGCCGTCGCGTATCCAGGAGCGGCGGTAGGAGCGTGTACCCGGCTGCAGCGCCGCACCTTCGCGTGTCATCAGGATGTGGGCCAGCGATGAACGCAGCGTGTCGGCCATGTGCTGGCCGGCCGGCGGCAGGCGCAGCGTAACCTGATTCAGTTTGGTGCGCCATTCGTTCGCCACTCGGTCCTGCTCGCGCGTCAGCCAGCCGGCGCGCGCGCCTTCCGGTGCGTGGGCTTGGTCGCCGCCGGCCATCGGCAGGACGGCTCCCAGCACCACGCTGCCGTGTGGAGGCAACGTGATCTCGTAGGTCAGCGCGGCCGAAGCCATGCCGGTGTCGTCGTGCGCGGTTCGCGCGATGCTGGTTCGCGCGGCGGCGGTTCGCGCCAGGCCAGTTCGCTCGATGGCGGTTCGCGCATTGGTGGAGGATGCGCGCGGCGTTGCAGCGCCAGCGCCGCCCGGCAGCAGGCCGGCATCGAACGATGCCAGTGCCACGCTGGCAGGACGTTCCAGCGGATAGACCTTGGCGTCGCCGTTGACGGCCAGCGCCCTGCCATTCCATGCCAGGTCGCTGATCGCGCTGAAGCCCCCCGGCGTGTTGAGGAACTGGCGTGGCGCGTTCACCTGGAAGGGCCGTACTGCCAGCACCAGTTTCAACTTCCTGCTTGTGGCGGTGAGGTTTTTCAGTTCGTAGCGCGCCAGCAGTTGCGATGACGCGGGCGTGCCTGCCGCCGCTGCGGTCACGTCCAGCGTCCACGAAGAATGCCGCCACTGCACCGTGGGCACGGGCAGATAGCCGTCGCGCAGGCTCTGGGTGACTTGGACGTCAGCCCAGCTCACAAGCTTTCCGCCGTCTTCGACGAAAGGCTCGACCGAGAAACCGCCTTGCCGGGACTCGATAGCGCCGTCCTCGGAAATCAGCGCGCTATGATCTCCGCCGCCGTCCACGCCTACCAGCGTCCAGTAAGGCTGCTGGCCGGAGAAGCCGCGTGGATACAGGCCGCGTCGCGCGCTTTGCGCCACTGCGGAGATAAAATCGTTGGGCGTGGCGCCGTAGGACAGGTCTTTCAGTTCCACTTCTGCCAGCGCATAGTCGGCCGCCGGGCCGTCGTGCAGGGCAAGGCGGATGTAACGGGCTTCAGATTCCGGCAACCGCAACGGATCGTCGCCGCCGTTGCCGTCGATGACGCGGCGCACCGTGCGCCAACTGGCACCGTCGCTGGACAATTCGATATCGTAGCGGCGCGCATAACGGCGGCCCTGCCAGTGCAGCACCAGGCCACCGAATTCGCGCTCGGCGCCGAGGTCGATCACGAGCTGCTGCCGCTTGCCTGCGTCGCTGATCCACGCCGTCGCCGGATTGCCGTCCAATGCCAGCTCCGCCCTGCCCCGCGCGGCCGCCGACGAAGCCTGCGCTGTCGCTTGCGGCCATGTTGTGGGCGTGGGCGGCAGCTCGCGGATTGCCAACTGACGGATGTAGACCGAACCACTGCCGCCGCCGTTGCCCGCGCTGACCACGAATTCAATGCGGTCGGCATGCGTCAATGTGTGGTCCTTGGCTGGCCCCCAGGCGAACAGAATTTGACGCTTCTTGATGCGCACCAGTTGCCACTGTTTTGGAAAAACGTAGTTCTGCTGCTGGAGCCACCAGACGTTGTCGCCACTAGCGTCGGTCAGCTTGAACTCGAAGTGATTGACCGGCGCATCGGCGCGGATGTAGAACGATATCTCGTAGTTCTCCGGCAGATCGAGCGGCAGGCTGCGGCGCACGAAGGCATAGCCGCCACGGCCCGCGAAGTCGAAGTCCAGCCGCAGGCCGCCGTCGGCGGCGCTGGCCCTGGACTGCACGCCATCGGAGGCCTGCGCCTGCCACAGGGCGACATTCGAAAAATCGTCGAGCACACCGGCGTGCGCCACCGCCGTGATCCAGAACGCGGCCAATAATGTGAAGAGGCGCCTCATCCCTTGACGCTCCCCACCAGCAAGCCCTGTATGTAGTAGCGCTGCAGGCCGAGGAACAACAGCAGCACTGGCAGGATGGTGAGCACCGAGCCGGCCATCATCAGCTCATTGTCCTGCACATGCTCGCGCGACAGCGACGCCAACGCCACCGGCAGCGTGTACAAGTCCTTGTCGGTCAATACGATCAACGGCCACATGAAATCGTTCCATGTTCCGAGGAAGGTGAAGATCCCCAGCGTGACGAGGATGGGCGTCAACAGCGGCAGCACGATGATGCGGAAGATTTGGAACTCGCTGGCGCCGTCCATGCGCGCCGCCTCCAGCAAGGCATCCGGTATCGTCAACGCATACTGCCGCACCAGGAAGATACCGAAGATGCCCGCCATCGCCGGCACCAGCACGGCGCCGTAGCTGTTCACCAGCCCCATATACTTCAGCAGCAGGAACAGCGGCAGCATCGCCACCTGGCTCGGTATCACCAGCGCGCCGAGCATGGCCTTGAAGATGCGATCCCGCCCCTGGAAGCGCAGCTTCGCGAACGCATAGCCGGCGCTGACATTGAACAGCAGCGACAGCAGCGTCGCCGCGCACGACAGCAGCACGCTGTTGAGCAGGTACTGGCCTATGCCCGCATGGCTGAACAACTCGCGGTAGTTATGCAATGTGGCGGAGCGCGGCAGCAGCGGCAATGGGAAGCTGCTCGATTCGCCCGGCGCCATCAACGATGTCGACACCATCCACAATAGCGGGAACAAGGTCAACGCACCCGCGCCCAGCATCAGGACATTGAGCAGCAGCGCGCGCGGCTTATTTTGCAGGGCGCTCATGCATCCACTCCCCTGGCGACGCGCAGCTGCAGCAGCGTGACGCAAAACATGATCGCGAACAGGATGAAGGCCACAGCGGACGCCGCGCCCAGGTTCCACCACTTGAAGCCCTGCTCATACATGAAGTACAACACGCTGACCGTGCTTTGCACCGGCCCGCCCTGCGTCATCACATACGGCTCGGCGAACAGCTGGAAGTAGGCGGACATGCTCAAGATACTGACCATCAGCAGCGTCGGTCCCAGCATCGGCCAGGTGATGTAGCGGAACTGCTGCCACACGCCCGCGCCGTCCAGGCCCGCCGCCTCGTACAGATCGTCCGGGATGCTTTGCAGCCCGGCCAGGAATATGATCATGTTGTAGCCGAAGTTCTTCCACAGCGCGAACAGGATAATCGCCGGCATCGCCCAGTGCGGATCGTTGAGCCAGTCCACCGGCGAGATGCCCAGCAATTCCAAGCCGTGGTTGACCATGCCGTAGCGCGTGTGCAGCAGGTAGCGCCAGATCACCGCCACCGCCACCAGCGATGTGACCACCGGCGCAAAGAAGGCGGTGCGGAACAGGCCCTTGAAGCGCGTCATCCGCGAATGCAGCAGCAGCGCGGCGCCCAGCGAGGCCGCGACCGACAGCGGCACGCCCACCACGACGAAGTACAAGGTATTGCCCAAGGCCTGCCAGAACAGCGGCGTTTGCAGCAGCTCGGTGTAATTGCGCAGACCGACGAAGCGCAAGTTGCGCAGGTCGGCCAGCGCGTAGATATCGAAGTCGGTCAGGCTCATAGCCAGCGCCGCCAGCACCGGCAGGAAGAAGAACACGCCGATGACCAGCAGCGCCGGTCCGGCGAAACACCACGCGGCGCGCTGTGAGTTCATTTTCCCTCCTTCCGCGCCAGCATCCAGCGGCGCTTCTCGAGGATATGGTCGGCCTTCGCATCCAGTTCGACGGTGGCCTGTTCGACCGTCAGCTCGCCGTGCGTGACGCGCTCCGCCACCAGGCGCATCTCGGTCGCGATCTGCTCCCACTCCGGCACCTTGGGCGCCGGCTTGACGCGCTCCAGCTGCTCGCCGAAGGCTTGGGCGTACTTGTCCTCGGCGAGGCGCGGACGCGACCAGTTGCTGCGGCGCGGCGGCAGGTCGCCGGTCAGCTCGTGGAAGCGCGCCATGGTGTCCGTGCGCGACAGGTATTCGATCAGTTGCCAGCCCGCGCGCTGGTGTTTCGACGACGCGGCCAGCACCAGGCTGGAGCCGCCCGCCACCGATGCCGCCGGTCCCGAAGGCCCTGGCAGGATGGCAGTCATCCAGTGATCCTGCTGGTCCGCAGGCAGGCGGCGTTTGAACTCGCCCATATTCCACGGACCGGAAATGTAGAACGATACATAGCCCATGCCGAATTCGTGGTACACATTGGTGATGCGGTTCAGCGGCGCCAGCTTCTGCGCATACATGTCCGCATACAGCTGCAGGCTGCGGCGGAATCCCGGCGTGCGGAAATTGCCATACCGGCCGCCGTCGCGCAGCAGCGGTTCGTCCTGCTGCAGGGCCAGCGCCAGCAGCGGTTCGAATTCATCGCTGGGCAGCAGGATGGCGTAGTTGTCCGGGCCGACGATGCGCTTGATCGCGGTCATCGCCTTCATCCAATCCGCCCAGTTCTGTGGCGGCTTTGCGTAGCCGGCGCGGGCCAGCATGTCGCGGCGATAGAACATCACGCGCGTGTCGACATACCAGGGCACGCCCCACAGCTTGCCGTCGACGATGTTGGTGTCCCAGATGCCGGGGAAGTAGTCGGCCTGCGTGACCAGCTGCGACGTCGCCACCTCGCCGTCCAGCGCGCGCAAGGCGCCGATGGCCTTGAACTCGGGCACCCACGTGTTCCCGAGCTGGAAAATGTCCGGCATGACATCGCCGGCGAACGCGGTCAGCAGCTTTTCATGCGCGGCGGTCCACGGCAGTTGCTGCACTTCGACGCGCACGCCTGGGTGGGTGCGTTCGAACTCCGGCATCAGGGCGGTGACCACTTCGCCCTCGCGGCCCATGGCCCAGAACTTCAACACCACGCCCTCCTCCCGGCGCGGTGCGCAGGAGGACAGCAGCGCGGCGAAGGCCAGCACCAGCAGGGCCGGGGAAAAGCGCATGATCATTTCGACAGCCAGCCGCCGGTGAAGCCGGCGCGTTCAAGCCCGCGACGGATGGCGGGATTGCCGCGCATGACGCGCCAAACCAGATCGCTGCGGTAGTTCTCGGTCATGGCGATGATCGGGCCCTGGTCGATGCCGAGGTAGTCGTTGTCCACCCAGCCTTTACCGGCCACCACGCGGCCCTGCTGCAGCGGCACCTTGTACTCGAAGCTTGGATTGAAGGCATCCAGGAAGCCGTAGCGGTCGTAGATGAAGTCTCCATAGCGCTGCTTCATTTCCAGCACGGCGGGAATGACGATCTCCGGCGCGAACGGCAGCGACGCGGCGGCGGCGGTCGGCGCCAGCGTGCAGTCGTCGTAGGTCTTCAAGCCGCCGATGCCACGCGCGGCGTAGGTGCGGAACGGCAGCTTCTGGCCTTCGTATTCCAACGTCTTGTCGACCGGGCCATCGCTAGCGGTGATGCCCCAGACATTGGCACCATACCCTTTGCAGCGCAGCGGATTGCTGATCGCGTAGTCGCGCTGCGCATAAGTGGCGCGGCGGCTGTTTTCGAAATAGTCGTAGCCGCGCTCGCGCATGTAGTCGTCGCGGATGTTGCGGAAGTCGATCCACACATGGCTGTACTGGTGGATGAACATGGATGGGAAGCCCAGGTGCTCCTTGTCGCCCTTGCCCTCCAGGCTTTTGGGGTAGTTGCTGGTCCAGGCCTTCCACGCCTCCGGCTGCACCGGATGCGATGGCGATCCCAATGCCAGCACGTAGATCAGCATCGCTTCGTTGTAGCCCTTCCAGTCGTAGCCGATAAAGCCCGACTCGGGATGCCAGCCCAGCGCGATGGACGGCTTGCGTGCCTGCGCCCAGGTCCAATCCACACGCTCGTAGATTTCCGTCGCCAGCTTGCGGATTTCCTTCTCGCCGGCGTCGTCGCCGTCGAAGTAGGATTGGCAGAACAAGGCCCCGGCCAGGAACAGCGCGGTGTCCACGGTGGACAGTTCCACGTTGTCGTTGTAGCGCAACCCCGTCTTCATGTCGAGGAAGTGATAGAAGAAACCCTTGTAGCCGCTGGTGCTCGTGCCTTTGGCCGCGCCTTGCGGCGCATTGCGGAAGAAGCGTAAGGTGGCCAGCACGCGGTCGCGCGCCTGCTGGCGCGTGATGTAGCCGCGTTCGACGCCGATCGGATACGCGGTCAGCCCGAAGCCCACCGCCGCCACGCTGGAGAACGACGGCGTCGGATAACGGTCCGGCACCAGCCCATTGGCCGGGTTGGCGGTATTCCAGAAGAAGTCGAAGGTGCGTTGTTCCAGCTGGTCGAACAGCGGCGGCAGCTGGTTGTCGCGGGCGGCGGCGGTGCCGGAGCACAGCGCGGAAACCACAAGGGCCAGGCCGGCCAAGAGCTGCGGCGTACGGCGTAAAGCGAGGGGCAATGACATGGATCGTTTTCTTCCAATGGCGAGCGCACGTGGCGCGTCAGGAAACCGCCGCTCCCATCGCACAGGGAGCGGCACTACACAACGGTGCTACGGCCGCGATCAGAAGGCGTAGCGGGCGCTGAACTTCACGGTGCGCATCGGACCACCGACCGAATTCGGCGTGCCCAGGTTCTTGTTGTCGCCACCGAGGCGGTTCTGTGGATTGCCCGGACCACCGCCCCAGCCGTCGTAGCCACCGTAGTTGACGCTGTTGAACAGATTGAGCACGTCCGCGCGCAGCGACACTTTGCCGTAGCGGAAACCGACTTCCTTCGACACGCCGACATCGACCTGGTGGAAGGCGCTGCCATTGCCCTTGGCCGATACGCAGTGATCGAAGCCGGTCGAGCAATCCGTGATGCGGTAAGGGAGGCCGGAACCCAGCGTCAGCTTCCCGGACAACATCAACCCGAACGGCAGCACGCCGTCGCTGACGCCGGCCACCACCAGGCGATGGCGCTCGACGTCGGTCGATGGATGCCAGCCCGCGGTGCTGCGGCCATAGGTCCAGTTGAAGATATCGTTGGTCCATTCCTTGTTGGTGGTCTCGCCGCGGCTGTAGGTATAGGTCGCGCCGAGGCTCCAGGTGGAGGCCTTGGTGTAGGGCTTGTCCATCTTCAGGTAGGCCGAATCGGTTTTCGCCTCGGTGATGAAGTCGCCCAGGATCAGGGTGCTGAATCCAGGCACGGAACCCCAGAGCGGATCGATCGGGCTTTGCGTGCCCCAGCCGCCCTGCGGATCGCGATTGCCGCCGAACCAGTTGAACTGATTGTGGCTATGCGAATTGGTGTAGCCCGCCTCGCCGTTCCACATGCCCAGCGCCTGGCGCAGGCCAAAGCTGAACTGGTCGGTGTAGGCCATCTTGTGATCGCTCTTGATCATCCAGATTTCGCCGCCGGGCTGCGCGTTCTTCTGCGATTCGTCCAGCGCGTGGTTGGCGATGGTGCGGTCGTACGCCCTGCCCCAGCCGGCGAACAGCACCGACGCACGGTCGCCCTTGATGTCGTAGGACAGGCCCAGTCGCGGCGCCCACGCGCCCTTGAAAGGCTTGCGGTTGCTGCCGGTGCTGATGTAGTCGCGGATATTGACGCCGCCCTTGGCCAGCGACTGCGCATAGGTCTGGCCTGCCGGCGCGCCGTCGCGCGGGTCCTGCTTGTCGAAGATGGCGACGCGGTCGGCCGGCGTCACATAGCTGTTGTTGAGCATATTGTCTTCGTAGTCGTAGCGCAGGCCGAGATTGAGCAGCAGCTTGTCGCTGGCCTGCCAGTCGTCCTGGAAGTAGATGCCATACTGGTTGTTGGCGAAGTCCACGCCGCTGGAGGGGATCGCCTTGTCGGTGCGGATAACGCTGGCCAGCCCGGTCACGGTATCGATGCGCTCATAGATCTGGTCCACCGCCCGGGCCGTGCCGGACAGGTCGTAGCTGATGTGCTTGACCTTGACGCCCCCCTTCATCGTGTGGCCGGCCATGCCGTTGTAGGTCAGGTCGTCCTGCAGCAGCGTGCCGCTTTGCTCGCGGAACTGGTTGTTGGGCGAGCCGCCGACGATGATCACGTCGACCACGTTGTTGTCGGTATTGCTGGGCGAGACCTGGTAGCGGATGTACGGCTTGTTGGCGTTCGAGTGCGGATTCCAGCTGTATTTTTCGTAGCCCAGGCGCGCTTCGTTGAGCCAGCGGTCGTTGCTCCACTCATGCTTGAAATCGAAGCGGTCCTCGTCGTTGCTGCGGTTGAGGACATTCTCGGCCACGCTCAACTTGGCGTCTTCCGGTATCAGGTCGGTCTCGCGCCGTATGCGGGCGGTGGCCTCGACGCGCTGGTCGCGGTCGATCTGCGCGTCCACCTTCAACAGGAACAGGTTCTCCTTGAACGACGACACCGACGAACCCTGTTGCGCCAGCAGTCCCGGCACCACGCCGGCGTTGGGCAGCAGGTCGGTGCGCTGGGCCAGCACCTGGCGCGGGCTGTCGATCTTCTTGCCCTCGTACGCGAAGAAGAAGTGCGCCACGTCCTGCTTGATCGGACCGCCCAGCGTCACGCCGTACTGGTCCTGCGACGATGCCGGGCGCGATATGCCCTGGCGCTCGGCGGTCTTCTGGAACGGATCGAGCGCGGTCAGGTTGGTGCCGGTGTGGTCCCAGAACACGTCGCCGTGCAGCTCATTGCCGCCGGACTTGGTGACGGCGGTGATCGCCGCGCTGGACACCTGGTCATACTCCGCCTTGTAGTTCTGCGAGATGACCTTGTACTCGGCCACCGCCGATTGCGGGAACGGGTTGCCGCGGCTCGAATCGAGGCCGGAGACACCGCCGCGCAGGATGTTGTTCTTCTGGCTGACGCCATCGATGAAGACGTTGACGTTGTCCTGGTTCTGCGCGCCGCTCTGCACCTTGACGTTGCCGCTGTTGTCGACGTTGAAGCGCACGCCCGGCGCGAGATCGGCGAAGGACAGGAAATTGCGCGTCACCTGCGGCAGCTTCTCGATCTGCTCGCGCGAGACCGAGGTGCCGACCTCGGAACCGGCGACATCGCGCCGCGTGGCCGAGCCGGTGATCACCACCTGCTGCACGCCGCCCTGCAAGGCCAGGTTGACCTGGCTGGTCTGGCCGACGCTGACGGTGACCAGTTCCGCCTTCTGCTCGCCGACCCTGATCTGGTAGGTGCCGGGGGCGACCCCGCTCAACACATAGCTGCCGTCGGCGCGCGTGACGGTGCGGTAGACGTAGCCATTGAGCTGGTTGGTGGCGCTGACCGCGGCGCCGGCCGACGGCGCGGCGTTGGCTGCCGTGACCTGGCCCTGGATGGTGGCGCTGCTCAGTTGTGCGCCGGCGTGGGGTGCGGCCAGCAAGGCGGCGGCCAGCGAGGCCGCCATGACGGAAAGGCGTAATGCGGGCAGATGTCGTGTGCTTGTTTTCATGTTCGTCTCCTGATTTTTGTTGTGTGAATCTAGGCATGAAGCGGAACTGCGATTTATGTGGGTGTGCTCTCCCTTGTCGACGCGCGCGCCACCAGCTCTGCGCCCAGCGTCTGCGCGCTTGCGGGCACGCTGCCCGGCTGGCCGATCTTGGCGACCAGGCTTTCCAGCGCCCGCACACCCAGATCGGCAATCGGAACTCGAACGGTTGTCAGCGCCGGGCTGACATACCGCGCAATCGGAATATCGTCGAAGCCCGCCAGGGCCATGTCTTGCGGCAGCTGCAGGCCGCCCTGCTTGAGCGTCAGCAGCGCGCCGATGGCCATCATGTCGTTGGCGGCGAACAGCGCGTCGGGGCGCCGGCCCGCGTCCATCTCCAGCAACGCCTGGCCGACCGCCTGGCCGGACTGCTCGGAGAAGTCGCCTTCGTAGACATGTTCGGCGGCGCCTGGCGCCAGCTCTGCCAGCGCCGCGCGGTAGCCGCGCAAACGCTCCTGCGCCTCGAAGTTCCCGGACGGCCCGGCCAGGAAGGCGATGCGGCGATATCCGCCCGCGATCAAGTGCGCCACCATGGCGTGCGCGCCGTTGTAGTTGTCGACCGAGATGGACGGGTACTGGGTGCCGCCGGCGGCGGTGTTCATCAATACGATGGGCAGGTCTTCCGGCAGGTTATCGGACAGGAAGGCGGCATCGACGTGCGGCGACATCACCAGCAGGCCGTCGACGCGGCCGCGCATGGCGCGGATGGCCAGCGCCGCTTCGTCGGCGTCGCCGTGCAGGCTGGAGACCATCAGGTGCAGGCCGCGCCGGCGCGCGGCGCCGTCTATGCCGCGTATCATCTCCGAGAAGAATTCGCCGTACAGGTCCGGCAGCAGCACGCCGATGGTGTTGGTGAAGCTGGTGGTCAGGCTGCGCGCGCCCACGTGCGGCATGTAGCGCATGCGCTTGACCACCGCCAGGATGTGCTTGCGGGTGTCGTCGGCGATGCTGGCATGGCCGTTCAGCGCGCGCGAAACGGATGCGACCGAAACGCCCGCCTCCTGTGCCACATCCTTGATGGTGATCGCCATTGATGCCCTTTTAATGGAATGTAACCGGTTACATCATCATCAAAAAGAAAACCGGTTACGTTAGGAAGGCATGTAACCGGTTACATTTGATGTCGTAAAGTCTACTCGCCTTTTGTCGAGCCTGTAAAGTGATTTTTGCAATATTGCGCAGTGGTGTTAGGATTGGTATTTTTGCAACCGGATGCGCCAGATGAAGACCTTGTTAGCCGCCGCCCTGTTGTTGACAACAAGCGCCACCGCTTGCGCCTTCGAGCGCAAGGACTGGCTGGACGACTACGCCGCGCTGAAGGCGGCGCTGGAGCAGCGCTACGCCAACCTGGCGTGGTTTGCCTCGCCACAGGGCGGCGTGGACCTGCCGGCGCTCGACAAGCGCACCCGCCGCCTGCTGGAAACCGCCGAGGATGATTCCATGGCCGGCGCCGCGCTGTCGGCTTTCGTCAGCGGTTTTCATGACGGCCACTTTTCCCCTGCCGGCGCCGTGCTACAACCGAAGATCGCGCAGCCGCTGGCGCTGCCCAAGGTCGACTACTCGCGCCTGAACGCCACACAGGCCTGCGCCGCGCTGGGTTACGGGCCGGCGCGCGGCGCGGCGTTCTCGCTGCCGTTCGAGAGCTTGCCGGGCACCGTGCTGGAGTCCGACGGCCTGACGCGCGCCTTCCGCTCCGGCGTGGTCGCGGCGCCGGACGGCACGCGCTTCGGCGTGGTGCGCATCGCCCGCTTCCGACCGCAGGACGCCTCCCCCGCCGCCTGCGAGCAGGCATGGTCGGAGCGCCAGGCCAAGGGCGCGATGAGCGAGGCCGACGTCAAGCCGGTCAAGGAGGCCGCCAACGCGGCCTGGCTACGCACAATGGCGGCGCAGCTGCGCCACTTCCGCGAGCAGAAGGTGGCGGCGGTGATCGTCGATGTCGGCAGCAACCCGGGCGGCAACGACACCGGCGACTGGGCGGTGCGCCTGTTCACCGGACGCGATGTGCATTCGGCGCGCCTGATGATGAGCGCCGCGCCGCTGGCTGCCATGTATTTCGATGAACAGCTGGACGGTCTGCGCCAGGCGCAAAAAGAAGCGGATGCGACACCCGAGGCGCAGGCCACGCTGGAGCAGTCGGTCGCCGCGTTCGAAGCGCGCAAGGCCGGCATCGCGGCGCGCGGCTGCGACCTGTCGTGGGTGTGGAGCGAGCAGCGGCCATGGAAGCCCAATGGCTGCAGCCGCCTGATCGAGGCCGGCTACGCCAGCGGCCAGGCCAGCTATTTGCCGCCCAAGGCGTTCGGCAACCTGAAGATCGCCTCCAGCATCTACTGGGCGGCCGAGGTGGATGATTTGCGCGGCGCGTGGAACGGGCCGGTGTACGTGCTGACCGACGGCGGCACGGCGTCGTCGGCGGAGATGTTTTCCGCGCTGATGCAGGACGCGGCCGGCGCGCGCATCGTCGGCCGCGCCAGCGCGGGCGACGGCTGCGGCTTCATGGTCGACGCGCCGCCGGTGGTGCTGCCGCATTCGCGCCTGCGCTACCGCATGCCCAACTGCGTGCGCCTGCGGGCCGACGACGGCAACGAGGTGGCAGGCGTCAAGCCCGACCTGCCCATCCTGCCGGCCGAAGGCGAAAACGACCGCGAACGTGCATGGCGCCTGCTGGACACGGTGGCGGCCGACCTGCGCGCGCGCGGCGCCAAGCCTTAGAGCGTCTTGACGAACTCGCGTATGCCGCCCAGCAGCATCTCGATCGACATCGCGGTCAGGATCAGGCCCATCAGGCGTTCGAAGGCGGTCATCACCTGAGGGCCCAGCACTTTCTGCAGGCGCTCGGCGCTGAGGAACACCGCCAGCCACACCACGCCCACGGCCGCCAGCGCGGCCACGTGGACCAGCACCTCGCCGGTGCTCTCGCGCGAGAACAGCAGCACCGTGGCGAGCGCCGACGGCCCGGCCAGCGCCGGGATCGCCAACGGCACGATGAACGGCTCGCCGCCTTCGGTGCGGCCCAGCACGCCGTCCGGATGCGGGAAGATCATGCGGATCGAGATCAGCAGCAGGATCACGCTGCCGCCTATGCGCAGCGACACTTCCGACAATTGCAGCGCCGTGAGGAAGTGGCGACCGAAGAACATGAAGACCAGCAGCAGCACGAAGGCGATCGCGCACTCGCGGATGACGATGCGCGAGCGGCGCGCCACCGGCACCGGATTGAGCACGCTGGCGAACAGCGGCACGTTGCCGAACGGGTCGGTCACCAGCAGCAGCAGGATGAAGGTCTGGAAGAAGTTCTGGGTCATGGCATCTCGGGATCAAAAACAAAAAACGGGAGCCGAAGCTCCCGTTTGCAGTGTACCACCAGATTCAGCTTAAACCGATTTGCGGCGGCGGGCTACCACACCCAGCAGGCCCAGGCCGGCCAGCAGCATGGCGTAGGTTTCTGGTTCCGGCACTGGCGCGGTTTGGTAGGTGTAGGTCACTTGTGCGTAGCCGTCCAGGTTCACGCGTGGCTTGTAGGTGGCGTTGCCGCTGCCCGAAGTCACTTGGGTCGACCAGCCGGTCAGCATGGCGTGGAACTCGTCGCCGCCGATGAAGGCGCTCAGATCGGTGTTCGACGACAGCAGAACCACGGAGCCGCTTTCGGTCCATGGCGCCAGCGTGACCTGGCCGGTCTGGCCTGGGTTCAGGTTGAAGGTCTTGGTGACCGAGCCGATCGCCGAAACGGTGTTGCCCAGCAGGTCGCCGTCGATCTGGCCGCCGGCCGTCACGGTGAAGTCGCTGGCGATACCGCTGACTGCGTTGTTGGTGACTTCGATCGAGCCGCTCAGGATGTTGAACAGTTCAAACTTGACCGAGGTCAGGGTGCCCAGCGACGAGTTGAACTTGGCGAAATGCAGATCGCCGTCGTTGTCTTCAACATTGATGGCGGTGTTCGACGTGATGGTCGGCTGCACAACGGTTGCTGCGCTGGCGCCCAGTGCCACGGTCATGGCGGCTGCGGCGAAAATGGATTGGGTCAGTTTTTTCATGGTCATTTCGGAATTCGTTGTCGTTAGGTTCGAATGTTAAGCTTGGGCGGAGCGCGATTTACGCTTGGCCGCGAATGCCACAACACCCATACCCAACAGCAGCATGCCGTAGGTTTCTGGCTCAGGCACTGGAGCAGCGTTGTAGGTGTAGGTCACTTTGCCTGCGCCATTCGCCCAGGTCGTAAACGTGTTGTCGATGACCTGGCCGGTTACGCCGCCCAATGCCGAGATCGACAGCGTGGCGCCAACGTTGCCGGTGCCGATGAATTGACCGAAATCGGAGGTGCCCAGCAGCGTGCTGCTGCTCAGGTCGGCGGTGCCGGTATGACCGATGACGTTGGCAGTGTTCTTCGCTGCGGTTACGGAAGAGCTGAACAGGGTCTTGGTATCGCCACCCAGGTTCAGGCCGGCAGGACCGGTCAGCGACATCGTCGACGTCAGCGTAAAGGTGGCGGTCTTGTCTTTTTTCAGGCTGGTGTTGGTGACCGAGACCTGGCCATTCAGGTGCGAACCGTAATCGATTTCGATGCCGGTCAGGGTGCCCAACAGGGAATCGAACTGCTTGATGTTCAGCAGGGTCAGGATGTTGGTTTGGGTGCCAGCAGGAACGCTGGTGATGTTGTAGCTAACCGTGGTGGTGGTAGCCAGTGCAGGTGCGGAGACCGCGCCAGCCGCGATGCAGAGAGCAGCAGCAATATTTTTCAGTTTCATCGAGTTTTCCCTATTGAATGAGTGCCGAACGTGCGGCCTGACGGACCGGCCGCAGATCACTTGCAATGCCGCCACTTCCATAATTGAAGCGATCATAACACAAAATATCCTATTTGCATTTCTTTTTACACATCGGAGAGGACGAATTTGCAACTTTAATTGCCATGGAGTATTTATTCGTTGTCTACAACATACACATAAAAAAAGCGGCCAGTGGCCGCTTTTCCGCAGAGCAACAAAACAGCTTAGTTGGCGCTCTCGCCCTTCTTGATCCAGGCCGCCAGCTGGTGCGGGCGGATGCCGTCGTAATCTTCGAACGGCTGGTGGATCCATGGGTTGTGCGGCAGTTCCTCCATCTGGTAGTCCGGCTTGAACACCGAGCTGCCCTTGGTCCAGATCACGGCCGAACGCACTTCGGTCACGCCTTCGAAGTTGTCCTTCAGGTGCTTCATCACCTTGACCAGCGTGACGCCCGAATCGGCCAGATCGTCGACCAGCAGGATGCGGCCGCTCAGCGGGCCCTTGGTCATCGTCATGTATTTGGCGATGTCCAGGTCGCCGCGCACGGTGCCGGCTTCCTCGCGGTACGAGCTGGTCGACAGGATCGCCAGCGGCACGTCGAAGATGCGCGAGAACACGTCGCCGGGACGCACGCCGCCGCGCGCCAGGCACAGCACCTGGTCGAACTTCCAGCCGGACTCGTGCACCTTGAGCGCCAAGCGCTCGATCAGGCGGTGGTATTCATCCCAGGTGACCCAGAGGTGTTTTTCATTGCTTTGTGGGGTCGTCGTCATGTCTGATTCCTTTTGTTACTCGAATGGATGACGCAGCACGATCGTTTCTTCACGATCCGGACCGGTCGAAACCATGTCGACCGGCACGCCGACCAACTCTTCGATACGTTTGATGTAAGCGCGGGCGGTGGCCGGCAGCGCCGCCAGCGACTTCGCGCCCACGGTGCTCTCGGTCCAACCCGGCATTTCTTCGTACACCGGCACGCAACGGGCGGCTTCTTCAGCGCCGGACGGGAAGATGTCCACGGCCACGCCGTCGATGGTGTAGCCGGTGCACAGCTTCAGCGATTCCAGGCCGTCCAGGACGTCCAGCTTGGTCAGGCACATGCCCGTCACGCCGTTGATCTGCACCGAACGGCGCAGCAGCGCCGCGTCGAACCAGCCGCAGCGGCGGGCGCGGCCCGTCACGGTGCCGAATTCGTGGCCCACTTGCGCCAGGTGATGGCCGACGCCGGCATCGGTAGGCAGTTCCGAAGGGAACGGGCCGGAGCCGACGCGGGTGGTGTAGGCCTTGGTGATGCCCATGATGTAGTGCAGCATGTTCGGACCGACGCCGGCGCCGGCGGCGGCATTGCCGGCCACGCAGTTCGACGAGGTGACGAACGGATAGGTGCCGTGGTCGACGTCCAGCAGCGAGCCCTGCGCGCCTTCGAACAGCAGGTTGGCGCCGGCCTTGTGCGCGGCGTACAGCGCGCTCGACACGTCGGTCACCATCGGACGCAGGCGCGGCACGTAGGCCAGCGCGTCTTCCAGCGTCTTCTGATAGTCGACCTTAGGCGCCTTCAGGTAGTTTTCCAGCACGAAGTTGTGGTAGTCCAGGTTCTCGGCCAGTTTTTCAGCGAAGCGCTTTTCGTTCAGCAGGTCGGCGACGCGGATCGCGCGGCGCGCGACCTTGTCTTCGTAGGCCGGGCCGATGCCCTTGCCGGTGGTGCCGATCTTGGCTTCGCCGCGCTTGGCTTCACGGGCCAGGTCCAGCGCCGAGTGGTAAGGCAGGATCACCGGAGCGGCGTCCGACACCTTCAGGCGCGAGGCGACTTCGACACCGACTTTTTCCAGCTTGTCGATTTCGCGCAGCACGTCCGGCACCGACACCACCACACCGTTGCCGATGTAGCAGGCCACGCCCGGACGCATGATGCCCGACGGGATCAGCTGCAGCGCGGTCTTGACGCCGCCGATGACCAGCGTGTGGCCGGCGTTGTGGCCGCCCTGGAAGCGGACCACACCTTGTGCATGATCGGTCAACCAGTCGACGATCTTGCCTTTACCTTCATCGCCCCATTGGGTACCGATGACGACGACGTTTTTTGCGTTTTTCTTTGACATCACACTAACCTAAGTTTTTAAGAATCCAGTTGCTACCATTATCGTCGAGTACCAGAGCGCGGTCGCACTCGAACTCGTCCAGCTCGTTGCTGTGACCCGGTAAACTTTGGATCACGACTTCGCCGGACTTGCGCAGTTCGGCGATTTTTTCCTTCAACTCCGGCGCATTGCCCCACGGCGCGCGGATCGAATGCTTGCGCTCCGCGGTCGGCAACAGGCGCGCCAGTTCGCGCAGGTCGAGCGAGAAGCCGGTGGCGGGACGTGCCCGGCCGAAGGCCTCGCCTACGTGATCGTAACGGCCGCCGCGCGCCACCGCGTTCGGCAGGCCCGGCACGTACAGCGCGAACATCGCGCCGCTTTCGTACTGGTAGCCGCGCAGGTCGGCCAGGTCGATCGCGACTTCGGCGCGGTCGATGGCGGATGCCGCCAGCGCGGCCAGCTCGGCCAGCGCCTTGGCGATGCCCGGCAGGTCCGGCAGCACTTCGCGTGCGCGCTTCAATACTTCTACGTCGCCGTACAGGTTCGGCAGCGCCAGCAGCGCGTCGCGCACGGCCGGCGAATAATCTTGCGTCAGCGCCTGCAGGCCCGGCACGTCTTTGGCGCGCAGCAGCAGGTAGAGCTGGGCTTCGTCCTTCTTGGCGGCGGCGTCGCACTCCAGGATGGCGCGCAGCACGCCGACGTGCGTCAGGTCCAGCCGCACTTCGGTGAAACCGGCCAGGGCCAGCGAAGCCAGTGCCAATTCCTGGATCTCGGCGTCCGCCTCCAGGCCGGCGTGGCCGTAAATCTCGGCGCCGATCTGCAGCGGCTCGCGGGTGGCGTGCAGGCCCGACGGACGGGTATGCAGCACGCTGCCGGCGTAGCACAGGCGCGTGACCGAGGCGCGGTTCAACAGGTGGGCGTCGATGCGCGCCACCTGGATCGTCATGTCGGCGCGCAGGCCGAGCATGCGGCCCGACAGCTGGTCCACCAGTTTGAAGGTGCGCAGATCGGTGTCCTGGCCGGCGCCGGTCAGCAACGACTCCAGGTACTCCAGCAGCGGCGGCATCACCAGTTCATATCCGTACAGACGGAAATTATCCAGCATCAGACGACGCAACTCTTCGATCTTGCGTGCTTCCGACGGCAAAACGTCGGCGATATTCTCAGGCAAAAGCCAATTCGGCATGGGGAGGCAGTTTAAAAATGAACAATGTGGCGCGCGCGCCGAGGCCCGTGAAGCGGAAGGCCGAACCTGATATTTTACGCGAAAATGCGTTGCGGGAGGGGAAAAAGATACGGGAGCAGCCATTCCCGCCCCGGGCGGAAATGGCTATACAACTTATTTTTTGGCTGGAGCCGCAGCAGGACCGGCAGCGCCGGAGCTCTTGAAGTACTTGAAGAAGTCCGAGCTCGAATCCATCACCATCACGTCGCCGTGATTCTTGAAGGTTTCGCGATAGGCCTGCAGGCTGCGGTAGAACTTGTAGAACTCCGGGTTCTTGCCGAACGCTTCGGCGTAGATCGCCGATGCCTTGGCGTCGCCCTCGCCGCGAATCTGCTCGGCGTCGCGGTAGGCCTCGGCCAGGATCACGGAACGCTGACGGTCGGCATCGGCGCGGATCTTCTCCGATTCGGCGTTACCGGTCGAACGCAGCTCGTTGGCCACGCGGGTGCGCTCGGCCTTCATGCGCTCGTACACCGAGTTGTTGATCTGCTCGACATACTCCACGCGCTTGAGGCGCACGTCGATGATCTCGACGCCGATCTGGGCAGATTCCGCCACCACCTTGGCGCGGATCCCTTCCATCACCTTGCCGCGCTGGCCGGAGATCACTTCGCCCACGGTGCGCTTGGTGATTTCCTCGTTCAGCGCCGCCTTGACGATCTGCGACATGCGGTCGCGGGCACGGCCCTCGTCGCCGCCGAAGGTCACGTAGTACAGCTTGGGCTGGTTCTCGGCACGGCCGATACGCCACTTGACGAAGCTGTCGACCAGGATGTTCATCTTCTCGGCTGTGATGAAGCGTTCGGCGTCCGGCGTCTCGATGGTCATGATGCGGTTATCGAGGTAGACCACGTTCTGGAACGGCGGCGGCAGCTTGAAATGCAGCCCCGGCTCGCGTATCACTTCCTTGATCTGGCCCAGCGCGAACACGATGGCGTACTTGCGCTGGTCGACCACGAACATGGTGGACGACAGCAGCAGGAACGCGACAAAGGCCGCAATGAGGGTACTGGCTATGCGGTTCATTAACGACCCTCCCGTTCACGTAAGGCATCGCGGGCGCGTGAATCGCGCTGGCGACTGACTTCCACCTGCGGCATCACTTCGGCCGGCAGCGCGGACGATGGCGAAGCGGCGGCGGCTTGCGCGGCGGCGCGGGCGGCAGCGGCGGCGCTGTCGGTGGCCGCGGCCTGGGCGATCAATTTATCCAATGGCAGGTACAGCAGGTTGCTGCCCGTCTTGGCGTCGACCATCACCTTGCTGGCGCTGGAGAAGATCTGCTGCATGGTCTCCAGGTACATACGGTCGCGCGTGACGCCAGGCGCCTTCTGGTACTCGGCCAGCACCTGCTTGAAGCGCGAGGCGTTACCGGTGGCGTTCTCGGTGATCATGGAGCGGTAGCCCTCGGCTTCCTGCAGCAGGCGCGCGGCGCTGCCGCGTGCGCGCGGGATCACGTCGTTGGCGTAGGCCTGGCCTTCGTTTTTCTGGCGCTCGCGGTCCTGCCCTGCCCTGACGGCGTCGTCGAAGGCGATCTGCACCTGCTCCGGCGGTTGCACCGCCTGCAGCGTCACGTTCGAGATCAGCACGCCGGAAGCGTAGCGGTCGAGGATGTGCTGCATCAGCTGCTGGGTTTCGAGGGCGATCTTGTCGCGGCCCTCGTACAGCACGAAGTCCATCTTGTTCTTGCCGACGATTTCGCGGATCGAGGTCTCGGCCACCTGGCGCACGGTTTCCTCTTCGTCGCGGTTGTTCATCAGCCAGGCCACGGGGTCCTTGAGCGTGAACTGGACGGCGAACTGGATGTCGATGATGTTCTCGTCATCGGTGAGCATCAGCGATTCGCGCGCCTGCTTGTTCTTGAGATTGTTGCGGTAGCCGACTTCCACCATGCGCATCTGCGAGACCTTGACGGTTTCGTCGCTCTGGAACGGATACGGCCAGCGCCAGTTGAAACCGGAGCCGGTGGTGTGGCTGACCTTGCCGAAGGTGTAGACCACGCCGGTCTGGCCTTCCTGCACGATGAAGGAGCCGCTGGCGAGCCAGATCAGCGCGATGACCGCGCCGACCGCGCCGGCGGTGGCGCGCATGCCGGCCAGGTCGGGACGGCCGCCGCCATTGCCGCCGCTGCCGCCGCCGTTGCCGTCGGGACGGTTCTTCTGGCCGAAAAAGCTGTTCAGGCGCTGGTTAAAATCGCGCCACAGCTGCTCCATGTCGGGCGGCCCTTCGCCGGGCTTCTTGCCTTCATTGGCTTGCGGCTTGCGGTCCTGCTTGTCCGAGCCCCAGCGGGGATCGTTCAGCGACAGCTTCAAGCCGAGACGTTTCATAAGTGACGAGACACGCATTAGTGTGATCCGACATGAGTAAGGGTGGGACTGCTATCCGGCTCGCTTGCTTCTTCACCGGTGTCATAGGCCTGGTTGAGCCGGGCACCCGGCGCGCTCTTGGCCCATTCGACGATGGCGCCGCGCAGAAGGTCCAGTCCTTGACCGGTGCGCGCGCTGAGGAAAACGCGGGAAATCTTATCATATTCATCCCGCTCGACCGAGGGCTCCAGCCCTGCGGCATCGATCTTGTTCCACACCAGAATCTGCGGGATATGATCGGCGCCGATTTCCTTGAGCACCAGGTTGACCTGCTCGATCTGCTCCATGCGCACCGGCGACGAAGCGTCGACGACGTGCAACAGCAGGTCGGCATGGATGGTCTCCTCCAGCGTGGCGCGGAACGCCGCCACCAGCTGGTGCGGCAGCTCGCGCACGAAACCGACCGTGTCCGAGATCACCACGTTGCCCACTTCCTGGCCCATGTAGACGCGGCGCGAAGTGGTGTCCAGCGTGGCGAACAATTGATCGGCGACATAAACGCCGGCCTTGGTGACGGCGTTGAACAGCGTCGACTTGCCGGCATTGGTATAGCCGACCAGCGACACCGAGAACGTCTGGCTGCGGCCGCGCGAACGGCGCTGGGTTTCATGCTGCTTGCGCAGCTTGTCCAGGCGCGCGCGCAGGGCCTTGACCCGCTCGCCGATCAATCGGCGGTCGGTCTCCAGCTGCGTCTCACCAGGGCCGCGCAAACCGATACCGCCCTTTTGACGCTCAAGGTGGGTCCAGCCGCGGATCAGGCGCGTGGCCAGATGCTGCAGCTGAGCCAACTCCACCTGCAGCTTGCCCTCGTGGGAGGCGGCGCGCTGGGCGAAGATGTCGAGAATCAGGCTGGTGCGGTCCAGCACCCGGATGTTCAGGCGCTTTTCCAGGTTGCGCTGCTGGGCAGGCGACAAGGCGTGATTGAAGATGACGATTTCGATACGGTGATCCTGCACGGCCAGGCCGATCTCGTCGGCCTTGCCGCTGCCGACGAAATAGGCGGCGTCCGGTGAGGAACGCTTGGCCGTGATCGTCGTCACCGGTTCCGCACCTGCCGAGCGGGCCAGCAGGTTCAGTTCCTCGACGCTGGCGGCGAAGTCGCCTTGACCGAAATCGATACCGACTAGGGCTGCGCGCATACGACGGTCAAGGCTGGGTGAGTTGAAAAGAAGCGGTGTTGCAAGCGCTTATTCCGCGTCGGATTCAATGTTGAGGTTGACGGCGCGTGCCGGTACCACGGTGGAGATGGCGTGCTTATAGACCATCTGGGTCACGGTGTTACGCAGCAGTACGACGTATTGGTCGAACGATTCGATATGGCCCTGCAGCTTGATGCCGTTGACCAGGTAGATCGAGACAGGAACATGCTCTTTGCGCAAGGCATTGAGGAATGGGTCTTGTAACAGTTGCCCTTTGTTGCTCATAACAGCTCCATTTTATGTTGTTGTGTTGGAATTGGAGGCGAAACGCTTAATTTCAAGTACGTGGCCCAGCGAAAGTCAAACAATTTTCGCTGAAACACCGTTCGCCAAGCCGGGAATGGTGCTTCTAAGCCACTGTAACCTGTTTTTGCCTTTTTTGCAGGGCGCACCCGCAAAAAAAACCGCTTATTTCGACTGTGTTTTTGCGAATGGATTTTTACCGGTGCGCAGTTCGATGCGCAGCGGCGTACCCACCAGCTGGAAGGTGTCGCGGAAATGCTTTTCCAGGTAGCGCTTGTACGGCTCGCCGACCGCGTCCAGGGCATTGCCGTGGATGACGATCACCGGCGGATTCATGCCACCCTGGTGCGCATAGCGCAGCTTCGGACGGATCGAACCCTTGCGGCGCGGCTCCTGCTTTTCCACAGCCTCGATCAGGGCGCGAGTCAGCTTCGGCGTCGACAGGTTGCACATGGCGGCGGCGTAGGCCGCGTCCACGGATTTCATCAGCGGGCCGATGCCCTGCGACTTCAGCGCCGAGATGAAGTGCATCTTGGCGAAGGACAGGAAGTCCAGCTTGCGGTCGATGTCGATCTTGATTTCATCGCGCTCGTCGCTGCGCAGGCCGTCCCACTTGTTGACGGCGATGACCAGCGCGCGGCCGGTCTCCAGCACGAAGCCGGCGATGTGGGCGTCCTGCTCGGAGATGTCCTGCTGCGCGTCGAGCATCAGCACGACCACGTTCGCTTCCGAGATCGATTGCAGCGTCTTGACGACCGAGAATTTCTCGATCGCTTCGAACACCTTGCCGCGGCGGCGGATGCCGGCGGTGTCGATCAGCGTGTACTGCTTGCCTTCGCGCTCGAACGGAATCTCGATCGAGTCGCGGGTGGTGCCCGGCATGTCGAAGGCGATCACGCGCTCTTCGCCCACCAGGGTGTTGATCAGGGTGGACTTGCCGACGTTCGGACGGCCGACCAGCGCGATCTTGATACCGTGGTCGGTCTTTTCCAGTTCTTCCGGATCTTCCGGACGCTGGGCGAAGGCCAGGTCCAGCGCCTCCTCCACCAGGTCGGCGACGCCGTCGCCGTGCGCCGAGGAGATCGAGTATGGCTCGCCCAGTCCCAGCTCGTAGAAGTCGGCGACGACCGCGGTGTAGCGCATGCCTTCCGACTTGTTCACGACCAGCATGACCGGACGGCCGCTTTTACGCAGGAAGTCGGTAATGGTTTTGTCATGCGGCGTCAGGCCCTGGCGGCCGTCGACCAGGAAGACGACGATGTCGGCTTCGGCCACGGCCTGCTTGGTCTGCAGCGCCATCTGATGCATGATGCCTTCCTTGGCGACCGGCTCGAAGCCGCCCGTGTCGATGACGAGGAAGGGACGTTCGCCGACACGGCCCTCGCCATAGTGACGATCTCGCGTCAACCCAGGCAAGTCCGCCACCAGCGCGTCGCGCGAGCGGGTCAGACGATTGAACAAGGTCGATTTCCCTACATTGGGTCGACCCACTAGTGCGATTACCGGCTTCATTTTTTACTCGACCGCGAGAGCGGTCACTGTCCCTGATTGGGTTTGGAAAATCAAATTCGTGCCGGCGATGACAGGGTCCGATTGAATCGGGCTGCCATCGGTCGCGGCGCGACCTATAAGTGCGCCATCTTCCCGCGAGAGCAGATGGACGTAACCCTGGTAGTCGCCGACGGCCACTGCGCGGCCATAGGAAACTGGCGTCGACAGGCGGCGGTAGGCCAGCTTGTCGTTCTTCCAGGCGTTGCTGCCGTTTTCACGGCTGTAGGCTGCAACTTCGCCTTTGTCGTCGGAGACGAATACAAAACGCTGGTCCACCGCCACGCCGACGTCGGACGAAGCAGGCTTGCTCCAGTGCGGCGCGCCGGTCTGGGCGTCGAAGCAGGCCACGCGGCCCTGGTAGGACACGGCGCAAACATCTTTTTCCAGGATCACCGGCGTGCCGGCGATGTCGGTGACGCGTTCCAGCTCGGTGGCGCCGCGCGGTTCGCCGACCACCACTTCAAAGCGCGACAGGCCGGTGGCCAGGGTCAGCGACAGCAGCTTGCCGCCCGGCTGGGCCACGTACACGTTAGGACCGTTGATGACCATGCCCGGCGCGTTGCGCAGGGTCAGGGCCGGCGTCACGCGCGGCACGGTCCAGCGTTTGACGCCGGTCTTGGCTTCGTACGCGGTGATCTGGTTGTCGACACTGCGCACCACCACCACACCGCCGCCCACCACCGGCGACGACAGCACTTCGCTGGTCGCCTGGGCTTTCCACAGCGGCTTGCCGTTGGCGTCGAACGCCAGGATGGTGCCCTTGACACCGCCTACCACGACCACTTCGCCGTCGCTGCCGACACCGGCCGTGAGGTCGGAGCCGGTACGCACGCGCCATTGTTCTTTGCCGGTGGCCGCGTTCAGGCGCGCCAGCGCGCCGTTGGCGTCGGCCACGTACAGGCTGTCGCCCACCAGCGCCGGGGTGAAGACGGCGGTGCCGGCTTTGCCCATCGAGTATTTCCAGACCGTCTTGGGCGTGGTGCCGCCCTTCAGTTCCACCAGCGGCGCCGGCAGGTTCTTGGTTTCTTTGGACGAGAACAAGGAACAACCGGCCAACATCGCAAACACGCTTGCAGCAATAACTTTTTCGGTAATACGCATTTTTTAACCTTGATCTGGAGGCGCCGGCAGCGGCCGGCGCCGATGAATTACGCTGCGTCCTTGGCGGCCGGCACTGAGCCGCCGATGGCTTCCAGCTTCAGCTGGATCAGCTGGCGGCCCGGGTTCTTCTTGTCGGTCGCTTCCAGCGCGGCCTGGTAGGCGGCGCGGGCTTCGGTCAACTTGTTCTGCGCGGCCAGCACGTCGCCCTTGCGGTCGGCCACCGAACCGGCGAACTGCGGCGCGACATCGCCGGCCAGCACCTTCAGCGCTTCGTCGTAGGCTTTCTCGTCCAGCAGCAGGCCGGCCAGGCGTACCTTGGCCACCGCCTTGAACTCGTCGCCGCCGTGTTCCGCCGCCCATTGCAGCTGGGCCTTGGCCGATTTCACGTCGTTCGCTTCGAAGCTGCTCTTGGCCGCCATCAGTGCGCTCATCGAGGCATAGGCGGTGCTGCCGAATTTGGTCTCCATGTCGCCGGCGGCGCGCAGCACCTTGGCGTTGTCCTTCGCTTCCACCGCCGCCTGTACTTCGTCGTACAGCGCCGATGCTTGCGCGGCCTGGTTGCGTTGGTAGTAGTTCCAGCCGGTGAAGCCCGAATACGCGGCCAGGCCGGCGATCAGCACCCACGAGGTCAGGTTGCCGTATTTGTCCCACCACGCCTTGAGGGTCGCAATTTGTTCTTGTTCTTCGAGATCGTATGCCATGTCAGTTCGTCTACTCGTTATAGGTTATAAAAAACGGCTTAGTGATTGCAATGCTCGTCGTGCACGTGGTGGTGATGGTCGCCGCTGTCGGTGATCTGGTCGACCACGAAATCGACGACGTCGTCGAACGGCACGGTCGACTGCTGCTGGGCGCCCTCTTCCCCGCGCATCGCCTTGACGCTGGCGGTGTGGTTGGCCACTTCGTCCTCGCCGATGATGACGGCGAAGGTCGCGCCGCTGCCGTCGGCTTTTTTCATCTGCGTCTTGAAGCTGCCAGGGCCGTTCGCGGTCGAGGCGTGCATGACTACATCCAGGCCGGCGTCGCGCAGGCGTTCGCCCAGCACGAAGGCTTGCAGCTGCGCGGCCTCGCCCTGGTGCACCAGGTAGACGTCGCACTGGTCGGGCGCGTCCGGCTCGCCGGCTTCCTTCATCAGCTCCAGCAGGCGCTCGATGCCCATCGCGAAACCGACGGCGGGCGTCGGCTTGCCGCCGAAGGAGGCGATCAGCGGATCGTAACGGCCGCCGGCGCACACGGTGCCTTGCGAGCCCAGTGCGTCCGTCACCCATTCGAACACGGTGCGGTTGTAGTAATCCAGGCCGCGCACCAGGCGCGGATTGATCACGTACGGGATGTTATTGTGGTCGAGGATCTTGCGCACGCCGTTGAAGTGGGCCAGCGATTCCTCGCCCAGGTACTCCAGCAGCTTCGGTGCGGCGTTGACCATCTCCTGCATCGCCGGGTTCTTGGTGTCCAGGATGCGCAGCGGGTTGCTGTGCAGGCGGCGCTTGGCTTCGGCGTCGAGGATGTCCTCGTGCTTTTCCAGGTAGGCGATCAGGTCGACGCGGTGGCGCGCGCGCTCTTCGGCGTCGCCGATCGAGTTCAGTTCGAGGCGGATGTTTTCCAAGCCCAGGTCATCCCACAGGCGGCGGCACATCATGATCATTTCGGCGTCGACGTCCGGGCCGTTGAAGCCGACGGCTTCGCAACCGAACTGGTAGAACTGGCGATAGCGGCCGCGCTGCGGACGCTCGTGGCGGAACATCGGGCCGGTGTACCACAGGCGCTTGGGGCCTTCGTAGACCAGGTTATGCTCGATCACCGCGCGCACCACGCCGGCCGTGCCTTCAGGGCGCAGGGTCAGCTTGTCGCCGTTCATCGAGTCTTCGAACGAGTACATTTCCTTTTCCACGATGTCGGTCACGGCGCCGATGGCGCGCGAGAACAGCGCGGTGTTTTCCACGATCGGCGTGCGGACCTGCTGGAAGCCATAGCTCTGGACCACGGATTGCGCGGTGTTCTCGAACAGCTGCCACAGATGCGAATCGGTCGGCAGGATGTCGTTCATGCCTTTGACGGCGGTGATTTTTTCGGTTTTAGACATATTCTTTGCTGTAGTTCTTTTTCACGTAATTCAGTACGATTTCCTGGAACTCTTCGACGATGCGCTCACCGCGCAGCGTGGCGAACTTGGCGCCGTCGACAAACACCGGCGCGGCCGGCGATTCGCCGGTGCCCGGCAGGCTGATGCCGATGTTGGCGTGCTTCGATTCGCCGGGGCCGTTGACGATGCAGCCCATCACGGCCACGTTCATCGCCTCCACGCCCGGATAGGTCTTTTTCCATTCCGGCATCTGGTCGCGCAGATAGGTCTGGATGTTGTCGGCCAGTTCCTGGAAGGTGGTCGAGGTGGTGCGGCCGCAACCCGGGCACGCGATCACCATCGGCGTAAATTTGCGCAGGCCCATGGTCTGCAGGATCTCCTGGCCGACCACGACTTCCTTGGTGCGGTCGCCGCCCGGCTCCGGCGTCAGCGAGATGCGGATGGTGTCGCCGATGCCCTCTTGCAGCAGCACCGACAGCGCGGCCGTCGAGGCGACGATGCCCTTGCTGCCCATGCCCGCCTCGGTCAGGCCGAGGTGCAGCGGATAGTCGCAGCGCTTGGCCAGTTCGCGGTACACGGCGATCAGGTCCTGCACGCCCGAGACTTTGCACGACAGGATGATCTTGTCGCGGCCCAGGCCCAGTTCCTCGGCGCGCACGGCGTTCTCGATGGCGGAGGTGATCAGCGCCTCGTACATCACGGCCTGCGCGGACCACGGCTCGGCGCGGCCGGCGTTTTCGTCCATGATGCGGGCCAGCAGCGCCTGATCCAGGCTGCCCCAGTTGACGCCTATGCGCACCGGCTTGTCGTAGCGCGCGGCCACTTCGATCATTTGCGCGAATTGCGTGTCGCGCTTGGCGCCCTTGCCGACGTTGCCCGGATTGATGCGGTACTTCGACAGCGCCTTGGCGCAGTCGGGATACTCGTTGAGCAGCGTGTGGCCGTTGTAGTGGAAGTCGCCGACCAGCGGCACGTCGATCTCCATTTTGTCCAGCTGCTCGCGGATGTAGGGCACGGCGGCTGCGGCCTCTGGACGGTCCACCGTCAGGCGCACCAGCTCCGAACCGGCGCGCGCCAGTTCCTTGATCTGGATGGCGGTCTCGATCACGTTGGCGGTGTCGGTATTGGTCATCGACTGCACCACCACGGGAGCGTCGCCGCCCACCCAGATCTTGCGCTGGCCGTGCGAAACCAGCACGCTGCGGCTGGCGCGGCGATTCGACGGTCCCGAAGGAATAGCTGTTTGCGTTGAAGACATGATCGTTCTATTCGTACTCGTTTAACTTATTTGATGTTCACGCGCGAGATCGTGCCGCCGGCGACCGGTGGCAGCGGCAGCGGCGCACCGCCCAGCGTCGCTTCGACGCCGCCCGGTTTGCCGACGATCAGCAACGCCGGATCCTTGATGTCGAAGGTCTCGGTGCTGCCGGCTTTCACCAGGCGCGAAATCAGCGGCGTCGTGCCTGGACGGCGGATCTCCACCCACGAATCCTGCGTTACCTTCAGCACCAGCTGGTTGCCGCTGGCGGCGACCGGTGCCGCGGCTGGCGGCGATACCTGTGCCACCGGCGCGGCCGAAGCCGGTGCCGCAGGTGCCGGCGCTGGCGCGGCGGCCGGCGGCGTCGTTTGAGCGGCGGCCGGCGGCGTCGTTTGCGCGGCGCCTGGCGCGGCGTCGTTGCTGGTCCCGCCAGGCGGCGGCACGGAAATCAGCGGCACGCTTGGCGACTGCAACGGCGCGGTCTCCTGCCCCGGCTTGACCAGCGTGGTCTCGATCGGCGCGACGGCGGCATCGGCCGGCTTGGAGGCCTCGGCGGCTGCGCTGGCCGGCGCTTCCTTGCCGGCGCGCTGGAACAGCGTGGCCGGAATCAGGCCGGCCTGGTAGGCGTAGGCGCCGGCGGCGGCAACCACCACCACGGCGGCGGCGCCCACCAGCCATGCGGTGGGCGTGGACGAACGGCCGGTCATCGACGGGAAGCGCGACTCGGTGAAGGTGGCCGCGATTTCCTTGCGCGGCGGCGCCGCTTCATGGCTGGTCGGCGAGATCACTTCGATCATCGCCACCAGCGGCGTGGCGTCGATCTTCACCACCTTGGCGTAGGCGCGCACGAAGCCGCGCACCACGGCCATGTTGGGCAGCGCGGCGTAGTCGCCCGCTTCGAGCGCCTTGACCTGGCGCGGCGCCAGTTTCAGCTGGTCGGCAATCTGTTCGACCGTCAGTCCCATCGCTTCGCGCTGGGCCGCCAGTTGTGCTCCGGGCGTGGCCAGGCTGCTGCCCTGGTCCTTTGGCGGTTCTGCCCACTCTGAATTCATTGGTATCCCTGTTTCACTCATCAAACGCCCCACGTTGATAAGCAGCATACTCGGCCGAACCGGGGTGGTGGCGGCGCAATTGCGTCGCCCAGCCAGCTTCCGCACCGGTGTCGCCCAGCTTATGCTGCACCTTAATCCCGAGCCACAGCACATCGGCCGTCAGGCTCTCCATCTTTGCCACCTTGTTCAGACGGGTAATGAAGAAATTGGCGCGGATATAATCGCGCTTTTCAAAATAAACCCGCGCCAGATTGGCGTTGGTGGCCGGCAGGTCGGGCGTCAACTGCAAGGCTTGCAGCAGATAACGCTCCGCGCTGGCGTAATCCTTGATCTTCAGTGCACAGGAACCGGCATTGTTCGCGGCGTTGGCCGGCGAACGGTAGGCGTGGTTGGCGAGGGCCGTGTCGAACAGCGGCAGCGCCTCGGCCACCCGGCCGGTCTGGCACAGGAAGGACCCGTAATTGTTGGCCAAATCCGGGTTGGCCGGCGCCAGTTTGCGGGCCCGCACGAAGTTGTCCTCGGCCAGCGCGGTCTCGCCCATGGCCTGGTAAATCAGGCCGCGCATGCCGTAGCCGTCGGCGTAATTCGGATCGGCGGCCAGCGCCAGCTTGACTTCGTCCAGCGCGAACGGGTACTGCCCCTGTTCGTAGTAGCCGACCGCCAGCTGCATGCGGATGTCGACCTTGCGCTGGGCCGCGGTCTGGTCCGACACCGTCGCCAGCTCGGCCTGGCCGCTCTTGCCGCGTTCCGGTCCCGGCGACGCGCAGCCAGCCAGCGCCCCTGCCGCGCACAAGGCGGCGAGACTGAGCCGGCTCCGCTGCGCCAGGAAGGTCATCAGGAACGGATCTCCACGATCTTGCCGAAGTTGGCGCCGAATTTTTGCTGGTACTCGGCCATCTTCTCCATGCGCTGGGCCACCTTGGTGCGGTCCTGGACTTCGCCGGCCAGCTGGCCGCAGGCGGCGTCGATGTCGTCGCCGCGCGTCTTGCGGATGGTGGTGACGATGCCGCCGTCGACCAGGATCTGGGCAAAGGCCTTGATGCGCGGGTTCTTCGAGCGCAGCAGGCCCGATTCCGGGAACGGATTAAATGGAATCAGGTTGAATTTGCAGTTGACGCCGAACTCGCGGTCCTGCACCAGGGCCAGCAGTTCGCGGGCGTTCTCGTCGGAGTCGTTGACGCCGTCGAGCATGCAATACTCGAAGGTGATGAAGTCGCGCGGCGCAAATTCCAGGTAGCGCTTGCAGGCGGCCATCAGCTCCTTGAGCGGATATTTTTTGTTCAGCGGGATCAGGCTGTCGCGCAGCGGGTCGTTGGACGCGTGCAGCGAGACGGCCAGCGCCACCGGCACTTCCTGCGACAGCTTGTCCATCATCGGCACCACGCCGGAGGTGGACAGCGTGACGCGGCGGCGCGACAGGCCGTAGGCGTTATCGTCCAACATCAGCTTGAGCGCGGTGGCGGTCGGCTCGAAGTTCAGCAGCGGCTCGCCCATGCCCATCATGACCACGTTGGTGATCTGGCGCTCGCCTTTCGGGCCGGGCTCGATGCCCTTGGTGCGGCGCAGTTCGAACTCCGCCATCCACAGCTGGCCGATGATCTCGCCCACGGTGAGGTTGCGCGAGAAGCCCTGCTTGCCGGTCGAGCAGAAGCGGCAGTTGACGGCGCAGCCGGCCTGGGTGGAGATGCACAGCGTGCCGCGGTTTTCTTCCGGGATGAACACGGTTTCGACCGCGTTGCCGTTGCCGACGTCGACCAGCCATTTGCGGGTGCCGTCGGTGGACGTGTGGTCGCTGATGATGGCGGGCGCCGTGACGTGGGCGCGGGTTTTCAGTTTGTCGCGCAGCGACTTGGCCAGATCGGTCATGCTGTCGAAATCCGACGCACCGAATTGGTGGATCCAGCGTTGCAGTTGCTTGGCGCGGAACGGCTTCTCTCCCAACTCGGCGCAATAAGCGATGAGCTGCGCGGGATCGAAGTCCAGCAAGTTGGTCGAAGTAGCGTTCATATTCAGGTTCAAAACAGTTCTAAAAAATTCCGTTTCCGCGCGCGCTGTACAAGGCGGCGGAAACGGTGGTCTTACAAAAAATTACTTACCGAAGAAGTAAGCGATTTCAACAGCAGCAGCTTCGACAGCGTCGGAACCGTGGACAGCGTTGGCATCGATCGAGTCAGCGAAGTCGGCGCGGATGGTGCCTTTTTCTGCTTTCTTAGGATCGGTGGCGCCCATCAGTTCGCGGTTCTTCAGAACTGCGTTTTCGCCTTCCAGGGCCTGGATCATGACTGGGCCGGAGACCATGAAGTCAACCAGGTCCTTGAAGAAACCGCGCTCTTTGTGAGCGGCGTAGAAGCCTTCGGCCTCTTCACGCGACAGCTGCTTCATCTGAGCGGCAACGATCTTCAGGCCAGCGCCTTCGAAACGGCTGTAGATTTGGCCGATTACGTTTTTAGCGACTGCGTCTGGTTTGATGATCGACAGGGTGCGTTCGATTGCCATTTAAAAAACTCCAATAAAAAGAAAGGTTTAAAACAAAATTGATAACTCAATCAACCTTTGATTTTACCATAGAACACCCCATATACCGAGAATCAGGCATAGATAAGCTTGCAAGACCGGCCATATTTGCCGCCGAGGCGGCTAAATATTGGGAGGATGGCCAGATTAAGCCATCTTTAAGCGGGTATTTTGGGCAATTTTGCGCATTTTTACCCCGGCGTGCTATGCTTTTGGCAAGCGGTATTCGAATCACTCTGAAGGAGGTTCTTTATGAACAATATGCAAAACACCTACGACCTGGCGGGAAACCGTTCGGTTCAGCACGCTGTGCTGCGCAACACCTACTGGCTGCTGGCGCTGTCCATGGTGCCGACCATCTTTGGCGCGGTGCTGGGCGTGGGCCTGCAACTGCCGCTGGGCGGCGGGCTGATGAGCCTGCTGTTCCTGGCCGTCGCCTTCGGCTTCATCTGGGGCATCGAAAAGAACAAGGACTCCGGCGTGGGCGTGGCCCTGCTGTTGGGCTTCACGTTCTTCATGGGACTGATGCTGACGCCCATCCTGTCGTTCACGCTGCGCGCCTACACCAACGGCGCCTTCCTGATCATGACGGCGTTCGGCGGCACGGCCACCGTGTTCGCGGTGCTGGCCACCGTGGCCACCGTCTCCAAGCGTGACTTCTCGGGCCTGGGCACGTGGCTGTTCGCCGGCGTCATCGTTCTGCTGCTGGCGTCGCTGGCCAACATCTTCCTGCACATCCCGGCCATGTCGCTGGTGATTTCGGTGATCGCCGTGGCAATCTTCTCGGCCTACATCCTGTATGACGTGCAGCAGATCATCAACGGCGGCGAGACCAACTACATCCGCGCCACGCTGAACATCTACCTGGACGTGTACAACATCTTCGTCAACCTGTTGCGTCTGCTGGGCATCTTCGGCGGCAACCGCAACTAAGCGTCGCAGCCTCACCATCGAAAGCCGGCCCAGCGCCGGCTTTTTTTATTGCGCAATCATTGGGATCAAGCGAGGTTGAACACGCCCATCGATTCGACGTGCGAGGTGTGCGGGAACATGTTGACCACGCCAGCCTTGTCGAGCACGTAGCCGGCGTTGACCAGGATGCCGGCGTCGCGCGCCAGCGTGGACGGGCTGCACGACACGTAGACGATGCGCTTGGGCAGCAGGTCGGCGTGGGTCTGGCTCAGGGCCACCAGCGCTTCGCTCAGCGCCATGGCGCCGTCGCGCGGCGGGTCGATCAGCATGCGGTCGAACTTGCCCAGCGCGATCAGGTCGTCGGCCGTCACTTCGAACAGGTTGCGGGTGTAGAAGGTGGTCTTGTCCGACAGGCCGTTGGCCTTGGCGTTGTCCAGCGCGCGCTCGGTCAGCGAGGTCGCGCCTTCGATGCCGACCACTTCGCGTGCCTGCGTCGCCAGCGGCAGCGTGAAGTTGCCCAGGCCGCAGAACAGGTCGGCCACGCGGTCTTCCGGCTGCACTTCCAGCAGGCGCAGGGCCTTGGCCACCAGCACGCGGTTGATGTAGTGGTTCACCTGCGTGAAGTCGACCGGCTTGAACGGCATCTTGATGCCGAATTCCGGCAGCAGATAGTACAGCTCCGGGCCCAGCGGGTAGTACGGCGCCGCCGTTTCAGGGCCCTTGGTCTGCAGCCAGAACTGCACCTGGTGCTGGTCGGCGAAGGCCTTCAGCTTGGCATCGTCGCCGGCGCCCAGCGGCGACATGATGCGCAGCACCAGCGCGGTCACGCCTTCGCCGATCGCCACTTCGATTTGTGGCACCTGATCGAACAGGGTCAGCGAGCCGATCAGCGCGCGCAGCGGCAGCAGCAGGTCCGACACGTGCTTCGGCAGGATCTGGCAGCTCTGGATGTCGGCCACGAAGATCGAACGCTTTTCCTTGAAGCCGACCAGCACGGTGTTTTTCTTGGCCACGTGACGCACCGACAGGCGGGCGCGGTAGCGGTAGCCCCAGGTTGGGCCGTACATCGGGCGCATCACCGTCAGCGGGCGCACCTTGCCGATGTGCTGCAAGTTATCTTCCAGCACGCGCTGCTTGATCGCCACCTGCGCAGTCGGCTCCAGGTGCTGCATGGAGCAGCCGCCGCACATGTCGAAGTGCGGACACTTGGGCGTCACGCGCATCGGCGATTCGCGCAGCAGTTCGTCCATGCGCGCCATTTCCCAGTTTTTCTTCTTCTTGAACGTGGTGAAGCGGACCGTCTCTCCCGGCAAGGCGCCTTCGACGAACACTACTTTGCCTTGGGAGCCGTCTTCATTTTCCAGATGGCCGACGCCGCGGGCGTCCATATCGAGCGACTTGATGAAGATAGTATTTTCTTGCATAACGTTCAATTCAAAAAGGGAATGGCTAGCGCCGGCACGAGTGCGCCGGGGCCGACATGATAGCAGAATGGGAAGGGACTACAGCAGGGAATCGCGCACCACGCCGCGCGCGGCCATGGCCCGTTTCAGCTTGACCAGCGCTTCCTGCTGGATCTGGCGCACGCGCTCGCGGGTGACGCCCATTTCCTCGGCCAGCGTTTCCAGCGTGGCCGGATCGTCGTTGTCGAGGCCGAAGCGGCGCATGATGACGATGCGCTGCTTGTCCGGCAGCTTGGTCAGCCAGTCGCGCACCAGCAGCGTCATTTCGTGGTGCTCGGCGCGCGCGTCCGGGCTGTCCTCGGCGTCGCCGGGCAGCATGTCCATCAGCGACGATTGCGGATCGTTGTCCAGCGGCGCATCGAGCGAGGTGGCGTGCTCGGACAAGGCCAGGATGTCCTGCACCTCCTCCACCGGGCGGCCGACCAGCTCGGCGATGTCCTCGGCGGTGGCGTCCTTGCCGTTGTGGTGCTGGGCTTCGAGATGGTATTTGCCGCGCAGGATCTGGTTCAGCTCGCGCACCATGTGCACCGGCAGGCGCACCGTGCGGGCCTGGTTCATGATGGCGCGCTCGATGCTCTGGCGTATCCACCAGGTGGCGTAGGTAGAGAAGCGGAAGCCGCGCTCCGGCTCGAACTTGTCGATGGCGCGCATCAGGCCGATGTTGCCCTCCTCGATCATGTCGAGCAGGACCACGCCGCGGTTGATGTAGTGCTTGGCGATGGAGACCACGAGCCGCAAATTGTGCTCGATCATGGTCTGGCGGGCGGAGAAGTCGCCGGCCTTGGCTAGCGTGGCGTAGTGCACTTCCTGCGGCGCCGTCAGCAGCGGACGGGTGCCGATCTGGTTCAGGTAGTGCTGGGTGGTGTCGGTCGACAGCTCGGCCGCCAGCACTTTTTTCAGTTCGTCGACGCTTTCCAGCACCGCGCCGGGCTCGACGGCCTCGGCCTCGCCATCCGCGGATTCGATGGCGACATCATCATTGCTCTCGTCCGGGAATTCATCCGGGGCCGAGTCGTCATCCATCGAATCGTGCGGCGTCTGTGTCATGGTTCAGCTACCGGTTAGGCAGGAATCTGGACGGGTCGACCGGTTTGCCCTGCTGCCTGATTTCAAAGTGCAGCTTGACGGAATCGGCATCGGAATCGCCCATCTCGGCAATCATTTGTCCCTTGGTCACGCTCTGGCCTTCCTTGACCACAATGGTGCGATTGTGGGCGTAGGCCGACAACAAGCTATTACTGTGCTTCACAATAACGAGATTACCATAACCACGGATGCCGCTGCCGGCATACATCACTTTTCCGGCGCCGGCAGCCACGACTTGCTGGCCCGCCTTGCCGGCGATGTCCACGCCCTTGTTCTTGCCTTCGTCGAAAGTGGCAACAACACGGCCTTCGGACGGCCACATCCAGCTCAACTTTTCATCCTCGGCGCTGGCGGCGACCGCGGCCGCGGCGGGCGGCGCGGCCGTGACGGCGGGCGCTGGCGCGGGAGCCGTCTTGACGCTGGCTTCGGCCTTGCCGTTGCCATTGCCGTCGGCGCGCTGCAGCTCGGCCAGCGCGCTCTCCGAATACGGTTTTTTCTCGCCCTTAGGCTCGCTCTTCTTGATCACGGGCGGCGGTGGCGGCGTTTTTTCCACCGGCGGCATGACGATGGCGCCGGTCTGCACGCCGTTCGACGCGCTGTCCGGCGGCAACACGCGCAGCACCTGGTCGACCTTGATGTCGTTCGGATTGGACAGGTTGTTCCAGGTCACCAGGTCGCGGTAGTTCTGGCCGTATTCCAGCGCGATGCGGATCAGCGTGTCGCCCTTCTTGACCGTGTACAGGCCGCGCTCATCGCGGGCGATCTGCGCCGTTTCGCTGGGAGTGGCGGGCTTGACTGGCGGCGGCAGCGTGCGGTCGACAACCGGCGCCTGATTCGGGGTGGTGGTGCAAGCGCTCAATAAAGCGAGCGCAAAGCTCAATGCGAGCAAGTTACTTTTATTTGTCATTCTCATCTTAGTCTAATGGTACGGGCACGTCATATCGTGCCCGGACGCAGCGGGACGAAGTGGCAATCTTCCAGCGTGACGCTGGCCCACTCCGCCTTGCCGGTGCGTGTAATTAATTCCAGGTGCTGCGCGCGGGCGCCCACCGGCGCCACCAGACGGCCGCCTATGGTCAGCTGTTCCAGCAGTGCTTGTGGCACCTCCAGGCCGGCCGCGGCCAGGATGATACCGTCAAACGGGGCCGCTTGCGGCAGGCCAAGCATACCATCTCCGTAATGCAAGCGCAGGTTCGGCACGCGCAGCGGGCGCAGATTGGCCTTGGCCAGCTCGTGCAGCGGCTTGATCCGCTCGATCGAATACACCTCCTGCGCCACGCAGGACAGCACCGCCGCCTGGTAGCCGCAGCCGGTGCCGATCTCCAGCACCCGCTGCAGCTGGCCGCCGTTGCGCATCACCTCGATCATGCGCGCGACGATGTAGGGCTGGGAGATGGTCTGGTGGTGGCCGATCGGCAGCGAGGCGTCGATATAGGCCTGCGAGGCCAGCGCCTCGTCCATGAACATATGGCGCGGCACGCTTTCCATCGCGCCCAGCACCACCGGGTCCTTGACGCCCTGCTTGGCGATGCGCTGCACCATGGCGCGGCGCACCGCGTCCGACACCAGCGGATTGCCGCGCGGCGCCTGGACCGGCACGGGCTGCGCCCGCTCCATGGCGTAACTGTGCGACTTGGACGGCGCCGCCACCGGCCGCGCATTGGAATAACCGTGCTGGGGCGGCACATGGCGGGCCGCGTTCTGGGTGGCGGTCTGCGGCGTGGCCACCGGCGCGAACACCGTCGCCTTCTTGGCCCCCTTGTCGACTACCGAGGATAGCGGGAGGGGAAAGCTACGGTTCTTGTCGGTCATGCCAGGGCCTTTGCCAGTGCATCGAGTTGAGTTTTGTGGGTCAGGTCGATCTGCAGCGGCGTGATCGAGGTCCGGCCTTGGGCGCAGGCATGGAAATCCGTGCCCTCCCCCGCATCCCTGGTCGCGCCCGGCGGGCCGATCCAGAAGATTTCCTTGCCGCGCGGGTCCTTGGCCCGTATCACCGGCTCGGCCTGGTGGCGCCGTCCCAGCCGGGTGGCGACCGGCGCGGTCAGCTGATCATAAGGCCGGTTCGGGATATTGACGTTCAACAGATACGGCGCCGGCAAGGATCCATAATAACGCTGGATGATGTCGCGCGCATGACGGGCCGCGTCGTCGATGTGCTCCCAGCCGTAGGCGCCCTGCGAGAAGGCGATGGCCGGGATACCGAACAGATAGCCCTCGGTGGCGGCGGCGACGGTGCCGGAATACAGCGTGTCGTCGCCCATATTCGGGCCGTTGTTGATGCCGGACACCACCAAGTCCGGCTTGTAGTCCAGCATGCCGGTCAGCGCGACGTGGACGCAGTCGGTCGGCGTACCGTTAACAAAATAGAAACCATTGGCCGCCTGCTGCACCGACAGCGGCCGGTCCAGCGACAAGGAATTGGAGGCGCCGGAGCGGTTGCTGTCCGGCGCCACGACCACGATGTCGGCGATGGGTGCAAGGGCCTGCGCCAGCGCGTTGATGCCCGGCGCCAGGTAGCCGTCGTCATTACTGATCAGGATTCTCATACGGAGATTTTACCTGAAGCAATGGCCTCGCTGCGCGTGCCGGCGGCCTCCGAACCAGATAAATTTGCGCTAGCGCGACGGCGGCCTCCCAACCGACAAATGACCGTCCAGCGCCATCAATTCCTCGGTGGCGCGGGTCCACAGATCGCTCGGGTGGCGCCCGCTGCGCGGGCGGGGCTGCCGGGATAAGGCGTCGCCGTAGTCGGCCATGGCCACGTCCTGATGCAGCTCGGGCACCAGCACCGGCTCACCGATCCGGCCGACCACCGGGCCGCCCAGCTGTGCCCGAACATCGGCCAGCTGCGCGCGCGCCTTGCGGGTCTCCGCGTGATCAGGACCGAGACGGCGGAGCTGGGCCTGATAGACGGCGTCGAACAGGCTGCTGGCGGCGTCCAGCTCTTGCATCCGCAGCAAGGTGCACGCCAGCGCGGTCTTGCTGCGCAAGGTGTCGGCGTGCTCGGCGCCCAGCAGCCGCTTGCGCGCGGCCAGCACCTGCTCCTGCGCCGCGCGGGCCGGTTCGCTGTCGCCGCGCCGGAACAGGATGTCGGCCCGGTCGGCTTTACAGACCAAGGTCAGCAGGTGCTCGGGGCCCAACAGGCGCAGGTAGGCTTCCAGCACCGCGTCCATGATGGCCAGCGCCTCGGCCGGACGCCCCTGCTGGGCCAGCGTGGCGGCCAGGTTGGCGCGCGCCGCCAGCGTATCGAGATGCTCCGGCCCGAGCAGCCGCGCGCGCGCCTCGACGATGCATTCTTCAAGGAACTGCGCCTCGTCCAGCTGCCCCTGCAGGCGCAGCACGCCGGCCAGGTTGCCCTTGCTCGCCAGCGTGTCCGGATGATCTTCGCTCAGCCCTCGCTGGCGCAAGGTCATGCTTTCCTCGAAACACGTCAGCGCCTGACGCAGCCGGCCCTCGCGGCGATACAGCTCGCCCAGCAGATTGAGATCGCGCGCCAGCGGCTGCGACAGCGCGCGCACGCCGCCCTCCTCCAGCGCCCGGCGGGCGTCGCCGATCGAGGCCAGCAGATGGATTTCGCGGCTCGATTGCCATGGGAAATAGCCGCCGGCCAGCCAGTCGAGCAAGGCTTCGAAGGTGCGCGTCAGCGAAAAGCGGTCGCCGCCTTGGTCGATGCGCACCGCCAGCTGCTCGCCATAGGCGAAGGTGCGCGTCTGTTGCAGCTGGACTTCGTCGAAATAGCTGTCCAGCGACATCTGCGGCATGCCGTAGCACGAACTGAGCAACTGTTCAAAGATGGGCTGGTAGCCCTGTATGCGCTGGTGCTGGTCGCCGCGCCGCCACTGGGCGCGCTGCACGCTGTCGCTCATTTCGATGCGCGATGGCAGAGGATAGACCATCAATGGCCGCTGTTCGTCCTCGTGGCTGCGGCGGTAGGCGGTCGCGCGCGTGACCAGCGCCTGCACCCCCTCCAGGCTCTGCCGGTTGGGCGTGAACACCACCACCAGCTTGCGCGGCAGCAGGGTCGTGCAGATGCCGGCGCTGTCGGTGCGGCCGGTGCGGGAATCGACCAGCACGTAGCGGAAATGCCGCGCCAGATTATCGGCAAAGCAGCGGAACAAGGCCGGGCAACTGTTGAACAGGTCGTCCCAGTGCATCGCGGCCAGCCGCTCGCCATAACTGTCGTCGAAGCGGCCGGCGCGCATCAGGTACAACTGGCTGCTCTGGTCGACCCGGCTTACATATTGCTCCCAGCCGACGGCGGCCAGCACTTCGCGCGCCAGCTCGTCGCCGTCCAGCGCGGCCGCACCCTTGCGGCGGCGCGCCAGCTGCTCGCGGCAAGCCTCGAACAGCTCCAGCACGCCGGGCTTGTCGTCGTGGTGGTCGAAGTAGTGATGCAGCCCCGGCGCCTCCAGGTCCCAATCGATCATCAATACCGGGGTGGTGGCATTTTGTTTACGCGCCAGCAATACCGCGATATTGGACAGGGCCATGGTGCGCCCGGTCCCGCCCTTGTAGGAATAAAAAGTGACAACTTCGCCGGTTCCAGTCAACGGCGGCAGCGACAAGGCAGTGATGTCCATGGCAAACCTTTAGCGTGGGAAATGTGGAGGAGGAATGGCACGCCATTCCGGCGGAATGTCCGGCATGACAAAACGGCCACAGTCATGCCCCGGCGGCGTGCATCGTTTTAAGTGGTGGTAATGCTCGGCAATGCGCAACACGATTTTTTCTATGTCGGGAAGAAACTCCGGGTTGGTTTTGAGGTCGCCACTGGCCAACGTGTAGCGGGAGAAGTCCACGTACATGCCCGGCCCGGCGATTTGGGGCGGCAAGCCGTCCGGATGGCGGGTCATGACGACGGGGATGATCAGGTGACTGGGCAGCGCGTACCACTGCTTGCGCTCGCTTTCAATTAGTTGCATTGCTGCAAACTCGCGGCGGGTGTAGGCGTGCGCTTCGTATTTGGGTGTATAAATGACAATCATGCAGGCGCTCTCACACATCGCGCGCGCGATCTTCTGGTCGAGGTCGTCTCCGCCGCCGAGTTGCTCGCTGTCAACAAAGAGCTCGTTCTCGTTGTCGAAGTGGGGCTCCAGGTAACATTTGAGCGCTTCGATCAAATCGTTCTTGAACTTGCTCATGTACGCGTGCTGGCCGTGTGCATAACTGAAAAAGCAGCCGTGACGGATAGTCATGACATCCTCCGTTGCCGCCCTACAGAGGTACGGCGTTTAACCAACTCTAACAATCCCCTCGGCAGACACTTTGAGCGAACGCAAACGTGCGGCAGCCCGAACTTTGCGCAAACCGGTGGCGCTTTCGGGTATCATAAAAATCTAACGATCGTTCTATTTTTAACCAAGGAGACCACCATGAAAGCTGTCGTATGCCAGGCCTGGGGATTGCCCGATACCCTCGCCGTCCAGGAATTACCCGACCCGCAAGCCGGTCCGGGACAGGTCGTGATCGATGTCAAAGCGGCCGGCGTCAACTTCCCGGACGTGCTCATCATTCAAGGCAAGTATCAATTCAAGCCGGAATTGCCTTTCGTTCCAGGCAGCGAAGTGGCCGGCGTTGTGCGCTCGGTTGCTGACGATGTGACAACTTTCAAGCCGGGCGACAAGGTCATCGCCTTCACTTCGACCGGTGGTTTTGGGCAACAATTAGTGGCGCCCGTGCAAGCCCTGGCGCCCATGCCGCCAGGTATGGATTTCGAGACGGCGGCGGCGATCACCCTCACCTACGGCACCTCGCATCACGCGGTGGTTGACCGTGCCGCGCTAAAATCTGGCGAGACCATGCTAGTACTTGGCGCGGCTGGCGGTGTGGGGCTGGCTGCGATCGAGATAGGCAAAGCCCTCGGAGCCCGCATCATTGCTTGCGCCTCGACCGATGAGAAGCTGGAAGTGTGCAAAGCGCATGGCGCGGACGTGCTGATCAACTACAGCAAGGAAGATTTGCGCGAGGCGATCAAGGCGGCTACCGGCGGCAAGGGTCCGGACGTGATTTACGACCCGGTCGGCGGCGAATACGCGGAGCCGGCGTTCCGTTCGATCGCCTGGCGCGGACGTTATCTGGTGGTGGGGTTCGCCAACGGCGAGATTCCGAAATTGCCGCTCAACCTGACCTTGCTGAAAGGCGCGTCACTGGTCGGCGTTTTCTGGGGCGAGTTCGTCAAGCGGGAGCCGAAGGCCAACCTGGCCGGCATGCGCCAGTTGATGGGGTGGTTGCAAGAGGGAAAGATCAAGCCGCATATTTCGGGCCGGTACAAACTGGAGGAGACTGCGCGTGCGCTGAACGATATGGCGGCCCGGAAGGTCACAGGCAAGGTGGTGATACTGCCCTAGCATGTTGCCAGCCGCCGCCATCCGGGGAGGTGGCGGCGGCCAGTTTTGATACTGAAAGTTACGATTCGGAATTCTTGTTTTTGAAGAATTCGATGACCTCGGCCTGCTCGCGGGTGCGTTTGAACGACGGCAAACTCTGCCAAATCCGCTTGCCGTAAGGCTTGGAAATCACCCGCGGATCGCACAACATCAGCACGCCGCGGTCGCCTTCATCGCGAATCAGGCGACCGGCACCTTGCTTCAAGTTAATAATCGCCTCGGGCAAAGTATGGTGCATAAAGCCATTTTTACCCTGCTTTTCCATCACCTCGATGCGCGCGGCCAGCACCGGATCGTCCGGCGGCGCGAACGGAAGCTTGTCGATAATCACTAAAGACAACGCATCGCCGCGCACGTCGACGCCTTCCCAGAAGCTTTGGGAGCCGATCAGCACGCCATTTCCAGCCTTGCGGAACTGGTCCAGCAGCTCGGTACGGCCTTTGTCGCCCTGGACAAACAGCGGATACGGCAGGCCGCGCTTCTCGAATTCGTCGCGCAGGCGCTCGGCGGCGCGCTTGACGGCGCGCAAAGTCGTGCACAAAAGGAAAGTTTTTCCACCCGCAGCCTCGATAATCGGCAGCGCGTGGTCCAGCACAGCGTCGGTGTAACCCATGGAATTCGGGTCCGGCAAGCCCTGCGGTACGTACAAAATCCCCTGCTGCTCGTAGTTGAACGGGCTCGGCCAAGTCTTCGACGGCTCGCCGTCCAGGCCCATTTGCTCGGAAAAATGGCTGAAATCGTTCTTCACCGCCAAGGTCGCGGAGGTGAAAATCCAGCTGCGTGGCACGCCTTCGCGCTGGCCGTTGAAGATCGGCGCGATCGACAAAGGCGTCTTGTGCAGCTGCAGGGACGACGCGTACGCCTCGACCCAGAACACCGCCTCGGCCCCCTTTTCCACCCGCGCCTTCGGATCAAATTTCCAATCCGACAATTTTTGCGCCAGTTCCAGGCCGCGCTGGCGGCATTGTTCCAGCGTTTCCGCGCGCGCGGCCTGGGTTTCCAGCACCGCCAACATGCCGTCCAGCTCGTCCTTGAGCGTCTGCAAGGCCGGGAAAAAGTCGCTCGACGGCGCGATTTGCGGCAGCGACAAACGGACGATATCCTGCGGGAACGTCAGGCGCAAATCGCGCGCGGCCTTCTCCACCACCGTGACGACCTTGCCCCAGTCGGCGCCGTCGCGGGCGTTGGACAAACCTTCGGCCAGCACATCGCGGCACAATTCCAGCACCTGCGAGGTCGAAAACGTGTCGCCGAAGAACAAGGTGGCGGTGTCGGGCAGCTGGTGCGCCTCATCGAAGATCACGGTATTGGCGGACGGCAGCAGTTCGGCGATGCCGGAATCCTTCAGCGCCACGTCGGCGAAGAACAGGTGATGGTTGACCACCACGACATCGGCCTGCTGCGCCTCCTTGCGCGCCTTCATCACGAAGCAATCCTGGTAATACTGGCACTCGGCGCCCATGCAATTGTCGCGGGTCGAGGTCACCAGGTTCCAGATCAGCGCGTTTTCCGGCACGCGGGCCAGCTCGGCCTTGTCGCCGGAGCTGGTCATTTTCAAAAACCGCGAGATTTCACGCAGGTGGCCGACGTCGTCGCGCGAGGTCATGCGGCCGTTCTGCAGCGTGCGCTCCAGGTGATAGTGGCAGACGTAGTTCGAACGCCCCTTCAGCAAGGCCACCGACACCGGCGCCTGCAAGGCGGCGCGCACGGTCGGGATGTCGCGCAGGAACAACTGGTCCTGCAAGTTCTTGGTGCCGGTGGAAACGATGGTCTTGCCGCCCCACAGCAGCGCCGGCACCAGGTAGGCGAAGGTCTTGCCCGTGCCCGTGCCGGCCTCGGCGATGAGCGTGGTCTGGTTGGCGATGGCATCCGCCACCGCCTTGGCCATCTCGGTCTGCGAGCGGCGCGGGCGGTAATCGCCGACAGCCGGACCCAACGGCCCGCCGGCGCCAAACAGGCGCTCGACCTCGGCATCGTGTTTTCCGGGGGGCTGATCGGGTGTGGCGCCGACTACGGCGGGGATGGTGTCGGCGGGCGTGGGAAGGTGTTCGGTCAAAATAAACTTAGTTGGGGCACTGAGCCGGACTCAGGCCGGAACGTCGGGCACTAATTGCATTTTCAGCAGAGTGATATGGTCTTTTAATTGCAGCTTGCGCTTTTTGAGGCGGCGCAATTGCAGTTGATCGTGATGGCCATCCAGCGTGAGCATGTCGATGACCGCGTCCAGATCGCGGTGTTCGACGTCGAGTTCTATCAGACGACGCTGGATATCTTGTACATCAGTCATAATTCTCGGTCTTTACTCACACAAATAGTTTCACTGGAACAACAAATATCTTGCAAACAAACTGTGACACGGTGCATAGTTTAATCTACGGCGGCCCCGCCGCCAACATAATGATCGCTCACCCGCCGTCTAGGATACAGTGATGCATATGAGCGCATACAAAATAGAAGCCGGCACCGCCCAGCACATCGGAAACCGATCCCAGCAAAACGACCGGGTGGCCCTGTACACGGCCGCCCAGGCCCCCGGCTATGTGATGGCCGTGCTGGCCGATGGCAACCACAGCGCCATTGGTTCGGACCAGGCGCTGCTGACCGCCAAGCACCTGTTCGACGAGTTGCGCGTCGGCGACACGCCCAGCATCCCGCGCCTGCAGGACTTGATGCGATCCATCGCCGAGGAGGCGCACCAGGTCATCAAGATGAATCCGATCGCCAAGACCGTCGAGCCGCAAAGCGCGCTGGCGATGATGGTGCTGACGCCGGCCGGCCAGGTGGTGTGGGGCCATGTCGGTGACGCGCGGGTGTACCGCTTCGCCGGCGAGACCTGCGCGATGCGCAGCAACGACGGCGCCTACATCGAGCACCTGGTCAACCAGGACAAGCTGCCATTGGAAGCGGCAAAAAAGCACCGCGGCTCCAAGCTGCTCAACAACGCGCTGGGCAACAGCTTCAAGGCGCCCTTCGTCACGGTCGGCTATCACGAAGGCTTGCAGGCCGGCGACTCGCTCCTGCTGTGCTCTGACGGCCTGTGGCAATTGTTCAAGGATACCGAGCTGGCGGCGGCGGTCGCGCGCAACACGCCGCGCCAAGCCGCCGAACGGCTGATCGGCAAGGCCGGCGAACGCGCCCAGGGCAAGGGCGACAACTGCTCGATGGCCATCATCAAGCTGGTCGAGCAGCCCAGGGAAATACCGAACTACACCATACAGAAAATGCGCCGCGCGGTCTGACGCGCGGCCTGTTTTTACTGCTTCTTGGCGGCCGCTGCGGCGGCTGCGGCCTCGGCGGCGGCGGCTTTCTTCTTCTCCGACGCTTCGTGCGCGGCGCGCTTGGCGTCGCTGTCGGCCTTCTTCTTGGCTACTTGCGCCTTGCGTTTTTCCGACTCGGCCTGCTTCTTCTCGAACGCCGCGACATTGGCCGCGCGATTGCCGGCGTCGGCCGCGTCCTGCGCCGCCTGGCGCTGCACCTTGGCCGCATGCTCGGCCTCGCGATCCACCACCGGCTTGCCGGCGTTCGGCGCCACACGCGGAGTATCGTCCACGACCTTGGCTTCCTTCGGCGGCATGGCGGCGCGCTGCGCTTCCTCTTCCGCATCCTTGCGGGCACGCACGGCCAGGTCGGCATCGCGCTTCTCGACCGAATCGGCGCGCTTGAAATGCTCGGCCTCCACCTCGGTGGCGCGCAGCTTCGCCAGCGCGGCGCGGCGTTTTTCCTTGGCCTTGTCCAAGCAGTGGTTGACGAAGAACTTGTCGTAGCACACGCGCTCGCTGGCAGCGAATTCCTCGTGGACCGCCGCGCGGTCCTTGGCCACCTGCTGCAGCGTGGCATTGGCCTGCTCGACCGAATGGGTCAGCTGGTCGCCAGGCGCGGCGGGCTGCGACGGGGTCTGTGCCTGCACCGGCGCGGCCAGCGCCGCCAGGGCCGCCAGCGCGGCGACCGCGATCATCTCGCCCAGCGGTTTCAAACTTGGTCTCATATTTTTATCCTGTTGCAGCTCACTTAGGCCAGCGCACCGGCCGCGGCGCGCTGCTCTTTATCCATGTACTCGCGCGATTGCATCTCGACGATGCGCGATACCGTGCGGTGAAATTCGTTGGCCAACGTGCCGTTGGTGTAGAGCTCTTCCGGCTCCACCTCGGCCGACATCAGCAGCTTAACGCCCTGGTCGTAGAACACGTCGATCAGCCAGGTAAAGCGCCGCGCCTCCGACGACATCGCGGCCGACATCATCGGAATCCCGGACAATATCACGGTATGGAAGCGGCTGGCGATTTCCAGGTAATCGTTCTGCGAGCGTGGACCGCCGCACAGCGTGTTGAAATCGAACCAGATGATGGTGCCGGCGCGGCGCAGGGCGCGGATCTCGCGCGCCTCGATGCGCACCACCGGATCCTCGTCGGCGCTCTCGGCGATGCTGGCGTAGGCCTCGCGCAGCGCGCGGTCGGTGTTGGCGTTGAGCGGCGTCAGGTAGGAATCGACCTGCTCCAGCGCGCGGCCGCGGTAGTCGACGCCGGCGTCGATGTTCATCACATCCAGCTTGTCGTACAGCAGCTGGATGGTCGGCAGGATGCGGTCGCGGTGCAGGCCGTCCGGGTACAGCAGTTTCGGATCGTAGTTCGAGGTCATGATGAAGGACACGCCGTTGTCGAACAATGCGCTCAACAGGTTGTACATGATCATGGCGTCGGCCACGTCGGAGATGTGGAACTCGTCGAAGCAGATCAGCCGGTATTTCTTGGCGATGCGCTTGGCCACCTCGTCCAGCGGATTGGCGACGCCGGTCAGCTCGTCGAGCTGGCGGTGCACGCCGCGCATGAACTCGTGGAAGTGCAGGCGCGTCTTGCGCACCAGCGGCACCACGGAATAAAAGGAATCCATCAGGAAGGACTTGCCGCGCCCCACCCCGCCCCACATGTAGACGCCTTTCGGCACGTCGGGACGATTGATCAGCCGCTTGAAGGTGGACGAACGCTGGCCTTTGTAGGCCACCCACTCGTCGTAGCACTGTTGCAGGCGGTCGACCGCGCGGCGCTGGGCTGCATCGGCCTTGAAATTGCGCTCTTGCAGCGCGTGCTGATAAAACTCTTCGACGTTCATGGGGTTCGGTTCTGTGCTGCGCAAATAAAAAGGGCGGACCGCAGTCCGCCCGCAGTCCGCTTACTGGTGCTGCTTAGAAGTTCAGCGTGCGCTTGTCGATCGCCAGCGCGGCTTCCTTGGTCGCTTCCGACAGCGATGGGTGTGCGTGGCAGATGCGCGCGATGTCTTCAGCCGAAGCCTTGAACTCCATCGCCACCACGGCTTCGGAGATCAGCTCGGAAGCCATCGGTCCGATGATGTGGACGCCCAGGATTTCGTCGGTGTTCGCATCGGCCAGGAACTTGACCATGCCCGAGGTATCGCCCAGCGCGCGTGCGCGGCCGTTGGCCAGGAACGGGAAGGTGCCGGCCTTGTAGGCGACGCCGTCGGCCTTCAGTTGCTGCTCGGTGCGGCCGACCCACGCGATTTCCGGCGAGGTGTAGATGACCCAAGGGATGGTGTTGAAGTTGGTGTGGCCGTGCTGGCCAGCCATGCGCTCTGCGACAGCAACGCCTTCTTCTTCCGCCTTGTGCGCCAGCATCGGGCCGCGTACCACGTCGCCCACTGCCCAGACGCCTGGCAGGTTGGTCTTGCAGTCGTCGTCGACGGCCACGAAACCACGCTCGTCCAGCTTCAGGCCAACCTTGTCGGCGGCCAGGCCGTCGGTGTTCGGGGTGCGGCCGATCGAGACGATCAGCTTGTCGAACACGGCGGTCTGCGCTTCGCCCTTGGCGTTTTCGTAGGCCACGGTGACGTTGTCGGCGCCCTTGGTGATGCTGCCGATCTTGCAGCCCAGGTTGATGTTCAGCCCTTGCTTGGCGAACAGCTTGCCGGCTTCCTTGGCGATCTGCTCATCGACCGCGCCCAGGAACACAGGCAGGCCTTCCAGCACGGTCACTTCGGAACCCAGGCGGCGCCATACGGAACCCATTTCCAGGCCGATCACGCCGGCGCCGATCACGCCCAGCTTCTTCGGCACGTCGCCGATGGTCAGCGCGCCGGTGTTCGACAGGATCAGTTTTTCATCGAACTCGGCGCCAGGCAGTGCGCGCGCGTTGGAGCCGGTGGCGATGATGACTTGCTTGGCGTTGATGGTCTCGTTGGCTGGCGCGGAGATGGTCAGCGGGTAGCCGTCTGCGGTGGCGGCGCCGGCGAACGCAGCGCGGCCGTGGAAGAAGGTGACTTTGTTTTTCTTGAACAGGAACAGGATGCCGTCGTTGTTCTGCTTCACGACGGTGTCTTTACGCTTGATCATTTGCGGCAGGTTCAGCGACAGGCCGGCGACATCGATGCCGTGGTCCTTGAACGCGTGGCCGGCGTGCTCGAAGTGCTCGGACGATTGCAGCAGCGCTTTCGACGGGATGCAGCCGACGTTGGTGCAGGTGCCGCCAGGTGCTGGACCGCCCTTTTCATTGACCCATGCGTCGACGCAGGCGACCGAGAAACCCAGCTGTGCCGCGCGGATGGCCGCGATGTAACCGCCAGGACCGGCGCCGATGACTACTACGTCAAATTGTTTACTCATTTTTTATTTTCCAATCAGTTCTCTTCTGGTACGAAAATCCATAGCAGAATGTAGATGGCGAGTCCGAAGCCAAAGGTCAGCACGAACAGCGCGAACAGCAAGCGCCAGATCCAGGATTCGACCCCGGTGATCTGGCCCAGTCCGCCACACACGCCACCCAGCCAGCGGTCGGTGTTCGAGCGGCGCAATCGGGTGATGTCGTTGGAGACGCCGGGAGCTGCTTCCTTGTCCAGCAATTTGGCTTTGGCGGAGGCGAACTCTTCGTCCGACAGCGCGCCAGCCTGGTGCAGTTCGTGCAACCGTTTGATTTCTTCAGATACGCTCATTGATGACCCTCTGAAAATTCCCCAAGCCCGGACGGGCCTGGGGATGTGGCGGTATTACAGGTCCAGCAGCAGGCGGGCTGGATCTTCCAGCGCCTCTTTCATGGCGACCAGGCCCAGCACGGCTTCGCGGCCGTCGATGATGCGGTGGTCGTAGGACATCGCCAGGTAGTTCATCGGACGGATCACGATCTGGCCGTTTTCAACAACAGCGCGGTCCTTGGTCGCGTGCACGCCCAGGATGGCCGATTGTGGCGGGTTGATGATCGGGGTCGACAGCATGGAGCCGAAGGTGCCGCCGTTCGAGATCGAGAAGGTGCCGCCGGTCAGGTCGTCCAGGGTCAGCTTGCCTTCCTTGGCTTTGGCGCCGAATTCGCCGATTTTCTTCTCGATGTCGGCGATCGACATCTGGTCGGCGTTGCGCAGGATAGGCACGACCAGGCCGCGTGGCGAACCCACTGCGATACCGATGTCGAAGTAGCCGTGGTAGACGATGTCGTTGCCGTCGACCGATGCGTTGATGATCGGGTATTTCTTCAGCGCGGCAACGGCGGCCTTGACGAAGAAGGACATGAAGCCCAGCTTGACGCCGTGCTCTTTCTCGAACTTGTCCTTGTACTTGTTGCGCAGTTCCATCACTGGCGCCATGTTCACTTCATTGAACGTGGTCAGGATGGCGTTGGTCGATTGCGATTGCAGCAGGCGCTCGGCGATACGTGCGCGCAGGCGGCTCATCGGCACGCGCTCTTCCGGACGCTCGCCCAGGCTGGCGATCGCAGGAGCGGCAACTTGTTGCAGCGCTGGCTTGGCAGCGGCTGGCGCCAGTGGCGCAACAGCTGGAGCCTTGGCACCGGCGGCCAGGGCGTCGCCCTTGGTCACGCGGCCGTCTTTGCCCGAACCGGCGACATCGCCAGCGCTCAGGCCTTTTTCCGACAGGATCTTGGCGGCGGCTGGCATGGCCACGTCGCCTTTCGAACCGCCGGTGGCGGCGGCTGCGGCTGCTGGTGCGGCGGCAGGTGTTGCTGCGGCTGGAGCGGCTGCGGCTACTGGAGCTGCTGCTGCGGCGGCGCCGTCGGTGTCGATGATAGCGATCAGTTCGTCAGCAACCACGGTGCTGCCGTCGCCCTTGATGATCTTGACCAGCACGCCAGCGGCTGGTGCCGGCAGTTCCAGAACAACTTTATCGGTTTCGATGTCAATCAGGTTCTCGTCGCGGGCGACTGCGTCGCCGACTTTTTTATGCCAGGTCAGCATGGTTGCTTCTGCTACCGATTCCGACAGCTGGGGGACTTTGACTTCGATTTGTGCCATGTAAAACTCCGTATATTTGTTATTGCGGCGCCGCCCCGCGTAGCAAGGCGGCGCTCCGTCAGTAAGTGATGCTTATTTGGTCAGGATGAAACCTTTGAGCTTCGAGAACGCCGTCTCCAGCAGGTCTTTTTGCTGGGCGTAGTGCTTGTCGTAGTAGCCGACAGCCGGCGATGCCGACGCTGGGCGGCCGGCGTATGCCAGGCGCTGGCCTGCGTCCATGCTCTCGAAGATGTTGTGCTGAATCTGGAACCATGGGCCCTGATTCTGCGGCTCGTCCTGCGCCCACACCACTTCCGCCAGGTTCGGGAACTTCTTCAGTTCGGCGGCGAACGATTTGTGCGGGAACGGATACAGTTGCTCGACGCGGATGATGGCGGTGTCGGTCTGGCCACGGGTCTTGCGTGCGTTGACCAGGTCGTAGTAGACCTTGCCCGAGCAGGCGACCACGCGCTTGACTTTCTTGGCGTCGATTTTCTCGTCGACTTCGCCGATCACGGTCTGGAACGCGCCTTTGGCCAGCTCGTTCAGCGAGGAACCAGCGTCCTTGTTGCGCAGCAGCGACTTAGGCGTCAGGATCACCAGCGGCTTACGGAACTGGCGCACCATCTGACGGCGCAGCACGTGGAAGATCTGCGACGCGGTGGTCGGCTGGACCACTTGCATATTGTTGTCTGCGCACAGCTGCAGGAAACGCTCTGGACGTGCGGACGAGTGCTCAGGACCCTGGCCTTCGTAACCGTGCGGCAGCATCATGACCAGGCCCGAAGCGCGGCCCCACTTCACTTCGCCGGAGCTGATGAACTGGTCGATCACCACTTGAGCGCCGTTGACGAAGTCGCCGAACTGGGCTTCCCAGATCGTCAGCGTGTTTGGCTCGGCGGTCGAGTAGCCGTATTCGAAGCCCAGTACCGCCTCTTCGGACAGCACGGAGTCGATCACGGTGAACGGTGCCTGGCCTTCGGCGATGTTCTGCAGCGGCACGTAGGTGCCTGCATCCCAACGCTCGCGGTTCTGGTCGTGCAGCACGGCGTGGCGGTGCACGAAGGTGCCGCGGCCGGCGTCCTGGCCGGTCAGGCGCACTGCGTAGCCCGAAGCGACCAGCGATGCGTAGGCCAGGTGTTCGCCCATGCCCCAGTCCAGGTTCAGTTCGCCCTTGCCCATGTTGGCGCGGTCGCCCAGTACCTTCTCGACCAGCGAGTGCACTTTGAAGCCTTCAGGCACGGTGGTGATGCGGCCGGCCAGGCGTTTCAGTTCGGTCATCGGCACGGCGGTGTCGGCCGAGTCGGTCCACTTGCGGTTCAGGAACGGCAGCCAATCGACCGCGTACTTGTTCTTGAAGTTGGAAATGACTGGATCGATGGTGTGCTTGCCGGCGTCCATCGCATCGCGATAGGCAGCTTGCATCTGCTCGCCGCCATCGGCCGGGATCACGGTCTGCGCCACCAGCTTGTCCGCGTACAGCTTGCGGGTGCCTGGGTGCTGGCCGATTTTCTTGTACATCAGCGGCTGGGTCAGCGCTGGCGTGTCTTGCTCGTTGTGGCCCAGTTTGCGGTAGCAGATGATGTCGACAACGATATCCTTCTGGAACTGCAGACGGTAATCCATGGCGATCTGCGAAGCCAGAACCACGGCTTCAGGATCGTCGGCGTTCACGTGCAGCACCGGTGCTTCGATCATCTTGACGACGTCCGAGCAGTAGATGGTGGAACGCGCGTCGCGCGGATCCGACGTGGTGAAGCCGATCTGGTTGTTGATGACGATATGAACCGTGCCGCCCGTGCCGTAGCCGCGGGTCTGCGCCAGGTTCAGGGTTTCCATCACAACGCCCTGGCCTGCGAACGCGGCGTCGCCGTGCACCAGGATAGGCAGCACTTGCTTGCCCAGGTGGTCGCCGCGACGGTCCATGCGCGCCTTGACCGAACCTTCAACCACAGGGTTGACGATTTCCAGGTGCGACGGGTTGAACGCCAGCGACAGGTGGACAGGACCGCCGGCGGTCGAGATGTCCGACGAGAAGCCTTGGTGGTATTTGACGTCGCCGGCTGGCAGGTCGTCGCCGTGCTTGCCTTCGAATTCTTCGAACAGTTCCTTGGGCGCTTTGCCCAGGGTGTTGACCAGCACGTTCAGGCGGCCGCGGTGGGCCATGCCGATAACGATCTCCTGCACGCCTTTTTCGCCGGCGCGCTGGATGATTTCATCGATCGAGGCGATGAAGGTTTCGCCGCCTTCCAGCGAGAAGCGCTTCTGGCCGACGTATTTGGTGTGGAGGTAGCGTTCCAGGCCTTCGGCCGCGGTCAGGCGCTCCAGGATGTGCTTTTTCTTTTCCGGCGTGAAGTTCGGGGTCGAGCGGATCGATTCCAGGCGTTCCTGCAGCCAGCGCTTTTCTGCCGGGTCGGAGATGTACATGTACTCAGCGCCGATCGAGCGGGTGTAGGTGTCGCGCAGGAAGTTCAGCAGGTCGCGCAGGGTCGCGGTCTCAGGGCCGAAGTAGGTGTTGCTGATGTTGAACACGGTGTCCATGTCCGCATCGGTGAAGCCGTAGAAGGTCGGGTCCAGCTCAGGGATGGACGGACGTTCCTGGCGCTGCAGCGGATCCAGGTTGGCCCAGCGGGAACCCAGGTAGCGGTATGCGGCGATCAGCTGGGTAGCGGCGACGCGCTTGCGGCCCATTTCAGCGTCGGCGGAGGCAACCACGGTGCGGATCGGGCCGGCTTTCGCGCGTTCGGCGAAGGAGGCGATGACCGAAGCGTGAGCGACGTCTGGTTTATTGGTACCGTCGACGGCCGGCACGTGTTGCATGGCGTCGAAGTAGGCGCGCCAGTTGTCTGGCACGGAACCTGGGTTGTTGAGGTACGCCTCGTACAGTTCTTCGACGTACGGTGCGTTCCCACCAAACAGGTAGGAATTGGACGTAGATTGTTGCATCATCTTGCTCACCTTTCTTCGCGCTTCGCGAGGAATTAGCGGGTTAATCTAACCTTCCGCGACACGGCCTGACCGGTTAGCGGATTGCACATCAAGTTGTGGGGAAGGGCTATAGTTCTTCAGGTACTACAAAATCGGGTCATTCAGGATAGCACCGGTATTGTATCCCAACAACCATTTATTCGACAGAAACCGTAACAAATCTTACGATATTAATCTTCGCTTAAGCCGCATGACTGCTCGGCTTGCCGGGAATGTTTTCATATTTTTAACGGCTTTTTGGGGTGGCCGCCGAGGTTGTAGAATGGCGCTTTGCCCTTCCGCCCCATCTTCATGCACACCCTAGAGCAGCTACGCGCCGGATCGCTGGCCGGCATCGTCCGCCTGGAATTATCCTGCAGCCTGACCGAGTTTCCCGACGAGATATACACGCTGGCCGATACGCTGGAAATCCTCGACCTGTCCAACAACGCCCTGTCCTCGCTGCCGGACGATTTGCCGCGCCTGCACAAGCTGCGGGTGATCTTCTGCTCGGCCAACCGGTTCACGACGCTGCCTTCCGTGCTGGGCGAGTGCCCGGCGTTGACGATGGTAGGCTTCAAAAGCAATCAGATACGCGATGTTCCGGCCGCCGCGCTGCCGCCGGGGCTGCGATGGTTGATCCTGACCGACAACCGGGTCGAGGCCCTGCCCGCCGCTATCGGCCGCTGCGGACAGCTGCAAAAGCTGATGCTGGCGGGGAACCGGCTGGGCGCCCTGCCGCCGGAACTGGCCTCCTGCACACGGCTGGAACTGCTGCGCATCGCCGCCAACCGGCTGACCGCACTGCCAGCCTGGCTGCTCGACATGCCGCGCCTGTCGTGGCTGGCTTTTGCGGGCAATCCCTTCTGCGAGGCGGACGAGCAGGCGGCCTCCGACGCGGCAGGCATCGCCGGCATCGGCTGGGATCAGCTGCGGCTTCAGCAGAAACTGGGGGAAGGCGCTTCCGGCGTGATCCATCAGGCTGTGCTGCGGCAGGCGGGCGGCGAGCAGGCTGTGGCGGTCAAGATGTTCAAGGGCGCCGTCACCAGCGACGGCCTGCCGCGCTGCGAGATGACGGCGTGCGTCAGCTCGGGCCGGCATACCAACCTGATCCCGGTGCTGGGCGAGGTGCTGGACCATCCGGACGGCGCCAGCGGCTGCGTCATGCCGCTGATCGATCCCGGCTTCGGCAACCTGGCCGGCCCACCCAGCCTGGCGAGCTGCACCCGCGACATCTACCCGGACGGCAAGCGTTTCAGTCCGGCGGAATTGTTTGGCATCGCGGGCGGCATTGCCTCGGCGGCGCGGCACCTGCACGAGCGCGGCATCATGCACGGCGACCTTTACGGACATAACATCCTGCATTGCGGCCAAGGCCGCAGCCTGCTGGGCGACTTCGGCGCGGCCTCGCTGTTCGCGCCGGACGCGCCGCACGCTGCAGGGCTGCAGCGGCTGGAAGTGCGCGCCTTCGGCCTGCTGCTGGGCGAGCTGATGGAACGTTGCGAACTGCCGGCCGCGCAGCAGGCGGCGCTGTCGGCACTGCAGGCGGCCTGCATTGTGGAAGATCCCGCCGCCCGGCCGTCGCTGACGGAAGTGGAGCGCCGGATCGCATCGCTCCAAGCCTGACGCAGCTCAGCGCCACGTGCGCCAGCCGGGCTGGACCGCTTCGCTCCAGGCTGGACGCCGTTCAGCGCGCCGCCGTGTGAGCCAGCCAGGCCGGGTCGCCGGCGAACCAGTCCAGCAGGAAGTCCAGCATGGCCCGCAGCGCCGGCGACATGTGCTGGCGCGAGGTGTAGATGCCGTAGATGCCCATCTGCTGCGGCACAAAGTCCGGCAGCAGCGCCACCAGCCGGCCGTCGGCGATCAGCGGCGCCGCGCTGTACAGGGGTTGCAGCGCGATGCCGGCGCCCTCCTCCGCCGCCTTCAGCAAAATCAAATCCTCGTTGGCCGAGAGGTTGCCGCTGACCGGCACCGAGACCGCCTCGCCATCGCTATCCGTGAACTGCCACAGGCTCTTGCCGAAATACGTGTAGGTCAGGCAGTTGTGAGCGGCCAAGTCCTCGGCCCGCAGCGGCGTGCCGCGCTCGGCCAGGTAGGACGGCGCCGCGCACACCACCGAATCGCACTGCCCCAACTGACGCGCGATCAGGTTCGGCTCCAGCGCGTTGGTGATGCGCAGCGCCAAATCGATGCGCTGCTCGACCAGGTTGACGGCGCGGTTGTTCATCTGCAGGTCGACCGACGTGCGCGGATAACGCTTCAGGAAAGCGGTGACGGCGATCGCCAATGCCGCTTGCGCCAGCGACTGCGACGAGGTAATGCGCAGCAGGCCCTGCGGCGTATCGGCGTCGGCGCCGCTGGCCACCTCCATCGCCTCGGCCAGCTCCAGCATGCGGCGGCAGCGCGCCAGCGTCACGTCGCCAGCATCGGTCAGGCTCAGCCGGCGCGTGCTCCGGTGCAGCAGGCGGGCGCCCGCCCACTCCTCCATCTCGGCCAGATAGCGCGTCACCATGGCGCGCGACATGTCCAGCGCCTCGGCCGCCGCGATCATGCTGCCGCGCTCGGCGATGCTGACGAAAACCTGTGCCGCCGTGATCCTGTCCATCGATTCACCCGATTTATGCAATTAATAGGTGCAGATTATCCTATTTTTCTATCGGATAAAGAAATTTAAGATGGCGTCATTCCAACTCCACACGAAAGACCATCATGATCAAGCAAAGCCTGTTGTCCGCCGCCCTCGCCGCCACCGTTGCCGGCGCCACCGCCGCTCCGCTGAAACTGGATGTGTTCAATCCGGGCGAGGCCGCCATCTTCCCGGTCGCCTCGGTGATCGTCAGCGGCGCCAAGGATGCGGTGCTGATCGACGCCCAGTTCTCGCGCGGCGAAGCGCTCAAGCTGGTCGAGCAGATCCGCGCCACCGGCAAGCACCTGACCACCGTGTACGTCAGCCACAGCGACCCGGACTTCTACTTCGGCCTGGACGTGATCCACGCAGCCTTCCCTGACGCGAAAATCGTCGCCACGCCGCAAACCATCGCCGGCATCGAGAAAAAGAAGGACGCCAAGGTGGCGTTCTGGGGCCCTATCCTGAAGGACAACGCGCCGCAAAGCATCATCGTGCCGCAGCCGCTGAACGGCGACACCATCAAGCTGGAAGGCCAGACGCTGAAGATCGAAGGCCTGAAGGGCCCGACGCCAGACCGCAGCTATGTGTGGATTCCGTCGATCAAGGCGGTGGTGGGCGGCGTGGTGCTGTTCAACGACCTGCACGTGTGGACCGCCGACACGCAGACCGCCGAGTCGCGCAAGCAATGGCTGGCGACGCTGGACGGCGTGGCCGCGCTGAAGCCGGCCACCGTCGTGCCGGGCCACTTCAAGGTTGGCGCGGCGCTGACGCCGGACAGCATCGCCTACACCCGCGACTACCTGGTGCGCTTCGAAGCCGAAACCGCCAAGGCCGCCGACTCAGCCGCGCTGATCGCCCGCATGAAGGAGCTGTATCCTAGCGCCGGCCTGAACGGCGCGCTGGACACCAGCGCCAAGGTCGCCAAGGGCGAGATGAAGTGGTAAGCCCGCGCTAACCCGCCCCACGAAAATACACCGCGACGAAAGTCCCGGTGTATTTTTTTTCGCTCGACTAAATAAAACTTATTGATTTAATTAGTCAGCCGACGCAGAATCGGTCTGTTGCATCCGCAACCACAAAAATAACGATTCAGGAGACACGATGACCCGTCTGACCCGGAAGGCCCTCCCTTGGGCGCTCGCTTTAGCATGCGGCCTGGCCCATGCCGATTCCTACAACGATACCGATGGCTTCCATGGCTATCTGCGCGCCGGCGCCGGCAGCAGTTCGCGGCACGGCCCGCAAAGCTGCTACGCGCTGGGCGGCCCGACCTCGTCCTACCGGCTGGGCAACGAATGCGATTCCTACACCGAATTCGGCTACACCAAGGAAATCGCCAAGGCCGACAACGGCGTCAGCTTCGTCAGCACGCTGTGGGTCAACGCCAAGTCGCCCGAGTCGGGCTTCCGCGACGCCAAGCTGGAACTGTTGAAAGGCTATGTGGAAGCCAAGGGCCTGCCCTTCCTGGGCGGCGGCACCGCCTGGATCGGCAAGCGCTACTACTACCGTCCCGACATCCACATGCTCGATATGCAGTACATCAACATGAACGGCACCGGCGGCGGCCTGGACAAGATTCCGCTCGGGCCGGGCAAGCTCAGCTACGCGGTCTTCAAGGACAACAACACCAACGCCACCGGAGCCGGCGGCGCCATCGCCAACACCCCGGCCGCGTTGCGCCAGAACCTGCTGTATGAAGGCTGGCCGACCAACCCCGGGGGCACGCTGGACGTGGCGCTGACCTTGATCACGGCCGAGGGACGCGACCGCTCCGCCCAGGGACAGGGCGACAACAGCCACGGCGGCTGGGCCGTCGGCGTATTCCACAAGCAGCTCGTATTGGGAGGCTACAACCTGGCGGGATTGCAGTACGGACGCGGACCGGGCACCGGCATCGGCATCTGCTGCTCGCGCATGGGGCCGTCCGGCAGCACCACGCTGGGCGCGGACGTGAGCCGCGTGCGCGTGCTGGACGGCCTGGTGATCCAGCCGACCCGGCGCTTCAGCATGGAGTTCGCCGCGCTGTACCAAAAGGACAAGGCCGACGACATCGCCCTGCGCAACACCTGGGCCACCGTGGGCGCGCGCCCGGTCTACGCGGTGCTGCCCAACCTGAAGCTGCAGGGCGAACTGGGCGTGACCACGCTCAAGCAGGACAGCACCGGGCAGACCGCGCGCCTGACCAAGCTGACCCTGGCGCCGGCGATCTCGATGGGCGAGAGCTACTGGTCACGGCCCGAGCTGCGGCTGTTCGTCACCTACGGCAAATGGAATGGCGCCGCCACGCCGCTGGTCAACGCCGCCAACAGCAGCGGGCCGGTGTACGGCAACGGCACCAGCGGCGTAACGGCCGGCCTGCAGGTCGAGGCGTGGTGGTAGGCCGGCTCAGGCTTCCAGCTTGAGAAACAGGTCGCGGTCGGGCGCGAAGTTGGCGTACAGCGGCAGCAGCGCGCCGCCCAGCGCGCGCGCGTCCGACCCGATGGTGCCGGTCTGCACATGGGGACGCTGCACGCCTTCCCAGTTGTAGCGGCCCAGCGCGCCGGACAGGCCCGCCATCAGCCGCTCCAGCAAGGCGCGGCTGCAGGAGCCGTCGACGATCACGCCCTCCAGGTCGAGCAGGCAGCTGGCGTTGGTCACCGCCATCGCCATCGCGTTGGCGGCCTGCGCTATCCAGGCCGTGCTGTGTGCGTCCCACTCGCCCTGCGTGGCGCGCTCGTCGTAGGCGGCGGCCGGATCCAGCCCGGCCTGCTGGTACAGGTTTTCCAGCCCGATCAGCGAGGCGGCCGACAGCAGCTGCGCCGGCGGCGCGTCCGTGCCGGCGATGCCCACCGGCAGCGAACCCACCGCGCCGGCGTTGCCATGCAGGCCGGCGTGCAGGTGGCTGTCGATCACCAGCCCGCCGCCGATGAAGGTGTCGACGAACAGGTACAGGAAACTCTTGATGCTGCGGCCCCGCCCCGCCACCAGCTCGGCCACGCAGGCGGCCGCCGTGTCCTTGGCGAAGCGCACCGGCAAGCCGGTATCGGCCTCGATCTGACGGGCGATGTCGAGCCGGTTCCAGCTGCCGCCCTGGTCGGGCGCCATGCCGATCAACTCCTGCCAGCTGCCCAGCGACAGCGGCGCGGCCACGCCGATGCCCTGGATGCGGCTGCGCAGCGCCGGCGCCAGCCCCGCCTGCATCTGCCGCACCTGCTCGGCAATGGTGCGGAACACCAGCTCGGGCTCCGGGAAACGATAGGCCAGCGAGTAGCGGTTGCGCACGGCGCCGACGAAATCGAGCAGCAGCACGTCCAGGCTGCGGCGGCCGATCTTGACGCCGATCGAGAACGCGCCGTCCGGCTTGAGCGCGATCGGCACCGAGGGCTGGCCGATCTTGCCGCGCAGCGGTTCGAGCTTCATCACCAGGCCGTCGTCGAACAGGCGGTTGATGATCAGCGAGACGGTCTGGGTGCTCAGCGTGGTCAGGCGCGCCAGGTCGGCCTTGGGCAGGCTGCCGTTCAGACGGATCGCCTGCAGCACCACGCGCTCGTTGAACTGGCGCATGCCGGTCTGGTTGGAACCCCTGGGCCGCAGGTTGCCGGCGACGGCGTCGTCGGGCGTGGCGGTGGGGTTGGCTTCCTGCATGGTTCGGGTCTCCTGCGCGGCCGGCCGCGCTTGCTGTTCTGGTCAAGTGCCGCCAGGTCTTGCCCGGCAGAACGACCGAGCTTAACGCCGTTGTCAGTGCGCGTCAATCGGCCTGTCCGATTAAATAAAAAAGGTTGATTTATTAATTAAACAGACATATATTTCACTCAGCGCCAAGCGCACGACACCCGCCCTCCCCGGCGGGCCCGCCGATAAAAACACAGGAGACAGCATGTACGTAAAACATTGCCTTGCAATGGGACTGATCGCATCCGCCGCCGGCAGCGCCATCGCGGCCGAGCCCGTCATCGGCCTGATCACCAAGACCGAAACCAATCCCTTCTTCGTCAAGATGAAGGAAGGCGCGCAGCATGCGGCCAAGCTGCAGGGCGCCAAACTGCTGACGGCTGCCGGCAAGGCCGACGGCGATAACGCCGGCCAAGTGACCGCCATCGAGAACATGGTCTCGGCCGGCGCCAAGGTGATCCTGATCGCGCCCAACGATTCCCGCGCCATCGTGCCGGCCATCAAGAAGGCGCGCGCCCAGGGCGTGATGGTGATCGCGCTCGACAGCCCGGCCGAGCCGGCCGACGCCACCGACGCCCTGTTCGCCACCGATAACTTCAAGGCCGGCCAGCTGATCGGCGAATACGCCAAGGCCGCCTTCGCCGGCAAGCCGGTCAAGATCGCCACGCTCGACCTGTTCCCAGGCCACCCGGTGGGCGTGGCCCGCCACAACGGCTTCCTGGCCGGCTTCGGCGTGGCCGGCGTCGACGCCAAGACCACCGGCCTGGCCAAGGGCGCGGACGTGGTCTGCATGGCCGACAGCTACGGCGACCAGGGCAAGGGCCAGACCGCGATGGAAAACTGCCTGCAGAAAAATCCCGGCATCAACCTGGTCTACACCATCAATGAACCGGCGGCGGCCGGCGCCTACAAGGCGCTGAAGGCGGCCGGCAAGGAAAAAGGCGTGCTGATCGTGTCGGTCGACGGCGGCTGCGCCGGCGTGCGCGACGTCAAGGCCGGCGTCATCGCCGCCACCGCGCAGCAATATCCGCTGAAGATGGCCGGCCTGGCGGTGGACGCCGGCATGGCCTACGTCAAGACCGGCAAGAAGGCCAGCGGCTATGTCGACACCGGCATCACCCTGCTCACCGACCAGCCGCAGGCGGGCGTGGCCAGCAAGGACAGCGCCTTCGGCCTGGGCGCCTGCTGGGGCAAATAACATCCGCTACTTCGCACCGAAAGGAAAATCATGCAATCCAATTTGAAACCGGCGCCGCTGCCAGGCGCGGCGCCGTCCGCCCACGCCATCGCGCCGCGCCTGAAGCAAGCGCTGCCGCCGGCCACCGTGCTCGGCCCCGTGATCGCGCTGCTGGCCGCCTGCCTGTTCTTCGCCACCCAGTCCGACCGCTTTTTGAGCGGCCAGAATTTTTCGCTGATCCTGCAGCAGGTGATGGTGGTCGGCGTGATCGCCATCGGCCAGACGCTGATCATCCTTACCGCCGGCATCGACCTGTCGTGCGGCATGGCGATGGCGCTCGGCTCGGTGGTCATCACCAAGTTCGCGGCGGACTACGGCATCCATCCGTATGCTGCCGTGTTGTGCGGCATGGCCGTCTGCATGCTGATCGGCTACATCAACGGCGCGCTGGTCACCCTGGTCAAGCTGCCGCCGTTCATCGTCACGCTGGGCACGATGAACATCGCCTTCGCCGCGACCCAGATCTACTCGCAGGCGCAGACCATCACCGGCCTGCCGGATTCGCTGACCTTCTTCGGCAACGCCTTCCAGCTGGGCCAGACCAGCATCACCTACGGCACCGTGCTGATGCTGGCGCTGTACCTGCTGACCTGGCTGTTCCTGCGCGAAACCGCGCCGGGCCGCCACCTCTACGCGACCGGCAACAACCCGGAAGCCGCGCGCCTGACCGGCATCGCCACCTCGCGCGTGCTGCTGGGGGTCTACATGGCCGCCGGCCTGTTCTACGGCGTGGCCGCGCTGCTGTCGGTGGCGCGCATGGGCGTGGGCGATCCGCAGGGCGGCCAGACCGACAACCTCGACAGCATCACCGCCGTGGTGCTGGGCGGCACCAGCCTGTTCGGCGGGCGCGGCTCGATACCCGGCACCCTGGTGGGCGTGCTGATCGTCGGCGTGTGCCGCAACGGCCTGACTTTGATGGGCGTGCCGTCGGTGGTGCAAATCATGGTGACGGGCGTGCTGGTGATCCTGGCGGTCGCCACCGACCAACTGACGCACAAGAAAGGCTGATCATGACCGCACACAAAACCCTGTTCCAGGCGCGCGGCCTGCTCAAGCGCTACGGCGGCGTGACCGCCCTCGACGGCACCGACTTCGACCTGCGCGCCGGCGAGATCCTGGCCGTGATCGGCGACAACGGCGCCGGCAAGTCCTCGCTGATCAAGGCGCTGTCCGGCGCCGTTGTTCCCGACGCCGGCGAGCTCACGCTCGACGGCCGCACGGTGCGCTTCAAGTCGCCCATCGACGCGCGCCGGCACGGCATCGAAACGGTGTACCAGGACCTGGCCGTGGCGCCGGCCATGACCATCGCCGAGAACCTGTTCCTGGGACGCGAGCTGCTGCGCCCCGGCCTGGCGGGCCGCTGGCTGCGCCTGATCGACAAGCGCCGCATGCTGGCCGAGGCCGAGGCCCACATGCGCGACCTGAAGATCGGCATCCGCTCGATGCAGCAGGCGGTGGGCACCTTGTCGGGCGGCCAGCGCCAGGGCGTGGCGGTGGCGCGCAGCACGGCCTTCGCCAAACATGTGGTGATCCTCGACGAGCCCACCGCCGCGCTGGGCGTCAAGGAAGGCAATATGGTGCTGGAGCTGATCCGCCGGGTGCGCGACCGCGGCCTGCCGGTGATCCTGATCAGCCACAACATGCCGCACGTGTTCGAGATCGCCGACCGCATCCACATCCAGCGCCTGGGCCGGCGCGTGGCGGTGGTCGATCCCAAGCACATCAGCATGTCCGACACGGTGGCCGTGATGACCGGCGCCAAGGAGCCGCGCGACCTGCCGGAACTGGCCCACGCCTGACGCCAGCGGCACACGGCGACTGGACAAATGCATCTAGATCTTTTATTCTAGATGCATTGTCCCGGAGTTCCATCATGAGCACAGTCCCACCGAAGCCCACCCCGTCCGAACTGGAAATGCTGCGCCTGCTATGGCAAAGCGGGCCGGCGACCGCCCGGCAGGTGCACGAGGCGGCGGTGGAAACGCGGCCCGACATGAACTACGCCACGGTACTGCGGCTGCTGCAGGTGATGCACACCAAGGGCCTGCTGAGCCGCGACGAAAGCCAGCGCGCGCATGTGTATGCGCCGGCGCAGGAGCAGGATTCGCTGCAAACCAATCTGCTGAAAGAACTGATCCAGAAAGCCTTCTCCGGCTCCGGCAAGGCGCTGGTGCTGGCCGCGCTGCGCGGCGGGCATGTCAGCAAAAAAGAGCGGGAAGAAATCCAGGCGCTGCTGGATCAGGAAAAGTAAAACCTATCGCTGCCCAATATCGCCTGCTCGCCGGCCATGCCGTTTGTCTTGGGCTATAACCTGCTGGGTTCGCCGCTCTGCGGAGCGCGCCGGCAGCTTAAAGTTTAGTATCTGCACTTCAGCGTCACCATCGGAAAGCATAATTTTGCGTGTGCGCGCCACAACCATCTCGCGCATGAATAGCTTAACCTCGGCTGACGAAGCGCCAGATGTTTTCATCAATTTCAACACGCTCTCACATACCGACACATGTGCAAGCAAGACTTCCGCACGCAACTTCTCGTTGCGCAAGCGCTCAGCATCGCGCCGTTCATCCAAGAACACGATAGAAGAAATGCAGCGATAGAAATAGCGACCAATCGGTCGTAGTCCAGCTATCGAGCTAACTACTTTACGGCCAAAAGCTAGCCAGGATGCATCCATAATTAGAGGCTTTCCTGCAGTTCCCTATCGTTTGGAGCGGACTTCAAAAACTCATCTCGAAGCAGACTCGCGACTTCTTGGTTCGTCACCTTCCCCAAAAGCTCCCCGCTCGTCGCTACGCCGTCAAGGCAATCTAATTCAATACCAAGCCGGATGGCGACTTGCTCCAATAAGCGAATAAAGAGCATGTCGGTTTCAACAGCAGTCAAGCCAGCGATGGGCGGCAGCTTGCTGACAGAGACGTCGTCGGGCAACCGTTCAGCTGACCTTCTCGCTCGTTCAAGGAATTCTTCCAATTGGGCTATCGACGAGGTATCCATGATGCCGCCTTCCTCAGTGAGATCAAAACTAATTAGACTCACGGCACCAAAACAAGTTCAACTACAATGAGGCCCCATTCATCAGAGTTTCCCCCATGATCAGCCGCTTCAACCACTGGCCCGAGCGCCCTCATCCCGTCATCGCCGTCATGCTTGCGCTGGCGATCTGCGCGGTGCCCATCCTGCTGCCGCATTTCCGCATGCAGGATCTGATGGCCAATCTGTTCGCCTATTTCGCCTGCTGCATCGTGGTGTATCCGGTCGCGGCGCTGCTGCGGCGCCGGGTCACCAGCCTGCCGTCGATATGGGCCATCGCCATGGTGCTCCTGTTCGTCGTATGCCTGTATCACACCAACATCGTCACGGAAACCGCCACGCTGCCCTGGCCGCAACGCCAGCCGGTCGTCATCGACAAGTTCCTGTTCAACCTGCCGCAGGCGACGCTGGGCGTGATCGCCTGGTGGCTGCTGGTGGTGCGGCCCGACCGGCGCAATGCGCATTCCGAGACCGACGCATAAAAAAAACGGGCCGAAGCCCGTTTTTTTGTGTGCTGCCAAGACCGGCGATTAACGCTGGTCCAGCGGCTTGACTTCGCGCGTGGTCGAACCGACGAACAGCTGGCGTGGACGGCCGATCTTCTGTTCCGGATCGGCGATCATTTCGTTCCACTGGGCGATCCAGCCGATGGTGCGGGCCATGGCGAAGATACCGGTGAACAGCGACACCGGGATACCCAGCGCCGATTGCACGATGCCCGAGTAGAAGTCGACGTTCGGGTACAGCTTGCGCGAAACGAAGTATTCGTCGTTCAGTGCAATCTTTTCCAGTTCCATCGCCAGCTTGAACAGCGGGTCGTCTTGCAGGCCCAGTTCGTTCAGCACTTCGTAGCAGGTTTCGCGCATCAGTTTTGCACGCGGGTCGAAGTTCTTGTACACGCGGTGACCGAAGCCCATCAGCTTGACGCCGGAGTTCTTGTCCTTCACTTGTGCGATGAACTCAGGGATCTTGTCGACGGTGCCGATTTCCTTGAGCATGTTCAGTGCCGCTTCGTTGGCGCCGCCGTGGGCAGGGCCCCACAGGCAGGCGATACCGGCAGCAATACAGGCGAACGGGTTGGCGCCCGACGAACCGGCCAGACGCACGGTCGAGGTCGATGCGTTTTGCTCGTGGTCCGCGTGCAGGATCAGGATGCGGTCCAGCGCGCGCACCAGCACGTCGTTGACCTTGTATTCTTCGCATGGATTGCCGAACATCATGCGCATGAAGTTGGCGCTGTACGACAGGTCGTTGCGTGGGTACACGAACGGCTGGCCGATCGAGTATTTGTACGCCATCGCCACCAGGGTAGGCATCTTGGCGATCAGGCGGATGGCCGACACTTCACGGTGCTTGGCATCGTTGATGTCCAGCGAGTCGTGGTAGAACGAGGCCAGCGCGCCGACGGTGCCGACCAGCACCGACATCGGGTGCGCGTCGCGACGGAAACCGCGGAAGAAGAACTGCATCTGCTCGTGGACCATGGTGTGCTTGGTCACGGTTTCGACGAACTGGGCCTTCTCGACCTTGTTCGGCAGTTCGCCGTTCAGCAGCAGGTAGCACGATTCCATGAAATCGGCGTTCACGGCCAGCTGTTCGATCGGGTAGCCGCGGTACAGCAGCTCGCCCTTGTCGCCGTCGATGTAGGTGATCGACGAGTTGCATGCCGCGGTCGACATGAAGCCCGGATCGTAGGTGAACTTGCCGGTGCCGGCGTACAGTTTGCGGATGTCGATCACGTCAGGGCCGACGGTGCCTTTGTAGATCGGGAATTCTACCGACGGGCTGCCATCGGAAAACGACAGGGTGGCTTTGTTATCAGAGGTGTTCATGGACTCTTCCTTCTTGGAGAGATGCGACAAATAAAAAAAACGAAATTTTTCCGGCTGTGTCTTTATGCGTGGCGCAGTCGTTGCAGCAGCGCGCGCACATGCGGCAGATCGACTTCGCCCTCCGGCTCCTTGCGGGCCAGTACCAGATCCATCAGGGCATTGTCCGACAAATCGAGGAGCCGCGTGAATGCGTCCACTTCTTCGTCGGTCAATTCGGTTTCATGCGCATCGAGAAAACGGGTCAGGATGATGTCGTTTTCCAGCAGGCCCCGGCGGGAACGCCACCGCAGGCGCGCTCGGTTGGCGGGGTCGGCCTGATGCGCTGAGCTGTTCGGTTCAGTCATATGGATGTGCTACTTTATATGAAAACGGGCGACGAAGCCGCCGCCCGTGCGGTGCCGCTTAGATCGCGCGGCGAACCATCAATTCCTTGATCTTGCCGATGGCCTTGTTCGGGTTCAGACCCTTAGGGCAAACGTCGACGCAGTTCATGATCGAGTGGCAGCGGAACAGGCGGTACGGATCTTCCAGGTTGTCCAGGCGCGCGCCGGTGGCTTCGTCGCGCGAGTCGGCGATGAAGCGGTAGGCTTGCAGCAGGCCGGCAGGACCGACGAACTTGTCCGGGTTCCACCAGAACGATGGGCACGACGTCGAGCAGCAGGCGCACAGGATGCACTCGTACAGGCCGTCGAGCTCTTCGCGCTCGGTCGGGGATTGCAGGCGTTCTTTTTCAGGACGGATCGAATCGTTGATCAGGTAAGGCTTGATCGAGTCGTACTGCTTGAAGAACTGGGTCATGTCGACGATCAGGTCGCGGATCACCGGCAGGCCTGGCAGCGGACGCAGCACGATAGGCTCGGTCAGCTCGTTCAGGTTGGTGGTGCAGGCCAGGCCGTTCTTGCCGTTGATGTTCATCGCGTCCGAACCGCACACGCCTTCGCGGCACGAGCGGCGCAGGGCCAGCGAGTCGTCGACGTCGGACTTGATGCGCTGCAGTGCGTCGAGCAGCATCTTGTCGGTGTCCTTCAGCTCGACCGTCACGTCCTGCATGTACGGCTTGGCGTCCTGGTCGGGATCGTAACGGTAAATTTTCAGTTTGAGAGTGCGTGCCATGTTCTAGCCCTTAGAAAGTACGTGGTTTCGGTTTGAAGGTATCAACCGTCAATGGCTTGGTAACGACCGCTTTGTATTCCAGTCGGTTGCCTTCCGAGTACCACAGGGTATGCTTCATCCAGTTGTCGTCGTCGCGGTGCGGGAAATCGTTGTGGGCGTGGGCGCCGCGCGATTCCTTGCGGGCCACGGCCGACGTGATCGTCGCTTTCGCGGTTTCGATCAGGTTGTCCAGCTCCAGCGCTTCGACGCGCGCGGTGTTGAACACCTTGGACTTGTCCTTGAACGAGACGTGCTTGCGGCGCTCGTCGAGCACCATGATTTCCTTGGCGCCCTGGGTCATCATCTCTTCGGTACGGAACACGCCGCAGTACTTCTGCATCGTGGCGCGGATGTCGTTGGCGACGCCCTGCACTTTTTCCGAACCGGTCGAGGTTTCCAGCTTGTTCAGGCGGTCCATGGCGAAATCGGCGGCGTCCTTCGGCAGCGGCTTGTTCTCTTTCTGCTTCAGGTTCGAGGCCACCACATGGTTGCCGGCCGCGCGGCCGAACACCACCAGGTCCAGCAGCGAGTTGGTGCCCAGGCGGTTGGCGCCGTGCACCGAGACGCAGGCGCATTCGCCGATCGCGTACAGGCCGTTGACGACCTTCTGCGTGCCGTCGCCGGCAGGCGTGACGACCTGGCCGTGGATGTTGGTTGGAATACCGCCCATCTGGTAGTGGATGGTCGGCACGACAGGGATCGGTTCCTTGGTGGCGTCGACGTTGGCGAACTTGTGGCCGATTTCCAGGATCGACGGCAGGCGCTTCTGGATGGTGTCGGCGCCGATGTGGCGCAGGTCCAGCATCACGTGGTCCTTGTTCGGACCGCAGCCGCGGCCTTCCTTGATCTCCTGGTCCATCGAGCGGGACACGAAGTCGCGCGGCGCCAGGTCCTTCAGCGTCGGCGCGTAGCGTTCCATGAAGCGCTCGCCTTCGGAGTTGATCAGGATACCGCCCTCGCCGCGCACACCTTCGGTGATCAGCACGCCCGCGCCGGCCACGCCGGTCGGGTGGAACTGCCAGAATTCCATGTCCTGCAGCGGCAGGCCGGCGCGTGCCGCCATGCCCATGCCGTCGCCGGTGTTGATGAAGGCGTTGGTCGAGGCGGCGAAGATGCGGCCTGCGCCGCCGGTGGCGAAGATGGTGGTCTTCGCTTCCAGGATCATCGTTTCGCCGGTTTCCATTTCCAGGGCCACCACGCCAACCACGTCGCCTTCGGCGTCGCGGATGATGTCGAGGGCCATCCACTCGACGAAGAAGTGGGTGCGGGCGCGGACGTTGCGCTGGTACAGCGTGTGCAGCAGTGCGTGGCCGGTGCGGTCGGCCGCGGCGCAGGCGCGCTGCACGGCTTTCTCGCCGAAGTTGGCGGTGTGGCCGCCGAACGGACGCTGGTAGATGGTGCCGTCAGGATTGCGGTCGAACGGCATGCCGAAGTGTTCCAGCTCGTAGACGACCTTCGGCGCTTCGCGGCACATGAATTCGATGGCGTCCTGGTCGCCCAGGTAGTCGCCGCCCTTGACGGTGTCGAACATGTGCCAGAACCAGTTGTCCTCGGCCATGTTGCCCAGCGAGGCGCCGATGCCGCCCTGCGCTGCCACGGTGTGCGAGCGGGTCGGGAAAACTTTCGACAGCACCGCCACGTTCAGACCGGCCTCGGCCAGTTGCAGGGATGCGCGCATGCCGGAGCCGCCGGCGCCGACGATTACCGCGTCAAAGCGGCGGGTAGGGATTGCAGATTTGATAGCTGCCACGATTACACACTCCAGAGTATCTGTACCGACCAAACGGCACAAGCGACCAACCACAGGATGGTGGCGATTTGCAGGGTCAGGCGAAGGCCGACGGCTTTGACATAGTCCATCCAGATGTCGCGCACGCCGATCCAGGCGTGGAAGAACAGGCCGAACAGGGTGACGGCGCTGATCAGCTTGAACCATTGCTGGGCGAACAGGCCGGCCCAGCCTTCATACGTGAAGTTCTGGCCGGTCAGGAAGGCAATCAGCAGGATGGCGGTGTACACCACCATCATGACGGCGGTCACGCGCTGCGCCAGCCAGTCGCGCATGCCGTAGCCGGCGCCGACGACCAGGCGTTTAGGTCCGATGTTATTGTTGGCCATCTCAGAATACTCCAAACAGTTTGAGGGCGACCACCGCGGTCAGCGCCAGGCTGACCACCAGGACGGCGGCGGCGGACTTGCGGGCGGAATCCTTGTCCAGGCCGATGTGGGTATCCATCACCAGGTGGCGCACGCCGGCGCAGAAGTGCTGCATATAGCCCCACACCAGGGCCAGGATGATCAGCTTGACCAGCGGGTAGGACACTATCCCCTGGTAGTAGGCGAAGGAGATCTCGGAGCGCAAGCTCTGCTCCAGCAGATAGAGCACGAAAGGCAGCAGCGCGAACATCAGGAAACCGCTGATGCGGTGCAGGATGGAGACGACGCCAGCCAAAGGCAAGCGATAGTTGGACAATTCGGTAACATGAATGTTACGGAACTCCGGCCGTTCTTTTTTGGGGACTTCCCTTACGGCTTCTGACATAACAAGACCTCCTAAGCTTAAACAAAAATATCGAGACTGCGATTTTCGCCGATTTTCGCACTCATAACCAATATCTATTGTTACATATAACCAAAATAGTGTTTGACAACACCATGCGACGGCTACTTTCCGTAGCTCAACGTATTATCAGCGCAACAATGCTACCGGGGTGTGACGGCGCCCTGTTTTCGCTGCCTGAAGCGGTTTTTGATGCGCTCCAGGGTCTCCCTAATTCAATTCATTGTGATAGTGATGGCGCTCCGTGGAGTACAGGCCGCGGCGCAGCTCCACCGCCTTGTCGCCATACGTGAATGACACTCGCTCGGACGCCAGCAGCGGCGTATCGGCGGGAATGTGCAGCAATTGGGCGTCCTCGGCGCCGGCGCAGACGGCGCGGATCTTTTCCGTCGCGCGTATCATGCGGGTGCCGAATTCGGACTCGAACAGGCCGTACATCGGGCCCTTGTACTCGACCAGGCGCTCGGCGGTCAGGCCTTTGAAGGTCACGCCGGGCAGCCACAACTCCTCGACGATGGTCGGCACGCCGTCGAACGACTGCACGCGCTTGATGAAGATGACGGCGTCGCCGGACTTCAGGTCCAGCAGGCGCGCCACGTCGGCCGGCGCGCGCATGCGCTTGACTTCGATGAATTTGCTTTCGGGGTAGTGCGGCACACCCTCGTCGGGCATCAGGCGCAGGAAGCGGAAGTGGGCGCGCGCCTCGTGGTGGGTGGAGACGAAGGTGCCCTTGCCCTGCTTGCGCATGACCAGGTTTTCCGCCGCCAGTTCGTCGATGGCCTTGCGCACCGTGCCCTGGCTGACCTTGAAGCGGTTGGCCAGCTCCACTTCGCTGGGGATCAACTCGCCCGGCTTCCACTCGCCCGATTGCAGGCTTTGCGTGATGAGCGCCTTGATTTGCTGGTACAGTGGGGAGAAAGTCGGCGACGGCGCGGCCGCAGCGCCCGCGGACGGTCCGGCAGCCCCGCCGGCGCTGGCGGTAGTGGAATTGCTGTTCGGATTGGGCGGGACGGAATTCATAGACCAAGATTTCACCACAAATGCCCGGTGCCGTCCAGCAAAAACAAGCAATAACTTATCTGTCTTATATAAGACATAAGATAGGATTGACAGATACCTGCCACACGCCTACACTCCCCGGCGAGACGCTTGCGCTGACGCATATAAGCACTCAATTTGCAGTATGATTACGATTTTCCCGGACCGGCACCGGTCCAGCTTAGAGAACGTTTTAATTCCCACTTTGGAGATTCATCATGGCTAAAACCCCAATGCGTGTTGCTGTCACCGGCGCCGCCGGTCAAATCGGTTACGCTCTGCTGTTCCGCATCGCCAATGGCGACATGCTGGGCAAGGACCAACCAGTCATTCTGCAACTGCTGGAAATCGCCGACGAGAAAGCCCAGAAAGCCCTGAAGGGCGTCATGATGGAAATCGACGACTGCGCGTTCCCGCTGCTGACCGAGATGACCGCCCACTCCGATCCGATGACCGCCTTCAAGGATGTCGACGTCGCCGTGCTGGTTGGCGCCCGTCCACGCGGCCCAGGCATGGAACGCAAGGACCTGCTGGAAGCGAACGCCCAGATCTTCACCGTGCAAGGCAAGGCGCTGGATGCCGTCGCATCGCGCAACGTCAAGGTCCTGGTGGTCGGCAACCCAGCCAACACCAACGCCTACATCGCCATGAAATCGGCGCCATCGCTGCCGGCCAAGAACTTCACCGCCATGCTGCGCCTGGACCACAACCGCGCGCTGTCGCAAGTGGCCGCCAAGACCGGCACCGCCGTCAAGGACATCGAGAAGCTGTGCGTATGGGGCAACCACTCGCCAACCATGTACGCCGACTACCGTTTCGCCACCGTGAACGGCAAGGCTGTCAAAGAGCTGATCAACGACCAGGAATGGAACGCCAACGTGTTCCTGCCAACCGTCGGCAAGCGCGGCGCAGCGATCATCGAAGCGCGCGGCCTGTCGTCGGCAGCTTCGGCCGCCAACGCAGCGATCGACCACGTGCATGACTGGGTGCTGGGCACCGCCGGCAAGTGGACCACCATGGGCGTTCCTTCGGACGGTTCGTACGGCATCCCTGAAGGCACCATGTTCGGCTTCCCGGTGACCACCGAAAACGGCGAATACAAAATCGTCCAGGGCCTGGAAATCGACGCATTCTCGCAAGAGCGCATCAACCTGACCCTGAAAGAACTGACCGAAGAGCGCGAAGGCGTCAAGCACCTGCTGCCGGCCTAAGTTCTGACACCACCGCACGTGGAACCGGTTAATCCACCGATCCGCCGCACCCGCCGCGCTGCCGAGAGCAGCGCGGTGTCTGTATCTACTCAAGATTCCCGCATGCACCCATCCGAGGTTTTATTCCAGGGCAATCGCCAGCCGCTGCTGCTGCCGGCCTGCGACCATTACGCCGGCTCCGAAAAGCTGATGCGCAAATCGATCGCCCTGCAACAAGAGCTTGGCCCCCTGTTCGACATCACCCTCGATTGCGAAGACGGCGCCAGCGCCGGCAACGAGGAAGCCCACGCCCGCCTGGTGGCGGAGCTGCTGCTGTCGGATGAGAACAAATTCAACCGCATCGGCGCCCGCGTGCACGATGTGGCCAGCCCGTTCTTCGCGCAGGACGTGGCCATCATCTGCGCCGCCGCGCCGCGCCTGGCCTACCTGGTGCTGCCCAAGGTGCACGGCGCCAAGGAAGTGGCGGCCGCCATCAAACTGATCAACACCCACGCCGCCAAGGCCGGCCGCAAGGACCTGCCGGTGCACGTGCTGATCGAGACCCACGGCGCGCTGCGCGAGGCCTACGACATCGCCGCCCTGCCCCAGGTGCAGTGCCTGTCGTTCGGCATCATGGACTTCGTCTCGTCGCACTACGGCGCGATCCCGGCCGCCGCGATGCGCACGCCGGGCCAGTTCACGCACCCGCTGGTGGTGCGCGCCAAGCTGGAGATCGCCGCCGCCTGCCACGCGCACGGCAAGGTGCCGTCGCATAACGTGACCACCGAAATCAAGGACACGGCGGTCGCCGCCAACGATGCCCAGCGCGCCGCCGCCGAATTCGGCTACACCCGCATGTGGAGCATCCACCCGAACCAGATCAAACCTATTATCAAGACCTTCACGCCGCGCCTGTCCGAAGTCAGCGAGGCAGCCGCCATTCTGCTCGAAGCTGAGGCGGCTCAATGGGGGCCAATTTCCCAAAACGGGCGCTTGCATGACCGTGCAAGCTACAGATACTATTGGACCGTTTTACAGCGCGCCAAGCTGGCCGGGCTGAGCTTGCCCGAGTCCGCCGCCGCGCTGATCAACGGCAGCCCCACCGACCCCACACTGGAAACACCATGATGTCCATCTCCAAACTCCTTATGGCATGCAGCTTCGCGCTGGCCTCCCTGACCCTGGCCGCCGGCGCGCAAGCGCAGAACGCCGCCCCCGCCAAGAAATCCGTCAAGAAGGCGGGCAAATCCAAAACCGCCGCCAAGCCGGCCGAGCCCAAGGCGCCGGACGAGGACGCCGACGAGCCAGCCGTGACCGACGCCGCGGTGACCGACTTCGACTGCGAACTGGGCAACAAGGTCACGATCTACGCCAACGCCAACGACGAGTCGCACATCGCGCTGCGCTGGAAGAAGCGCCTGCACCGCCTGACCCGCGTGGGCACCACCACCGGCGCGCAGCGCTTTGAAAACAAATTGTACGGCCTGGTCTGGATCGGCATTCCAGCAAAGGCGATGCTGCTGGACTCCAAGCAGAACCGCCAGCTGGCCAACGAGTGCCGCAACGCCGAACAGCTGAAACCGGTCACCACCAGCGCGACCGAGCCGACCAGCACCAAGGTCACGATTCAATAACAGGTTTCAATAACACGTTCCAAAAGGGGCGCGCCGGCACGGGCGCCAGCACCACGGTTTTAACTTCAATAATAGACGATACCCACGAAGGAGAGGTCATGTCCCGCAACACTCTGAACACGCTTAAGGATTTCAACATTTCCGGCAAAAAGGGCAAGTTCTACTCGCTGCCAGCCCTGGAAAAGAGCCTGGGCGCTAAAATCTCCCGCCTGCCGGTATCGATCCGCGTTGTGCTGGAATCCGTGCTGCGTAACTGCGACGGCAAAAAAGTCACCGAAGAACACGTCAAGCAGCTGGCCAACTGGGGCGCGACCGCCGACCGTACCGACGAGATCCCGTTCGTGGTCGCCCGCGTGGTGCTGCAGGACTTCACCGGTGTGCCGCTGCTGGCCGACCTGGCCGCGATGCGCAACGTCGCCTACAAGATGGGCGTGAACGCCAAGAAGATCGAGCCGCTGGTGCCGGTCGACCTGGTGGTCGACCACTCGGTCACCATCGACCACTTCCGCGAAAAGGGCGCGCTGGACCTGAACATGAAGCTGGAATTCTCGCGCAACAACGAGCGCTACCAGTTCATGAAATGGGGCATGCAAGCCTTCGACACCTTCGGCGTCGTGCCTCCGGGCTTCGGCATCGTCCACCAGGTCAACCTGGAATACCTGGCGCGCGGCGTGCACAAGACCGCCGACGGCGTGTACTACCCTGACACCCTGGTGGGCACCGACTCGCACACCACCATGATCAACGGCATCGGCGTGGTCGGCTGGGGCGTGGGCGGCATCGAGGCGGAAGCCGGCATGCTGGGCCAGCCAGTCTACTTCCTGACCCCGGACGTGATCGGCGTGAACCTGACCGGCGTGCTGCGCGAAGGCTGCACCGCGACCGACCTGGTGCTGACCATCACCGAACTGCTGCGCAAAGAAAAAGTCGTCGGCAAGTTCGTCGAGTTCTTCGGCGAAGGCACCGAGACGCTGTCGCTGACCGACCGCGCCACCATCGCCAACATGGCGCCTGAATACGGCGCGACCATGGGCTTCTTCCCGGTTGACGACGCCACCGTCGAATACTTCGAAGGCACCGGCCGCACCAAGGACGAAATCGCTGCGTTCGCTTCGTACTTCAAGGCCCAGGGCCTGTACGGCGTACCGAAAGCCGGCGACATCGACTACACCCGCGTGGTGGAACTGAACCTGACCTCGGTCACGCCTTCGCTGGCGGGTCCTAAGCGTCCACAGGACCGTATCGAAATCGGCAACGTGAAGAACAACTTCACCGAACTGTTCTCGAAACCGACCACCGACAACGGCTTCAACAAAAAAGCCGAAGACCTGAACAAGACCTACACCACCACCAACGGCGTGAACGTGAAGAACGGCGACGTGCTGATCGCCGCGATCACCTCGTGCACCAACACCTCGAACCCGAGCGTGCTGCTGGCCGCCGGCCTGCTGGCCAAGAAGGCTGTGGAAGCCGGCCTGACCGTCGCTCCGCACATCAAGACCTCGCTGGCGCCTGGCTCCCGCGTGGTGACCGAGTACCTGACCGCCGCCGGCCTGCTGCCATACCTGGAGCAACTGGGCTTCGGCGTGACCGCCTACGGTTGCACCACCTGCATCGGTAACGCCGGTGACCTGACCCCGGAACTGAACGCTGCCATCTCCGCCAACGACATCGTCGCTTCGGCTGTGCTGTCCGGTAACCGTAACTTCGAAGCGCGTATTCACCCGAACATCCGCTCGAACTTCCTGGCATCGCCTCCGCTGGTCGTGGCCTACGCCATCGCCGGCAACATGACCGTCGACCTGATGACCCAGCCAGTCGGCAAGGGCAAGAACGGCAAGGACGTGTACCTGGGCGACATCTGGCCGACCTCGAAAGAGATCGCCAAGCTGATGAAGTTCGCGATGAACTCGAAAGTGTTCAAGTCGAACTACGCCGACGTCAAGGGCAACCCAGGCAAGCTGTGGGAACACGTGTCGTCGACCGAAGGCAATGTGTACAACTGGCCAGCATCGACCTACATCGCCGAGCCACCGTTCTTCGACGGCTTCGAGATGACCCCGAAAGCGGCCGCCACCGGCATCACCGGCGCGCGCGCACTGGGCGTGTTCGGCGACTCGATCACCACCGACCACATCTCCCCTGCCGGCTCCATCAAGGAAGACGGCCCAGCGGGCAAATGGCTGCTGGCTAACGGCGTGATGAAGGCGGACTTCAACTCCTACGGCTCACGCCGGGGCAACCACGAGATCATGATGCGCGGCACCTTCGCCAACGTGCGTATCAAGAACAAGATGATCCCTGCCAAGGCGGACGGTTCGGCGGTTGAAGGCGGCATCACGATCCACCAGCCATCGGGCGAACAGCTGTCGATCTACGACGCGGCGATGAAGTACGTTGCCGAAGGCACGCCAACCATGGTGTTCGGCGGCGAAGAGTACGGCACCGGCTCGTCGCGCGACTGGGCAGCCAAGGGCACCCAGCTGCTGGGCGTGAAGGCTGTGATCGTGCGTTCGTTCGAACGTATCCACCGCTCGAACCTGGTCGGCATGGGCGTGCTGCCGCTGCAATTCATCGGCAACGACAGCGTTGAATCGCTGGGCATCACCGGCAAGGAAGTCTACGACCTGAAGGGTCTGGAAGGCGAGATCAAGCCACAGCAGCTGGCTACCCTGGTCATCCACCGCGAAGGCAAGCCGGCACAGGAAGTGAAAGTGCTGCTGCGTATCGATACCCCGATCGAAGTCGACTACTACAAGCATGGCGGTATCCTGCCGTTCGTGCTGCGCCAGCTGCTGGCCGCTTAATCCCGTAGTTGTTTCCTGAGGAACGCCGGGCTAGCTCGCTAGTCCGGCGTTTTTTTATGCACGTTTGCCGAATCAACTACAATACGGTTCATAAGGGTTATCATCTGCATGACTGATCCGCTTTATCCACTTTTATGAGACTCTTATTGCGCTATGCGTCGTCCAAACAAAGATTCACCCCATAAGTTGTCTACCGAGAGCCAACGCCTCGTCACCTATGCCCTCGCAGTCGGGCAGGCGGCCAGCCGTATCGAAGAGCGGGCCTGGGAACACAGCCTCGATGCGCAGCTCCAGAAACTCCTCAAATCCGGCCACCAGGACACCATCGATTCGACCTTGAACAGCCTGTTCAAGGAAGACCTGAACGCGTACGACGTGTTGATGGATGGCGTGGAAGCGGCCAGTGAATCGGGCAGCATCACCATTGAAACCGACGGCGTCGCCAAGCAGTACGACGTGCTGCTGGTGGCCGCGCCCATCCTGGCGTGGACCCGCTTCGCCATCGCCTCGGGCGCGATCCCGGCCGACCTGCTGACCACGCTGTCGGCGCACTTCTCGGCCCACCTGCTGGCCGATGGTACGCACATGGCGATGTCGCCGACGCTGTTCTCGATCGACCAGCTGCCGCGCAGCCACGTCGAGACCTACGGCAAGGTGCACAAGCTGGCCCAGGCCGCGATCAAGGGCACGACGCTCAAGGCCGACACCAAGGTACCGGAGACCGCGCCCTTCCTGGCCGACACCCGCTACCTGCTGGTGGCGGTGGTGGCGCCGGCCGGCGGCCCGCTGTTCCGCTGGCAGATGCCGGCCAACCAGGCCAACTTCGTGGCCGAGCGCACCAACGCGCTGGAGCAATGGCGCACGCAGGTCACGCCGACCATCAACCGCCTGCTGCCGGGTTGCGGCGTCGAGCTGCTGCTGCCGGAGGCCTATTACATGGCCTGTCGCGAAGCGGACAAGCTGATCCGCCCGGTGTCGATCCGCGCGGCCGTGCACTACCTGACGCACACCTTGGCGGTCGAGCCGTCCGAGCTGCGCGCGGTGATCGCCGGCTTCGGCGAGGAAAACGCCGACGGCCAGATTGACGAGTACCGCGTGGCCTTCACGCAGCGTTCGTCGCCGGACGTGATCTACGGCGTGGTGTGGCCGCTGTACGGGCAGGAGGACGAGGAAGGCACGCCGCCGGAAGGTCCGCTGCAAGGCGGCCCGGGCGGCATCCTGCAGAAACCGGTGACGCCGGTGGAAGAGATCGTCAGCCATCTGAACGCGGCCGGCATTACGCAGATCAAGAAGCATAGCGAGCGCTATGTGGCCGAGTTCTGCGACGACTGCGGCGCGCCGCTGTTCGCCGACCCGGTCGGCGAGCTGGCCCACGCGGAAATGCCCGAGGACGCGCCCACCGGCACCGAGCATTTCCACTAAGCAGTTAAGAAAAACGCCCTCACTGAGGGCGTTTATTTTTGTGGCGCGGCTGGCAAGGGCTGCGGCAGATAGATAACGATGGGAGCTTGGGGTTGCGGTGGAGCCTGAGCTTGCACTGGCGCCGGACGATCGTCCAGCGACCGGTTTGCGGCAAAATACAACCCGCCGAAACCAATGAACATGCCAACCATGGAGGCCACCATCCAGCGGTAGCCCTCCGCCGACATCTTGTGCATTTCTGCACGCAAAGCCTCAATGTCCGCCTTGGTTGCTAACGTCGGCAGAATGGCATTGTAGTGCGCCTCAAGCGCGGCAAATCGTTGGTCGTCCATCCAATCAGACTAGTACAAATCCAGCGATCTACCAAGCGGAAAACGGGTGCTTGACCAGGCTTGAATTGAAGTAGCGCAAATCGTCGGTGACTTCCTCGCCGACCCAGTCCGGCTTGTCGAAAACCTGGTCTTCCGAGGACAGCTCGATCTCGGCCACCACCAGCCCGGCGTTCGCGCCGAGGAACTCATCCACCTCCCACACATGGCCGGCGTAGCTGATGCGGCGGCGGTATTTTTCGATCAGCGGCTGTTCGCACAAACCGTCCAGCAGCTCGGCGGCGTCGGCCATCGGGATAGCATACTCCCACTCGCCGCGCGTGGCGCCGACGTTGCGGCCCTTGATCGTCATCACCGCCCGGTCGCCCTCGATGCGCACCCGCACCACGCGGTCCTTGTGCGACGACAGATAGCCCTGGCGAAAAAACACCGGTTCGCCAAGGCTCTTCCACGCATCGCCGCGCAACAGGAACTTGCGCTCGATTTCAACGCCCATCTCAGGCGTCCAGCGACAGCAGGATCGGTTGCAGGATCGCCGCGCCCAGCGCCGCGCTGCGGGCGCCGTTCCAGCCCACGTGCGGGTCCGGCAGGTCGGCGTTGTCCTTGAACGGCATCTCCAGCGTCAGCGCCAGGCAGCCGAAGTGGTGGCCGACGTACTTGGAGGCCAGCGTCAGCATGTCTTCCTTGTACTTGCTGGCGGCGTAGCCCACCTTGTCCTGGAAGTCCGGGCTGGCGTCCTTGTAGCGGTTGATGAAGTCCTGCTGCTTGACGCGGCGCTCTTCGCTGAAGTTCTCCAGCATCTCGTTACCGGCCACGAAGTTGTACGGCAGCGCCTCGTCGCCGTGGATATCAAAGAACATGTCGATGCCGGTTTCGTGCATCTTCTGCTTCACGTACAGCACTTCCGGGCTGCGCTCGACCGATGGCGTCATCCACTCGCGATTGAGGTTGGCGCCGGAGGCGTTGGTGCGCAGGTTGCCGCGCACCGAGCCGTCCGGATTCATGTTCGGCACGATGTAGAACACGCAGCGCTGCAGCAGCTTGCGGGCGATCGGATTGGCGTCGTCCAGCAGCGAATCAATCAGGCCTTCGATGAACCATTCGGCCATCGATTCGCCCGGATGTTGGCGCGCGATGAACCAGATCTTCTTTTCCGCTTCCGGCTTGCCGATGACAACCAGGTTCATGTCGCGGCCATCGACGGTGTTGCCCAGGTCATGCACGCGGGCCAGCGGATGCTCGGCCACTTCGCCCAGCAGGCGCAGATGGCGCTCGAACGAATACGGCTCGAAGTAGGCGTAGTACACGCTGTCCGTTTCCGGCGTGTGCTTGATCGTCATGACCTGGCCGTCGAAAGCGGTCGGCACGCGGAACCAGTTTTCGGTGTCGTAGCTGGCCACGGCCTGATAGTCCTCGTAGCCCTTGGCGTAGGTGGCCTGGCCGGCGTTCAGGAAGCGCATGCGTACCTGCTGGCCGCGCGCGCCCTGCAGGCGGAAATGGAACCACTGGTGGATATCGGCGTGCGAGTCCTTGCGCAGATTCAGTTCGATGTCCGCCGCGCTGTCCGCGCGCAGCACCTCGATGGCGCCGGAGTCGAAGTTTTGGCTGATTTTGATGGTCATGTTGATCCAGTTTAAATGAATTCCGATGACCCTATTTTACCAGCATGCTTCCTTCGCGTTTGTAGCGGGCATGCCAGGACAAGGCCTGCTCCAGCACATGCGGCGTCTGGCCGCCGCCCTTGAGCGCCTCGGCGTAGTAGGCGCGCAGCTGCGGGCGGTAATCGGGATGGGCGCAGTGCTCGATGATCAGCGGCGCGCGCTCGCGCGGGGCCAGGCCGCGCAGGTCGGCCAGGCCCCATTCGGTCACCAGCACGTCGACGTCATGCTCGGTGTGGTCGACGTGGGCGGCGAACGGCACCACGCTCGATATCGCGCCGTCCTTGGCGACCGACTTGGTGACGAAGACCGAGAGCTGGGCGTTGCGCGCGAAGTCGCCCGAGCCGCCGATGCCGTTCATCATATGCGTGCCGCCGACGTGGGTGGAGTTGACGTTGCCGTAGATGTCGAACTCCAGCGCCGTGTTCAGCGCGATGAGGCCCAGCCGCCGCACCACCTCGGGGTGGTTGCTGATCTCCTGCGGGCGCAGCACGATGCGCTCGCGATACTGCTCGATATTGCGGATGAATTTCTCGTGCATCGCCGCCGACAGCGTGATCGACGACGCAGAAGCCATCGACAGCTGGCCCGAGTCGAGCAGCTCGATGGCGCTGTCCTGCAGCACTTCGGAATACATGGTCATGTCGCGGAACGGCGAATCGATCAGGCCATGCAGCACCGCGTTGGCGATGGTGCCGATGCCGGCCTGCAGCGGCCGCAGCTCCGGTCCCTTGCGGCCCGCCTTCACCTCCCCGTCCAGGAAGGCGATCACGTGGCGCGCGATGGCGTCGGTCTCGCCGTCGGGCGGCAGCGCGTTGGAGGGGCTGTCCGGACTGTCGGTGATGACGATGGCGGCGATGCGGTCGGGATGCACCGGGATCGAGGTCCAGCCCATGCGCTGCCACGGCGCCAGCAGCGGGATGGCGCCACGGTGCGGGCGCGCGCCGGGCACGTAGACGTCGTGGAAGCCCTCCAGCGCCAGCGGCGCGCTCAGGTTGATCTCGACGATGATCTTGCCCGCCTGCTGGGCGAAGTTGGCCGAGTTCCCGAGCGACATGGTGGGGATGATGCCGCCGTCCGGCGTGATCGCCACCGCCTCGATGACGGCGATATCGACCGGCTTCAGGTCGCCGGAGCGCAGCTGCTCCGCCGTCTCCGACAGGTGCTGGTCGATGAACATCACCTCGCCCGAGTTGATCTTGCGGCGCAGCGCGGCGTCGGCCTGGAAGGGCATGCGGCGCGTCACCACGCCGGCGTTGGCCATCATGCCGTCGCTGTCGTTGCCCAGCGATGCGCCGGTCAGCAGCGTGAGATTGAGCGGTTCCTGGCGGGCGCGCTCCACCAATGCCAGCGGCAGCGCCTTGGCGTCGCCGGCGCGGGTGAAGCCGCTCATGCCGACGGTCATGCCGTTCCTGAACAGCCGGGCCGCCTGCTCGGCGGTCATCACCTTGTCCATCAGCGCCGGGCGGCGGATGCGGTCTTCATACATTGCGATCTCCTGATTATTCGAATTTGATTCAGTATAGAATTCGGATATCAGTCGCTGCATGACTTAAATTCTCAACTTCCAGTCGTTTTATTCATGGACCTCAGATCGCTGCGCTACTTCGTCGAGACGGTCCGCCTGAACAGCTTCACGCAGGCGGCGGAGTCGCTGCACGTCACGCAATCGACCATCAGCAAGATGGTGCGCCAGCTGGAGCAGGAAGTCGGCGCCCAGCTGCTGATACGCGAAGGCCGCAAGCTGACGCTGACCGACACCGGCAGCGTGGTCTACGCGCGCGGCGAGGAGATGCTGGCCACCATGCGCCAGCTGACCGCGGAAGTGCGCGACACGCAAGCCGCCCAAAGCGGCCATCTGACGATCGGCATTCCGCCGATGATCAACCTGCTGTTCACGCCCGTGCTCAAGGCCTTCCGCCTGCGCCATCCCGACATCGCGCTGACCTTGCGGGAGGATGCCGGCCAGGCGCTGGAGCGCCAGGTGGCGGCGGGCGATCTGGAAATCGGCATGACGGTGCTGCCGGCAGATCCGCAACTGGGGCTGCAGACGGCGCCCATCGCCAGCTACCCGATCTGGGCGCTGGCCGCGCACGGCACCTTCCAGAAGCACCGCACCACGCTCAAGCTGAAGGCGCTGGCGAACATGCCGCTGGTGCTGCTGCAGGACGATTTCGCGCTGACCCGCAGTCTGCGGCAAGCCTTCAACGCGGCTGGATTCGAGCCGCAGATCGCCGCGCAGAGCGGCCAGTGGGACTGGCTGGTGGCGATGGCGTCGGCCGGCATGGGCGTGGCGCTGCTGCCGGAACCGTTCATCCACCGGCTGGCGATCGGCCGGCTGGACGCGGTGCGGCTGGTGGAGCCGGAGCTGCAATGGCAGGCCGCGCATGTGTGGCGCGGCCCCTACCTGTCGCACGCGGCGCGCGCCTGGCTGGACGTGTGCCGCGAGGTGCTGCGCGCTTAAACCGCCGGCAGCTCGTGGATGGCGATGCCTTCGATGGGATCGATCTCGCGGTCCCACGGGCGCAGCGCGATCATGCGCTGGGTGTCCTCGTAGCCGGCCTGCCAGCGGGCGCGGATGCCGGCGGCGCTGAAGTCGATGTCCTTGGTGTGGTCCTCGCCGCCGATGCGCGGCGCCTTCAGCGACACCACATGCATGGTGGTGCCGCAGCCCCACGAGGCCAGTTCGCGCACCTCGGGCGACATCGCCGCCTCGTCCGACAGGTGCAGCGTCAGCTGGCGGATCACGTGGCGCAGCCGGTGCAGCTTGCGCTGCTGCTCGATATTGCTGGCGCGGCTGGCGTATTGGATTTCCTTGTGCTTGTCCAGCACCTGCAGCATGCTTTGCGGCTCGCTGCCGTCGGGGTTCCACACCTGCACCGAGAAGATCACCGAGCTGCGGCGCGGCTCGTCGTCCAGCACCGCCTCAATCGGCGTGTTGGAGAAGATGCCGCCGTCCCAGTATGGCTGGCCGTCGATGCGCACGGCGGGAAAGGCCGGCGGCAAGGCGCCGGACGCCATCACGTGCGACGCGCCCAGCGCTTCCTTGCGGCTGTCGAAGTAGCGCATGGCGCCGCTGCGCGCGTTGACCGCGCCCACCGTCAGGCGCGTGTGGCGGTCGTTGATGTAGTCGAAATCGACCAGCGTATCGAGCGTGGTGCGCAGCGGCGCTGTCTTGTAAAAGGAGGCGTGGTCGATGCCGACCTTGGCGTCGGGATTCCACCATGAGGTCAGGTTGGGTTCGAAGAAGGCCGGTATGCCCTGCCCCATCGTCACGGCGTTGGCCAGCGCGCGCGGCATGAAGGAAAAGCCCAGCGCGTTCTGCTCCATGCGGTGCCAGAACTGGCGCAGCCGGTCCATGCGGTAGCGCGGCTCGTTGCCGGCGATGATGGCGCCGTTGATGGCGCCGATCGAAGTGCCGATCACCCAGTCCGGCTCGACGCCGGCTTCGTGCATCGCCTGGTAGACGCCCACCTGGTAGGCGCCCAACGCGCCGCCGCCCTGCAGCGCCAGCACGACTTGTCCCGGCATCGATGGCGACGAGAGTTGGGCGGGTTTGCGATTCAAGTGTGACCTCCGGAAGGATACGGGCTGCGCTGCACTGCACCATCCGATTGTAGTGCAATTCAGCGTGGCCCGCAGCTTCGTTTATGCCACCGTCACACCCTTGGCCGCCAGCGCGGCGCGCACACCGGCGCCGTAGGCCGGGTCGGCCTGGTCGAAGTGGGCCAGTTGGCGGGCGATGATCTCGGCGCTCACCTGGCTCAGCGGACCGGCGATGTTGTCGAACAGGTTCTGCTGCTCCTGCGCCGGCATCAGGCGGAACAGATTACCGGCTTGCGTGTAATCGTCTTCCTTGCCGCGGCCGTCGAACCGGGCCGCGCCGCCTTGCAGCGCCAGCGCCGGTTCGCCGTGGCCCAGGCCCTGCGGATTGCTGCCGTTCGCCTCGGTGGCCGCGTAGTTCTGCGCCGCGCCGCCGTTGGCGATGGCCATCGCACCGTCGCGCTGCTGATTGTGGAACGGGCAGCGCGGCGCGTTCACCGGCAGGTGCTGGTGGTTGGTGCCGACGCGGTACAGCTGGGCGTCGTGGTAGGCGAACAGGCGCGCCTGCAGCATCTTGTCCGGCGAGTAGCCCAGGCCCGGTACCACGTTGGCGGGCGACAGCGCGGCTTGTTCTACCTCGGCGTGGTAGTTCAACGGGTTGCGGTTCAACTCGAACACGCCGACCGGGATCAGCGGGAAGTCCTTGTGCGGCCAGACCTTGGTCAGGTCGAACGGATTCCAGCCGGTGCGCGCTTCCCATGCGGCCAGTTCGGCCTCGGTGGCCACCTGCAGCTTGACGTCCCACTGCGGGAAGTCGCCGGCGGCGATGGCGCCGAACAGGTCGCGCTGCGCGTAGTCCGGATCGGTGCCGGCGATGCGGGTGGCTTCGGCGGCCGGCAGGTTCTTGATGCCTTGCTTGGTCTTCAGGTGCCACTTGACGTAGACGCGCTCACCGGCGGCGTTGATCATGCTGAAGGTGTGGCTGCCGAAACCGTCCATGTGGCGGTAGCCGTCCGGCGTGCCGCGGTCGGAGAACAGCATCGTGACCTGGTGCAGGCTTTCCGGCGTCTTGCTCCAGAAGTCGAACATCATGGTCGGCGATTTCAGGTTGGTCTGCGGGTCGCGCTTCTGGGTGTGGATGAAGTCGGGGAACTTGATGCCGTCCTTGATGAAGAACATCGGCGTGTTGTTGCCAACCAGGTCCCAGTTGCCTTCCTCGGTGTAGAAACGCATGGCGAAGCCGCGCGGATCGCGTTCGGTGTCGGCGCTGCCCTTCTCGCCGCCGACGGTGGAGAAGCGCACGAAGGTGTCGGTCTTCTTGCCGACCTCGGAGAACAGCTTGGCCTTGGTGTACTTGGTGATGTCGTGGGTGACGGTGAAGGTGCCGTAGGCGCCCGAACCCTTGGCGTGCACGACGCGCTCGGGAATGCGCTCGCGGTTGAAGTGCTGGAGCTTCTCGATCAGGTGGAAGTCCTGCAGCAGCAGCGGGCCGCGCGGGCCGGCGCTGGCGGAGTTCTGGTTGTCGGCGACCGGGATGCCGGAGGCGGTGGTGATCGGTGGCTGGCTCATTGCGATGACTCCTTGTTGTTTGATGATGAAGTCATTTTATCGATACTGAGCCATAAATAAAAACTATAAATATCTATGTACTTGATAGTTTTTAACAAATATCGCACGGGAATAGTTGTGTCACCATCAAACGCCCGCCCCACACCAAGGAGTCAGCACCATGATCGTCGGCCTGGACTTATCCTTCGCGCACGCACAAAACGGCATGACCAGGCCCGACATGGAAGCCACGATGGTGGTTGCCGACAAATTCAAGGAAGTCATTATTTTTCGCTCGACCGGCCCGTGGTCGAAACGCTGGCTGCGCCGCGGCTATCCCAGCAAAAATTTTCATGTGAAGGGCAAGAGCTCGGACTGGGGGCCGCATGCCGGCCTGGTGCCTTTTGACGGCACCTACAGCAAAGTGGGCTACGATCTGGCGAAAGCTGCCGAGGGCACCAACAAAAACCGCGAAGGAGAGGCGTCCGGATTCGCAGGCAGACAGGCTTTGCGCCTGTCCGCCGCGCAAATCGACGAACAACTCACGGTGCCGGAGGGGCAGCCGCCCCGCAACGCCATCGCCACCAGGGAGGCTATCCCCGACAGCAACGATTTGATCTTGCGGTGCCGGCGCAGCGGCGATGAAAAACTGGTGGTGTTCCGCGCGGTGCACCGGGGCGGCGATCAATTTGAAATCAAGGTCTATCCGCCCGACGATCCGATCGCGGTGAACCCGTTGCTGCTCGATGCGGACGGAAGCCGCGCGCGCCTGTTCGAGGTCATGACGTCGCGCGAGGTCGGCGCCGACATGCCGATGACGGGCGACTATGACCTGTTTTCCGTTTGCCCCAGTTGGGCCCAGTACGGCAACAGCTCCGATCGAGTCATCGAAAAGGCAGCGATCGAACTGATCGGCGGACCGGGACACGGCCATGCGCCACCACAGGGCCTCTCATTCGCCGCCGGTACAGGGATGGACAAGGTGCTGGACCCGCGCCTGCATACGATGAGCGAGGCGGGCGACTATGCCCTGCGCCGCGGTGCGGCACAGACGCGTGCCAATCTGGCGGGGCCCGAGGCGCAAGCGCAAGAAGCGGCCAAGCGCGTGCGGCTCGGCCACGCCGCCCCTAGCGGCGAACATGGCGACATGGGAAACCTGACGCCGCGCATACTGCGCTGCATTAACGAGTTGAATGTCCAGATGGGCGTCAGGACGCCGGCGATGGCGCACCCCGCGCTCAGACGGGTGCATCACAACGCCGAGTCCCACCGTTTTCGGAATTTTGGCGCCCTCACGGAACGCGACATGTTGACCATCAAGGCGGGCGAGACCTACGGCGACGGCTTTCCGCTGACGGTGTTTCAGCCGTCGGCCCTGGGTGCCATGAGACACCGGGACGGCAGTGCGATGGCGATCGCCGGTTATGGCCCCGTGTGCACGCTGGAGACGCTGGCCGAATTCAGGCAATACGCGACCGCACTGATCGAGGCCGGCTACTACGTCCCCAAGAACTGGATCTGGGGATAGACGGCGGAGGGCAAGCCTGCCCCCCGCTGTCTTCAGGCTTCGGCGATGCGCTTGGCGATGTGGGCCAGAGCGTCTTCCACCTGGTCGACCAGGATCAGGCACAGGTCGCCCTCTTTCAGGCGCGCCAGGGCGGTGTCGATGGCGAGGAACTCGCCGTAGATCTCCTGGATGTGCGAGGTGCGCGGGGCGCCGTTCAGGCCCGAACGCAGCAGGCCCACCACTTCGCCGTCCACGCGGCCACGCTGGCAGGCGTCTTCGTACAGGATCACGTCGTCGAAGGCGCGGCCGAGGATCTGCGTCTGCTGCGTGATGTCCTGGTCGCGGCGGTCGCCGGCGCCGCTGATCACCACCGAGCGGCGCTTGGCCGGCATGGTCTCCACCGCCTGCACCAGCGCCAGGATGGCGTCCGGATTGTGGCCGTAGTCGGCGATCAAGGTCGCGCCTTTGTAGTCGAACACATTGAAGCGGCCGGGCGCGTTGTCGGAATCGTTGGCGAAGGTCTTCAGGCCGAGGCGGATCGCGTCCCAGCTGATGCCCACGCCCCACGCGGCGGCGACCGATGCCATCACGTTCTCCACCTGGAAGCCGATGGCGCCGTTGCGGGTGATCGGCACTTCCGACAGCGGAATGCGCTGCTGGTTCTTGCCTTCGGCGGCGACGATATGGCCGTCTTCCACGTACACGGTGCGGCAGCCCTGCGCCAGGTGCGTGGCGATGACCGGATGGCCGCGTTCCGCGCCGAAGAAGATCACCTTGCCGCGGCAGGTCGCAGCCATGCCGGCGACGATAGGATCGACCGCGTTCAGTACAGCGAAGCCGCTCTCGGAGACGTTCTGCACGATCACGCGTTTCAGCACGGCCAGGTCTTCCACCGTGGTGATGTAGTTCAGGCCGAGGTGGTCGCCGCTGCCGATGTTGGTGACGACAGCCACCTGGCAGCGGTCGAAGGCCAGGCCTTCACGCAGCACGCCGCCGCGCGCGGTCTCGAACACGGCCGCGTCGACGTCCGGATGCAGCAGCACGTTGCGCGCGCTGCGCGGGCCGCTGCAGTCGCCGCTGTCGGTCTGGCGGCCTTCGATGTAGACGCCGTCGGTGTTGGTCATGCCGGTGCGCAGGCCGCTGGCCGTAAGCAGATGGGCGATCAGGCGCACGGTGGTGGTCTTGCCGTTGGTGCCGGTGACCGCGACCACGGGGATACGGCCGTTGTCGCCCGGCGCGAACATGGTGTTGACGATGGCTTCGCCCACCGCGCGGCCCTTGCCGAACGATGGCGCGATGTGCATGCGCAGGCCCGGGGCGGCGTTCACTTCCACCACGCCGCCGCGCTGGTTCTCGATCGGCTGCAGCACGCCGTCGCAGACCACGTCGACGCCGCAGATATCGAGGCCGATCATCTGCGCCGCTTCCACCGCGCGCGCCGCCACTTCAGGGTGCACGTCGTCGGTGACGTCGGTGGCGGTGCCGCCGGTCGACAGGTTGGCGTTGTTGCGCAGGATGACGCGCTGGCCCTTGGCTGGAATCGAATCGGCGTCCAGGTCCTGCAGCGCCAGGCGCGCGAGGGCGATGTCGTCGAAGCGGATCTTGGTCAGCGAGGTCGAATGGCCGCTGCCGCGGCGCGGGTCGGCGTTGACGATGCTGACCAGTTCACGCACGGTGTGCGTGCCGTCGCCCACCACTTGCGGCGGGTCGCGGCGCGCGGCGGCCACCAGCTTGTTGCCGATGACGAGCAGGCGGTAGTCGTGGCCAGGCAGGTAGCGCTCGACCATGATGTCGTCGCGGAATTCCTTCGCCGTGTGGAAGGCCTTGGCCAAGTGCTCCTTGCTCATCACGTTGACGGTGACGCCCTTGCCCTGATTGCCGTCCTTCGGCTTGACCACCACCGGCAGGCCGATTTCCTGCGCGGCGGCCCAGGCGTCCTCCACGTCTTCCACCGAGCGGCCGTTGGGCACGGGCACGCCGGCCGCGTGCAGCAGCTTCTTGGTCAGTTCCTTGTCCTGCGCGATCGATTCGCCGATGGCGCTGGTGCTGTCCATCTCGGCGGCCTGGATGCGGCGCTGGCGCGAGCCCCAGCCGAACATCACCATGCTGCCTTCGGTCAGGCGGCGGATCGGGATGTCGCGCGCGATGGCGGCGCTGACGATGGCGCCGGTGCTCGGCCCCAGGCGCACGTCTTCATCGAGGTCGCGCAGCTCGTTCAGCGCGCCGGTCAGGTCGAACGGCGTGTCGGCCAGGGCCGCGTTGATCAGGTTGTGCGCCAGCGTCACCGCCAGGCGGCCGACGGCTTCCTCGCTGTATTCGACGACGGTCTGGTAGATGCCGTCTTCCAGCGTGGCCGTGGTGCGGCTGAAGGTGACCGGGCAGCCGGCCTGCGCCTGCAGGCTCAGTGCCGCCACTTCCAGCACGCGCGCCAGCGGCACGGCGTCGGTGTGGCCGGTGGTGTGCAGGGCGCCGATGGCGGGGAAGCGCGCGTGCAGGCGCTGCTCGAAGCCGGGCAGCGTGGCGATCGACTGCTCCTCTGGCGGGCACGATACGATCACTTCCACCGCCGTGTGGTGGCTCCAAAGATTCGGTCCGCGCAGCGCGCGGGTGCGGATGACTTCCATAACTCTGCTTGTTCTTTCGTGATGTATCAGTGATGAGTTCGCTTCGGGTTGGCGTCGAAGGTGCGCAAACCGGCGCCGATCAATTCAGGCGTCAGGCCCAGCGCCCAGCCGGCGGCGATCGCGGCCAGCACGGCTTCCGGCGGCACCAGCGGCGACAGCGGCAGGCTGGCGATATCTTCATGGCCCTGCGCCAGCACGATGCGTTCGGCGCGCTGGAACACCACGCGCTTGCCATCCTGGCGGTGCGCGGCGATGGCGGCCAGGTGCTCGTCGACGCCGTAGAACATCACGTCGCCGTCGCACAGGTCGGCCATGTCGACCACCTGCGGGTCGGCGGCGTTGAGCACCGCCACGCCGCTCGGCAGCACGACATCGACCTGGGTGCGCAGCACGCCGTACAGCTTGTCCAGGCTGGCGATATGGAACTCGGCCACGTCCTCGAAGTCGCTGACATCGGTCACCACGCCGACCGCGCATTTGTCGTAGGCCAGGCCTTCGGTCAGGATCATGCGGGCGCTGGCTTCGAACACGCCGGCTTCGACGTTCTTGTTGAGCAGCAGGCGTTCGCCGCTTTCCCAGTCGCTGAAGCCGTCGCGCGGCAGCAGGCGGCCGTTGACGAACAGGCCGTCGGCGCAGGACAGGCCGACCTTCTTGCCGCTGATCTGCAGCAGCCAGGCGATCAGGCGCGAGGCCATGGTGGCGCCGTGCTTGCCGGTGATGCCGACGATGGGCATGCGTCCGCCCTCGTCCGGCGCGAACAGGTGGTCGACAATCGCTTCGCCGACGTTGCGCGGTTCGCCGGCGGCCGGCTTGATGTGGGCCAGCAGGCCCGGGCTGGCGTTGACTTCGATGATGGCGCCGCCCTGCTCTTCCAGCGGACGCGAGATGTCGGCTGCCACCACGTCGATGCCGGCGATGTCCAGGCCGACCACGCGCGCGGCCAGCGTGGCCATCGCGGCCACTTGCGGGTGCACCTTGTCGGTGACGTCGGTGGCGACGTTGCCGTTCGGCTGGATCAGCACTTTCTGGCCGTCCAGCGGGATCGAGTAGGCGGTCATGCCCTGGCGCTGCAGCTCCAGGATGATCTCGGCGCCGTGCTGCGGCGCGATGGCGTTCAGCGGTGCGTCCTCGGTGGTGCCGCGGCGCGGATCGGTGTTGATCTGGCTGTCCACCAGTTCGATGATGTTGGACTTGCCGTCGCCGGTGACCCACAGCGCTTCGCCGGCGGCGGCTGCCACCAGGCGCTTGCCGACCACCAGCAGGCGGTGCTCGTTGCCGGCGATGAAGCGCTCGACGATCACGCTCTTGCTGTCGCCCTTGCGCGCGGCCAGCGCGTAGGCGGCGGTGACGTCGGCTTCGGTCATCAGGTTGAGCGAGACGCCGCGGCCATGGTTGCCGTCGTACGGCTTGACCACGACCGGCAGGCCGATATCCTGCGCCGCTTCCCACGCCGCTTCGGCGCTGGTGACCAGTTCACCTTCCGGCACGGGCACGCCGCAGGAGGCCAGCAGCGACTTGGTCAAGTCCTTGTCGCTGGCGATGCCTTCGGCGATGGCGCTGGTCTGTTCGGTTTCGGCGGTCCAGATGCGGCGCTGGCGGGCGCCATGGCCCAGCTGCACCAGGTTGCCGTCGGTCAGGCGGATAGCCGGGATCTTGCGCACGGTGGCGGCATCGACGATGTTGGCGGTGCTCGGGCCCAGGCACAGCGACTCGACCAGGTCGGTCAGCTCGGCCACGATGGCGGCCAGGTCGTAAGGCTTATCTTCGATCATTGCCATCAGCAGGTCGCGGCCGGCGGCCAGCGCGGCGCGCCCCACCTGCTCCTGGCGGGTGCGGAAGGCCATCTTGTACAAGCCGGTGTTCTCGCCGATCTGGCGCGTCTTGCCGAAGCCGGTCTTCATGCCGGCCAGGTTTTGCAGTTCCAGTACCACGTGTTCGAGGATGTGGCCGGCATAGGTGCCGTCGCGCAGGCGTTCGAGGAAGCCGCCGTGCTCGCCCACGCCGCAGCGATGGATGATCAGCCCCGGCAGGATCGCGGTCAGGCGCTCATACAAGCCAGGCAACAAATTCGAGGGGAAATTCTCCAGCTCGCCGATATCCAGCCACGCCTCGATCACCGGGCGATAGGTCCAGATATTGGGTCCGCGCAAATGGGTGACGCGGAGAACTTCTATGTCTTTCTTCTTGGTCATGTTTCTATTCTTGTATCTTTGTTATCAGCCGTGGCCAGCCCGCGCCGTATTTTAACCTCTGTACCACCGCCGGCGGCCAAATTGCATTTGGCCCACCCTGCGCGTGCGTTATACTTGCCGCCAACAAAACACTGGTTTTCCTTGATATCTGTCAAGGATGTGACCAGTGACAGAATACCGTAAATAAAGCACTTATATCAGGCGCAACACCTAACTAGTTCCACCTTTGTTCCACCTTTTCGCCACCGGAGTACGCAGCACGATGACAACAGAACAACTTTCCTCCAACACCAGCCAGAGCGAGCTTCCCGAGCGCTGGCGTTCCGAGGTGCAGGCACAACTTTCCCAAGGGGAAAACGCGGTAAGTGCCCTGGAGGTTGACTTGGATGAACAACTTCATTTTTCCAAGGGTGTGGTTGTGGTCACCGAACGTGGTGTGCTGGCGCGCGCGCCGGGCCGCGCGGACTGGCAACATTGGCCTTTCGCTAAGGACCTGACGCTCAAGCACCACGACCACGCGGGCGTCGGCCACCTGGAGCTGGTGAACCACGGCGGCCGGCTTGGCGCCTGGCGTTTCACGCTGGGCCAGAATCTGCAGGCGATCCGCCTGGTGGAGCAGTTCAACGCGCACCGCGACAGCCATGCGCTGGGCGTGCCGGTGGTGCGCGAGGAAAAGAACGTCTGCCCGAGCTGCAAGGCGCCGCTGGAGCCGGAGCAGGAGGAATGCCCGATCTGCACCAAGGTGGTGTACACGCCGCCGTCCACGTGGACCTTGTTCCGCCTGTGGCGCTTCGCCGGCCCGTACAAGCTGCAGCTGGGCTTCGGCTTCGCGCTGATGCTGCTGTCGACCGGCGCGCACATGATCCCGCCCTACCTGACCATCCCGCTGATGGACAAGGTGCTGATCCCGTACCAGAACGGCGCGCCGGTCGATACCTCGCTGGTGGCGCTGTACATGTCCGGCCTGGTGGGGTCGGCGGTGCTGGCGTGGATACTTGGCTGGGGCAAGACCTATGTGCTGGCGCTGGTGTCGGAGCGCATCGGCGCCGACCTGCGCACCGAGACTTATGACCACTTGCTGCGGCTGTCGCTGGAATACTTCGGCGGCAAGCGCACCGGAGATTTGATGTCGCGCATCGGCAGCGAGAGCGACCGCATCTGCGTGTTCCTGTCGCTGCACCTGCTGGACTTCGCGTCGGACTGCCTGATGATCATCATGACCGGCGTGATCCTGTTCTCGATCGATCCATGGCTGGCGATCTTCACGCTGCTGCCGCTGCCGTTCATCGCGTGGCTGATCCACGTGGTGCGCGACCGCCTGCGCACCGGCTTCGAGAAGATCGACCGCGTGTGGGGCGAGGTGACCAACGTGCTGGCCGATACCATTCCAGGCATCCGCGTGGTGAAGGCGTTCGCGCAGGAGTCGCGCGAAGCGGCGCGCTTCCGCACCGCCAACAAGCACAATCTGGCGGTCAATGACAAGCTCAATAAAATCTGGTCGCTGTTCTCGCCGACCGTGTCGTTCCTGACGGAGCTTGGGCTGCTGGTGATCTGGGTGTTCGGCATTTACCAGGTGTCCAAGGGCCATATCACGGTTGGTGTGCTGTCGGCCTTCATCGCCTACTCCAGCCGCTTCTACGGCCGCCTGGATTCGATGAGCCGCATCGTTTCGGTGACGCAGAAATCGGCGTCGGCCGCCAAGCGCATCTTCGACATCCTCGACCACGTGTCGTCGGTGCCGGAGCCGGCCAACCCGGTCAAGCTGGCCAAGGTCGATGGCAACATCACCTTGCGCGAAGTGGGCTTCCGTTACGGGAACCGCGCCGTCAACCGTGGCATCTCGCTCGATATCAAGGCCGGCGAGATGATCGGCCTCGTGGGCCATTCGGGTTCGGGCAAATCGACGCTGGTCAATTTGATCTGCCGTTTCTACGATGTGTCGGAAGGCGCGATCATGCTGGACGGCGTGGACATCCGCTCGTTCGCGGTGTCGGACTACCGCCGCAACATCGGCCTGGTGCTGCAGGAGCCGTTCCTGTTCTTCGGCACCATCGCAGAGAATCTGGCCTACGGCAAGCCGGGTGCGACGCGCGCCGAGATCATCGCCGCCGCGCGCGCCGCGCATGCGCACGAGTTCATCCTGCGTCTGCCGCAGGGTTACGATTCGATGGTGGGCGAGCGCGGACAAGGCTTGTCCGGCGGCGAGCGCCAGCGCATCTCGATCGCGCGCGCGCTGCTGATCGATCCTAAGATCCTGATCCTCGACGAGGCCACGTCGTCGGTCGATTCCGAGACCGAGAAGGAAATCCAGCGCGCGCTGGAGAACCTGGTGCAAGGCCGCACCACGATCGCCATCGCGCACCGCCTGTCCACGCTGCAGAAGGCGGACCGCTTGGTGGTGCTGGACCGCGGCGTGGTGGTGGAGGAAGGCGCGCACGATGACCTGATGGCGCGCGAAGGCGCCTACTACCGCCTGTACCAGGCGCAGGCCCGCAACGTCGACACGGATCTCGACGACAGCGGCAGCAAAGATTAAGAGAACAAGCACATGACGACGAATTTTAATTTGACACGCAATCCCTTCGGCCGCCTGGTGCTGACCACGGCCGAGGGTGATGTGCACGAGAGCGTGGCGCCGGTGCGCGCCTTCCCGGTGCAGGCGCCGGACGACGGCATCGCGCTGGTGAGCACCGACGGCAAGGAAGTGGGCTGGATCGACCGCATCGAGGATCTGCCGGCGGCCGTTGGGCAACTGGTGCGCGAGGAGCTGGCGGGACGCGAGTTCATGCCGGAGATCGCGCGCATCAACAGCGTAACCAGTTTCGCCACGCCGTGCACATGGTCGGTGGCGACCGATCGCGGCGAGACCGAGTTCGTGCTGCGCGGCGAGGAAGACATCCGCCGCCTGACGGTGGATACGCTCTTGATCTCCGACATCCACGGCATCCACTACCTGATCCGCGACGTGCGCGAGCTGGACAAGCACAGCAAGAAAATCCTCGACCGTTTCCTGTAAACGAGCCTTTCGCGGCCGGCAGCGCCAGCAGCCTGCCAGCCGCCTCTACACCTTTGACATACCGCAGCGTGTGCTTTCAAAAGCACCGCATGATTGATGCCGTGCGCCCGCCATCGTGGCACCGCAAGGCATACAATGAAACTGTCCGAACCAAAATCCCATTTTCCGCTACTTCCGGCGCCCAAGCGCAAACGCAAGCGGCCCAAGCCCGCCCCTGCCAAGCCGCCGGCGCATGGACCTTTGAAGAAAAGGAACAGTCATGGATGAGATCAAGGAAGAATTGCAGTTCAATTTGCGCTATGCCCAGCGTCTGTGCCAACGTACCTCGCGCTTTTATCGCCGGATACAGACCATGCTCACCTTCATCAGCCTGCTGGCCGGCAGCAGCGCGGTCGCGGCACTGGCCGCCCAGATGCTGATTCCGTCCGCCTGGCTGCTGGGTGTGTTTGCGGTGTTCGGCTGTCTTAATCTGGCGATACGGCCAGCCGACAAAATCGCGGCCAACGATGCGGACGTCCGCAAGTACGGCGCTCTGCTGGCGAAACTCAACGTGCTGGACGCGCCGGTACTCCAGCAGATGCTGGACGAGGCCCGCCTTTCCGACACCATCGAGGTGGAACCCCTGCGCGCGGTGGCCTATAACGACGTCGTCATGGAAATCGACGAGCCTGACTCGCTGATCGAACTGAGCCCGATGCAGAAGCTGATGGGCGTTCTAGCCTGATGCGCGCGCCCGGCGTCGTTGCACTTCGTCTTATTGAAACGCCTTCATGAGGGCTTCCAGTTTCACCTTCATCGACTTGTCGTGATGGCTGACCGGCGGCACCGCGCGCTTGACGTCGAGCAGTTGGTAGACCGCCATCTGCGCCGCCCGCACCGAGTATTCGACGGTGAACACCACGTCCTCCGGCACTTCGACAAACTGGCTGACGAAGGCTAGGTTGCGCGAGTTGGGCGGCACCGGCAGCGGACGGTCACTCTTAAAGCGCGGCATGAACATGCTGGTGATGTAGGGCATGCGGCAGGGGATGCAGTTGGCCTTGGCCATGACCTCCATGTCGAAATTCAGGTGGCCGCATAGCTCGCGCAGGATCTCCTCGCCGGTGCAATCGGCCATGGGCTTGGCGACGAAATTGCCGACGCGGTCCGGATGCAGCGAGTAGCCCCAGAATACCTGTACGCCTTCCGGCTGGCCGGCGAAGTGCGGCTGGTGCGCCAGCACGATGGACATCAGCCAGTTCGAATCCTTGAACGTCACCAGGCCGCCGGTTCCAGCCACGTTGCCGCTGAACTGTTCCATCTTGTCGAAGAACGCCGGGTCCTTCAGCGTGACGGTGAACGACTCCCACCACGATTCAGGGATGCTGGAATTGAAGACGGCCGGGTTGCCCAACTGCGGACGGTCCACCGCCAGCTTTTCCCACAAGGCCCAGCCCTGGCTGTCGCGCTTGTCCAGCTTAGGCGGGGCGCTGTGCATGCTGCCGAAGCTGGAGGCATCGGTCATCGAGCCGTTCTGGAAGAACACCAGGTCCTGCGGGCCGACGGCGATGGTGGTGGTCTCGCCGTTGCGGGTACAACGCAGCGCCGACGCGGTCAGCACGCCGCCCTCCTCCAGCAGTTCGATGTCGTCGACCTTGCAGTCGCGGACCACCTGCACGCCCTGCTGCTGCAGCCAGTGCTGCAGTGGACGCACGAAGGAGTCGTACTGGTTGTAGACGGTGCGCTTGACGCCGGCCAGCGTTTCAATGCGCGAGAACTCCATCATGAAGCGATGCAGGTAGCGCTTGAATTCGACGGCACTGTGCCACGGCTGGAAGGCGAAGGTGGTGGCCCACATGTACCAGAATTTGGTGTCGAAGAATTCGGGCGACAGCCAGTCGGTGATGGCGCTGTTGCCCAGTTTTTCCTCGTCGGCTTCGGCCAGCGCCAGCAGCTCGGCGCGGTCCTGCATGCTGAAGCCCATCGACGTCACATTGACGCGGAAGCGGTTGCGGTCGACCAGGCGGGCCTGCGAGTGCGACTTGTGCATTTTGTTGAAGGCCACCGTTTCGTCGTAGACGCTCTGGCCTTCGTGTTCCAGCGAGGGGATGCTCTTGAACAGGTCCCAGGTGCATTCGTAGTTGTCGGTGGTGAGCATGCGGCCGCCGCGCAGCGTGTAGCCGGTGTCCGCGTTGCCGCCACCATCGAGGCTGCCGCCGGCCAGCGGCATCGCTTCGAAGATGGTGATATTGCGGCCGTCGACGCCGGCGTCGCGAATCATGAAAGCGGCTGCGGACAGCGAACCGATACCGCCGCCGACCAGATATGCTTTGATGGTGTTGCTCATGGCACTGTCCTTTGTGTATGTCAGTGCCACGATAGTGCGGATCTTGAGGCGCGATATCCATGCGCCAGATCAAAAAATCAAAAGAGCGGCGGCGCTCAGTCGAAGGCGACGTCCTCAAGACGGAGCCGGAATTTTCTGCGTTCGGGCTCGGTCCAGCCTTGGCCGGGGATGGCGTCGCGGTGCGCCGAGGCGGGTGCCAGCGCGGGCGGCGTGGCGGCAGGTGCGAACAAGGTGGAGGGGGAGACGTTCACACTCATTGTAGCAACCATGCTGCCCTCCTTACTGGAATCTACTGATTTCTGCTTCCCGTTACTGAGTTAGACAGCGAGAGTACGGTGAAGTTCAATTCAGTAGATTTCAGCAAAGAGTTCAGCAGGTTTGCTAGAAGGAGAATGCGACTATATCCATGGTGTGTATAGCCGCAGCAAGTTATTTGTCCGAGTACATGTCGGCGTATTTCAGGCCGAAGTACAGGATGAAGGTGTAGCAGGCAGCCGGCACCAGGAAGGACATTTGCAGGCTCATGGTGTCGGCCAGCAGGCCTTGGCCGAACGGCACCAGCGCGCCGCCGACGATGGCCATGCACAGCACGCCCGAGCCCTGGCCGGTCAATGGTCCCAGCTTGTTCAGCGCCATAGAGAAGATGGTCGGGAACATGATGGAGTTGAACAGGCCGACCGCCAGCATCGCCCACATCGCCAGATGGCCGCCGCTGAAGATCGCGGTGAGCACCAGCGCGATCACCGCCGCCGAGTTGAAGGCCAGCGCCTTGCCCGGGCTGACGTAGCGCATCACGGCGAAACCGATGAAGCGGCCCACCATCGCGCCGCCCCAGTAGTAGCTGACGAAGGGCGCGGCGTCGGCGGCCGACAGGTTCGCCACCTTGGCGTCGCCCATGAAGTTGATCAGGAAGCTGCCGATACTGACCTCGCCGCCCACGTACAGGAAGATCGCCACCGCGCCCAGCACCAGATGGCGGTGTTGCAGCACGGCCGACCAGCCGGCGCTTTCGCCGCCCGCTTGTTCGGCGTCGACGATCTTCGGCAGGCGCGCCAGTGCGAACAGCACCGCCAGCGCCAGCAAGGCCGCGGCCAGCACGAGATACGGGCCTTGCACGCTGGCCGCCTGGGTGGCGTGGTAGGCCGCCAGCTGTTCGGTGGTGAGCTTGGCTATGTCTGCGGAGCTCATCACGCCGCCGGCCAGGATCAACATGCCGCCCAGCGTGGGCGCCACGGTGGTGCCCAGCGAGTTGAAGGCTTGCGTCAGCGTCAGGCGGCTGGAGGCGGTCTGCGGATCGCCCAGCACCGTCACGTAGGGATTGGCCGCCACCTGCAGCACCGTGATGCCGCCCGCCAGCACGAAGAAGGCGATCAGGAACAGCGTGTAGCCGCTGGTCGCCGCCGGGTAGAACAAGGCGCAGCCGGCGGCCGCGATGGTCAGGCCGGCGACGGCGCCGTTCTGGTAGCCGATCTTCTTGATCAGCATACCGGCCGGCAGCGAGACGATGAAGTACGCGCCGAAGAAGCAGAACTGCACCAGCATGGCCTGCACGTAGGTCAGCGTGTAGACCGCCTTCAGGTGCGGGATCAGCACGTCGTTCATGGAGGTCAGCAGGCCCCACATGAAGAACAGGATGGTGACGATGATCAGCGGACCGGTGTTGCCGCCGGTCTGGCTCTGGCCACCCGGCACGGGGACGGCTTGGGAATAGGTTTCCATGCTTTGAGAATCTCCTGGGTTTATTTAAAGTCGCCGCACGCCAGCGCATCCTTGTCCCTGGCGGCGCCGCCAACGATCTGGATGTTGGCGAACGTCGCTGCGAACGGTGCGTCGGCGGACACGCTGAACGGCGTGCTCAATGCCGCCAGCGGCAGTCCTTTGGCGCTGAAGCAGGCCAGCGGAATCTTCACCGTCTGCTTGCCCTTGCCGGCCAGGCGCTGGAACACGGCGCTGGCGTCCAGCTCCACGGTTTCGATGCCGACGCTGGCCTTGCCCTGCGGCGCAGCCGACACGATAGCATCAAACTGCAGTGCGCCGTCGGCCGAAGCGAACGCCGGCAGCTTCTGCGCGTGGGCCGCCTGGGCTTCCAGCTTGGCCGGGCCGGTCCAGGTGAGGCGCTTGGCGTCCTGCTGGGTGTTGATCTGCGCGGTTTCGACCTTCACGGTGGGCAGGTTGAACACGGCGTTCAGGTCCGCGCCCAAGGCCACGCGTTGGCCGCCGCTGCTGACGTACAGCGCGTAGGTCGAGCGGTCGGCGGGCGCGTACACCGGCACCGAGGTGGTCTTGCCGCAGCCGCCGGCCGGATAGCTTGCGTCCAGCAGCGGCAAGGCGCGCTTGCCGGCCGCGCCGGCGTAGGTCAGGCCGTAGCCGTATTTGAACAGCGGATCGTACGCGGCGTCGCCGACGTTGAGCGGCGACTGGCAGGCCGACTTCGGCCACGAGAACGACAGCTTGCCGCGGAAGTCCGCGTTGACCTTGCCGTCCGCTTTGCGGAACAGTACATCGGACACGCCCTTGCCTTCGGTGCCCGGCAGCCAGGCCGCGACGAAGCTGTCCGACAGGTTCAGCACATCGTTGACGAACAGCGGACGGCCCGACATCAGCACCGTCACCACCGGCTTGCCCTTGCCCGCCACGGCCTGCAGCACCGCCAGGTCCTCGGGATGGCGGCCGGACAGGCGCAGCGTGCCAGATGGGCCGATGTCGCCGTCGCCTTCCGCGTACGGCGTCTCGCCGATGACGGCGATGACGGCGTCGAACTTGGTCACGTCGACGCCGGCGGCGTTCTCGCTGAAGGTGACGTTGTCCTTGCCGGCGGCGTCCTGGATGCCGGCCAGGATGGTGTCGCTGACCGGGTAGTCGCTGTTCTTGTTGTCGTTGCCCTGCCACGTCAGCGACCAGCCGCCCGACTGGTTGGCCATGTTGTCCGCGCTCTTGCCGACGACGAGGATTTTTTTGCCGCGCGCCAGCGGCAGCACGCCGCCGTTGTTCTTCAACAGCACCAGCGATTCGCGCACCGCCTGGCGCGCCAACGCGCGCGCCTGCAGCAGCTCCTGCTTGCCGGCGTAGATGTTCTGCGAAGGCTTCTTGCCGTCGAACAGGCCGGCGCGCAGCTTCACGCGCAGGATGCGGGTGACCGCGTCGTCGATGCGCGCCATCGGGATCTCGCCCTTCTCCACCTGCGCGATGGTGTTGGCGATGAAGGTCTTCCAGTGTTCCGGCACCATCACCATGTCGACGCCGGCGTTGATCGAGGCGGCGCAGCTGTCGTTGGCGCAGCCGGGCACCTCGGCGATGGCGTTCCAGTCGCTGACCACCAGGCCATCGAAGCCCATCTTGGTTTTCAGCGCGTCGGTCAGCAGCTCTTTACTGCCGTGCATCTTGCCGTGGTCGGAGCCGCCCTTGACGTCGTTCCAGCTGTTGAAGGATGCCATCACCGTCTGCACGCCGGCCTGCAGCGCCGGGTAATAGCCCTGCGCGTGGATGTTGATCATGTCCGCCATGGTGGACTGGTTCTCGCCGCGGTCCTTGCCTTCGGCCGTGCCGCCGTCGCCGATGAAGTGCTTGGCGGTGGCGACCACCGTGTTGTCCGATTTCAGGTCGCCCTGCAGGCCCTTGACGTAGGCACCGGCGTAGTCCCTGACGATGGCCGGGTCTTCGGAGAAGGATTCGTAGGTGCGCCCCCAGCGGTCGTCGCGCACCACGGCCAGCGTCGGCGCGAACACCCAGTCGATGCCGGTGGCGCGCACCGCCTTGGCGACCGACCTGGCCATCTCGCCAACCAGCTTGGCGTCGCGCGCGGCGCCCAGGCCTATGTTGTGCGGGAACAGCGTGGCGCCGTACATATTGCTGTTGCCGTGCATGGCGTCGATGCCCCAGATGACCGGGACCTTGACCTTCATGTCGGTGCTCATCGAGGCGTCGTAGTAGGCGTCGGCCAGCTTGACCCAGTCGGCCGCCGTGGCGTACTTGTTCCCCTGCGGCCAGCTGCCGCCGCCGTTCAGCACCGAGCCGACGTAGTATTCGCGCACCTGCTCGGGCGTGATGAACTTGATTTCCGGCTGCGTCATCTGGCCGACCTTCTGCGCCAGCGTCATGCCGGCCACGATCTGCGCGATGCGCGCTTCCATGGCCTTGTCCTGCTTGACGGCGCTGGTGATGTGGGGCCAGTCGGCCAGTGGATTGGCGGTTGGCGCGGCGGCGGCGATGCCGGCGGCGCCCAGCGCCAGCGTGGCGGCCAGCACGGCGCGGCGCAGGGTGTGGTTGTTGGTCTTCATTCGGTGCTTGTCTCCGTCGTTTATATTGTTGTCTCGTCGCTCCCGCGACAGCGGGAGTCCATACTCAGCATGGGTTCCCGCCTGCGCGGGAACGACCGTCAGGCGCCGTGCAGGAAGGCGCTGTACCACTGGCCGCTCTGCTTGAGGATGCGGCGCTGTGTCGGGTAGTCGATGTAGGTCAGGCCGAAGCGGCGCAGATAGCCTTCCGCCCATTCGAAGTTGTCCAGCAGGCTCCAGGCGAAGTAGCCTTTGATGTTGCCGCCCGCGCCGATGGCGTCGCGCATGGCGGCCAGGTGGCGGATCAGGTAGTCGCGGCGCGCCGTGTCATTCACCGCGCCGTCGGCGGTCAGCACATCGTCGTAGGACGAGCCGTTTTCGGTCACGTACAAATCGCCGGTCGGGTAGTCGCGCGCCACGCGCTCCAGCAGATCGACCAGGCCCTGCGGCGACACCTCCCAGCCGAAGTCCGTGCGCTGGCGGTCCTGCGGGTAGACGATGGCCGTGCGCAGCGGGTACTGCTCCGGCGCGTCGCGCACCACCTCGGGGAAGTAGTAGTTCACGCCGAGGAAGTCCATGGGCGCGGCGATCGCCTCCATGTCGCCCGGCAGCACCTGCGGCGCGTCCCGGCCCACCAGTTGCAGCACCAGCTCCGGATAGCCGCGGCCATACAGCGCGTCGAGGAACCAGCGATTGCGCAGCGCGTCGTGGCGCACCACGGCCTCGCGGTCGGCGGCGCTGTCGCTGGCCGCCTTGACCGGGTGCAGGCTCAAGGCGATGCCCACCTTCGCACCCGGCACGTTGGCGCGGATCAGCGGCACCGCCAGCCCGTGCGACACCAACACGTTGTGGCACACCTGCAGCGCCAGCGGCAGGCTCTTGTTGCCCGGCGCGTGCATGCCGTCCCAGTTGCCGTGCATGGCCGTGCACCACGGCTCGTTGTGCGTGATCCAATGCTGCACGCGGTCGCCCAGGTGCTTGCTGATCACGTCCGCGTAGCGCAGGAAGGCGTCGACCGTCGCGCGGTTGGCCCAGCCGCCCTGGTCCTCCAGATACTGCGGCAAGTCCCAGTGGTACAGCGTGCACCACGGCTGCAGGCCGCGCGCCAGCATGCCGTCCACCAGCTTCGAATAGAAGGCCAGCCCCTGCGGGTTCGGCTGCGCGTCCACGCCGTTGAAGATGCGCGGCCAGGCGATCGAGAAGCGGTACGAGTTCAGGCCCATGGACTGCGCCAGGTCCAGGTCCTCCTCCCAGCGGTGATAGTGGTCGCAGGCCACCGCGCCGGAGGAGCCGTCGCGCACCTTGCCCGGCGTGGCGCTGAAGGTGTCCCAGATCGACGGCACGCGGCCGTCCACCGCGGCGGCGCCCTCGATCTGGTAGGCCGACGTCGAGACGCCCCACAGGAAGTCGCTGGCAAAGTCGCTACGCTGGATCGCGGTGGGCAGGTCGGTAAGTATCATGGTCATGTTTTAAGGTGGAACTTTTTAGTGGAATCGTTTCCATTGCACTGCAAAAAAAGAGCATGCGGCCAGCGCATACTCCTCGTTCTTTACTGCCTGGGCGCCGCCAGCGACGCGCGCTGGGTGACGTGCAGGCGGTAGTCCCGCGCCACCGGCCGCTGCGACTCGTAGCAGCGGTTCAGCAGGTAGTTCAAGCCGTTGAGCGTCATCTCGCTCCACGGGATGTGCACGCTCGTCAGGCGCGGCGCGGTGAATTCCGCGCTGTGCGTGTCGTCGTAGCCCAGCACCGAGACCTGCTCCGGCACCGCCACCCCGGCCTGCTGGAAGCAGGACAAGGCCCCCACCGCCATTTCATCGTTGGCGCAGAACACCGCCGTGAATTCATAATCCGACGCCATCAGCTGCTCGGCGCAGGCCCAGCCGCCCTCCGGCGAAAACTGCCCGTCCTCCATCCACACCGAGGCCGGATCGATGCCGGCCGCCGCCAGCTCGGCCAGGAAACCGGCGATGCGCTGCTGGTTGTCCGGCGCGCTGGCCAGGCCCGCGATCACGGCGATGCGGCGGTGGCCCTGCTCCAGCAAGGTGCGCGCCGCCAGCCGGCCGCCGGCCTCGTGGTCGACGGTGAAGCACTGCCCGGCGATGCTGGCGAAGGCGTGGTTGATCACCACCACCCGCGACTGGAACGGCCCCAGCGCCACAAAGTCCTCGTCCTCCAGCGCGTTGCTCATCACGATCAGGCCGTCGCTGCCGCGCTCGATCAGGAAGTTGATGCCCTCGATCGCCTGCTGCCGGGCGTCGCCCTCGCCCACGCCGAACGCCACCACCATGTTCAGGCCGGCCGCCCGCAGCGCGGTGTAGATCGACTGCAGGATGGGCGTGTAGAACGTCCCGCTCAGGTAGGGGATGTACACGCCTATCATCTGCGAGCTGCCCGACAGCAGCGTGCGCGCCGCGTGCGAGGGGCGGAACTCCAGCTCCTCGATCGCCTTGCGTACCTTCTCCAGCGTTGCCTGCGACACCGAGCCCTTGCCGCTGATCACACGCGACGCAGTGCCCAGCCCCACTCCCGCCAGGCGGGCTACGTCCTTGATAGTTGCCACTGCTTCCCTTATCCGTTCAGTCGGCGGCAAGCATACCGCATGCCGCCCGGCGGTGACAAGCGCGCCGCCGCCCGGCCCTGCCGGTCAGTCGCGCAGCGCGGCGGCGATGCTCTTCTGCGCCTTCTCCACCGGCATGCGGGTGTTCCAGAAGGCCGTCAGCACGTCCTGCAGCGCGCCGTTCTGGTCCGGCGTCAGGTAGACCTCGATCATGCCGACCTGGCGCGACTTGTCCTTCATGATGGCCATGCCGGCCTGGGCGCAGGCGTCCATCGACGACACGTCGATGTCGCTGCGCACCGGCAGCGAGCCTTTGAGCTTGCTGAACTCCAGCTGCGCGGCCGGCGCCAGCATGGTGGTGGCCAGCAGCTTCTGCGCCTTGACGGCGTCGGCGTTGGCGGTTTTCGGGAACACGAAGGCGTCGCCCTGGATCAGGTAGGGCACGCCGGCGCCCAGGCCGGCGATGCAGCCGAAGTCCTTGCCGGCGCTCTGTTTGGCGGCGGCGAATTCGCCCTTGGCCCAGTCGCCCATGATCTGCACCCCGGCCTTGCCGTTGATGAGCATGGCGGTGGCGTCGTTCCAGTTGCGGTTGGGCGAGCCGGCGTCCACATAGCTTTGCAGGCGCTTGAAGGCCGCCAGCACCTTCTTGAACGCCTCGGAGTTGAGCGCCTTGGGGTCGCGGTCGCGCAGCACCTGCAGGTATAGCTGCTTGCCGCCGACGTTGGCCAGCATGGCCTGGAACAGGATGTTCTCCTGCCACGGCTGGCCGCCGTGCGCCAGGCCGACCAAGCCGGCCGCCTTGAGCTTGTCGAGCGCGGCGAACAGTTCGTCCGGCGTGGTGGGTTCGGCGGCGATGCCGGCCTTCTTGAAGGCGGCCTTGGAATACCAGATCCAGGTCGACATGTGGATGTCCACCGGCAGCGCGTAGTAGTGGCCCTTGACGCGGATGACGTCAAGCATCGGGCCCGGCATCAGCTGGTCCCAGTGGTCGCGCGCGGCGATGTCGTCGACGTTGTTGAGCGAGCCCTGGTCGATCAGGTCGCGGAACTGCTTGGTGGTGTTGAACTGGGCGGCGGTGGGCGGATTGCCGCCGACGATGCGGTTGATCGCCACCGCCTTGGCCTGGTCGGCGCCGGCCACGGCGGTGTCGGCCCAGACGCCGCCGGCGGCGCGGTAGGCGTCGGCGAACTTGCGCACGGCGGCCGACTCGCTGCTGGAGGTCCACCAGTGCATCACTTCGGCGCGCGGCCCGGCGGCCGGCGCGGCCGCGTGGCTGGCGCCGGTGGCGGCGGCAGCGGCGGCCAGCGCCAGCGCGGCCAGCAGCGGAACGGCGCGGCCGCCCCTGCGGTGCTTGTCCATCCTGTCTCCTTGCGCGCCGATGTGCCCCGGCGCTGTGTTGGTCATGAATTGGAAACGTTCCCAATCCCTGCGGACGAATATAGCATCCCTTGATTTTGGGTGTCAACCGGGAATTCGGGCGGCCGGCGGACGGCCGGGGCCGGCCGTCCCCCTGCCGACGCCCGCCGTGCTTACGCCTCCTCGCGCACGAACACGCGCAGGCGGTGGCCGTCGCGGTCGATGGCCATGAAAGTGTAGCCGAAGTCCATCGCCACCGGGCGCTGGGCGATGGTGACGCCGCGCGCCGACCAGTCGGCGTACATGTCGTTGAGCACGCTGCGGTCGTCGACGCGGATGCACAGCTCGGCGCCGCCGCCCGAGGCCAGCGCCTTGGGCTCGACCGTGTGGCGCGACCACAGGCCCAGCATCAGGCCCGAGGCCAGCGCGAACAGCGAGAAGGTGGGCGACACGTCCAACGGCTGCTGGCCCAGCAGGTCGGCGTAGTAGGCGGCGCTGGCGACCGGATCGTCGACATACAGCAGGACATAGTTAGGGCTGATCATGGTGTTCTCCTGGTGGGTTGGCGCGGCGCGCTGTGTCGGCACCGCATGACCCTTATGCTAATGGCAAGCTGCGACAGTTTCTGTCAGGAGCGTGCGCCGGCCGGGCGCAGTTCCGCGTGGACGGAATCCAACGGTCCGGACGCGCGGCACGGCGCGGTAGCCGTCGGCTATTGGCGGATCGGCGCGCCAGCGTATATGCTGAGGCCATGGCCCAACGCTGAGCCACGCAGAAAGCCCACTAACATGAAGCGCCGCGCCCTCCTCCAGCTTGCCCTGCTGCCATGCCTGCCCGCCGTGGCGGCGCCGGCCAGGCCCGTCATCAACGTCTCGACCCTGCTGGGCGACGACCCGGCCACCGACGTCGCCGAGCAAGTGCTGCGCGAAGCCTACAGCCGGCTCGGCTACAAGCTGGAGGTGCACCGCCTGCCGGGCGAGCGCACGCTGCTCTACGCCAACGAGGGCCGCATGGACGGCGAGCTGTACCGGAAGCTGGGCATGGACCGCCTGTACCCGAACCTGATCATCGTGCCGGTGGCGCTGCTGACCTACGAGATCGTGGTCTTCACGCACGGCACCGAGTTCGTGCTCAACGGGTGGGACAGCCTCAAGCCCTACACCATCGGCCATGTGCGCGGGATCAAGATTGTGCAGGAGAACACCCTCGGCATGCGCACCGAAGCTGTACCAACCATGACACAGGCGTTCCAGAAAATGATGGTGGGCCGCACCGACCTGGTGGTCGGCAACCGCCTGTCGGGCATGGCGGTGATCAAGAACCTCAAGCTCGACGAGGTGCACGTGCTGAACCCGCCGCTGGCCTCCTTCCCGGTGTACCACTACCTGCACAAGCAGCACGAGGCGCTGGCCGCGCAACTGGCGCCCGTGCTGCGCCAGATGCGCGCCGAAAAGGTGATCGAAGCCATCCAGCAGCGGGTCGCCAACGGCAGCTGACGCGCCTCACATGCCGTGCAGGCGCTTGAACAGGCCGACCAGGTCGAGATACTGCGCGGCGGCATACAGGCCGATGCCCACGGCGGCGATCAAGGCGGCATACAGTGCGGATTTTTTCATGGCGTGTCCTTTCAAAGACTGGCAAGGGTGAGCTGGATGCTGAGGCGCGAGGCCGCCCACGCCGGCAAGCCGCTCGCCAGCAGAGCGCCCAGCAAGACCATGGCCAGCCAGGCCAGCGCGCCGGCGGCCGACACGGTCAGCGGAAAGGCCAGCCCGAACAGCAGCTCGCCCAGATAGGCGCCGATGGCCGCCGACAGCGGCAGCGACAAGGCCAGCGCCAGCGGTACGCTCATCAGCGCCACCAGCACGCCCTCGGCCAGCACGTTGCGCAGCACCACGCCGAAGCTGGCGCCGATGCTGCGCATGATGCCGAACTCGCGCCCGCGCTCGGCCACGTTGCTGCCCATCGCCGAGCCCAGCCCGAACAGGCCCACCGCCGCCATCAGCAGCGCGATGAACAGCATGGCCGCGATCAGCAGGTCGAAATGGCCGTCGACCTCCTTGCGCAGCATGGTCTCCGTCATGCTCAGGCGGACCTCGATGCCGGCGCCGGCCAGCGTGCGGCCGATGTCGCGCGCCGCCTGCGCGATGGCCGCCTCGTCGTGCGCGCGCAGCACCACGCGGTAGCTGGCGGCCTGCCCCGCGCGGCCGGCCATGCGGGCGTAGGTCGGCGCCGAGACGAACACCGTGGCCGCCGTCATGTCCTGGCGCGCGATGCCGGCCACGCGCAAGATCAGCGTGCGGCCATGGCCGGCGATGCCGATGCTGCCGCCGACCCGCGCCAGCGGGAAGAATTCCAGCGCGGCGCTGTTCAGCACCACCTCGCCGGACTGGCCGTCCGCCAGCCAGCGGCCGGCCAGCATCTCCAGGCTGAGCGTGGCGTTGTGCTCCGGGACCGCCTGCACCATCAGCGTGCCGTGCGCGCCGTCGGGATAAACCCGCTCGATCTCCAGGCCGTCGGCGCGCGCGCGGGCCACGCTGCTGCGCTCCCACGCCTCGACCAGCGCCACCCCGGGCAGCGCGCCCAGCAGCTGCGTCACCTGTTCGATCGGCGCCGGGCGGGCCAGCGTGGTTTCGATGTCGTAGTGTCGCTCAGCCGCCGCCACCACCAGATGCCGCGCCGACGCCGCCCGAATATTCAGGCTGCTCATGTACATCGCGCCGGCCAGCGCCATCAGGGACAACGTCAGCAGCAGGCGGCCGCGCCGGCGCAGGCTGTTGCGCAGCGCCAGCAGCAGGCTGCGGTCGACCAGCGGCAGGCGGTCCAGCCACGCGGACGGCGCGGGCGCGGCATAACGCTGGCCTTGGGTGCCGGCGTCGCTGATGGCCGCCTGCACCGTCGCCGCGCTGGCCTGCATGATCGGCACCGCGGCGATCGCCAACGGCAGCAGCACGCCGGCCGCGATCAGCAGCAGATAGCACCAGTGCGGGATCGCGCCGCTGTGCATGGTGAAGTTGAGGATCTGGTTCAGCACCACGCGCGAGAATGCGCGGCCGGCCGCCAGCCCGGCCGTCATGCCCAGCGCGGTGGCGACGCCGGCCAGCGCCAGCACCAGCGTCAGATACAGGCCGGCGATCTGGCCGCGCCGCGCGCCGACGGTCTTCATCACGCCGATCTGGCGCCGCTGCTGCTGCAGCATGCCGCCCACCACCGTGGCCGTCAGCACCGCCGACAGCAGCAGCGCCACGCCGCTGAACACCAGCAGCATCGCCAGGATCGAGGTCATGACTTTTTGATGCGGATGCTCGCCGGGTGGCGGTATGCGGATGCGCTCCACCGCGTGGCCGTTCTGTCGCAGCCACAGCGCCAGCCGCGCCACCGTCGCCTCGATGGCGTCGACGTTCATCGGCTGCTCGCTGACGGTCAGCTTCAACTGGCGCAGGCTGCCGTCCAGCCCGAGCGCGGCCACCGTGGCCGGGGTGGCGTAGGCGTACACGGTCTGGCCGCGGCTGGCCGGCGGCAGCGCCGGATCGTGCACGGTGCCGGAGATCAGCAGCGATTGCGGCGCGCCGTGGCCGGTGCTGACAGCGATGCGCTGGCCGATGCGTTGGCCGATCAGGCGCAGCGCATCGCGCTCCAGCAGCAGCGAACCGTCCGGCGGCGGCCACGCGCCCTGCTCGCGGTAGACGGTGTTGATGCGCAGCGCGTTGAAATCGTCGACCACGAAGATGGTCAGCGGCAGCGCCTCGGCCTGGCCCTCGGGCACCAGCGTGACGCCGGCCGTGCCGCTGGCCTGCGCCTGCGCGATGCCGGGGAAGGCGCGGATCGCCGCCAGCAGCGGCGCGTCGATGCGCTCCAGCTGCAGCGTGGCCGAGGGTGGATTGGTGTCGAGGTAGTTGCGCGTGGTCTCGCGGCTGAGGATCGTGTAGCTGCTCAACATGGTGGCCAGCGCACACACGCCGGCCGCCATCGCCAGCACCATCAAGACCACGCGGCCCGGCGTGAGCGCCACGTCGCGCAACAGCTTGCGCCAGCGCGGGCTAAGCATGACGCACCCGGTTGGCGTTGTGGTCGATGCGGCCGCTGTCGCTGACGCGGCCGTTGTCGCCGTTGCGGTCGTTGCGGTCGTTATGGCCGATGCCGGCCGCGCCGTCGCCCGGCGCGCGGATGCGGCCGTCGGCCAGCGTGACCACGCGCGTGAAGTATGGGCCGAAGTCCCGCTCGTGGGTCACCATCAGCACCGTCTTGCCCTGCCCGGCCAGGTCCGCGAACAGCTGCATGATCTGGCGCGTGGTGTCGCTATCGAGATTTCCGGTCGGCTCGTCGGCCACCAGGATGGGGGCGTCGTTGGCCAACGCCCGCGCGATCGCTGCGCGCTGCTGCTGGCCGCCGGACAGCGCCGACGGCAGCTTGTCCGCCTGCGCGGCGATATCGAGTTGCGCCAGCAAGGCCAGCGCGCGCGCCCGCCGTTCGCGCGCCGGATACGTGGCGCAGAAATCCATCGGCAGCATCACATTCTCGGCCACGGTCAGCGTCGGCAGCAGCTGGAAGAACTGGAACACGATGCCCAGATGGCGGCCGCGCCAGCGCGCCAGCTCCGACTGCCGCATGCCATGCACGGCGGCGCCGTCTATCCACACCTCGCCGGAGGACGGCGTATCGATGCCGCTGGCCAGGTTCAGCAAGGTCGACTTGCCGCTGCCGGACTTGCCGACCACGGCGACGAACTCGCCGGCCCGCACCTCCAGGTTGACGCCGTCCAGCGCCATCAGGCTGCCGGCGCTGCTGTCGTAACGTTTGCTCAAATCGCGCAAGACCATCAAGGGTCGCGCCGCTGCGGATGCTGTCATGGTGGATTCCCGTAGGTTTAATGTCGGCTGTTGCCGAAAGTGACACAGCAGCCATTAAACCGGCAGGGGATTGCCGCTTTATCTCCGTTGCGTGAAGATTTGTAAAGGAGACCAGTACTCGTTGACGCCGCGCCCATCTACTTGGGGCGTATGTAAATGGGGTGCCCTTCGCCAGCCCTTCTAGCAAACGACGCATACTCATCTGACTTTGATCCGCATCCACAAAACACAACAAATATGTTGTATATTAGGTTTGTCAGCCATCCAGGCAGGATACTTATGAAGTACAACGAATTCCGACGTTGGCTGGAACGGCAAGGGGCGGTTTTCACCCCAGCTAAAGGCAGCCACCACAGGGTAACCCTAAACGGGAAATCGACCATCTTTCCCGATCATGGATCGAAAGAAATTGGAACCGGACTGGTGGAAAAAATCAAAAAAGACCTGGGGCTGAAATGAGCGAGCCAACAATGGCCAACAGTGACTGGAGAACGAAATGTTGAACTATCCCGTGACTCTTACACCCGACTCCAATGGCACCTATCTGGTAGGTTTTCCCGACTTCCCGGAAGCAAACTCTGTGGGTGAAAACACCGCTGAAGCGTTAGCCAATGCAGTTGATGCGCTGGAATCAGTGCTGTCAATGTACTTCGACGAACGCCGCCCAGTGCCGTTGCCGTCACCGAGCATCGCAGGTGACGCCTTTGTTAGCCTGCCCGCCCTGGGAACGGCAAAAGTCCTGCTGTGGAACGAGATGCACACACAAAATATGCGTAAGGCAGACTTGGCGCGCAGGCTAGACGTCCACATGCCCCAAGTTGATCGATTGTTTGATCTGACCCATTCCTCGAAAATTGAATTTGTTGAGCAAGCTGCCAAAGCTCTCGGCAAGACCTTAAACGTTTCGCTCGTCTAAAACGGGACTGGCTCTCGGCCAAGCTGGCCGCCAAACACAAAAAAATTATTCGAGATTTACGCTGCGCGCGCTTTGACTGGAGCGGCCTTGGGCTTTGATGCCTTCTCTTTTTTCGCCACAGCGGTCGCAGGCTCAACAATTGGCTCAACCACCAAGCGCAATCCCAGTGCAGTCAGGACCCTGGTAATTGTCTCCATACGTGGTTGACTGTTTCGTCGAAGCGCTTTGTACAAGGATTCCCGGGCGACACCTGCGCCCTTCGCGATCTCGGCCATGCCGCGCGCGCGCGCAACGTCGCCGAGGGCCGATGCCAGAAGCGCTGCGTCATTTTCCGCCAGCGCTTCGTTGATATAGGCAACCGCCGCTTCGTCGCTGGTGATGTATTCCGCCGGGTCGAATACTTTCAAGCCCATTGCTTCAAGGTCAGCCGACGTGATGTTCGGATTAGGCATTGAAACTCCTTAACGATCTCTAGCCGCCTGCCGGGCGGCAAACTTCTTCTTAAAGTCAACGAACACCAACTTCGCCTCATCAATATCGGCTTGCTGGCGACTCTTTGTACCGCCTGCAAGCACGATGATCAGAACGCCGCCCAATTCGCCAAAATAGATGCGATAACCCGGCCCCACGTGGATCCTGAGTTCGCTCACTCCATCGCCAACTGGTTCGATATCACCAAGGCCAAACCTCAGGCGTTCAATGCGACGCGCAACGATTGCCGCCGTGGTCCTATCCTTTTTACTGAGGCGGGCCAGCCAATCCGCGAACTTCTCACTCCTCGATATGGTCTTCATCGCCGCCATCGACTGAATTCATTGTATTCAGTCGATTACAGCGGATCAAGCCAAGTCTGCCCTGAGCTAACGCAGAAATCCCCAAAAAATCGCAATGCCGGCCGGCGCATGCCTGGAAAGCAGAGGGTCGGGCTTCCGAGCGCTCCACGACCACCTCGCTAATTTGCACCAAGGGTTGTATATCCGTGTCATTGGAGATGTCGCCCCTGATTGAAATTTACCCAAGTACCAAAAAATGATGCCGAGATTTACGCTGCGTACGCTTCGGTCCTGGCCTCATCTCTTTTTACGCCCCCAAGCCTGGATGCGCGTCACATGCTGGATCGATCCCGAAAACAGACCGAAATGCCCGCGATCCTTCGCGGTGAAAATCCCTTCCACCAGTACATAGCCCCCGCTGAGCTTTCTTGATGTGCGAAGTTGGTCATCCTCCAGGGAGATCCAAACCGCATTGGAAAGGATGGACCTATCGAAGTCCTCGCGATGCAGGTAGAGGGCGTTACCTTCGAACTCCAGGTTCAGGAAAGCCATCACCCGAATCGGCTTGCCTTCATACTGCTGAGGGTTGGCAATGAGCTGGATCATCGAGACATCGCTCAACTCATTCGACTCGGCGCTCGTACAAATACAAAACAGCGTAAGAACGAGCACCTGCAAAATTTTTCGCATTTCCAGTTCCCTTGGTCAGACTTCGGAACGTTCGACTACCACTTCGCTGATTTGCACCAAGGGTTGTATATCCGTGTAATTGGCGATGTCGCCCTTTATCTCCAGCGCGTGCGGGGCGCGGGCTGCGAGGTAAGCTTCGACTGAAGTGCAGATGAAGTCGCACTTGGCCACGTACACAGGATCAGCATCCGCAGCGCCACCCGAGATGCCTTTGTCCACCGTGTAGTACAGACATGCAGTGCCGAGCCGCTGCTTTACCATAGGCATATGCGTCTCGCGATAATAGACATGATCGAATCGCGCGCCTTCGGCGTACGGGTACATGACACTGACTTTAATCATCGGGTACTCTCCTGTCGGTACAAACTAAACGAGATACCACCGCCCGCGAAGACAACATCGAAGTCGTCGATACAGGGCGTGGCCGAGGGTGGAAGTTTCGATCGTAGCATGGATGCCAATACCCTTCAGTCCTCGTAACTCAACACATAAAGCCCGGCATCGGCTGCACGCTGCAATAGCGACTGCCGGAGTCAGATCAAAGATTACGGCCCAATGAGCCCGAAACATCCGATCCCTCCTGATGCGCTCCTGGCAGCGATAGAGCAACTTTAGATGCCACCGTGCGCGGCGATGAACATGGCGACGGCCGACCGGCAATAAGATTCGATTTCGTTGGCGTCCTCCGCTCTCGCTTCATCGAAACGTGCGATAACCAGGAGATCAGATCCTTTAAAAAGCGCGGCAAACAAGCGAGCGGATCGGAGGGGATCGGGCACGTTCAGCCCTCCCTTCGCGTGCAACTGACGCAGCAGCGCCTCGATTTGGGCGACCACATGGGCTGGCCCGGCTTCGTAATGGAGCTTGCTTAACGACTTTTGGTTCGTCTTGTCAGCCAAGACCATGGCTTCGACACTGCGGACGTCCGGGCTCAACAACGTACGAAGCAGGGATGACCCCACCACCATGAGCTGATCTTCGGCCGAACCGTCGACACCTTCAACAAGGACCTGTGATGCAAACGGTTGGCAGTGGGCCACCATGGCCGCGCTGAACAGAGCTTCCTTGTTCTCGAAGTGTCGATAGATGCTTAGCTTGGATATCTTCGCCCGCTGGGCGACCTTGTCCATGGTCGTCGCTTGGAAACCCAATTCCACAAAGAGTTCGCAGGCGGCGTCGACTATCGTTTGGCGAAGCGCCTCGTTGGCGGGCCGACCGCGCCGGCCCTGGGTAATTTTGGTCATGATAATTCCAGTACTTGACAGTATTCAAATTCATAAATTATGATACCACTTAGTACTGGAAATGCACAAGCCAGCCTCAGCCCAGCCCTCATCCACAACTTGGAGCCCATTACCATGAATGACGTCATCATCATCGGAGGCAGCTTTGCCGGCCTCGCCGCCGCCCTGCAGCTTGGCCGTGCCCGCCGCAAGGTCGTTGTTCTCGATACCTGCCGGCCGCGCAACCGCTTTGCCGGCCATTCGCATGGCGTGCTCGGCCATGATCACAAGCCGCCGCTGGATATTCTGGATGAAGCGCGGCAGCAGCTGGCGCGCTATCCAACGATCAGACTGGTCAATGCCGGCGCCGAGAGCGTGTCTGGCGCAATCGACGATTTTTGCGTCGTCACGGACGATAACGAACAGCTAAAGGCACGCCGCCTGATCCTGAGCTATGGCGTTGTTGACAAAATGCCTGATGTTCCGGGTTTCGCCGAGAACTGGGGCGCATCCGTCATCCCGTGCCCCTATTGCGACGGCTTCGAAGTTGCCGACCAGCATTGGGGCCTCGTCTGGTCTGGCCCGCAGTCGATGAATCAGGTCAGGCTGTTTCACGATTGGACCGACAGCTTGACTGTCTTCGGCGATGGTCACGACATCCCCCCCGACATACGGGCCGATCTGGCGGCTCGCCAGGTACCTCTCGTTGATGGTCGCATCACCGAAATCGCCAGTCGCGGGAGCCATGGTGCCACCATCAGGATCGATACCGGCGCTGATGCCGCAGTCGATGTGCTATTCGCGCATCCGCGTTCCAGGCCATCCGCAAGCCTTCATGACGCACTGGGCCTCGCCACGATCAATACGCCAACCGGCATCGCCCTCAAGACCGACGAGCGCCGCGAAACCAGCATGCCGGGCATCTACGCCGCCGGTGACCTTGCCAACCCCGGCATCCCCTCGGTCACCACGGCAACATGGCAGGGCGCTATGGCGGGTATCTTCGCTCAGCAGTCGATGCTGACTTGAGTGGCTGCCGAGATCATAACGAAGCAACGGGGCTTCAATTTGTTGGGGTGCGGACTTATGAAACAACAAAGGCCAGTCCGAAGACTGGCCTAAGCTGTTGATTCTATTGGTCGGGGCGAGAAGATTCGAACTTCCGACCCCTTGCACCCCATGCAAGTACGCTACCAGGCTGCGCTACGCCCCGACGAATTTGAGATTATAGCAGCCCCTTTAAGTATTTGTCATGTTTGCTTTCGCGTGGCCGCAACACCCCGCCCGGCAGGAGTAAGATAAGAATTTCCGTCCGCCATAGAACCCGCATGCACTCCCCCGCCGACCTCGCTGCCCTCGAACAAGCCGCCGATCTGGTCCGCCAGGCCGATGCCCTGCTCATCGCCGCCGGCGCCGGCATGGGCGTCGATTCCGGCCTGCCCGACTTCCGCGGCAACGAGGGCTTCTGGAAAGTCTATCCCGCCCTCGGCCGCGCCGGCCTGGCGTTCGCCAGCGTCGCCACGCCCTACACCTTCCGCTCCGATCCCACGCTGGCCTGGGGCTTCTACGGCCACCGCCTGCAGCTCTACCGCGATACCGCGCCGCACACCGGCTTCGCCCTGCTCAAGGCCTGGGGCGACCAGATGGATGCCGGCTACGGCGTCTTCACCAGCAATGTGGACGGCCACTTCCAGCGCGCCGGCTTCGACCCGCAGCGCATCTACGAATGCCACGGCTCCATCCATCACCTGCAATGCATGGAGCCCTGCGGCCCCGATATCTGGAGCGCCGACGCCTTCGCGCCGCAAGTCGACACCGGCGCCTGCCGCCTGCTGAACGCCGCGCCCACATGCCCGCACTGCGGCGGCATGGCGCGGCCGAACATCCTGATGTTCGGCGACTGGGGCTGGAACGAGCGCCGCGCGGTGATGCAGGAGGCGCGCCTGCAAGCCGTGCTGCAGGCGGCGCAACGTCCACTGGTGATCGAGTTGGGCGCGGGCGTGGCGATACCGTCAGTGCGCAATTTCAGCCAGCGCGTGGTCGTCAAGCACGGCGGCCGCATGATACGGATTAATCCGCGCGAGCCGGAGGTCGCCAGCCCGCGCGACGTCGGCCTGGCGATGGGCGCCCTGGCCGCGCTGACGTCCATCGCCGCCTTGCTATAAACGGTTTATACCAATTTGACGGCGATGCCGGACAAGCCGTCCACCTCGCCCACCAGCGTCTGCCCGCGCACCACCGCGCCCACGCCCTCCGGCGTGCCGCTGAAGATCAGGTCCCCCGGCGCCAGCGCGAACAGCGTGGATAAATTGGCGATGGTCTCGCTGATCGACCAGATCAGATGGTCGATGGTGGCCGACTGTTTGGTCACGCCATCCACAGCCAGCCGGATCGACGCGCGGTTGATGTCGCCCGCTTCGGCCGCGCGATGGATCAGGCCCACGGGCGCCGAGTAGTCGAAGGCCTTGCCGATTTCCCACGGCCGGCCGGCGTCGCGCATCTTGAATTGCAGGTCGCGCCGCGTCATGTCCAGCCCCACCGCGTAGCCGAAGATATGCCCGGCCGCGTCCTCCACGGCGATGTCGCTGCCGCCCTTGCCAATGGCGACCACCAGTTCGCACTCGTAGTGCAGGTTGTTGGTCGCCTGCGGATACGGCAGCTCCAGCACCGCGCCCGGCGCCACCGGGACGACCGCCTGCGCGTCATTCGGTTTGCAGAAGAAGAACGGCGGCTCGCGGTCGGGGTCGAAGCCCATCTCGCGCGCGTGGGCGGCGTAGTTGCGGCCGACGCAGTAGACGCGGCGTACAGGGAACAGGTCGGAAGTGCCGGCGACCGGCAGGCCGACGATGTCGTGGGCGGGAATAACGTAGGATGGCATGATGCTCCGATAGCTGGAATGGGAGATCAGGCATGGTACAACAGCCTCCGTCCGCGTGCAGCGGACGGAAACAATACGAGACAAATCAGGTCATCAGCAGCGCGCGCATGGCGACGCGGAAGGCATCCGCCAGGCTGGCGCGGTCCATATTGGGCCGGTACAGCGCGCGTATCGTCAGTCCGTGGAAATAGGAGATCAGCGTATCGAGACGGCCGTCCAGCAGCACGTCGTCCACCGGCAGGTTGCGCTGTTCGCGCCCGCGCTTGACCAGCCCTCGCAACTGCGCGCGCGAGACTTCCTCGTTTTCGCGCATCTTGGCGGCGATGACCGGATTACGCGACGCTTCCGCAAACATCTCCAGCGGCACGCTCCACGGCTGCGGATCGAGCGACTCGTCGATGTGGATGGACGCATCTTCCAGTATCGCCTCCAGCGGATCCTCGCGCGAGGCCAGGTCGCGCAGCAGGCCCGATACATGCTCGGCCTCGCGCGCCACGAAGGCCATGATGATGGCGTCCTTGCCGTCGAAGTAGTTGTAGATATGGCCCGCGCTCATGCCGGCCTGCTTTGATATCTCGGCCATGCTGGCGCCATGGAAGCCGCTGCGCGCAAAGCAGACGGCGGCCGCCTCCAGCACCTGGTTGCGCCGGTTCTGCGCCCGTTCCGGGTCGGTGCGTCGTTTTGCGGTGGGGGCGGTCATGGGTCTTCCTTGGGTAACGGTCTTGCCTGAGGCGGTACTGTGGCGAAGCCACGCACTTTTGTCAATTTATCAGCAGCCGAAGGCGGCGGGCGCGCAACACTTGACACTGATGGCGCCCGCCGCCCCCCCGCCTTAGCCCCGCTGCGGCGCGGTTTCCGGCTGCCAGCCGCCGCCCAGCACCTTGTACAAGGTGACGGCGTTGCTGGATTTGCCCAGCCGCGCGGTGATCAGCCCCTGCTGCGCCGCGTACAGCGCGCGCTGCGACACCAGCGCGTTCAGGTACGAGTCCGCGCCCTTGCGGTAGCGCGCCTCGTGGATGCGGAAGCTCTTGTCGGCCGCGTCGACCAGCGCCTGCTGCGAGGCGATGCGTTCGTCCAGCGTGCCGCGCTGGGCCAGCGCATCCGCGACTTCGCGAAACGCCACCTGGATCGCCTTCTCGTACTGCGCCACCGAGATGTCGCGATTGGCCTTGGCGATATTCAGGTTGGCGCGATTGACGCCGCCGTCGAAGATCGGCAAATTGATCTGCGGGACGAAGCTCCACGTCGACGATCCCGCCTTGAACAAGCCGGACAAATTGCTGCTCGCGCTGCCGCCCGACGCCGTCAGCGATATGCTGGGGAAGAAGGCGGCGCGCGCCACGCCGATGTTGGCGTTGGCGGCGCGCAGCGCGCGTTCGGCTTCCTGCACGTCGGGCCGCGATTGCAGCAGGTCCGACGGCAGGCCGGCCGGTATCGCCGCCAGCTGCGTCACCGCATCCAGCTCGCCCACTGGCAGCAGGTCCGCCGGCACGCCGCTGCCGACCAGCAGCGTCAGCGCGTTCTGGTCCAGCGCCACCTGCGCAGTGTAGACCGCCATGTCGCTGCGCGCCGATTCCACGCTGGTCTGCGCCTCGTACATGTCGACGCCGGAGGTGACACCGGAATCGAAACGCTTCCGGCTCAGGTCATAGGACGTCTGCTGGCTGCGCAGCGTTTCCGCCGCCAGCTTCAGGCGCTGCTGGTCGGCGATCAGCGTCAGGTAGGCATTGGCCACTTCGGCCACCAGCGTGATCTGCTGCGCGCGGCGCGCCTCCTCGGTGCCGAGGTAGGTCTGCAGGCCGGCCTCCGACAGGTTGCGCACCTTGCCGAAGAAGTCCAGTTCATACGACGCCATCGCCAGCCCGCCGCTGTACTGGCGGTTGATGGCCGCCTCGCCGGTGCCGGTCATGGTCGACGGCGTGCGCGATGCGCTCTGGCTGACGTTGGCCGACAGCTTGGGCAGCAAGGCCGCGCTGTCGATGTTGTACTGCGCCTTGGCCTTCTCGATGTTGAGCACCGATACGCGCAGGTCGCGGTTGTTGGCCAGCGCCAGTTCGATCACCTTGCGCAGGCGCTCGTCGGCGAAATATTCGCGCCACTGGATTTCGGACACCGGCCTGGCATCGGCCGCCGCTGCCGGCACGCCCTTGTAGGCATCGCCGGCCGGCCAGGCCTGCGCCACCGGCTGCGCCGGACGTTCATACACCGGCGCCAGGCTGCAACCGGACAAGGTGGTGGCCAGTGCGGCCAGCACCGCCATTGTGAGTAAAGATTTTTTCATGATTAATGCGCCTCCACAGCGGCAACAGGAGCGGCGGCCTTCTTGCTGAAGAAGCCGCGCACCAGTACAAAGAACACCGGCACAAAGAAGATGCCCAGGAAGGTGGCGGACAGCATCCCGCCCAACACGCCGACGCCGATCGCGTTCTGGCTGCCGGAACCGGCGCCGCTGCTGATCGCCAGCGGCAGCACGCCGAGGCCGAAGGCGATGGACGTCATCAGGATGGGACGCAGCCGCAGACGCACGGCCTGCAAGGTCGCCTGCTTCAGTTCCACGCCCTGCTCCTGCAGCTCCTTCGCGAACTCCACGATCAGGATCGCGTTCTTCGCCGCCAGGCCCACCACGGTCAGCAGGCCAACCTGGAAGTACACGTCGTTCGACAGCTTGAACACGAACGTCGCCAGCACCGTACCGATCACGCCCAGCGGCACGATCAGCAGCACCGAGAACGGAATCGACCAGCTTTCATACAGCGCGGCCAGGCACAGGAACACGATCAGGATCGAGATCGCATACAGCTGCGTGGTTTGCGAGCCGGAGTCGCGTTCTTCCGTCGACAGGCCGGTCCACTCGAAGCCGATACCCGGCGGCAGCTTGGCCGCCATCTTTTCGATTTCCGCCATCGCGGCGCCCGAGCTCTGGCCCGGTGCCGGCATGCCGAGAATCTCGGTCGACGGCAGGCCGTTGTACCGCTCCAGGCGCGGCGACGCGTAGATCCACTTGCCGGTCGAGAAGGCCGAGAAAGGCACCATCTCGCCGTCGGCATTGCGGACAAACCATTTACCCAGGTCTTCCGGCGACATGCGCGAATCGGGCTGGCCCTGCATGTACACCTTCTTCACACGGCCACGGTCGACGAAGTCGTTGACGTAAGCGCTACCCCAGGCGGTGCTCAGCACCTTGTTCACATCGGCGATGGACAAGCCCAGCGCGGTGGCCTTCTGCTGGTCCACGGTGATCTTGTACTGCGGCGTGTCTTCCTGTCCGTTCGGACGCACCGCCATCAGCACCGGATTCTTGGACGCCATGCCCAGCATCTGGTTACGTGCCGCCATCAGCGCATCGTGGCCCACGCCGCCCTGATCCTGCAGTTGCAGGTCGAAACCGCTGGCGTTACCCAGTTCCAGCACGGCCGGCGGCGCGAAGGCGAACACCATCGCATCCTTGATCTGCGAGAAGCTGCCCATCGCACGGCCGACGATCGCGTTCACGCGCTGGCCGGCGCTCTTGCGCTCCGACCAGTCCTTCATGCGCACGAAGGCGATACCGGTGTTCTGGCCGTTGCCGCTGAAGCTGAAGCCAGCCACCGCGAACACCGACGCCACCGAATCCTTTTCCTCGTTCAGGAAGTGCTGCTCGACTTTTTCGATCACCTTCAGCGTGCGCTGCTGGGTCGCGCCGGTCGGCAGCTGGATCTGCGAGAACAGCACGCCCTGGTCCTCCTCCGGCAGGAAGGAAGTCGGCAGGCGCACGAACACGAAGGCCAGCACCGCCAGCAGCAGCGCGTACATCACCAGCGAACGTCCGCTGCGGTTCAGCAGCGCTCCCACCCAGCCCTGGTACTTGAAGCTGCCGCGGTCGAAGCTGCGGTTGAACCAGCCGAAGAAGCCGGTGTTGATGGCCGTATGGCCCTTGGCCACAGGCTTGAGCAGGGTCGCGCACAGCGCCGGCGTGAAGATCATCGCCACCAGCACCGACAGCACCATCGCCGACACGATCGTCACCGAGAACTGGCGGTAGATCACGCCGGTGGAGCCGCTGAAGAAAGCCATCGGCACGAACACCGCCGACAGCACCATGGCGATGCCCACCAGCGCGCCGCTGATCTGGCCCATCGATTTGCGCGTCGCCTCGATCGGCGACAAGCCCTCCTCCGTCATCACGCGCTCGACGTTTTCCACCACCACGATGGCATCATCGACCAGCAGGCCGATCGCCAGCACCACCGCGAACATGGTCAGCGTGTTGATCGAATAGCCCAGCGCCGACAGGATCGCGAAAGTCCCCAGCAGCACCACCGGCACCGCCATCGTCGGGATCAGCGTGGCGCGGAAGTTTTGCAGGAACAGGTACATCACCAGGAACACCAGGATCACCGCCTCCACCAGCGTCTTGACCACTTCCTCGATCGACAGCTTGACGAAGGGCGTGGTGTCGAAGGCGATCACCGCCTTCATCCCGGCCGGGAACTGCTTCTCCATCACCGCGATGCGCGCCTTGACGGCGTTGGCGGTATCGAGCGCGTTGGCGCCGGTGGCCAGCTTGATGGCGACGCCGGTGGCCGGCTTGCCGTTGTATCGGGCCAGCACGTTGTAGTTCTCGCTGCCCAGCTCCATGCGGGCCACGTCGCGCAGGTGCACGGTGGCGCCGCTGCTGGCGGTCTTCAGCAGGATCGCGCCGAACTGCTCGGCGGTCTGCAGGCGGCTCTGCGCCGAGACGGTGGCGTTGAGCTGCTGGCCCGCGATAGCAGGCGCGCCGCCCAGCTCACCGGCCGACACTTCGGTGTTCTGCGCGGTGATGGCGGCGGTCACGTCGGCCGGCGTCAATTGATAGCTTTGCAGCTTGGCCGGATCGAGCCAGATGCGCATCGCATACTGCGCGCCGAACAGCGTCACGTCGCCCACGCCTTCGATGCGGCTGAGCGGATCGATGACGTTGGCGGCCACGTAGTCGCCCAGGTCGGCCTGCTTCATGCCGCCGTCTTCGGACACGAAGCCCAGCACCATCATGAAGTTCTTGGTGGCCTTGGCCACCACCAGGCCTTGCTGCGTAACGATGGCCGGCAGCAGCGGCGTCGCCAGCTGCAGCTTGTTCTGCACCTGCACCTGGGCGATGTCCGGGTTGGTGCCGCTCCGGAAGGTCAGCGTGATGCTGATGCCGCCGGTGCCGTCGCTCGACGAGGACATGTAGCGCAAACCGTCGATACCCTTCATCTTCTGTTCGATGACCTGGGTGACGGCGTCTTCCACCGTCTTGGCGGAGGCGCCCGGATACGAGCCGCTGATCGAAATCGACGGCGGCGCGATGCTTGGATACTGCGCGACCGGCAGGCCGAGGATCGCGATCACGCCCGAGAGCATGATGACGATGGCGACGACCCACGCGAAGATCGGGCGGTCAATAAAGAAACGTGACATGGCGATGCTCCTTTACTGCGCGCTCTTGGCGCTGGACGGCATCGCGCCGCCCGCGGCCACGGTGGCTGCGGCATTGGCCGGCTTGGCCGCGTTGGCCGGCGCGCCCGGCTTCACCTTCTGCACGCCCTCGACGATCAGCAGGTCGCCCGCGTTCAGGCCGGACTTGACCAGCCAGCGGTCGCCCATGGTGCCGCCGGTGACCAGCGTGCGCTGTTCGACCTTGCCTTCCTTGTTGAGCACCAGCGCGGTCGCCTCGCCCTTGGCGTTGCGGGTCACGCCCTGCTGCGGCACGGCGATGGCCTGCTCGTCAACGCCCGATTCCACCACCGCACGCACGAACATGCCAGGCAGCAGATCGTGCTTAGGGTTGGGGAACAACGCGCGCAGGGTGACATTGCCGGTGCCGGTATCGACCGTCACGTCGGAGAACTGCAGCTTGCCGCTTTCGGCGTATTTGCTGCCGTCCGACAGCAGCAGCGTGACTTTGGCCTGGCCGCCGGCCTGTTTCAAGCCGCCGCTTTCCAGCTCGCGCTTCAGGCGCAGCATGTCTTCGCTCGATTGCGTGACATCAACATAGATCGGATCCAGCTGCTGCACGGTGGTCAGCGCGGTGGACTGGTTGGCCGTCACCAGCGCGCCCGGCGTGACGGCCGAGCGGCTGATACGGCCGCTGATCGGCGCGTCCACGTGCGTGTATTTGAGGTTGATGGACGCCTGCTCCAGCGCGGCGGCGGCCGATTCCACGTCGGCCTTGGCCTGCTCGTTGGCGGCGACGGCGTCGTCGTAGTCCTGGCGGCTCACGCCCTCGATCGCCACCAGGTCCTTGTAGCGCGCCACTTTCGGGCCGCTGGTCATCAGGTTGGCCCTGGCCTTGGCCAGCGCCGCCTTGGCCGAGTTGTAGGCCGCCTGGTAGCTGGCCGCGTCGATCTGGTACAGCGCCACGCCGGCCTTGACGTCGGCGCCTTCGACGAACAGGCGTTTTTGTATCAGGCCGCTGACCTGCGGGCGCACTTCGGCCACCTGGAAGGCGGCGGTGCGGCCCGGCAGTTCGGTCGTGATATGCAGCGCTTCCGGCGCCACTTTAAAAACGCCCACTTCCGCCACCGGTGCGCTGTGAGCGCCCGGTGCCTCGGTCGTGGATGGGGAGCAGCCGGCGGCGAGCGCGGCTGCGGTGATCAGGGCTGCGGTCCTGCAGAAAAGAGCTTCCATGGTGGGACTTTCTGTATAAAAATTGTGCATAAGTACGTAGAATGAACGATCATTCTAATTAAGTCAAGCAAGTTATTTGTCCATGACACGACAAAGCGTGGCGCCCGAAGGGGAATTTCTCGGGCTGGCCGGGGCATGCGCGGCACCCGGTGCTACAATGAATTTAATTTCTTTCGGACATCATTTTTGGCCCGAACCATGATCACGCAGCCCATCCCACGCACGGCCCGGCCGCGCCTCACCACGCTGGTGACAGCGGGGGTGGCCGCGACGGTGCTGATGTCGGTGCTGTCGCTGCTGGTGCTGGTCGATCATTTCGCCATCGACTACGCCGAACGCGAAGCGGGCCTGCGCCTGCAGCAGCTGTCGTGGCAGATGCGCGATGCGCTCAACCGCGTGGTGCAGAAGGCCACCGGCGACGTCCAGCTGCTCACCGAACTGCCGCAGATCCGCGACGCCCAGTCCCCCGCCGAGATCCGCCAGGTGCTCGAAAGCCTGCAAAAAACCTTCCCCGACTACGCGTGGATCGGCCTGGCCAATCCCGACGGCAGCGTCTACGCCGCCACCCAGGGCCTGCTCGAGGGCCAGAACGTCAGCCAGCGCGCCTGGTTCAGCGGCGGCCGCGAAAAGCTCTACGCCGGCGACTTCCACCCCGCCACCCTGCTCGGCAAGAAGCTGCCCTACAGCGCCGACCCGTGGCGCTTCGTCGACGCGGCCGGCCCGGTGCGGCGCAGCGACGGCAGCTACCGCGGCGTGCTGTGCGTGCACATGAGCTGGAACTGGGCGCGGCGCCTGGCGCTCACCATCCTCACCCCGGCCGACCAGCAGTACTCGGCCGACATCTTCGTGGTGCGCGGCGACGGCACCGTGATGCTGGGCCCCAAAGGCACCGAGGAGACCACCATCGGCGCCACCAGCCTGGCGCTGTCGCAAAGCGGCGCGCCGGGATCGCTGAAGGAAACCTGGCCCGACGGCCACAGCTACCTGACCGGCTTCTCGCGCACCGGCGACAAGAACAATCCCGCCACGCTGACCTGGTCGGTGCTGGTGCGCCAGCGCGAGGACGTGGCGCTGGCCGGCGCCCGCGCGCTGGAGCGCCAGATCCTGCTGCTGGGCGCCATCCTCGGCGCGGCCATGGCGCTGGCCGCGTCGGCGGCGGCGCGGCGCCTCACGCGTCCTCTCAATGCGCTCAGCAGGAACATCGAGGAACGCTCGGCCGCGCCGGCCGACACCCCGTCCGGCGCGCTGCCGCCCATCCCGCTGGTCGACAGCTTCCACGAGGCGCAGGTGCTGTCGCAGGCGCTGGCCGACCTGGTGCGCAACGAGCAGGGCCACCTGGCCACGCTGCGCCGCATGAACGAGCAGCTGGAATCGACGGTGGGCGAGCGCACCCGCGAGATCGCCCGCAAGGCGCTGCTGCTGGAGCGCGCGCTGGCGCAGGAGCAGAGCACGCAGCTGCTGCTGCAGGAACGCGCGGCCGAGCTGCGCGCCATCCTGGACAACGCGCACGACGCCTTCATCGCGCTCGACCCGGGCGGCGTGGTGCTGGACTGGAACCGCCAGGCCGAGAAGCTGATCGGCTGGAGCCGCGCCGAGGTGATCGGCCAGCCGCTGGCGGCCATGGTGCTGCCGCCGCTGCTGCGCCGCGCCTACGAGCGCGACATGCGCCAGCTGGCCGAGTGCGGCGGCGACACGGTGCTCAACCGCCGCATCGAGCTGACGCTGCACAACCGCGCCGGCCAGGAGCTGCCGGTGGAGGTGTCGCTGGCCTATGTGCCGCGCAGCAGCGGCCACCTGTTCATCGCCTTCCTGCACGACATCAGCGAGCGCAAGTCGCTGTTCGAATCGATGGCGGCCATGGCGCTGCGCGACACGCTGACCGGCCTGCCCAACCGGCGCGCGCTGATGACCGCGCTGACCGAGGCGATCCAGCGCGCCAACCGCCTGCGCCACAGCTGCGCCGTGTTCTTCCTCGACCTCGACCGCTTCAAGCAGGTCAACGACCGCTACGGCCACGAGGAAGGCGACGAGCTGCTGCGCCAGTTCGCGCTGCGGGTCCAGCACACCGTGCGCAAGACCGACACCGTGGGCCGGCTGGCGGGCGACGAGTTCATCGTCATCCTGGAGAACCTGCACAGCGACACCGCCGCCCAGGAGACCGCCGACAAGCTGCGCCCGGCGCTGCAGCAGCCGTTCCGGCTCAAGACCGCCACCGTCTCGCTGAGCGCGAGCATCGGCATCGCCATCCACCATCCCGACGATCCGCAGGACATCGAGACGCTGCTCAACCGCGCCGACCGCGCCATGTACGCCGACAAGCAGCGCCACGCCGCCGCCCCGGCCGTCTAGTTGCTCACAGGAAATTATGTGCGCTAGCGTACGCACGCTTGCATATCGAAAATCCCGCGCCGCCTGTTTCAGGTAGTATCAGCCGAAAATACGCTGCGGGAAGTGCTCCGCGGCGGCCACATTTCGGAGCAAGACATGCAAGCCCAAAACAGCGTCACCACCCTCTTTCTATCCTCCGGCGTGCCGGGCCTGGACGAGATCCTGGCCGGCGGCCTGACCCGCGACCGCCTCTACCTGGTCGAGGGCGAACCTGGCACCGGCAAGACCACGCTGGCGCTGCAGTTCCTCAACGAAGGCGCGCGCCAGGGCGAATCCGTGCTGTACATCACGCTGGCCGAGACCGCGGTCGAGCTGCGCAGCGTGGCCGACTCGCACGGCTGGACCATGGAGGGCATCCACATCGAGGAGATCCTGCCCAACGAGGACGTGCTCGACCCGCAACAGCAGTACACCATCTTCCACCCGTCCGAGATCGAGCTGGGCACCACCACCCAGCGCATCGTCGCGGCGATCGACAAATACCAGCCGCGCCGCGTGGTGCTCGACTCGCTGTCCGAGCTGCAGCTGCTGGCGGAAAGCCCGCTGCGCTACCGCCGCCAGGTGCTCGCGCTCAAGCAGTACCTCACCAGCCGCAACTGCACCACCATCTTCCTCGACGACCGCACCGCCCTCAGCACCGACCTGCAGGTGCGCAGCGTGGCGCACGCGGTGCTGACGCTGGAGCAGGTGGACCAGGCCTACGGCGCCGAGCGGCGCCGGCTGCGGGTGGTCAAATACCGCGGCATCGCCTTCCACGGCGGCGCCCACGACTACAAGATCGTCAACGGCGGCCTGAAGGTGTTCCCGCGCCTGGTGGCGGCCGCCACCCGCGCCACCAGCGAGCGGCGCCAGCTCTCCAGCGGTCTGCCGGAGCTGGACCAGCTGATCGGCGGCGGCCTGGAGGAAGGCATGAGCACGCTGATCTCCGGCCCGCCCGGCACCGGCAAGTCGACGCTGGCGGCGCAGTTCGTCCACGCCGCCACCGCGCGCGGCGAGCCGTGCGCCATGTTCCTGTTCGAGGAGGCGCGCAACAATATGCTCAACCGCTCCAGCGGGTTGGGCATGAAGCTGACGCAGGCCATCGAAAGCGGCCTGCTGACCATCCAGCAGATCGACCCGGCCGAGCTGGCGCCGGGCCAGTTCACGTACGCGGTCACGCAGGCGGTCGAGCGCGGCGTTCGGATGGTCGTCATCGACAGCCTGAACGGCTACCTGAACGCGGTGCCGGACGAGCGCTTCCTGTCGATCTACCTGCACGAGCTGCTGACCTACCTGGGCCAGCGCGGCGTGGTCAGCATCGTGGTCGGCGTCCAGCAGGGCATGATCGGCAGCGGCATGAGCACCACCATCGACGCCAGCTACATCGCCGACAACGTCATCATGCTGCGCTACTTCGAGGCGCAGGGCGAGGTGCGGCAGGCGATCTCCGTGTTCAAGAAACGCGGCAGCGCGCACGAGCGCACCATCCGCAGCTTCCAGATCGGCAATGACGGCATCCGGGTCGGCCCGGTGCTGCAGGACTTCCACGGCATCCTGACCGGCGTGCCCACCTACGACGGGCCCAAGACCCGCAAAGCCGACTGACCGCTATGGAAACACGCATCCTGATCTACGCGCCCACCGGCCAGGACGCCCCGCTGACGGCCAAGGTGCTGGCGATGGCCGACTTCCACAGCTATGTGTGCCGCTCGCTGGCCGAGCTGGCGTCGCAGCTGGAGCTGGGCGCGGGCGTGGTGCTGACCGTGGAGGAGGCGCTGGCGCCGGGCGGCTACAAGCTGCTGCAGGAGTTCGTCGCGCGCCAGCCCGACTGGTCCGACCCGCCCATCATCCTGCTGACCCATCGCGGCGCCGATTCGCCGGCGGTGCGCCAGGCGGTGGCCGGCCTGGGCAACCTGAGCCTGATGGAGCGGCCGGTGCGCTCGCTGGCGCTGATCACAGCCCTGCAGGCGATGCTGCGCGCGCGCAAAAAACAATACCAGGTGTGCGAGGCGGCGCGCCGCAAGGATGAATTCCTGGCCAGCCTCGGGCACGAGCTGCGCAATCCGCTGGCGCCGATCCGCACCTCGGTCTCGCTGCTGACCCACCTGTACCCGGACGCGCCGCCGGTGGCGCGCATCCGCGACATGGTGGAGCGCCAGGTGCTGCTGCTGACCCGGCTGGTGGACGACCTGCTGGACGTGGCCCGCATCACCAGCGGCAAGATCAAGCTGCAGCGCCAGCAGGTGGGCCTGGGCGCGGTGATGAACCACGTCAGCGAGCTGTGCCTGCAGGCCGCCGGCGCCAAGCGCATCCACGTGGCCTGGCAGCTGCCGCCGGAGGACATCGTGCTCGACGCCGACTACGCGCGGGTGGTGCAGATCTTCGCCAACATCCTGTCGAACGCGGTCAAGTTCACGCCGCAGGGCGGCAACGTGGTGGTGCGCGCGGCGCGCCGCGGCAACGAGCTGCTGGTGACGGTGCGCGACAGCGGCATCGGCCTGGACGCCGATTCGATCACGCGCATCTTCCGCATGTTCGAGCAAAGCAACACGGTGGCCGGGCAGTTCTCCAGCGGGCTGGGGATCGGCCTGAGCCTGGCGCGCCAGTTCGCCGAGATGCACGGCGGCTCGGTGGAGGCGTACAGCGACGGCCCCGGCCAGGGCAGCGAATTCGCGATCCGCCTGCCGGTGGTCAGCGGCGCCGCGCGCGACGCCGTGCCGCTGGTGGCGGCCGGCGGCGCCGACGGCCGCAAGATGCAGGTGTTGGTAGTGGACGACAACCGCGACGCCGCCGACTCGCTGGCGCTGCTGCTGGAGCTCGAAGGCTTCGACGTGCGCGCCGTGTACGACGGCGCCGCCGCCGTCGCCATGGCGGCCGAGCAGCCGCCGGACATGATCATCATGGACCTGGGCATGCCGGGCATGGACGGCTACGACACCGCGCGGGCGATACGCCAGCGTCCCGGCGCCGAGCGCATTTTGATGATCGCGCTGACCGGCTGGGGCCAGAGCGACGCCCGCCGCCGCACCGTGGAGGCGGGCTTCGACCACCACCTGGTCAAGCCGGTGGAACTGGAGCAGATCCTGCGCCTGGCCGGCGCGCGCATGAACCGCGAGCAGGTGCAGGCGGCGCGCTGACGCGGCTTACTTCCAGTCGCCGCGCAGCGCCAGCACGCGTTCCTTCAAGCCTTCCGGCGTGACGTCCTGCGGCGCCACCGGCGCGCCCACCGCCAGCGCCAGGCGCGAGCGCAGGCCGCTGCGGAAGGCGCGCTCGAACACGTTCTCGCCGCTGCGGCTCAGCAGATGGCCCCACAGGCCGCGCAGCGCCATCGGGATCACCGGCACCTTGGAGCGCTCGACGATCTTCGACACGCCGCCCTTGAATTCATTGATCTCGCCGGTGCTGGTCAGGCGGCCCTCGGGGAAGATGCACACCAGGTCGCCCTCGTGCAGCGCCTGCGCGATGTCGACATAGGCCTTCTCCATCAGCCACGGGTCTTCCTTGGCCGGCGCGATCGGGATCGCGCGCGCGGTGCGGAAGATCCAGCCCAGCAGCGGCAGCTTGAAGATGCGGTGGTCCATCACGAAGCGGATCGGCCGCGGGCTGGCCGCGCCGATGACGATGGCGTCGACGTAGCTCACGTGGTTACACACCAGCACCGCCGCGCCCTCGTCGGGGATGCGGTCGGCGTCGATCAGGCGCACGCGGTGCACGGTGTGGATCAGCATCCAGGCCAGGAAGCGCATCAGGAACTCCGGCACCAGCGAGAAGATGTACAGCGCCACCACCGCGTTGAGCAGCGCCGTCACCAGGAACAGCTGCGGGATGGTGAAGCCCTGCCCCAGCAGCACGATGGCCAGGCCGGCCGCCGCCACCATGAACAGCGCGTTGAGGATATTCATGCCGGCGATGGTGCGCGACATGTGGGCCGGATCGCAGCGGGTCTGGATCAGCGCGAACAGCGGCACGATGAAGAAGCCGCCGAACATGCCGATCAACAGCACGTCGCACAGAATGCGCCACATCCCGTGCTGCGCCATCATGGCGAAGGCGTCCAGGTGCGGGCCGGTGGCGGCGACGATGCCGTGGCTGGCGAAATACAGGTCGGCGCCGAACACCGACAGGCCGATGGAGCCGAACGGCACCAGGCCGATCTCCACCTTGCGGCCGGACAGGCGCTCGCACAGCAGCGAGCCGCTGCCCACGCCCAGCGAGAACACCGTCAGCAGCAGCACGAACACGCTGTGGTCGCCGTGCAGGTAATCCTTGGCGTAGACCGGGAACTGCGCCAGCACCAGCGCGCCGTAGAACCAGAACCACGAGTTGCCCAGCATCGACAGGAACACCACGCGGTTCTTGCGCGAGAAGCTCAGGTTGCGGAACGATTCGCCGATGAAGTTCCAGCTCACCTTCAGCTCCGGCGCCGGCGCGGGCGCGAGCGGGATGCGGTAGCTGGCCACCAGGCCAAGCAGCGCCACGGCGATGGTGGCGACGGCCTCGAAGGCGATGCCGTTGGGCTTCTGCACCACCAGCACCGCGCCCAGGATCTCGCCCAGCAGGATGCCGACGAAGGTGCCCATCTCGGTCACGCCGTTGCCGCCGATGAGTTCATCGGGCTTGAGCTGCTGCGGCAGGTAGGCGTACTTGACGGGGCCGAACAACGTCGAGTGGATGCCCATGCCGACCACCGCGGTCACCAGCAGCCACAGGGTGTGCGTCATCCATCCGAGGCCGGCGATGCACATGATGGCCACCTCCAGCCACTTGACGAAGCGGGTCAGGCCGGACTTCTCGAACTTGTCGGCCAGCTGGCCGGCGGTGGCCGAGAACAGCACGTAGGGCAGGATGAACAGGCCGGGGATCAGGTTGGTGATCAGCGATGGCGACAGCGTGGTCCAGCTCATCGCGTCGAAGGTCAGCATGACCACCAGCGCGGTCTTGAACAGATTGTCGTTGAAGGCGCCGAGGAACTGGGTCCAGAAGAACGGCGCGAAGCGGCGTTGCGACAACAGGGAAAACTGATTGGGCTGGCTCATGTCTGCGGCATCCGTTCTGATGGGTGTTACGGAAAGGTTGAAGGGATTATAACCTCTTGCCGCCCCACACAAACATGCCAACCAGCAACAACCTAGCGCCAGATCAATCCAGCCATGCGTTCAGGATGTCTTCGGCCCCGCTGCTGGCCAGCGCGCCGGCGGCACGCACGGCCGGGCCGCGTATCGCCGTCGCGCGATCCAGGATCTGCCCGGCGTCGGGAATCAGGTGACGGCGCTCAAGGCCGTGCAGGAAGGTCGATGTCGACAGGATCAAAACGTTATCGGGAATACGCACCAGGAAGTTGGTCTTGCGGACGTCCGAGTCTTCAAACAGCAGCAGGCCGGCATCGATGCCGGCCGCCAGCTCGCGGGCGAGGATTTCGGCCGCCGCCATCTCGCCGCGATTGCGCGTGCGCAGGGCCGGATTCAGCGCCAGCAAGGCCGCGAACTCCGCATACTCTTCGGTGTCGCCGATTTCCACCTTATCCCGGTTCACGTCCAGCCAGTCCAGGAATTCCTGGGCGCCCGGCTTTTCGGCATGACGCGTCACCTCGAAGCGGACCATGTCCGGGATGACCACGCGCACGCCCAGCAGGGTCAGCGTATCGAGCGCCCCGGCCACGGCCAGCGTAATGAGCGGACTAGCATCCGTCACAATCAAGGCGATCTTCATCCGAACACCCGTTCGAACAGATCGCGCTGAGCCTGGTTGAAATGCGCCTGCGTGTCGACACGCGGCAGCGGCAGGCCGCTGCGGGCCAGCCGGTTCAATATCTCGCCGAAGCACAGTCCGGTGGATTGCTCCAGCTCGCGCCGGCCCAAGCTGCCTTCCGAATAGGCCGTCAGCAACTGCTGCAGTTGCTCATTGGCGCTATCGGCAACGACTGCGGTTTCCATGATGAATCTCGCGTTGTAGTCACGGTTTCACTATACACCGGATGGCCTCAGGCCTGCGGAATGAAGATGGCTATGCGGGTGCCGGCGCCGAGGGCGGTGGCGATGTCGATGCGGCCTTCGAAGGCGGCCACCCGCTCGCGCATGCCGACGATGCCGATGCCGGCCGACGCCAGCGCCGCGTCGTAGCCGCTGCCGTTGTCGGCGATCTCCATGCGCAGCCCCGCCCCGTTCAGCGACAGCGCCACCGTCACCTGCGTCGCGCGCGCGTGCTTGGCGATGTTGGACAACGCCTCCTGCACGATGCGGTAGGCCGAGATGCCGATGCCGCTCTCCAGCCGCGCGAACTCGCCGTCGGCGCGGAACAGGTAGCGGCAGCCGGCGTGCGCGCGGTCGTAGTGGCGCACCATCTCCTCCACCGCGCCGTCCAGTCCCAGCATGTCCAGCACCTCGGGACGCAGGCGCCGCACCAGCGTGCGGCCGCTGTTGTAAAGCCCCAGCGCCAGCTTGATGATGGACTGCGCGCGCTCGCGCACCTCGCCCTCCGCGCTGACGTCGACGATGCGCTGCGCCTCCAGCCGCGCGGCGATCAGCGTGGCGTTCAATTCGTCGTGGATCTCCAGCGCGATGCTCTTGCGCTCATCCTCGACGGCGGTGTTGACCTTGCGGATCAGACGGCGCTTCTCGGCGTCGGCCGCGCGCAGCGCCTGCATCGACGCCTGCAGCGAGGCGTTCAAACCCTGCGACAGCTGCCACGCCAACAGCGCGCACACCAGCAGGCCAAGGCTGGCCACCAGCAGCTCGACATAAAAGCGGCGCGTCTGCTTCAGCAGCAGCGCCGACGGCGACATCGTCACCCGCACGTAGCCCATGGTCTCGACCGCGCTGCTGCTGCCGGCCGAGTGGTCCTTCTGATAGGGCTTGCCGTCGGCCGCCAGCATGGTCACGAACATCAGCCGCTTGAGGACGGGCGCCTCGTAGTAGCGGGCGTCCGGCCGGCCCGGCGCGGGCGCGGACGCCTGCACCAGCGCATGCCGCTGCGCGTCCAGCACCTCGATGCGGTCGATGCTGGCGTCCGACTGCAGCAGGCCGTTGATGGTCAGCTTGAGGTCATCGTAGCGGTGCGTCAGCAGGCTCACTTCACTGCTCTGCGCCAGCACCTTGGCCACCAGCGGGCCGCGTTCGGCCATCTCCTCGCGCACCTCGGCCAGGCGCGAATGGTAGGCGTACCAGACGAAGGTGCAGAACATGTAGGCCAGCGGGATCAGCGTGACGCACAGCAGCCGCGCGCGCACGCTCCAGTGGCGCCAGAAATCAAGCCGCATCGCGAACCGCATCCGCTACGGCTCGATCAGGCCGTGCTTGACGGCCAGCCGCGTGATGTAGGCCGGCCGGTGCACGCCCAGCTTCTCCTTCACCGCCTGGCTGATGTTGCTGATGGTCTTGGTGGAGACGTCGAGCTTCTCGGCGATCTCCGCGTTGGTCAGGCCCTCGGCCATCAGCGTGAAGATCTCCAGCGCGCGCTCGTCCAGCTGCGACTGCGGCGACGCGTCGCCGCGCACCGACAGGTTGGCCAGCCGCTCGGCGATGTGCGGCAGGAAGTACAACTCGCCGTCATGCGCGCGCCGCACCGCCGCCGCCAGGTCGGTCGGATCGCAATCCTTGGTCATGAAGGCGCGGCCGCCGAGGCGGTAGGTTTCCTTGATCAGGCTATCCTGATCGAACTGGCTGAGGAAGACGATGGCCGCTTCCGGCGTATGGGCCAGGATCTGCTTGGCCACATCCAGCCCGGTCAACTGGTCGCCGAAGCGGATATCCAGCACCGCCACGTCCGGCTTGTGGCGCTGGAACTGCTCCAGCGCCTCCTCCGGCGTGCGCGCCTGCGCCACCACGTGCAGCCCCTGCCCCTCCAGCGACATCGCGAAGCCCGTCATCACGATCGGGTGATCGTCCGCCAGCATGACCCGTATCTTTTTCACTTGCTACCTCCAGGAATATTTACTACTCGATGGTAGAAGCATACCACAGCAGTCCGGCGTAAAAAATTCCATAAATCGGCTTTTATTTTGCTACAACATGGAATAATATACTTCCAACACATAGCAATTCCCACCACCAAGGAGCAGTTATGCATCAGAAAAAGAACCTCACCGGCCTGACCGTCGTGGCCGTGCTGCACGTGGCGCTGCTGGCCGCCTTCCTGCATGGCTCCAAATTGACTGTGTTCAGGGTGAAGGAAGCAGTGATCGACCTGACGCCGACCGCGCCCGAGCCGCCGCCGAAAGTGCTGCCGCCCGACGTGCCGCTGCCCAAGCTGGCGCCGCCGGACATCTTCGTGCCGCAGGTGGAGACGCCGGTGCTGCCATCCAACCCGCCACCAGTGACGGCGCGTCCGTTGACGGACCAGCCACCGGCCCAGCCGACGCCGGCCGGCGTCGCAGAGCCGGGGGCGAAGACCGTGGTGAAGGCGGCGCCGCAGCTGGTGCCGGCCGTGGTGGACGCCAAGGCCTGCGCCAAGCCGGACTATCCAAAATCCGCGCTGCGCAACGGCGACACCGGCACCGTCACGCTGGCACTGCTGATCGGCACCGACGGCCGCGTGGCCGATTCAAAAGTGGAGAAATCGAGCGGCTTCCGTGAGCTGGACCGCGCCGCGCAAGTCGGGCTGGGACTGTGCCGCTTCAAACCCGGCACCGTGGACGGCGTGCCGCAGCAATCGTGGACCAGGATGCAGTACGTCTGGAGCCTGGACGACTAGGAAGGGACAGGAAACCGCGCCGGCAACCCGGCGCGGTACAATATCGGTCCCGTTTCATACGCTACGCCGAATGTCCGTGTCCAACCACTTTTCCCGCCTGCTGCTGGTACTCTGCTCGATGATGCTGGGCCCTGGCGCCATGGCCCAGGATGCGCCCCCGGCGCCGATACGCTTTCTGCTGACGTTCGACGACGGCCCTGCCGCCGCCGAAAGCGGCAATCCGACCGTGCATATCCTCGAAACGCTGGCCAGCAACCCGCTGCAAGACCACATCAAGGCCGTCTTCTTCACCCAGACCCGCGCCTGGCACGGCGGCGGCACAGAGGTCGGCCGCGGCCTGATACGGCGCGAATACGACGAGGGCCACGTGGTCGCGCTGCACAGCGCCACCACCTTCCACTCCAACCATCGATTAATGAGCCGCGAAACGCTGGACGAATCGATGCAGCGCGGCGTCGACGACCTGACCGCCATCACCGGCGTCGCGCCCAAGCTGGTGCGCCCGCCGTTCTGGGCCTACGATGCCGGCACGCTGGAGTCCTACCATCAGCATGGCATGCGCATGCTGCTGACCGACCTGAGTGCCAACGACGGCAAGATCTACGGCGTCAACTTCAGCTGGCACAAACGCTCCAACATGCTCACCCACCTGGCCGAGACCCGCAAACGCTGGGCCGCCGGCGCCATGCCCGTGGTCGACGGCAGCACGCCGGTGGTGGTCACCTTCCACGACGTGAACACCTACACCTCGCGCCACATCCAGGAGTACCTGGAGATCCTGCTCGATGTCGCGCACGAACTCGAGATACCGCTGGCCGCCAAGCCGTTCTACGACGACCGCGAGGAACTGGAGCGCGCCGCGCTGGCCAGCACCACCGATAACACCAGCGTCAAACCGAAACTGCCAGGCTTTTGGAACTGGCTGTGGCGGTGATCACGGCAGCGTAACCAGCTCTATGCGCGGCGGCGCCGTCAACGGCAAGGCGCTGCACAACACCACCGACAATTCCTCATGCGGCAGATCGACGCGGTGCGCCTGCGCCGTCTCCCCCAGCTTGAAGCGCGCTTCCTTCCCGCTCCACAAACTGTAAAAGCCCACGACGCGGCGCGCCTCGTCCAAAGCCGTCCACTGCGCCATCTCGTCCGCATCGAAGGCCTGCGCGGCCAACGCCGCGAGATCGCGCTGCGGATCGCGCATTTCGATATCCAGTCCCAGCGCCGTCTGCGCGCTGACGGCGCACGCCACCCAGCGGCCGCTGTGCGCGATGCTGAAGCCCGGCGCCGGGCCACGCAGCACGGGCGCCTTCAGCAAAGGCGCCGCGCCGGGCCGGTCCTCGATGCCGACATCGCGCGGCGCCACGCCCAGCAAGGAGCCCAGCGCCATGCGCAGCAAGATCCGTCCGGCGACAAACTGGCGCTGCCGCTGAGCGCGGACAAACCGTCGATAGCGCGCCATCTCGCTGGCCGACAACCAGTCCAGCGGATCCGCGTCCGACATGCCGTCGACATCGGCCATCCAGAGCGAAGCGGCGACTGTCACGATTTAACGTACCGTTTGAAAATCAGCGACGTGTTAATGCCGCCGAAAGCGAAGTTATTCGACATCACATACTCGCATTGCAGTTGCCGACCTTCGCCGGCGATGTAATCCAGCGCAGCGCACGCCGGATCGACCGCATCCAGGTTGATGGTCGGCGCAAACCAGCCCTCGCGCATCATCTCAATGCTGATCCAGGCTTCCAGCGCGCCGCACGCGCCCAGCGTGTGGCCCATATAGCTCTTGAGGGAACTGATGGGCGTCTGGTCGCCGAACACCGCCAGCGTCGCCTGCGATTCGGCGATGTCGCCCTGGTGGGTGGCGGTGCCGTGCGCGTTGATGTAGCCGATATCCGACGGCTGCAAGCCGGCATCCTCCAACGCCAGCCGCATCGCCTTCTGCATGGTGGCCGCGTTGGGCTGGGTGACGTGGCAACCGTCGCTGTTGGTGCCGAAGCCGACCAGCTCCGCGTGGATCGCCGCACCGCGCGCCTGCGCGTGATCCAAATCCTCCAGGATCAGGCAGCCGGCGCCCTCGCCGATCACCAGCCCATCGCGGCCGGCGTCGAACGGCCTTGGCGTGGTGTGGCCGGCGTCGTTGAGGGTGCTGGTGGCGAACAGCGTATCGAACACCGCCGCCTCGGTGGCGCAGAGTTCCTCGGCGCCGCCGGCCACCATCGCCAGCTGCTTGCCGCCGCGGATAGCCTCGTAGGCGTAGCCTATGCCCTGGCTGCCGGAAGTGCAGGCGCTGGACGTGGTGATCACGCGGCCGGTGAGGCCGAAGAAGACGCCGATATTAACCGGCGCCGTATGCGCCATCATCTTGATGTAGGTGGTGGCGTTGATGCCCTTGGTGGTGCGCTCCTCCATCATGCGGCCAAAGTCGCCGATGGCGCTCGGCGTGCCCGCCGAGGAACCAAAGGACACACCCATGTCGCCGCTCTTGAGCAGCGGGTGCTCCAGCAAGCCGGCATCGGCCAGCGCCAGTTCGCTGGCGCGCGTGGCCATCAGCGCGACGCGGCCCATGCTGCGGATCGCCTTGCGGTTATAACGTTCGGTCAGCGAGAACGGCGCGGCCGGCGCGCCAAGGCGCGTGTTCAGGCCATCGTAGTCCTCCCAGTCCGCCATGCGCACGACGGCGTTGCGGTACTGGCCCAGGCGCTCGCGGATCGCAGCCCAGTCGTTGCCGATCGGGCTGATGCCGGCCATGCCGGTGACGGCGACGCGGCGGCTCATGCCAGGCCACCGTTGACGGAAATGACCTGGCGCGTGATGTAGCCCGCCTCCTCGCCGATCAGGAAGCTGACGGCCGCCGCCACCTCCTCCGGCTTGCCGACGCGGCGCGCCGGTATCATCTTCAGCGCTTCTTCCATCGGCACCTCGCTGGTCATGTCGGTCTCGATCAATCCCGGCGCCACGCAGTTGACGGTGATGGCGCGCTTGGCCAGCTCCAGCGCCAGCGCCTTGGTGGCGCCAATGATGCCCGCCTTGGCCGCGCTGTAATTGACCTGGCCGCGATTGCCGATCAATCCCGACACCGACGCCAGGGTGACGATGCGGCCAGGCTTGCGCCGCTGGACCAGCGGCATCACCAGCGGATTAAGCACGTTGTAGAAGCCGTCCAGGTTCGTCTTCAGCACGATGTCCCAGTCCTCGCCGGACATCGCCGGAAACGCGTTGTCGCGCGCGACGCCGGCGTTGCACACCACGCCGTAGTAGCAGCCGTGCTGTTCGATGTCCGCCTCCAGCGCGGCGGCGGTGGCGGCACGGTCGCCGATATCGAACTGCAGCACGCGCACCGCGCGGCCCATCTCCGCGATCTGCTGGGCGACTGCGTCGGCCTCGGCGCGCTGGCTGCGGCAATGCAGCACCACGTCGTAGCCGTCGCGCGCGAGGCGCAGCGCGATCGCCTTACCGATGCCGCGCGACGATCCCGTCACCAGCACGCTCATGGACTTATTCTGATTCATACTGCGTTTCCATCTTTGAGAAATTGATTGACATTATCCGGCTGGAACACCGTCACCGTGGCTGTCGCCACCGCGCTTGCGCCGCCGGCGACGTCGATGCGGCAGTCGAACGCGCCCAAGCCGTTTTCACCTTGCAGCACGCGATGCACATGCACCAGCAGCACGCTGCCAATGGCGAACAGCGGCACGCCGCACGCATACTTGCGCGATCCAAGCAGGAAGCCCACCTTGACCGGCTCGCTGCGCTGCAAGGCCAGCCAGCCGGCATGCGCGGCGATCGCCTGCGCCATGTATTCGATGCCGACCCAGGCGCCAACGCCCTCTTCGCCAGCCAGCATGCTGCCGGCGTGGATGCGCACTTCCGCGCTCAGGTTGTCGACGTCCGCGCTCAGCACGCGGTCGAGCAGCACCATCTGGCCGGAATGCGGCAGCAATTCGCGCACGTCGGGCATCGTCATGCCATCCTCCCCAGCAGCAGCGCAGCGTTGGAGCCGCCGAACGCGAATGAGCTGCTCAACACACGGCGCAGCGGACGGCCCAGCGCCGCGCCGGGCGCCACCAGGTTCAGCGCCGGCAGTGCCGGATCGGCCACACCGTCCCACAGGTGCGGCGGCAGGAAGCCCTGCGGGTTATCGTCCTGCATGGCGAGCCAGCACAACGCCGCCTCGATCGCGGCCGCCGCGCCCAGCGTGTGGCCGGTGAACGGCTTGGTGGAACTGACCGGCACCTCGAGGCCGAACAAGGCCGCGATCGCGCCCGACTCCATTGCGTCGTTCTGCCGCGTCGCCGTGCCGTGCATATTGATGTAGTCGATCTGTGATGCCGCGACCCCGGCGCGTTCCAGGGCCTGCGTCATCGCCAGCCGCGCGCCCACGCCGGCCGGGTCGGGCGCCGACATGTGATGGCCGTCCGACGATTCGCCCCAACCCAGCAGGGCGACCGCAGATGGTTCACTGGTCATCAGGAACAGCGCCGCGCCTTCACCGATATTGATGCCGTCGCGGTTGGCGCTCATTGGATTGCACTGCGCCGCGCTGACCGATTCCAGCGCGCCGAAGCCCGCCACCGTGAACGCGCAAAGCGAATCGGCGCCGCCGGTCACCACGGCGTCGCACAAGCCCATCTTGATCAGGCGCGCCGCGCCGGCCATCGCTTTGGCGCTCGACGAGCACGCGCTGGAATGCACATAGGCCAGACCGGTCAAAGCCAGTTCCCACGCCAGCATTTCGGCGGGCGATCCCATCTCCTGGTGGCCATAATAGAAGTCCGGCGGCAATGCGCCGTCGGCTACCTGGCGGGCGATGGCCAGTTCCGTCTCGCCGATGCCGGAGGTGCTGGTGCCGAGCACCACGCCGACGCGGTCGGCGCCATAGCGCGCGATGGCGGCATCCACCTGGGGACGAATCTGCGCCAGCGCCGCCAGCACCAGCGCGTTGTTGCGGCTGCGCTGCGACGGCGGCAGATACGCCACGGACGGCAGCTCCGTGCGCACGCGGCCCAGCGGCAGCTCGCGGCCGGGCGAACAGCTGTCGGTCGCCGCCACTCCCGTCTCGCCCGCGTACAGGCGCGCCTTCACCTGCGCCGGGCTGTCACCCAATGCGCACACAATGCCGCAAGCGTTCAGATAAAAATTCAGCATTCGTCGTTCTCAGTCGGTGGGCGCGGCAAACTGTATCGTCAGCTTGTAGTGATATCGCAAATTATCCAGCACCACGGTGCCGCTCCAGCGCGGTGTGCCGCTGTAGGAGATCTGCATGATCGGCTGCTCGTCCAGGAACAGGGTGCGGTGGGCGCCCTGCTCGGCGATGCGCCAGCCCTGCGGCAGCGCGGCGGCGATCGCCTCCGCCGGCCACAGGGTCAGCTGCATGTCTTCCAGCACGTCCTCGGCGCGCACCTGCGACGGCAGCATCATATGCCGCCATGAGGTCAGCTCCTTGCCGTCGTAATGCAGCGTCAGCACGCGCTGAGTGAACGCCAGGCCGACGACGTCGATTGCGTCCGGCTCGACCTGCAACGCGACGTCCAGATCATCGGTACGGCCATTGCGCTCCACCTTCAAGTGCTGCTGCACGCTGATCGACGTGCCCAGCGCCGCCGGCGCCAGCTTCAATCCCAGGCGCGCCTGCGGTGGCGGCGTGGTGGCGCAGGCGCCCAGCAGCAGCGCGGCACACAGAGGAACAAGCAGCGGGACAAGCCGCGCCGCGCGGAATATCAACCCTGTGCGCACAAAGCCTCCAGTGCCGCCAAGCGGCGCGGTGTCTCCTTGACGAAGGGATTGGTCAGGTCCCAGGCATAGCCGGCCAGGATCGCCGAGATCATGCGCCGCACTTCCGGCTGCTGCTTGTCGTGGAAGATGATGGTCTGGAAGCCGCCGGCATACCACGACTCGACAAAGGCGCGGAAGGTATCCACCCCCTTGCGCAATGGCGCGCCGAAGTCGGCCTGCCAGTCCACCTGCTCGCCCGCGAACTGGCGCTGCAGCACCGCCGCGGCCAGGCTGGCCGACTTGAAGGCGATGGTCACGCCGGACGAAAACACCGGATCGAGGAACTCGCCCGCATTGCCCAGCAAGGCGTAGCCCTCGCCCCACAGCTTGTCGACGTTGGCCGAGTAGCCGACGATCTGGCGCGCCGGCGTATCCCACTTGGCGTTCTCCAGCAACGCCACCAGCGATGGCTCCTCCGCCACGATGGCTTGCAGGCGCTCGGTGGCGCTGCCCTGGTAGCGGTCGAGGAAGCTGGTCTCCGCCACCACGCCCAGCGAGCAGCGGCCGCCGGCGAATGGGATGGTCCAAAACCACACGTTGCAGTGCTTCGGATGCACGGTCACGCGGATCTTGGTGCGATCGAAACCGCCGCCGTGAATGCCGTCTTCGATGTGCGTGAAGATCGCGCCGCGCACCGGGAAGTTGGACGGCGTTTCCAGCTTCAGGAGGCGCGGCAGGATACGGCCAAAACCGCTGGCGTCGAGAATGAAGCCGGCGCGCACCTGGTACTGCGCGCCATCCTCGCCTTTGACCGTGACCAGCGCGGGCGCGCCGTCCTTGCCCAGCTCAATATCGAGCACTTCATGGCGATAGCGCACCTCGGCGCCGAAGCGCTCCGCTTCCTTGGCCAGCACATGATCGAAGACAGCGCGCTGCACCTGGTAGGTGGTGCCCCATCCGGCCGAGTGCTTGTCGCGAAAATCGAAATCGGTATAGCAGCCGTTGCGCATGAACGCCGCGCCGTTCTTGAACTGGAAGCCCGCTTCGACCACCGCCTGCAGCATACCGGCCTGCTCGAGGTAGGCCATACTTTGCGGCAGCAGGCTCTCGCCGATGGAGAAACGCGGGAACTGCTCGCGCTCGATCACCAGCACCTGGCGTCCCTGCTGGCGCAGCAGCGCGGCCGCCACGGAACCCGCGGGACCGGCGCCGACGATCAGGATTTCAACGGCTTCGACGTTCATTGCATCAGTCATTGGAGCTTTCTGTAGTGGAGCCAAAACAAGGGACGATCAACCAGACCAGCGCGGTCCCCAGCAGCATCGTCAGGCCGAACGCCTGCAACGCCGGAGTGGAACTCAGTCCCAGTAAACCGAAGGACAAAATCGTATTCGCCGCCGACATGCCGACCGCCAGCCACGGCGTGCGGTCGCGCCGGTCGGGATGCTCCTGCATGAAGATACCGTAATCGACGCCGACACCCAGCAACAGCATCAGCGCCAGCACGTGGAACAGCTGGAGATTCTGCGACGCGAAGCCGAGCAAGGCCAGCGTGGCGATGCTGGCCAGCGCGGTCGGCGCCAGCACGCGCCAGGTCCGGCGCCGGTAGCGCGGGAACAGCAACGCGAACACCACAGCATACGCGCCCAGCACCACCCAGCTCATATACTCGCGATAGCGGCCCAGCACCGACGAAATTTCATCCACCTTGTCGACCCACTGCACTCCCTGCAATCCATCGGCGGCCAGCCGCACCTGCGGGACAGCGGCGCCGGACAGGCCGCGCAAGGCGACGATGCTGGCGTAGACGCCGTTCACATCGCCCAGCCACAGATGGCGCCACGGCTCGCTGGCCGGGGCCTTCAGGAAGTCGTCCAGCGTCAGCGGCGCCGCCGCGGTGCGCAGGCCGGCGGCGGTGGCGGCGATCCACTGCGCGTCCTCGCCGGTCTGCGCGGCGACGGCATGCAGCGGACCGCCGGCGGCCAGCAGCTTGTCTTCGATCAGTTGGCGGCGCGCGGCCTGCGTGCGCGCGGACGGCACCCAGTTGGACATCGCCTGGTAGCCGCCGATGCGCCCCGCCGCGGCCATCAGGTCCAGCCGCGCCTTCAACGCTTCCTCGCGCTGCAGCACCGTCTCGACGGAATCGCCGCGCACCAGGAAGTACTGCACCGGCGTCGGCGCGTCCAGCAGCTTGCTCAATTTGATCTGGTCCGCAATCAGATGCTTGGGCGGATTTTGCAGCAGGCGGATATCGTCGTTGGCGCCCAGGCGGCTGACGCCATATCCCGCCGCCAGTACGAACGCCACGGCGGCCAGCAGCGTGGCGCGGTTCATGCGCAGCAGCGGCCAGCGCTGCAGGGCCGCGCCGTAGCCGCGCACCAGGGCCCCGCTCTTCAGCGTGCGGCTGCCGATCAGCGCCGGGAACCAGCACACCACCGTCAACCACGCGAACACCAGGCCGAGCGCGGAGAACACCGCCATCTGGCGCAGGCCGGGGAACGGCGTCAACGCCAGCCCCATATATCCGATCACCGCCGCCAGCAAGGTCAGGCCCAGGCCGGGCAGCAGGCGTTTCAGCAAGGCCGGCGATTCCAGCTTCTCGTCCGCAGCGAGGCGGTTGCACAGGAAGTAGATGCCGTAGTCCTGCGCCACGCCGATCAGGCTCGCGCCGAACACCAATGTCATCAGGTGTACGCGGCCGAACAGCAGCCAGCACACCGACAGCGCGCCAAGGCAGCCGATGCCGATCGACAGCAGGATCAGCGAAATCGGCTTGAACGAATGGAAGGCAAACCACATCAGCAGCACGATGCCCAGCAGCGAGCCGATGCCGATGGTGGACACCTCGCCGCTGGCCTGGGCGCTGGCGTTGGCCGCGTGCAGGATCACGCCGGCCTGTATCAATTCAACTTGCGGCGTCGCCTTGCGGGCGGCGTCGCCGGCCTGCTTCAGCAGCGGCAGCACGGTTTCCTGCGCTGTCATCGACAGCGCGGGCACTTTCAAGGTCAAAGGCAGCAGCACGTACTGGCGCTGGGCGTCGGCGACGAACAGATGGCCGTCGCGCGGCCGCACCGGCGTTTCCTGCGCGCGCTCCTGCAGCCAGCCGGCGAACAGGCCGAAGGGATCGTCGCGCCACGAACCGAGATTGGGGCCGCCGAATGGGCTATACAGTTTGCTGAGCGCCGCCTCCAGCCAGAACTGCGCCGGCTGCGTGCGCAGTTGCGCCTCCTGCTGCGCCGTCAGCAGCACCAGGCGATGGCGCTGGAACAGCGACAGCCAGTCGCTCTGCGTCTGCTCGCCGATCGGCGTCGTCCCGAAGACATCCTTGCGGGACGCGAGCACCGCGCTGTAGGCGTCGGCCGCGCGCACCGAGTCCTGCCAGTCGGCCGCGCCGACCAGCACCACCACGCGCTGCTGTGCGGCGTCGACCATGTGGCTGAACGACTGCTGCAGCAGCGGATCGCGCTCCTGCACCGGCAGCAGCGCCATGATGTCGGTGTCCGGCACGATGCGCTGCACCAGCCACAGATAGGCGTTATGCCCCAGCAGCAGACAGACGGCAAAGGCCCACAGCAGCGCGAGTTGGCGGGTGCGTTTCAAAACAGCGCCGCCTCTTCCTTGCTCATCGCGGCGTCGCCCGACTGGATCGCGGAGAACACGATGGTGGTGCGGTCGCCAGCGGCGTCGCCCATGACGATGGTCTTGACGTAGGCGCCGCCATCGAGCTTGATGGTGCCGATGGCCTTCTCCAGCCCCGGCTGGCGCGGCTTGAGCATGACGCTCCAGCTGTTGGCGTCCACCGTGCCGTCCACCTCGAACAGCGTCTCCAGTTGACCCAGGTCGCCGGACAGCAGCGAGAACAGCACGTTGTTGATCATGCGGACAGTCGGCTCGGTCTTGGCATCCAGCCGCATCGCCACGCGGTCGCCCTGGTAGTTCACGATCTCGTCACGGGTCAGGCGCAGCGTGTTGGGGAAAGGCTGCAAGGTCCGCCACAACACGCCCTTGCCGGCGACCACGCAGAAGCGGCCGTTGGCGGCCAGCGGTTTCTTCATGCCGGCCAGCTGCTTGCTCTGGTCGAAATGGCCGCACATCACGGGCGGTTTGGCCAGCATGGCCTGGATCTTCGCCACCGGCACGGCGGCATAGGCGTGCGCCTGTCCCAGCGCGGCCAATGCGGCCGCCAGCAATATTGTCTTCATCGGCTTCATACGGGTTCTATCCCCAATTTTTCAAACAACACAGGAGGCGACACGAAGCACATCTCCTTGGTGGCGATATCGACGGCGACCATGGTGGTGCTGGCGCGGTTCAGGCGCTTGCCGGTGGCGGCGTCGGTGATCAGGTAGTCGATCTTCAGGCGGTTCTCCCACTCGACGATGTCGGCGCGCAGCTTGAGGGTCTGGCCAAAGGTGGCCGAACCGATGTAGCGCAGCTGCATGTCGATCACCGGCCAGATGTAGCCGGACTCCTTCATCTGCGGGTAGTTGTAGCCGATCTTGTCCAGCAGTGCGCAGCGCACCACTTCCAGGTACTTGACATAGCGGCCGTGCCAGACGATCTCCATCGGGTCCAGGTCGAAGAACTGCACCTGCATCTCGATTTCCGCGAACCAGCGGCTTTCCTTGTTAGTTCTGCGCATACAGGTCCCATGCCTTGGTTCGGATACGTTCCAGCAGCAGGCGCAAGTCCGGCTCCAGGCGGCGGTCTTCCTCCACCGGCTTGATGTCGGCGCCCAGCGTTTCCTGCATCGCCGCCAGCGCGGCCTGCGGCTGCAGTTCCGGATTGACCTGGCAGCGCAGCCACACGCCCTGGCGCACGGTGATCAGCAACGCCGCCACCACCTGCTCCGTCAGCTCCAGCACGCGCAGGCAATCGCGCGCGGCGATGGTGCCCATGCTGACCTTGTCCTGGTTGTGGCACTCGGTCGAGCGCGAGAACACCGAAGCCGGCATGGTCAGCTTGAGCGCCTCCGCCGTCCACGCCGAGGCGCTGATCTGCAAGGCCTTCAGGCCGTGGTTGATCGGCGCGCGCGCACCGGTGGCGCCGGACAGGTTGGCCGGCAGGCCGTGGTTGTAGCGGCTGTCGACCAGCAGCGCCATCTGGCGGTCCAGCAGGTCGGCCAGGTTGGCGACCGCGTTCTTCATGCCGTCCATCGCGAAGGCGATATGGCCGCCATAGAAATGGCCGCCGTGCAGCACGCGTTCGTTGTCGGCGTCGATCAGCGGATTGTCGTTGGCGCTATTGAGTTCATTCTCGATCGATGAACGGAAGAACGGCAGCGCATCGGCCAGCACGCCGATCACGTGCGGCGCGCAGCGGATCGAATAGCGGTCCTGCAGGCGCTTGCCATTGCGTTCCCACTGGTCGGTCGGCAGATCGCTGCGCAGCCAGGCCGCCACCTGCTGCATGCCGCCGTGCGGCTTGACCGAGAACAGCACCTCGTCGAAGTGGTGGGCGTTGCCATCCATCGCGAACGAGGCCATCGCCGTGATGCGGGTGGTCAGCCGGACCAGGTATTCGGCGCGGTCGTAGGCCATGCAGGCCAGCGCGGTCATCACCGCGGTGCCGTTCATGATCGCCAGCCCCTCCTTCGGCCGCAGGCGCAGCGGCGCGATGCCGGCTTCCTGCAAGGCCTGCGCGGCCGGCACCTGCACGCCGTCGCGCCACACTTCGCGCTCGCCGCACAGCACCGCCGCCAGGTAGGACAGCGGCGTGAGGTCGCCGCTGGCGCCGACCGAGCCCTCGGAAGGAATCAGCGGCAGCAGGCCGGCGTCGAGCAGGCGCGTGATCTGCAGCAGCAGCTCGACGCTGACGCCGGAATAGCCTTTGCTCAGCGACGCCAGGCGCGCAGCCAGGATCGCCCGCGTCTGCGCCGGCGTGAAGTACTCGCCCAGGCCGACGCCGTGGTAGGTGTACAGATGATGCGGCAGCTCGGCCACCAGCTCCGGCGGAACCACCACCGTGCAGGAATCGCCATAGCCGGTGGTGACGCCGTAGACGGTGCCGTCCTCGCGCAGCAGGCGGTCGAGGAAGTCGGCGCCGCGCGCGATGGCGGCGCGGAAGGCCGGATCGTCCGACAGTTCGGCGACGGCGCGGCCTTGCGCGATGTCGACAATGTCTTCGATCGTCAGGCGGTTCTGGTCGAAGCGTACGGCGCGCGGCGCGGTGCGGAGTTGGGCTATGTCAGCGAGGTGCATCGGATCGTTCCAATTGGGGTAAGTGCCAGAAATCGTAAAAATTAAACCACTGCAGCGGCGCGCGCAGGCAGTAGTGCTCCAGGCGGCGCGCATAATCGTCCGCCAGTTGCTGGAACGCGGCTTCGCGGCCCTGGCGCGGAATGCGAACGACGTCGCGGAAGGCTTCAAAGTGCAGCGCGTAGCGGCGCCCCTGGCGGATCGAGAACAGCAGGAACACCGGGCATTGCAGGATGTTGGCCAGCACATAGGGGCCAACCGGGAATGGCGCCGGCTCGCCCAGGAAGTCGGCCATCGCCACGCGCGGATTATGCGACACCGGCACGCGGTCGCCGGCGATGACCACGAACTCGCCGCGCGCCACGCGCTCGGACAGCAGGATGGCGGTGGCCGGCGACATTTCCGTCACCTGCATCAGATTCAGCTGGCTCTCCGGATTGAGGCGAGCGAGCATGTCGTTGAAGGCCTGCGCGTGCTTGGTATGCACCAGCACCGTCATCTTGATGTCGCGGCGCTGGCGCGACAGCACGCGGCACAGCTCCAGGTTACCCAGGTGGGCGCAGATCACCAGCCCTCCCCGCCCCTGTCGCGCCGCTTCGGTAATCAATTCGCCATCGTGCAGGTCCACTCTATCGAGCCTGAACAGCCCTCCCCACAGCAGCATCTTGTCGAGGATGCTCTCGCCGAAGGCGGCGAAGTGGCGCAGCACGCCCCACCACCCGGTCTGGATATGGTCATACCCGGCCACGCGCACCAGGTATTCGTCCGACGCGCGGCGCGGCCGCGGCTTGCTCAACACGTACCAGATCAGCACTGGATACAGCACCACGCGGAACGGCCAGCGGCCGAACACGCGGGCGATCCAGAACAACAGGCGCATGCCTCCGACGAAACTGATCTCGTTGATGGAGGCCCAGTGCAGGCTACGCGCGGTCATCGGCCCCTCCTTTTGCGCGCCAGCAGGCGGGGAATGCGCGGCAGCATACCGAAGAACAGCTTCGTATGCATCCACGAGATCCGCACGTTGTCGCTCCAGACGCGGAAGTGCGATACGCCATCCGACGGATAGCTGACGCGGGTCGGCAGGTTCACCACTTGCAGGCCGTCCCAGAACAGCCGCACCAGGATGTCGGTGTCGAAGTTCATGCGCGCGCCGATGGCTATGCGCGCCGCCAGCGCATTGACCGGCGCCACCGGATAGACGCGGAAGCCGCACATCGAATCCTTGATGTCGAACGACAGGGTATTGATCCAGACCCAGATGTGGGTGGCGTAGCGGCCGTACAGGCGCGCCTTCGGCACCGACTCATCGTACACCGGATGGCCGGCGATGATGGCATCCGGACAGGCGGCGGCTTGCGCCAGGAACTTCGGCACGTCGGCGGTTTGGTGCTGGCCGTCGGCGTCGATCTGCAACACATGGGTGTAGCCAAGTTCCGCCGCGCGGCGGAAGCCGCTCAGCACAGCGACGCCCTTGCCCTGGTTCCGCGGCAGCCGCACCAGCGTGACCGCGCCGTTGTGCTGCCGTTCCAGCGCGTCCAGCACGGCGGCGCAGGCGGCGCTGCTGCCATCGTCGACCAGGATGCACGGCACGCCGTGGCGCAGCAGCCCGTCCACCACCGTGCCGATCGCGTGTTCGTGGTTATAGACCGGCACCACGATGCAGGGCTTGAAATCACGCATCCGCGTCTCCCAGCATCACGCGGCCACTGGCATGCTGCCCCGCCTCGGATACATAGCGGAATTGCAGGCAGCCTTTGGCCTGGTCGTGCAGCAGCTCCAATTGCACCAGGGTCTCCGGCTGTATCACGTGCTGGAACTTGAGCGCGTTGATGCCCTTGAACCGGGGCGGCAGGCTGAAATACTGGCGGCCGTAATGGATCGCCCAATCGACCTGCACCACGCCCGGCAGGATGGGCGCGACGTCGAAGTGGCCGTCGAAATACAGCAGGTCGGCCGGCGCGCTCACTTCCAGCAGCACGCGCAGCGGTTCGCGTTCCAGTTCGCGCAACTGCGGCAAGCGCGGACGGCGCGCGGCCGCGCCCTCGTCGCCATCGAGCAGCGCCAGCAAGGCGGCCAGCGTGGTCTTGCCCTGGGCGTTGACCGGCATCTGGTCCAGGTAGCGCCAGCGGCGCGGCAGCGCGACCGCGTCCACCACCGCCGCCAGCACGGCGCGCAGGCGGGCGTTGAAGGCGGGCTTGCCTTCGGCGTCCAGCTGCGCGCGGCCCGCCGGCGTCGGCACGATGAACGCGGCCAGCCGCTGGCGCTCGCCGTCGCCCGGCTCGCACAGGACGATGCGGACCTCGGCGGCCATGCCGCACGCCAGCAGCGCCGCCTCCATCGCGCTCAGCGAAATGCGCTTTTCCTCGATCTTGACGATGCGGTCGCTGCGGCCCAGCAGCAGGAAGCGCTGCTCGCCGAGGCGCGCGGCGCGGTCGGCCAATGCCAGCCAGTTGTCGTCGGCCAGATGCGGCGAGCGCACCTCCAGCGTGTCGTCCGCCGCGCCGAGGCGCCATGCCACGGTGGGGAAAGGCCGCCACGCGTCGTCGGTGATGCCGCCGCGCTGGCGCCAGGCCACGCCGCCCGTCTCCGAGCTGCCGTAGACTTCCACCGGCACGCTGCCCAGCAGGCGTCCTGCGGCCAATGCGGTATCCGCAGCCAGAGGGCCGCCGGACGAAAACACCGTCCGCAACATGCCAGCCGCGCCGCGCCAGTCCAGATGCTCAGGCAATCGTTTCAGGTGCGCCGGGCTGGCCACCAGCACGCACGGGCCGGCGGCCATGCCGGCCGCCAGCTCCTCAGGATAGGTGATGCTCAGCGCATGGATCGCGCGGCCGGTACTGAGCGGCCACAGGACCTTGAACAGCAGGCCGTAGATGTGCTGGTGCGATACGGTCGCCAGCACGGCGGCGTCGCCGGCGGTGGCGCCGAACAGCACATCGAGCGTTTCGACTTCGCTCGCCAGCTGCGACAGTTTTTTAGGAATGGCTTGCGCCGCACCGGTGCTGCCGGACGTGAACACGACCAGCGCCGGCAAGTCGGCGGACAGGGCGCCGCCCATTTGCACCGCCGTGGATACCTCGTCCGCTTCGCCGGGCTGCAGCGGCCGCAGCTCCGCGGGGAACTGGCCCAGGAAGCCATCCACCGAAGCGCGCAGGGCGGCGCAGCTGGCCTCCAGCGTATCGGCGCTCAGCCAGATGGTTTTGCCGGCATGCCAGGCGCCCAGCATGGCCGCGCCGAATTCCAGGCTATCGTCCAGGTACAGCGCGAAATCGTTGCCCTGCTGGCCGCGCAGCAGCGCATGCCATGCATGGGCGCGCGCCAGCCAATGCGCATTGTCGATGGCCGATCCGGCGCGCCAGCCAGCGATGCCGCCAGCGGGCCGCGCCGCGATGGCCGCGTACAGGTTTTCGATCCGGTCAGACATGATGCAGACGCTTGAAACGCAGGCGCACCAGGTACTCGCCGCCGAACAGCAACGCCATCAGCCCGTACGAGATCACGCCGGTGTACAGCGACCACACGGCCTCCGACATCCACAGCGCGGTGGCGAAGGCGATCGAACCGTTGATCACAAAGAAGCCGCACCACACCTGCGTCACCTTGCGCATATAGGCTTGCGCCACCGGCGGAAAGTCCTCGCCGCGCAGGCGCGCCATGCGTTCGACCGCCGACATCGGCGTCGCCAGGCTGTAGCCGAAGCCCGCCAGCAGCGCCGCATTGACCAGCACCGGATACAGCTTCAAAGGCAGCAGCAGGTTACTCCAGACCGCGCACGCCACCAGCACCAGCGCGCCCGCCGCCGACCAGCGCGCGACGCCGCTCAGCTTGAGCGCGGGCAGGCGCGTGGCCACAGCCAGCAACAGCAGGCCGGCCAGCCAGCGCGGCTCCACCTGTCCATGCCCGAACCAGATCGCCAATGGATACAGCAGCGTCACCGCCACCGTCAGGACAGTCATCGGCATCGTACTTACGCCGCCTGCTCCGTCATGCCGGCCAGCGCATCGACCACGTCGCCGATGGTGCGGATGGTCTTGAAGACTTCCGGCTGCAAACGCTTGCCGGTCAACTGCTTGAGTTTCACCGCCAGGTCGACCGCGTCGATGCTGTCGATGTCCAGGTCGGAGTACAGGTTCGAGCCGGCGCTCAGGTCGGCCTTGTCGAGTTCAAACATCTCGGCCAGCAGATCGACTACCCAGATCTGCAACTGGTCTTTGCTCATGTCGTTCAAATCAATCATGTGCCGCTCCCTTATTTCTTTCTATGGCTATCGATCATCGCCGCCAGCGCCTGCACCGAGGCGAAATGGCGTCGGGTGTCCTCCGAGTCGGCGGACAGCGAAATCCCGTACTTCTTCTGCAAGGCGACGCCCAGTTCCAGCGCGTCGATCGAATCCAGGCCCAGGCCTTCGACGAACAACGGCGCCGCGCTATCGATATCGGCGGGTGTGATGTCCTCCAGCTGCAGCACATCGATGATCAGTTCTTTCACTTCCTGTTCAAGCATGGTTTTGGCACTTCCCGGTAAAATAGTTCTGTAAAAATTCAGTCAACTGGCGCGCCGCCATCACATCGCTGGCCGCGCCCTCGCTGAATGCTGCCACCGCCAGGTCATCCTGGACCTCGATGCTGATCAACACGCGGCGCGGCGGCACGCGCCACCACTTGTCGCCCTTGCCCAGCGTGGCCGGCTCGCAGCGGATCAGCACCGGCGTCATGTCGCGCGCGCCGCGCACCGCGATGTTGGCCGCGCCGCGCTTCATGCTGATCACGCCATTGGCCGGCGTGCGCGTCCCTTCCGGGAACACGATCAGGTTATTGCCGCGCCGCAGAGAGGCGATGCAATCGTCCACCAGTTCCGCCCCGCCCTCGTTGTTGATGTAGCCCGCCGCGCGCACAGGCCCGCGCGTGAACGGGTTGTTCCACAACGCTCCCTTGACGATGCAATCGGCGTTCTTCACGAAGGCCATCAGGAACACGGTGTCGATCAACGTCGGATGGTTGGCCAGTATCAGCAGGCCGCCCCGGTCCAGCTTCTCGACGCCGCGTATCTCGTAGCGCAGCACGCCCAGCGCGCGCATCAAATCCACATAGCAGCGAAAGGCCCGCCGTATCACCGTGCGCGCGGCCGTCACGCGCCGCTCCGGCTGGCGCACCACCACGTTCAGCGCCGGGAACACCAGCACCCGCAACAGCAATCCGCCAACGCCGAACACCAGAAAACTCAAGCCTGTGGCGCACACGCGCCAGTACCGCGACAGCGTGGCCGGCAGCCCGTCACGCATCGCGGCTCCAGCGCCAGCGCAGGCGCCCGTCGCAGCGCTCCAGCAGCCGCGCACCGCGCAGCTGGAAGAGCGCCACTTCCAGGCCGGCCGGCATGCCGGCCGATGGCGGCTCGGCGCTCGCGGTCCAGTTCAACGATATCGCGTCGTCCGCCGCTGGCGTCAGCAGCCACGCCCACGCATACGGCTGTTCTTCGCAATCCTGGAACGGCGTAAACAACTCCGGCAAGGGGCAATCGCAGGCCACCAGCAGCACCTGAGGCGCACCGTCCGCCATCAGGCCGCAGGCCTCGATGACGGCATGCTCGATGGTGGCCGTGCCGGCGGCCAGCGCCAGTTGATTGGCGCGGTCGCTGCGCGCGATGCTCAGCAGCCCTGCAATGGCGTTATGCACCGACATGCTGAACGCCGTCGGCGACAACGGTTCGCCGCGCGCCAGATCGCTCAACAGCTCCAGCGAACGCGCGACCTCGCCGTGGCGCGAGCAGAAGACCGTGGGGATATCGGTGCGGCCGTCGAGGCATTGGTATGCGACTTCCAGCGCCATCTTACCGAGAAATCCGGCGCGGCGGCGCAGCATCGCGGGCATCGCCTTGACGCCCGGCTCCGCGCCGGCCTGGATCGCAAACGGCGCCTGCGCCCAGTTTTCCCAGGCTTCGGGCCCGGACAAACCCGGCGCCCATGCCGCGTGGCGGGAAATAGAAAAACTGACACCGTTCGTACGCATGTTGTTAAATAATCCAGAGCTTTGAGATTGAAGAAAGGTACGACCTCATGCTCACATGCCGCAGAAATGCCAGCCGACGTACTTTTCAAATTATAAACGACAGTTCTTGCCCTCAGCGCAAATGGATAGACTTAGAGCAACAATTTCATTGGTTTATCCCAATTTTTGTGCAATCGGCAGGGCAAATTCTCTCCAACGATCAGTTTTTTTAGCAGAAGAAAGCGGAGACGATAGGAAAACGAAATCACCAATGCCGCGTGTCATTCCAGTGCACCTTGCAGGATTTGATATCAAACTGTACAATATTGCCCTCGCGAAACAGAACGACCTGCGCGCGCAAGTTGTTCAGTTTCGCATTTTTAGCCACTTCAGGAACAAAAATAATGAAACAAATCACCGTATTCGCAATGATCGCCGCCCTGGCAGCTCCACTGGCAGTTCAGGCTGAAGGCTACTACGTCGGCGGCAACATCGGCCGCGCAGAACAAAAAGCGGATCTGGATATCGTATCGTTCAAGGAAAGCGCCACCGCCTACAAGCTGGTTGGCGGCTACAACTACACCAAGAACTTCGGCGCCGAAATCGGCTACGCCGACCTGCGTGAAGTGTCGATCTCCGGCAATGGCGCGAACGCCACCTCCAAGCCATCGGCATTCTACGTCGCCGCGACCGGCACCCTGCCACTGAACGAACAGTTCTCGTTGTTCGGCAAACTGGGTATCGCAACCGCCCACGAAAAAGTCAACGCCACCCTGGGCCGCACCAGCGTATCGGGCAGCGAAAACCGCACCACCCCGTACATCAGTGTCGGCGCAGCGTTCGCGCTGAACCAGAAGGTCAGCTTCGTGGCTGAATACGAAAACTTCGGCAAAGTCGCCAAAGACGGCGGCGTGAACGTCAAGGCCGACATGTTCTCGGCCGGCGTGCGTTACAGCTTCTAAGCACGCCCCAATAAAAAAAGGTTCATCGCGGATTACCGGGATGAACCTGCTGTAAACGCAAGAGAGCAGTAAAGAAGAGTTATTGTGTTTGTGCGACCAAACCAAAACTCAACCCACTGCTCTCATGGCCAATCATAAT